>Ga0074193_1000032_pt1 | contig 247094 bp, 227 predicted proteins | sample EPASupsiteHSE605_FD_64523 | JGI IMG/M metagenome (GOLD analysis project Ga0074193, IMG submission 64523) | Bioremediated contaminated groundwater from EPA Superfund site, New Mexico - Sample HSE6-05 | ecosystem: Environmental > Aquatic > Deep subsurface > Groundwater > Contaminated ... | reverse complement strand
TGCTTTCGTCGATACGCTTCTACGCAAGGGTTTCTCCTTACGCAGGTATCCTAGCTACGGGGCGCCTTGGCGCTTACCCCGACCGGACTTTCACCGGCTAGATAATGCGTGCTTGGCTGGGCACTCCGCACTATAAAGGCCAGAGAAACGGTATCTACCGTTTCTCTGGCCCTAATTATTTGTGTCATAAAGGAAGCTAACTTTAAACTACACTCTTTATATGTGCTTGACTATGATCATCCACCTGTATAGTCCCGTCACGTACCAATTTAATGAATATATTAGTAATTAGCGGATCAAACTGAGTTCCTATATTTTTTTCTATTTCGATCAGAGCTGCATTTACACTTAAAGAAGGTCTATATGGACGGTTAGATGTCATAGCATCAAAAGCGTCTGTTATGGAAAGACACCTGGCCGCGAGAGGGATATTTTCACCCTTTAAGCCCCGTGGGTAACCTTTTCCGTCCCATCTTTCATGATGCCCGATTACGGCTGGTATTACATGATTCAGAGAGGGCAGATGTTTAATAATGGTAATTGACATTTCAACATGCTGCTTAACAATTTCAAATTCTTCATTGGTTAACCTACCTGTCTTGGTAAGAATATTTTCCGGTATTCCTATCTTGCCAATATCATGTAAGAGAGCCGCCTCCCTTATTATTTCGATATGTGACTTATCCAAAGCCAGTTTGCTAGCCAGTAAGGTTGCATATTTCGCAACTTTTTGGGAATGGCCGAAGGTATAATGATCCTTGGCATCAATGGCTGCAGTTAACGCATAAATGGTGGCGGTGAAAGAAGGTTTAGAGGTAGAGTCCCTATCGCCACTTTCATTAAATGCGGTATTGACAGAAGTTACTTGAGGAGTATAAATAACCGTTTGATTCTTACCGGAATTTTTGGCAGTATACATAGCCAGATCAGCCCGTTTTAATAGCTCTTCGCCATTCGGAGCGGCATGTGGATAGGTGCATATCCCGATACTGGCAGTTAAGAATCTCTGGGTAACATCAGTCATATTAAAAAAGGATCTCTCAATATCATGGCGGATCTTTTCGGCAATATCAAAAGCCATTTTGGTATCGTGATACGGCAGTAATATCGTAAATTCCTCACCACCATAGCGGCAGACAACCCCTTTTTGCCCCACATTTCTAACCAATATTGAAGCAACCATCTCTAGTGCATTATCACCCTCAACATGTCCGTACAGATCGTTAAAGAGCTTAAATAAGTCTAAATCAATCATAAGAATCGACAACTCAGAAGACCCTATCTTGGTCATCTGCTCATTCAGCGCTTTGAAAAAATATCGATGATTATAGAGTTTGGTAAGACTATCTGTTAAAGCCTCGTTCTGAGAGCGCGTGAAAAGCCTAGCGTTATCAAAAGCTACGCCAGTAGAAGCCCCCAGATAAGATAGTAAGTCCAAGTCATCCAGAGTATAGGCGGTATTATTTTGTTTTCGAGTCAGCATTAACATCCCGATTATTTCACTGCGACTCTTGATTGGTATAACAACTTCAATACCCAAATCATGAAGCTCCCTTTTCTCTTTCTCCCACATGGATTTAAAAAAAGGCAGCGAAGACAATTCATCTCTAGAGAGACTGTGATGCTTTGAGGCAAACCATGCAATAATAGGATTATCTGGAGCGATTTCGAAGTCGGGTTTGAATAATTGCGAAGAGGTCTGAAATACTCTGTAAGGTTCGCCTGACTCATCTTGAGTTAGTATTAGAGCATGTTTAGCCCGTATTGCTAACTGAACAGCCTCAATCAACTCTCCAGTAATGCTATTTAAGTCCAGATTATTGGATATAATTGAACTGAAATTACGCAGAGCTAAACGCTGTGAATACTCAGCCTTGTAGAATATTTTATCGACCAACTTGCTGGTCAAACGGTAGAGGGGCTGAAAAACCAGCGCGATCCCGAGAGCTGTAAAAGTGGTAAAATTCAGGATTGTTTTTCCATATGCAGACCCGGTTCTTTGCTCTACAAAGAAAACACTATAAACATATAATGCTGTAATAAGAACGGCCAGCAGAGAATATACAATCCCTCTGGTAAGCATAAAGCGCAATTCAAGCATGCGATACTTATAAAGGGCTATCATAATAAGGATTGAATTTATAAAACAGGCAAGTAAATCAAACGGATACTTACCAATACCAGGTAAAATGTTTGCCAAAGATCCAATGAACATTATCGATGTGCCAATCATTATAATGCCAATTTGTGAATACGAAACGTGACCCTTTTTTACACCTGTTCTGGCTTTAAATAAAATGGCAATAATATTGCAAAACATCAATGAATAAATCGGAAAAGCAGCCGGTCCCAAGGTATATACAAATTCGACCGTTTTTAACTGATATCCATTTACTAGGATAACATTAGTAATTACGCTCGCATCGGAACACACGAACCCCAAAAGATCTACAACAATGCATCCAAGGACTATTATTCCCCAAATGACAGTACTATAGACCTTGAGAGTACCGGTAAATACGGATATAAAACAGTATATCAAGAATGGTGTTAGAAAAGTTCCCACAACCATAGAGCGATTCCAGAACATCACCCCAGGATACAGCTGCAATTTCATGAACAATGATGATGCTGTCCAAACAATGAGTGCACCTAGAACCAGCATAAATAGACGAATATATCTATCCTTTTGAGACAAGGCAAAAAATAGCATTAACATACAATAACTAGCTAATGCCACTATGGGCACTGTCCAAAAAAACAATTGTGAAAGCGGCATTAACACACCTCTTTTCTACTTCCGCCACCTGCTATTTTTAATACGTCAATAACGTCGTAATGAGACGGATTAATCCGTCTCAATTCCCGTCCATAAGTTTCGACAAATTGACTTAAAGTACCACGAGGAATAATAGATACAACTAGTGGGTCCATTTCCAGCAAAGCTTTCAAATCTTTGAAATCACTGTCAATATGCCTGAAATATATGGACAAATGTTCCTTGATTATTTCTCGGTTCAAGCCGTCCCGCATACCCCTCATTCCGACTTCGACATATATATGCAGGAATGCCTTTTTGACATCATCAGTTTCTTTAACTGCGAACCAATCATCGATATCGAGATTAGAAATTCTTATGGCTTCACTGATAGTTGCTTCCGATATTCGGGTGAAGCCTGCAATATCTATAATTGTTGGAAAACGGTCGATATATGTAAACTGAGGCAGATCAATACCTTCCTCTTCATTACGACGAGATATGCATCTAAAGATATCACCAGTACGATAACGGCTAAAAGCTCCCCCTTTAAAATTGGAAATAACTAACTCATACTGACTTCCAGGTAACAGCTCGTCCATTAGGTAAGTATTGGGAACATATGACGGGTTCTCCAAGTTTTTCTCAGTTTCCAACTCGGGTATAAACTCGTAAAAGTCAATATCAGGGAAAAATACCATGCCGTTTTTATTCCAGGTCTCGACAGCGACACAATTTGATTCAGTGCCGGCAAATATTTCTAGGGGTCTAACGCCCCAATAATGTTCTATTTTCTTTTTAAGACTGGTCGAGTCAGTTCCGGTACAGGCTAACCCTTTTAGGTTCCAGATGTCTTTAGGCATAATAGGTACATCTTGTTTTTTGTTTAACCAGGCTTTTAGTAAGCGACTGTTCATTGTGGGAGTATTTTTAAGGATGTTCAGACCTCCACCAGTGCTATTACCGCTGGCAAAATTTTCACCCATTTTCGCAACTATGCTGCTCATGCCGAAAAACAGGTCTACTCCCTTCTGCATTCCCAACATAAAACCTGCTTTATTTCTCTCTCTAAATCCCATTAATTCCGCTTCCTGAATAGGAGGCATAAAATTAACAGATAATTCGCTAGCTACTAAGTGGGGTATCATTCCCGATAGGTAAGGCAGTGGTGCCATGCCATAAAGGAAATTCTCTCCGCCTCTAAGAGTGAACTGTCCTCTTTGTTTGCTAGTGGCTAAAATAATTATCGCCATAATGCCATTCTTATAACCGTTAATCATATTTTCGTTATAAGGTGCCACTTTTATCGGATTCCTGGCACCTTCCCAAGTAGTCTCAATCCATACCAATGGTTTAGTTGGCAGAGCTGATTCTACCTTAGGCAATAAGAGGTCAGCATAATCTTGATAGGTAGTAAGAGGAACAATCCTCCTGAACTCATCAACACTAGCCGGTTTTTTCCCTTTCATAATCCGTCTGCCTAGTTCACAATTCGAATAGAGCTCAAGTTGTTCCATCATAAGACGATATTGTATTTCCATATATTGTGATATTGTAAGATCTAAAAAGCCGCAGTATTGCTGCCAGATCTGGTCATACTGTTTATCTTTTAATTTTTGATCTAGATTCATCTTAATCCTCCAGAACTACTTATCCAAAAGCAACCGACGCAACTAAGAACTGCCAACACCTACGTCTCCGGCGTTTGGAGCACTCCACAAACAACTATTCTATTAATTTATTGACCATGTCAGAAGGTAAGAAATTATATTACATTTAACCCAATATATCTACATTTGGCTTAATTTAGCATATTACATTTTCAAATAATTTACAACAAAATTATTATTTTTTCCCATATTTATGCTAGTTATTTAAATAGAAAATCACATTCATTTATTATTGAACGACATTTGTCTATATTTTGCGGTTTTTAATACCACAGGAGGATAAATATCTTCTGGTGCTAACCCGATTTGGAATGAGAAATGGCACTCTAGACTTATAAGTGTTATACCCTTCCAGTGTGTGAGGAAAAAACCAATTATCTTGTATATAAACATGCACAATATCCATGATTGTCCATGCTATTCCAGCCCAGAGCATCATCATTTTCCCAGAAGCAATCCATAGGAACAGGTAGAAAAAGGCGAACCAAATTACGCCAGGATGGCGGCAAAGAGCATACATGCCCGTATCAATGACTAGATTTTTCTTTTCTACATCTGTGTAAGTTTTACTAAATGGTAACGCAAAAAACAAAGCATATATCATCAGTAGCAAAGAAACTGTCGAAACCAATCCAGCTAATAACCTAAAAATATTATTTATTTCAAATCTTTCAAAGTCACTTATCAGAATACCCAATGTCGAAAAAGCCAATATAATAATACCTATTGCAAAACTTATGTTTAGATATTTATTTAGAAACCTAATTTTGTTTATATCAAATATTAAAGGAAAAATAAATGCTAAACATCCCATTAATATATAAGCCACTTTTCGACACCCACCATTAGTTTTCCACAATATTAACACATTATGGAATATTTATGTATGCAGATAAATTCAAAAACCCCTGAAAATGAGGGATATTATTTACTATGGTGCAGTAGAGAGGACTTGAACCTCCATGAAGGTGTACCCACTTGAATCTGAATCTAGCCGGTACCTATTCACAGGCATTCATTTATTTATCTTATATATTCGTCAATTCGTTATTTGATAGACCTTTATAAACTGAGGCAGGCCTAATATTGCTGAATTTTCCCCTCTTTTTCGCCAATTAAACACTGTGTAGTTACCGAAAACCTTAACCTAGCGGCCAGCTGATTACGAATGAGGTTTAGCCTCACGCTTGGCACTAAAATCAACATTCCCAATTGACGGTTTAGAATCTATGTCCTATCATTAATCAACTGATACAGAATTTTTATTTTTTTGTGATTTGAATATATTTAGATTTTGAATTTATTGCAAAGGATTTCATATTAATGGATGTATTATTAATCGACCCTCCATATTGCAGTCTTAAGGGCATCCCCGCTGATGTCGGCTATAACATTGGCTTGACCAGCCTTGCCGCCTATCTACGTAAAGAAGGCTTCGATACCGCTGTCGTCATAGGTGACCTCCTCATGGACCTCCCCTTTATGAGCACCTGGGGATGGTTTAACATGAACCTTCGCAAATACGCAGAGGGACAGCTTCGATACTCCGCCATAGTAGATGATAAAAACCACCTCGTCTGGCAGAAGATTGCCGCCATCGTTCGGGAAAAACAGCCAAAAGCCGTGGGCATCGCTTACCTCACTCCCTTCCGCAACGCTGTAGAAAGAATCGCTGGCATAGTCAAAGAGGCGGACAGGAACATCAAGGTCATCGCGGGCTCGGCTCATCCCACCCTTTGTCCAGAAGAACTCATGCAGAACCCGGACATTGATTTCGTTATCCGCGGCGAGGGTGAACTCCCGCTCGCAGGAATCGCCGAGCAGCTAAGAAAAGGTAAGCCGGATTGGGATTCTGTCCCCGGTATTCATTATCGAGATGAGCACGGCCACGTGATGAACACACCACCTCCCGCTCCTATCCCCAACCTGGACGAACTTCCCTTCGCTGCCCGTGACGCCGTGCTTGGCTGCGATTACAATCGCTTCCGCGTTCACTGTCTCACGACCGCTCGCGGCTGTCCTTACACCTGCTCCTTCTGTTCGGACAGGAAGTTGTGGGGCGGAAAAGTCCGACGGCGCAGTGTGGATAACGTCATTGCGGAACTCAAACACCTTGAACAGAATTACAAAGTCGATGTCGTTGATTTTTCGGATGGCACCTTTACATACGATAGAAAATATGTCGAGGCCTTCTGCGATGCCGTTATTAAAAATAATATCGGTCTCAGGTGGCGTTGTACCGCGCGCTATGATAACCTCAATGTAAGCCTGCTCAAACTCATGAAACGTGCTAACTGCAGCGGCCTGTATTTGGGCGCAGAGTCCGGCTCAGACCGTATCCTTGGCACAATGGACAAGAAAATCACCGCCGCAGAAATTATGAGTGTCAGTAAAATGGTACATAACGTCGGTCTGGAGTCGGCTACGGCGATCATTATCGGCCTCCCTGACGAAACTAAAGAGGACATCGAAGCGACTCTTAATTTAATGAGGCATCTCAAAACAGGCATCTTCGACGTCAGCAGTTTCATTCCCCTGCCGGGCACCCCTGCATGGGAGACCATTCCCGACGCCGATAAAAAGGACATCGATTGGAGAAAGGTAAGCTACAAGTCCTTCGATAATTACTTCCTTAAAAACGTTTCGGTGGAAGACTTCAGAAAATACATGTCCGAGGCATATAAAATTGCCGGCAAAGCCCAGCGCAAGACAGTCATCCGCCTTGGCCTCCTCATGCTCAAAGACTCTATTAAAGGCTTATTCCAAAAAAGACATCCCATCGTGCAAACAAAATCATCGTAGTGAGTCAGAGGGATTTTCTAAATTAAAGAACTCCCTGACTTTGTTAAACAATTAGTCCTTTAAATTCTAAATGCCCATCAAAACATTTGATGGGCATATTTTTTCTTGAGCATCTCTTTTCTTAGATACTTGTATTTGTGTGGTTGTATTAGCCTCATTTATTAATTTGACAATATTTAACAAGAGTATAATAAATTATCCGACAACATTTCGACAATAATGAATTTGTAATACCATTTGCTTAGACAACCATTTTTTCATATAAATGGCGGTAAATCTGGCATTTATAATTAGCATGCAGTTTATAGACAAATAAAAAGGGAGGTCTTAACCTCCCGTATTATCTATGGTGCGGTAGAGAGGACTTGAACCTCCACGAAGTTGCCCCCACTAGAACCTGAATCTAGCGCGTCTGCCGATTCCGCCACTACCGCATGTCAGGCTGATTTTTTTCTCAGCAAGGAAAATTATATTACATGGTAGTCAGCCTTGTCAAGCCTCCCCGACTAGCTTTCCATAAACGAAGGTCCCCCATATCTCCTCCCAACATTTTGCCGCTACCACAATGCGGGGATTAACCTTATAATAAAATTTAGTCAATATACGCATACCGTTTTGTTGTTTGGCAGAGGTTATTGTTGAGGAGGTGTATTTAGGTGAGAGTTATTGATAAGAAAGAGTATACGGTTGTGGCGATTATTTTTCTTGCTGCTGTGCTCATATTCAGCTTGGTTTCCCGTAATCACGCAGATATTATTAGAGAAACGCCTAATCAGCCAGCTATCTTGGCTGATAATGATATGGTAGTCGTAAGTCCATCAGGTAATATCGTCGTTGGGAAATCAACTCGCGATGAAGTAATGATGGTTTATCCAGAAGGTAACAACTTGGGAAGAAGCGGTGTGTATCGTCCCAAGGATTTGGATTGTTTGTTGTCATTTTCAAAACACGAAGATGTTCTAATTAGAGTAGACATAGGTTTCTGTGATTTATCAACATCGAGGGGCATTAAGGCAAACGACTCATTTAATAAAGTGGTGGAATTATACGGAAATGGTTACACTAAGGCTTATGATAAGGACAAACCTCATATCTTCGATGCCTATTACGGATCTGATCAATATATCTTATTCAAAATCGAAGACAATCTGGTTAAGCAAATATATATCGGCAGTCAGGTTCAATAAATGCTGCTAGATGGCAAGAGGGAGGGCATGATAAAGATCAATCCTCTTGTCATGCTCTCCCGGGGACAGGTTTACTGTCCCACTTTCTGTATCTTTTGACTGGGACAAATAACCTGTCCCCTATATCTCCTATATCTCGTTTAACAGGTTAACCATCTCAATCGCTGTAACTGCTGCATCTGAACCTTTATTGCCAGCCTTGGTTCCTGCTCTTTCTATAGCCTGTTCAATTGTATCAGTGGTAATAACTCCATAAATAACTGGAACTCCTGTATTTAAACCAACCTGGGCGATTCCTTTGGTTACCTCATTTGATACGTATTCAAAATGGGGGGTCGCTCCCCTGATCACTGCACCCAGACAAATAACCGCATTATAACCTCTGCCTACCATCTTCTGCGCTACCAGAGGAACTTCAAATGCACCCGGCACCCATGCTATATCGATATTTTCACGGTCAACTCCATGTCTGGTCAGTGTGTCCAGACAGCCAGAAAGTAATTTATTGGTAATAAACTCGTTAAACCTGGTCACTACAATTCCAAAACGTTGGTTCTCACCGGTAAGTTTCCCTTCAAATACGTTTGCCATTTTAACAAATACCTCCATGCTATAATATTTTGGATATTCAAATAATTTAATCTATTTCATACTGGCTAATAAGTGTCCCATTTTATCTTTTTTGGTTTGCAAGTAACGGCGGTTTTCATCTTTAACCGGCATTTCTATGGGAACTCTCTCGATCACTTCCAACCCATAACCTTCCAATCCTTTAATTTTTTTAGGATTGTTAGTCATCATTCGCATCTTTCTTACTCCCAGGTCCACTAGAATCTGGGCTCCTATTCCGTAATCACGCAGATCCTCAGGAAACCCCAGATCAAGATTGGCTTGCACTGTATCCCGGCCATTGTCCTGAAGCTTGTAGGCCTTTATTTTATTAATCAATCCGATTCCTCGGCCTTCCTGGCGCATGTAGAGGAAAACTCCTTTTCCTTCTTTCTCAATCATAGCCAGCGCGGTATGAAGCTGTTCTCCACAGTCACAGCGATTAGAGGCAAATACATCTCCTGTAAGACATTCCGAATGAACCCTAACCAGGATTGGTTCATTTTCCTCCCACTGGCCTTTTACTAAAGCCAGATGTTCTTTGCCATCCAGCAGGGATTCATAGGCAATGGCTGTAAAGTCCCCAAATTGGGTAGGTAGTTTGGTATCTTCGGCCCGTACTATCAATTTTTCTTTACGCCGCCGATATTCAATCAAATCAGCGATGGTTATGATTTTTATATCGTTTTCTTTAGCAAAGCTTAGTAACTCCGGAACCCTGGCCATTGTGCCATCATTGCTCATTATTTCGCAAATAACCGTGGCCGGGTATAGTCCAGCCAGCTTAGCAAGGTCAATCGATCCTTCGGTGTGACCGGTCCGCCTCAGTACTCCACCCTCCCGGTAGCGCAGCGGAAAAATATGGCCCGGTTTTCTGAAGTCGGCTGGTAAGCTGTCAGAAGAAATCAAGGCCTGTATCGTGGCAGCCCTTTCATGAGCCGAAATTCCAGTTGTGGTTGTTATATGATCCACTGATACTGTAAAAGCAGTTTGATGGTTGTCAGTATTTTCCAACACCATAGGTTGAATCTCCAGCTGATCAAGTCGCTCTCCCGTCATAGGCATGCAGATTAGACCTTTGGCATGGGTAGCCATGAAATTAATAATATCCGGGGTGCTTTTCTGGGCAGCTATAATTATGTCTCCTTCATTCTCTCGATCTTCATCATCGACCATGATCAGCATTTTTCCATCTCTAATATCGTTGATTGCTTCTTCAATGGTATTAAACATCGTACTTCCTCCCTTTTTTATAAAAAGCCATGTTCAGCTAAAAACTCCGAACTTAATGCGGTGCTATTTTCACCTTTACTCCTTTTCAGCAGTTTCTCCACATACCGGCCTATAATATCAGCTTCCAGGTTTACGGTATCTCCCGTTTTTTTGAATCCCAAGGTAGTCATTTTGCCGGTATGCGGTATGATTGAAACCGTAAAACTATCAGATAGTACCTTAACAACAGTTAAACTAATACCATCAATAGCCACCGAACCTTTGGCTACCAAGTAGCGTAATAACTCCTCGGGAGCCTTAATTCTTAACACCGTGGCAATATCTACTTTTTGTTGTTCAACAATTGTACCTACTGCATCTACATGACCTTGAACCAAATGGCCACCCATTCTGTCCCCTAAGCGCGTAGCCCGCTCCAGGTTAATCCTTTGACCACTGCCCAAATCTTTAAGGTTAGTTTTAGCGAGGGTTTCTGCCATCATATCGGCTGTGAAATGTTCCTTGTCAAAACTTGTCACCGTGAGACAGACCCCATTAATAGCAATACTGTCCCCAAGCTTTACATCCTCCAGGACTTTAGAAGCCTGAATAGCGATCTGACAGGAGTTGCTGCCCCGCTCTAATCTTTGCACAGTGCCCAATTCTTCTATAATACCTGTAAACATTAAAACCACTCCTTGATATATCCGGTTATCATTATATCGTCAGCAAACCTAATCAGGTCTATTGAAGTTAACGCAACTGCGTCTCTCATATAATCAATCCCCTGTCCACCTATCGGGGAGGGGGCAAGACGACCGCCAACAATTTTTGGAGCAACAAACCAGTAGACTTTATCTATCAAATGGTGTTCAAGCAAATAGGCATTTACTTCTCCCCCGCCTTCTACCAGCAGGCTGCATATCCCCATTTCGCCTAATACTTCTATTACTCTTTCAAGGGGAATAATATCTGGGTTACAATTTAGGCTATGGATTTCAATCCCCAAGCTTTCCAATTTAAGTCTTTTGGTTAAATTTGCACTTTCGGAACAAAAGACCAAGGTCTTTTGTAGTTTGGCTGTCTTACTGATATTGCTCTCCGGAGATAAGTCCAGACGACCATCTATAATAATTCTTATCGGGTCTCGAATATGCTGTGCCTTTAATCTAGTATTAAGCATGGGATCGTCCTTAAGTACTGTACCTATACCAACCAGAATGGCATCGTATACATTCCTTAATTGATGTACATATTTACGAGCATCTTCACCGGTTATCCATTTGGAATCCCCACTATTGGCCGCTATTTTCCCATCTATAGTCATGGCCGTCTTCAGCGCCACCAGCGGAACTCCGGTTTGTATGTATTTAAAAAACACTTCATTTAAACGTGCAGCTTCTTTTGCGAGCACCCCAACATTGACTTCAATACCAGCCTCTCTTAGCCTTTGTATTCCCCTTCCTGCTACCTGGGGGTTAGGATCAACACCAGCAATTACTGTTCGCTTAATGCCGGCCTTGATGACAGCGTCCGCACAGGGAGGAGTCCTTCCAAAATGGCTGCAGGGTTCTAAGGTGACGTATAAAGTAGCGCCAGCAGCATTTTCCCCGGCTTTATTTAATGCATGTACTTCGGCATGAGGAGTACCCGCCTTATGATGATAACCTTGTCCAATTACTTGGCCGTTTTTAACAATAACTGCCCCCACCATCGGATTGGGATTAGTTCTGCCTATGGCCATCGCCGCAAGCTCTAGGGCATGTTGCATAAACCCTCTATCTTCACTAATGATAATAACTAATCACCCTTTTGCGAAAAACTTCTGTATTAATTGCTTCCAATAAAAAAACCCCGGCTTACTGTCGGGGTCTTTAGTGAAAACGAGCGCAAATTAGAGCATACAAATCTGTTAAGACGCATACCCACCGCCCTTCTTCTCCTATCCAGACTATACTGTCGGCCTCGGAATTTCACCGAATCCTGCCCAAAGGCTCGCGGGCTTTACCGCCGATAGGGAATTTCACCCATCCCCGAAGAAAGGAATTAGTATATTAAATTTAAATAATATTAGCATCAACCATCTTTTTGGTCAATAGAAAGTCAGTTAATTGGTTTTGTCGTTTAACGTCTCATCAATGAGCTGTTTTACTTCTGTTGTCATTATGCCACCAGCAAATTTGGGCTGTCCATTTATGAGTGTAACCGGGTAGGGATAGCCCATCTGCAGGACTTGATTCATTATGGGATAGTTACCCAGTCCAACCTGATCTACATCAACATATTTTACCTCAACTTTGTCTCCATAAACCTTTTTAAGTTCATTGGTCATCTGAACCGTTAAATCCGCAAAATCCATAGTTGTACCACAACTAGCTGCTGAAGAGCAGTCACTGGTACAGCTTCAGCCTCCGGTATTTACTTGCGTGCCCTGGAGTACTTCCACTAATATAGTTTTATTTTCTTCCGGCATGAAGATTCTCCTCTCATCACAATTTCATATTTTATTCTATATTCACCTTCAATAGTATTATGGTGAAAATACAACCACCCAATGCGTGTTTCGGTCGGATTCTAATATATTTTTACCGAGATTCCCCAAACGATACCTTTAAAATAATGGCTTTTGAATATCCTATTACTTTTTCTCAGGCTCTGGGTAATCAACACCAAAAGTGTTGACGATTACTTTTTTCATGCGCTGATCTTCTTGAGGGCGATCACTGCGGTTCCTAGGAACATTTACAATCATATCCGCAGTGTCCATTCCTTCAGTTACCTTCCCGAATGCAGCATATTGTCCATCTAAATGCGGTGCATCGGTTGTCATTATAAAAAACTGCGATCCGGCTGAATCAGGCATCATGCTTCTGGCCATTGATATTACTCCACGTTTGTGGATTAAGTTATTGGGACAACCGTTTTGAGAAAACTCACCTTTTATCCCATACCCGGGACCGCCCATACCGGTTCCCTGCGGATCTCCTCCTTGAATCATGAAACCAGGAATTACTCTGTGAAATATGGTGCCATCATAAAATCCCTTATTGATCAAATCAATAAAGTTATTAACGGTATTAGGTGCTATTTCGGGATAGAGTTCTACCAGCATTTTATTGCCGTTTTCCATTTCTATTGTCACAATAGGATTTTGGTTCATCGGGATCTTCCTTTCTTTATTGCATAGTATTACATATTAAGAATATCTTCTTGAAAAATGGCTCTTCATATACTCATAAAATTTTACTAATTTAGTATACCTTTGTCCATTGTTTTCCTGTAATAGAGACCTGAATTAATTATATAGAACCAAACGATTGACATATAAGGCAAATGCAATTATAATGCATAAGCTACTACTCAATAAATATTTATGATAGCATTTTTACTTCTCGTTGTCAAGGTCTTTTAACTTTTTAAGTGGGGTGGGATAACAAATGGGGTTTCTTGATATTCATTACATGGCGGGCATTTCGAAACAACTTACAATCGGTGAATTGCTTAAGACCAATGAAGAATCCGTTCAATATGGTTTGCGGTTATCCTCCAGCGATGCTCTTGAACTTATTGAGGCAAGAAATCTGACTATTCGCAGCTATGGAAGAGTAGAACTGGGTATAGATGTGGTAAAGAATATTATTGCCGAATTTTGCAGTTCTCCTTATATAACCGCTCCAGATTATGCTGTAACATTAAATGAACTCGTCGATATTTTCTACTATATGAAAAATGAAACCAGTGATAGGATTGGGGACAGTGAGCTAATTGCTATAATGAAAGATTACTTCAATAATTCTTGCCGAGGCTCTACCGAACTTCTTAAAAACAGGGAACTTGCGATGATTGCAAGTCTTTTGAAAAAGGCCTCGGATCATGCTGGGGGGAATGACTAATGGCAGGGCAAAGTACAGATATCGTAAAAAGCAGCGCACTTAGAGAGGCGCATATTGACCCTCATCAGTATACTCTTACCCTCCTGCAAGAAGGCACCTATGCCGGTCTAATTGATGAACCAGCTATGGCTCTTATTCAGACAGAAATCATGTCTCTTTTGAAAGAAACAATAATTAAGTATACCCACGGAGCAAGCACCTCCATTAGGACAGAAACCGCCGAGAGAATCTTGTCATCTATTCTTTACTCGATTGATGTACAGTTGTTAAGCTTTTCTGATCCCGAAGAAGCCCTGAACTCTTTAATAGCAGAAAGCGTTAAGAAAACCTACGCAAACGGTCTTGATCTTATAACCTTATGTTTTGGTGAAACGAAAACCTTATACGCGAAGGTAGCCGGCAGTAAACTGAAGGTGGATCTGCACGCTTATAATTCCACTATTGATGAAGCATTACCAGAGTTTTTTGCCCTCTACGACCCCACTTACAACGCCCAAGATACTTGGGCAAGTATAGATTACCCGTCGCTTTATGATGATTTGACGGGTAGTGGTATTTATTACATTAAACAATACCTTGAATGTCTAGCAATTGAAAACTATATTTGCAGCCTGTTTGATCCTGGTGCTGTTAATAGATTATTAAAAAATTACGGCAAGGTGTATCGTATTGATTATAGAGAAACCCTAATTAATCTATTGGAAGTACTGCTCACCAATTCTATTTTCTCAGTTCTTTCAGGCAATAGTGCCCTAGAATTACGCATTAGCAAACAGCAATATGAAATCCTCCAGGAAAAGTTCAAGGACTTAGACCCTAACCTCTGCCTATCGCTAGTAAGCGAAGCGTTAGATACATTGCTGGCAGACCTCCATATTGAAGCTCCTCCGATTCGGGAATATATAAAAAAATATAAGTCATTATTAATGCCAAGGTTCACTTCTGCCCTCGAAAATGACAATTTGAGAAATATTGTTATTCTTGATAGGGACATCAACAATTCACTGGATATTCTATGGGATGAGGGCAATAAACTAAATGATGACGATTTTAGGCTTATGGTGGAGCAAATATTAGAGTGCACTGCTGGGGTGGAAAAAGCGGCCATAATAAATTCTAATATCCACTCCTTAGGCGACTTCATTGATGTGCTGGAAGCTGATTGTTTATATGATACTGAATATACGGACCTGTTTGCAACCCTTGGGGATATGGAATTGTCCATCCTGGTACGAACCGTCTTTGCCGAGGAATTGAGAATTGGGACAGATGATTTGCGGCAAATGGTTGGCGGAAAACAGTTGGAAATGCCCTGGCAGATTGAATATGCCAGGTTTCTACTCGGTTTGAACCCAGCGAGAATTAAAGCCATTGAGTATTTCATCCCTGCATCTTTGCAGACCAATAAACCTTCAATATATTAGTCCCAAATCCTATTATTAAATCAGGTCGCACATGCAAATAGCAAATTTGCGAATGAACTCGTTAAGGCCGTTGTTTCTAACGGCGAAACAGAATCCGCCTAACCGCATTCAAATCTTTCTTACCTAGGCTATCCCCTTTCGATTGTAGCCCAATAGTTGTAATATTAAATACAAAAATTGAGGTGCAGTATGATGATTAAAGACCTGATTGTAAAAAATAGATCCTATAGAAGATTCTATCAAGATCGAGCAGTTGAAATGTGTGTATTACGGGAATTAGTAGATCTGGCTAGATTAGCTCCCTCAGGGCTCAACCGTCAAGGTCTAAAGTACATAATGTCGAACACCCAGGACTTAAGTAATAAGATAAATGACTGTTTAATATGGGCGGGATATTGTAAAGGATGGATCAGTCCCAAAGATGGTGAAAAGCCTAGTGCTTTTATAGTAATGATCAACGATACTTCTCTGGGAACAAGCTTACCCCAGGATCAAGGATTCGCAGGGCAAAACATTTTATTGGGTGCAGTTGAAAAAGGCCTTGGTGGTTGCTACATTGTAAATATTAAAAAAGATATTCTCGCCCAGACACTAAATTTGGATGACAAGTATGAGATTGCGGCTGTAATCGCTATTGGTTATCCCAAGGAAGAAGTAGTTATAGAACCTATGGATGCTTCTGGAGATGTTAAGTACTGGAGAGACGACAATCAAGTTCACCATGTGCCCAAAAGATCCCTTGACGAAATAATTTTATAGAATATATCTGTTAATTTAGCTGCTCCTTTATGAACCGCATCCCTACAAGTATACATATGTAATCGCTCAACCTATTTTTAATAATGTGGTAAAATGTACAGTTGAGAGAACTTATTCAGCAATATAGATTTGCATAATGGTTCTAAATTTAAAATTGGGGGGTAAAATATGCCACAACGGAGTGACATCAACAAAATCCTCATTATTGGCTCGGGACCAATTGTGATTGGACAGGCTTGCGAATTTGACTATTCTGGTACCCAGGCCTGTAAAGCCCTAAGAAATTTGGGCTATCAAATTGTTTTAGTTAATTCTAATCCAGCTACTATTATGACCGACCCAGGAATTGCAGATGTAACCTATATTGAACCGCTAAACTTGAAAAGTCTAACGGACATAATAGCTAAAGAAAGGCCTGACGCCCTGCTACCTAATTTAGGAGGACAGTCAGGTTTAAATTTGAGTTCCGAACTCCACAAGGCTGGTGTTTTGGATAAATACGGAGTCAAAGTCATCGGCGTACAAATGGATGCCATTGAACGCGGAGAAGACCGTATCGCCTTCAAGGAAACCATGAATCGGCTGGGTATCGAAATGCCGCTCAGCAAACCGGCCTACTCCGTTGAGGAAGCTGAAAATATTGCTCAGGAACTAGGCTATCCGGTAGTTATCCGTCCGGCGTACACCATGGGCGGCACTGGCGGTGGTCTCGTATACAATGTGGAAGAGTTAAGGATTATTGCTAATCGCGGTATAGCTGCCAGTTTGGTAGGACAAATTCTGGTTGAAGAATCAGTCCTAGGCTGGGAGGAACTCGAACTGGAAGTAGTCCGTGACGCCAAAAATCAAAAGATTACCGTTTGTTTTATAGAAAACATTGATGCCATGGGTGTACATACCGGTGATTCCTTTTGTGCCGCCCCAATGCTGACCATCAGTCCTGAGCTGCAGCAGAGATTGCAGAAATACTCTTACGACGTGGTTGACGCTATAGAAGTTGTCGGAGGAACGAATGTACAATTCGCCCACAATCCTAAAACCGGCCGGGTGGTAATTATTGAGATTAATCCCCGCACCTCCCGTTCCTCAGCATTAGCTTCCAAAGCCACCGGCTTCCCAATTGCATTGATTTCCACCATGCTGGCCGCGGGTTTGACCCTAGACGAAATCCCTTACTGGAGGGACGGCACCCTGGATAAGTACACCCCTTCAGGTGATTATGTTGTTATTAAATTCTCCCGCTGGGCTTTTGAAAAATTTCCGGGTTCCATTGATAAATTAGGCACCCAGATGCGTGCTGTGGGCGAAGTAATGAGCATCGGCAAAAACTATAAAGAGGCCTTTCAAAAGGCAATTCGCTCCCTGGAAATCAACCGCTCAGGTCTAGGGTTTGCCAAGGATTTCAACCAGCGCTCCCTGGATGAACTAATGGCCATGTTGGCGGAGCCCTCCAGTGAACGCCAGTTCATAATGTATGAAGCCTTACGCAAAGGGGCAGATGTTGAGCAACTCTACCAATTAACCTACATTAAACCATGGTTCATTCAGAATATGAAGGAACTGGTCCAGCTTGAAGAGGAGATACTCCAGTATAAAGGCGGCCCATTGCCAGACGCTCTGCTCATCCAGGCCAAAAAGGACGGTTTTGCTGATCGCTACTTAGCCTTGCTCTTAAATCTTTCGGAAACTGAAATCCGTCAGCGCCGAATTGCTTTAGGGGTAGTTGAAGGTTGGGAAGCCGTTCCGGTAAGCGGTGTTGAAAATGCAGCTTATTATTTCTCCACCTATAATGCTCCAGATAAAACCACATCCACCGATCGTCCCAAAGTAATGATTTTAGGCGGAGGCCCCAATCGTATCGGCCAGGGAATTGAGTTTGACTACTGCTGCGTTCATACCGCTTTCGCACTTCGTGAATTGGGTTATGAGACGGTAATAGTCAACTGCAATCCGGAAACGGTTTCTACCGACTATGATACCTCTGATAAACTGTACTTTGAGCCGTTAACCGTGGAAGATGTCCTGAGCATCTATGAGAAAGAAAAACCGCTGGGGGTAATCGTGCAGTTTGGCGGACAGACTCCGCTTAACATAGCTGGAGAACTGACCAAAGCTGGGGTGAAAATCCTGGGCACCACCCCCGAAACTATTGATCTGGCTGAAGACCGCGATCGTTTCCGCCACATAATGGAGAAACTTGCCATTCCCATGCCAGAATCGGGTATGGCCGTAAATTTAGAAGAGGCCTTGTCAATCGCCAACCGGATCGGCTATCCCCTAATGGTTCGTCCGTCCTATGTTCTTGGTGGCCGAGGCATGGAAGTAGTCCATGATGAAGAAATGCTGCGCCAGTATCTGGCTGCCGCTGTAGGAGTTACTCCTGAAAGACCGATTTTGATCGATAGATTCCTCAGTAATGCCATTGAGGCTGAAGCAGATGCGATTGCTGATGGGACCGACGCTTTTGTGCCAACTGTAATGGAGCATATTGAATTGGCCGGCATCCATTCAGGAGACTCCGCCTGTGTGATTCCGCCTATAAGTATCCCCGCCCAACATGTTCAGACCATCATAGAATACACCAAGAAGATTGCCAAAGAGCTGAACGTGGTAGGACTTATGAATATGCAGTATGCTATAGCCGATGATCAAGTTTATGTTTTAGAAGCTAATCCTAGGGCTTCCCGAACCGTTCCTTTGGTTTCTAAAGTTTGTAACATATCTATGGCTCGAATAGCTACCGAAATAGTAATGGCAGTAAACGCTGGTAAAAAGTACTCTGTAAGCAGTCTTATCTCTAAAAATATCCCTCATTACGGGGTTAAAGAAGCAGTCTTCCCGTTTAACATGTTTCAGGAAGTAGACCCCATTCTCGGACCTGAGATGCGTTCCACCGGTGAAGTATTAGGAATTGCTGATTCCTTTGGACTTGCTTACTATAAGGCTCAAGAAGCGACCCAATCCGCCCTGCCCACAACCGGTACAGTCTTAATTAGTGTCAACGATCAGGACAAACCTGCCGCCCTGGAAACCGCCCGCGAATTTGCTGCTATTGGGTTTAAAATCAAAGCTACTGCAGGTACCTGTAAATATCTTCAGGAAAACGGGGTTACATGTGAGAATATTAAGAAACTATTCGAGGGCCGTCCTAATATTGTTGACGGAATTACCAATAAGGAGATTAACCTGGTGATCAATACTGCCTCCGGAAAACGCAGCAAACATGATGATTCTTATATTCGTAAAACGGCTATTAAATATAAAGTTCCTTACCTAACCACCATGGCAGCTGCTTTAGCCAGCGCCAAAGGTATTGCCGCTTATAAAGATAATCATTCCTCGAAATCCAAATTAAAATCTTTGCAGGAGTATCATGCTGATATTACCGAATAGATCCGAGCATCTGAATTAATAGGAAACCGGAAGCCCAAGAAGTCAAAAGGACATCTTGGGCTTCCTCATTGTTTAGCGGAGCCACGGGGACGTTTGGTTTGCCCGCTTATCTTTCAGGATATATATATAATCTTTACACTAATGATGGTTTTTCACAACAGACTATTTATGTGCAGCGGTAATATACTAAATCTCTGATAAGAACAGTGATTAAGTGCGCATTTATCGGTAAAAACTAATTACTCCAGCGCATTTATCACTGCAAAAGAAAGAGAAGGAAGGTATTCTAGTGTTTTTTAGGCGGTTAGGAAGGCTTATCTTTGGTAAAAGTATGGCCAGCAGCCAACTGGGAGAGGAAAAATTAAATGTTTTTTGGGGAATGCCAATTCTATCCAGTGACCCAATTTCTTCGGTTGCCTATGCTGTGGAAGAAATCCTATTGGTACTTGTACCGGCAATTGGCTTGGCCTCGTTTTTATGGATGCCGCGGATAGCTGTGGCTATTATTGCCCTGCTTTTGATCCTGGTTTTCTCCTATCGCCACGTTGTCGAAGCTTATCCTAACGGTGGCGGAGCTTATGTGGTGGCCAAGGAAAACTTGGGACCTCTATATAGCCTGATTGCCGGGGCTTCCTTGTCAGTGGACTATGTTTTAACCGTATCGGTAAGTATCGCAGCTGCAACCGCTGCCATAACATCCGCTTTTCCAACCCTTTATGAGCATCGTGTAGGAATCTCACTAATTATGGTTCTTTTATTGGCAGTAGGTAATTTACGTGGAATCCGGGAATCATCCCGTATTTTCAGTTTGCCCACCTATGCCTTTATTTTGTCTCTAATTGCCCTTATATTGGCCGGTATAATTAAATACTTATCTGGTGCCGGTCCCAGCATTACTCAGGCGCCGGAGGTCGCAGCCAGCCTCGGAACTCAAGTGATAACCATCATTGTTCTAATTCGGGCCTTTGCTTCGGGATGCAGCGCTGTAACCGGGGTTGAAGCAGTAAGCAACGCGGTACCCAATTTCAAGGAACCCGCCGCCAAGCAAGCCAAGTCCGTGTATATATTGCTCGCTATAGCTATCATTATCTGCTTTGGAGGTGTGGCTTACCTGGCTCAGGTATATCATGTTTTGCCCAATCCACGGCAGACTGTTATTACCCAGCTTACTCTGACTATCTTCGGTCAGGGAGCGATGGTTTATATTATGGCCGCTACGACGGCTATGATTCTGGCATTAGCTGCCAATACTGCCTATTCCGGTTTTCCCACTCTTCTTTCGGTTATTGCCCGGGATGGATATGTTCCCCGTCAATTATCCATGCGTGGTCATCGCCTCAATTTTAACAATGGTATTATAATGCTGAGTTTGGCAGGAGCAGTTTTATTGGTAGCCTTCAAAGCTGATACCCACTTATTGATAAGTCTTTATGCTGTGGGCGTTTTCACCTCTTTCACATTATCACAGACTGGTATGGTAGTGCATTGGTGGAAGGAGCGTTCCAGTGGCTGGCAATTCAAAGCTTCGATAAACGGGTTAGGCGCTTTGGTCACGGGTATAGCTGTAAGTACAATCGGATTTACCAAGTTTACAGAAGGTGCCTGGATAGTATTTGTAGTCGTTCCCTTACTCATTGCCCTAATGCTAAAAATCAAAAGTCATTATATGATTGTAGCAGAGCAATTGGACATCCCTAATGAGTATTTAGGCAAACTCAAATTCGCTACCAGTTATTCTCATCACGTGATCGTTCCCATTGACAGCTTGAACGTGATGGTTGTTAAGGCTTTACGCTATGCTCGCAGCATAACCCCCAACGTTGAAGCCTTTCATGTGGAAATTTACGAAGGTGAGGCCGATAAACTAAGGCGTAAATGGGAGCTGCTCAATACTGATATTCCCTTAATTATTAAATTTTCGCCCTACCGCGAAGTGGTTAATTTGCTGACAGATTATATAGATTCAGAAGAACACGCCTCTCAGCCTGGTGATGTGATTTCTGTGCTGCTTCCACAGTTCTTTGTTTCGCATCGATGGGAAATGGCCTTGCATAACAATACCAGCCTTTTTATCGCCAATGCTATGCTTAAGAAACGGAATGTAATTGTTTCTATTATCCCCTTCTACTTGGATGATATAAAGGCCTACCGACTCAACCAAAAGGAGTTGAAAAAGCCAGAACTGCTAAATAATACTACCGATTAGGTTTATATCGTGTCCGGATATAAATTCCAGCATATGCTTGATATACGGACGTGGACTAATTAGAATGAAAGATAATTCTCATAAGGTGATCAATATCCATTTTTTGGCTGGAAATACTTATTAAATGTTGGCAGTTTAAATGTTCACCTCGTATAGTATCTAGGTTCAATATGAAAGGAGCCCCTATGAACAGGGAATCCACGAACGTTTCTGACGCTGTTTTAGCCCAGAGTAAGAAGCAGCGGCGAGGCAAACTCACCATCTATTTAGGGGCGGCAGCTGGAGCCGGCAAGACTTACACCATGCTTCAAGCAGCCAGAGAACGCATCTCGGAGGGGCTGGATGTCACTGTGGGTTTGATTGACACCCACGGCAGCCCAGCCACCGATGCCATATTGGATGGGATAGAGGTAATATCTCCGCGCAGGCTGGAATATCGAGGAAATATTATTCTTGAAATGGATCTTGATGGTGTTCTCCAAAGACGTCCCCAAATTGTCCTGGTTGATGAATTAGCGCACACCAATATTCAAGGCGCGCGTCACCAATATCGCTACCTTGATGTTGAAGAGTTGTTAGAAAGCGGCATTGATGTCTATACCACCTTTAATATTCAGAACGTTGAGAGCCTTAATGATACAGTTGCTCAGATTACTGGAATCATTGTTAATGAGAAAGTACCCGACCGTTTTTTGGACACTGCTGATCAGATTAAACTGGTTGATATTTCGGCCGAAGAATTAATTCGACGTTTCCATAATGGCAAGATATCTGTCCCTGAACTTAGTGAACAGGTTCTGCGTTACTTTTTCCGCCCTGGTAATATAAACGCACTTCGTGAACTAGCTTTGCGCTATGCTGCCAGGACGGTCGGAAAGCAGATGGAGGAATATCGAAATCAACGCGGTATAGACCAGCCCTGGCCAGTGCAAGAACGAGTAATGGCTTGCATCAGCAGCAGTCCTTTTGCTGTTCATGTTTTAAGGCAGGCTCGCCAAATAGCTAACGACTTGAATGCAGAATTAATCACTGTCTATGTTGAGCCTCCTTTTTCTTTTCAATCGGGTAAAGATCTGATTAGTTTGAGGGTAAATCTACAATTGGCTGAAGACCTGGGAGCTAAAATGGTTACCCTCAGCTCCCAAGATGTTTCCTCAGGTATACTTGGTCTGGCACGACAATATAATGTCTCCCAGATAATACTGGGTAAGCCCCTGCGCCCTCGCTGGCGGGAGATATTACATGGTTCGGTAGTAGATGATATTATTCGTGGATGTACCGGAATGGGTGTATTTGTTGTTCCCGGTTATCCAACCCCTAAAGAACCGCCCACCAATGATCATAAAATAACCCCTCCCCGTAAAAATATTGGCTGGCCTTTGATGCTTTCGTTAGTCCTGGTGTCTCTGGTAACACTCATAGGTAATTTATATGGCAATTACTTGGGGTTAACCAACATCGGAATGCTTTATCTCCTTCCTGTAGTCTTTGCTTCAGCCCGTCTGGGGGTAACACCATCAATAATCGTGGCCTTGATTAGCGTATTGCTATTCGATATTTTTTTCGTTCCTCCTGTCTTGCGTTTAGCAGTATATGATGCCAGACATTTAATAACCTTTGCGGTATTCATGGTAGTAGCTTTCACCACCGGTAATATGGCTGATCGTCTGCGTCTGAGGATGAGAGAAGCTATTTACCGCGAATCTAGAACAAAAGCTCTATATGATTTGGCCAAAGGGTTGTCGGCCGTTACTGAGTTGGATTTACTAGCCAGTAAAGTAGTAAGTCATATTTCTGAAACTACTGATTCACAGGTGGTACTTTATCTCCCCCAAGAAGATGGTCAATTAAGAATCATCGCGGCCAGTACGGCATTCAGCGATCTAGCCGCAGGTCCTTCCGAATTGAACGCTGCCAAGTGGTCCTTTAGAAACTCTCATCGCAGTGGATTAGGCACAGATACTCTTCCTAATGCCAAGGGTTTTTACCTGCCGGTAAAAACTGAAGAAAAAATATTTGGGGTGCTGGGGGTTAAACCTGTGAAAAACTTTTTCACAGCGGAGCAAATCAATATCTTGGATGCACTATCAGGTCTTGCTGCTCTAGCCATCGCCCGATTGGAGTTGGCTGCAGAGACCCATAAAATTATTACCCTGAAAGATAGTGAACGCCTGCGCGCTGCCTTGTTCAATTCGATTTCTCATGATATGAAAACACCACTCGCCTCTATACTGGGCGCAGTCACCAGTCTTGTGGATGATGGAGATTTGTATGATACTAACCAAACAACGGCTCTGCTTATGAGCATCAGACGAGGAGCTCTGCGAATGAATCGAGTAGTCAGCAACCTTCTTGACATGGCTCGCCTGGAAAGTGGCTATATGCGCTTACATACGGATTGGTGTGATATTCAAGATATCATTGGGGTGACTTTGAGGGAGAATCGCGAGATGCTGTCAGACCATTTGGTAAAGGTTGAGTTGCCTGAGTCGATAAGGTTAATCAAAGTTGATTATGCTTTAGTCGAACAAGTCTTAACCAATCTATTGCATAATGCGGTTAAGAATTCCCCTGTTCATAGTGAGATATTGGTTCGGGTTTTGGAGAAACAAGATCAACTCATGGTTTCAATTATCGACCAGGGTAAAGGTATTGCAAAGGCAGATGAGGAACAGATTTTCGAAAAGTTCTATCGCCTGCAATCTGCAGGAAATGTGAGTGGAACCGGTTTGGGGCTATCCATATGTCGCGGCATTATTGAAGCCCATGGGGGCCGGATATGGGCCAAAAGCAGACCTGGCGGCGGCGCCGTACTGAACTTCACTTTACCAGTCGATGAGGATTCCCCCCGCTCCGGCGAGAACGAACAAGAAGGTGGTATTATTGACAATGGGAGCTAAGATACTGGTTATTGATGATGAGGTAGAAATACGCAGATTATTAAAAGTCGGATTAACTGCACACGGATATGATTTCCTGGAAGCTTCTAACGGCCGCGACGGAGTATATCAGGCTGCTGTTTCCCGTCCAGATATTGTGATACTGGACATGGGCCTTCCCGACTTGGAGGGATTGGCTGTAGTGAGCCAAATTCGCGAATGGAGTCAAATTCCTATCATCATTTTATCTGTCCGAGGTCAGGATAGTGATAAGGTAAACGCCTTGGATTTGGGAGCGGATGACTACCTAACCAAACCATTTAGTATGAGTGAATTGCTGGCTAGGGTTCGCGTTGCTATCCGCCATCAAGGCAACCTCAAAGATGAACCAGTGATTCAGATTGCTGATCTCTGGATAGACCTTTCGCGACGCCAGGTTAAAGTGACAGGAGCCGATATACACCTCACTCCTACAGAATATGATTTATTGAAGATCCTGGTCTCCAATGCTGGCAAAGTGGTAACCCACCGCCACATGTTGACTACCATCTGGGGGAATAGTGGACAGGAAAATGCTCAATATCTCCGTATTTATATCAGTCAGCTGAGGAAGAAAATAGAAAAAGATCCAAATCAGCCTAAATACATTTTGACAGAACCCGGGGTCGGTTATCGCCTGGCTGAACTGGAATAGTTACTCAAAGACGATACATACTGCTAAACAATATGTGAATATTAAGACTGCCAATTCCTCTGATAAACGTTGATGTAATTTTCCCTGGTCAAAATTTAAGTTTAATTTATAGGACAATTAGCAGATTGTGAGAGGAGTGCAATTGATTAAACGGTTCGGTTTTCATCTCAGGTCAGGAACCTGATTTCAGCTCTAACGAAGATTTCAAGCAAATTGAGTCACCAAAAAGAAACGAGGATAACCTGATTCCCGCACCGGAGTTATCAGGTTTCATTGCTCCGTAATTTGAAGCAAAGGAGTACATTGATCAGAAATGCACTCCTCTATCAACACCTATCGTCTTAAGATGCAGCAGTAAAGACTATAGTAAATGTAGTTCCTGTATCCGGCGAGCTATGCACTGATATTTGGGCATTGTGCATACTCACAATGCTTTGTCCAATAGCCAACCCTAATCCATATCCGCCTTGTTCCCTGACCCTTGATTTATCTGCCCGAAAAAACCTCTCGAAAATGTGATCCAACTGATCCTGCTGGATGTAAGTTCCTGTATTGCTTACGGAAAGCATCACTTTTCGTTCAGCATTATTAGTAAGTTTTACTGTTATAATACCCTTTTCATCAGCATACTTGCAGGCGTTGTCCGCAGGATTCCCACAAGTTGCCTAAGACGTCCTTCGTCTCCATTAATATATAAATCTGGCACGATTTCGCTTACCAACGTTTTATCCTGTTCGAAGACTACCGATTCGAAGGGCAGAAGTGCGCCCCATACTGTATCGCTCAAGTTGATACGTGATAGGATGACCTGGGGTTTGGCATCATCGTTCTTGGCTAAAAATAGCAGGTTATCGACCAAGGTGTTCATTCGGTTTGCCTCGGTCTGTATATACTCGATCCATTTAGCTTGCTTTTGCACCGTTTCCTGCTTGTGCGCCAGCGCAATACCCGCGTTGGCTAGTATTACAGTTAACGGGGTCTTCAATTCGTGCGATGCATCAGCTACAAATTGCTTTTGTTGTTCCCATGCTTTCTCTACCGGGCGTAAGGCCCATTTACCCAGGAAGAGGCTAATAAAAAAGAATGCACCTAAACTACCGATACCGACCAATATTGATGTTCTTATCAAGGAAGAAAGGGTGCTGATCTCAATATTGCGATCCACAAAGGCTATTTTCATTCCAGTTCCGGTCCTCTGTTTGAGGAATCTTAGATCGGCGTTTTCGATTATCCCGGTATCCCTGTCATTATTGAGACCAACCTGCACTATATCTCTTAAAGATTCTTCATCGGACAAGTCAAATAGAGGTCCGTGTGCCTCGATAATATTCCTCCCTGCATCCAAACTGACTAAGAAGGTCGACATTGGCATGAATCCTGGTTCCTTTTTATGACCAATACTCTCCTTTGGCGGTTCGTCATGATTTTCCTCTGATATAGTACGCTGCAATACCGACATACTTTCTACGATCAACCGCTGCTGCGTGGATACATAGACAGCCACAAATGTAATAATCAGAACGATGGTGATTAGGATCATATTTATTAAAATGAACTTCCATTTCAGCCGGTTGATCATTTTTTCCCCTCCAAATAGTAGCCGACTTTACGCACCGTGGCAATATTAACCAAGGAACCAAGATAAAGGAGTTTCTTTCTTAAGAAGGAAACATATACTTCTACATTGTTGTCCTCAGCATCCGTTTCCGAACCCCATACTTTTAGTAAAATATCTTCCTTGGGAACAACACCCTTAGGATTAGATAGGAGCATACGCATCACCTCAAACTCTTTCATCCCTAAACGTACGGATTTATGTTCACATTGCAGCATAAAGGTAGAAAGATTTAGCTTAACATCAGAAAACATCATTTCATTGAGGATCACCTCGCCCTGCCGCCGAGAAAGTGCGCGAATACGTGCAACCAGCTCATCCGCCGAAAAAGGCTTGGTTAAATAATCATCCGCGCCCTGATCAAGTCCAGTTACTTTGTCAGCGATTTCATCCTTGGCAGTCAGAAGGATTACTGGAGTTTGCCCCTTATTTTTGCGCATCCGCCGCACCACCTCAAACCCGTTCATTTTGGGCAGCATGACATCTAAAACAATCACGTCATAGATACCGCTCATAGCATAATCATAGCCAGCCTCTCCGTCATGCACTACATCAACCGAATATTTGCTTTCTTTCATAATTTGTTCCAGTGCTTCAGCCAAACGGACTTCATCTTCGACAATAAGTATCCGCATCAATTAAACCCTCCCTTTTGGGACTCTTGGCAATAATTTATTCTACTATAGTGAGTCACTATTTTCCATTGATGCTATTCTATCTAGTCAAGCTGAAAATACTCTTAAGTATTTACTTAAGAGCAATTTAAGCAATGCCATTTAATATACAGATAAGCTAATTAAACGATCATGCAAAAAGGAGGATTTCCTATGGCAATTACAACATTTCAAAGATATGAAAAGAAATTTCTATTAAGCGATTCTCAGTACAAATCAATTCATCCTACTCTGATGAAATATTTGTGTCTTGATGCCAATTGTAAGGATGGGCTGGGATATAGCATATACAATGTCTACTATGATACCGATAATTCCAGCATCATCCGCCACTCGCTCTCCAAGCCATACTATAAGGAAAAGCTGCGCCTGCGGAGTTACAGCCTGCCAAAGTCACTAAACAGCAGGGTTTTTCTGGAACTGAAAAAGAAAATCGGCGGCATCGTTAATAAAAGACGGGCGGTTCTTTCTCTGGGTGAAGCATACAATTTTCTTAATAACGGAATAAGACCACTAGATAGCGATTATATGAATACACAAGTATTGAACGAGATCGCCTTCTTTCTCGAATACCATAATGTCAAACCGGCCGCTTATATCAGCTATGATCGAACCGCCTTATTTGGCAAGGAAGACAGCGATTTTCGTATCACCTTTGACCGCAACATCATTACCAGACGCGAGGATATCAGTATTGAAAAAGGCAGGTTTGGCGAAGACCTGCTAGGACCAGGAAAATGCCTAATGGAAGTTAAGGTAGCCAGCGCTTTTCCTGTGTGGTTGGCGAAACTGTTGTCTGAAAATCAAGTTTACAAAACCAGTTTTTCAAAATACGGGCGGGAATACACACATAATCTGCTGTCAAACCAGGCAACAAACCGTCTTAACATAGCGGTTTAGGATTAATGAAGAGAGGAGGACAATAACATGTTTGAGTCAATCTTTTCAACCGGGGTTGGAGCTACCCTTAACATAGGAAAAACTCTATATATCATTGTGTCCGCCCTAATACTCGGTCTTACCATCAGCCGCGCCTATATAGCAACCCATAAGAAAGAAGGATATTCACCTTCATTCACCGTCACTCTCATAATGATGCCAACCATTATCTCTATTATCATTCTATTGATCGGAGACAATATCGCCAGAGCGTTCAGCCTGGCAGGCGCATTTTCATTGATACGCTTTCGCAGTGCCCCGGGTGATCCAAAGGATATCGCCTATGTATTCTTTACTCTAGCCGTCGGTCTGGCCGCCGGTATGGGCTATGTTGGTTATGCAGTGCTTTTTGCAATCTTCCTCTGCAGTGTTATGCTTGTTTTAGAGCATATCAACTATGCAAGCCCTAAGAACACAGCTATGCTGCTTAAAATAACCGTTCCGGAAAATTTAAACTATGAAGGATTATTTGATGATATTCTAAGTGAATATACAGACTCATGGAATATAAACCGGGTGAAAACCAGCGATTTCGGAACACTTTTTAATCTGTTCTATCGCATCGAATTCAAAAAGGATTGCTCGCAGAAAATGTTCCTGGATGAACTTCGCTGCCGCAACGGCAATCTGGATATAGCTTTAAACCTGAACGAATCGGGAGATAAAGTGTATTAACAATAAAACTAGCACATATAAGGGCAAAAGGAGCCTCGTTCAACTATCATGTTGAACGAGGCTCCAGGTTGGCCAACACATGAACTGAATGGCATGCCCCTAAAGGACTTTATTCCCTCTTCCGGCAGTTTTAACGGTCAACGACCCGTTACCCGGATTGAATTCTGCAGTTCTGCCATAGTTTGCACCGATATCCTCAGCTACTATTCGTATTTTAAGCCTTTGCAGCTCCTTTTTGACCGTTTCAATATTTCGTTCTCCAATGCTTTTTCCATTACTGGCAAACATATTGGCACCGCCAGCAATTTTCGCAGTTAAATGTAAACGTGCACAACCCCGTTTTTCCATCATTCTGACCAACTCTTCTATAGCCGTATCCGCAAATTTGTAAATAGTTTTGCCCACGACATCACCAAAAGCTTCGGGCAGTAAAATATGTGCCAGGCCGCCAATCCGACGTAAATTATCATAAATACATATACCTACACAGGAACCAAGTGCATAGGTAATGAGTATGTCCGGGGGGGTTGCAATCTGTTGATCCGAAATGCCAATAACCACTAACCTGCTCATTAAGAAACTCCCAGGCTCTCTAAAATGAGATCAAGGGATTTAGGCTCCGGCATAATTAATAGGTGACTTCTGATTTTATTTTCTCCGCTTAAGAAGTCCTCTCCAATAAATAGCAGTTTATCTCCCATTATTCCGAAATATGCCGCCGGGTAGCTTAGTATGGCTCCTACCATGTCAACCGCGACTTGGGGCATGGAAAGTCTTATGTTCAGATTGGTCATCATGGAGATTGCATTAACATAGGAGCCCGCCAGTATATTGCCAATTTCCATGATTGCTGACATGTCTATTTCCGAAATGTCAGCAAAGCCCTTAATATTCTTATCCATTAAAACATTGATAAGCAGGCAGATAAAATCTTTCTCCAGCAGGAATAGCAGCATTCCCTTCACATCATCTGTCATGTTAACCAGAATCCCGGCCATTTCATTTTCGGGGCCGCCAAGAATAGTGGTCATGCTGTTAACATCAATAATTTGAAGCTCGGGGACCGATATCATAACCTTATCAGCTATAAAATGAGAAAGAGCTGTGGCTGCATTTCCAGCTCCAATATTGCCGATTTCGGAAAGCACACTGAGCTGAAATTCGCTTAGGTTATTATAGTTTTCCATTACAAGTCACCTCTTATAACATTGTTGTAAAGCGATTGCCGGTGCTATCAATCATCCTCTATTAACTCCATATTATATATTTATCGGTTTTTATCCGGTAATTTTTAGTTTGGAGTCGTTGCAGTGCTATCTGGTGATACTTCCCACGTGTTTTTCTATGCCTTTGCCTATCCTTATCCTCTGTGCAAAAGCTCCCCAACTACTCCCTCATGAGGAAAGGAAGTCAAAGGGACGGCAACGTCCTCGGCTTCCTTCAAGCGCGGCTCGAAGATTGATTACTCAGGGACTTCCCCTCATCCGCAGATGGTTCAATTCAGGAGATTTAAAACGGCTGGTTGACTACAGCATCTTTGAGGCCTTTCCCCGGGTAGGATTTTCATAAAATCCAAACCTACAAAAAGTGTTATCCAAATCGACCTAACTAGACTTATAATAAATATAATAGGCGAGCCTCATAGTTCCACTCTCTAATATGTTCCAGAAATACCCTAGCAATATCAGGATCAAACTGTGTTCCCGCGTTGCCTTTTATTTCCTTAATAGCAGCATCGTTACTTAAGGCCTTTCTATAAGGTCTATCACTGGTCATAGCGTCGTAGGTATCGGCAACCGCTAATATCCGTGCCTGCAAAGGTATTTCTGCGCCCTGTAATCCCTTGGGGTATCCCTTCCCATCCCATCTTTCATGATGGGCCAGGACATATTCTGCCAATGGAGCAAATTCATTGACTGAGCTCAGTATGCGATAGCCGGTTTCAGCATGGCGCTGAAATTCACAAAATTCAACCTCGCTAAGAGAGCTGGCTTTATCTAAAATCCGATCATCAAGTATTATTTTCCCTATATCGTGCATCAATCCAGCAGTTCTTAGTTCACTGATATCCTCTACACTTAAATCCAAAGCAGTTCCTAATGCTCCACATAAGTGACTCACTCTGGCCGAATGCTTCTGTTCTCTTTCACTCTTTTCATATAAGGTTTTGATAATAACTTTTACGGTCTTATTCCTCATACTGGCACTTTCAGGCAACTTGCGTCTATACATGTAGTCTTCGGCTTTCTTAAAAACTGCCGGCATTTTCTCAGCAGTGCTTCGTTTAGTTTCCCAACCAAAGGATATGGATACGGGAATAGCACTTTCATTTGCATAAAGGAGAGCTTCATTTATACGTTTTACTATTACTGCCGCTTCCTCAGCTTCTGTTTGGGGTAATAAGATAATAAATTCATCCCCGCCGAACCTGGCTATAATGTCATCAGGACGACATTCCTTTTTGATAACTGTTGCCACTCTCTGCAAAAGCTTATCCCCAGCTAAATAGCCCAAAGCATCATTGGTCAGATTCAATCCATTGATATCACCCATAACCAAGGTTATAGGAAGATTCATCTCTATATCCAGCCTTTGTAATTCTTCTTCAATAAATCTGCGATTGTATAATCCGGTTAGTTGATCATGGTAGCTCAAGTATTCTATTTTCGCTTGCCGTTTTTTCTTTTCAGTATAATCTCTAAAAATCAGTACTACCCCGTTAATCTTGGCATCTTCATCCTTAATGGGCGCCGCAGCGTACTCAATGGGTCGTTCGATGCCTTTTTGGGATATTAGAACTGTATGATTGGCTAGTTCAACATTATTTCCAGTGCCTAACACCTTATGAACCGGGTTCACACATCTCTCTCTGGTAAATTCATCAATTATTTGAAATACTTCTTCCAAGGTTTTGCCAAAGCCTTCCTCTTGTGTCCAGCCGGTAAGCCATTCGGCAACTTTGTTTAGGGAGGTTATATTGCCTTGCCGATCGGTGGTGATAACCCCATCGCCGATGGAAAGGAGGGTAGTACGTAAAAGTTCCTTTTCCCAGTACAATTCTTCTTTATATCTTTCCCGGTCACTAACGTCAAAAATAATAGAAAAAAGCATTACATCTCCATAATTAGTGATGGGACTGGAATAGACGTCAACCAGCCTTACTTCGCCGCTCTTTAATCGATGGGGGAAAAGGAAATACCTTTGTTTTTCCTGTAAGGCCATAAGGTGCTTTCTTTCAGTTTCTTCTTGCGAAAGTAAATTGATGTCCTGAATATTTAGGCTGAGCAGCTCTTGTTTGCTATAGCCATAAAAAGTACAGGCAGCAGGGTTGGCATCGGCAATTTTCCCGGTTAGAGGCTCTATGATAAGCATGACCGCGCTATGTTCTTCAAACATAGCCTGCGAGAGTCTTAGTAAATTCTCTCTCTCCTTTTCGGCTCTTTTGCTCACGGTTATATCGCGTATAGACTCGATAGCCCCAATTATATTTCCTGAGGCGTCATACAGCTTGGAAGCAGCTCCGAATAAATAAGCTCCTTTTCCGCCATAAATCTTAGGTACATAGATTTCACCTACCAGAGTATCGATGCCCTCGCGAATGAAGTCGTATTCATTCTCAAATCTGCTATATTCCTGGCTGGACATAAGCGCAACGTCAATCAAAATCGGACAGCGTTCTCCATAAAAAGGCATGGAATACTCATAATTACTTCGACCGATCACGTTCTGTTTCGGGATTCCCGTCATTTCTTCAATGGCTTTATTCCAAAAGATAACTTCTCCCTGATGATTAATTACAAATGTAGCATCGGGCAAAAGCTCGATAATTTGTTCCAATTGCCGATGCTCATCCTTTTCAACTGTTTCCACTCGTTTACGATCGGTGATGTCCGTAAAAGAAACGACTGACTTTTTGGATCCTGGTATAACACTTACCGCAATGTGAATATCTCTAGTATTTCCCCACCGGGTCAAGAATTTGAACTCATATTTTGCAGGTACAGATGCTGCATCAATCCGGCGTACTTGGTGGTATATCTTCATCCTCGGCAAATCATTCTTTACAATAAATTCTGTAAACTTTTTCTTATTCTCGATTTCTTCTTTTGAATAACCTGAAAGCTTTTCAAATTCTTGGTTAACCAACGATATTTGCATATCTTCTCCCAATATTATCATAGCTGTGCCGCTGGTCTCGAAAATAGTCCTGTACAAAAGCTCCGACGCTGAAGCTATTTCCTCTGCCTTTTTCCAATCATTATTCAAAAGACCACCTCGTTTGTTAAAACACTTGCTGTAAATTGAAAAGCTAGGAGCCTTTTCTATTATTTGTTACCCCTTCATAATTCGTTGTAATGCAATATTATCCTCTATTAAAGTACTACATTCTTGCTTTTTTTCATTTGCCGAAAAGAAGCGCTAAATGTAATTTTCGTATGTTATTGCAAGTGTCTTTTTCTCAATGTGAATAGTTTCAGGGTAAATCGCAAAATGTTACAAATAATAGAATAAATAGTACCTGATTACAAGGAGGATTTATTTTGACAAAGCAAGTTACTATAGATGGTAACCAGGCCGCCGCCTATGCTGCCTATGCATTTACGGAAGTGGCAGCAATCTACCCCATTACCCCATCTTCTCCTATGGTAGAGCACATAGACGAATGGTCAGCTCGTGGAAAATTTAATCTATTCGAACAACGGGTTAAAGTGGTTGAGATGCAATCGGAGGCTGGTGCCGCTGGTACAATGCATGGCTCATTGGAGGCTGGTGCCTTGACCACAACTTTTACAGCTTCACAAGGGCTTCTATTAATGATACCAAACATTTATAAAATGGTAGGGGAACTGCTGCCTGGCGTGCTGCATGTTTCGGCGAGGGCCTTGGCTACGCATGCCTTATCAATTTTTGGTGATCATCAGGATGTAATGGCCTGCCGGCAAACTGGAGCACCTATGTTAGCGTCTGCGAACGTTCAGGAAGTCATGGATTTAGGCAGTATCGCTCACCTTGCGGCTATCTCAGCCAAACTGCCCTTTATTCATTTCTTCGATGGTTTTCGCACCTCCCATGAACTCCGGAATATCGAAGAGATTCCATATGAGAACTTATCTAATATTATAGATTGGATGGCCATAAATGAATTTCGGAATCGAGCACTCAATCCAGCCCATCCTTTGGTAAAGGGAACTGCTCAAAATCCCGACATATATTTTCAGGGACGTGAAGCTCAAAACAAGTATTTTGACCGGGTACCCGACATAGTGGCTGAATACATGGGAAAAATCAAACAGGTTACCGGGCGTTCATATAATCCATTTGATTATTACGGTGCGAGTGACGCAGAAAATGTTATCATTGCCATGGGCTCGGTGTGTGACACAGTCAAAGAGACCATAGATTGTCTGATTGCCAAAGGTGAGAAAGCTGGTCTTTTGCAGGTTAGGCTCTATCGCCCGTTTTCTCAAGAATATTTTCTGAAAGCAATACCTGCAACAGTCAGACGAATAGCGGTCCTGGATCGCACCAAGGAACCAGGTGCCCCGGGCGAACCGTTGTATTTAGATGTTTGCAGTATGTTCAACGGTCGGCCCAATATGCCTGCAATTGTCGGCGGAAGATATGGGCTTGGATCAAAGGACACCACCCCTCAGCAGATTATGGCCGTTTTTAGAAACCTGCGGGAGCCGCAGCCCAAAAACGGTTTTACTATAGGAATATTAGATGATGTTACCCGTACATCCCTTGCCGATGATTACTCTTACTGTCCTGCGGACACCACTATCGTCAGCTGCAAATTCTGGGGGCTTGGGTCGGACGGCACAGTGGGTGCCAACAAATCAACCTGTAAAATAATTGGGGAGCATACGGCGCTAAACGTCCAGGCTTATTTTTCGTACGACAGCAAAAAATCAGGAGGTACGACGATATCTCACTTGCGTTTTGGCAATAATCCCATCTACTCTTCTTATCTTGTCAATGATGCGGATTATATCGGCTGTCATAACGCATCGTTTGTTAACCATTATGAGTTGGCACGTGGATTAAAAACGGGGGGGATTTTTGTTTTAAACTGCGATTTTACGCAAGATACGATTGCATCAAACCTCCCTGCCAGCTTGAAACGGTATCTTGCTGTGAATAGAATCCAATTTTATATCATCAATGCAGAGAAAATTGCCTCTGAGATTGGATTGGGCAACCGTATAAATATGATCATGCAATCTGCGTTTTTTAAGCTGATTAACATTATTCCCCTGGAAGAGGCGATAAAATTCCTAAAAGACTCTATTCAAAAAGCCTACGGGCGAAAAGGTCCAAACATAGTGGAAATGAACAACATGGCGCTTGATAAAGGAATTAACTCCTTAGTTAAGATCAACATTCCAATTGAATGGGCCAGCGCTAGAGATGAAGCTCCGCCATTAAAGGATGAGCCTGATTTTGTAAGACGGATTCAGCGGGTCATGGCGCGCAACGAAGGTGACGAGTTACCAGTCAGTGCTTTTAACGGCATGGAGGACGGAGCGTTTCCGCTCGGCACCACCGCCTATGAAAAGCGGGGTATAGCCCCACAAGTTCCAGAATGGCAAATTGACAAGTGTATTCAATGTGGACGCTGTTCCTATATTTGTCCCCATGCAACCGTTCGTCTATTTTTGTTGGATGACGATGAAATCAAACGAGCACCGGAAACATTCAGAACCAAAAAAGCGATTGGCAAAGGGCTGGATTCCTACCAACTGCGTGTTCAGGTCAGCCCCCTTGATTGTACCGGTTGCAACAACTGTGCTGATATTTGTCCGGCCAAAGGAAAAGCGCTAATCATGAAACCAGCCCAGTACGGAATTGATACAGAGACAGATAATTGGGAATTTGCGATGACTCTGACAGAAAAACCTGATCTTATTGACCGTCACACGATCAAAGGAAGCCAGTTCATTCGGCCACTGCTGGAGTTTAACGGAGCTTGCCCGGGTTGTGGTGAGACCCCGTATATCCGTTTATTGACCCAACTCTTCGGAGAACGTATGATGATTGCTAACGCTACTGGCTGCTCTTCAATCTGGGGTGCAAGTGCACCTTCAATTGCTTATACAACCAATGCCAACGGCCGGGGTCCTGCCTGGGCTAACTCATTATTTGAAGACAACGCGGAGTATGGATATGGTATGTCTCTGGGGGTAAGCCAGGTACGGGAGCGTCTTGGAGAATTGATCTGTCAGGTTATTAAGCAGGAAGGTTTGGATGAAAACCTGAAGAATGCATTTGAAAATTGGCAGCAAAACTTCAACAACGGACTTGCTTCCATGGCCAGCGCCCTGGAAATCTGCAGGGTGCTTGAAAATATGGATATTTCCCATAATCCCCTTCTTCAAGAAATAGCCGCAAAAAAATATTATCTTGAAAAAAGGTCGGTATGGATGATTGGTGGTGACGGTTGGGCTTACGATATAGGTTATGGAGGGGTCGATCACGTACTTTCCAGTGGTGCTGACGTTAACCTTTTTGTTATGGATACCGAAGTCTATTCCAACACCGGAGGACAGGCATCCAAGGCCACACCAGCCGGTGCGGTTGCTAAATTTGCCTATAAGGGAAAGATAACCCGTAAGAAAGATGTGGGCCTCATGGCAATTACCTATGGCAATGTATATGTTGCGCAGATCGCGATGGGGGCAGATCTGAACCAAACTATAAAAGCAATGACAGAAGCTGAAAGCTTTGCTGGTCCCTCCTTAATCATTGCTTATTCTCCATGTATCAGTCACGGAATTAAATCTGGTATGGCATCCAGCCTGCATGAGGAAAAGAAAGCGGTCGATTCGGGTTACTGGCATCTTTACCGTCATGACCCGCGCCGCAAGGAAACGGGTGAAAATCCCTTCCAACTCGATTCAAAGGAGCCCTCTCAACCTTATCAGGACTTTTTGAATGGTGAACTACGCTATTCACAGCTTGCCAATACATTTCCTGACATAGCTGGTACACTCTTTGACGATTCCGAAAGGCATGCAAAACAGCGTTATGAAACCTATAAAAAACTTTCCCAAACTATTGATTAGACTACCTTAAAGAGTTTTCTACTTTTCATTTTCGTCGACATATTCTTTGGCATTGTTAGTTTGACTGATACTGGGCTCAGCCACATTAGAAATAGGTTTAACTTTCTCAATGTTGGCCCAAGCGGCAGTTTTATGATTCTCAATAGGATCCTTGAATTTACCTTTATTAGTATTATTAGACATGCAATTACCTCTTTTCTTTTTGGTACCTATATTTTCTGTATTAAGGTAAATAATATGTCTATTGAATTGAAAATTTCAGCAAGGATGGAACTAGGATATTTGAATAGTAGATGACTTTGAATAGGAGGTGAAATAATGTCAGAAGTTAGATTACAGATATTGAACCAGGGGCCGATCATCGTAGCTGGTCATGTCGATTTGATCGATGATCGAGGAAATACAATACCATTACAAGAGCCGGTAGCTTTGTGCCGATGTGCTCAATCAGAATCTATGCCCTTTTGTGACGGAATTGACAAAGGCCATATGAAGACATGCAGCAGAGCCAAAGGTATATTGTAGCCAATTGAACTGCCCCCATCTAGTAGACAGTAGTACCATTCCCGATATGCTGCAACTTGATGGGAGGTAGTTCTGTTGTTTTCTGTCTGCGCGTTTCCTGCGCATATTAATCATGTCCTTTTCGCACCCTAGTCATTGTCTCCTTGGTCCACTTGGTTGCATAACTAATCAAAAGCAAAGCCTAAATATCCAAGATCGTCAGCTATTATTTCTAGGTCAATTTCCTGGACCACCTTGAACATTGCAAAAGGTCGTATAGCCCCCTCTAGCTGCTCTCCCAAGAATGCCGGGGTGCGCAAAATATATTCCTTGGCAGGCAATAATTGGGTTATTTGTTTGATAGCAACAGAGAGCAACTGGTCAGAAATAAGCAGTTCTTTGATAAACACCTTGTCTGAATTCACTCTTTCAATTGCGGCACACCCCTGCATTTTATCGATTTCTATAGTAAATATATCAGCACCTCCCTGCTGTGACAGCTTTTGCTGGTAGGCAATTTCATCATCAGCGTAGGCGACATAAAGCTTTCCGCTTAGCAGTTCATTTCTGTGCTTATTGTATTCGCGGGGGGTAGTCTTGGAAATAATGCAATGGTAGTTTTCACTGAGGTCTAGGCTCTTAATCCTCTCCTGGGTTAGCAAAACCTCTCGAACATAGAAACCATCGTGAAATCCTTGTTGCCGATAGAATTCAAAAAGTTGTTTTGCGGATGGAACGAGAACAGAGAATGCGTTTTCATTTTCTCTAAGATTTTCGTGGGCAAAGTCAATTAAGCGCGAGGCAAATCCTCTGTTTTGATATTGGGGGTGGGTAGCTATAGCGTAGAGCATAGCAGAGTTAAAGCTTTGTATATTGGGGAATATTATCTTAATCGGCAGCATTGTCAGCATAGAATAAATCTCTCTATCTTCAAGCAACAATATCGTTTCATTTTCTTTGTAATGATTATCATAGTAGAAGTCGATATAGTGCTCACTATCCCCAAAACAGAGTTTCCATAATTCCTTCTGCCGAGCCGTATCCCCTTGTTGAGCGAGCCTGATTTCTCTCATGTTTTGCTATTATCCTCCTTGGAACAGGGTGTTTAATTTGATATTCCCTTCAGCCAAGATATTTTCCCGTGTACTTCTCCTCCATTTTGATCGGATGATATGATAATTTCGCTTTTCTTAATCCATCATGACCCATATCCTCCTCCCGGTTGACGTAAATTATTTCAGGATACTTTGTCTGGATAAGAGCAGCAAATTCATGGTTAATCAGTTGATAAGCACCCGCTATTTCCTCAAAGGCTTTTTCTATATGAATATCATAGGTATCCGAATTGAGTTTGTCTCCCATAGTATAGGCTATTACCCTTCCGTCCGAACGAAGCAGCCCACCCTCTAAACCCAACTCAGTGAAATTATCAAAGCATCGCAGAACTGCACAGTTTTCGTCAGCAAGCTCATTATTGTACATACACCCATGAATCTTGCACCACTCAAGGTTCATTTCCCAGCACTCGGCAATATTTCCAGAGGATATCTGTTCAAAATTCCAGTTATTATCCTTTTTAAAACGGTTAATATGATTGCGTTTGGAACTCAATTTATCTCCCGATAGAGTAACAAGCTTATCCAATAGATAAACATAATCAAAGTTGTTGCGTACCTCAGTGTATTCAAAACTGTTCGGGAATAGAGAGTTAAGCACGTTAATATTGTCAGGAGATAATCCAACTAGAACAAATTCGTGCCCACCCGTTGCAGCGTCCTCTGACATTGCCTCGATAACATTTTTAGGATTATCCCTGCCGGCCGGATAGAAATAAATGGGAATTCCATCTGAGCTTTTCGCCTTTACTACCAAGTGATCATTTAACTTTCCTACCCGATATTTATATATTTCCGACCAAGCAAATAAATTAGTAAAATTATGCTGGCAGCCAGGCATATCAGCAGCAGCTAGCAGAGGATCTATCCACTTTTTATCGATTAACTCGATCTTTTTAAAATTTATCATTATTGAATCACCTAACATCTCCAAATTTAATCGTTTTCCGGAAAATTTTTTATTTGCCAAGTTTATCACGTTAGCAACATATCAAAACATGCTGCTAAATTATTATCTCCTGCCCTCTTTGTGTAAGAATAATAACCTGAGTTGAGGAAGCTTTTTCTTTATCTTTAAATAGCTTAATTAGCTTATGATCATCCCAAAAGTGCATAGGAATAAAATAATGGGGATGGATTTCATCGATAAATAATTCTGCCCCTAACCAATAATTTTTTTCCAGTCTTGGATCAACCGGAAAGAAAGCAATATCTATGTGTTCCCCTTTTATTTTAACCAGTTCTTCTTTGAATCCTCTCTCAGCAAGCATATTTTCCTCAAGTGTTTCTCCTGCCCAATACCACCAGTTTAAATCTCCAGCATGAAATATGTTTGTTCCATCACATTTGACTAAAAAAGAGACCCCCTCGTCAGTGGAACCATAGGCTTTAATTGTAAGACCATCAACTTGAATCTCCTCATAGGGGGAAATAAATGTAATGTTATCTCTTTCATGAGGTATATTAGCATCATCATAGATATCGAAACCCAGGATATACTCTATATCCGGCCGTTCTTTCCGCCATGCGAAAATTGCCGGGTTATAGTGGTCGGGATGCATATGACTTGCCAATACATAAGTCTTTTTGTCAGGCAGCTTTAAATTTCCCTGATAGTAATCAAAAACTATTAGGCAAGTATCCATTTCTACGGTAAAGCCGCTGTGATGTAAATACGTTATTTTCGCCTTTTGTCGCTCCATGGATAGCACCTCATCTCACCTATACAATAACAGCTTCAGTTGCATCTCTTTAGATAATACCCTTCTTTTTTAGCAATTGTACAATTTCCTTAAAGATTTCTGAGATTGGCGAGCATATTTTGTCCAACAAATGGCAAACTATGCTTGGCTTTATACCTGTATCAGTTCGGATGAATTATTTTAAGACCCCGATGCTTGGGTAAACAGGAGGATCTTTGAGGATCTAACTAAGTCAGGCTTTAGAAGCAGTATGAAAAAGAGGAGGTTTTCCATGAAATCAGGGGAAAATATTATAAGGCCTTTGTGGGTGACTTTTGGATTGTTGACCTTGGTCATCATAGCTTATGTGCTTTTCCAGTATCCACAACCTGGGGTTGCAGATCAAGGAGACTTCGATAGGGTTATGTTTGTATCAGGATTGGAACTAAAGGCAGAGTACATCAATAACCCCAACAGGTTTCTAGATTACACCGTAACGAACTATAAAATTTCTGAGGTAAGCCTGCTGAGTCCTCTAAGCCGGCTCAAGGCAACGAGTATTTCATATGTAATTACCTTGATAACCTTACTATGTAAAACATTTGGACAGGATACATTTAAAACAGGATATTTAGCCATTGCGTACATATTGATGTACGTTTTTGCCATGTTTGTGATAATTAAATACCTTAATATTGACAACAAACTAAGGCTTACATTTTTTATGTCAGTTGCTTTATTGGTATTTTTGGATGGCAATTATTTAGTATGGTTTAACAGTTTGTATGGTGAACCAATGATGATAACAACTTTAATGTTATATATTGCTGCATGGGTTTACTATATTCATCATCGAAATGTATTGAAATCTGAAGAAAAGGTATTTTCGAAGATCATGTTTGTTTATTTGGCTGCATTTCTGTTCTTAGGTTCAAAAATGCAGGTATTATCTGCTTTGCCAGTAATATTGTTTATGCTGGGACGCCTATTTTGGGAGAATAGACATTTATTGAAACCATATCAAGCTGGATTACTCTGCCTCTTGTATTTCATTTTGATTGCATATCCTCTCGGGTTAAACCTGGTTAATAAAGATATAAGTAAAGATACACAATACGATTCTGTGTTTTATGGGATACTAAAGGATGCCTCCAATCCTGCTCAAGACCTAATCGATATGGGTTTAAACCCTGATCTGGCCGTGGATGCTGGCAAGCATTCCTTCTTAGAAAAGGGAGAATACATAAAGTATGTTCCCCACAGTCAAATTACCCAGGAAGAATTTTATAGTAAGATGAGTAATGCCAAGTTGGTAAAATTCTATCTTACTCATCCATCAAGACTACTAGAGGGCATGAAATATACGGCCAGCCAAGCCTTTTTCACAAGTTCGTTTTTAGGCAAGTATTCAAGAGAATATAGTGAAACGCCAGTGAGAGAGTTTAATAGATTTACACTGTGGTCTTCTTTCAGAGAGCACCAACTCCCGAAAAATCTATTTTTTTTAGTTGTTATATTTGCTGCTGTTTTGATAACATCCCTAATTACATTTGTGAAAAACAAGGGACTTTCGGAGATTACGGCCAGGATACAGCTGCTGTGGGGCATAATGCTCATAGGCCTGCTTCAATTCCCGATGCCATTTGTAGGTAATGGGCAGGCTGACACTTCTAAGCAACTATATTTGTTCAATTTTGTGTTTGATGTAATTGTAGTTGTTTCATTCTGCTGGTGCCTAAATCAATTATTAGATTTTTCGTATTCGAAAAAGAGTTTAGAAAAGAGCCAAGGTAATATTGATTTTAGACAATCGCGGCAGTTAACACCTAATAAGTAATGACGCCCAAACAAAAACAGAGACGTTATTGCAGTTTCTTCTGTTTCAACCAACTGACAAAGCAGGTACAGGAATTGGGAACCTAACGTAAAAGGTTGTGCCGGTGGAACTGGTCTCTACATCTATTTTGGCATTATGCCGGTTAGCTATTCGATAACATACTGCCAGGCCTAAGCCTGTCCCCTGGTCTTTTGTGGTAAAGAAGGGGGTACCTAACTTATCCAGTAATTCACGGTCTATTCCGTGCCCTTTATCTTGAACTGCTAATACCACTTTTTCCTTTTCTATAAAAGTCCTTATAGCAACTTCTCCAGTGGTTAACATTGATTCCAGCCCGTTATTGACCATATTGAGTATTAGCTGACGGATTTCTTTCTGATCAAGCAGCAGATCCGGCAGCTCAGCTAGGTCCAGCTTGATAATATGATCCTTGCTCATAGCCTTGACCTGAATGAGCGGCAATGACTTACTAATTATTGAATTAATATTTCTAGGAGTCATATCCACTATTTTATTTTTGGCTAGAGAAAGGAATTCAGTAATGATCGAATTAGCTCTATCCAGTTCTTCGATCATCAGGTCAAAGTAGTCAATCTCTTGAACATAGTCCTTGTTCTCTCGCAAGAGTTGCAAATAGCCGCGCACGATAGTCATAGGGTTACGGATTTCGTGGCCAATACTGGCGGCCATTTCTCCTACCAGATTTAGGCGATCCAGACGAGTCATTTCAACTTCCATTTGTCTAAGATCGGTTATATCTGTAAGAACACTGAGTATACATGGCTGGCCATTAATTTCCAATCCTTCAGCCGAATATAATCCCAGTCTTTGCTCTCCGCTTTTCTTACACCAGACTATTTCCATGTCCCGAACAGGTTGCTTCGCTATTATCTTCTTTACTACCAGATCACGGTCAGCAGAGTTCGACCAAAATCCTAACTCTATCGATGAATGATCGACTACTTCTTCATGACTATAACCCCATATACGGCAAAAAGCATTGTTTGCCTTTATAAATCTTCCACCATCGAGGGTGGTAATGGTCATTATGATAGGACTGGTATCAAAGGCTTTCGATAAACATTCCTCTGATAAACGTAATGCCTCTTCCATCTTTTTGGGTTCGGTAATGTCTCTAGTCGTAACAATTAAATGGGCTTCACCCTCTATATCTATTTTCTCAACTGATATATTAAAATTCCTAATCTCGCCCGATTTCAATCTGTACTGGGTTTCAATATTGCGAATACTTCCATGCTCCTGAACTTGTTCAATTACTATGTTACGTTGCTCAGGCTCTACCCAAATACCCACTTCTAAATTGGTACGGCCTATGACCTCATGTCGTTCATAACCAGTAATCTCTACAAAAGCATCATTAACTTCAATATAACGCCCCTCGCTTAAGGTGCTGATTGACATTAGGTCGGGATTGCGATGAAAAGCCTTATAAAACTTTTCTTCGGATTGAAGTAATGCTAATTCAGCCTGCCTCCGATCAGTGATATCAATAATTGTTCCAACCATACGTAATGACTTGCCATCTACATTCCTAACCACTGTTTGACCGCGCGCCATAACCCATTTCCACTCCCCGGATTTGGTTAGCATTCGAAATTCAACTTCAATTTTTGCTGTTCGGTCATTCTTATGTGCAGCGAAAGCCTTCAGAACAGCACTATTATCATCGGGATGAAGCAATTTGGGGACCGAGCGGAAATATGGCTCCAGTTCCCCTGGTGAGTATCCAAGTATCTCAACCCAACGCGGGCTTAAATAAATTGTATCAGCAACTATGTCCAATTCCCAAAAGCCATCATTGCTCGTTTCCAAAATTAAGCCCAATCGATTCTCTTGTTCACTTATGGTCTGGTTGGCTGCCGCCAGTTGGCGTTTTCGTTCCAGTCCAATCGATGCTAATATTTTTCCCACTTGTGAGTAAAAATCCATAATACGCTCTACCTGCGGTTTAGGTATTATGGGTATTCGGAAAAGTGCCGACATATAGTTTGCTTCGTCAAATCCATACGTTTGTGCCTGGCGGCGAAAATATTCCTCATCAGGTGGCTTATGCAGGAACTGTCCCAAATAAATTGTGGCAAGATGTTGCCCTTCCAAAATAATAGGGGCAGCATATTCCATTAGTCCGTTAATACACATATGACCAACATAAGGTCCCTCACCTAAATGAGCAGATACGTAGAGTTTGCTTTGCTGGCACCAACACTCAGTCTGAGGACAAACACAATGAAACTGTGTGCAAATGTCCTGCCAACCCATTTTACTCAGGAGATTGTTATCACAATCATATAATCCATGAGGTATTCCTGTGGCCATATAAAAGGAATTCAACACATTCTGAAGACGTGGGATATCTACCAGATCCGAAAAATGGTATTTCCTAAGGTGAGCATTCTCCGTTTTCAGCCTGGACGGGTCTGCAACAAATAATTCAACTCTGCCGGTCGAGAACTGCCGGTTTGGTGAAGTCCATGCAGGTACTGTTGATATGCGGTCTTGATCTTTTAAAGCAACTTCCAATTCAATATTTCTCTGCCTTAGTATAGCCAGCTCGTTTATGAATTGCTCTTTTGTCATGTTATCATCTTTCATAACAAATGCTCCCTTAATTGGAATCCAGCCTTACGTTAAGAATAACCTATAAATCTGGCATTAATTGTCGAAAAACCAAATGTAATAATATTCTAGATGTGTTATCCATTTCAATCGGTTCCTCAAAAATGCCTATATTTAACCCCTAATAATCATCAATAATAAAAAGCATCTGCCCTTGGGCAGATGCTGTAGATTCTTCAATACAAGTTCTCATTATAAATATTTTTTCTTGGATTTTTTCGCTGGGGCTATTGATGTAGCTGTTGGGTCAACAGCTTTTTTCTCTGCTTTCTTCTTTTTTTCTTCTTTATTTTTTATACTTTTCTCTGCCATAGTAACTAACCTCCAATCCCTTGATACATTAAGTATACTATCTAACTAATATTACTGCCATAGGATGTATGTTAGATCCCTTACCATACATCTTTTTACTCATAGAACCGATCTGCTGATTGATAACTCGAATTGGCTCTGTGCTGTCCCCTTCACATACTCATCTGAGCAGGACCGTCTACGGATGTCTCCCTATTCTGTTTGTCTTGTTAAAAATTGAAATGAACTCCTCTTCAACACAGGCAAAATCCCTTTGGGAGAAGTCATGCTCCATCGCCCTATTTAACGGTTTATCAAAAATATGTACATCCATAAATGCTTTAAACTCAAAATAAAGCAGAATGTCATCAATAGCGTTTATCTGGTTCTGTTCTTCCTCCGATAAATCATATAGACCAAAATGCTCATATATTACTCTCTGAAGCTTTTCTTCGATAACTGAATATTCGGGCAAATTGCGTTTAACCGGTCTTGTTATATCTGAAATATAGCTTTCACTAGCGTCATGCAAAAGGCATCCAAGTTGCACTCTCTCGGAATATCCAAGGCTCTGAGCCTCTTTGCAGCAATTTATGGAATGTTGCGCAACCGAGTAAAAATGGCTGAAATGCCCGTTGGCCCTCGTTATAAGCGACAGAGCATGCGCGATATCCTCAATGTGTATATCAGCCTTTGTCGGTTTCAAAGGATAAAATCTAACTTTTGAGTAGGTTATTATAAAATCTGACAATATGCTTACCCCGTTTCGCAATGATACCTTGTCCTGGCGTTCTAATCGCCAATCAATGCGTTCTACGCTAAACCTGTTACAGGATAATATACTCCTTATTCGTTTTGTTGTCCAAAGGAATAAGTTCTGCCAACCGTGCATAAAAAATTATTTGTACACATAAAATTCATATATGAAGTTTTATATAAATTAAAATGTGACATAAAAATATGCCGACCAAGTAAATATGCACCTGGTCGGCTATTTCACGCATCTATACTGTATTCCATTTCAGTTTGTCAAAAATGTCTAATGGCACTGCTTTAGAAAATTATTTATATTGCATTGTCATTCGCAAAGAGTTGTATTATCGGCCTTTACCTGTTTATATAGTCTTACCACACCCTCCTCATTGAATAACTTATGCCAATGTGCGAACGGACTTTTCTCGGTCCCATTGGCGTGTTTTGGCTGCCGTGATAAATGCATCTTGGTCGTTGGCATCCACAACTCCTGTGTCTTTCCCTACTTTTGCTGTTTTTAATAGCGATTGGCCGCCTTTGTCGGCGGCAATTGCCTTGAGATGACCGAAAGCATCGCGCACAAAATCGATCGCGGCACTTTCCATCGCCAGTGACTTGGCGCCTTTGTCGGATAGGATGACCGCGACTGCGTCGAATAGAACAGAAGGGTTACCAGCCAATTGTCCATCAGCAGCCAGTATCGAGCCATCTGCCAGCTTCGCCCCTCCCACTTTGGGAGCTATGATCTTTACAGCAGCACCTGCATCCATAGCGGCCTTTTTTATCTTCTCAATGATAGCTCCATCAGATCCATCCGTGATCAGGATGCCAATCGCGCGCCCCATGAGTGTATCTTTCATCCTGCCAATAATCTGCAATGCCGGCGAAGGCGCCATTACCTGTACTGGCCTGGCAGCCACTGGCGCATCGGGAATTTTATTCAATGCCAGACCAACTGCGACACGATTGGCAAGGTCTTCTTCAATATGGCGAAGGTGACCAACTATCCTTTCACGCACATGCACATGTTCGACTTTGGAAAGCTCAAATACTAACGCCGAGGCGATGTGGGCCTGCTCATACGTGGTTTGGCTGATATAGAATTGCCGCGCCTGGCTGTAGTGGTCAGCGAAGCTCTCGGCACGAATGCGGCCTTTATCACCGTTTTCAGTTATCGCCGCACTATGAAAGCCGTTGACCGACGTTTCGCGCGGCGAGTTTTCAGATAAGGAGTTGGGCTCATACGCAACCCGGCCTGTCGGTTGCTCCATCTGCATATGTCCATCACGTTGTTGGTTGGAGAATGGGCACTTGGGTGTATTGATTGGGATCTGATGAAAATTAGGCGAACCCAGTCGCAAAAGCTGTGTGTCTTGATAAGAAAATAAACGTCCTTGCAATAGAGGATCATTCGAGAAATCGATGCCTGGCACGACATTAGCAGCGCAGTAAGCAACCTGTTCAGTTTCAGCAAAGAAATTGTTCGGCCAGCGATTCAACACCATACGGCCTATAACTTTCAAGGGCACCAGTTCTTCGGGAATTAGCTTGGTCGCATCCAAATGATCGAACGGAAATTTATCCGCTTCCTCCTGCGTGAAAAGCTGAACCGCAAATTCCCACTCGGGGAATTTACCCGCCGAGATGGCATCGAACATATCGCGACGGTGGAAATCCGGATCAGCTCCGGAAATCTTGACCGTTTCATCCCAAATTGTTGACTGTAAGCCTAGCTTGGGACGCCAATGGAATTTGACGAAGGTTGATTTGCCAGCAGCGTTAATCAATCGGAAACTATGCACGCCAAATCCTTCGATCATTCCTAGTGAACGTGGTATGGTCCGATCCGACATTATCCACATCACCATATGCATGGATTCAGGCGTTAGCGAAATGTAATCCCAGAACGTGTCGTGTGCGGTCGCTGCTTGCGGAAAGGCGCGGTCGGGTTCCATTTTTACAGCATGGATAAGATCAGGGAATTTGATAGCATCTTGGATAAAGAAAACTGGAATGTTATTGCCCACCAGATCCCAATTGCCTTCCTGAGTGTAAAACTTGACAGCAAAGCCACGTACGTCCCTAGGGGTATCTATCGAACCCGCTCCGCCTGCTACGGTTGATAGACGAGTAAAAACGGGGGTCTTCTCCCCTACCTCGGTAAGAATCCTAGCGGTGGTGTATTTCTGTAACGATTCGGTCAGTTCGAAGAATCCATGCACGCCCGTCCCTCGCGCGTGAACGATACGCTCCGGAATACGCTCGTGATCGAAATGCGTTATTTTTTCACGGAAGATGAAATCCTCCATCAGCGTAGGGCCGCGTTGATTGGCCTTGAGTGAGTTTTGATTGTCAGATATAGGTACGCCCAGGTTAGTAGTGAGCACGGGGTGCTGTCCTTCTGCGATTTGGTGAAGCTCACCGCCTGTCGCCAGTTGTGAGTCTGCATTGACCTCTAAGCCCTTTTTTTGCTTGCTCTTCCCAGAATTCTTCGTCGTATTATTTTTAGGCATAAACGATCCTCCTTAATTTCTTGTGTGTCTTATGCTGTAAATTTCGATAAGCCGTAAAACATCTGAATAGTGGTAAAGCTTGCTACACCTTATAATTATTCCCGGAAAATTAGAAAGTATTTAAGGTTCCATATTACCAACTCGGCATTATGTAGAAATGCATTGGGGCTCCGCTCGAAAATAAATCCCTCGAACCATAAGTCCGAGGGAACATAAATACTCTTATCAAATTCGCCTAAACTCTCTACAGTTAGTCACAATTAAACAATCTCGAAAGTGGCTATATGATATTTATTGATTACCTCCACTAAACAGGACGACCTAATCACAAGATATATATTAGTTTCTAAATATAGAAACTGCTCAAATATTTCATGAAAGCCTCTCTCCATCAACTCTAATGGCCCTATTTCATCTATAAATACAGGTTGGATATTTCTCTGCACAATCTCCACAGCTACTTTTTGGGCAAATAATATTCCGGCACGGGAAAAGCTGTAATCTTCCAAAGTATATACCTCATCCCATCCAGGAGGTATAAAATTTTGCTTAAATGAAAAACAGGTGCTTTCACCAGTGGTTAAGCGGACAAGCATTTGACCAGCATAATGGTTTTCTATATAGTTCTTGCGACAAAGGAAACCATCCCCGCAGTTAATCTTCTTGTAGAGTGTTAATAGCCGTGAGGTTTTGCCACTATTGATTTCCCCCGTGATGATATGAACCATATAACCTTTTAACCCCCGATTCTAGCATCCTTTTAACCTTGAGATAATCCTCCATGGTGTCAACATCTATTAACACCCCCGGATCATTTAATTCAATTTTAATAAAACTCTTCGAAATGATGAAATTTCTCAGGTTTGCATAATCTTTAGAAAGCAGTTCCTTAATTAGAGTAGTTTGCATTAGAACCGGGTGGCCGGTTAAGCCCTGGTAGGATGGAAGGACTATATCTCCATTAACCGCCAGTAAATTGGTATAAGTTGATTTCTTAATCATTGGATAATCAGCAGGTGTAAAGAAGAACCTGGCTGCTCTAACATGTTTACAGCCCTCTTTGACCGAGCTAAACATCCCCTGCTGGTAATCGGGGTTAAATACCACTTCAACTCGAGAATATTTCCGCATTATTTTTTCGATTGAACTAACATTATACCCTCCAACGACAATTATGCGTTCGCATTGGTCGTACATTGCTTTGAGGCATTTTTCAATCAGAGTTACTCCGCCCAAATCCAAAAGTAATTTATGAACTCCCATCCTGCTTGACAAACCGCCGGCGGCGATAACGCCTTCAACTGTCATCGCTACACCATCCATTGTACAAATAGGGCCAGGGCCAATAAAGAAAAGGCTATTCTATAATTGGGAAGTTGGATCTGTGGTTTTGCCTTTTTACTACGAGTCATTGTTAAATAGGACACAATGACCAGAGTATTCATCGCACTTTCCCCGAAGAGGAATTTAATAAGAGGCTCTAAACCACCGGCTGGGGAAATGGCCACCCATTGAGGTGGCAGAAATAGCAAAACATAGGCCAGATAAAAACACCGCCAACCCAAACTAGCGATCAAAACCTGTAAGAATTTAAATTCAATTTGCTTCCGTTGACCGATCCAGTAGATGCCCCACAGAGTAACACCTTCCAATATAATGGAAACAGCCGGGTTTATTACGTAATCAAGACGGATGGGCATAATCAGATCAATTAACTTGATAGACGCGGCAAGAAATGATACGTAAAGTATGGTACTCAGCTTACCTGTATTATAATAGGCTTTATGTATAAAGAAAAATGCCAGCGGAAACCAGAATAACCAGCCGATACCCAAAGTAAAAGCGTGCAGGAAATGCCCCAGGGTTGCTTCGGTAAGGCCCCATAGACTTCCCCAAAATATGATAATACTCAGATCTCTATTAATAATAGACACCCCCTGGTTAAACATATTTCTCATTTTATAATAAGGCTATTGGAAAGGTGAAGTTTTTAGAACTTATAGCGGAAAGTCGTTCAAGACGTCTTAATGCTAAGATTTATCTGTGACTAGAACCGATTTTATGGCTGCGGTTATTTCTTGATAACTAGTGCAGCGACATATATTGGATTGCAGCCATTCCTGCATTACTTCGTCACTGGCATCAGGATGAATGTTGATCAGACCCTGGCAATTCATGATAAAACCTGGTGTACAGTAGCCACATTGGAAGGCAAAATTATCAACAAAGGCTGTTTGTATAGGGGCAGCGTTAAGTCCTTCCACGGTTTGTATTTCATGGCCCACTGCTTCTGCAGCCAACATCAGGCAGGACTTGATCGGCCACCCATCCACCAGCACTGTGCAAGCACCACAATCGCCATTTTCGCAGCCTGGTTTAGCTCCAGTAAGACCTAATCTTTCCCGTAATGCAAAAAGCAAGGTATCTGCCGGACGCACTAGGGCTTTCCTAAACTCTCCATTAACTTTTAATTCAATTAGTCCCTCATTAAGCATTTGATACATTGCTGCCCTCCAGACGGTTTATGATACTATTCAGTAAACCTTTCATTATAAATTTACGATACTCCGCTGATCCTTCTAAATTAGTAGGGATTGGGCCCGGGGTCAGCACAATTGCTTTATCGATTCGTTCTTCCAAAGTTAATGCATGATTATTTAATTCTGATTCCATGGCTGTAGAGCGGAAGGGAAAATCACATACACCACTAAACGCAGCACGTATTCCCCCACCTATTGACATGGCACATATTGTAACCAAAGGATAGTTGATCTTATCCTGTTTAGTCTGCTTAACATGAACGTATGGGTACGAAAGGTATTTCTTATCTGTCTTTATTTGAACGACAAACTCACCTTTGTCGAGCTGCATACGTTCTTTGAAGATACTGTTTATAGGTATTGTTCTCTCCCCGCCAGGTCCCGCGATTGATACCAGGCTGTCCGACAACAATAGCGGCAGAACCGCCTCTTTATAAATAATGGTTCCGCACAGGTTTCCTCCCAGGGTAATTTTATTCTGAATTGTATGATCAGCAATCCTGGCTCCCGCCTGCGCAAGAAGTGGAAACAGGTTAGCCTCGTGAATTTGCGTAAGGGTCACAGATGATCCGATAACCAGTTGATCCTGCTGAAATTCCATTACCTTGCAATCCGCTAGGTCTTTGAGGTCAATAACCGGTCCGGTCTTCAAATTATTCATGCGTCCCATGCTGATAATTTCGGTTCCGCCCCCATAATACAGGGGTTGTTTTCCGGCTGCATCCAGTTGCTGAAAGGTGTCGATGGCACTGGCTATGGATGCAGGTCGGTAGTATTCAAAATCAAAGGGAATCATGCCTTTTTCTCCTCTATCTTCTGCCATATAAGTTCAGGGAGTATTGGCAGCTGGTCCAGTTCCACCTGTGCTGCTCTGCTCAGAGCATTAGCCAGCGCCGCGTGTATAGCTACAATTCCATGCTCGCCGATTCCCCGGGCACCCAAAGGTGCATTGGCATTAGGGGTCTCAACCCAATCAACCAGGTACTCGGGTTCCTCTCCGATTCGTAAAACTTTATAGGTGCGCAAGCTGGTATTTTGAAGTGCTTGCTGTTGGTCGTATATAAAGTACTCTCGGCTGCCCAGACCCAGTCCCATACTCATGCCACCCATAACCACTCCTTTGGCACTCTTAGGATTTATCACCTTGCCTGCATCAAGAACGGTGGCAGCCCGCAAAATTTTATAGGTAAAGTCGGCCATATTCAATTCTATCTCCACGGCCTGAGCCCCGGGGGTCCAGTAAGGCCCAGGTTTGCCTTGGCCTGTTTCCTGATCCAGGGGCGAAAGGTGCGGCATTACATAGGTACCGCGTCCAATAACCTGGCTGCCCACCGTATTCCCATTGGGATATTTATAACCATGAACAATACTCGCCAAATCGATATATATACCGGGGTCGTCCTTAACATAAACTTGTTCTTGCCCCAGGGACAGGTCTTCCGGCGAACACATCATAGCCATAGCTGCCAAACTAAGAATTTGGCGTATCGCATCATTGGCTGCTTCTTCAACGGCTCGCCCTACCATAAAAATAGACATACTAGCCACCGTCTTCCAATGGTGCGGGCTGGTACGGGTATTGACTTCCATTGCCACATGAACCTTGTTTATATCTACTTGCATCTTTTCAGCCAGGATCTGGGCCAAAGTGGTTTTGGTAGCCGGGCCGATTTCTACCGCTCCTACGTTGAGGTTCATACTCCCATCTGAATTAAAGGAAACAATGGCGGCGGCAATAGCATCGGTGGGAGAGTGTGAGGTTTTCCACAGGCAACCTAAGCCTTTGGCTCTAACTCTGTTGTTATCCAGTTCAAATCGAGTGCCTTCGTTCCAATTAATAAGCTTTTCAACTTTGTCCAGACATTGCGCTACATCTCCCAGATTGCTCAGGGTCAACTTTACCTGGGTAGGTGAGGTAGCTCCGGGTTTTATGATGTTTTTCCGGCGCAGTTCCAGGGGGTCCATATTTAAAGCAGCAGCAAGTTTATCCATAGTGCGTTCAACCGCAAAGGTAAAAGATGAATGACCAAAACCTCTAAATGCAGTAGCATAAGTATGGTTGGTATATACACAATAGGCATCACACCATACGTTATCCAGATTATAGGGACCCGTACAATTCATAGCCATGGAACCAGTCATTCGCGGGCCACTGTCCGCATATGCCCCAGTCCCCACCATAAAGGTATATTCTCCCGCCTTTAAGATTCCATCCTGGCTGGCACCCAATTTGATTTTAGCCTCAAGACTTAGCTTACTGGGTGAAGCCGAAATATCCTGCTCCCGAGTATTGGTAATAAGGACCGGTCGCCCGCCTACTGCTTGGGAAGCCATTACTGCTAAATACTCAAGCTGTACTGGAGCTTTCCCCCCGTATCCACCGCCCACTAAAGGTACATGTACCACTACTTTTCCTAAATCAACGCCAAAGTGCTGACTGACAAACTCGCGAATAGCAAATGGGGACTGGGAGGAAGAGTGGATAATAATATCACCATCTGGTAATATTTCGGCTCTCGCGCTGCGCGTCTCCATGGCGATATGATCAGCCTGGGGCTGACTATAGCTAGCTTCTACAATTACTTCACTTTGTTGCCAACCCTGGTTCATGTCACCTTTGCGTATCTGCACCTTATGTACCACGTTAGAATTAGCCTGGGGATATACCTCCGGGATAACGTGTTGGTACTGGTCAAGATACTCATGTACCAACGGGGCTTCACTGCTCATAGCCGCACTTGGATTATCTACGGTGGGTAGTATCTCATACTGAATCTTGATTTTACAGGCCGCAGCCGCCGCTTCTGCTTCACTGTGGGCTACAACCAATGCTATCGGTTCTCCATAATACCTAACTTTACCTGTGGCCAGCGGGGGGTGGTCTTCGATGATTGGCCCAGTTAACATGGGATAACGATCACCGGTTAAAATAGCCTTTACTCCAGGCATTTGGCTCGCTTCCACATAATCCCAACTCTTAATTTTCCCATGGGCACAGGTACTGGTTACTATCACTCCATGCATGAGGTCCGGCGAAGAAATATCTGTATTATAGTGAGCACGACCAGTAACCTTATCCCAGGCTTCTTTTCTAATAATGTCTTTTCCAGTTGCTAAGAACGTCAATGAAATTTGCCCCCCTGTTTTCACTTTTTAGGACGGCCGTTTATAGTTGGTTCAATACACGATTGTCCAAGTAACTCTGTTAAGTTTGTGCAAATTTGCCTATTTTTATTTAGCAATAGCAAATAGACCTTGGCCTTCATTAATTGGCTGGGGCTCGTCGGCAACAAAAAAATACCGGCATCCTTTACGAATGCCGGTACACTTTACCTTGCTTTAGTAAGTATAATTAGCTGCCCTGCGAACTGCGGCCCGATGTGCTTCATCTACCCGATTGGTCGCATGAGTACGACTGTTAAGGAAATGAATGCAGAATTGTCCTTCAAAATTGTTGTTGGCTATGTCCTGCCCACCGTGGGGCATTCCATTCATAGATCCAGCGAATACTCGTCCATTGATACTAACCATAACGGCCCTTCGGCTCCAACTCCATTGTCCACCGTATGCTTGTTTCATTTTAGCAGTATCTGCAGCGGTAATGGGTTCAGCATCAATGTGATTGGTTCCGCCATAGCGGTGCACATTAAACGTAATTCCGGTAGCAATATCCGTAACCGTTCCATTTGCTTTTCTAGGAAAGGCTTTATCCACAACTGTCCACCAGTCTGCCATTTCCGGATGACGGGTACTAACCGAAGTTGCAGGGCTTGCCGGGGTAACAGGGATAATCAGCACAACTCCGGCATTCACTATCCATGAGGTAAGCCCATTGGCTTTCATCAAATCATTAACATTGATTCCATATTTGCTGGCGATACCAGTCAAACTGTCACCTGGTTGAATAACATAGGTCTTCTTGCTCTGTAATGCATTATCAAGAGCGGTTTTAGTTTGGGTTCCTACCAGCCCATCCGCCGCAATTCCCTTTGCTTTTTGGAAAGCCACCACAGAATTTTGAGTATTGACTCCGAAGATGCTATCAATACCATATGTATTGTACCCCAGGGCGGTTAAATCCTGCTGTAAACTGGTCACTGCTGGTCCTCTGCTCCCTAATTTTAGGAGGGTTGTGCCGTAATCACCTGCATAAGCCTGCATGGGAGAAACTGATACGGCCATGAAAATAAAGAGTAATGCCACGTGAATAAACTTAGTCTTCCTTCCTGTCACTTAGAGACCACTTCCTTTCAACTTTTTTCTGATAGATGCATTTTGTCGTGCCATTCTTCCATCCTTTTTTTTAGAATTTTTAGCACTAGCATCCAAAACAGGTACAAGTTGATTCTAGCGGTTTCGACATTTTGCCTCAAATCTGCTCAGACAGAAATATGGTATTTGAGCATACATTAGCCCAGCGATGCCGTCCTATGGCGCTTTTTATGGCCCTTTCGACACGGGTGTTATAATATTCCAATATATTAATTTTTTCTCTTCGAAAGCAATTAAAATCAAAGGTATCTCATGATTCCCCCGATTTCATATTATTAACATTTAGTCTTATTTATTTCTATTTCTGACTGATGGGGCTATTTACCTTACGACGGGTATCCGGTATGGATAACAATTTACAAGATCAAACCAATTAAATGGTAAAATTCTACGGAGCTGGGTTCTCCACCATGTTAGTGATAGTTTCCCATAACAAGATGCAGTATGGTATAATATGCTTTCTCTGCCATTATTTTTATCAAGTATCAACCTCTTTTCATTGTTGAGAATTGTCTAGTCAGATATAGCCTTATCCAAAATTCACTCTATACAATGGAAAAGCATCTGCCGTCATTCGACAGATGCCTATATCACATATCCTCTTATACTATTTGTTTCTCTATATCCAGTCTTTCCACACTTCAGGTTGATATCCAACCGTAGCCATCTTGCCATTACGTACAATAGGGGTTTTATATAGGGTAGGATGATTTAGAAGTACCTCTTCTCTCATACTGGCACTACCAATTCGATTCATATTGAGTTTATTGTAATCTTTGGCTTCTTGATTAATCAATTTATTAAGCCCTATAGATGATTTTACGCTTTCAAGCTCACCTTTGCTTAAACCTTTTTGATTTAGGTCAATATATTGGTATTTTATATTTCTTTCTTTAAAATATCGTTCAGTTTTCTGTGTGTCAAAGCATTTTTTTACACCAAATATTTGAATGTTCATCTGTTAGTCCTTCCGCTCTTAAATCTAGACCCGAAATGTTTATTACTAATGATAGCATTATTTCTTCTTTTTCACTTTGCCTTCAGCTTGCTTAGTATTTTCAACAACTCTAAATTTAACTATCTTGCTTATTAATTCATAAGGGAGCGGCTTTCCTATCGGAAATTGCACTGAACCTTTGGCTCCTTTATATTCCGATAATTCTTGTTTAAAAGCATCAATTCCACTAGGAGCCGGATAAAATCCTATATGATTTTTAAAAGCAGCGAAATGCACCAGATTTCCATAAAGAACGAAAGTAGGCATTTGCCAGCTTATCTTTTCTTCTGCAGCTGGTGCTGACTCTTTAATAAATTTTCTTAACTTTTTCAGTATTTCCTGAACCTCAGGAGAAAATTGTAAAATGTATTCATCAATTGATTTAGCCGTAATTTTGTTATCTTCCATGATTTCTCCTTCCTGTATATGTTTGCTAAGTTCATGGATTACAATTGCATTATAAAAAATCATGTCACTGCTTAAAATGGATTTTAACAGTGTTTAATTTTTTCTATATATCATTTCCCTAACGGCTTATTATAAATCAAACTAAAAATAGTTTTTGGTATGGTGCTATAAGTTATTTGGATAACAAGAACTCGGAAAGATCACGCCAGTATCAATAGAGCAATAACTGGTATTATTAAAATTAATGTACTTATTATCCACCAATCTGATTCAGATTTATTGGATATTCTCTTTTTCGAGGCCATGATTATTGTAAAAAAGGCCGCCAGAACACTTATTATGGCTATTGTAAAAGCAACTAAGCCCCGGTTAGCGCACCCAAGAGTTGTTTTGGGCAATGCTGCGTTTAATAGTACTGTTAGAGTTGCAGGAAGAATTACGTAATAAAACATCAATTGGGTATGTTTTTTATTGTTTCCTCCTATATTTACATTAAATAATACTTTAATATGCTTTCTCAATATACGTCAAAAAACCTCCCGGATTATGAATGAAAATAACTCTGAATATCATATTTTTACGACCCTAATCGCCTCTGGAATCATATGTTATTGCAATATGTGGCTTAATTAATTTGAAGTGTTAGGAGGTTAAAGTGATTTGTTTACTAAAGAAATGTATTTCGAGAAATTCCTTCGATTAGTCGAATTGTTAACATCAACATCAAATGAGATTGTTGCCAAGATTAAGTTCTCTGCTGCTAATCCCGCAGTTTACTTACAGCAAGTACGGTGAATACTGTTCCTATGAAGAGGAGGACTTAGACGACTTACCTGGTTATCCCAATAAGCTTTTCCTTTGTTACTCGTACACATAGAGATTTCCCAGAATTATCTGATATAGCTGGCGAACTAGGGTTGGAGATAAAAACTCATTTTGCGTAGGGTTTCAAAAGTACCCCACAGGGGGATGCTGTACAGTTTCATATTATTTAGACATTACTTTAGAATATGAAAAACCTTCAGTTGCATATTTAATAAGCTGCTTCCTTTTGGTGTCAACTTCATGGTTATACTATGTACTTCATTATTGAATTCTGAAAATGGACGGCCTTGAGTAATACCTTGAGACACTGTTTTAATTAATTCAACATTATATATATCTGAAGTCACCCTTACGGCATAGCCTAAATTCATGCTATTAATTTGATTAATTACATTTTGTTCTATAACATTTGATTTTTGATTATCATTATTTTCTGTGAGTTCTAATCCAATATAAATTATTTTATCTGTAACAAAACCAGAAGCTTCTCTTACTCCACTAACTTTACTCGCTTCGGTTATAGCTTTGTTAGTTGCTTCCATTGGAGCGATTGAAATAATAGGTGCTTTCGCCATTGGAGCAGGTGTAGCATCTTGCGGGGATGGAGTAGGAGGAAGATTTGGTTGTACCGGCTTTTTAGAGGCTATGCCACACCCTCCAGTGACTAGAACAATCACGATCAATAAAATTGGGAACATCAGCAGCATATGCTTTGAAAGTTTCAAACAATTACCACCTTTATTGTTTGCTAATATTATCTCTATCATTTTCAGTGCTATGCAATTTTATCATAAGGTAAGAAAATACATTAGCTAGATATCACCGATATAACGCTAACTGGAGGATAGATTTTGAAGAACTCCTGGCTTTTTTTGCCCTTATTAAGAAAGAGTATTTATTTTTATATAGGACATAAAAATATTCCTTCAGAAGCACGATCTGAGGGAATATTAAACCTACTTAATTATATTCAATAAATCCTTATTTGATTTTGTTATCATCAATACCATCTATTAAGATTTATTTCTATTCATAACGTAAAGCATCAATGGGATTTAAACTTGCTGCTTTACGGGCCGGGTACACTCCAAAAACTACTCCTACCACCGTTGCAAAGACAAAGGAGTACACTACCGGAGCAAGTGTTATGGACGTTGGTACAATTGAGACAGCACTAATAAAAACTGCTGAACCTATCCCAACTAATATCCCAATTATGCCGCCCAAAAGGCTTAACATCACCGCTTCAGTCAGAAACTGGGCCAGTATTACTTTGCGATTGGCTCCAATGGCTTTACGTATCCCGATTTCCCTGGTCCTTTCGGTAACCGAGACCAGCATTATGTTCATAATGCCGATTCCTCCTACCGCCAAAGAGATGCCAGCGATGCCTGCCAGGAGAGCAGTCATAATGCCTGTTATTCCTTGTGCCGTGTTTAAAATCTGAGCCTGGTTCGTTATTGTAAAATCATCCTCTTCCTTAATGGTCAGACTATGCTGGATACGCAGTGTTGTGGCTGCTTCCTGCTGGGCTTTGTTCATCAGGTTCTCAGACTCGGCTGACAAGTAAATCACAGAAATATTCTTATCCCCAAACATACGGTTCATAACTGTAGTGATGGGTAAAATGGTTACATCGTCGTTATTCTGCATACCTTGACTTCCCTGGGGCTCCAGTACACCAATAATAGTTATAGGAAGCTGGTTAATCTCAATCTGACGGCCAATAACGTCGGCCTTAGGATCATTAAAGAGTTTTTTTACTACCTCAGTACCAACAACCGCCACGTTTGATTCACCCAGGACTTCAAATTTGCTGAAGAATCTGCCCTTGGCCATCTTAACGCTGCGTACCTGCGCATATTGATCATTGGTACCTTCCAGCGCGGTAGTATAATCGGTATTACGATAGCTAACCTGGATACTTTTCCTAATGTAGGGAGCGACATATTTAACCGAGGGTTGAGCTGCTATAGCCTCTCCATCTGAAATTGTCAGGGTATTCGTGCTGATGGCAGCAGTGTTCATCCCTTCTTGCATGTTGCCTGGGGTAACGATTAAGAGATTGCTGCCCAACCCTTGTATTTGGGTAGTAATACTATTGGAAGCACCCTGACCTAGGGAAACCAGTAGAATAACAGCCGATACGCCAATTATAATACCCAGCATCGTAAGGAAGGAACGCATACCATTGGCCTTGATGGCGCGGATCGACACCTGGAATGTCTCTTTGATATTCATGCCAACGCCTCCTTACGAGAATTTACTATAAAACGTTCTATTACCGACTTATCCTCGATAATCTCACCGTCACGGAACCGTATTATACGTTTAGCGTACTTCGCGACATCTGGTTCGTGGGTAACAATAATAACGGTTCTTCCCTGGTCATTTAGTTCCTGAAAAATCCTCATTATTTCCTCACTGGTTTGGGAATCCAGGGCACCCGTAGGTTCATCAGCCAAAAGGATGACGGGGTTATTCACTAACGACCGGGCGATAGAAACCCGCTGCTGCTGCCCTCCGGAAAGTTCATTGGGTTTATTGTACATGCGGTCGGCAAGGCCTACTGTTGTCAATGCCTGCATGGCCCGAACTCGGCGTTCCCGGAGTGCCACCCCCGCATATAGCATAGGTAATTCCACGTTCTCTAAGGCAGTAGTCCTGGCCAGCAGATTGAAACTCTGAAAGACAAAACCAATCTTGGCATTCCTAATTTGGGCTTGCTCTTTGTCACCAATGTCAGACATGGGTTGTTCATCCAGGTAGTATTCGCCCGAGGTTGGCAAATCCAAACAGCCCAAAACATTCATCATACTTGTTTTTCCTGAACCGGAGGGACCCATGATTGCCACAAACTCCCCTTGACGGATCTCAAGACTTACGCCCCGCAATGCATGGATCTCTTGTTCCCCAATTCTATATATTTTGCTAATGCTTTCAATTCTAATTACTTGATTCATAAATTAGCTATCCTCCCTAATCTTAACCCTCTCCTCCAAAGATGGAGGGCGTTCCTGAGCTGGTACTGTCTGCCAGATTAGAGACTGCAACCTGATCACCTTCCAGCAGGCCAGAAGTAATTTCTACTATATCCCCGCCAAAAAGGCCGATAGTCACAGGTTGAAAGCGGAGAGCCCCTTTAGTCTTCTGGGAGGAATCAGCGATATAAACGCCATCCGTACCGTAGAGCTGTCTTAATGCTTGTATTGGTACGTAGAGCACGTTGTTCTGGGAGCCAACTTCAATGGCAACATTGACAGTTAAGCCGGACTTTAGAACTCCATTAGGATTTCCTACCGAAAGTAAGACAGTGTACTTTGTTATTCCATTTTGGGTGGTTGCCTCCGGATATACCACCAAAACTTGCCCGATAAAGGTTTGACCCAGCAAAGCAGTGGTAGTAAATTCCGCTGGCTGCCCCGAGCGCAATTTGACAATGTCATTCTGACTTACTTCCGCCTTTACATGCATAGCATTGGTATTTGAATCATTTATCTCTACAACTGGCAGGGTGGCTGATACCAGCTCTCCTTCGTTCCCGTTAACCTGGGTGATCACCCCATCCATAGGTGCTCTCAGAACAAGGTTGTCGAGAGCAATCTGCTGTTGCTGTACCTGTATCCTGGCCTGAGCTACGGTGGCCTCGGCCATTTGAATGCTCTCGCGGGCAGCCGGGGCCAAAGCCTGATTCATTTGGGCTACAGCTGAGTTGTAGGTTGCCTGGGCTTGTTCCATTTGATTTTTGACCTGATCCAACTGAGCTTGGGCTTGAGTTCGATTATTATATACAGCCCTGGCAACTTCCAGGTTATCTTGAGCCGATCTATAAGAATTCTCAGCTTGATCAACTGCAGCCTGAGCCTGAGTTACAGCTGCTTCTGCCTGGATAACACTGCTCGGATTGGGTAGAGCCTCTAGATCGGCTAGCTGCTTTTTCGCATTAGCTTTTGTAGTCTGAGCTTGATCCAATGAGATTTTAGCCAGGTCCACTGCGTTCTGCAACTCATTGATATTAACCGGCTGAGGGGTTTGCATTTGAGCTTGGTTAAAAGCCTCGTGAACAGTCGTATATTTTGTTAACGCCAAATCATACTGTGATTCAGCCGCTAGAAGACTAGCTCGAGCTGCCTCTAACGCCTCATGCGAAGCACCCATTCTGGCGGCGTCCAATCTTGCTTCAGCTGAATCAAGACCAGCTTGAACTGAGCGCAGCTGAATTTGGGCTTGAACAACTTGGTTTTCGGCATTGGTTACTTGTTGATAAGCTTGGGTTCGGTCATTATATATGAGCAACTGGTTTTCATATGCTCTTTTGGCACCTTCCCAAGCAACTCTAGCCTTTTCAACATTGGACTGTTGCAGGACTGTAGTCTCAGTGGTAGCGCCTTGTTTAGTTTGGTTTAGCTTGGCAAGCGCAGAATCAAGGCTAGCCTGAGCATTAGCTAGTTGTGTCTGAGCAATTCGATTATCCAAAGCAGCCAATACATCACCGGTTTTTACTACATCACCTACTTTGAATCGCATTGAGGTAAGTTTGCCATTACTGCCTGGTGCAAAATTAAGTTTTACACGGGTAGGCGCGCTAACTGCGCCTGATGCTGAGACGGTCTCGGTTATATCACCGCGACTAACGCTGACAAATTTGGTGGCATCATCATTACTAGTATTGTCTTTGGCATATGTTGTTAAAGCAAAAGCAACTACTAATGCAGCAGTTAATAAAAGTACTATAGTTTTTACTCTTTTATTATCGAATCCTTTGGAGATTATTCCAATTAAATTTGATTTCATTTTGACACTCCCTAATAATTATTAACTACTTATCATTGTCAAAATCATTGTTCAAACCTTCGCTAAGATAGGTACAGACCTGTGACATTGTTTCAATAAAATTTTTGGTTTTATCCTTTCCCAGGTATTTAACAAGTCCAATAGAGTTATTCAGCAAAGCTTTCTCTGCGGTTTTGATTATTCTCTCCCCTGTTTCGGTAACTCTAATCCTAACCGCTCGTCTATCATCTTTATCAATACTTCTTTCCACCAGACCTTGTTTAACCAGCTTGTTGACAATTTGAGTAACTGTGGGCGATGACACCATCAGGTTCTTACTTATGTCTGATACTTTGAGACCTGATTCAGCTGTCAATACTTCTTGTCTGATATGAAACAGCATCATGAGCTCACTTGGCCTTAAATTTGGAATGGGGCATTGATAACGATGATGCTTGGGAAATGATTGAAACATCTCCAGAAGTTTTCGGGCCAAAATTTCTTCAGTGTTTGCCAAAGCTTTCACCACACTTACGTTGTAATTTTATATAGTTTGTTAACCTAATTATTATTTAAAAGACTTGCTTTATTCTACAGGTGTTAAATGGCAAGAACACCAGCAACAAGAAATTCCCCCAGAACAGCCGTCTGAGGGAATATGAAGCTTAGTATTAATTTACATCTGGAAATTAACTCTTTGTATAAACAGTTGAATCTCATGGGCTAGTTATAAATATGCGGGATATTCCGAAGTGCTGTTATCTTTTAAAAAAGTGTTATTTGGTCATCCTCGCTTGGGAAAACAACCTTGAAATTAGTTCCTTTAGATCCAGTTTCACATTCTATTCTGGCATTATGGCGGGCCGCGATGCTGTAGCAGACCGCCAAACCCAAGCCTGTACCATTCTCTTTGGTAGTAAAAAACGGAGTTCCTAGTTTATTTAGTTCATTAGGAATCCCTTGTCCTTGGTCTTTTATAAACAGGACAATATCGCCATCCTCTTCAGTTGTGCCAATTGTTAATATACCACCTTCTGACATAGCTTCCATGGCATTTCGTGTCATGTTGAGAATCAGCTGTCTAATTTCATTCTTATCAATCGTGAGCATTGGTGGTTTTCTTAAATCCAGCTTGATATTCATTCCTTTATGGTTCGCCTCGGCCTCTATCATTGGACAAATATCATTAATTATCTGGTCAAGATATTGAAGCTGCAGATTAACGTTTCTATCCTTGGCCATTCCTAAATATTCAGATATTATATCATTGGCCCGATCTAATTCTTCAATCATAAAGTCGAAGTATACATTATCTTTCGCATAGCACGAGATGGCAGCCAGCATCGGGCACGAAATTAGGAATCCTATGACTGCCGTGCGCGGATTCATTCAATTGTTAAACGAACAGGAGGGCGTTATCTTTTTCCTCCTGTATCTGGCGAGAGGTGCCAGTCAGAACTCCCTCGGTTCCCAGGTAGACATCTATCAGCTCTACGCCCTGATCGGTCAGCAAGAATTCCCTTATTTGATTGGAGTGAGCCATACCTCGTGATTTGAGCACATACAACCCACGGTTGCGTTCCCCGTTTAACTCGATGTCGCGCAGCAGCAGCCAAGTGTCCATCAGGGAGGATATCCCGACCTCGCTCTGCTCTTTATCCGATCCCGCAGCGGTAAGGCTGGTATAGAGCGATGTTATCTGCATGACCTTTAGCCAATCAATCAAACGGGTCAGCATCGATCTTACTTCAACTATCGATCCTACGGAAATAAGATTGGTGATCGGGTCGAGCACCACCACCTGCGGTTTAAACTCGTCAATTAGCTTCTGCATAGTTGCCAGGTGCGTCTCTAGCCCGTAAAGCGATGGCCGCGCGGTATGTATTTTCAATAGCCCGCTATTTACAAAGGGCTCCAAGTCAATGCCAATGGAACGTTTGTTGCGGATAATCTGTGCCGCTGATTCCTCCATGGCGAAATAACAACAGCGTTCATTTCGCTGGCATGCCGCCTGGGTAAAGTGCGCCGCCAGGCTGCTCTTGCCAATACCTGCTGTGCCTGAAATAAGTATACTGCTGCCACGGAAGTATCCCTTCCCGCCCAGCATGTTGTCGAGTGTGGGAATTCCTGAAGAAATTCGTTCATTGGAGACAGAATGATCCATGCCAATGGAAGTAATAGGCTGCACCGAGATACCCTGTTCATCCATTAAGAACGGATACTCGTTGGTACCGTGGGCGGAACCGCGATATTTCATAATCCGCAGGCGCCGGGTAGCGATAAGCTCCTCTATCCGGTTGTCCAGCACGATGACACAGTCAGATATGTATTCCTCTATACCCATGCGGGTAAGGGTTCTATCACCCTTTTCGCCGGTTACTATAGCTGTAATCCCCCGGTCTTTCAGCCATCGAAACAGCCGTCTAAATTCCGCACGCAGAATGCCTTCATTTTGCAATCCAGAAAATAGAGATTCGATGGTATCCAAGACCACGCGCTTAGCTCCAATAGAGTCAATGGCGTATCCAAGACGGATGAACAGCCCCTCCAGGTCGTATTCACCTGTCTCTTCAATCTCACTGCGCTCCATGTAGACGTATTCCAAAGATAGAAGTTTGCGTTTGACCAGGTCTCTAAGGTCATATCCCAGGGAGGAAAAATTCTGAATCAATTCTGCTTCCGTCTCCTCAAAAGCCATAAAAACCCCAGGTTCACCGTACTCCAGAGCACCATTTACCAGGTACTCCATGGCCAGCATCGTCTTGCCGCACCCAGCCGCACCACATACCAAAGTCGTTCTTCCCTGTGGCAGCCCCCCGTTGGTCACCTCATCAAGTCCTGTGATTCCAGTCAGGCTTTTCTTCAATACTTCAGGGTTAATGCTGCTTTTTTCGCTTCTTTTAGCCATAACTTCACCTCTATAAGATTTAATAGTTATCAACCAGTCTTTTAAGCCGCCCATCTTCGCCGTTTTTTTACGTTATTAACTATTAATCTCTCTAAAGCAAGAAATGTTTTCCATTATTATTTGGCCGAAATCGCTATAAACGCTTTATTTTAAGATAGTATATTTATTTCCTTCCAAAAGGATAGCCCCCTCGATGCCGCATAATCGATGCCCGAAATGACAAAACCCCACACTTTTCAGTGTGAGGTTATGAATGCCTTGCCGTTTCATGAACTAAGATACAAAATTGGATAGTCTTCTTTCTGCGATTTCTGGCTCTATTACTATTCCTTCCCATTCCAGCAGTATGTACAGATTTTATCCTTACCTATACCGATAGCATCAATCATGTCGTGCAAGTTTTGATATTTCAGCCCTGAAAAGTTGAGCCGTTTTCTGATGCAATTTACCATACAATTGTACTTTTCATTGGCCGGATCACAATATGCGTCAAAAGAATCCGGTTCTTTTCCTTCAAGTTCAATTATGGCCTGTCTTGCTGCCAAATCCATTTCGGACCGGGATGTTGAAAAGTTCAAGTATTTGCATCCGAATACAAGAGGCGGACAGGCCGATCTAATATGAACCTCACGGGCGTTGCATTTGTATAGCAGATCCACAGTCTCTCTCAGCTGGGTCCCGCGAACAATAGAATCATCGCAGAAAAGCAAGCGTTTATCAGCAACTAGTTCAGGAACTGGCATCAGTTTCATTTTTGCCACCAGATTTCTAATCCCCTGATCCTGCGGCATAAAACTTCTGGCCCAGGTTGGAGTATATTTTATGAAAGGGCGTCCATAGGGTACTTTGGATTGGTTAGAGTAACCAATAGCATGTCCGGTTCCCGAGTCAGGTATTCCGGCAACCATATCGATTTCTACATTGTCATTTTTGGCTATTGCTGCACCATTTCTATAACGCATTACTTCCACATTCATTCCTTCGTATGTAGAGGATGGATAACCATAATACACCCATAGGAAAGCACATATTTTCATTTTATCACTGGGCGGCGCAATCTTCTCAATACCATCCGGGGTCATATGAACTATTTCTCCGGGGCCAAGTTCATAGTTGAACCTGTATCCGAGGTTGGTAAAAGTGCAGGACTCAAAGGAAACGCAGTATGAACCTTCTTTCTCCCCTATAATTAAAGGCGTTCTACCCAGTTTATCCCTTGAAGCATAAATACCTTGCGGTGTTAAAAGCAAAATTGAACATGATCCCTCAATCAACTCCTGCGCTTTTAACAAACCAGCCTTGAAAGAGTCTTCCTGATCTATAATTACTGATACGAGTTCGGTAGGGTTAATAGTCCCCTTGCTCGTTTCCAGAAAATGAACATTATTGGTTAATGTTTGGTCGGCTATATCATACAAATTATTGATTTTCCCAACTGTACTGATCGCATATTGGCCAAGGTGGGAACGCACCGTCAATGGCTGAGGTTCTGTATCGCTTATGCATCCTATGCCCATATTACCTTTTATTTTGGGCAGCTCAGATTCAAATTTTGCTCTGAACTGAGTATTTTCGATGTTATGTATTAAACTGTTAAAACCATTTCCGCTCCAAATCGCCATCCCGCCTCTGCTAGTTCCCAGGTGCGAATGGTAATCTGTACCAAAATACACATCCATGACGCAATCTTCCTTTGAAACAACACCAAAAAATCCGCTCAAAATAACTACACCCCTTTGTGTTTTTAATTGATACGTTTTGCGTATATAGGATTACATTTATCATCGAATTTTGCAACATTATTTATTTCCATATCACAATAATAAGGGTACCTCATACATTGCTCATGCGTCTATGCAAATACGAATGGAAATTTGTGAGAACGTTAGGTGAAAGATTATCACCGGGATTTTATCTGCAGGATAACAATGAAGTGATACAGGTGCTCACAAACAGGGTCTGCGTAGAAATGCCACCCTAAAAGTTCAATCGAGAGTCTTTTTTAATTCATATTAGCTATTACTACCTAATAATGCGCTTCTCAGTTTTGATGATCTCATGCAATTCTTATATTGATCCAATTATTTGACTATTAGTACCGGGCACCCAATATTATGACTTATATAATCCGATACACTTCCAAACATAAGCCTACCTACAACACCACGGTTGTTTGATCCCATTACAACGATGTCAACATCCAAATCTTCTGCAATTTTTGCTATCGTTTCCCCCAGTACTTTTCCTCCGGCTTCTATCTTTTTAATAACGGTAATACCTTCTTGAATGACTTTTTCGGCAGCTTTTGACTGAATCTTCTCGAGATGTTCGCGTCTGGTTGGGTTATCAACTGTCATAAACGCAGAAACAATATAGATCTCTCCAGACGTAGCTTTGGCAAGCTCGATTGCTGTATCCAGTGCTTTGCCAGCAACCGTACCTTCATCATAAGCAACCAGTATTTTCTTAAACATAGCCAAATCCCTCCAGTAATTTAATTGATTTTGCGGAAACAAAATAAACTTGAAAGCACCTGCTATCGAATCTCGAATCCTGCTATTCCAATGGCGCCTGGACCGCTATGGGTTGATATAACACAGCCAGTTTGAATCCATATAATCTTCTTGAAACCTTTTTCTTTGGCAATCTCTGCCATGCGTTTTTTTATTTGCTCGTCAAGCCCCAAAGAATAGAGCAGACAGAGTTGTTCTTTATCCAAATTGTATCTATCGAGATATTCATTTAGATATTTTTCCGCAATACGTTTCATTGCACCGCGGAATTTCTTGGTTGCCACCAAGTTACCGTTCAGAATCTCAATTAATGGTTTCAACTGCAGAATAGACGCTCCCAAATAGGCTGCATTGGATAAACGTCCTCCAGCCCGAAGATATTCAAGATTGCCAGGTATAAATGATACTCTTGCCATTGCCACCAAAGATTCTATTTTTTTAATCAAATCATCTATTTGAATATTCGGATGTTTTTCAATCAACTCAACTGCTTTAAGAATGATGGCTGCTTCACCGCCTGAGACATTCAAAGAATCAATATGATAAATATTTTCCATTCCATTAAAAGCTATGGCTGCATTTTGATATGTACAAGATGCTTTAGAAGAATAGCTGATAAGAATAATGCTACACTCAGGATTTTCTTCAGTTATTTTTTGCAAAAAGCCCATATATTCATTTGGATTAACCGCTGATGTTTTTGGTATTTTGCTGGTTCTCTGATAATAATCATACACTTTGGTTACTGGTATAGAACCGTCCTGATAATCTATATCATCCATGATTATGTGCATGGGAAGTACATAGATATTATGCAAATTCACCAAATCTATCGGCAAGTCTGCTCCACTCTCTGTTAGTATAATGTATTTTGTCAATTAGCTTCCCCTTTTCTAAATGGACTCAATATTTTCAAGTATATATACATTTGTAGCACATTATAGATCACTTGCCCATCGTCATAAATTATTTAGCAAGAAATAGATAGTCCTTCCACACTGGGTTGCTTTAATCATATTTGCTCCGATGCTCTCATAATTGATTCCATCTCAAGGTGATTGCCAAGTACATGGAACCTCCATCTTTGCTAATAATTTCTTCCCATGTCTCCCTTTCTCTCTAACTCAAACCGTATTAACAAGACATAACCTTGTTTTTTCCCCTAGCTTTTGCTTTCAATAATGCGTTATCTACCCTTATTATTATTTGATCCTTATTTTCGTTTGGTTTATATTCCCCAACACCCAAACTAATTGTTATTTTCTGTTCAATTCCAAAGTCATGGTATTGTATTAAATTTCTAATCTTCTCAGCAACAACTTTGGCACTTTCCAATTTTAATTGAGGAAGAATTAAAATGAATTCTTCTCCTCCCCATCGGAATAAAGTATCTGTTGCTCTAATGTTCTTTATTACCAATCTTGAAATACACTGCAAAACATGATCACCCTCGTTATGGCCGAAACAATCATTAATATTTTTAAAATTATCTATATCAAATAGTACTAAGGAAAACGAAATGCTGTACCTTTCCTGTTGTTTGATTATCGACTTCAGATCATCATCAAATTTTCTTCTATTATATGCCCCTGTCAACGCATCCACTGTAGCCATTTCTTCCAACTTTGCATTCATAATTTTTAGGTCGTTGATATATTTGTTAAGTTGGCTCTCATATTCTTTCTTTTCCGTAACATCACGTGTCGTACCTACATAGCCTACGAATCTGCCTTCATCGAATATGGGTTTTGAAGATACTTCAATCCATTTGACTAATCCGTTTTTGCAAACAAATTGAACAGCATCTAATACCATTTCTATCCGATTATTCCCATGCTTAATCGCCAAATCATAAATATAATTTCTGGACTCTTCCACCAAAAAGTCTGGCATATAGCGTCCCACTAATTCTATATCCCTATAACCCGTCATATCCTTAACGTTTGGACTTACAAAGGTATAAACATATTCAGTATTCATTTCCCAAATAACATCTTTTATGTTCTCAATGATGTATTTATAGCGTTTATACTCATAGGATTGGCCCTTTAGATCTTTTTCCATTTTACCCCCGGATTAATTCGATATACTTTTGACAAATGAAACACTTCCCATCTGTTGATCTAAAAATTCCATACAATTACGTAAAAACCTTTTTCCTTTAGCATATTTGTTTATATTTCATAAAAAGTAATTACCTCAAACCATCGGTCCGAGGGAACATAAAATAATGTTTATTAAATTATCCCAAATTCTAAATGAGATTATGTCTTAATCAGAATGCGGCTTTTATGTTGGTCAGCTAATATCCTAAATAATCATCTTCCAACTTGATTGTGCCAACCAAATTTCTCGTTCTTTATAATCTGGAAGCATTTTTCCGACAAGACGCCAAAATGATCTATCGTGATTTAAATGGACCATATGACACATTTCATGCACTACTATATAATCAATCACATCTAATGGTGCCATTGCCAGTTTCCAATTAAAGGTTAACTGAAGCTTTGAATCACAAGTACCCCATCTAGTCTTATCATCAGAAATGCGAATTGACCGTGGTTTCAATTTGAAACTACTCTGATAAAATCGGATACGCTTCTCCACCAGAGTCTTGCACTGTTGATAATAAAATCGTTTTAAGGCTTGTTTTATTCTCTCATCTTCATGCTGCTTCACATATATGATGAGCTTATCCCCTTTAATTGCAGCGCGATCTTGGTTGATATCAATGTCTTGTACAATTTCTATAGGATAGTTTTCTCCTAAATATTGAAATATCTCTCCATGATCATAGACCTTCTTCTTGGGCCCTACCATTCTTTGCTTCATTTCTTTGGTTGTTCGCTGAACCCAATCCCATTTTTCCTCTAATAGTTGATGAATCCTTTCTTCCTGTGTCTCTTTAGGAACCCTCACTTCAACCTGCCCATAGATATCTATATAAATACCCATGGTTTTTCGCTTCTTATACAAAATATCGTATTCTATTGTCTCATCTAAAAATGTGTGTGTCATATCATATCCCCACATTACATGTCTACCAGAGGTGTTGCTTAGTGCTACTTAGTTATAGTGCAAATATAAAGGGCTATCATTCTCCAATAATTTTTATTAAAACTCGTTTGTCTCTTTTACCATCAAATTCGAAATAGAATATCTGCTCCCAGGTTCCAAAATCCAATTTTCCTTGCGTAATGGCTACCACAACCTCACGACCCATGATAGTACGTTTTAAATGGGCATCAGCATTATCTTCAAAACCATTGTGGGCATATTGACTATAGGGTTTTTCAGGAGCCAGCTTTTCCAACCATACCTCGTAATCATTATGTAAGCCGCCCTCATCATCATTAATAAATACACTGGCGGTAATATTCATGGCATTTACCAATACCAAACCTTCACTTACGCCACTTTTATCGACCGCCTGCTGAACCTTCCTGGTTATGTTTTCCAAACCCCTCCGGGTTGAAAAGCGAAAATGCAACTCCTGACGATAAGATTTCATGTCCACACATCCTTTTCAGAGGGGACAGGTCCCTTGTCCCACTTTCTATCGTTTGAGTGGGACAAGGGACCTGTCCCCTCTGGCCCCGGAGCAGTCTTTTGGTGGATGGCACCTTAGAGGTGAAGCAAGATTTTTTTACTTGCTGCTCTCAAGATCTGCTTGGTTTTTGTGTAGCTATCCCAGGGATTTTCGCTGGACTCCAGCCGCTCACGAACATTAGCGATGGTCCAATGTGCACCACCTGTCAAAACTGAAAGCTCTTGCCATGAACATGGCACAGAAACACCCATCCCCGGACGGGCACGTACTGAAAAAGCCGCAACCGTAGTGGCACCTCGACTATTGCGAATGTAATCAATGAAAACCTTACCCACACGGTTGCGAGGGCCGCTCAAGGCTGCGAACCTGCTTGGCATTACCTTAGCCAGATGCTGTGAGACTGCCTTGGAAAATTCTTTTATCGTTTCCCAACCTTCCCGCGGCGATAAGGGAACCACTATGTGCAAGCCTTTCCCCCCGCTTGTTTTTAGAAAGCTTTGCAAACCGAGCTCTTCCAAAAATGTGCGCGTTATTTCGACTGCTTCGAGCATCTTGGGCCATTCCACTCCTTCTCCCGGGTCTAGATCAAAAACCATTCGGTCTGGCTTCTCGATTTTTTTGGTTGTAGCATTCCAGGTGTGAAACTCAATAACATTCATTTGAATGGCTCCGATTAATGCTGCGTGGGAGTCTATTTCCATCAAGGCCGGATGCCCTGGGTCCAACGCTGGATCCAGTTGCTTCAATCCCGGAATCTTTAGAGTGTCGCCATGCTTTTGAAAAAATAACTGACCATTGATTCCTGATGGTGCACGCAAAAAGGATACCGGACGGCTTGTAAGATGAGGCAGTATCCACTGGGACGCGAGTTGGTAGTAGTTTACGAGGTCCAATTTAGTAAATCCCGTGCTAGAATCTATTACTCTATCAGGATTGCTGATTGGCGAATCAATATCCGCAGGCGACTTTGATTTATTGTTCACCTGAGAGATGGCTTGACTGCTCCCTCCATGGAGTGTCGGTACCTGCGCCGTTTCCCTGGCAATCAAGGTCGCCGGCTTGTCCGTACGTAGTCCGCGAAAAACGGCGTGCCTTAGTCTTCCATCTCTGGTCCATTCCGCAAAAGATACCTCAGCGACAAGTTCAGGCACGACCCAGTTACCCTGCACATCTTTTGGCTTTTCATATAACGGTGTCTTCTCAATTGACAGCAATGAGAGTTTTTCTTTGAGCATGCTTGCCGTCTGGTAATCAAACCCTGTACCGACCCGGCCTGCATACTGCAGGTGGCCTTTGTCATTATACACTCCTAGAAGCAATGCCCCGATATCTCGGTTCTGCCCTTTCGATTCGGTGTACCCTACTATTACAAACTCCTGCCGTTTTATGCATTTTAGCTTAATCCAGTTTGAAGATCTGGCTGATACGTAGGGTGAATCCTTGCGTTTGCCTATAATCCCTTCCAACCCTAGACTGCAAGCGCTTTGAAGGATGTCACTGCTGCTTCCCACAAAATCTTGACTGAAGCTGATTTGACCAGTAGTTGATTCAGGTAAGATCTTGGCAAGCAGTGCACGGCGCTCGGCCAGCGCCACATTACGCAGATCATAACCATTGTAGAAAGGTATATCGAAAACAAAATATCGAATTTCATTAGTATGTGCCGAGTCAAACGCATTTTGCAAGGCACCGAAATCAGGCATTCCATCAGCTCCAAGCACTACGATCTCGCCGTCCAGCCACCCAGAAGCAATTTTCAGCTTCCTGAGTGCAAAAACCAGTTTTTCGAGCTTGTCGGTCCAGTTGTGTCTGTTGCGAGTGAATAGTGCTACATCGCCCTCTGAAAAGCGCGCCATTATACGATACCCGTCAAACTTGATTTCATAGCTCCAATCGCCATTGGTCGGAATATTATCAACCAGTGTAGCCATTTGCGGAGCTAGGGTTGGGGGTATAGAGCCCGGCTTTGCCCCCGACGGCATGGATGGGACATTTGTACTATTGAGAACACTATCCGGCAATGATTCAACAACATTGAATTCGCTTTCTGCACGGGCATTAGCATCGCGTTCTTTGATGAGCAGCCAAGAATCCTGTTTTTCGACCGATTTGCCTTTCATTCGCACCAGTGCCCAAGCGCCGTGAAGTTTCTCGCCATACAGCTGAAACTTCAGATGGCCGGCTTCCAACCCGGCACGTGGATCTTCCATCGGCTCCCACCTTCCGTGATCCCAGACAATTACCGTACCGGCACCATACTGCTTGGGTGGAATCACTCCTTCAAACTCGGCATAAGACAAGGGGTGATCCTCAACTTTTACGGCTAGGCGCTTTTGCTTCGGGTCAAGGCTGGGTCCTTTGGGAACTGCCCAACTTTTTAACGTATCATCAAGTTCCAGACGAAGGTCGTAGTGATTACTGCGCGAGGCATGCTTTTGGACAACAAAAGTTAGATGTGGCTTTTCCTTCGCGACATCATGCACAGGCTCGGGGGAGATCGAGAAATCTCTCTTTTGCTTATAAGCCAAAAGTGGATCTGTAGTCTTTTTCATACAGCCATGTTTCACCCCTTTCCTCGGTTATCGATACTATTATCTCCAACCTTTTCTATTGCTATTTGTCAGACTCAGGCATGTTCAGAAGCGGTTTTTGCAATTTGCTCTGGTTTTTCGGTACAGCTTGCTATTTTCGGCGTGTAAACTGCGCGCAGCAATTCCGTGAAAGGATATTGCCGCCATCTTAGCAGCCAGCTTTTCCAACTTTGACTGGTAATCATTATGGAAGCCACCCATCTTCAAATGAAGTCGCTAGATTTTACCTTTCTCCTGGGCAATTCGCAAGAACTTTTCTTTTGAATTCTTAGGAGGAATGTGCAGAATCGACCGACGAGACATGGATAACGAATCATTTGGGCAGGAGGATACACACACCCCACAGCCGATACACATCTCATCATTTACAGCCGGGGCTTCGGTTTCATTTCCTTGGTCACTCATGGTGATCGCCCCAATCAGGCAGCGATCGGCACAGATACCGCATCCAGAACACATGTCGGTTTCCAGCTCAGGGATAAAGTTACTCGGATGAGTGGAGTATTGTCTATATTGATTAATGCTAGTCATAACTATGCAGCAGCACCCGCAGCAGTGACATATATAAGTTGGCTTATTTAAAACGTTGTCACAATTATGGACCAGACCTAATTCTTCTGTTTCATCAAGCACCCGCAGTAAATCCTCTATCGTTGCCGGTTTACCCATACCTCTTCTTATAACCCATTCTGCAGCGCTTCCAAGGGAAGTACACACTTCAAGGGGTGCTCCACAGGATTTGCCCAGATGACTTGCCTTATGACGGCAGGCGCACATGGAAAGTGCTCCTCCACCGGATTGCCGGATGATTTCACTCGCCCTTTCGTAAGTTAAAACCTCTGTTTCAACAGCTACGGGTATAAGTTTCTCATATACCAATGTCCGCATCATCTTGGTATTGATTCCGGCGAACTCTTCTCTCGCTTCTTTGTTCTGAAAATAACCATGAAAAAGCTCTGCTAAATCCCTCATATTGACTTCATCACGTACACGCATGAAAGTGTATTCGAAAAATCCAATAACCATAGGTGTCATCATGTAAAAAGATGTTTCTCGGCGAGGGAAGTCCATCAACAAGCCCTTGTTGGCCATATTATCCAATATGGGTTTTAATTGTTCTAAACTAATATCAACAATTCCAGCAATTTGTTCGGTTTTCATGGGCACTAAAGGGAATCTGCTGCCAATCATAGCCTCGCTCTCAGTGTAGAGACACTGAAGTATAGTCATCATGGTATCGTTTACCGGAGCTCCTACCGGCTCTTTATTTAGACGTTCGGCTAACGCCCGATAAACCTCGTCCTTGGAATGAATCAAGTGCCCCATCAGAATCTCCCCCTTTGTTGATTTCGCGCCATCAACAGATCACCGGCCAGAGTGTCGTTTACCGAAAACTTCCATGCAACTGCGCAAAAACCTCTTTATTTTAGTTGCTTATTACATATTCGCACTTGGCCTCAGATATTTACAAGTGTATCGTTATGGTTTGGGATACGTAAGTGTAACCATCTGCTGCAACGTTCTCCGGGACACACACCACCCCCCCCGCCATTTCCTAATAGATATGGCGGGGGTCTTTTTTGATATGCTAAGGTAATCCGATTGGGATCAGATTGAGTGACAGTACAACCTTGTCCGGTCAGGTAATTTGCCACTCTGAATAACCGAGGATTATGCGTTAATTTTCGAAGCCTTTTGGCTTCTATTGTAACTATTGTATAGCATTATATACATTTACCATTCCATGACCATATAAATTATCAAAGTTAGAATCTCCGAGGTCCTTAGCATTGTCCTCCAGTTGCCTTTCCACCTCATCAGGTTCATTATAAAACCCTGTGGCCTGAATGACCAAGGCAGCCGCTGCGGTTCAGTACCTTGACCGCATAGAGATCTATATTCGGGCCAACCCCGACTACCCCTATTTATTATTCAAAGCTCCGATTATACCGGCTACATGAGTACCATGACCATTGTCATCGGTGTAAGTCCGAGTATCTTTGACGAAGGTAGCTCCGCCCTTAATATTTACTTTTAGATAGGGATGAGCTGAATCTATTCCAGTATCTATTACTGCCACCTTAATGGGATCCCCGGTAGTATTGACCCAACATTTCTCTGCGTTAATTCTGTCGACACCCCAGGGTAGGGTCTGGGCTTTTACAGTTCCGCCCTTCGTCGCTATGGTGGTCACCACCGCATCATCTTCTACTAGTAACACATTCGGATCAGTCCTCAGCGCGGCCACATTCGCCGCAGAGACCATAGCGCTTTGCGCATTAACCAGATTCAGATCATCTATTTTAGCTGCCCTGTGCTTATCTAGTATGTTAGCTAATGTATAGATAATAAATTTTATGCCGCTGTTATAGTATAATTAGACAATATGAGCTTCTAAGATACAGATAATGTTATTGAATTATTAATATGAAAGAGGTGAACTTACCTGATTTCTTTATTTGATTTGTCTTAAGTATTAGAAATCAGAATAGAATTATGATAGATCAATCCAGGAAAATTGTAATTATAGGTGCTGGCCACGTAGGCTCTCACTGTGCATTCAGTTTGATGACCCAAGGCGATGCCAGCGAGATTGTATTTATTGACATAGATAAACCAAAGGCTGCCGCCCAAGCCGGTGACATAGCCGATGCAGCCTGCTTCATGCCTCATCCAACCATTGTCAGAACTGGAGATTATGAGGACTGTAAGAATGCAGCCATCGTTGTTCTATCAGCAGGGGTTCCCAGAAAACCCGGGCAAACCAGATTGGATACAATGGGCGATTCTATCAGGGTAATGAAGGAGATTGTGGGACCGTTAATAAACTCGGGATTTGAAGGTATTTTAATCTGCATATCAAATCCGGCAGATGTCATCGCTAATTATATGAGAAAACAGACCGGTTGGCCCAAACATAGGGTGTTTAGTACTGGAACATCCCTTGATACTGCCAGACTTAAGCGGGTATTCCAAGAAGAAACCGGACTAGACGCCAGAAGCATACAATGTTTCTCCCTGGGAGAACATGGGGACTCCAGTATGATACCGTTTTCTCATGTCAGTATCGCTGGAAAGCCATTATTTGAGTTAATGAAGGAAAAGCCAGATGTTTATGGCAAGCTGAATTTGGAGCAGGTTCTATACCGTACCCGTACTATCGGCATGGATATCATAAACGGAAAAAATTCCACGGAATTCGGAATAGGTTCCGTACTTGCTGATATGATCAAAGCAATTTTTCATGATGAACATCGAGTTATGCCTGTATCAGCGTTATTGGCAGGAGAGTATGGGCAGAGGGATTTACATGTTGGTGTGCCCGCTGTTATAGGAAAAAATGGCATAGAGGAAATAATAGAGCTGCATTTAACCGATGAAGAACAGAGGTTATTCCAAGAATCCTGTAATGTGATTCGCAAGCATATTGCCTTGGCAGAAATATAGGGGACAGGTCTATTGGGTCGAGCCGAGACAGTGGGGACAGGTCCGTTGTCCCCACTGTCTCGGACCTTTCCCCTTTTCAAGCCACCGTTTTAAGCTAATAAAATCCTATCGTCCGTCAGCTGCTTTTTTCTTTCCTTGGAGTAGTAGGTTAATAACTCCTCAATGGTCATCTTGCTGCGCTCTTCACCTTTGATATCTAAAATAATCTCGCCCTCATCCATCATAATGGTACGATTGCCTAGAGCAAGGGCGGATCTAATATCATGGGTGATCATCATTGTTGTTATTTTCGATTCAGCAACAATATCCACCGTAATTTTTAATATTTTTTGGGCTGTCGCAGGATCAAGGGCGGCCGTATGTTCATCTAACAGCAACAGCTTGGGCAAAGCAATAGTGCACATAAGCAGGGTAACAGCTTGCCTTTGACCTCCCGATAAATTCCCCACTTTAGTTTTCATGCGGTTTTCCAAACCTAAATCGAGCCGGGCTAATAATTCTCTAAAGTATGCTGAATCCCGTTTGTTCAATGCAAAAAAGCTTTTGTGGGCTTTTCTGCTGTATGCAAGGGCCAAATTTTCCTCAATATTTAAAGAAGGAGCAGTTCCTTTCATGGGGTCCTGCATCAGTCTTCCAATGTCATAGGCCCTCTTATAGTCCGCCGTCATAGAAATATTCTTATTATCCAAAAGAATGGCACCACTATCAATATAGAATGCGCCGGCGATAGCATTGAACACTGATGACTTTCCGGCACCATTTGATCCGATTATAGTCACAAAGTCTCCCGGATCCAAGTGGAGGTTTATTGAATTTAATGCCTTTCTTTCATTTACAGTTCCAGCATAAAAAGTTTTGCTGACATTTATTAAATCCAACATATTATATCAACTAACTTAATATTTAAGTCAGTCAGATCGAGCAAAAAAGTTCAAGAGCAAGGCATTAATAAAAGCCTGTGATTGAAACGAATAATGTATGGTGACACACCGGAACTAAGGTTTTGGGACACACCGCTTCGAGGAATGTCCCTTGGAATGTCCCCGTAACACGTACGTTGATTGAACAGGATTTTGTTAATAACACAGCTATTGGGCTTTTTTGACGGTCTGAACCTCCCTTCTGATCTTATTCTGCTGTATGATTGCTTTTATGGAAGGCCCGGATAGAGCGATTATTACAATGACTGCAGATATCAGTTTTAACGCATATGCGGGAAACATGTCTATTTTCAGAGCAAATGCCAGGATTATTCTGTATAGGATAGAACCAAATGCGGCTGAAACCAAGCCGATTGTAACAGTGCGTCTGCCAAATACTGTTTCACCAATAATAACTGATGCCAGGCCAATAATGACCATCCCGCTTCCGGAACCTACATCAGAAAACATCTGGTATTGACAGATTAAAGCACCGGATAAAGCTACACAAGCATTACCAGTTGATAAGGCTATACATTTCGAAACATTGGCATTTATTGAGGATGAACGAACCATGTCCTCATTATCTCCGGTTGCGCGAATGGCAAGGCCAAATCTTGTTTTGAAAGATATGGCTAAAATCGCTATTATGATTATACATATGAACAAGGCGAGAAGGGTTTTCCCCATCCCGCCTTGCGCACTAACCATGGATTCTATCATAGAAAAAACTGTTTTGCTGCCAACTACGGACAGATTTCCTTTCCCCCCCATAATTGCAAGGTTTACAGTATATAAGCCAGTCATAACCAGTATTCCAGCCAATATAGGGTGTATGCTTAATTTGGTATGTAACAAACCGGTTACCAAGCCGGCTGATGCGCCGGCTAAAATAGCAATGAACAACGCCAGGAAAGGATGACCACTTATGGTCGCCACCGCAGCACAAGCCATGCCAAGGGAGAAGCTGCCATCAACAGTCAAATCCGGCAAGTTCAAAATGCGAAATGTTATATAGATACCCAGTGCCATGATGGCATATAGCAAACCGAGCTGTATAGAACCTATTAATAGTGTCATACTGTTTCCTTTACTTATGAATTCAGTTCAATTCTACTTACCAAGAATGACGAACTTTTGCTTTAATTCATCTGTAATGGTGATACCTAACTTGTTGGCCGTATTGATATTAATCATATTGGCATATTCCGCTACTTGCTCAACGTGGTTTTCTTTAATGGTCTGACCATTAACAATACGCGCAATCATTACTGCCGTTTGTTTTCCCAATTTAACATAGTCTATACCCACTGTTGCCAAAGCCCCATCTTTGACCATGGAATCGGCGCCTGCATAAATGGGAAGTTTGGCATCGGTTGCTACCTGAACATAAGTAGCCATGGCCGAAGCAACCGTATTGTCATTTGGTGTAAAAAAGGCATCTACCTTGCCAACTAATGAAGATGCAGCTTGCTGCAAATCGGCAGTTCCCGTGATGGTAGCTTCTTTGTATTTAATCCCGTTTTTATCGCAATAAGATTTGGCTCTGGCAATTCCGCTGGTTGAATTTATTTCACTGGTGTTATACACAAAACCGAATACTTTTGCATTGGGTGTTAATGTACCTGCCAATTTGAAAATATCTTCTATTGGAATTGAGTTGGAAACGCCAGTTATATTGCCGGTTGTTTCTTCGAAGGAAGTAACCAGACCTGCTGCCACTGGATTGCTTATTGCTGAAAACACAATCGGCACAGTTTTAGTGGAAGCCATTGCGGCCTGGGCAGCAGGGGTTGCAATAGGAACAATCATGTCAACCTTATCATTCAGCAACTCTTGCATAATAGACGGCAATAAGTTCATATCGCCATTAGCGTTTTTGGTAATAATTTCAACTTTATCGCCCATCCCCTGTACTTTTAACTCCGAAATAATTGTCTCACGGATTTCATTCAAGGAAGGATGGTCCATGGGCTGTACGATACCGATTTTAAAGACCTTTTTCGTGGAGGTGTCACTTTTGCTTGCGCATCCACTTAATGTGACTAGTCCTAAGGTGAAAACGAGTAATAATGCGATCAACTTTTTCATAAATAATTGCCCCTTTTTAATTGATATTTAGAAGGCTATACAACACCAAAAGCCAGCAAAAATAAACCTGCCCCATTTAAAGGACAGATATCATCTTAATTTATTAAATATTTTTGTTGGCATGGAAAAGGTATGATAGCTAATAGAGGTTATTAAATACTAACTTACGTCTTGGCTGCATGAAATGATACCAATTTCTCACCTCATCTCATCTCATTCACCAGGTGGACCTTGGCTGAATGACGTCTCACCGGGTTTTCTACTATCCTCTGCTCTACATAGGTACATAAAACGGTACTTTCCCTATGTACTCTTGTTAACTTTCATTATAGTTTATCTATTTAAAAAAGGTCAAGTATTGTAACAGTATGTCGTAATTACCCATAAAATTTGAGGCAACTCAGATAATCAAGGGGCGCCACGCTTTGCTGATTATCTATCGGTTGAGAAATAGGCTGTCATAAATCTTATGATACTCTCCTGATCTTTTATTCCCATAGTTTCCATAGCAGAGTGCATAGCTAGCAGTGGTATGCCTATATCAATCGTTCTAATTGGCAATAATGTGGAAATAACTGGTCCCATAGTGCTTCCTGCAGAAACATCAGACCGATTTACAAATTTTTGATAACTAATATCATGCTTGTCACATAATTGTTGTACTATTGCTACCGCGCCTGTATCAAAAGCATATTTTTGGGTTGTATCAATTTTAATTACAATCCCCTTGTTTAGTTCTGCTCTATTGGTTGGATCAAATTTCGAAGAATAGTTAGGATGATATGCTTGCGCTACATCATTTGAAATGATGATACTTTTTAACATAACTTCGTATAGATTAATTCTGCTTTTACCCAATGATTCAAAGATTTTTTCCAACAATATATTTGTAATTTGTGATGCACACCCCTGTTTGGTGTGATTCCCCACTTCTTCATTGTCAAATAAGCAAACCATATGAATATCTTTATCGCATACATTGCTAATGATCCCTTGCAGCAATGCATATACACCTGATAAATCATCTAACCTGGGCGCACAGATAAATTCATTATTTATCCCTGCCGTTTTGGCTTTTTCCACATTATAAATAAATAAATCATAATCAATAATATCATCCGCAGAAACATTTAACTGTTTAGCTAACAATTCGTTGAAATTATCACCTTTTTCATCTGATATTCCCAACAAAGGCAATATATCTGTCTGCTTATTAATTTCTATCCCTTTGTTAACATCCTTATTGAGATGTATTGCCAAATTTGGGATCACCATTATAGGCCGAATAAAATTAACTAATATCTCATTTGTTTCGAAAAGATTAGTGCTCTTTAAAGCTATCTTTCCTGAAACAGATAAAGCTCTATCATACCAGCTTGAAAGTATCATGCCCCCATATACTTCAGTATTAAGCCGCATGTAACTCTTTTCCTTTATAACCGGATTAGGCTTGATCCGAAATGACGGAAAATCAGTATGTGCAGCTGCAATGCGTAAAATCATATCCTCATTTATGTCATTACCAATTTTAAAGGCAAACAGAGTTGTATCATAAAATTTCAAATAATATGAACGACCTTTTTCTAAGTTCCACTGTTTTTCAAATGATAAACATTCAAAGCTCTCATTTTCCAAAATCTCACTGCATTTTTTCACCGCATGGAATGGCGATGTTGAGTTATCTAAAAAATCAAAAAACTCATGTAAATTATTCATCAGAAACCTCCGTTTCCAAGGCTAATTTCCGGAACCCTACTTAAACTTCCTATTCGAATTCCTGTATATTCCCTTTTTTCAGAGAAAACGTTCCCCTGCTTTTTGCAACAACCTCCCCTTTAGCATTGAACAAAGCAGCTTCAGCAACCACAGTTCTCTTACCTGAATGTATGACAGTACCTTCAGCTATTAGGTCATTTTCTTCGAAACACGGTGCAAAATAGTTCATATACATATCTACAGTTACACAGGTACGACCAAGGGTTATAATTGCCCACCCCATAGCAGTATCCGCTAAAGTAGCAATGATTCCTCCGTGCAGCCTGCCCTTGACGGTAGTAAATTCTCGTCCTGCACTCATTTTTAATCCCGCTGCTCCCTGTCCTAGATAGATCAAGTTTATGTCCAGAGTCTGGTGAATAGGAGCCGAGTCCCACTGCCTGACTAAGAAATTGAAAAAATCATCATCAATACCCTTATTTTCAATTTCTGTCATATGATGAACACCTCAATTTCGTTGTTATATACCGTTAGTCCTATATTATGTTTGGTAATCGACTAAATCTGTGCAAATTAGAATAGTTAATTATCCTGGGAATCAAAAGTTAAATAGTACAAGCTTTTTGGTTCACTATGATCACTTAGCAAACGATTTTGGAGCCGCTGGTATTTGATACGGCTAGTATGGCGTGTACCAGAAGATCTGTGGTGGAAGCGCCAGGGTGCCTGGCAATATTATAACACTTTTATGGTTATATTTAGGCGCGGATGGATGAAAAGATATGCGAGGGCCATATTGGCCCTCGTTAAAAATTGGACTAACTTTGGGCTCCTCTGCTCTTTTTGAAGTTGGCATCTTTCTTGGAAAAGTCTGCATGTGGATCCTGAGCAGGGATATTTTGTAGCGCACTGGAGTCTGGATTCTTGGCTGATTTTTTTGATTTTTTCATTAATCTCATCACCTCCCAAAAAAGTCCTAAGCATATTTTGCCCGGGTGAATCGTTTTGTTATCGGCCACTTTTTGCCAATTAAGAAAATAGACTGGATGGGAATATGGCCAAATAAATCCAACAGTTAATATTTTAAAAGTTTCACTGTTTCTATTAGAGGCTATAAGGATTTTCGCAAACAGTCCGCCGTAATTGTTTCTCCATTTTTTAGCATTTCCAATGGTGTCCCTGAAAAAACTACTTGTCCACCATTTTTACCTCCCTCAGGTCCAAGGTCTACAATCCAATCGGCGACTTTTATAACCTGTTGATTGTGTTCCACTACAATCACAGTGTTTTCGGAATCTACAATACGGTTCAGAAGTTTAAGGAAGTTTTCTATATCAACTGGGTGCAGCCCGATCGTAGGTTCATCCATCAGATATAGATTGTTTTTTCCCTTATTATTAATCAGTTCTTTTGCCAGTTTTAACCGTTGCCCTTCGCCGCCCGACAAAGTTGTCAGTACTTGACCAAGTTCCAGGTAGCCCAATCCTACATTTTGCAGCAGTTTTAGAATCCTTTCGATTTTAGGATGGGTGCTGAAAGTACATACTGCTTCTTCAACGGACATTTGCAGGATATCTTTTATCGTAAATCCTTTATACTTTACAGATAAAACCTCGTCGTTAAACTGATTTCCACCACAGACCGGGCAGGTCACTTCTAAGTTTGCAAAAAACAGCATGTTGTTCGTAACATATCCAAGTCCCTCGCAATTTTCGCAGCGGCCTCCTGGTCTATTAAATGAAAAGTGCTTGGCGGTCAGCCCCTTATCCTTGGCTTCTTTTAGTCCGCCCAAGATTTTTCTTATTTCAGAATACAACTCAGAATAGGTGGCAACATTTGAACGTTTCATTTTAGTGATTGCCGATTGCTCTATTGTAATAATTTGGTCAAATTTTTCTACCCCGGATATGATATTTTTGCCAGTTTGATTTTTCTCCCCTGATTTTGCCAGCACTTCAAATATCAATGTCGATTTCCCTGAGCCAGATACTCCTGTAACAGCAGTTAAACAGCCAGTCGGAAAGCTCACATCAATGTTTTTCAAGTTGTACATATTAGCATTTTTAATTCTAATTGTATCTCCGGTTCCTTTTCTGAACCCTTTTCGCTCCTGCTGCTTTTTCTGCAAATAAGCCCCTGTTACAGAGGCTTCTTGCCTTTTGAGTTCTTCTAATGTTCCGGTTCCAATGATTTCACCACCATGTTTCCCGGAGCCGGGGCCAAAATCCACTATATAATCGGCTTCTGCCATAACATCAGGGTCATGCTCAATGACGATAACGGTGTTACCTAAATCCCGCATTTTTTTAAGTATCGTTATCATTCCTTCGGTATCTTGCGGATGGAGGCCGATAGTCGGTTCATCCATTATATAGATAATTCCTGTCAAATCGGAATCCAAAGTCGCCGCCAATTTTACTCTTTGTAACTCGCCGCCTGATAAGATAATGGTTTGACGGTCAAGCGAAAGATATCCCAATCCCACATTCATAATCCTTTGAATTTTGGTTTTCAAATCCAGTAAAAAGGATTTTACAAGACTGCGGTTGGCACCGTCCAAGGAAACTTCCAGCTTCAGTATCCACGTATGTAACTCTTCCAAAGACAGTAAAGACAGTTGTGGAAGGCGTGTATTTTCCACCGTTACGCTCCGGCTTAACGCTCCCAGCCTCTCGCCCATGCAATCCGGACAAATATCAAAAACAAAGTATTCATTCAATTGTTTGGCATCGCCGCCCCTATCTGCCATACGTCGCCAAAGGGTTGGAAATACTCCCTCAAATTTGCCTGCTGCAACTGTCTTGGGAGGAATAATGGCTGGAAATGCTTTCTTGGCATCATCGCTTTCCACACCATAAAAAAGAATTAATTTTTGCTTATCGCTAAAGTCCGCTACTGGAGTATTCTCATCAATTGGAACGTTATAATGCCGGAAGGTATTGTATAAAGATGAAATTTGATATTCTTTATAATTCTGCTGCCAAAAGTCAACCGCGCCATCTTCCAATGAAATAGATTCGTTAACCGTATTGTGTTTATTGATAGTTAGAACCTTTCCCAACCCTTGACATGTCTTGCAAGCCCCTTCTCTGGTGTTATAGGAGAAGTGCGTTCTAGTCAGCTTTTCCATCCTGCAATTGCAATAATTGCAGAACATAAATACTTTAAATTTGCCATCCTCCTTTTCAACTTCTTCCTTACATTCTGCCGCCGATATCACCTCATTGCAGTGAGGGCAGATCCGCACACCCAGCTTTTCATAGACCATCCGCAGTTCCGTATAAATGTCAGTAAGTGTTCCAACGGTCGAACGGGGATTTTTATTTGCTTCAGTTTGGGTAATCAGTATTGCTGGTGATACGTTTCGTATAAAATCTATTTTCGGTTTATTAATTCCCTGCATCCCGATTGCCTCTAAATACTGTCTTTGACATTCCTGAAAAATAACGTCCATTGCCAATGTGGATTTTCCGGAGCCTGATAGCCCCGTAAAAATGATCAGCTTATCACGGGGTATTTCCAGTGAAATATCTTTTAAATTTCCCTCTCTGGCACCATTAACGATAATATTAGACATCGAAAATCCTCTTTTCTTTCAGTTATGACATTACTTGAAAGAGATAGGTTATTCTTATAGGAGTAATATAATTATGGCTATCACCCAACAATTAATCAAGGTTACAGGCAAATCGGCTTATCGTCAATCATAACTGTCCGAATTACCACAACAAGGGTAGAATTAAGCTAAAATAAAAAGAATGAGGCCGTATAATATAGAACTCATTCTCGTCAAGTTTCTTAATATTATTGTCTGTCAATTCAACATTCTTTGTTTCCTTGCTCCATATGATCTAATGTTAGTCGGCTCAGTATGGAACTGAGTATTTGGATGAAGCTCGCTAAGGGGTGCTTCCATACGAAGTTCCACTATCATTAGCGGCATAGGCTCTGACTTAACTTTAGACTGCCATAATCCATACCCTCGGTATTTTTGGCATAGGCCTTAAAGTAATACTTGGTATCATCATTAAGACCTGTGAGCTAGCATAAGCGTGCTTAACCACGTCTGCTATGCTCTGCTAACAAACGAATGGACATTTTTATCAAAAGAGGAACATAAAACACAAAAAACAATTATTATAATTACACTTTTATTATCCCTCATCGGTGATATCGGCAAAGTCCAGAGCAATACGCCGAAAATCATCCTCATATTGAAGAAATACTTCTACAATTTCGGGATCAAAAGCTGTACCACTACCATCCCTGATTATATCTACAGCTTGGTGATGGGGAAAGGCAGGTTTATATACGCGGCGGGTAATTAAGGCATCATATACGTCGGCCACGGCCATCAACCGTCCGGAAACAGGTATTTCTGCGCCTTTAAGACCTTGCGGATAACCGGTACCATCCCATTTCTCATGATGTGTGTAAGCCATTTCCTGGGCGATATTGAGAAATGAATTGGGACCTAGTTTCGATGTGGAACAATCAAGGGCATCCCGTCCGAAAATAGCATGTCTTTGCATTTCGGCAAACTCCTCCGGTGTTAACTTGCCTGGTTTCATCAGAATTGAATCTGGCACTCCCACTTTGCCGATATCGTGTAATGGGGCTGATTTCCAAAGATGTTCAATCCTGTCTTCATTCAGGAAGTCTTTGAAATTTGGATGATCTTTGAGTTTTTCGGCCAAAAGACGGACATAATTCATGGTGCGTTTAATATGAAAACCCGTTTCGAAATGCCGATATTCTGCCAAGGAACCTATAGTTTCTATCGCGACATCACGCGTAATCATCAGTTCGTTTGTTTTTTCCCGCACCATCTCTTCTAGTTTATCTCTATAGTCTTTCAATTCCAGGTGATTTTTTACTCTAGCCCTAACCAAAGCGGGATTAAATGGTTTGGTGATATAATCGGCAGCACCTAGCTCCAAACCCTTAGCTTCATCCTCATCTGCGGTTAAAGCCGTCACAAAGATAACCGGAATGTTTGCGGTTTTCCGATTGGCTTTCAGTTTAGCAAATACTTCGTAGCCATCCATTCCCGGCATCATGATATCTAGCAATATAAGATCCATGGATGGCTCCATAGCCGCGATTTTCAGGGCCTTCTCTCCGTTGATCGCTACCGACACATCGCAGTGATCCTTTAAGATTTCCATCAAGATATGAATGTTCTCCGGGGAATCATCGACAATTAGTACCCTTTTTTGTTCCATAAATAAATTCATTTTTTTATTCCCGCCTATAAAGAAATATCCAAGGTTGAAGCAATCGCTTTTAATTTGCCTAAGGCGCTGTCCATATCAAACATATCCACATCTTTCCTTAGTTGTGCAAACTGTTTTTCCACCTTGGTATTGCTCAAATAACTATCTAAAACACTAAGTTGTTTCACTGATTCTATCGAACCGCTCTCCAGCATTTTCGCTAGATTGATCAATAGCGGCCTTACAATATCAGCATCGACATACGTAACCCCTTTGTCCTGCACTTCTGCCTTCGGTACAGAAGCAAACGCTTCTTCAAATGCTCTTATCCCATCCGTTACAATGGTAAAAGATGTGGTAAACTTTTCGAGCAAAACCTCATTAACAGCAATACTTCCTTGTATCAGAGCCGTCTCTAATTCGGCAGCAGTATCCGCCAATTGATTTGCCCCTATATTGGCAGCAACCCCTTTTAGGGTATGTATTAGTATGCTCGCCGTCTTGTCATCACCTCTGGATAGAGCGGCTTTGAAATTGTCCAGTGTGTCGACATTGCCGGCGCGAAATTGGAGAAGAAGCTTCTTATAAAGTTTCCGGTTGCCGTCTACTCTGGCCAAACCCTCAGTAATTATTATATCGGTTATTTCCGGCCAAGGCACATCTTCCGCCTGGTCACCCTCACGGTTAAATTTGATTGTATCGATACTAGGCCAGCTGCAAGTCTTGATATATCTTGCCAGGACCTCCAAAAGTTCATCTGGATTGATAGGTTTGTTTACCTGATCGTTCATGCCGGCTTGAAGGCTCTTCTCCCGATCTTCTCTCATAGCATGGGCAGTCATGGCAATCACGGGCAGGTTTGCCCAACGTAGGCTGCTCCGAATTTTGCTTGTAGCTTGGTATCCATCCATAACAGGCATCTGCACATCCATAAGCACCAAGTCGTATTCCACTTCTTCCAACATTTCTAAAGCCTGCAATCCGTTTGCGGCAATCTCTACTTGCAAGCCCATTTTGTGCAGTATTTCCTGTGCTACCTGCTGATTGATTTCGTTGTCCTCAACCAACAATATTTTGGCCCCCTTGATATCCGGAGGCCGATTCGAGATAAGCTCCTCATGACCATTGTGATTAAAAACAAAGGATGTGTCTCGGCCTGTGCCAATTACGTCCATCACAGCATCAAACAGCTGGGATTGTGTTATTGGCTTGGTTAGACATCTATTTATCCCGACTTGACTGGCCTCATCGGCCAGCTCCGATAGATTATAAGCCGAAATCATGATAATCTCAGGCTTAATCTTTATTTCATCCATAGTCTTAATCCGGCGGGATGTTTCCAATCCATCCATACCGGGCATTTGCCAGTCCATGATTACCAAATCGAACCCGTTAGCCTGCTCCTTCTTGAGTTCGGCCAGTCCCTGCTCCCCGGAACCAACGCCCTCGGCCGCAAAATGCATGGATTTAAGCATATTCGTCATGATTTCCACCGCAATAGGATTGTCGTCGATAACTAAAATCTTAATATTTTCATTATTACGTTGAGTAAGCACGGTTAAATTGCTTTCTATGGGTTCACTATATCCGAATACTACTGTAAAGATAAAAGTGCTGCCTCGGCCAGGCTCACTTTCTACCCAGATCCTGCCACCCATCAGTTTCACCAGACGTTCACAGATAGCCAACCCCAGACCCGTTCCACCATATTTACGAGTAGTGGATGCGTCCACTTGGCTAAAAGCCTGAAACAATTTGCTTTGCTGCTCTTTGGTTATGCCTATACCGGTGTCACTGACCGAAAACTGCAAGGTGACTTCTTGATTTTCCTTAAGTAAAAGCTCGATCTTGACGACAATCTGACCTTTTTCCGTAAACTTGATAGCATTATTGATTAGGTTTGTTAAAATCTGTCCGAACCGGAGCGGATCTCCCTTCAACCTTCGCGGCACATCTGCCGTGTATTGAAAGAGCAGTTCGATGCCCTTCTGGTTGTCACTCATACTGAACAGATTGGCCAATTTGGTTAGCGTTTCATCCAATTTGAAGTCTACCACTTCGATATCCATTTTGCCGGCCTCGACCTTGGAAAAATCCAGGATATCATTTATAACCCACAACAGTGTCTGCGCTGAGGACTGGATTTTCCCCAAATAATCCTGCTGTTGAGTGCTTAAATCGGTCTGCAACGCCAGATATGCCATCCCGACTATCGCATTTAAAGGCGTACGGATTTCGTGGCTCATGTTAGCCAGAAATTCGCTCTTGGCCCGAGTTGCCGCCTCTGCTACTTGTTGCTGTTGTATAATCACCTTATTTTGGTAAAACATTTTACGGTTAGCTCGTTCCAAGATGTTGCCGCCCACGATACAGGTGATTTCAATTAGCCACACAATAACGGAGAGCAGGGCAACATCGCTATTTTCATGGACTGATGGCTGTAACATCGCAACCTCGTAAGCAATGACATAAATAAGTGTGGTAAGTACGGCAATTTTAAACCTTAGATGCAAAATAAAAAAGGCAAATAGAATAACCCCAATTATCCCGCAAATAGTAAGAATGTTATTGTCTAACTCAAAATGACCCACATAAATAAATACTAGCCCCGCCAAGCCATTGGCTAGAGCAGATAAGGGCTGATAATATTTTACATAGCGCTGGGAAGTTGTTATTAGCAAGATAAGAGTGAAAAGGGGGTATAAAAAGATGACTATGGCCAATGTCATGTGCAGAAAATTTTGAGGAAAATATACATAGCAATATATATTCAGAACGAACCAGGCAACGAAGGAAAGCGCAATACCAATTTGGTTAAACACCTTAGTTTCGTAGTCATAGTAAGACTTAAATTCGGTTTCTAATGCTAGGTCCTTGAAACTCAAGCTTAATGGATTTAGCTGCACCTTCAACCCCCTGTTATTTGGTAAATATTATTCTTCGACACCCAGGCAGTAATCCTGCAGCCTTGACCATCTATATTTACCCTATATTACTTGGTATTTTTTACATATTTTTTCTAAAGTCTCAACCGTATAATCTATCTGTTCCTTCGTATGTGCATAATTTAATATAAGTCTTATTCTTCCTTCATTTACTTTAACTGCAGGAAAAACAATCGGTGTTGAATAAATACCTTGCTGATAAAGTTCATTAACAACCATTCTTAATTTATTTTGATCTTCAATTGCTATTGGAATTATTGGACTTTTGCTATTTCCAAGACTAAACCCTTTTGATATTAGCGAATCTCGCATATATTGGTTTTTGGCATGAAGTTCTTTAATCATTAACGGATTATTTTCTATTTCATCCAGAGATGCCAGAACTACAGCGGCATCTGCCGGGGTTAAGCATGCCTGAAATATATAGGGATCTGACCATCTCAATAACGCACAATATTTATGTTTAGATGCAAAAAAGCCTCCTATGGAAGCTGTAGCTTTAGATAGTGTTGACATAATGAAATCGACTTCATCAGTTACACCTTGTTCATAACAATATCCCTGTCCTTTATCACCATATATACCAAAAGTATGTGCTTCATCAACATATAAATAAAAGCTGTGTGATTTCTTTAAACTAGCGATTTCTTTTAGTGGAGACAAATCACCACTCATTGAATAAGCTGATTCAACCACAACAAAAATATTTTCATATGAACCTTCATATTTCTTTAACTTTCTTTCTAAATCAAATATACTATTATGTTTAAATGAAATCCATTTTGCTTTTGATAATCTAATCCCATTTATTATTGATGAATGAGATTCTCTATCAAAAATAATCAAATCTTTGTTACTAGCTATATAAGAAATTGATCCAAGATTGGCAGTAAACCCTGTGGAAAAAAGAACAGCCTCTTCTTTAGCTACAAGGGTTGCAACTCTTTTTTCTATTTCTTTATGTAAGGAACTCATACCGCATGATGAGGCAGATGTACCACACCCTGTTCCAAATTGACGTAATGCTGCACAAGCCTTTTCAATAACATCAACATTCCTATTTAAACTAAGATAATGATTAACACACCACAAAATACATTCTTTTTTAACACCAGAATATTCTGTAATAACATTCATAAAAGTTGATGCACCGTTTTCCAGATATCGATCATGAGCATTACCAGCATTTTTATTCTCATTATCAACAAAATCTTGAATAATTTTAGCCCGCTCATCAACATTGGTAATATTTGCAACTTTTAAATACGCCAATACTTCTCCGATAGAATTAAAATCATAGCTAATTTCAAACACCTTCTTATTATTTTTTAGATGAGACATACTCTCCAATACAATATTTCTGAAGCTCCGCAACAGATTGAAATAAGCAAGTTGGATCGGAAAAAGTAGTTAGAGTATATATTAAGATAAAGAAAAAAGAGATTATTACCGGTTTCGCCCTAACTCACTCCGAACTATCAAAACCATAAGCTGGCTTAAATTAAGACACATGGATATATGCCTCTGAATCAGATCTTAATAGAAAACCATATTAGACATATTACGGAATCTATTAGCCATACTATAATATCGGCATAATAGACATTTTTTTTAGGACATAAATCCCCAAGATTATCCTAACATTCGACATCTTTCCTTAAATTCCTCTAAGCCCGCAAAACGATTTAAGTAATATCTTTTTGAGATTCTCCTATAAATAATACGTATACCAGAACAGTTATTTACGAAATATCTTAAAAAACAAAAAAACCTGATTCCTCAGGCTTTTCAATCAGCATGTACTCAATCGTATTATCTTAAATTCACTTGTTTTACAGGAGGCCATTGTGAAATATACAGGTTATTGGAATATTGAGTGCTTCAATAGCATGTCGAAGCCGCAACAAGTTTTTTCGAGAACGATTTAAATGCATGGAAACATAGGGTTGTAGGGTGATAACCTTTTTAGATATAAGTCTATGATTTAACTGATGGTCTTCTATATTTTTGATTAATTCTTTTATACCAGACATGCCCAAATACAAAATATAGAGTCGGTCCCATCTATAAAATATAGTATATGTCTTATAAATCTCAGGAAATGATTCTTTTACTAAAAGCTGTTCTGTGGTAATGCCAGTCAATTCTGTGACAAATGGATTTATCCTTGTATAGAAGGTTGGCATTACGTTCATTTTTTATTAGTTTTTTCCTCTTCAGCTTCTTGTGCAAAGTCTCCTTTAAATATAGCACCTTCTGCAGCAAATATAGTAGGGTAAAGACGCCGATATTCATGGGATATCAACTCATAGGGAAAGTCCGCATAGCTCTCGTGATAGTTCACATATTCCATATGCTTGTTTCCGTTGATGTCGTATGGGTGAAAGATACAGTCCGATGTGCCATCGAACTCTAATGGCATGATACCAAACATCTCGCATAGTTCTATGTTGAACGTCGGAGTGACCTTCAACCACTGCCCTTCGAGAAACAGCTCCGTAATACCGTGGTAGTAAAAGATATCCGTTTTCATAATTTCCTTAAGCCGCTCTGTATTCAAATGGTTCTTCACATCCGCGAAAGCAAGTCTCGCAGGAATGCCTGCCTCACGCAAGACAGCGGTCAGGATAATGGCCTTGTGTATACAAAAGCCTGAACTTTTTTTTATACGTACGCTTGCTTTGAATTCATCCTGTTTGAAAATAATGCTATAGGGGTCATACCTAAAACCGTCTCGAACCGCAAGGAAAAGACTAACAGCTTTCTCCCTCAGCGTGTTGCCCTTTGCATGATTCCGTACGAATTCACGCACCTCTAGGGAATCGGAATCGACATAGAACCTAGGTTTAAGATATTCGTTGACATCTGTTTGAGTTGTCATAAAGCATCTCCAATCGATATGTATTAATACTGTTATAACACTGATCTGCCCTAAATTTAAGATCTAATATCAATGTCAATAAAGACTATAAATGAGTATTGTGTTAGTTCAAAAATATTCTGTTCCTGACCCCAGAGTGTGTCAATGGGCTGTTCTCTTACACTCTTTATACCATTTTCAATCTTAAAAAGTTATCTTATATTTAATTTTACCTAAGATTGTCTCCTCCACTAAGAATTTTTCCTAATACTTCCATTAAAACCCGAAACACCTCTATATTTTGCAAATGGATTATTTCTTTGTAAAAGTGCAACACCAATAAAAAATGTTCCCTCAAACTATTCGTCTGAGGGAACAAAGGTGTCAAGAGGAACCGTCACCTTGTCACTTAAAAACAGCACTCAAATTGGTTGCTATTCTTGTTCTTTTCAATACTTTTATAGCCCTAAGCGTAATCCATTTGCTCTGTTCGCCTTTTTGCCCCATGGGGATAAGTAATCGGTCAGTATTGGAGATATTCTCGGTTCTCCATCTGCCCATGTCATCCTGCTTTGAAAGGACGATATTTAAGGTATCGTTCATGCGGCTGTCCGCTACAATACCAAGTTCAGTTAGAATATCTAATATTTCCAAAGCGTCAGTCTGATACATAAGAGGAAAACTAAATTTAAGCCATCCGGGTTTTGATGTTCGACTTAAATCATGGCTGCGTTTATAAATATGGTGGATTAACAAAAATTCAGCAGCCTTTTTTATTATATCGTTTATTTCATTTGTCCTTCTCTCTCGTGGTATGGCACTTAAACCTTTAAGCGCCTTGACTACACCCATAAGACAGGTATGCTTTCCCTAACATATTTCATGCGGTCATATGGCGGGACTTGCGGATTATCCTCAACGCCGTCATTAAAGCGCATATACTTGGTAAGCCAGTCGATAGCCTTTTGCAGCCTCGGGTCACGTATCAGGCCCCATACCATATTTCCGATAAGACATGGGATGACCTCGGTTATCCTACCCGCCCTTCTTCACCGCCGTATTCATCGCAAAACCGCCGTCCTCGGTTTCCTGTGAATTGCTCAGCATATATTTGCATTGTTCTTTAATCTGTGAATTGACATCAGCACCCCTCTCAGCAAGCACAATCAGTTGCCACACAAGACCTTTGTATTTGGCAATATAAAATTTGGAAAAGGCTTGAATATATGCAGGCTCCTGCTGTTTCCGAAGAATATCGGGCACAATACCGGATTGCATGATCTTACGTTTCGTTTGTTGTACTTCTGGATCGTGTTCGGGTTTGTAAAAATTATCCTTTTAAGTAAATTACCGTATGGAAGGGTTTTCTTCTTCCAGCAACCAATTAGTAGGGTCTACTTTGAGTATGTCTTTCCAATCGCTCACCTTTATCCCTCCTTCGGACGATGGATATGGATGAAATAACGCTGGTGTAACTAACCATAAGGCATACAATTATTATACTGAATTTTACCATAATACTATTAACTAAAGGCATTTTCGGGACCAGGTTAGTTTTCAGGCATCGGGTATCCTCCTTCGGTTATTTGGTTTCTTGTCATCTCTAAATTTACACCAAAGGATGCCCATTTCAATTGTGCACAATTTATTATACGTTATCTGTATACTCTCGCTCACAATTTCGAAAAAAGCACGCATGTTTCGACATGCCTTGAGGATACAAAAAAAATGATGTTTGAAGCTGATGGTGCCTTGGTGTCAAGGCTTCCTTTTACAAATCATTACCTTATTTTATTTTTTTTGGAATATATTATAATTGCTATTATTCTTTTATTTTCTTCCATAGAATCCCTGATAAAAACGCAGCTATAAATATTAGGATAAAGACCAGCCATGTTCCGACAAAGCTTCTAAACATATCAAAGCTTTTGTTTGTCAAGGGGACGGTTCTCTTGACACTATGCCCTAGCGAAATATCAACATTTCAGTTGATTTTTTCGAGAAAAGTACTTGTTGCATCACGAATATCTATAACATTAGTTTGATAAATGAAATGAGAGCAATCAATATTTCTTGATTCAGGTTTTGCTCCCAATCTATTTAAGTGATTTGTTTGATAATCTGCTCCTACTTTTTTCTCCGTTTGTGAGGATATAAGTTTTAATACCGGTATTTTTTTGGGGAAAGCTATTGCATTTACCTCATTGATATTTTCAAGCATGCTATACGACTGATTAATTATAGTATCGTTGAGAACATGATTAGCAAACAATTTATAATCAATCATTTCTTTTTCGGTATATCCATTTTCGACTTTTTGTAATGGCTGCATCAATCCAACCGCAATGCGGGTTAATCCACAAGCTTGCTGCAACTTACCTAATCCGTATAAGAATTTGGGCGGATTTTTGGTTTCTGTTTTTACAGTTGATGTTGTGTCCAGCATAATAATCGCAGACACTTCATCTGGATATTTTGCGGCATAATATTCACTGTAAATGCCGGATGCGGAATGAGGCATTAAGACATAAGGCGCCTTGAAGCCAGCTAAAGACAATGCAGTTCTGATTTCTTCTGTATAGTTTTCATTTGTTCGTGGTGAATCTGTCTGGTCGCTGAAACCAATACCGAAATATTCAATGCAAACAACAGTATATTCTTTAGAAAGCTCTCTCATAAGTGGGCCAAAGTCCGCACTTGGTAAGGACACCCCAAAACCCGGTAACAACACAATTGTTTTCTCGCCATCGCCCATAGAATACACATGCATCTTTTGTCCGTTTATTTCTAACATTTGTCCATAAGGTGAGACAGCTTCAAGTTCATTTGCAAAAAATATTTTGTTGATTGCAAACCCAATTATATTGAAACAAACAATGACTCCTAAGATAATTGCAAAAACGGTCATTACCTTTTTACCTCTTTTCGTTTGATTTTATCCATTTTGCTTACTCATTCTCTGTAGGTGCAGATATTACAGAAATATCTCTGGCTTTTCTTCCGTCTGCAACTTCAAAGTTGTATTTTATGAGCAGCCCTCGTAACTCCGATAAAAATTGGTCGAACTCATTGTCATCCATCATCAATACTGTACTGTTTAAAAATATTTTATCTTTAGCGGTGTTCGGATTTTCTCTGTTGAAATAGTTGTGAAACCTTGCATACCTGTTCATCAAAAAACCCAATGCATTCTGAGAAGCATTTTCAAGGGTGTTATGCTTTGATATTTCCCCTATATTTAAGGAAAGGGTTCTTTCAAGGCTCCCTCGAATTTTTTTTTCGGATACAACAGATAAAATGTTGTTATCCAATAAAATATTGATATGACGATACATGGTGGTCCGCGGAACATCACCGATTTCTTCACAAAGCTCTGTCGCAGTAATGCTTCGCCTTGTGGAAAGCTCTTGTATGATTCTCATTCGGACAGGATTTAACATAACCTCATTTATATCTTTCGTCATACTACACCTCCATTGTTTCCATTTATTATTATAATACCATTTTTGGTATTAATCAAACAAAAAAAATTAACCCTATTAAGGGTTATTGTTCGAGTTCTTAAGTTTTGATGTGTTACAACAGAACGTCCCGGTGTAACCTAAAACTTAATTACTTTTGTCCAATACTTTTGCGTGTCCGGTTCCAGAAACTTTTCAAAGGTCTTTAAATTATATCCATTTCGCTCAAGACCACCTTGAATCTTCAATCAGCCTAACAACAATTGCTTCTTGGACAAACGAATCCCCTTCGCCGAGTAATCTCTCCGTTATCTTAAATAGATTCTTTAATTCGTTGAGTTCGTTATTTATAACCAACTCCGTTAAATGCCTTGCAAATTCTGAAAGGTCGGTATACAGAATCGTTTCGCTATTTCTATCCCATATATCATGCAAATGCACTTTCCACCTTTTTTCAAAAGACGGACATTCGCTTATGAAAAGCTCCATTACCTCATCTCTACGGATCACAAAGTCACCTCCGGAGAACATTTATCGTTTAAGCATGCCGCGATATTTATTATACGCTTGTTGCATTTCATCCTTAGAAAAATATTCTATTGTCTCTATATAATCAATGTTAGCAGATTTCTTCAATTGCTTAAGCATTATTTCTGCTTGACTAAAGAGACCTGCAGCTTGAAAAGACTTATTACATAACTCAAAGGCTTTACTGGTTGCACGCATATTTTTGCTATTATCCATTTCAACAAAATTCAGGGCTAAAAACCTAGATAAGGCTACATTTACTTCGTCCTTCGTAAAAATTGCATGATTAATAACATCACCAGTTGCGATTACTTGTTGTAATGATGACCAATCCTTATTTAAAATCAACGTGGTTAAGAACCATGCATCGCCAAAAGTATACATATATTTGCCTCACAAATCGGAATGTGTAGTGAAAAACAAGCCTTCCAGCTTGCTTCTTCTTAGTTGGGTTTTATCCCTATCAATCTTTATCGGAGGCTTTAACCTCCATTCTTATTCGCGTTACACCGGTTACACCGGGTTCACTCACTGCCGTAACGCCCTTGAAATACATGTCCGCTTCGACTGTATTTTTGGTTATACCATTTGGCGTAACTCGTCCCGATCCGGCTCATGGTGCGAGATACCGTATACTTATTTTCCCACACAAGTAGGTGAACATGATTGCTCATTAGACAGTACCCGTAAAGTCCATATTCTTGATTTATCTTTTTCTGCGCTAGCGTTTCTAAAAAACGCAAACTATCGAAGAAAATGTCTCCTCGATTGATTATACGTAAAACCACATGATAAACGCCACTCTCGCACCGTTGTCTCGCCTGTCTAACCACGTCAAAAGCTCCATACATTTTATCCCATTATACCCAATCCAATCAAAAAGACCCAGTATTATTACCAGGCCCTTGTTAACGTTTTTAATTCTGCTTTGTTACAAAAAGAACGCCCCGGTGTAACGCCCAGGTGTAACACAAAAAATGTTCCCTCAAACTATTCGTCTGAGGGAACAAAGGTGTCAAGAGGAACCGTCCCCTTGTCACTTTTCACAGCAGATGCTTTTTATCAAAAACTACTCGTGTAGATATGAACAACAATAATCGGTCGTTTCTTTCACAATCAGCTTAAATTTCGAATTCGCCGCAACCTCAAAGGAGTCCCCTCCTTTAAAAGTCTGCCATATACTGCTTTCAGGCAATTGAACTTCTAGATTTCCTTCGATGATCTCCATAAGCTCCTTATCCGAGGTTCCAAATTCATATTCTCCAGGAAGCATAATTCCTAATGTTTTCTTTTCCCCATTATCAAATATTATGGTTCTGCTCGTTACTTTACCGTCAAAATAAATATTTGCTTTTTTTATTATTGTTACCTTTTCAAATCGATCCACAACTTAGCCTCCAAAGTATATCTTATTTTAATTACTCTAACTTCAAAACACTTCTATATTAAAATCAATCCCCCCTACCATCCTTGATTTGCATTTAGCATAAAAACTGATTATTATCTTTTTCACCGAGTATGATACTAATGCAAGAAATCTCTTCAACCAACACTTGTACATACACCAAATGCCTGGTTAGGTTTGACTATGCCCAAGTGAGAGATTGCATAAATTCACTACTCACATCAATCATTCTTCATGTAACGTAGTATTCCTGCTACGTGAACTATTAGTAGCAAACTTCAAAAAGAACATTTGCTTCCCAACCCCGCTTATGATAAGGCTTTCCTTCAACCCCGATATATCCTTACTATCGTCTCAACATGACTTGTCTGCGGAAACATGTCTACTGGCTGGACTTCTGCTATTTTGAAACCAGATTTCACAAACAATTTTAAATCCCGGGCCAGTGTGGCAGGATTACAGGACACGTAGATCACTCTTTTGGGATTTTTACTGATTACCGCTTCAATCACTTCAGGTTTGCAGCCGGTTCGGGGGGGATCAAGAATCACCACGTCAAACTTTTCTTCCAGGTCAGGTACGATCTGCTCGCAGGCTCCTTTAATGAACTTACAGTTGGTTATGTTGTTCTTGAAGGCATTTCTTTTGGCATCCCGAATTGCTGATTTGAAGCTTTCTACCCCTACCACTATGCGGGCACTCCTGGCCAGATTCAGCGCTATACTGCCGGTCCCGCAGTATGCATCCAGTATCGTGTCACCGGTTCCTATTTGGGCGTACTCTTTGATGATATCCATCATTTTTTCAGTTTGCTGGTGATTGACCTGGAAGAAGGCCAGCGGGGAAACTTGATATTTTAGGTTGAATATTTTCTCAGGCAGGTCTTTATCCCCATAGTGCAGCTGGGCAACTCCATTTTCGACACTGTATATTGATGCAACCTCTTTATAGTTCAGCATCTTGGCAAAGTCTATCTCGCGAGATCCAGTGCCAACGAAAATTAGCATCAGCTCCTGGTTAGCCGAGGATTGACGCAGGATTACTTCACAGCCTTCAGGTATGTTTAACTCATCCAGATGGTCTTGAATATAGTTACTATACTTCTGCATTTTCTGGCTTATTAGCAAACAGTTGTCTATGCCCATCAATACCCGGCTGTAATTAATATAATATCCCATGGTACGCTGGTCTGTTTTGCTTCCAGTATGCCACTCTACTTTGTTGCGATAATGCCAGGGCTCTTCCATGCCCAGAACTGGCTTTACCTCGAAGTCAATTCCACCGATCCTTTTCAGACTTTCTTTTACCACCTGACGTTTTAACTCCAATTGACGAGAGTATTGCATATGCTGATAAGAACATCCCCCGCAATCATAATAATACCGACATGCCGGATCATTCCGATCCGGCGAGGCTTCAATTACCTTTTCCAGTCTGGCACGTTGAAAGCTTTTCTTCTCTTCAATTATTTTTACTTCAACCGTTTCACCCGGAATTGTAAATGGGACAAAGGTGGCTTTCCCATCAATTCGAGCCACGCCTTCGCCGCTGTGACTTATCCCATCAATAAAACACTGCAATGATTTTCCTCCCTCGTACAAAATACAAAATATGTTGTGAAGGCCTTCCTTCCAAAAGCATTTAATGATTTATAATTTTGCAACCAGCCTTAACCTCCTGATGCTCTTGTTCATGAATGATGATCTTACTTTGATGCTTGGGCCGGACATACAGATATACAATTAGTAACAATAGATGCAGCGTCCACTATCTATGACAGTTCAGCCATCAATTGATATTATGGCACTAACCGGGCATGAATTGATACATTTTTTAGTACTAATACATTTATTATGATCAACTTTTAGATTTTTATTTGGAAATGATTCGGGGTTACAAATGTACAGGATGTAGAATCGGGCAGTATTTGGAGGGTGTTGACAGGCATCATCTATTTGAAAGGCACATTTCTTTTGACGGGTTTAATGCAAAAAATTAATTAATTTAGAAAGTTAGGTGTTTGGCACCCAAATTATATACAATTAAACCATAGCATAGAAGCTTTATTTTTAGATACCAAATAATGCATATATAAATTAGGGATATTATGATTTTACCTATTTTGTTTATTAAAAGCCTGACTAAGTTATGTAATAAGGAGGCTTTAAGGATGGATGAGCTTATAATCCACTGGCTGTTGGAACCGGACAACCCCTCAGTAAGATATTTTACTCTTCGCGAATTACTCAGGAACGACTTGGCTGATGCCGAAATATCGCAAGCCCAAGATGCCATCATGCAATACGGTCCGGCGGCCACGATACTAACCCTACAGGAAAAGGAAGGATTCTGGGGAGATCCTGTTAAATTTTATACCCAAAAATACACTGGTACTGTTTGGCAGCTGATGATTTTGGCAGAATTGGGAGCATGTTCCGCTGATGAGCGAATAAAAAGGGCCTGCGAATTCATTTTAAACCATTCCCAGGATCGTGATAGTTGGGGTTTTTCGGTCTATGAAAGCAGCAAAATAGGGGGAGGTCGTCACAGTGAGGTTGTTCCCTGTCTGACCGGTAATATGGTTTGGAGTCTTATTAAGTTGGGGTATCTGCCGGATGAACGGTTACAAAGGGCTATCACTTGGATCTGTCAATATCAACGCTGTGATGATGGAATAGCTGATAATCCCACCGGCTGGCCTTATGACCGCTATAGAATGTGTTGGGGTACCCACTCCTGCCACATGGGAGTGGTTAAATCCTTGAAGGCTCTGACGGCTATTCCTTATGATCTGCGCAATCAGGTGGTTAACCAAAAAATATCGGAACTGGTGGAATATATATTAAAACACCATATTTATTTGAAAAGTCATAATTTGAACGCAATTGCCAGACCCGGCTGGCTAAAACTCGGTTTTCCCTTGATGTATCAATCCGACATCCTGGAGATACTGGAGATTTTGACCGATCTGGATATACACGATGACCGGATGAATCAGGCTCTAAAGGTTCTCCAAAGCAAGCGTAAGGCCGACGGCAAATGGAAACTGGAGAATTCTTTCAACGGCAAAATGCTGGTCGATATTGAAAACAAGGGTCAGCCCTCCAAGTGGATAACTCTAAAAGCACTGAAGATTCTGTCTCAGTAAAGGTGCCAGACACCCAGTCATAGTAAAATGAAAGTATATGGAGATGTTTTATATAATGAAAAGCTCATTTGTTATAGCAAAAATCAAGGACATCCAAATTGAGGTCAATATCAGCTGGTTTGTGATATTTGGATTGGTTACCTTCATGCTGGCAACAAATTTTTTCCCGCAGAATTATCCGGATTGGGCACCTTCTTTAGATTGGATACTCAGCAGTATTATCGCTTTGCTGCTTTTTGCTTCAGTTTTGCTCCATGAATTGTCCCATTCTCTTGTATCTATAAGCCTGGGAATAAAAGTAACGAAGATTTCTTTATTCATTTTTGGAGGTATTGCTCAAATGGAGGGAGAACCTGATGAGCCAATCAGTGAGATTAAGATTGCTATAGCCGGTCCTGCCATGAGTGTATTTTTATTCATTTTTTTCTTAATACTGGCCAACATCATGACTTTTTGGAGGGCACCTGAGGCTGCGGGAGTACTGTTCAATTACCTGGCCAGCATTAACCTGATTTTAGCTATTTTCAATATGGTCCCAGCCTTTCCCCTGGATGGAGGCAGGGTTTTGAGAGCGCTTATATGGCATTTCAAAGGCAATCTGCAAAATGCTACAATGATCGCCTCTTCCATGGGAAGTGCGTTTGGTTACTTTTTAATCTTTATGGGAATTTATTTGATGCTGGCCGGAAACTTTATTAACGGTATCTGGTTTGCATTTATAGGATGGTTTATCAGCCAGTCATCGCAATCAAGCTATCAACATACGCTTATTTCAGATATATTTAACAAGATTCATGTCAGTGAATTTATGACTGACCATATTGTGACTGTCAATTATCATATATCGGTTCAGGAACTTGTTGACCAATATTTTTATAAATACAAATTTGCCTGTTTCCCGGTGAGAAGGAATGAAGAAATTATTGGGATTGTTAATATAGATAATGTAAATAGTCTTAATAAAGAATCATGGGATCAAACCTCGGTTGGCCGAATAACCACTACTCTGCAGGATAATCTTATTGTTTCTCCGGACGAGACGGTTTCAACTGCAATGACCAAGCTCTTTAGCAATGGCCTTGGAAGAGTATTGGTTATGGATCATGGCCAATTATTTGGTATCGTATCCAGGACAGACATACTCAATTATATAAGAATCCATAGTCAGCTAAATCATTAAAACTGCCTTATCCAAAATAGTGAAACTTCGGTTTTCACCCTGGCATACTATCTCACGTTAAATCACCTTGACCTCAGGATATTCCATAATGCCGACGAATAGTATAATACCTCAATTGATCCTTGAAAAATACTAAACAAAAGTATAGAGGTGGTTGGTTATTTCCAGCCACCTCTATGATCCCAAAATAAGAGCTCCAACGAACCTTTATCGACTTTTTACCTATCATTGCCTTCAACTTTGTTTCCCATCCTTAACTTCTCATAATACCTTCATCTTTCAGGTTCTCATTTACTCTTAGCCTACATCAATTCTACTTTACTTCCGCTCTTCCTTCACTTTACCTTTTCAGATTCTGTGAATTAAAACTTCCATATTATAATATTGTTATAAACTCTTTTCTCTGATTTCCTTTGGATATAGTGAATCTCTTCACTGGTACTTCTGATCCGTTATGATGTTCCGTTTCTGTTTTCCGGCTCTGTAGATCTTCCGTCTTAGGAATTCCTTGGAGCTTGCTTTAATAATACACAAGATTTCGCATTCTGTCAAAGCCAAATATCCCCATATTGGCCTTTAACAGCCCATATGAGGTCATGTAATTAGTTTATGTACTTCTTACTAAATTTTTCGTAGGCTCAATAACTTTTTTATAAATTCTTGAATTTTACGATTAATATTTTTTTGTTTTTGGTAATATAATTATCCATTTAATGGCAGAATATTGCCTATGAAGGTAATGTTTTTAGTTCAGCCACCTCTTGGCCCATTAGCCATCAACCGTTATTCATGGTACAATATATTGGGTTTGCTGTAAATAGGTTATCTCATTATTTTGAAAGTTTTTCCGCAACCTCCACGACTATTAACTCAAACTATTAAATATAATTTTGTATGAACGTAAATTAGTACCCACTTGAACAATACAAGAGGTGACTATTTTGTTATTTATAACAGTTTCCCGACAAACTGGAAGCTTCGGTAAAGAAATAGTGGATCTTCTGGCTAACAAACTAGATCTGCCGATTATTAGCCGGGATATGGTAATGAACCAATGGTTTCCGGACTTTGCTACCCCACATGAGTTGCATATGCTGGGCGAAAGTCCAAATTTTTTCCTTACCACTTCTCAACAAGGGATAACCTTTGCTGAGCATCTCGAAAACAAATTAAGAAATTATATTACTGAAAAACCCGCAATTATTTTGGGCTTAGGGGGTCAGGTCATATTTGCTCAGCATCCGGCCGCACTGCATATTAAAATAATGGCTTCGGTTGAAGTCCGCACCAAACGCATTATGCAGACCTACAGTTTGGGGGAAAAAGACGCAGCCAGATTTCTTGAGCTTACTGACCGCAAACACAGACGGTTTATTTCTACAATATTTAATAAGGACTGGTCTGACCCGTCGCTTTACCATCTTACCCTGAATACCGACCTATTAAGCATAGATGAAGCGGCTTCCGTGGTGAGCTATTTAGCGCACAACAAACAGATATCTGCTCTGTCGCCAAACAAACCTTTGGTTGATAAAGACCGAATCGTTGTTTTTAAACATCCATCGGAAGAAGAATTTGCCAAAATCCTTGACATGCACAGTATAGATTGGGAATATGAACCCCGTACTTTTCCTATAAAATGGGATGCTGAAGGTAATATTACTATGGCTTTTTCGCCCGATTTTTACTTGCCCCGGTTTAATACCTATATCGAGCTTACTACCATGAATCAAAAATATGCTGCTGAAAAAAAGAAGAAGGTACAGTTGTTAAGAAAGCTATATCCCGGAACCAACATCAACATTGTTTTTAAACATGATTTCCATACTTTAGCGAGAAGGTTTGGATTGGAGGAGGAATCGGAAAGCTAATGATTTCGAATGCCATTGGAAAAACCATTTATACTGAGGATCAAATCCGCCAGCGAGTAGCGGAAATTGGAGAATTAATAAACCGGGATTACCAGGGGGAAGAATTGGTCATAGTGTGTATCCTCAAAGGTTCATTGTACTTTGTGGCCGACTTAACCCGATGTCTGAATATGCCCATGATTATAGATTTTCTGTCTACTGGAGTATCCCATGATGAAAATGGTAAAACCATAGTTCGGTTTACCAAGGATCTTGATGTAAATATAACTGGAAGGCATGTGCTGGTAGTAGAAGATATCATTGGCACGGGATTCACGCTTGGGTATATATGCCAGCGACTGGAAGAGTCCAAACCCGCCAGCCTCAAAATTTGCACCCTCTTGGACAATCCTACCAACCGTTTACTAACGATAAATATTGATTATAGGTGCTTTGTAATGCCGGATCTTTTTGTAGTTGGTTACGGTCTTGACTATAAGCAGCATTATCGGAATCTGCCCTATATTGCCGAGTTTAGCCACAAATAATCTCCAAGATGGGAAATGGGGACAGGTCCGTTGTCCCATTTTTGACGTCCCGGAGTGAGACAACGGACCTGTCCCCATTTCCACAAAAAAAAAGACGTTCCCTTTTTAGAACGTCTTTTTTTCTAAAGCCCATTAAATCATCAGTATAGCCCATCGCGGTGAACTATGATTAATAAGTTAGTCAGTTAGGTGCCTTGCACCGTACTGGAAAGCCGCCAGATTCACATCTAGGGCTTTAGCAGGTACAATGGCGCGAATGGCTTTTTCCACTTCTGCGTCCGGCAGTCCCAATACCTGGCTTAACATTCCAACCAAAACCACATTGGCAGCCTTAATATTGCCGCATTTAACGGCAATATCGGTGGCATCAACCACTATGGTTTTCTTAACCAAAGCCGCTACTTTTTCATGAATATTGTCCGGGTATTTGGCTTTGCCGCTCATTACCGGCAGGGGGTTAACCCGTTCATTATTTATTATTACCAAACCGTCTGGTTTTAAATAGTCAAGCCAGCGGGCCGCTTCAATTTTCTCAAAAGCGAGTATAACATCAGCATCACCCCTTTTAATTATGGGGGAATATATCTTCTCACCATACCTGACCTGAGTAACTACGCTTCCGCCCCTTTGAGCCATACCATGTACCTCAGACACTTTTACGTCATAGCCCATTTGCACTGCCACCTGGGCAATAATACGGCTGGTCAGCAGCGTGCCCTGACCCCCAACGCCTACGATTAGGATATTCGTTGTCTGGCTTTGCATTATTATCCCTCCACTTTCTTGATGGCATCAAATTTACAAATCTGAGGACAGAGTCCACAGGCTGCACAACTCGAATGCATAACAGCTTTCTTGTCTTCTTCAATAAAGTAAATTCCCGCGCAGCCAACTCTCAGGCATAATTTACAGCCGGTGCAAAGATCTGCGTCAACGTAATACCTGCCGGCATCCGGGGTTCTGTTTTTCAACAGAATACAGGGCCTTTTGGTGATGATTACGGAAGGCTCGCGGCGATTCAATTCTTCCTTCAACGCAGCTTCCAATTGGTCCAGCTTGAGGGGATCGACAACTCTAACATTTTTAACCCCTATGGCCCTTACCATACCCTCTATATCTAGCTTATTGGTTACCTGAGAGCGAATATTTACACCTGTGGCCGGATGTTCCTGATGTCCGGTCATTGCCGTGGTATCGTTATCTAAAATAAGTACGGTGGAGGTTCCTTGATTATATACTACATCTATTAGCGCGGTTATTCCGGAATGAACAAAGGTGGAATCACCTATAACTGCTACGGTCTTACTGGCAAATTCCTCACCCCTGGCCTTTTCCATACCCATGGCCGAGCCAATACTGGCACCCATGCAAATACAGGCATCCATCCCCTCCAGAGGACTTAGGGCTCCCAAGGTATAACAGCCGATATCACCCATGACTACCAGTTTCATTTTCCGCAAAGTATGGAAAACACCTCTATGGGGACAACCGGGACACATCAAAGGCGGCCGGCCGGGTATTTCTTTATCCAGGCCGAAACCGGGTGCAGGAGCAATTTGAGCCAGCTTGTCTTCTATCATTTCCGGGCTGTATTCACCCAGCAAGGTAAATATTTCTTTACCTTCTGCTTTAATACCCCAAGCTTTTACCTGCTCTTCGATAACCGGCTCCAGCTCTTCAACTATGACCAGTCTGTCTACCTGCTCCGCAAAACTCCTAATTAGATTCTGGGACAGCGGATTGGTTATTCCTAATTTAAGTACAGATACTCCTGGTAATGCTTCTTTTACATATTGGTAGGCTACCCCGCTGGTAATAATCCCAAGTTCCTTAGTCCCCCACTCTATACGGTTAAGAGAACTGGTCTCTCCATATACCTGCAGCTTCTCCATTCTCTTTTCCACTTCTACATGGCGCAGGCGGGCGTGACCTGGCAGCATAACATATTTGGCGGCATTTTTCTTATAGTCTTTCAGGGGTTGTTCTACTCTCTCTCCCTCTTCTACCAGGGTCTGCGAATGTGCCAGGCGGGTGGTAACCCGCAACATGACCGGGGTATCATATTCCTCACTTAGATCAAAGGCCAGCCGCGTAAAGTCCAGGGCCTCCTGGCTATCAGAAGGCTCCAATACTGGCAGCTTGGCAAAACGTCCGTAACCACGGTTGTCCTGTTCATTCTGGGATGAATGCATGCCCGGGTCATCGCCGGATACTATAACCAACCCTCCGGTTACACCGGTATAGGCGAAAGTATATAGGGGATCAGCCGCAACGTTAACCCCAACATGTTTCATGGCAACCAGAGTTCTGGCTCCCCCGATAGAAGCACCTGCGCCAACCTCCATGGCCACCTTCTCATTAGGCGACCATTCAGCGTAAACTCCGTCATATTTAGCAAAGTTGCTAACAATCTCAGTACTGGGGGTTCCCGGATAAGCAGTAGCCATGGTTGCCCCCGCTTCATAAGCACCCCGGGCAATTGCTGCATTACCTATCATCAGTTTTTTCATGAAAATCCTCCATTCTTAAGGTCGATATCTGGTGCGATGCCACTGTGCAATGGACTCACTTAACAGTTGGGCCATATTATAAACAAGTGCCAATCCATGGTGTTTGTTCCTTCGGGCTCCCCAGTGGTTTACTCTGACATCCACTACCCCGGTAATAGCAAATTGACCTACGGTCGGCAGGTTCTTGGCAAAAGCCTTGCCTGGTACCAGGCCCCCCGGCCGTAATTGTATCGAACCTATTTCCTGTTCGTCCCCAACTGATGCATCGATAGCAACCAATGTTTTCCCAATATGATTCTGCCTGGCTTCCTTCATGCCCTCTAGCAGGTTTTGGGCATGCAACGGCTTGTCAAGAGTCCCATATATGGCTAAATCGGGAGCATAAGTGTGCAGCATCGTCCCAGTCAGAGGTCCAAAACAGTCCAGGATATGTCGATCAGTACCAATACAAACAAAGATCGGCTCCGGTTCAATATCACTCAATAAGGCATTTAGGGCCTGAAGCAACAACCCCCGGGCGGCTTTATCCTCATAATGGATTTTAACTATATCCATGGCCACTTCCTATATGGCCAGAACCTGTTGCAGAGATTTAATAAAGCGCTCATTTTCCGTTTGAGTGCCAATTGTTACCCGAATAAAGTTGGGGTGTCCAAAGATATCCCCGGTGCGAACTATTACTCCCAACATCAGCATAGCTTTGAAAACTTCCTGGCTGTTCTTACCAGTGTCAAGGAAGATGAAGTTCGCTTCAGTTGGTACATAATGTATACCCATTTTTTCGAATTCGTTGTAGAGATACTTTTTCCCGGCGGAGTTTACGTCTCTGCTATTTTGGACATGGTCAGTATCGTCAATCGCTGCTAAAGCAGCAACCTGAGCCAACATATTAACGTTAAACGGTTCAGTTATCATTTCCACCACCTGAGCAATTTCAGGCTGGGTTAAAGCATATCCTACTCTCAATGCGGCCAATCCATATATCTTGGAGAAAGTGCGTAAAACCATAGCATTCCGTCCGGCTTGGACATACTTCAAACCACTTGCATAATCCGGACTCTCTACATACTCTCCGTAGGCTTCATCAAATACAACCAAAATATCATCCGGAACTTTCTCCATAAAGCGCTCGATGGCTGCAGCACCAACTATGGTACCGGTGGGGTTGTTGGGATTGCATATATACACAATTTTAGTTCTATCGGTTATGGCCGCCAACAAAGAATCTAAATCATGGACGAAATCAATCAGCGGTACTTCGATACATTCTCCCCCCATAATCTTGGCGGTGAATTCGTATTCGGAGAAAGATGGCTGAGCAAAAATTATTTGGTCACCCTGCCTAATAAATGTTGCCGCTAACAACATTAATAGTTCATCCGAGCCATTGCCAACCAGAATACCCTCGACAGGGATCCCGGTAACTGCTGCCAGGCGCGTTTTCAGATTAAAGCAGTTAGCATCCGGATAGAGGTGCATATTCCGCACATTTTTCTCAACTGCTTCTATTGCCTTAGGTGAAGAACCTAGGGGGTTTTCGTTAGAAGCCATCTTGATAATATCATCCAGACCTAGTTCCCGTTTAACATCTTCGATGGGTTTGCCTGGCACATAAGGTTTGAGTGTGAATACTTCTGGTCTGGTTTTATCTTTGATAAATTTTTTCATCTTTCAAAACTCCCATCGCATTTTATTTATCTCTCATGTCAATAACTCTTATCGCTTTACCAGGCGATCTCTCTATACTAAAGGGCTCCACTAATCTCACCTTTGGGGTCAACGATAAGGTCTTATGCAGCTTTTGTTTAAGTTGTTGTTCGATAGCCTCCAGATGCCCATATTTATCGGTAAAGGCATTTTCGGAAAGCTCCACTCTGATTTCCAGATCTTCCAAAAACCCTTTATTATAGCGTATTATTTGATAATGAGGTGCCAATTCCTCCATATCGACTAGAACACTTTCAATCTGGGACGGGAACACATTTACGCCCCGAATAACCATCATGTCATCACTGCGACCGGTAATTTTACTTAAGCGAGCCGTGGTACGTCCACAATCGCAAACCGCATAATTCAATGAAGAAATATCCTTGGTGCGATATCTGACTACTGGTACTGCCTCACGGCATAAGCTGGTAATAACTACTTCCCCAAGTTCCCCGGGGGAGACTGGCTGTAAGGTATCCGGGTTAACAATTTCTACAATATAGTGATCTTCCGCCACATGCTGACCGCAAATCAGTTCACATTCACCTGAAAATCCAGGACCTCCTAATTCGCTCAGTCCATAATTATCAGTTGCTAACATACCCCAGCGTTTTTCAATTTCCCGCCGATATTCCTCGGAAAATGCCTCTCCGCCAAAAAGCCCAATCTTCACTTTAAGGTCTGTACGGGGATCTATTCCTAATTTCATTGCCACTTCCGCCAGATGCAAAGCATAAGTAGGGGTGCTGACCAAAACTGTCGTGCCAAAATCCTTCATTACCATGAGTTGTTTTTCAGAATTACCGCCAGAAATGGGAATAACCGTAGCCCCAACCCTCTCCATACCATATTGCAATCCGTGTGCACCAGTGAATAAGCCATAGCCAAAGGCTATTTGAGTAACATCTGAGGAATTGACTCCGGTCATGGTAATCATGCGGGCTAGAATTTCCGTCCAATTTTCCATATCATTTTTGGTACAGCCCACCACGGTTAACTTGCCGGTAGTTCCCGAGGATGCATGGACACGCACCACCTCATCCATCGGCACAACGAACATGCCAAAAGGATAGCCTTCCCGGAAGTCGTCTTTAGTTGTCAGGGGTAGCTTGCTTAAGTCACTGATTGATTGAAGGTCATCAGGTTTAAAACCGATATCATCGAATTTTTTTCTATAAAGGGGGGAACGATCATAGGCATAATGCATACTTTTATTGAGTTTGCGGAGTTGCAGTGCATCCATTTCCTCCCTGGGCATACATTCCATCGCTTTATTCCATATTTGCATAATATTTCTCTCCTATCCTACTGTTCTACGCGCCAACGATCAGCGTTCTCTTAATTTTTTATTATACCGCAACAAGTCGCGAATAGTCTCTATATTTCTTTGTTGAGAATCGATATTTGTAAAATCAATGCTAAGAAGGGTCGCTTTGACAATATCATCTATCTCGGAATCGATGTCTTCTGATTTCCATTCTCTCAATAAGGCAATCAAACCGTAATCATTCTTCCCCATTACCGTAAGATCGAGAATAGTAAGCAGGCAATGCATTTCTTCCCGGCTCAATCTTCCATTCTGCATATGCAGGTTGGTAACTAATGTGGCTACAGCATCATATACTTTTTTTCGGTTAAGATCCGCGGCCTCCATTATATCGATACCCTTTTTACATCCTTCATGATCTGGCGCTGCAGGTCAAAATGGATAGGGATGCGAATGCCGCTCTGACCATCACGGTTCTTATCGATAAATATGGCATAATTGGGCATTGTATCAAACTTCTTTAGCTCTTCGCTTTCTTCCTGTTCCTCTTTGGAAATAGGACTAAGTTTCAGCATCAGATCACATTCGTTTTTCATTCGTTTGGCTCCCTGTAAGCTGCCGTCTGGATTCAACTGCACCAGGCACATCACTACAATCTGCAGATTCTGAGCCAGCATCTTCTGGGTTTTGACGATCTGCTCCAATACCTGCCACTCCTGCAGTCGCGGGTCCTGTTTATCCATACGCCCAACGTAATCTATTATCATCATATCGATACGCTTCTGGGCTTTAAACTTACGGGCTATAGAGATTGTCTTCTCTGGGGTTAGATTAGGGCAGGGATAAGAGTAAAATCCGCTTTGCCGCAGATCCGAATAGCCTTTTAGTATCTGCGATAATTCGGACTCATTAATTTCACCGCTGCGAACCCTTTCATGTTCAATTCCAGACAGGATTGAGCCCCAGCGCAGAGCTATCTGTGGTCTGCTCATCTCGGTATTAAGATAGAGAATGGTATTCTTATCTTTGACGGCAATTGCATTCGCAGTGTGCAGAGCAAAAGAGGTCTTGCCGTGCCCGGTCTGAGCACCCAGAATGATTAAATCCCCCGGCTTATAGCCCAGTGTTACTTTATTCAGATTATAGAAACCGGTAGGCAGCCCATCCAGAGGAATAACCCCATGATGGCGTTCCTTGATGTCTTTATAGCGTAAAAATCTGCGTTCTACTTCTTCATAGCCCAATTTGGCAAGTTCGTCCGGTTCATCAACATGATCGTCTATTTCCAGAGCGGTCAAATTAGTAAGCTCTTCTTCAGCCGCCATCAGAATCTGTTCCACATCCTGATCTGTCTCTTCGTTTAATACTTGATAATTTCTTCTTAAAAAACCCTCATATTTGCGCAAACGGCTTCTGTCACGAACCTTTTGCAGCCAGTATTTAATGTTGCCGTCGTAAATATAGTGCTCTGCAATAAAGCGCAAATCATCAATATCTCTAGAACTGGTAAGCATCCCCAGATTGTGGGCTTCCTTAATCAATTCTACATAAGTCGGTCTTATTTCTCTTTCATACAGACTGCTGGTAAGTTCAAAAACAGTAGCATGCTGGGGTGAATAAAAGTCAGAAGACTGCAGCGAATTACAGGCCTCAATGCACGCTTCTTCTGAATGCAGCATCGAAGATAGAACCCTTCTCTCACTCTCCAGATCAATTAGATGTGGTTTTAAATCCATTTCTTCCAGCACATAAACTCTCCTCAATTAGAAACATCAGGGTTGCCCCTGATATTTATTATAACATTTCTTATACCTTACTTTTTAAATCTGCTAGTACTTCTGGCGGAACATAAAATTCATATTCGGCATTAAGTTTGCCATGGGTATTTTTGGCTGGTGTTATAGTTTTACCGGTTTTTGCGCGGTTTTTAAAGGCAGCAATCTCTTTTTCAACATCTCCTAAGGATCTTATTTCTTTGCTCATCCAATTGTTCAAAACGCTATCGATATATTCCATTCCGCCATTTTTGGTGCGCTGACACATAAGCTCCCCGGCCTTCATGATCATCTGATGAGAGAAGCCCCAATCATAACGCCATTTATTATAAACCTTTCGACGGGCTTCAGCACTCATGTCCAGACCGGTGAAATTCCCAAATTCAGCCGCATCGGGATCAAACTGATTCCGGGTAATATTCTTTTCGTGATCAACATAATTCTTGAAGTAAACTTCCAGCCCATCGAGATTATTTATCGAGTAATCCTTTAAATCCTTAGCAATTTTAGTAATATCACGCGGATTGGTAATTTTTCGTTCAAATGCCAGTTCCAGCATACATAGCAAGAATTCTGGAGTAAATCCAAACTCAAGCAACCACTTGCTTAGTTCATTTTCCATTTTAACACTGAGCAAATTGCCGGTTTTCTTGGCGATGAAATCAGCCACTCGCTTATAATTGATATCGGACGCAGTAAAATAGTCCGAGCTTACTTGTGCCTTTTCTCCCCGGAGTTCCTGCTCCAATTCCTCAATCCTGGCTATATACACCTCTAACTGTTCATCGCTTTTACTATCCGCAGAAGCGGGCTGAGGCAGCCGTGATATCTCAGGATGATCCCGTCCTACTAATTGTTCCAGTTTAAACATCAACGGTTCCAGCCGAACTATTTTTTCCGTAAATGTTTTGGTCTTGCCTTCTACAACCTCGATAATTTCCTGCTTGAATAGTTTTTGAAGTTTCTTCGACAGCTTATGGGTCGTTAGAGTTGAACAACTATGTAAAATCTGCCCCGCACTTACCCCGGCTTGATATAAGGGCTTAGTATTTTCAAATGCATAGAAGATAGCAGTCAATATGCCAATATCCTCCATGTCAAGATCTAATTCTTTTGCATAGAAAAAAACTGCACCAGGTAAATGGACATAACCCCAACGATATATTTCAAGTGACGTAGTCCTATGCTGCATTCATTTTCCATCTCCCAATCCTGAAGTCTAAAAATTATAGCACTATATATATCTTTCCAACAACTACATAAACGTAAGATATTGTTTAAAACAGGTAATATTGAATTAAAAAACCTAATACACCTCTTCTAGCAGGTCAACAACCAACTTGACTGGATTACTTTCCCATTATTATTAGGGCTTGCATTTTTAACCTGATATATTTCAAAATAAAAATCCACATAAAATAAACGTCGGCAATAAACACCGACGTTTTAGCTAAATTAAAAAAATAATATTCGATCTTAACGCTAGAAATTTTCCTCCAGTTTCTTCAAAGCTTCGATCAACTCTTCATATTGGGCTTTGTCATATTTCTCCTGGAACAGGGTGTTCAGCCTGGTCCTTAGTTTCAGATACAAGTTCTCGGCAATTAAGGCTTTATTTATGGCATCGGTTCTATAGTCCGGCAAAGCTTGCGCAATCTGTTCAGCTTCAACCACTCCAACCGGTTTCAACTCAATTTCATCCAACCAGTTAGGAATAACGACCTGCAGATTCAATTCTTTCTGGATCAGGTCAGCCAGTACCGGTTGTACCTTTTCCTCTCCATGTACCAGGAAAACCGTCTTCGGTTTCTGCTTGAAATTCTTCAGCCAGGACATCAGCCCAATCTGGTCAGCATGGGCTGAATAAGCTTCAATACTCTGTATATCAGCCTTGACCACCAGCTGGTCGCCATGAATGGTCACCAGTTTCTCACCGTCCAGTATCCTACGTCCCAAAGTACCGGTGGCCTGATAGCCAACAAATAGGATTGTGCTTTCAGGACGCCACAGGTTGTATTTGAGATGATATTTAATTCGGCCTGCGTCACACATTCCGCTGGCAGAGATTATAATCGCATGTCCTTTAATATTATTCAGTTCCACAGATTCTTCTCTGGTCCTGGAGAACTTGAGGTTCGGCAGCTTAAGAGGGTGCTGACCTCTGTTGACCATTTTCATGGTCTCCTGGTCGTAATACTCCATGCTTCTCTGAAATATCTCGGTGGCGGCAATCGCCAAAGGACTATCGATGTAGACATCAATGCTGGGATCTAACAGACCTTGCGTTTGTAAAACGCTCATATCATAAAGGAGGTCCTGAGTTCTCTCCACCGCAAATGACGGTATAATCAGATTACCGCCCCGCCGCATGGTATCATCGATGACCTTCTTAAGCTGTTCCGCCCGGTTGCCCACCCCTTTATGGTAGCGATCCCCGTAAGTCGATTCCATAAGAAGATAGTCGGCACTCTCAATTACGGTTGGATCGTTGATGATAGGTTGATGCCCCTGCCCCAGATCACCGCTGAATACGATCTTTTCCTTCTGCCCATTCTCTTCGACCCATACCTCTACAATGCTGGAACCAAGTATGTGCCCGGCGTCTCTAAGCCTTACTTCCACCCCTTCAGCTAGTTTGACAGATTCATCATATTTAATGGGATGCAATTGCTCCAGGCACTGCACCGCTTCTTCAGCAGTATAGATCGGCTCCAATAATGTTTTGCCAGCCCGGCTTAATTTGCGGTTTTTCATTTCAACTTCTGATTCCTGGATATGTCCGGCATCAGGGAACATTACTTTGCATAGTTCGATGGTAGCCGGGCTGGAATATATAGGGCCAGTAAATCCCATTTTGCATAACTTTGGAGTTAAACCGGAATGATCGATATGAGCATGAGTGAGGATGAGAAACTCGATTGATTTGGGGTCAACTGGAAAGTCGCCATAATTCTTCTCTTTGAGTTGCTTGCTCCCCTGGAAAAGACCGCAGTCAACCGCGAACCTTACCTTATCAGTTTCGATTAGATAAAACGAACCGGTAACAGTTTTCGCGGCTCCCAAAAATTTAATTTTCATTTAAGCAGCCTCCATTTTTCAAACATTGCTACTATTATACTGTAAATATTAAACCGCGACGATTTTTCTGGCCTCTTTTTTCAGAGCAAATTTATAGAATCCCTCATTAAACTCGGCTATTTCCATGCGAATTAACATGCGATTTCCACTTAAACAGGCTCGGTTGATATTATCAAAACTGTTGCGGCCAAAGTCCCTGACCAGTTCACTGCTGTCCAAACCATCGACCAGGGCTATATATTTACAATATACCTTTTCGAAAATACCGAAGTACAGTTCATTAATCTGCTTCATCCGGTTTTCGATCTGACTAATTGAAAACTCTTCACGTTCGACTATATTCATTAAGCTTTGGATAAGACTATGCAGAAGGCCATTTTGAAAAATTGCCGCCATTAGCTCGCGCTTATATTGCTTGGTCAATAGATACTGCAGGTAATCCTTGCAGTCCTTCTGGGCCGAAGAGTTCAGATTACTAAACACATTAAGGATTTCTATGTCACTCTTGTCGATATCATTATACACGGCAAAACCCCCTTTAAGCTTATACTATAGAGGTTCCACCTGCCTGCCGTAATTCCTTTAGTTAAATATCGTAATATTGTTGGGTTTTCCCTTGTTATTCGAGTCTTTGAGGAACAATAGAGAAAGTTATATATATTATTTGTTTTTTTGTCGATTAACCAGCCGACCAATCCGTTCAACAGCTTCTTCTATGTTGCTTACACTGGCGGCATAACAACAACGGATATGGCCTTCTCCACAGCTGCCAAAAGCATTACCCGGCACTACCGCGACCTGTTCTTCATACAGGAGCTTTTCGCAGAATTCTTCACTGCTCAATCCCGTATTGCGAATTGAAGGGAAACAATAGAATGCGCCCAGCGGTTCAAAACACTCGATACCAATCTGCCGCAAGTTGTTTACGATAAGCTTGCGCCGATAATTATAATCATCCACCATATTGCGCATCTGCTCCTCACCGTGCCGTAAAGCCTCGATAGCCGCCTTTTGGGCCATAATTGGAGCACACATGATGGTATACTGGTGTATTTTAGTCATAGCTCCGATAATATCAGGGTGACCACAAGCATATCCAATTCTCCAACCCGTCATGGCAAAAGCCTTGGAAAAGCCGTCCATAACCAAAGTACGATCTTTCATACCAGGTAAGGAGGCGATCGAAACATGTTTACCCATATATGTTAATTCCGAATATATTTCGTCACTTATGACAATGAGGTCATTCTTAATAATTATGTCCACCAGGGCTTCCAGATCCTCCTGGTTCATGATGCCACCCGTCGGATTATTGGGATAGGCCAGAATAAGCACCTTACTGCGGGGTGTTATTTTGGCTTCCAGTATATCTGGACACAAGCGATACTGATCTTCATCGAAAGTTTCCAAAGACACGGCTTTGCCATAGGCCAGCTCCGTACCTGGCGCATATGAAACAAAACAAGGTTCCGGTATTAAGACCTCATCGCCCGGTTCCAGCAAAGCGCGCAGAGCAATGTCTATCGCCTCGCTTACGCCTACGGTCACCAATATCCCGTCATTAGGTTCATATTCGACTCCGATCTTCCGCTTTTCGTACAGGGCAATTTCCTCACGCAATTCCGGCAAACCAGAATTAGACGTATACATGGTATATCCTTTTTCCAAAGAATACAGACAAGCTTCCCGGATATGCCAGGGGGTTACAAAATCCGGCTCACCTACTCCCAATGAGATTACCCCTTCCGACTGTGACACCAGGTCAAAAAACTTTCTAATGCCCGAGGGAGGAATTGACTTAACTAAATTTGAAACATATGATTGCATGCCGCTCATGGACTTACCACCAGCCTTTTATCTTCTTTGGTTTCTTCAAAAATAAAATGATCCTGCTTATAGCGTTTGAGTACAAAATGGGTTACCGTGCTCTGGACATGTTCCAGGGTTGACAGTTTATGCGAAACAAAGCGTGCCACATCCTTCATATTGGTGCCTTCAACCACTACCGATAAATCATAGGTTCCGCTCATCAGATAAACACATCTTACTTCCGGAAAACGATATATCCGTTCGGCAATTGAATTAAACCCCACCTCCCGCTGCGGTGATACTTTAACGTCAATCATGGCGGTTATCCCGTCACAGCCTGCTTTCTCCCAATTAATAACCGTGCCATAGCCCAGAATTGTTCTATCCTTCTCCATCTGGTTGATTAATTCTTGAATTCTATATTCATCTTGCTCCAGCATTGTCGCCAGAGTCTTGACACTCAACCGGGCATCGTGCTCAATCAATTCTAGAATTCGCTGCTTCAATTCCATTAGCCCTATTCCCCCTTTTACATTTATTATTGCTTTAAGATGCAAAAAAACTCTCATCCCAGAAAGGGACGAGAGTTTGATTCCCGCGGTACCACCCAATTTGACCAAAAGGTCCAACTTAAATCCGATAACGGCGGAGGCCGGCTGGCTTACTGCTGTGTACCTGTCACGATACTAGGCTTTAAAACCAGCATTCCCAGGTGGCATTCATTCCTGAACTGTTACCGGTTTTCAGCAACCCCGGCTCTCTGGCAAACAGACCAACAATTACTATCCTGATCATAACTTTAGTATATTACATTTCCGGTAATATTATCATTATAAGTATATTCCGTCAAGCCAAATTATTTGAATAGTAAAAACTTCCTCTTTAAATATACGTACTCCCCTATATAACCGACCAGCATAAGCAGTACAATGCCAACCCATACCAATCGCTCCACTGTCATTTTGCTTTTCAATCCCATAAGGGTTTGTTCTCGCTCCCCGGCAAAGTCAAATATACTTTGCTTCTCTTCTTTGATGGAGACCATTTGACGAATAGTGCGGTTTAATTCATCCTGCAAACTATAATTCATACTCCAGTTAGCCTGGCGATCTTTTTGCAGGTCCTTAATCCAACTACTATTTAAAGTCGGCTTTGCCTCCTCAGTTACAGAAAATGAACTATACAAGGGAATCCCGCGCGACGCTGAAGGAGCTTCAATCCCAATCAGGCGGCAGATGGTAGAGGGAACATCAATAACCATGGCCCCGCTCGAAACCGCATTGGCCTTACAGCCCGGACCGTAAATTATTAAAGGAACCATATTGCTGGGGGATGTGCTGCGAGCTGAAGTTACAATGACCAGAGAATTGGCATATACGCCGCTGTCCTTTAATCTCCTCACAAACGATCCCAGCTGTACATCAAAATTCCTGATCACTTTATAATAATCATCTTGGTCGAGGCGCAGCAGAGCATCTGTGCAATCATCGATGTAGATATAGGAAAAGAATGGTTTGGTCTGGGAGAAGCTCTTATAGGCTTCGTCAAATATCTCCTGGCTGGTGTCCTTTGTTTCCAGTTTTCTATATTCTTTATCCCCATAGGCAAAAGAGTTAAGTTTACCGCCGGAACCATCCACTACCAGCATCGACAGGCCATTTTTCTTAAACACATCCAGGATAGATTCCACTTCCACACTGTCATTGACCGTCAGGTGTTTATGTTCACTGGCCAATGCTCCGGTTAAGAGAGTAGCTTCAGCAGCCTCCATGGTGTCCGAGCGAACTGCCAGAGATTTTTCATAAAAGGTGCCTTCCATCGATAAATACTTTAAATTTGGCAAGGGATTACCCGCATATCCCTCCTGATTAAGACCACCTACGCTGATCAGAAAAACATAATTAATTGGCTTTTTTTCTTCGGCAAATGCAGCTGTCGGCCAGGCTGCAGCCAGAATCGTTATCAAGATCACAGCCAGGCATACACATCGCAAAAATTTTATCCTGTCCATAATAACCCCCCTCAATTTCCCTTGTTCATCTATATTTTGGGAGACAATCAATTATGCCAGGACCTCAGAACTTGCCGCTTCTTATTATGGAATAGGCCAGAAGCAATCCTAAAATTACCGCAACTACAAACCCTAACTCCACCACTGGGACCCGACTTATTATGCTGCTGTTCAATTTCTCTGCAATCAAAGCCGTTCCTATGATAATGCTGGCAACTATTATTGCCAGAGAAAGTCGATTGGACATAACATCAAACTTGGCCGTCATTTTATTTAGGTTGATATCTTCCATTTTTATCTTGAATTCGCCTTCACTGACCAGGCTTAAAATCTTCTCCAGGTTTAATGGCAGAGTCCTCATAACCCTCATATAATCAAGGGCCATCCCCTGCAGACCTCTCATAATATGATCGGGGGAATATCGTTTTCGCAAAACCCGGCGCCCATAAGGTTCAGCTATATTTACCAAGCTTATCTGCGGGTCTAACTGCGCTATAATGCTCTCAATGGTCATCAGCATTTTTACCACCAATGACAAGTTAGCTGGTATTCGCACCTGATACCGGGTGCTCAATTCCAATAATTCCGCCATCGATACGCCCAGCTTAATCTGGGCTAAGGGCATTCCATAATACTTTTGGTCCATTCGGGCCACGTCCTGCCTGAGTTGCTCACGATCTACGTATTGGGAACTGATTCCAATGGATAATAAAGCCCGGGTTACTCCATCAACATCATGCTTAATCATACTGAGCAGCAGATCGATACAGTGCTCCTTCAGAATTTCATCCAGAATCCCAACCTGCCCGAAATCATAAAAGATAATCTGTCCGCTGGCACCGACTGCAATATTGCCTGGGTGAGGATCAGCATGGAAAAATCCCCGTTCATAAATCTGAGTGAATAAAGCCGCCAATAAGTTCTCAGCAATATCAGCCGTCTTAAAGTTGGCCTTCTTCAATTCGGCGAAATCAGAAATCTTAATACCTTCAAGGTATTCCAAGGTTAAAACCTGGCGAGAAGAATATTCCCAGTATACTCTGGGTATTAGAACATGACGGTCATGCTGGTAATTACTGTGGAATAAGTCAGCATTACGAGCTTCCTGTTCAAAATCTAATTCCTGCCGAACGGCGGTCGACAGCTCTGCCACTATCTCACTTAGTTTATATAACTTACCCCAGGAGGTACGTTTTTCTAATAACCGTCCCATATCCCCAAGAATAAGTAAGTCAGTCTCAATTATTTTCTCAATTCCCGGGCGTTGTACTTTTAATACTACTTTTTCACCACTTTTCAGAACCGCCTCGTGAACCTGAGCAATAGAAGCAGCTGCCAGAGGTATGGGATTAACAAACAAGAAATCTCGTTCCATATTAAGTCGGTTCTGCGTACATACCTCCAGTACTTCCTCAAAAGTAATGGGCGGGACTTCATTCTGCAGCTTTTCCAATTCAATTATATATTCAGGTCCGAGCAAATCCGGTCTAATGCTTAACAACTGTCCCAGCTTAATAAAGGTCGGTCCCAGTTCCTCCAAGGCATAACGCAGCCGCTGGGGGCTGCCTGAACCTTCAGCTTGGCTCTCCCATCCTCCTAGTTTCCATTCTCCCATAATCCGGCGCAGGCTGAAGCGGTCAAACAAAAACCCAAAGCCATGTTTGATCAAAACATTACCTATTTCCCGATATCTGGCTATGTGGCTGAGATGAGTTATACCATTCCGCAAACCCATAATGTCCCCCTGTTAAAAGGCATATAATCTGAAACTGCCGGGATGACCCGGCAGTTTCATAATTTATTTCATATGAAAACTCGTTTTAAGGCAGTTTGCTTTCCAGTTCCTTGATACGTTCGGTCAATTTGTCCAATTCAGCTCTGGTTACAACCCCAAACCTACTCTTCCAACTATCAATCTCTTCACGAATCATATTGCGGACTTCATCGCGCTGTTCCTGACCCTTTTTCATAATATCATCCACGGTCTGTTTAGCATCTTCCTTACTGATTTCTCCTCTTTCCACCATTTCATCAATAAAGAACTCTGCTCTTTCCTTGGTGAGACTTATAGCACCTAATCCCAGGTTAACCATTTTGTCAAAAAGACTCATCATAATCCCCCTTTGCTATAATCTATTGTATATTCCTAGCATATCACAATATCTGCCCCTTATACCTTATGATTTCCATTATTGTAATATTTAATCACGATTATTCTTTACGCTTCCAACATCTCCTCCAATTCTATATGGGGATCAGTCAAACCGCATCCATATTTTTGCAGTTAATTGGTGGTAGAAAATAAAGAAAGACAAGCCGCTATAAGGTTATAGGCAGCCATAAGGGCCAATTTTTTGAATGCTCAGAAATAGAATCGCCACAATCTTTCAGCCCTGAGTCTGCAGATAGCGCGAGATATAATTGCTGCGACTGTCCGGATTATTATGGTATATGCAAGAATTACCAACAGGAACCGTATAATCTGTTAAGAAATGCTAATGAGCTTGCATTTAAATAATAGAGGAGGCTTCAAGTAATGCTGGAGATGAGAGCCCTGCCAAGATTCAACAAACCCAGGTATATAGTTACCGTATTGCTCCTGTTGGTTTTTAGCTTCGCGGTATTAATATTTAGTGGCTGCGGTCTGATGACGTCCAAGAACACCTCGGAGTCGAAGAACAACACCAGTGATGTCGTCTACGATTTGGATGCACCCCAAACCCAGCTGGCCGGCAGCGCATCGGAAGTGATCGTTCTGGATCGTAAGACTGTCCAGAAAGCGGATCTGAACATGAGGGTTCAGGATATAACAGCCACAGTGGATCAGATCATTGCCCTCTGCAGTGATAACAGAGGCTATACCGTCAGCAGCCGCATCTACCGGGAAAATGAGAGCGTCTCAGGCGAGCTGGCAATCAAGGTACCCCAGGCCAATCTGCTCGCAATAATCACCTCTATTTCAACTTTTGGTGAAGTGACAGACAAAACGATCAACGCTCAGGATGTCACCGAAGAGTACTACGATGCCCAAGCCCGCTTGAAAGTGCTGAAAGCCAAAGAAGAGCGCCTGCTTAGCTTGATGGATAAAGCAGCCAGTATTACCGAGATCATAAGCATCGAGAACGAACTTGGTAAAACCCGGAGTGAAATCGAAGTCTTGGCTGGACGTCTCCAGTACCTGACCAATGCCACCGAATACAGCCAGATAAATATAACTATGGCGCAGGGTGTGCCCGGCACGATTAAAGCACCACAAGGAACTCTGGGGAGATCCTGGCAAGGGCTGGTGGATAGCCTCAACGGGGTAATCAATTTCGCTAGTGGCACAATGGTATTCCTTTTTACAGCTATACCCTGGCTGGTGGTACTGGCTCTGTTGTTCCTATTAGGGCGCTACGGCTACAGAAAAGCAAGGGCTCGCAAGCCGAAGGAATGATAAATTGAGATTGAACGGAAGTATCTCGAATTCTGTGAAAAGTCCAAACAAATAAGGCTAGTATTTAATGGGGGCATTTGGCTTTGAGTCGGCTACCCCTTTGCCTGTCTAACCGATAATACAGATAAATAGCCATCGTAGCTTATTATTTTGCATAAAACTTTTGTAAAGCCTTTATGGCCTGGAGCCGACCTAAATGCTCAACCTCTTCCAAGGGAGTAGCATAGTCATCAATAACCTTCTTGCTTCGATATCAGCACCATGAACAACAAGTAGCTCAATGGCTCTGGGGTCATCAGAATTTGCGGCGTAATGAAGGGGCGGATAATTGTTAACACCACGTTGCCCTATGTCCGCCCCATTAGATAATAAAAGTTCAACAATCTCATATTTATCGTCACGGCTGGTTGAAAGTGCTGCAATCAATAATGGGAATCCGCAATGGTCGGGGTAGTTCGAATCTGCGCCCTGCTCCAGCAGCATTCTAATAAATGAGATTGGACTATGATAGATTGCATATTCCAAACATATTTCTCCTACACCTTGGAGGCCACAGCAATTCGGAAAATCCGGAGGATTGCCCAGCGCCTTCTTGACTGCTTCTAAATCGCCTTTAACGTAAGCGTTATGCAGATTAATTGCTTCACTCAAAATCATGGCCTCCTGCCTAGTAAGTTGCCTATCACCTTCCTATCTATACGTTTATTTTATTAATCCTCTTAATTATACTTTAATATCATCCAAAAATAGTTCAAAGCATGTATAAGTATTGATACCTCGCATAAATCGCCCCTTAATCAGCCAAATTAAGAAAAAGTGACGGGGGCGATTTTATGGAGTTAGATAAAAATGAACACAGTATATTGGGGTTCTTCCCTTCTAGTACGAAGGCGCATGATGCTATTCAAGCTCTGAAGAATGCTGGAATGGTGCCAGGCGAAGGTTATGTCCAGCTTGATCAAGTCTCGCGTTTTGGGGTAGTAAATGACAGTGAATATAATAATCCTATCAATAACGCACTTACTTTGCATGGAACTACTATCTATTCTAATAGCGCGGGCATTGATGATGGGCTCAACCCTCTTCTAGCAGCCAATGATTCTGAAATGGGCCGGGGAATTAACAATGATAATCTGGCTGGCGGGGAATCATTTATGGTTACGCTGGTGACTTCAATGGATAAAGTGGAACAGGCTGTTAATATTATGAAGTCCAATGGCGGCAAAGTTTAGGTTATAAATAGTTTAGCCCCTGGGTCGGTTATGTCCAAACCCAGGGGCTTAGTATTTTTGTATTATTTAATTCTTTGCCTAATCGGAGTCTCCGCCGAGCAGACCTCCCAGTATGCTGCCACCCAATACAGCTCCGCCTATGCCACCTAGACCGCCGAGCGATTGTTGTTCTCTATTACTACCGAACCTGGATGCAGCCACTATGCGGTCGGCCAAGCGAGATAGCGGCAGGCTCTGGAGGTAGACCAGACCGGGTCCGGTAAGTTTGGCTAAGAAAAGTCCATCTCCGCCGAACAGGGCATTCTTGAACCCGCCCACAAACTGTACATCATAGTCAACGGAGGTGGCAAATGCCGCCAAACAACCTGTATCGACCCGCAGGGTCTCACCCACAGCCAGTGTCTTTTCTATCAGGCATCCGCCAGCATGAATAAAGGCCAAACCATCACCAGTCAGACGTTGTAATATGAAGCCTTCTCCGCCAAATAGTCCGGCGCCGATCTTTTTAGTGAAAGCTACTTCGATTTCAACTCCCCGGGCAGCACACAGGAAAGAGTCTTTCTGGCACATGAAATTGCCACCCAATTTAGCCAGATCCAAAGGTATTATTTTACCCGGATAAGGTGCGCCAAAAGCCACCCGGCTTATTATATTGGAGTTATTCAAAAAGGTGGTAATGAAAAAACTTTCGCCGGTAATAGCACGCTTGAATCCCTGGAATAGGCCTCCTCCGGTTGAGGTTTGCATTTCAATTCCCTGTTCCATGTACATCATGGCTCCGGCTTCCGCTCTTACTCCTTCACCGGGGTCCAGTTCAATCTCCACGAGCTGCATATCATCACCAAAAAGCTTATATTCGATTACGTCACTAATGGTTATCCCCTCCTCCAATACAATTTTTCAAGGTGGTCTCCCTTCTAACTACTACAGGAATTTACGCACTAGCGCACAGGTATAGTATGTTCGCAGAGCCCCACGACCTGATTCGTTTATTAATTCTCTAGTCATTTGTCCAAATCCTTGTTTTTTTACCTTTTTATCGGAAAAATACATAGCTAGCAATCCCTCTATTACTGTTCGGGCAAAGCTGGGATTGGGCAATTGGCTGGCCTGGAGGTGGGCTTCCCGTATGAAGGTTTTTAAACGCTTTATCATTACCTTATTGTCCGGATAATAAAAGGTGAAGTTTAGGTCTCCGCCCATCCGATCTTCTTCCTGATCAATAAAATAGTCAAGCAATATATGCAGACCGCATATCCAGGGGAAATAGGTCTGCAGCGTAGTTTTGATTTCATTGCGTTCAACATTCTCCCGGGCCGCCAGGCCAAGCAAGGCAAATATAGCCAGGGTTGAGCCGGTGGCTGCCGCATATTCATTCCACTGTACTCCCGGGTATTCGATGAGATTGGCCTTGGCCCATTTTATCAAGGTCTTTTCCCGAACCTCCCATGCAATATGTTTTTTCACTTGCAGTTCAATGTACAACTTGGCCAAAGCAATTACGTCAGCCTGAACCAGTTGGTAAGAGGGCAGCTGCTGCAGACTATTACGGCATTCGTCGACCATTTTATTGATATAGCCGCCGTCGTTCCGGTATGGATATGTTCGATAATAGGAATGCTTTTCACCCTTGGGGGTGAGGGCATCAATGAGTGAGGCATGTAATTCGCGAAAGGCCAAACCATCAAGGCAGTCAGCCCGGTCACAAAGGTTGTCCAGGTAATCGCAGAGGGTCTGGTAGGCAACTATTACTCGTAACAGGAGGTCTTCACTAGCGGGATAAGGGACCGCAAAAACAGCCCCACCCTGGCAGTGAAAATCTTTCCCGGCGATACTGTTCAATGCTTGTATCCGCAGTTCTTCGTCCCCACAGAGATACGCCTCTTGTTTCCATTGGTTCAAGAGGCGTTTTACACGGGGCAGAGTATGGCGGATAAAATGAAATAGAAGTTGAGTCTGGTAAATGCCGGTATTCTGCTGATAGGCTAGTTCAGCTCGGCTTCCCTCCAGATTGACCAGCTGGGTATGCATTACTGGGCAACCCCTTTCGAAACGGGTCTATAATAACTCTGTTTATGGTAGTAGTTTTCCAGCAAATAAGCTGCCATAAATTCCAGTTCTTTGGTAGCGGGACATGCCGGCAGAGCATCCAGGAAAGCCAATCCCCGGGCAATAAACTGGCGGGCAGTCTGCAGTGAGGCGGCAATCGCCTGACTGTCAATCAGGGCATCAATTACCTGCGGCATCAGCCCCTCATTCAACAAACCGCTTTCCAACAATGTTCGTAGCCAGATGCCGTATTTGGTACTTCGCAGTGCATGGATAACCGGCAGGGTTATATTGCCTTCCAGAAGGTCGGTCCCCACAGGTTTACCGAGCAGTTCACTGTCGGACATGAAATCAAGCAAATCGTCAATGATCTGATAGGCATAGCCCAGACAGAGCCCGAATTGTTCAAGGTTATTGACGGATTCTGGAGGCATGGAGGCAGCCAGAGCCCCTACTTTGCAGCTGGATGCGAAAAGACAGGCAGTTTTCCCATAGGTCTTCTCCAGATATTGTTCTTCGGTGATATGGAGGTCGCAAGCCATGGACATCTGTTTTATCTCGCCTGCACACATGATGCGAATAGTAGCGGTCACATTCTCCATGATATCCTGCATACCGTGCTTGTTAATCAGGTTAAAGGCGGTAGCAAATAAGTAATCACCGGTTAGAACGCTGGTATGGTTTCCCCAGCGTTTATTGATACTTTCTTTTCCCCTGCGAATCATAGCATGGTCTATGACATCATCGTGGACTAGAGATGCCATATGAATCAGTTCAACCGCCACCGCAGCGTCCCTAACTATTACCGGGTTATGAGCAGCCATGGAAGCAGCCAAAAATACCATCCTCGGTCTTATCATCTTGCCGTTATTTTCAGTTAAGTATTTAAGGATGTTATCTATTTCAAGATTATCAGCCAGCAGAACTTCCTGCATGCGGCTGCAAATTAGTTCAGCTGGAAAAGGATAAATTTCCAGGGTATCTGTATCTTTATTCGAGTTCAAAGCTATCTCCCCCTTTATGGTACATTTTGTTAATAGCTTCCCCACTCGGATAGAATCTATACTTTTAAGCTCAGTTTTCGCGGTTTATGACATCGCTTTAGTACCCAAAGCAGCAATATAACTTTTGGTTAAGCTTGCTGTCAATAACGAAAGTCGTCCTTTAACTTGTTATTATCTTCCGTTTTATCTGTTCATGGGCGATTTTCTCAATAGTATCATCCAATGTCTTTATTAAGCTATCTCCTCGGCGATTAGTCATGGCCTGGATAAAAAAGTCGGCTAAAACTGGGTTCTTAGGCAACAAGGGGCCATGCAGGTAGGTACCTATTAAATTCTTGAATTGCATTCCTTCAGTTTTATCTTCACCGTTGTTGCCAAATCCTTTTATTACTTTTCCCAGACTCTGCAGTTTGGCATCATCAAAATAGGTTCGGCCCCCATGGTTCTCAAAACCCACCACCGTAGTCTTCTGCCCATTTATTTGACTCTCAATCAGAATGTTGCCGATCAGACGCCCTGGCTTGCTGACCGTGTAAAACGGGAAAAATCCAAGTCCATCCATGTTGGTTCCATCCTGAGATTTGTAATAGGACCCGAGTAATTGATAGGCGCCGCATATACAGAGCATTGGCAAACCCTGGTTTATTTGTTCCAGCATTTGATTTGATTTTTGAATCAGATCATGGTAGACCAAGCCTTGCTCACGATCGGAACCGCCGCCCATAAACAACATATCAATTTGATTGAAATTGAGTTTATCGCGTAAATGAATGCTTTTAATATCACAGTCCAGCCCATACCATTCCATGCGCTTTTGCAAGCAGATCAAGTTGCCCCGGTCGCCATACAGATTCATTAAATCCGGATACATATGGGCTATGGTATATTTCTTCATTGTTTCACCACCAAATTAAGAATGAGAACGATGGACGCGGACAGCGCGGACTAATATGACCGACGCAGAGATTAAATATTAGGTATAAAATACTTACGGATAAATAATAACGGCTATAAACCTATTAACCACCCATGGCGGCAGGCCACAACCACCGATGAAAATCTTATATTGTTGTCATACTGAACGTAGTGAAGTATCTTAGCGCTGAATATTGTGTTCTCCGAAGAAGATCCTTCGCGTCACTCAGGATGACATCTATTTTCGTATTAATTAAACTAAAAAAGTCCGCGCAAGTCATACTAGTCCGCGTAGTCCGCGTCTATCGTGACCTTTCCGGCACTCTTTCTCTTCCCAGCTCCGGAGCAGGATATTTCTTCTGCATTTTAACCAGTATCTTGCGACTGGCAAAAAGAGCAGTGTAGGTACAAAGGATATAACTAACATTACTATCCAGTAATACAGTCTGCTCAATGCCGGTCTGTAAAGCAGGCTCAATTGTAATCTTTTCCGAACCAATGCCGGCATATTTTATCCGCACAGCCATATCACCACTGCGCTGCCCAGAACATATTATGCGGTTAATCCGGCTTTCCTCCCCAGCAATAATCTCAACCTCCGCGTCCCATATCCAGCTTATATCGCGCCCATCGGCAGCGTTATCGTTAAGGGCCAGGAAAAGGTTTTTGGGAGCCCTGTCAAGGGCCAGCATGTTCAGACTCTGGTTGAGACCGGTAGGATTTTTCACCAGGATTAAGACTACTCTTTTGCCATTAATATTAAACGTCTCCATGCGGCCGGCCTGTGGTCTAAATTCAGCCAAAGCTTTTTGAATAACCTTATCTGTAAAGCCTGCCAACTTAGTCAAAGAAACGGCTGCCAGAATGTTATAGGCATTATAGAAACCCTGGTAGGGACTTTCAATTTCCAGATTATTAACACGGACGCGAATATGTTCAGCCATCTTTAATTCGCTGCCGAGGAAATCGGAGATGTGATTATGGTTATCGCATTGCGGGCAATGGAACCCCCCCAGTTGGGCATAATGGAAACGTAAATATTCCAGCTCATGACCACAGATAACGCAATATCGTCCCTCTCGGCTTTCCGATCCTGCAAAAGTGTCATATTCGGTATCCCCAAATCCATAATACCAGCAAGGCCGTCCGGTCTCCTGGGGTAAATGCGATTCCAAAGGGTCATCGGCATTTAATATCATTTCTACATCGGAGTTTTTGACTGATTCCTTGATTAATTTAATGGTATAATCCAACTCGCCATACCTGTCCAATTGGTCGCGAAAGAAATTAGTAATCAATATGAATCTGGGTTTGATCATGGAAAGCAGGAGGGGTACATTGGCTTCATCAGTTTCCAGGAGTGCGTAGTCATATGGCCGGGTACCAGTAAAGTTGGTCTGGCTGATGAATGCGGTAGCAATGCCGGCCAGCATATTGGCTCCGGCTTGATTGTGGACATAGCTGCAACCCTGTTCTCTAATAATTGCCGCTATCATATTGGTGGTAGTGGTTTTGCCGTTAGTACCGGTAATGATAAATGTATCTTTATATGTATTGTTCCCCAGTTCCCTAATCAGCGAAGGATATATCCTGCTAGCCAGTCGACCCGGCAAATTACTGCCCTGGTTGCCAGCTATACGGCTAAGGCAGATTGCTAGCTTCCCCACCACAATAGCCGCAACTATACGAATATTAAACATAGCTTTGCTTACCTTTTTTGTAGTTTATGATTATATCCAGGACTTTAGCCTTATCGTATTACCGCAGCGATCGGTGTTATCTGTCACCATGTCCTGGTATACTTTTTCTAATTTTAGCGCCATATTGTGGCAAGAGAGTTTCTCAGCTTTTTGCCGGGCATTGGTCTGCATGGTGCGATAGAGTTTTTCATCACTTAATATCCTGCATACTGCCGCAGCCAATTTACTAGTTTCATTGGCGGTGAGCAGCCCGTCTACGCCATGATCCACCATTTCCTGAACTCCGGAGGCTCTTACTGCTGCCACCGGAAGTCCGGCTGCCATAGCTTCAATTAAGACTAATCCCTGAGTTTCAGTCAGCGAGGAAAAGACAAAAAGATCAGCTGAATAATAGGCATTAACCAGAGACTCAAATGGTAGTACGCCAGCAAATATAACATCTTCATTTAGCGATAGATCCAGCGATGTCACTAAACCTTTGAGTTCCTCTTCCAACGGCCCTTGGGCTATGACAACCAGTGTAGTCTTCGGAAGCATGGCTTTCACTTCTTTAAATGACTGAATCAGAAACGGCAGATTCTTCTCCTGAGTCAACCTGCCGACAAAGAGCAGAATGCGATTTTGCTCAGGTATGGGATAATTGCGGCGCAGCCAATCCGGATCTCCCCCCCGGTATTTTTCTAAAGGAACACCGCTGGGTATCACTGAAATAGGAGTTTTCACTTCAAAGCCTTTTATAATTGACTTTATTTCTGAGGATGGCGCAATGAGATGATCACAATTATTGCAGAAATGGCTGCTGTATTTTATCGTAACCTCTTTGGCTAAATCATGCGCCAACGGCAGGTAATGTACGTATTCTTCATAGCGGGTATGATAGGTAAAGAGTAAAGGAAGACTAAACTTACGCGCATACCGCAGACCCACTCTGCCCATGGTAAAAGGTGAATGGACATGAATGAGGTCTAATTGCAGGTTTTTGACCAGCATATTCATTCCCGGATGTACCGGTATGGCCAGTGTATAGTCTGGATTAGTCGGCGAAGGGATAGAAAAATAGCGATAGACGTTCTCTTCCACTTCACTGTAATGGGGATAGCTAGGGGCAAATATATGTATCTCATGACCCAATCTGGTCAGTTCTTCTTTAAATGTGGAAATAGAAGTAACCACTCCACTGGTATACGGCTTATAGCTATCGGTAAAGATTCCGATTTTCAAAGCATCGGCCTCCTTCAAACCTGTTGTATACAGAACTAATATATTATGTTTTGGTCAGTTTTTCAATGTAGTTCGGTCAAGTGGGGCGTATTCTGCCCGACTTGATCCTGATTATAATGAGCCAAAGCTCCATTTATCTTCTCAAGTTCAATATTAAGGACTTGCAGATGAGAAGCGATATCGGCCGGGTGGGAAGCATAGCTGGACAATTGCCCGCTCAACCGGCTCGATTCTGAATAAAACTCTTGATTGTACCTGATTAACTGCTCCAATTCCTGTTTCTTGATCATCAACCTGTCTTTTTCATCCATGGTTATCACCTCATATTTCCCCCCCATGATTTTGCCAAATACTGCCACCCACATCCAACTGATTTTGAACAATATTGACAATATCAGCGATAAAATTCCCTATCAGGGGTGTATTTAAGACTACCAGCTGTTGCAGTGCGTAAATTACCAGAGCTGCCAGTAAAGTAAAACCTATGGCCATGCCAAACCCACGAATTACACCCGACCAAAAATTAATAAAGAAAAGGCGGCGAGGATTGTTAAGCATTTCCACATATTCGGCAATGCCTAATTTCTCCATGGCTAAAGATATTTCATCGAGTTTCCGAACCATTTTTTCCATGTAACCTTTTTCGTCATTTGAACCGGGTTCATGATTCAATATCTTTCACCACACTTCTTTAATCTATTATTCCATTTATTTTGCATTACAATACTTAATTATTTAAAGAATGAATTGGTGCCGGAATACGCCCCTTGCGATTTATGAAACGGACCGGAGAACTCTGGTTTACTTTCATAACCGGGGCATGACCCAGTAAACCCCCAAATTCCACCCAATCTCCTTCCTTTTTGCCAGGGGCCGGAATCAATCTTACCGCGGTGGTCTTGCGGTTTATCATACCGATAGCTGCTTCATCAGCAATTATAGCTGAAATTATCTCTGCCGGGGTATCTCCGGGTATCGCTATCATATCAAGACCTACCGAGCAAACACAGGTCATCGCCTCTAGTTTATCCAGGGTCAATGCGCCTGCGGCAACCGCATTAATCATACCCTGATCTTCGCTGACTGGGATGAATGCGCCGGACAGTCCCCCTACATAGGAAGATGCCATGGCTCCACCCTTTTTGACAGCGTCATTCAGCATCGCCAGAGCTGCGGTTGATCCATGGGCTCCTACTCTTTCCAAACCCATTGATTCCAGGATGTCAGCCACACTGTCTCCAATGGCCGGAGTCGGTGCCAGCGACAGATCGATGATGCCAAAAGGCACGCCCAGCCGCTTGGAGGCTATCCTACCCACCATTTCCCCGGTTCGGGTAATTTTGAAGGCGGTTTTCTTAATAATATTGGCCAGTTCTCCCAGGCCAACGTCAGGATGTTGTTTTACAGCGCTAAGTACCACGCCTGGCCCACTGATACCGATATTTAACACTAATTCGGGCTCCCCTACTCCATGAAAGGCTCCCGCCATGAAGGGATTATCTTCGACCGCATTGCAGAAGACAACCAGTTTGGCACAGCCTAACCCGTCCCGATCTGCAGTCAGTTCAGCCGTTTTTTTGATTATTTCCCCCATCCGATAAACAGCATCCATATTAATCCCGGCTTTGGTGGTACCAACATTTATAGAAGAGCAAACTCGCTCGGTAATAGATAAGGTTTCGGGAATTGCCTCCAGCAAGGCCAGGTCTCCCCGGCTAAACCCCTTGTGCACCAGAGCTGAAAACCCCCCAATGAAGTTAACGCCCACATTCACAGCAGCCCTATCCATATATCTGCCAATGGACACCATTTCATCGCTGGAAAATCCACCCGCAATCATTGAAACCGGAGTTACCGAAATCCGCTTGTTTATAATAGGTATTCCATATTCCTTTTCAATATCATCACCTACTTTTACCAGCTGGGATGCATATTTAACAATCTTCTCGTAGGTCCGGCGCCCTGTTTCTTCGCCATTCTGCCCCCGGCAATCCATAATGTTAATGCCCATCGTTATGGTTCTAATATCCAGATTCTCAGTTTCGAGCATTCTAACCGTTTCCAGAACTTCATCTTTACTTATACTGAAAGGCATGACTTACCTCCTAAATTAAATATAGACGCGGACTACGATCTATTAAAATAACTTTACTGTCATTCGTAACCAAGTGTGAAGCAACCTTATTCGTGCCGCTTGTGGTACATCAGTGGTCCCCGTAGGGGGATCTTCTCAAAGGTGACTAATAAGTCCTTCGCTGACGCTCAGGATGACATAAAACCGTTCCCTAACATTTTTAATAAAGTTCAAAAACGATCCTATAAGCCGCGTTAATCATATAATATCCGCGTGCGACGAAGTCGTCCGCGTCAATCGTTCTTCTTCGTCCATGTTCCTAATTAAACTGAGAGGGGAGATGCAACATCTCCCCTACTGACATACTATATACGATGCATATACTTAAAGATGTCTTCATGCTGCACGGTTATCTGTAATTCCAATTCCTCGCCTTTGCGGCCTAGTATCTCTCTTAATTGGGCTATATCTATAGTGCTGGCACTGATGTCTGATACCATTACCATTGTAAAGAAACCCTGTAATATTGTCTGGTTAATGTCTAGGATATTAATATGAGCATCAGCCAGGATAGCTGATATTCCGGCTATTATCCCCACACGGTCATGACCCAAAACCGTAATTATTATCTTTTTTCCTTCTTCACTCCTGGTCATATTATCCCTCCAAATTTTCAACTACCCCGGCACATCGCCCGCAAAGGGTGGGATGTACCTGATCCTTACCTACGGATAGATCAATTATCCAGCACCGTTCACATTTTTCCCCATCCGCGGCCTGAACCTTAACCCATAACCCGGCTACCCCTTCCAGGGCAATAGCATCAGCATCGCGCTTATCAGCTGCGGCAAGGTCAACCTGGGATACGATTAGTATTTTATCCAACTGGGTGGTATTCCCTAGAATAGGAAGCCATTCTTCATCTGCATAGATGTTTACCTGAGCCCCCAAGGAGTGCCCAATAACTTTTTTAACTCGAGCTTCTTCCAGGGCTTTGGTTACCACTTCGCGCAGGACCAGGATTTTATCCATTCTAGCTTCTAAGGCATCATCAAGATACAAGTCGTTGGCAAGCGGCCAATCCAGTAATTGAACGCTCTTGGGCTGACCCTCTTGCTTGACATAGCCCCATATTTCTTCGCTGGTAAAAGCTAAAATCGGGGATAGCATGGCTACCAGACCATTTATAAGTTTATACAGTACGGTTTGAGCAGCCTTTCTTTCCTTGTCGCTAGCATCATTGCAATATAGCTTATCTTTTAATACATCAAAATAGATGTTGCTGAGGTCTACTGTACAGAAATTGTGGACCGCATGAAATACTACATGAAATTCGTATTCTTCAAACGCCTTGGTTACTCGACGGATAAGCTTATCCATTTTCATTAAGGCCCATTTATCTAGTTCCGTAAGATCGTCAAAAGATGTCATGTCTTGGTCTGGGTTAAAATCATAAAGGTTGCCCAGGATAAAGCGGCAGGTATTTCTTATCTTCCTATAAGCTTCACTGGATTGTTTTATTATATTTTTGGAAACGCTGATGTCATTGCGGTAGTCGGCAGATGCGACCCATAGTCGTAATATGTCTGCACCCATTTCATTAATCATTGCCAGCGGATCGATTACATTGCCCATTGATTTGGACATTTTATAACCTTTTTCGTCCACTACGAATCCATGGGTCAAGACTTTCTTATATGGTGCAATTCCTCTAACCGCAACTGATGTGGACAACGAGGAGTTGAACCAGCCCCGGTGCTGATCACTGCCTTCCAGGTACAGATCCGCCGGCCAAGTCAAGTCTGGGTGGTTTTCCAGAACTGCTATGTGGCTGGACCCTGAATCAAACCATACATCCATAATGTCGGTTTCCTTGGTAAATTCCTCACTGCTGCAGGATGTACATTTGAAACCATCGGGTAACAGTTCCCGGGCTTCCTTCGCAAACCAGATATCAGATCCATACCTGGTGAATAGGGAACTTACCCATTCTATGGTTTCTTTATTTATGATGGTCTCTCCACAGGTTGAACAATAGAAAATAGGAATGGGTACACCCCATGTACGCTGACGGGATATACACCAGTCACCTCTATCACGAATCATATTATAAATCCGCTCCCGTCCCCAGGAAGGGATCCACTCAACGCTGTCGATAGCCTCTAAAGCCTGCTGACGGAAGCCGTCAACCGAGGCAAACCACTGGTCAGTAGCTCTGTATACGATAGGATTCTTGCATCTCCAACAATGAGGATACTGATGAGAATAATTGGCTGCTTTGAGTAACATCCCTTTACTCTCCAGCTCCTCTATAATACTATTATTAGCTTTATGCACGTAAAGTCCTGCAAATTTCCCGGCATCTGCGGTGAATAGTCCCCTATCATCTACTGGGGATAAAACCTCCAAGCCGTATTCCCGACCCACATAGAAATCGTCTTCACCATGTCCGGGAGCAGTATGAACGCATCCTGTTCCTGCCTCTAGGGTCACGTGCTCGCCCAATATCACAAGGGACTCACGCTCGATAAACGGATGACTGCAAATCGCACGATCCAGCTGCTTGCCTTTGAATTGGCTGATAATTTTACTATTTTCCCAGCCCAGCTCTTTCGTTACTTCCTCTAATAAACCTTGAGCCAGGACATATTTTTCACCGTTAACTTCCACCAGCAGGTATTCATAATCAGGGTTCAGGCAAATACCCATATTGGCAGGGAGGGTCCATGGGGTAGTTGTCCATATAATTACAAAGGCATCCTCTGGAATAAGGCCCTTGCCATCCTTGACTGGAAATTTGACATATATCGAAGGGGAAACTTTATCAGCGTATTCTACTTCTGCTTCTGCCAGGGCAGTTTCACAATCGGCACACCAGTAGACTGGTTTTAACCCCTTATAAATATAACCCTTGTTAGCCATTTCCCCGAAGACTTTGATCTGGCTGCCTTCGAATTCCGGGTTTAAAGTAAGATAAGGCCTATCCCAATCCCCTCTAACTCCCAGCCTCTGGAACTGTTCCTTTTGTATTTCCACATATTTAAGGGCATAGTCACGACAGTAGTTTCTGAATTCTACAACATCGGTTTTGTGACGGTCGATGCCCATGTATTTAATAGCCTGCTGCTCAATGGGCAGACCATGGGTATCCCAACCGGGCACATAAGGCGCATCAAACCCCAGCATCGAACGCTGCTTGACAATAATATCTTTTAAAACCTTGTTCAACGTATGCCCGAGATGGATATTTCCGTTGGCATAAGGAGGCCCATCATGAAGAATGAACTTATCCTGGCCTCGGTTCTTATCCTGAATCTGCTGGTAAACATCTATTTTCTGCCAGTATTTAATAATCTCCGGCTCCCGGGTGGGAAGATTAGCTCGCATCGGAAAGTCGGTTTGAGGTAGATTCAGGGTTCCATCGTATTTGCCTTTGGCCATTTTAAAAACCACCTTACCAAGTTAAATTTATTTTGTACTAATTGACAAAATACCTCTCCTCCCTAAGGGACGAAAGGTTTTTATTCCTTAAAAACGTAATACATTTTAGCATATAGCCCCTGACAAAACAACTATTGGCAGATAAAGTGGGATAAGTGGACAGGTTCATTGTCCCACTCAAAAGAGATAAACAGTGGGACAACGAACCTGTCCCTTATCGCATTACCTTGGGGCAAATATTCTCCAACACACAATGTATACAATCAGGTTGGCGGGCTTTACATATTTTTCGGCCATGGAAAATCAAGAGATGATGGGCTTTATTCCAATATTCAATCGGTATAATTTCCTTTAATGCCTTTTCGGTTTTATCCGGGTTAGCCTCTTTGACCAAACCCAATCGGTTGCTTACTCGCCTAACATGAGTGTCAACGCCTAAACCAGGTTGGCCGAAACCAACTGACATCATTACATTGGCTGTCTTTCTCCCTACCCCTGGCAATTCCATTAGTGCAGCAAAATCAGACGGCACCTCACTCTGGTACTTTTCCAGTAAGAGGCCTGAAAGTCTCTTTATATTCCGGGCTTTGCCTTTATTCAAACCTACCCCATGAATCATTTCCTCCAAGACCCCGAGATCTATCCGAGCAAAATCTTCTGGAGTATGATGTTTTTTAAAGAGTTCTGCGGTCACTTGGTTAACTTGCACATCGGTGCTCTGTGCCGATAGGACCACAGCGATCAGCAATTCAAAGGTAGATGAATACTTGAGCATAGTCCCCGCATCCGGGTATTCACCCCTCAGCCGATCTAAAATTTTCAAAACCCGTTTTTTCTTATCCCTATCCACATTTCACTCTCCATTAGAATTGGGACAAGGAACCTGTCCCCTCTTGTCCCCTTGTCCCATCAACTGTCAACTATCCACTATTATAGTACCTTGCTCAAGAAGGATTGGGTTCTGGCATTATGCGGATTATCAAATATCTGTGACGGCGATCCTTCTTCCATGATTACACCCTCATCCATAAATAGAACCCGGTGCCCAACTTCACGGGCAAAACCCATTTCATGAGTAACCACCATCATGGTCATACCTTCGTGAGCCAGGTCCTTCATTACTTCCAGTACTTCACCAACCATTTCTGGGTCTAAGGCTGAGGTCGGCTCATCGAAAAGCATAACCTTGGGCTGCATAGCCAGAGCTCGAGCGATTGCCACCCTTTGTTTTTGCCCACCTGATAACTGGTTGGGATAAACACTGGACTTATCCATTAAGCCCACTTTCCTAAGCAGTTCATTGGCAATGATTTCGGCATCTTGTTTTGGCATCCCTTTAATCTTGATAGGACCCATGATGATGTTTTCCAGTGTAGTTTTATGTGGAAATAGGTTAAACAGCTGAAATACCATACCTACTTGTTGTCTAATCTTATTAATATCTGTCTTGGGTGAAGTTATTTCTTCGCCATCTATAAATATCTGTCCATCATTTACAGATTCCAGCTGGTTAATGCAGCGTAACAGTGTACTTTTACCAGATCCGCTGGGACCAATTACGCATACCACTTCCCGAGGAGCGATACGACAGTTTATTCCTTTCAGGACTTCCAGTTTGCCAAAGCTTTTATGAATATTATTGACCTGGATCATTCAGTCGCCATCCTCCTCTCTATATAATCCCCCAACAGGGCCAGAGTCTTAGTCATAATAAAATATATTATGGCAACTGTTCCCCATATCCAGGCTGCCTCAAAATAGGTGGAATATAACAATTTCCCGCGCAGGGTTAGTTCTTCCGCGGCTATTACCGCTACCAGAGAGGTATCCTTCAGCACCGCAATAAACTCGTTCAGCAGCGGCGGAATTACTATTTTGAAAGCTTGCGGTAATATAACATAAGTCATGGCCTGACGACCAGTCATACCCAGCGATCGAGCGGCTTCCATCTGTCCCCTATCCACAGCTTGTATACCAGCCCTTACGATTTCCGCCGTATAAGCACCACAATTAAGCGAGCAGGCAATTACCGCAGCAACAAAGGGTGATGCATCCATAAATAAGGGCAAAATTCCAAAGTATAATAGTAGTATTTGCACAAACAACGGCGTGCCTCGGAAAAAATCAATATATGCAGATGCTATGATAAATAAAATGGGATTCTTGGATATCTTAAATAATCCGGTAATTAATCCTAACAGCATTCCGAAAGTAACGGATAGGACCGTTATCTGGAGGGTCAACAAAGCGCCTTCAAGTAAATAAGTAAAATTTTTAATAACGACTTGCAGCCCGTTTATGGCCAGCAAGGTGTCTATATAATTATTGCCACAAATATAAGGTATTGCCATATGCGACATATATTGGCTCCCCTTCCCATAAAACAAACTAAAAGCGCGAGAAAAATACTCGCGCTTTTATACTTATATCTTCATCCTGATTATTTTAAATCACCAAACCATTTTTTGTATATCTTATCATATTCACCGTTGGCTTGTAGCTGAGCCAGACCGTCGTTAATCTTGGCAAGTACATCAGCATTGCCTTTTTTGACACCTATGCCATATTGATCCTCAGCTTTGAAGACTTCACCTACCATTTTAACTTTGTCTTTGCCTTTAGTTTTAATGTAGTAGGAAGTAACCGGCATATCGTTGATAACCGCATCAACTCCGCCTTTTTCAAGTTCCATAAAAGCTTCACCAACAGAATCAAATACCTTTACAGTGGTTTTAGCATCTAAAGATTTCACAGCATTAGATGCGTCAAGGCCGGTGGTTCCAACTTCGGCTGCTAATCTTTTTCCTTTTAGATCATCAAGTGACTTTATATTAGTATTATTCTGGGCAACCGCTACTATTAATCCCGCTTTAAAATAGGGGGTACTGAAGTCAACAACTTTGGCCCGGTCTTCCTTAATAGTCATGGCTGATATTATGCAGTCTACGGTTCCGGCCTGAACAGCTGGTATCAAAGCATCAAAACCTAGTGGACTAATCTTCACCTCAAATCCTTCAAGTGCTCCAATAGCTCTGATTAGATCCATATCAAATCCAACATATTCACCATTCTCGGTGTACTCAAACGGGGCATATGTAGTTTCCGAACCTACATTTAAGACGGGTTTGGGGGCTGCTTTCTGATCTGTGTCGGCTTTCTTGGCACAACCTACTACTGAAAATGCGAGGCCCATTATCAGTATTACGATCAACAACAATTTGGCAACTTTTTTCAAATAACCCACTCTCCCTTTTGTTTATTTTTCGAACATATTCCTAAAATTTATTATACATTTCTATTTTTGAATCAACAACAATAAATGATTCTTACTGAATTCAAGCATAATAAAAAGAAGCCCATTTGCTTCTTCATTCCAAAGAGGACAGGTTCTGGGACAGAGGGGACAGGTTCCTTGTCCCACTCCAAGATTTAATGAGTGGGACAAGGAACCTGTCCCCAGCCGATGCTCGGCTTTAATTCGAGATATTTTCCTGTTACTGTAATGCAGTATGTATTGATTCTTATTCTATATGGAAAATGGGGTAGCCGCCAATGTTACGGAAACTCAGCATGCATACCAGAGCTGACTTGGCAATGCTTATCGTATGTATTATATGGGGAACCACTTTCGTCGTAGTAAAAAATGCTCTTGCAGATATTGGGCCTATTCTATTTGTAGGCCTTAGATTTATGGTGGCATTTTTTGTTTTAGCTGCTGTATCTTATGAGGATGTTATGAAAGTTCGGCGTTCAACCCTGAGTTCTGGCTGTCTGCTCGGTGTTTTCCTACTTATAGGCTATACATTTCAGACCGTGGGCTTGAAATACACTACTTCTTCTAATGCTGGTTTCATAACCGGTGTATCGGTGGTCCTGGTTCCCATTATATATTCTCTTCTCTATAAGAAAAGGCCAACTTTAATTACGGTCATCACCGTTATTATGGCCACTATCGGTCTATATTTACTTTCTGTACCTAAAGGTTCAATTGCTCTCTCTTATGGAGATTTGCTGGTTCTAGTCGGTGCTTTCGGCTTCGCTTTGCATATCATTTATGTTGACTACTATTCCCATCAACACAATGCATTAGCTATAACCGGTATACAAGTAATGGTGGTAGGACTTCTGTGTACGGCTATCGGTTCGATTTTTGAACCTATTCCTGCCCGGATTTCATTTAATGCCATGTTTGCTATTATAGTTACCGCAGTTTTTGCGACCGCTCTGGCTTTTCTGCTCCAGAATCACCTGCAAAAATACAGCACCCCCACCCGTTTTGCGATTGTCTTTGCTTCCGAACCTGTTTTTGCTGCAATGGCCGGTTATTTGTGGGCCGGAGAGCGCCTTAATCGCTTGGGATTTATTGGTGCTGGTTTGATCCTCCTGGCCATGTTAATTACTATTATTTTTAGGAAGAAGTAGTCAGGCCAACTTTGTCAAGCAATTCTTCTTTGGTTATGCCGATTATTTCAACTATTTTATGGCGGGAGGCTTCCCCTTTTATTAACCTTATGTCTTTGCGGGGGAGTTTAAAATAATTTGCCAAGAAATTGACTAAAGCCGCGTTGGCTTCTCCTTCAACCGGCGGGGCGGTTAATTTGATTTTCAAAGCCTCGTTTTGTTCACCTACCACCTGATTCCGGGAAGAACGAGGCTGCACGCTCACTTCCAAGCGTACACCTCCAGTGATCTCAACTATTCGAATCATCAGGCTGGGTGTCCAGTTTCATTCTGCCCAGGTTGGACACTAACTCCTTGATATCTTGTTTGTTGAAAAAGGCGGATAACTCTTCATTTTTAGTAATATTCTTATCCAGTATTTCTAGCTGGATGTTTAGCCTTGATTTAAACTCCATATTGAATAAATTCAAGTTCTTCATCAATTCCTGATAAACATCGAGCATCTCAGCAATGGATCGCTTGGCGTCAGACAATATCATTTCAGCTTCCTTTTCTGCATTGGATTTGAGATTTTCCGCAGTCTGCTGAGCAAATATCAAGCTGTTGTTCATCGATTCTTCTATTTTATGATACTTATCTAATTCAAATTTGCACCTCTGAATGCTTTCCTTTAATTGGGAGTTTTCACCATAAAGATTCTCATAATCCTGAGCTAAATGCTGCAAAAAATTTTTAACTTCGTCTTCATTGAATCCGCGCAGTGATTTGGCAAATTGTTTATTCCTTATCTCCATTCCAGTAATCAATTCTCTTCACCCCTTTTTTCTTTGCTTTAAGCTATAACTATGGCCGACTATTAGCAAATAAGGCTGCGGTTAATCCCTTGGGAAAGAGCTCAATTAATCGAGAGTAGTTTGACAGCGGCTCCCACTGACCCTTTATTATCTGTTCGAGTCCTTCACGATAACAAGTTACGGTTGCTTCGATTCTTTCAGGTTCATAGTATTGCCCATCAATTCTCACTGACTTTACTCCCCAAGCACTTATCTGAGGGAGAAATGAGTACAGACACAAATCATGAGGAAACAAAAGGTAATTACGACATTCATAATCAGTAACAATTCGGTATTTTTGCCCGCAGCGGTCAACTAATGCATAATCACCCTGTAAACAATCATGATTACACTCCCCTTCTTGTTCAGCTTGAGCTGCCTGGATAACACAAAAGTCACTAACCATGCAGGGCAGAGGCCCATGTACCATCAATTCAACAGGAATACCAGCGGTAAGTAGTATTTTCAGAACATCGGGACTCATTTCCAACGAGGCAGTTACCCGGCTGATACCCAGTTCCAGCAGCAAGGAGGCCGCATTTTTATTGAAGGTATTTAAGCCATACCCCCCCCACAGTTCCAGACCCACATCCTTTAATATATTTAGGCTGCCAAGATCATTTACCACAAAACCGTTAATGCTTACACTCTCAGTTAATTTCCTAATCTTACGGATAGTTGCCAGATCATTCTGGCTGGCTATTCTCGGAGTTTCTAAATATATGTTTGTGGTGGTGTTTTTCAGCGTTTCGCAAGCTTCATTGATAGCTGCGGGAGACCAATACTGCCCGTTCTGCCGTATTTGATCAGATCCCAGTATGATGTTATCTACGCCTTGTTCTCTAATCCTCTGCAGTCCATCCAGGCCCCCCACCCGAACGGTTAATTCAGGTACGCTTTGAACAGGAAAGGGTATTTCCTTTATACTATCGGATAATTTTAGTTTAATTAAAGTTTCTGTTGAAGTTGGAGGTAGGGGCTCCCTTTTGCCATCAAAACCTATACCCTGCCTATCCAAGGGTTCAATAAAATTACCGGCGGTATAATCCCGGACTCGATGTTCCTGCAGGTCTATAAATTCATTCTCATCCATGTAATAGGAGGCGGGGTCATCAATTAACCTATCCAGAGCCCGGCGATAGGCAGAAACTAATGAAGCCAGAAAATCCGCGCTGCGCATACGCCCTTCAATTTTAAAAGAGCTTATACCTGCAGCAACCATTTCAGGCAAATAAGGATAAAGACAAAGATCTTTATGAGCCAGGAAATACTGATAGCCTTCATAGGTAGGTTCTTTAATCCCTTGCAGTTCATACTGCCAGCGGCAAGGTTTGCGGCATTTACCCCTATTGCCACTCTCTCCACTGATAAAACTGCTCATAAAACACTGACCGGTATGGGAGATACAAAGATCACCATGAACAAAGTACTCAATCCCCAGGTGGGAACCTGAAGATATTTCCTTAATCTCACTTAAGGAGACATTCTTGGAGAGTATTACCCGCTGAAAGCCCTGGGCTTCTAGTATTCTTACCGCTTCCAAGTTAGCAATCCCCATCTGGACACTGGCATGTAAGGGTAGATCCAGTCGCATTTTAGCACAGAGATCAACAATACCCAAATCCTGTACGATTATAGCATCTACGCCGGTATCTTTTAAAAACAAAAGATAATTAGCGATGTCTTCCATCTCATTACTGTTATATAGATTATTGATTGTTATATATATTTTGCGGTTTCTTTTGTGCATAAAATCTACCGCATATTTTATTTCGTCATCAGTAAAATTAAAATCGTTTTTAAGGGCACGCATATTGAATCTTTTTCCACCCAGATAGACGGCATCAGCGCCAGCTGCTGCAACTCTGTGCAGCACTTCCATCTTGCCGGCCGGAGCCAGCAGTTCCAATTCCTGAAAAGGCATTACAGTACTCCTTTAGTATATTAAGGTTTATAGAATGGCATATAAGAGTTGTATTACTATCCTCTGCACCAGGGTAATCGCCAGTAAAACTACAATTGGCGAGAAGTCCATTCCACCGGCAGCCGGGATCATTCTTCGAAAAGGAGCCATTATTGGTTCTGTCACCTCATAAATAAACCGAATAATGGGTTGATAAGGATCATGGCGAACAAAGGTTAAAATACAACGTATTATTATAAGCCAGGTGAGAACTTCAAAAAATACGTTTACTAATTGTATAATGTTCAATTATCTATCCTCCCAAAATGTTTAGTCAGTGCCCAACTCTATGGAGCGCTGGCAGGCTCTTTCCAATGCGGCAAAAAATGCCTCTCTGATACCACCTGCTTCTAGCTCTCGCAGCCCAGCGATGGTAGTTCCTCCCGGCGAAGTTACCTGGGCTTTAAGTACTGCGGGATGCTCACCGGTTTGGGCAAGCATGCTCAAGCTGCCTTTGAATGTCTGCAATACCAAGCTGCGGCTTATATCACTGCTTAAGCCTAAACTCAAGGAGGCATCCATCATCGCTTCAACCAGCAAGAAAACATAAGCCGGGCCGCTTCCCGATACAGCGGTAACCGCATCCATGTATGTTTCGTCCAGGATGACTGACAGGCCCACGCGTTCTACTATAGTCTGCACTAATTGCAAGTCAGCCGGGCTGGCATATTTTCCCCCTGCAATGGCTGAGACACCCTCGCCAACCAGGCAGGGCGTATTGGGCATTACTCTCACGACTCTAACCGGTTTACCCAGTTCTTTCTCGATTGATGCAGTTTTTATCCCTGCGGCAATTGAAATAAGTAATTTGTCATTGTTCCACGTGGAAGCAGTCTCAGCCAGAATCCTCTTTATCTGTGCCGGTTTTACAGCCAGAATTACTATATCAGCATCGGCTACCAACTGTTCCTGATTGGCCGGAATAGCATTAAATTCCTGGACAAACAACTGGGTACGCTCACTGGCGGTATCACAGGCATAAATAATACTTTCTTCCCAAGAATCTTGAGTAATTCCTTTTAACAGGGCATAACCCATTTTTCCGCAGCCGATAATTCCAAGTGTAGGAGGCATCAACGTTTTCCTCCAAAAGGTTCCATCTGCATTAAATCGTGTTTCCGCATCAAAGTTTTGTGGTCCTTACTTATTTCGACCGAAGATGGGGCAAAAAGAAATATATTTTGTCCTAGCTGCTGGCTCTGCCCGTCTAAAGCATATAGTGCTCCGCTGATGAAGTCTATAATTTTCTGAGATACTTCGGGGCGGGTGGATTCAAAGTTAAGTATCACTTGTTTGCGGTTTTTGAGATGATCAGCCAGAGCCTGCGCCTCTTCAAATTTTTCTGGTTCGCAAACGATTATTTTCATGCCTTTACCGGTGTGCAAGGATACAACATTCCCTCCTGACCTGTTTTCACGCTCAAGTGGTACCGGTAGTTCTTTGTATTCTTCCTCTGCTTCCGTCTCAACCCCCAGCCATTTCCAAAGACTATCTATAACTCCCATGGTACAGCCTCCTTTTCTTCATCAATATGATTTATATAAACAGCGCACTGCCAATACGCACTATATTGGCTCCTTCTTCGATCGCAACCTCATAATCCTGAGACATTCCCATTGACAGGTACTTCAAATTAACATTACTATATTTTTTGCGAGCCAGGCTTTCTTTAAGCAAAGTCAATTCGCGAAATACCGGTCTGCTAGCTTCCGGATCACTATCCTGAACTGCTATGGTCATAAGCCCTAAAACCTGAATATTGTTTAGTTCCCCAATAGATTGCAGGAAGTTGTCCACTTCTTTGGCCTCAAATCCTGCCTTGCTTTCCTCCCCCGATATGTTTACCTCCACAAGAACCGGTACTTTAATATCCAAATATTGACCTCGTTTATTGATTTCTTGAGCTAACGCCCATCTATCCAGGGAGTGTATCAGGAACGCTCTCCCTACAATGTCTTTAACTTTATTGGTCTGTAATCTTCCTATCAGGTGCCACCGGGCTTGAGGCAAATTGTTTATTTTGCGGGTGAATTCCTGCACCCTGTTTTCTCCGAAATCAACGATACCTAGATCATAGGCCTGACGAACAGAAGCGTTATCTACCATCTTGCTTACTGCAACCAGCGTAATATCTTGACCGCGGCGACCAGTTTTCCGTGCAGCGCGATCAATGTTCGTCATAATTTGGGTTATCCGGCTGTCCATGTCGCCCATTGTATCACCTGTCCACTCTCTATCTATTCGGGAGGATTGGTTAATACCATATCGGTTGTTTTCAATCCCTCAACCAAATAAATACTATCTTTCGACTTTATTATTTTTATCGGTCTAAAACTAATATCTTCGCCATTAGAACAATATACTCCTTTTTTCCCGTCCTTCTCAACCAAAGCTTTTTCCAGTATCAGATAGCCACTGCAAGAATCAAAAACCACTTCCACCTCGACAAAACGTTGATCCAGTAATTCTTCCTGAAAACCACTAAATTGAACGACCATCAATAGTTCCCCGAAGTCTTGTTTCATATCGACAATTACCGCCTTGCCTAATTCCATCCCGCCCTGGAGTATACTTACCTGACGTTGGAGCTTTACCTCAAAATTAATGTTATTCAGGGGGAAATGAACCAGTAAACGGGTCGGTACCAGGTTATCCACAATTTTAAAGAGTGGTTGTCCAGCCGCAACCGGCTGGCCCTCCTTCACCTGGGTAGTTTTATATTTGAAAATTTCGGGGGTTACTGCTGGCAGGTCGATATTCCGCAATACTTCTTCCAGCCCGTCGGTTTTTTGGGTAAATGTCCCTGATTCTTGGGCCCGCATCGGAACTCGTCCCTGAGCAGTAACGAAATAACCCAAGAGAGTTCCCTTGCTGATCTTTTCCTGATCTTTTACCATGTTCTCAAAATGCCCGGCATATTCGGCCAGTACCATATCTTCGCTCTTTAAAACGATGGCTTTCCCATTTGCTTTATCTTCCATGGTCCCATACTCTACTATTTTAATATCACGGTTAAACCTGCTAATGGTAGAAATAGTGTTTACACTCAACCGGTAGATAATTCCCAGAGCTAAAATACACACTCCCAACAACAGCGCAACCCTGATCATACTCATTCTTTTGCCCCTGCGCTCCAGTCTTGCCATTCTACGGGACAATTAGTTTCCCTCCTTAGGTTTTATCCGATGACTAACCCGCTCTAAGACCCCCATCTTCTATATGTGGGGGTTAAGAGCGGCTTCAGGTGGAGTTAAAATTCCACCTGAAGCAAGTCTTACTTTATAAGGCAATAAAGCTGACCCCAAAAGTGGAGCCTTTGCCTACTTCACTGTCCACCATTACTTCGCCGCCATGCGATTCTACAATATGCTTAACTATCGCCAATCCCAGTCCTGTTCCCCCCTGATTCCTGGAACGGGCTTTGTCCACCCGGTAAAATCTTTCAAAGACCCGGGGGAGACTTTCATGGGGAATGCCCACACCGGTATCTGTTACGGTAGTCACCAGCCGATTGTTGGTCTCATAGCTGCGGATAGTGATTTTTCCATTTCGAGGTGTGTATTTAATAGCATTATCCAATAGGTTGATGAAAACCTGGTTCAGAAGATCCTCATCGGCATGAATATAAGGTAGACTGTGCTTGAAAATGTATTCAACCCGCAGCGATTTTTCACTTATTTGCGGTCCCAGAATGTTCATCACACCAATTATACGGCGGGCAATACATAATGGTTCGGTCTTAATAGCATGCTCCTTTGATTCAATGGATGATAGGGTAAGCAAGTCTTCGATAAGCCTGCTCAGGCGATAAGTCTCGCTGTCAATTATAGTCAGAAAGCGTCGGCACAGAACATTGTTTTCCATGGCTCCATCCAGCAAAGTCTCCACAAAGCCCTTGATCGAGGTAAGAGGCGTTCTCAGCTCGTGGGAAACATTCCCCACAAATTCAGACCTCATCTGGTCAAAGTTACGAGCGTCAGTCACATCATGAAAAACAGCCACTGCTCCGTTTATATTAAGATTTGTCCCCTTGGTGGGGGCAACATGCACTCTATATATTTGAGAATGAGGTTTAATCTCAGTTTCAACAAACACTTCCTTGCCGTTCCTTAATACATCGCTAATCATTTCATTGATTTTGACGTAATCAGGTAAGTCCGCAAAGGTCTTCCCCAGTAATACTCCATCCCTTACCATAAAAATATTCTCAGCAGCCTTATTGGCTAAAATAAACTGGGATTGTTCGTTTAGTACTAAAACTCCTTCTTCCATACTGGTAAGTATGGCATGCATGGTTTTTTCTTGATCAAAGTCCCGCATTTACAATCCCCTTCTTAATACTGATCCATTTTCTTCAACAAATTTATAACCAACCCCGCGTACTGTTTCAATATACTCTGGGAAACTGGGATCATCGTTTAATTTTTGCCTTAAATGTCTGATGTGCACATCTACGGTACGGGTGTCTCCCGAAAATTCGTAGCCCCAAACTTTTTCCAAAAGAACTTCCCGATTGAAAACTTTGCCTTGATGAGTCGCCATTATTTTCAGAAGTTCAAATTCCTTAGGAGTCAGTTCTAATTTTACATCTCCCAGGAATGCTTCGTATTGATCAGGTACCACCAATAAATTCTTGAAAACATAGACTTTGGTGCCAACCGCTTGTTCTGCTTCCAGAATCCTTATGGCTCTCAATCTGGCTTTCACTCTGGCCACCAACTCACGCGGACTAAAGGGTTTCTTAATATAATCGTCCGCCCCTAATTCCAGCCCTAAGACCGTATCAATCTCTTCAGCCCTGGCTGTCAGCATGATTATTGGGATTGAGTTATAACTATTATCCTGTTTCAATGTCTGGCATACTTCGAGTCCATCCATGTTAGGCAACATGATGTCCAGGATAATTAAATCCGGAGGCTCACTTTTTACCTGTTCCATGGCGCTCAGCCCATCATAGGCAACAATAACCTGAAAACCTTCTTTTTCTAAATTAAACTTAACCAATTCAACAATATAGGTTTCATCATCTACTACTAGAATTTTGGACAATGCCAAACTCATCACCTCAATATTCAAGGCCTATTAGGGCACCCATACGTCCCGTTTTACCATTTTCCCGGCGGTGGGAATAAAAGATATCTGTACGGCAAGCTGTACATAATTCACAGGTACTAATATGTGACGCCTGCACACCAACTTCCAGCAACAGCTGCCGATTGGTCGCCTGTAAGTTCCAGTTGGAGGACTTATTGTCATTGTATGTAATTATATCATGTAAGCTTGGAAATTCAGCATTTACTTTCAGGGCAAGATCAGGTTGAATCTGAAAACAGCATGGCCCAATGCCTGGTCCAATAAAAATTTGGACCTCATGAGCATAGGTCCCGTATTCTTTCTGCATGGCCGCAAGCACATGAAGTGCAATCCTTCCCATGGTGCCCTTCCAACCACAATGAGCTATTCCGATGGCACGATTCACAGGGTCGTAGAAATAGACCGGTACGCAGTCCGCATAGAAACTCAGCAGGTATACACCTGGATTATTGGTAATCATGGCATCCGAGTTGGGAATAGCTTCCTCCAGTTGGCGCGCTCCTCGGCCCCGGTCACTCTGTTCTACACGGGTCACAATATTGCCATGTACTTGCTGGCAGCAGACTGCATTATCTAATTGGGCATCGAAAGCAGCGAGAAGCCGCCTCCTGTTTTCCAGAACCAGGTCTTTGCGGTCTTCAACATGTAAACCCATATTGAGCGAGTTATAAACACCGTCGCTAACACCGCCCTGACGGGTCGTAAAGACTGCATTAACCCCTTCTTTTAACCACTCTTGCAAAGAAAGGAATTGAATATTGTTTCTAGTAATAAAATTCCAACGGTTCATTTGTTCTTATTCTCCATTTCACATAGAATATTATCAGGAGGTGTTGTAATATGAATTGTCCTGAATGCAATAACCCAGTGTATGATAGCAACCAACCTTGCGCCAAATGTGGGCTGAACTTATCTGAATCCAACTGGGTGGTTATATCTACGGTTTACCCTCCAGATGATGTGTTAATGGAAGGCCTGATTCAGTCTTTTGGTATTCCGGTTCGTCTTATCCACTCCGTGGGTTCAGTATTTGGCATATCGGTAGGTCCGCTCGGTGAAGTAAAAATAGCCGTACCGGAAGCATATGCCTCCAGGGCAAGAGAGCTTTTGCAAGCAGAACTGGAGGAAGAGGAACCTGGTGAATAAAATCGTTTCAGGTAGGGGGACAAGGGGACGGTTCTTCTGTCCCTCCCCAGCTTCTCAGCTTTTTGAGAAGGGACAGAAGAACCGTCCCCTCGTCCCCCCCTTGGCATGCTGCCATGCTACTTGCTCTTTAACTGATCTATTGCGTTGATGAAGCTGTTCACATCGGTAAATTGCCGATATACTGAGGCAAAGCGGACATATGCCACCTCATCTAAATTTCGCAGCTTGTCCATCACCATTTCGCCAATAACCATGCTGCTTACTTCTCTGTCATTGAAATCTCGCAAATCTGTTTCAATAGAGTTAACTATTTTTTCGATGGTTTCTGAGCTAACGGGTCTTTTTTCGCACGCGCGGGTCAGACCGTTCAATATCTTGTTACGGTCAAATTGTTCCCGGTTGCCCCCCTTTTTAATAACCAATAGGGGCCTTTCCTCTATCCTCTCATAGGTGGTAAATCTTCTTTTGCATACTGCACATTCGCGTCGCCTTCTGATAACAGCTCCATCTTCACTTGAGCGGCTGTCGATTACTTTACTTTCTGCTTCCTGACAATAAGGGCATAACATCGTTTTCACTCCAATGCGGGAAGTACCAGATTTTAAAGGCCTTACTATGCACCTATTATGAACAAAATAATGATCATAATCAACTAAACTGCTGGCAAATAGTTAATATCGTTTTATATCATCCACGTAGCGGCCGTCAAATTTCCCATCAATCTCGCTAAAAGTTGGCACTTCGACCAGTATTACGTCCATGCCAATGCGCACGATTTTATCCCAAGGAACTATTACCTCTTCTCTTTTGGCAAAAACACTCCACCCTCTCACCTGACCTGGAAGCATAAAAGCCAAAACTCTTCCTTTTTCTATGTCCAAATCTATGTCTATAATATTGCCCAGTTTCTTACCATCCAGGATATTAATAACCTCTCTGGTACGGAGATCGGACAATTTCACCATAGAATCACCCCTATTCAGAATGTTTATATTTGCAGTATATGAAGGGCTTAGGTAAAACTTGCCTTTATATTTTTTAGCAGGGCCAACGCGGTGTACAGCTAATTGCTCTTATTTATTTGATAAAGGAGCAATAATTTGACCGGGAACATTAAAATTCACATAAGTCTGGGGAACAGCACCTACGATTATAGTATCCGCCAGAGGTACTGTGGTTGAGACATTTAAATCTTTATTAACCAGGGGCACCGCAATTTTTATAGAGGTGTTTATCTTCAAATAGATGAGGTGACGGGTCTGGTTTATGCCTGCCTGTTCAAACTTGTTTTCGATCTCAACATTTACCTGGCGGGCTGGGATTATTCTTACCTTCATTCTAGGTCCATAGGTTGCCAGAAATATAGAACCGGTTACCTGTCCAAGGGCAATACTGATCGTATTCGATTGTAATTTGCGGGTACTGGTTATTACCTCATTAATGGTATTGGCTATTATCTGATTAAGTACCACCGTATTAGCTTGCAACATTACAATGTTACCCTTCTCATCTTTGTGTACGTACATAATATCCCTATAATCAGTTTTGGCAACTATTTTGTCGTTAACAGCCTGGTTGATTATTTCAACCGTTTCCAACTGGGCTTGAGATCGGGCAATCTCTAAAATGCTGGCTTTTAACCTTAAATCTGTAAGCACTATTATGGTCAGGAAGGCAATTATGGTCATGACGCTCAACAATGGCAACCATTTTCTGGCCAACGCAATCCCTCCATGAATTCTCACTTTTTACCCTGATTGTTCTAATATATGAGAAGTATTTATATTTTGTGACTTTTTTTAATAAGGCGATCAGGGACCAGGGACAGGTAGGGGACAAAGGGGACAGGTTCGTTGTCCCACTCCCACTTACCTGGACCATGGGAGTGGGACAACGAACCTGTCCCCGGCCGCCCTCTCATTCTCCTTTGAAAATTAGGATGCCATAAGCTACTATATAGAGATGAAGGAGTGAGGTTAGAATGGAAAATGTTAGAGTACGATTTGCACCTAGTCCCACCGGGACTTTACATATTGGCGGGGCCCGCACTGCATTATTTAATTGGCTTTATGCCCGAAATAAAAAGGGGCAGCTTGTCCTCCGTCTGGAAGATACGGACAGCCGCAGATCTACTGAAGATTCTGCCGCAGGAATTCTGGATGGTTTAAGATGGCTGGGTTTAGATTGGGATGAGGGACCCGATATCGGGGGACCTTATGGTCCGTATCGTCAGAGCGAACGCCTGACCATTTATCAAACATATCTACAGCAATTGGTGAATGAAGGAAAAGCTTACTATTGCTTTTGTTCAGCCGAAACGTTACATGAACAACGGGAAAAAGCCCAGCAGGGAAAAAACAATTATAGGTATGATGGGGCATGCATTGATCTTACCCCGGAACAGATAGAGGCCAATTTAGAGAAGGGATTGCATGCGGTTATCCGGCTCAAGGTGCCGCAGCAAGGGCAAACGGTCGTGAGTGATCTTATCCGTGGTGAGGTAGCATTTGACAACAGTCTGCTGGACGACTTTATCATAGCCAAATCGGATGGCTGGCCAACCTACAATTTTGCAGTGGTAATTGATGATTACACTATGAAAATCACCCATGTAATCAGGGCAGAAGAACATTTGTCCAATACTCCAAAACAACTGCAGGTTTATCATGCTCTGGGATTAAATCCGCCATTGTTTGCTCATGTTTCAATGATATTGGCACCAGACCGCAGCAAGCTTTCCAAGCGTCATGGCGCCACCTCCGTTCAGGAGTTCAGAGATGAAGGCTACCTCCCAGAAGCCCTGGTTAATTACCTGGCGCTGCTCGGATGGTCCCCCGGTGAGAATATAGATGTTTTTCCTTGGGAGGAAATGCCGCAGCGGTTTTCCTTGGACGATGTATCACGCTCCGCAGCTATCTATGACCTGAAAAAACTGGCCTGGATAAATGGTCATTACATTTCAATTACCAGTATTGATCGTATTATTAAAATGCTTGAGCCTGATGCCCGGCAAAAGGGATGGCTGCCCCCTGACAATATTGATTATTTTTACAAGGTAATCGATCTGGTGCGCAGTCGGGCCAAGACCGTCAGCGAGATACTAGGCTTAGCTGAATATTTTTTTGAAGAACCCACCGGGTATGATGAAAAAGGACTGGAGAAATATTTTCGCAAAAGTGGCTGCCAGGAGAAATTAGCGGCTATCCTGGAAGCTCTAAGCCAGGTCCATAGTTTCACCGCGCCCCAACTGGAGGAGTCCATCCGTTTAAAAGCTGACGAATTGGGATTAAAAGCTTCAGAATTGATTCATCCGGCTCGCCTGGCCCTTACCGGCCGAACTACGACCCCTGGCCTTTTTCAAATAATGGAGTTGCTCGGCAGTGCAATATCTCAGGCGAGAATTTATAAAGCTATGGATTATATTCGAAATTTGGGATAAAACCCATATAATTCGTAAAGCTTTTGACATTCCTCACCCCCTGTATTATAATATTTTTTGCGCGAGATAATTTGCGCAGTACAGCCGAATGGTGTAGAGGTAGCACGACTGACTCTGGATCAGTTCGCCAGGGTTCGAATCCTTGTTCGGCTGCCATTTGGCCCCATCGTCTAGCGGTTAGGACGCCGCCCTCTCAAGGCGGAAGCGGGGGTTCGATTCCCCCTGGGGCTACCATTAAGATGATAAAGACCACTAGTTGAGTGGTCTCAGAGTGTCGATAAAGTCAGACCTAGCAAAAAAGTTCAAGAGCAAGGCATTAATGAAAGCCAGTGATTGAGGCGTACATAAGGTACGTCGATTGAACGGGCTTTTGTTAATAACGCAGCTATTGGGCTTTTTTGACGGTCTGAAACCACTCGCTGAGTGGTCTTTAGTATATGAGAGGAGGCACTATTAAGTGCGGACACTAGTGGCAACGGCATTACTCAATTCCAAAGGTAAGGAAGTATATTGTACTGCCAAAAAGATAACCGACCAACATATGAGCTATATTCGTAATTCTGACCGTAAGGATCTGGAAGCGGTTGGTTTTGATTTTATTAAGATGTTGTCTCTGGAATATCCAAATGTTAAAGGTTATGCGATTTTTTTCGAGGGCCATGTCGACGACATAATGCCTGCCCTAAAATCGATGGAGATCCATTATTAAGCAATTTTTGGGAGAAGCCATGGGGACGTTTCGTCTGGCTCGGCTGTTAAGCCGGATGCCAAACGAAACGTTCCCATGGCTTCCGTGGCTTACAGGTGATATTACAAGAGGAAGAAACGAGAACCATCTCGTTTCCTCCTCTTTCATCTTTACAATCCTGGGGACACGGGGCCAGGTCCCTTGTCCCACCTTTAGCAATTTAGCCCTGGGACAAGGGACCTGTCCCCACTATTTTCACAAATTTGCGTTTTCCAATCTGGATAACCATGCCTGGTTCCAAATGAATGTCTTCTTGCTCATATTTGTCCCCGTTTACCTTGACAGCCCCCTGCTTGAGCATACGTCTGCCCTCACTGGTAGAATCAACTAATCCTTTTTCATTAAGAAACTTAGGCAGCCACACATCTATCTCATCAACCATAATCTCGGGAATATCATCCGGGATATCACGCTGGGAATAAACCAGCTTGAATCTTTCCATGGCCTGAGTTGCCTCTTCAGGACTGTGGAAGGTGGAAATGAGTTCCATCGCTAGTCTGATTTTCGCATCCCGGGGGTTTAGTTCTTCCTTATCCATCTGGCTTCTCATAGCCTCGATTTCTGACATAGGTACGCGGGTGAGGAGTTCATAATATCGGCAAATTAAGTTGTCACTGATAGACATAGTTTTGCCAAACATCTCATAGGGATCATCGTTTACCCCTATATAATTACCCAGACTCTTACTCATCTTCTGAATGCCATCAGTACCCTCGAGAATAGGCATCATCAGGGCTACCTGAGGTTCAAATCCATATTCTTTCAACAAATGCCGGCCTACCAGCAGGTTGAATTTTTGATCGGTTCCTCCCAATTCCACATCTGCCTGAAGAGCCACTGAATCATATCCCTGCATCAGGGGATACATAAATTCATGCACTCCAATCGGTAACCCTTCTTTATAGCGTTTCTCAAAATCATCGCGTTCCATCATTCGAGCAACTGTATACTTAGCTGCCAGCTTAAGCACATCAATCATATTCAAGTGCATTAACCACTCACTATTAAAATGCATAATAGTTTTATTAGGATCCAGCACTTTATAAATCTGTTCCTGATAAGTACGGGCATTGTTGTTGATTTGCTCTTCGGTCAGCTGTTTGCGGGTTTCTGACTTGCCGCTGGGATCACCGATTCGCCCGGTAAAATCCCCAATAATTAAATGAATCTCATGTCCCAAGTCCTGAAATTGACGAAGTTTATTTAATACCACGGTATGTCCCAGGTGAATATCGGGGGCGGTTGGATCCAGACCCAGTTTAATCCTCAGGGGTTTACCCTCCCGGATGGATTTCTCAAGTTTCTTAATCAGGTCTTCCCGTGGCAGAATTTCGATAACCCCACGCTCTATCTGCTCCATTTGGCTCCGCGCCATATCTTTTATTGCAGTTTCCATTTCATTACCTCCTTGCCATTAAAAAATGATAGCATATTGATTTGTTGATATGCAATAATTAGACCTGCAAACCCGTATAGCATTTTAGCGGGCTACATTTGCAAAGCAGGATTTTTTATGTTTCTTGTCTAATCATTAGACAATACGACTGTTAGCAGGAGGCTTTATGTAACATGGCAAATGCATCTAAACCGCAGCCAAAACTGCGGAAACTTATCAATCGGATTAAATGGCGTCCTTTGATAACTTGGTTTCTTCTCATCGGCATAATTTCATTCTTTGGAATATCGTCTTATGTAGCGGCAACGTTACCCACTTTTGATCCCCAACAGTTAATCGGTGACAATAGCACATTGCTTTATGATGAAGATGGTAAGGTCTTTTCCAGCTTGCATGCTGGCGAAAACCGCACTGAGGTTACCCTGGAGAAAATCCCCCCGGTGCTGATACAGGCATTTATCGCTACGGAGGATAAGGCTTTTTATGATCATCACGGCGTGAATTACAAGGGTATCGCTCGGGCATTGCTTCGTAATGTTCAGTCGGGTGATCTGACCGGCCAAGGTGCGAGCACGATTACTCAACAGTTGGCTCGGACCTCGTTTTTGACCGCTGACAAGAATTGGCTTAGAAAGGTTAAGGAAGTATTTTTAGCCTATAGAATAGAGTTTACTTTTTCCAAAGAAGAGATTTTGGAAATGTATCTTAACAAAATATACTTCGGAGCTGGCGCTTATGGAGTTCAAGCAGCGGCCAACACCTACTTCGGCAAAGACGTGGGGCAACTTACCTTGCCGGAATCAGCTTTACTGGCGGGCCTTGTTCAAAGTCCCAATAATTATAACCCTTTCACTGATATTGACAAGGCTAAAGCTAGACAGAAGCTGGTTTTGTTAAGTATGGTAGACTCGGGTTTTATTAATCAGGCGGCTTCCACCCAGGCTTATGACGCTCCTCTGCAATTGGCCAAGGTTCAAAGCTCCTCTGCCAAGTATGGTTTTTACGTCGATGCGGTTATCGATGAGGCTGCACAAATACTGGCTGATGTCAAAGGATATGAGGATGGCGACAGTGCAGTATATAAGTCGGGGCTAAACATTTATACCACTATTGATGCACCTTTGCAGGCTTACGCTGAGGAATATTTTAAAAACACCGCCAATTTCCCGGCCAATAATAAAAGTGGTCAGGCTGTTCAGGTGGGTATGACCATTATCGAGAACAGCAGCGGCGATATTAAAGCCATTATGGGAGGACGCCAATATCAACAGCAGCGTGGTTTTAACCGGGCTACCAATGCTTATCGCCAACCGGGCTCCTCTATTAAACCTTTGACAGTCTATTCTCCGGCCCTGGAAAAAGGTATAATGCCTTTTAATGTTCTGGATGACTCACCTATTTCCTATAAGACTTCCGGCGGAACTTGGGCACCGGAAAATTATGATAATACGTTCCGTGGCCTGATAACCATGCGTAAGGCGGTGGAGATGTCAGTCAATACTATTGCAGTGCAGACGTTAGATCAGGTAGGGGTTCGCAATGGTTTTGATATGGGAAATCAATTAGGTCTGAACTTAGTAGACACTCCGGGGACGAATGATTTAAATCTCGCAGCATTGGCCTTAGGCGGTTTAACCAAAGGCGTAACTCCTGTGCAGATGGCCGCTGCGTATTCAAGTTTAGGGAATACCGGCATTTATAATAAGCCTCACTTTATTGCCAAGATTGTTGATGCCCAAGGAATTACAATTTATGAATTCAAACCTCAATCGGAACGGGTAATGACCGCGCAGACTTCCTGGTTGATGAATAACATACTGCAGTCGGCAGTGAGCGTCGGAACTGGTACTAATGCCAAAGTCCCCAATGTTCCTACTGCAGGTAAAACTGGTACTTCCGAGGATTTGACTGACATCTGGTTCTGCGGAGTTACTCCTTCCTTTTCGGGAGCAGTATGGATGGGATATGATGATCAGAAGTATAAAATGACTAATGTATACGGTGGAGGTTTTCCAGCGCTCATGTTTAAAGCCATGATGCAAAAAGCTCAAGAGGGAGTAAAAGTAGGCAGCTGGCCCATGCCAGCTAATATAGTTCAGGTTACAGTTTGTAATAAATCAGGTAAACTCCCCTCCCCATTGTGCCCCTCTGACGAGGTTATTACTGAATATTGTCTCAAGGGAAGTGAACCGACTGAAACCTGTAATTTGCATCAGAATGTGGTCATTTGTAAAGAGACAGGCAAATTGGCCACTCAATACTGCCCCGATACAACAATTATAGCGGCCATAAGAGCCGCGGACCATAGCGTTGATCCTAAAAAAATACCTACTGAAACTTGTACTGTCCATACCAATTTCAATATCTCCGGGCTTTTGAAGAATAAGGTTAAAATATGTACCGATCCTCGTCACGGCGGGCTGCTCTATAAGGCCAACATTTCCGGTCGTTTTAAATCGGGAGGGTGTCCTGATGAGTTCGTTCATGAAATCGTCATTCCGCCGGGTGAATCTATACCTTTGTGCCCCCTGGAAGACCACCAGGTAAACTAGGCAGCTCTGCCAAAACAGGCGGCTATTTCAGATTGATAACCGTTACCCCATAGCCGCCTTCTTCTCTTAAACCGTCGCGAAAATCCTCGACGTAGCGGTGTCCCTTTAAATAACTGCGGACTGCTGTACGCAGCGCTCCAGTTCCTTTGCCATGGATGATTCTAACTCTAGTCATCCCCACCAGGTTAGCATCCTCCAGGTATTTATCCAGTTCGGTCAGCGCATCTTCAGCGTATTTCCCGCGCAAATCAATTTCCGTTGAAATATTCTGGGCTTTTTCCAGAAATGTATGAGTTCGGCTTGCAACCTTTTTCCCTTCAACAGATTGACTCAGTGCCAGCTGATCTTTCGCAATGGTAAGTTTGATACTGCCTATCTGCACTGCCACATCTCCCTGAGCATTAGGGCCTTCCAGCACGTAACCGGACTGATTAATACTTCTGACCAGAACATAATCACCAGGACGGATATCTTGATCAGTACGTGCCTCCTCAGCGAGTGGGTAATTCACGATCAGATCTTTTATTCTCTTGCTTTTTTTCTCGACTTCATGCCATTTGGGTGGTTGTTCTTTATCTTTAATAAGTTCCTTCAATTCTTCAATGGCTTCGTTGGCTTCCCGCTTAATACGCCGCACATACTGGTCGGCTTCCTGTTTAGCCTTCTGTAAAGCAGTACTTTTCTCCTCATGAAATCTAGCTTGCTCGCTTGCCAACGATTCATGATCTAATTTTAACTGCCTTTGCGCCGTTTCTAATTCCTGGCTGCTGATCTCAAAAAAGTAGCGGCTTTCTTTGAGTTGGCGAATCATATTGCCTATTTCCATTTCCCGCTCGGGAACCAGTTGACGCGCTTTGTCCACCAGGGCACTCTTAAGGCCTAAACGAACTGCAATTTCAAAGGCATTACTCTGCCCGGGAGTGCCGATAGTCAATTCATAAGTAGGAGCAAGGGTAATAGGGTTAAATTCCACGCAGGCATTTTCTACCCTGTCATTCTGATAAGCAAAGGTTTTCAGTTCACTCTGATGGGTGGTTACTACTACCCGCGCCCCCCTAGCCTTCAACTCTTCCAGAATTGCACGAGCCAGGGCTGATCCTTCTACTGGATCAGTGCCGGCTCCCAGTTCATCAAGCAAAATCAGCGACTGCCCGTCTACCTTATCTAATATGTGAACTATGTTTCTCAGATGTGATGAGAAGGTACTCAAGGATTGCTCGATACTCTGCTCATCCCCGATATCAACAAATATCTGTTTAAAAACCGCTACCTTACTTTTCTCCCGAGCCGGTATAAAAAGCCCGCTCATGGCCATAACGGTCAATAATCCAATGGTTTTTAATACTACCGTTTTTCCGCCGGTGTTAGGTCCGGTAATAACCAGGATATCAAATTTTTTACCAAGTTCAACATTTATCGGTACTGCCTTTTCACCCAGTAAAGGATGGCGGGCCCGGTTTATTTCAACCCGGCCGGTATCATTCATTTCAGGTCGAAAGGCGTCCATATCATAGGCCAGATGCGCACGGGCAAATAACATATCCAAATAGTTTAAGGTTTCGTAATTAACCAGTAAATCATTTACTACAAGAGTCACTGCCGAACTTAGGGAGCGTAATATTCGTTCCACTTCCCTTTTTTCCTCGATTTGTAAACTCTTTATACGGTTATTCTGTTCGACGACTGCCAATGGTTCAATAAATACAGTTGCTCCACTGGCGGACTCATCATGGACTATTCCTTTTACATCATTGCGGTGTTCCTGTTTAACCGGTACTACATAGCGCCCGGCCCGCTCAGTTATTAAAGCATCCTGCAAAAGGCTCTGGTTATTGCCGGAACGGATAAAGTTCTGCAAGTAATCCTTGATGCGCTGACGAGCGGAATCGATTCCCTTTCTGATATTTTTCAACTCGGTTGAGGCATCATCCCTTATTGATCCGTCTTCGTCTATGGCCGCCTGGATTTGTTTTTCTAAATCCGGATGGCTCGTTAAATCTGCGGCAATAGCTGTTAATACCTTGGCTGAAGCGCCAATATATTTTAGAGCCAGCCGCGCCGCCCGAACCAGATGGTAAATATCCAGCAAGTCGGCCGGATCCAGGATACCTGATATGCGCGCTTTACCTAGGTGTTTTTCTACCGGTTTTAGGGAACTCAGGAAAGCAGGTTCACCATAATGCAATAAATCCATAGCCTCCTGGGTCTCATTCAATCGCATGATGGTTTCCTGAAGATTGTCGGCTGGATAAAGCCCCAGAGCTAGTCTCATGCCTCCTTCAGAATGAGCACGCTCAGCCAGTTGTTGTTGAATCTTATTAAATTCTAGCTTGTCTAACATTATTTTATCCATCTTATAATACCCCACGATAATAATGACCTTTGGTGAAGGAAGAATTATTTATAGAACTCAATTCTTGTTTATATATTGATAATTCGGGTTTAGCCCCCTGCAGCAGTTCATTCAAGGCCTGCCGGTATAGTTGGATCGCAGCGCCAAGATTCTCAGCTGTCATTAATCTGCCCTCAATCCTTAGACTGGCCGGGGCCATTGCCATCATGCGCGGCAGATCTTCGATCATGCACAGGGTACGGGAGTTGAAAATATAAAACCGGCAGTCGGCATCTGTTACCACCGGAAACTCATATCCTTTGCTGTCTTTAATGTAATAGCCTTGGGAAACACAGGGAGCATTGCAGTTTTTCTTGCTTCCCCCCAGTACTCCGCCCAACAAGCAGTACTGTGACTGCATAAGGATTAAGTCGCCATGGACTATCAGCTCGACATTATGGAGATCTCCGAAATTGGCTAATTGCTCCATATTCAATTCTGGAGAAAGACATACACTGCTCACACCCAGCTGAGACAGATACCTTAAGGTATAACGATTGAATATGTTCAAGCTATAATCGGCCAGTGTTTCTAAACCGCTTTGCAGGGCCCACTCCAGATCTGCCCAGCTGGCAATCATGACGCTGCCAAAATGATCCCCTAGCATTTCCCGATAGGAATAATCATCACCAGGCTGGTGTATGCGCGGTAATACCGGTATTATTCGCTCTGCATTTACCAGGTTTAGCTTAAGCAGTTCATTTATCTGTGACTTTTGTAGATGCCGGCGGGCACCCAGCCCTTCCATACCCAAATATATCCTGTCAGCTCCGTTGGCCAAGGCTTGTTCAACCTGCCCTATACTGCTTACTAATACTGTCAAGAGCGGTTTTTGCATCGGCTCCCCGGATTGTGGAGGTTTTAGGAATCTATCTTTCTCACTCCAGTAAACCATAGGATCAATAGGGACAGCCTGTTTATCCTGGAGTATTTTTTGCAGCAACGAATCCACCGCTCGGCGGCGGGCATCATTGATATCACTAAAGGGCACCAGCAGATCCCTGTCACCGTTAATGTTAAGATTTTTCAATTCAAAGGGAGTATTGCCCAACCTGCCAATCTTTTGGCGAAGAATTTCTTCATTCAGGGGATGCTGGTCCGCCAGCTGGGCCAGAGCATGGGTGGCAACCTCCACCCGGTTGCCCTTCCGGTCTGCCATAACTAAACGCAGCGCTTGTCCAGCTGAAATATATACTTCTGCATCGACTGGAATCCGGGAACCTGCATCAACCCGCATGCTTTGCTGAGCCTCACTTAATAACTTTTCATCATGGGTCTTGAAGACCCGATCATTGGCAAAAACCCGCCCATCCAGTTTAATCTCCATTATCTCGCCTGAGCAGGCTTCTCCGACGTTTTGTCCCGCTACTTTCATTTCTCGAACAATAGAGGCAGGAGCCTGACCCTGTCCTACCCATACTACCAGCCCATCTCCCAAGCTGACTGTATCGCTCAGCTTAATTCGGGTAAGCATCTCCCGGTTTTGGTCCACCACTCGGCCTACAAACACCCCCCGGTTGTTAGGTCTTTTAGTACTCAGCAATTCGGTGTTGTCGGCAATCAAGTAACCGCTGCTAAAGTTTCGGTTAAATATTCTCAATAAGCGGTCTTTTAAAGCCGGATCCGGCTCAAAAGCGGGATCATCTTGGAGGCTGTCCAATACTTTACGATAAGCCTTGGTTACCACCGCCACATATTCAGGCCTCTTCATTCTGCCTTCTATTTTTAAAGAAGCTACCCCAGCCTTCTGCAGCTCAGGCAGAAATTCAATTAAACAAAGATCAGCCGGACTCAGCAAATATTTGCCCTGCTCGGGAAGCATAACTCGGTGCTGATCGGGACTTGTATACAATTCATAAGGCATACGACAGGGCTGGGCACACCTGCCCCGATTGCCGCTCCGGCCTCCGACCATACTGCTGAAAAGGCATTGTCCAGAATAACAATAACATAGAGCACCATGAACAAATATCTCCAGTTCTGCCTCATTCACTGCCGAGCGAATGGCAGTGATGTCCGCCAGAGATAATTCCCGCGCTAAAACTATTCGTTTTACACCCTGATTGCGCAGAAAAGCGGCTCCATCCTGATTATGTATAGTCATCTGGGTACTGGCATGAATGCGCAGGCTGGGGAGAACAGTTCGGACCGCGTTTAACAAACCCATGTCCTGCAGGATAACTGCATCTGCACCCGCATTCTGCAATTCGAAAAGATAGTCTAAAACCTCCGTGAACTCGTTATTGTCGATCAGGGTGTTAACGGTTACATAAACCTTTCTGTCTCGCAAATGGGCATACTCAATTGCTTCCCGCAACTGCTTACTGTCAAAGTTACCTGCCGACTGACGGGCACTGTAAAGCTGTCCGCCCAGATATATGGCGTCAGCACCATTGTTTATGGCCGCTATAAAGGAATCCCAGTTGCCAGCCGGGGCTAATAATTCCATTTTGGTAACCAACTCTCTGTCATAATCTTCACTCAGATATGTAAAACGTAATTATTATAGCACAAGGCTTAGTTAAGGGGACAGGTCCGTTGTCCCACTTCTTGCCTTTTAGGAGTGGGACAACGGACCTGTCCCCTTGTCCCCGTGGGCTTTTTTGCCGGTCTGAGCCTAGCCTTTCGAGTTAGGTTGGCTATCCTGCCGCTCTAAAAGGGTGCTGATATGAACCAGTTGATCTTCGATGTTTTTTATGCGCTCCGTTAAATTGGATCCCTTGCTTTCACTGGCTGGATCATCCAGGCGCGAAAATATCTCTGCTCGGGATAACTGCTGGGTCGTCAGCAACGAATTGCCCCCCCCCTTTTTGATGCCAAAATCATCACGGGAGGGTGCTTCTTTTTCTTCCTTCAAAATGACACTGAAACCACCGCAGGCTTCCAATATCCCTTTTTCTACGTCCTGTATATCCCTTACACCTTTTTTTCTTAATTCCTGCATAAGATCATCTACATTAAATTTTTCCCGCGCCAGATTCTTTTTGATTATCTTGCCATTATCAATCAAAATAACTGGAACACCGCTGATAAGGTTAGATAATCGTCCATTTTTTAAACCTAGATAACCGATAAAGTATTCCAACACCGCCAGGGTGGTGAGCACTATGATACCCTCATAATAGGGTATACTTCGATCCAGGGCTACAGATATAACCGTGTCACCAACCCCAGTCATAACTACAAAATCAAAAGGCCCCAGTTCGCCCAGAGCCCTTTTTCCTAATAGGCGAATCATGATTAAAGCCAGGAAGTACATTCCTGCAACTCTTAAAGTAAACTCCAGCATCTGGTGTTCCCTCCTAAAGAGCTTCCTGCCTTAGTATTTCGCCACAATCTTGTGCATTATTCTTTTATATAATCGGTAAGTTCATCTCTGGTCCAGGTATTTATGACGTCCCCCTTCTGCAGCCAGCCTCGGCGTGCATTGAAAACCCCATATTTTACAAGTTTAAGATCATTTTTGTGGTGCGCATCGCTGTTAATTGCGACTTTTATTCCGTATGTACTGGCCCGGCGTGCCAAGGCAGCATCAATATCCAACCGATCAGGATGAGAATTAATCTCCAGTATGACCTTACTTTTCGCTGCTTCCTCCAAGACCCGGTCAATATCCAACTCATATGCCGAACGCCGGTTGAGCAGTCGCCCGCTCAAATGACCAATTATATCAACGTTTTCATCTTTTATAGCTTGGATAATCCTATCGGTTTGTTTTTCTCTATCAAGATGGAAATTGGTGTGTATAGATGCCACCACTATATCTAAAGATTTTAATATTTCGCTGCTAAAATCGAGGCTTCCATCTTTAAGGACGTCAACTTCAGTTCCTTTATAAATAATAAAGTCATCCCATTGTTGGTTAAGTCTATCAATTTCTTCTCCTTGGGTTTTTAAACGTTCTTCATTAAGCCCGCCGCTGATCGGTAAGGATCGTGAGTGATCGGTAACAGCGATATACGCATAGTCTAAACTGCGAGCCGCCTCAGCCATTTCCTCAATCTTGCTGGCGCCGTCACTCCAGGTCGAATGGGTGTGGAGATCTCCCTTTAGGTCACCTAATTGCACCAATTCCGGCAAGGCTCCATTAACGGCCGCACCAATTTCCCCCTGATCTTCTCTTAATTCAGGAGGTATGAATTCTAAATGATAGCGTTCGTAAATCTCTTTTTCACTCTTGCATCTACCCATCAGGTTCAATTCGGACCTGGAAACTAATCTGGCTATGTGCTCCTTGGACCCTGTGGCAGTAAATAATACTGAATAAAAATCGGAGGGGGGAACAATAATCAATTCAAAGGGTATATTAAATTGAAGGGTACCTTGGATGTGCCCCTTCTGAGAACTAACAATCGTTTTTACTTCCCGGTATTTAACAATCTTACTGCGTACAGCAGCTTCATCCTCTGCTGCCACTACTATATCAATGTCGGTGACCAGTGGTTTACCTCTTCTTATGCTGCCAGCCAGTGCTGCTTCTATCACCTGTTCAAATCCCTTGATATGGTTCAATAGTTCTTCAGCCATGGGGAGTACAAAACCCAGGGTATTCTTATCGCTGGTCTGTTCCAGCATTTCAATACCCTTGATGATACTGTATTCAGTCTTTCCTCCCATTCCAGGGAGAGTACGGATCTTTTTGTCCCGGGCTGCCTGCAGGAGTTCTTCCCGGTTAGTAACACCTAGGGTTGCATAGACGGCTTTAATAGTCTTAAAACCAACCCCTGGTATGGAAAGCATATTCAGAAGCCCTTTCGGTACATCCAATAGTATTTTTTCGTAATATTCGCAGCTGCCTTTTTCCACCATTTCTTCTATCTTGGCCTTTATGGCCTTGCCTACGCCGGGAATATCATCTAAGCGTTTTTTTTGATAAAGATATTGAATATCTTCATCAAGATGGTATATGGAATTGGCAGCCTGGCGGTATGCCTTAACCTTAAAGGGGTTTTCATCTTTAAATTGGAGTATATCAGCGATGTGATCCAGGGTCCTGGCGATTTCCCGGTTGGTCATCTATTATCCATCCTATTTTCTCTTTTCCTCTTCTAATACTTTTACCAATTCGTCATAATCTTCTTGCAGTTTATTAAGCTCATCAGCTAGGTTTAGAGCTGTTAAGACAGCAACCTTGCCAATGGATAGACTATGGTTGCGCTGATCTATCATCCGCATGCGACGATCCACGTATGCAGCCAACATCTCAATATATTCGGCATTTTCATTGCCCTTGACTATATATTCCTGGTTAAATATCTCGACCGTTACCCTGTTAGTAGTGTTGCTTTTCTTCCTTTCCAACATTCATGCCCCCTTTGCGGAATTACCTTACTATTTCTATACAAATATCATATTTCCTTCCAGGCGTTAAAAAGGCTTCTCAAAACTTGGCGGAGCGATATTTTTAGCACTCGTTAGCAATCTTTTGGGCTGTCTCCTGGCGGCGGTAATTCAACACAACTTCCAGAGGTTCATAGGTTATGGCCCCGGTCCAGCAATATTGGGCACATTGCGGTTCTCCCCCGCACTGATCACACTTGAAGGCAACCTTCTTTATGGGATTAAAGTTGGCATGACTGAAAGGACAGACTTGAACACACTGTCGGCAGCCGATACATTTTTTTTCATCAATTATTACCAGGCCGGATTCTAGATTTCGGGAACATGCACCCACCGGACAAACCGTCACACAGGCAGGTTTTTCGCACATGGCACAGCTAATCGGTACATTCCAGCCGGCGCGCTCATCCTTGGCAACCCTGATGCGGGACAATGCTGATGAACAAATTCCTTCATGAACCAGAGAGCATATCATTTCACAATTTTTACAGCCGACACATTTATGGTAATTGAACATTAGCACCTTGTTCATCCTAACTCCCCCAATCAAACTTTAAAAATTATACTTCCAGTAGTCTACGGGCAGGCAGATACCACGCTGTTTTTCTGATAAGGGTGTCATCAGTTATGGTTTGTCTAAATTCGCTCAAAGTAGTTCTTTTTTTCATTAAGGTCATCACTGCCCCCAAACCGCTGGTTATCCCTATGGTTTGCATTCCCATAATCAAATCATTCTGTACTAGAACTCTCCAGTATTGGTTATGGGTTTGTCCTTCAATTATATTTATATCTTTGGAGCCCAGGGCTGTAGAGGTCATGCCAATGGATACCGCCGTAATCCCGCAAATATCCTCAACCACCATGCTGACTGCACCTTCATACTCAAGTTCCTGTCCCAAACAATTTAGAGCTGCAACCTGACCTTGTCGCTTGGCGTTAGGCCACAACAGGCTCAGGGTCGGGTTGCCAGTTAGCATATCTATAGATTCAATACAATCACCACAGGCGTAAATACCTTCTACGTTGGTTTGCAGATGAGAGTCAACTTGAATGCCACCCAGTTTCCCTATTTTAACTCCGGCTGTCTGGGCAATTTCCACATTCTGCTTTACTCCCGCAGCCCAGATAATCGTGTCACAAATTATAGTTCGCTGATCAGTGGTAGCTTGTTCAACTCGTTGACCACCGCTTACCCCGATCACTCTCTCTCCGGTTAAGACCCTTATCCCGTGGTCGATGAGTATTTGACCCAGTTGGCGGGCTGGTTCTTCATCAAAAATACGGGGTAAAATATAGTCCATTAACTCCACTATAGTGACCTGACAACCGCGCACCTGCAAAGCTTCCGCGACCTCTATGCCAATGTTCCCGGAGCCAACGACTAACACCTGTCGGGGTTTATGGGCCATTATTCTATCTATATCACCGATAGTCTTAACCACAAAGTTTCCATCGAGGTTGCAGCCGGGTACAGGCGGAATAATAGCTCGGCTGCCCGTAGCTAGAATAAGGCGGTCAAAATCGATGGCTTCTTTATCTGTTATAATAGTGCGTTGCTTGATATCTATTCGGTCTATCTCATATCCGAATTTGGTCGTAATACCTAGGATGGAATAATCCTGCATCCCCTTTATAAAAAGCCGGTTTCTATCCACTCCTCCTGATAAACAGTCGGGAAGTGCACAGGCAGAATATACAGGCAGCTCCTCTTGGGCGATCATAATAATAGGAACTTCCGAGTTTTCCCGGCGAATAGTTTCAGCTGCGCTGTTACCAGCCGCACCGTTGCCAATGATTACGATGTTTTTCATCCCAATCTCCTTTCCCCAGGATCAAGTACAAATACGCCGCAGTGCTTCATTGTGTCTCCCATTATCGAGGACTGCATTCAAGGGAGCATATTGCAAGGCTCCTGTCGGGCAATATTGCACACATTCCGGACTGCCCTGACAGTGGTCACAATTCACCACCGCTTCCTGCAGGTAATCATAATGTGATGCTTCGAAAGGGCAGGCAACCTGACAAGCCCGGCAGGCAATACATGCATCAAGATTTCGAATGGTTAGTCCGTTGACCGGGTCCTTGGTAATTATATTCATCAAACAGACAGCTGCACACGGTGGATTCTCGCATTGCTGACAAACCATCGGGATAAACATTCCTCGGGTCTCGTCCCGCCATATCCTGATTCTAGCCAAGGACGGTTCGCATTGTCGTTTCTTCTTTATTGCGCACGCCATTTGACAAAGGCCACATCCCGTGCATTTTGTGGAGTCTACAATCAGCTGTTTCCTCATATATGCCTCCTCAGCGTTACTCCACACTGCTTAGTCTCAACTCACGCAATTTATCTTCACTAGGTTGGCCCGTCATCGGTTCCCAGCCTCTGGCCACGTAATATTGCCGCAGAACTTCCTGTAGTTGTGCTTCATTCAGTTTTTTACCGCCCACTTCTTGCTCATAAAAACGGCGGGGGAATTTGGAATCTTCCGGTTTCTCACCCTCACGTAAATTAAAAAGTTTGATAAGGTTCCAGCATCTTTCGGATGATTGCATAAGCTCATCTGAAGTTATTTTAATTCCGGTAAAAGCGGTATAAGCTTCGGCTAAAAGTGTGGGACCAAGCCTGTGTTCGACCGGCGGCCGAATGCACACGCCCAAAGAATTGAAGAGATTTATTAAATCCTCTGCCCAGCGCGACATAATGGCAATATCGGTCGTGTCATTTTCCAAATCAATGGCTTGGGATTTTATGGTATCGGGCATATCCAAGGCGTCATACATCTTCTGGTCAAATCCAAAGCGTTCTTTTTGGAATTCATGTTTGTTCTCGTTATAGCGCAGGTTTTCTATGGGGTTGCGGCAACGCAGATGGTCGCCGCCCCTAATATTAGTTAATATTCCAAAGCTCCAAGTAGAGGTCCGGCCACGAGGATCGATCATAGGTATCTCTAAACCCTTGACGTGCATAGCACTGGCTTCCCCATCCTCATACTGCTGGGATGCCCGCAAAGCCCCTTCAGCTAATACCTGACCCAATCCACGGCGGTGGGCGATATCTTCCATCAGGTGCAATATGGCATCATCATCTCCAAAAGCCAGTTCATAACCAACGTCATCCGCAGTAATAATACCACGATTGAAAAGCTCAATGGCCATACCTATAACGCCACCAGCACTGACCATGTCCATCCCATACCTTTGGCTCATTTCGGCAGCCTTTACTGATGCTTCCAGACTCATACCACAACCCGACCCAAAAGAAGTTGTGGGAGTAACTTCCATATCCTTCATACGCAGGCCTTTATATTTGCCTTCTTTTATTTCAACCCAATGGGCGCAGGCAATTATGCAGGATTGACAGGCTACATGTCCATAGGTTAGTTCTTCAACCTTGGGACGAGCGAATTTTTCCTTCCAATCAGGCAGACAACCCTCGGTGAAATTTAGCGCGTTCAGAGCTTTGAAATTTCCGTAGGGCATCGCTGCATTCATGCTCCCGTAGCTTTTAAAAGGCCCAAAAAATGGTGAAGACTCAATGAGTTGGCGAGCTTTCCAGCTTACCTCGATTAATTTTTCTACGTTATCCGGAGTAATACCTAAACTACCCCTTACTACCACTGCTTTTAGGTTCTTCGAACCCATCACTGCACCGAGACCGGTACGGGCCCAGGCATCGTAATAACCATTTTCAATACAGGCAAACCTAACCAAATTCTCCCCGGCCGGTCCTATGAGAGCTGCCTCACAGCCCGGATATTGTTTCCTGAGTATATCTAGAGTTTCCCAAGAATCCTTGCCCCACAGCCGCCCGGCGTCGTGAAAGCTAATCTCCCCATTTTCAATCAACAGGTACACTGGCTTATCTGTTCGTCCTTGAATAACCAAGGCATCAAAGCCGGCATTTTTTAACTGAGTGCCAAAAAACATACCTGAATTGGAAGTGCCAAAAAGACCGGTCATGGGTGATTTTGCCGAAACCTCCGTCCGTGAGGAGGTGGGGAACGTGGAACCAACCATAGTTCCAACTCCGAAAACCAATACGTTTTCGGGGCTTAAAGCATCGATTCCCGTCGGTGCCCTATCATAAATAATCTTGGCGTTAAAACCAATTCCCCCGAGATAGTCTTTGCAAAAATCCTGGGTAAGTTCATTACGATGGAAAGCATTATTGTTAAGATCAACTTCCAGTATTTGCCCTGCATATCCCCTGGATTGCGACATTTGGCTTCCCCCTTCTTGAAAACTTGTTTCGATAATAGCCAGAAATCATTAAAGTTGGGCCGTGCCTCTGAGTAAGCTGATGCCAGTTCGCAGTTATAGTTTATGCTTGTATTATAACACTATTATCCCCGCCTACAACTGTATTTTGTTGGCATACCAACTATTTTTGAGCTAGTCATTTAGCGGCCCATCGCATTTAATGATAATGCTTATTTTGTAACCTATTATGTTACCTACCCATAATATGTAATAAAGGAGGTTACGATGTTTCATGAGACATAATAGTTGTTGTGATGACAAAATGTATAAGAACAAAAGGAAAAGTCATTGTCACAAAGAACATTTCAAAAATAAAGTGGAATGCAATTGCCAAGTATTCAGTAGCTGCTTTAACGGACATAATTGCGGCAACTGTCCTCCAGGCCCAATAGGTCCGACTGGACCTGCTGGAGCTACCGGAGCTACTGGACCGGCTGGAGTTGCCGGACCTGCCGGAGCTGTTGGCGCTACTGGCGCTACTGGACCTGCTGGTGCTACCGGAGCTGCCGGACCTGCTGGTGCTACTGGTGCTACTGGTGCTGCTGGACCTGCTGGTGCAACCGGACCTGCCGGACCTGCTGGTGCTACTGGTGCTGCCGGGCCTGCTGGTGCTACTGGTGCTGCTGGGCCTGCTGGTGCTACTGGAGCTGCCGGACCTGCTGGTGCTACTGGTGCTACTGGTGCTGCCGGACCTGCTGGTGCTACTGGTGCTGCCGGGCCTGCCGGTGCTACTGGCGCTGCCGGACCTGCCGGTGCTACTGGCGCTACTGGCGCTACAGGACCTGCCGGCGCTGTTGGCGCTACTGGCGCTACAGGACCTGCCGGCGCTGTTGGCGCTACTGGCGCTGCCGGCGCAACCGGACCTGCCGGCGCTGTTGGTGCAACCGGACCTGCCGGACCTGCTGGTGCTACTGGTGCTGCTGGGCCTGCTGGTGCTACCGGAGCTGCCGGACCTGCTGGTGCTACTGGTGCTGCCGGACCTGCTGGTGCTACTGGTGCTGCCGGACCTGCTGGTGCTACCGGAGCTGCCGGACCTGCTGGTGCAACCGGACCTGCCGGCGCTGTTGGTGCAACCGGACCTGCCGGGCCTGCTGGTGCTACCGGAGCTGCCGGACCTGCTGGTGCAACCGGACCTGCTGGCGCGACTGGCGCTGCTGGACCTGCCGGCGCTGTTGGCGCTGTTGGCGCTACTGGACCTGCCGGCGCTGTTGGCGCTACTGGCGCTTCTGGACCTGCTGGTGCTACAGGTGCTGCCGGAGCTACCGGAGCTACCGGAGCTACTGGACCGGCTGGAGGAGTATTAAGCTTTGCAGATTTTTATGCGTTGATGCCTCCAAATAATGCAGCAACAGTTGCTGCCGGTTCAGACGTAAGCTTTCCGGCAGATGGACCTACCAGTGGGGCCGCTATTGCCCGTACTGGTCCCAGCACATTTAACTTGTCTGCAATTGGCACTTATCAGGTCTTGTTTCAAGTGAGTGTGGATGAAGCTGGCCAACTAATTTTAACTCTCAACGGCACTGACCTGTCCTATACGGTGGTCGGGCGAGCAACAGGGACTTCTCAGATAGTAGGGATAGCTCTTGTGCAAACGACTGTCATCAATTCAATACTCACTGTACGAAATCCTGCTGGCGAATCCACAGCACTAACCATCACCCCAAGCGCTGGAGGAACAAGGTCTGTTTCAGCACACCTTGTTATTACGCGACTCGCATAGAGACTATATACAAAATAATTAATATCTTTTTAGGCACCCCTTCGTTAAGAAATGGGTGCCTAAATACTATATATTTTATTTGCACTTTTATAACGGCAAATCAGCATTGAACCAGGTATCAAATTATAAATATCAAAATAAAATATATACTAAATTGCATAACTATAGGAGTGATTTCATGATAACAATCAGCCTTTGCATGATTGTAAAAGATGAAGAGGACACCATTGGCAGGTGTTTGGAATCTGTTAAGGATATCGTTGATGAAATAATCATTGTAGATACAGGATCTTCTGACGGGACAAAGGAACTTGCAGGCAGCTTTACATCCAAGATATATGATTTCCAATGGATAGATGACTTTTCTGCCGCACGGAATTATAGCTTTTCAAAAGCAACTATGGATTATATCATGTGGCTGGATGCCGATGACGTTATCCTGGAAGATGATGCCTTTAAGATACAGCATTTGAAAGCAACTATGGACTCCATCGTTGATATAGTAATGATGAAGTATAATTATAGCTTTGATGGAAATGGCCATGTAACATTATCCTTCTTTAGGTCAAGGCTCTTGAAAAGAATTAGTAATTTTATATGGAATGAACCCATACATGAGTATATTCAACCATCAGGGTATACTATCAATTCTAACATTTGCATAACTCACAAGAAGATTTGTCCTTCTGCTCCGGAAAGAAACCTCAATATATTTGAAAAAATGGTTGCAGCCAGAAAGGAATTTAGCCCCAGAAGTCTTTTCTATTACGCAAAAGAATTGTACTACAATGAAAGATTCGATGATGCTATTAAGATTTTTAACAAATATTTAGATTCTGGAAAGGGCTGGGTTGAAGACAGGATTAGCGCCTGCTATGATCTTTCCATATGCTATTCCTTTACCCAAGAACCTGAAAAACGCTTAAAAGCTTTGTTAAGAAGCTTCGAATTCAGTACTCCAAGGGCAGAAATCTGCTGCCAAATTGGTTATCATTACTTTGAGGCAGAAGACTATGAGAAATCCATAGTTTGGTATAAACTAGCCACACAATTAACTAAGCCCCTTGATACATGGGGCTTTATGTTGCATGATTGCTGGGGCTACATCCCCAATATACAATTATGTTTATGTTATGACAGACTTGGAAATATAGAAGAAGCAATTAAATATAATAATAAAGCAGCAGAATACAAACCAAATGACCCAGCAATTTTATACAACATTAAATACTTCCAGGAAATAAAAAAAAGCCAATGAAAATTCACCCAGCGGCGAAGGTGCACTAATTCCTCAATAAACTGACACAAAATCAAACCATACACTAACTTACGCGGAAAATAATTTATGGCTTGACGATTAGCCTTTATATTACATTTTTCATTTTAGCCTTGTTTAGCCTAGTAATATCGTGGTTAAGTTACGGAGGAACTGTTCTCGCCAGGGCTGCATGGCTTCCCAGCGCGCCTGGGTATTGAGCAAAAGCAGAGCCGGAGCTCCGGGACCGCCATAATTAACCAACTCATTTTCGTAAATCTCAGCCCAACTCGCAATCATGGCCGGGGTCACTTCCAGATGAAATTGCAATGCCCAAACATTATCCGCGTATACAAAGGCCTGATTCTGACAGACATCACCCGAAGCCAGCAGCACCGCACCTTTTGGTAAAGCAAATGTATCTCCATGCCATTGAAACACCGAAAGCATTGCAGGCAAATCGGAAAATATCCGGTTTTCCATTCCTGCAGGCAGCAGACGCATCGGCGACCAGCCGATCTCCTTAACCGGATTGGGTCCCACATCTGCCCCCAATGCCCGGGCTATAAGCTGTCCTCCGAGGCATATACCTACAGTAGGTATATGCTTTAGGACGGCCTCTTTGATCAGATCCTGCACCTTAAAGAGATAAGGATATCTGCCCTCTTCATACGCTCCCATCGGTCCGCCTAATATGATATATGCCTGATAATCATCAAGGCTGTCTGGCAACTTGATCCCTGGGGTATCCATACATCGAACATCAAGTTCCCATCCTTGGTTGATGAGTTCCGTTTCTAATAATCCCGGCCCTTCACAAGCCACATGTTGTATTATTAGTAACCGCATTTACATCCCCTCCTTGCTTTGCTTACACATAGTTTTCTCGTCAGCATTTTGCCGTTTCCAAGTTATAAAAATAAAAGTCCCCGCTATAAATAGCAGGGACCTCATTATCCACAGTACTATTCCACTTGTGAGTCTTTTCACACCTACATTATACCCCTTTGTACTTGTAAAATAACACTCCCCTTTCACCAGGTATAATGTATACTTCACCAGACAAGGGGACAGGTCTCGGGACAGGGGGACAGGTTTACGTCCCACTCCGGGATCTGCATAGTGGGACTGATAACCTGTCCCCCTGTCCCGAGACCTGTCCCCTTTCGCAGAAGAAGTATACAGTATGCCTATTAATAAGTGGTTGTTTTTTGATCAGAAAAGTATATTATATTAACCAAGTAAATAATTCCGGCCCGAAAGCGGCACAAGATAATGGAGTCTCCGTAAAATACTACGGGGACTTTACTTATTTAGGCTTGCTGGAGGATTTAAACACCAAGTAATTGTCATGATTAACGCTAAAGGCACCGAGGCCCTTGTTTGAGGAACAAACCCTAACCTCAAACAAGGGTCTTGTTGGTTAAAACAGGAGGTGAATTGATTATAAAACTCTATATAAAGGCAGGAAATGTTTAGGCAGTAGCTATTTCATAATCAAAAATTCACTGTTTCCTGAAACTTATTGGAGAAGACCGGTCTGTTGAGATTATTTTGCATAAGGAGGTAGTTAATAATGGTTAAACTGGAGTGTATTTTACGCCCGGAAAAATTCGAACCGGTACGAGAGGCATTAAGTAAATTTGGAGTAAAGGGAATGACAATATCCCAGGTGATGGGATGCGGTCTCCAGAAGGGTCATTCCGAATATTACAGAGGCGCAGAGTTGAGTGTTAATTTGCTTCCTAAGGTCAAGTTAGAGATTGTTACTACCGATGACCGGATTGACGAGCTGATAAAAATTGTACGGTCCGTTGGAGTTACCGGAAACATTGGCGATGGCAAAATATTTGTTACGCCAATCAAAGATGCTATCCGCATGAGAACTGGAGAAAGCGGTAATGAAGCTTTGCAGTAACATATCCTAATGATTTACTAAATCAACTTGATCGAGATTCTTGTATTGATGGTTCATTTCAATAAGGTATATCCAGAACAATGGTAATGACGCCTTTTGACTTAAAACAAAAGGTGTTTTTATTTATTCAAATAACGGTACTGAAGGGGAGAAAAGTATGAAAAAGAAGATTTCTTTATTAATAATATCTTTGTTTGTTCTGCTAATGATGCCAGGCCTGGCTCTGGCAGGTGATGAACCTACAGCCGTCAGCAACGCGGCTGCAATAGACACCGTATGGACCCTGGTGGCTGCGTTTTTGGTTTTCTTTATGCAGGCTGGTTTTGCCATGGTAGAGACGGGATTTACCCGAGCCAAAAACGCCGGGAATATTATTATGAAAAACCTAATGGATTTTGCATCCGGGTCAATAATATTCTGGCTAGTCGGATTTGGCATTATGTTTGGGGTTGATAAATCAGGCTTATTTGGAACTACTGGTTTTGCATTATCTGATAATTTTGAACACCTGGGATTATCAATTCCTATCCTTGCTTTTCTATTGTTTCAAACAGTCTTCGCGGCAACTGCAGCTACTATTGTATCTGGTGCAATGGCTGAAAGAACAAAGTTTATTTCCTATTTTATTTATAGTATTGTTATCAGCGCAGTTATTTATCCGGTGGTCGGCCATTGGATCTGGGGCGGTGGTTGGTTAGCCGAACGAGGCATGATAGATTTCGCTGGTTCAACCGTGGTACACTCTGTGGGTGGATGGGCAGCTCTAATGGGTGCCTGGTTGCTTGGGCCTCGTTTAGGAAAATATACAAAAGAAGGTAAACCAAATGCTATCCCAGGACATAGCATCACCCTAGGTGCCCTCGGTGTATTTATCTTATGGTTTGGTTGGTTTGGATTCAATCCTGGCAGTACCCTCTCCGGAACAAATCCAGATATCGGCCTGATAGCCGTAACTACTAACCTATCAGCTGCTGCCGGTGCAATTATGGCAATGATTACCTGCTGGCTAAGATACGGTAAACCAGATGTATCTTTAACATTAAATGGAGCTCTGGCGGGATTGGTAGCTATTACCGCAGGCTGTGCGGCTGTTAGTCCTGTGGGCGCAACTATAATAGGCCTGTTATCGGGTGTTACTGTTGTATTATCTGTAGAATTCATTGATAAAGTACTAAAAATTGATGACCCTGTGGGCGCGGTCTCTGTTCATGCTGTATGCGGCGCATTGGGCACTGCTATGGTTGGTGTTCTGGCTGTTGATGGCGGCCTTTTGTATGGCGGCGGGATTGAATTATTAGTTACTCAGCTAATTGGTATTGCTTCAGTGTTTGCCTGGACTTCCGTACTCGCATTTATTGTTTTCAAACTGATTAAATCAACTGTCGGTCTGCGTGTTTCCCCTGAAGAGGAAGAAGAAGGACTTGATCTTGGCGAACATGGGATAGATGCTTACGCAGACTTTGTTACCAAAAAGTATGGCTCGAATTTAGTATAAGGGCATAATAAGGTATATAAAATTGGTTGTATATGTTTTGAGATGGGAATAAAAGGCACAATGGGAAATGAGTTCTATGTAGGCAGGCCATTTTATTAAACTACCAGTAAGTCTCCTTAATATATACTAATCCCAAGCAAAAACCCCTGGTCTATAAGTGTACCAGGGGTTTTTGCTCCGTCCAGGATGCGACAGTAAGAGCCGTCCCCTGTCGCGTATTAACCGGGGAACAGTTGTTGGTCAATCCTGCTTGGGGACAAAGGGGACAGGTCTGTTGTCCCACTGTATAACTTTTGAGTGGGACAACAGACCTGTCCCCTTTGTCCCCAAGTGAAAACCCCTGGTCTATAAATGCACCAGGGGTTTTTGCTCGTCCAGCCATATAACCGAACTATTTTCCTTCTCGGGCTAAAACATTTATGTCCACCCGTTTACCTTCCACTATATAAATAACCATTTCCCCAAGGTTGGTAGCATGATCCGCTATCCGCTCCAGATGACCGGCCACTAGCAGGAGAGAAGTGGCCTGGGGTATATTGCCCTGGTCGCGCATCATGTAAGATAATAATTCCCTAAATACTTCATCATAGAGAGCATCCACTTGTTTTTCCATAGCGACCAGACTCATAGCCATGGCAGTATCACCATCAACAAAGGCTTTCAAAGCGATTACTACCATATCTTCAGCTATCTGAGCCATCTTCGGAATATCTATTAATGGCTTCATATAGGTCTGTTCGTGAAGGTCTATGGCTATTTTGGCAATATCTTCAGCGTGATCTCCCATTCTTTCAAGATCCACTATAATACGTAAAGCTGTGCCGATAAAGCGCAGGTCACCTGCCAGGGGCTGTTTTAAAGCAATCAGGCACAAGCATTTCCTTTCAATGTCCAGTTCCATTTTATCGATGATATCGTCTTTTGCTATGACTTCTTGAGCCAATACCAGATCTTTATCCACTAATGAACGAATGGATTTATATATCTGATTCTGCAGCAGCCTGCCCATTTTTAAAATGTCTTCTTTGAGGCTAACCAATCTATTTTCCAACGAATCCGATGACAATGGAAATCACCCCCCGTATTCTATGCGACAGGGGACGGTTCTCGCTGTCGCAAAATAGTTAATACAGTTTTATCTTTTGCGACAGCGAGAACCGTCCCCTGTCGCATATGAACTGTATCTTAACCAAATCTCCCCGTAATATAATCCTCGGTCTTTTTTTCTACCGGATTAAGAAATATTTCATTGGTCCTATTAAACTCAATTAAGTTGCCGTTAAGGAAAAATCCGGTATAGTCAGATACTCTGGCGGCTTGCTGCATATTATGAGTTACAATTACAATGGTATAGTTCTTTTTAAGTTCTCCAATCAATTCCTCTAGTTTTGATGTGGAAATAGGATCGAGGGCTGATGCCGGTTCATCCATTAATAATACTTCTGGGTCGACCGCCAGTACCCTGGCAATCACCAAGCGCTGCTGCTGTCCGCCAGACATACGTGCAGCTGGTGAGTTTAAGCGATTGCCCATCTCATTCCATAGATTGGCTGCCCGCAGGCTTTTCTCTACGATTTCATCCAATTGACCCTTGTTTTTAATACCATGAATCCTCGGTCCATAAGCTACATTCTCATAAACTGTCATTGGGAATACAGAAGGTTTTTGAAATACCATTCCCACCCTTTTTCTTAACTCCACTACATCGACGTCTTTTTCATAGATGGAGATATCATCCAGATACACCCGGCCCTTTATGGTCGTCCCTTCAATTAATTCGTTCAGGCGGTTAAGGGTTCGCAGATATGTTGACTTCCCACAACCAGATGGTCCGATTAAAGCCGTAACCCGGTTTTCCTTGATATCCATATTTATGCCATGCAGGGCTTGAAAATCCTGATAGAAAACCTCCAGATCAATACTTCTCATTTTAATACCGTTTGTCACTATTTATCACCCCTCATTTACCGCATTGAATGGGTTAGTTTTTTAAGGCTTAGATTAGCCAGATAGTTAATGATAATAATAAGGATTACAATCAAAAATGCAGTTCCAAAAGCCCGCTCCATAGATATCCCTTCCATAGCCAGCACATAGAGATGTACCGCCATGGTTCGAGCTGGGTCGGCTGGAGATAATGGCATACCCAATGAACTGCCGGCTGTTAAAATCAGAGCGGCGGTTTCTCCTACCGCCCGACCCATGGAAAGGATAATACCAGTAACGATACCCGGTAATGCAGATGGTAAAATTACCTTACGTATTGTCTGCCACTTGCTGGCACCTAAAGCCAGACTGTTTTCACGATATTCATGGGGCACGGTCAGAATGGCCTCCTGCGCAGTTCGGGTAATTGTAGGCAGAATCATTATGGCCAGGGTCATACTTCCGGAAAGAATGGACCACCCCATTTCCAGGAAGATTACAAAGAAAACGAAACCAAATAATCCATATATAATCGAAGGTATTCCCGCCAGGGTTTCGGAAGTAAGATTGACCAAACGAGCAAATTTGCTTTTATTATGGGCATATTCCTCAAGGTAGACCGAACTGCCTACACCAATTGGTACAGCAATAAGCAGCGACATAACGGTCAAATATAAAGTGCTTACAATGGTTGTAGATATACCACCCGCCCTACCAGCTTTACTGGGCGGCTCAAGTATAAAATCAAGATTAATGCTGGAAATCCCTTTCACCATTACATACCCAATAATACCAGCCAGTATTCCTACGATAACGAGACCTGATAACCAGAACACTGCGGTTATTAACTTGTCTTTCCAGTTATTTACTCGCATTTGTATTACCTGCCTTTTACGGATAAAGTAACTGCTAAATTTAAGCATACTATAAATACAAACAGAACCATCCCGGTAGCAAAAAGTGCCGCCTGGTGATCACCGGCTGCGTAACCCATTTCCAAAACAATGTTACTCGTCATGGTTCTTACCGGTGATAATATACTGCCCGGAATAACTGTAGAATTACCGGTTACCATAACAACTGCCATGGTTTCTCCGATTGCCCGCCCCATCCCCAGTACAATGGCGGTTATAATGCCTGATCGGGCTGCCGGGACAATTACTCTGGCTATGGTTTGATAATGGGTTGCCCCCAGAGCCAACGAGCCCTCTTTATATTCCTTAGGAACTGCCAGAATTGAATCCCGGGAAATATTAATTACAGTAGGGAGAATCATAATACCTAGTATAATAGCTCCCGCTAGTACGCTTAGACCGTTACCTCCCAGAACATCTCGGATAAACGGAACAATAACTATAAGCCCTACAAATCCATATACAACAGAAGGAATACCGGCCAGGAGCTCAACCATACTCCCCAGCAGTTTTCCCACCCGATGAGGAGCAATCTCAGCCATAAATATAGCCGTCATTATTCCCAGCGGTACAGCCCATAACATCGAACTTAAAGTAACTGCCAGAGAGCCAATAAACATGGTCCAGATGCCGAAAAACCCTTTACTGGGTCTCCAGTCTGAATTAAACAAAAAATCAATGAGACCTATCTTAATAAGCAGTGGAATTCCTTTGGCAAAGATGAATATGGTAATAAGAATAATGGCAATAATAAATATGGCTGCGCAAAGCACTAGGATCTTTTCAATAATTTTTTCACTACTACGATTATTATGCTTGTAATTGCTTTGTTTTGGAACGATCGCTTTGCGCAAGCCGCTCTTTGATTTCTTCATATTAATATCCATTATTTTTTCCATTCTCTTCTTTCACTTCCCGCATATATACATGTTTTTCTATAGCCAATAAAACATCTTTAAATTAAAGATAGCATTCTATTGTTAAACAGATAATTTGTATTCATTAATTTATCGTTTGTTTAATGTAAAGCTTATGTAAAAGAGAAGTGGATCTTACGGCTATTCAAGGAAAAACCCGCCACCTGGTACGGTGCGGGTTCTGAGTGGGGTAATTCTGATTTGATAGTATTATTTCTTGATGCTGATGGCTCCTTCATCAACAATTATCTTCTGACCTTCAGCACTTAGCACGAAGTCGATAAAAGCTTGGGCCAGGCCAGTCAGAGCGTCTTTAGTTACATAGACAAAAGGTCTTTGCAGCTTATAGGTTCCAGCTATTACATTCGCCTCCGTAGCTGCAACTCCATCAATATCCAGAGCCTTGATATCTTTGCTGATACTTGAGAGAGAAACATAACCGATAGCGTTCTTATCTCCGGCAACGGTTGTCGCCACAGCACCGGTAGAGTTCTGAATGATTGCGGTTTTAATAATGTCCTTTTTGTCCATAACCAGAGTGGTAAAAGCCTCTCTAGTGCCAGAACCATCTTCTCTTGATACTACGGTTATAGGAGCATCTGGTCCACCAAGTTCTTTCCAGTTCTTAATGTTGCCAAGATAAATGTTCATGACATCTGCTGTTTTAAGGGTTTTTATATTATTGGAAGGATGAACCACAATCGCGATTCCGTCCAAAGCTATTTTTGTGTCTATCAAATTTTTGGCCTTCTCTTCCGCTTTCAGATCCCGTGAAGATGAACCAAGCCCGGCTGCGCCTGAAATAGCTGCTTCAATCCCTACACTGGAACCTCCACCCTGTACATTAACTTGTACTCCTTTATTCTTCTCCATAAATTTCTCAGCCAACACTTCACTAAAAGGCTGTACAGAAGTTGATCCGGCTATGGTTAAGGTACCTGTAAGAGCAGGCGTAACGGCCTGATCCTTAGCGGCATTTTTGCTACATCCGGCTACAAATGCTGCCCCCAACAGCAATAACCCGAGTAGTAAGAAACTGGTAATTCTTCTAACGTTTTGGGATTTCATTAAATACATTCCTCCTCTTTTTATGATTTTCATTACCTAATTAATAAGATACAACTTGTTTGTAAAGTGATAACATTTAGTAATTTAAGAATACGTTCATTTTATGTAAATTTGCTGTAATCTCTACGTAGATAAAATAGGTTTTATAAAGGGAAAAACAATGCTTTCAGAATACACCCCCCCCATTTTTGGGGGGTGGTTTTATGCAACTTATACTGGAACACCGTTTTGCGTGGAATGAGCTGAATAGCTGATTTAGCCTAATTGGTAAACCACTGGGTTATATAGAGGGAAGATCCCTTGCGGTAGAATCCCAAACCCACTCTATAATATTCCGAATTCATAATATTGGCTTTATGACCTGGGGATTCCATGAAGTCCTTGTGCGCTCCTTTTACATTGCGGTTTATGGCGATGTTTTCCGCGGCGCTGCTGAACGATATTCCCCTGCGCTTCATCATGGAAAAAGGGCTTCCATAAGTAGGGGAATAATGATTAAAGTATCTACTTACAGCCATATCCTTAGATTTGTGATAAGCCCCCGCAGACAATTTTCTATTCAGGATCAGAGGTGCCAAATTGGCCTTGGCTCGAGCCGTGTTAATATATCCCAACATTTCTTCGTGCATAGTGCTGCTATACCCTCCTGTGACACCGGATCCGGCGTGGAATAATCCCCACCCTGAGGCGGATTACATTGTCTTTCCAACATCAAGGTGGATGGTTATTACATCATATGATGGAAAATACTTCCGGTTACACAATTTGTCAGCATAGCTTAATAAATATTGAGTGATTGATTCTCCCGTCTTTGATATATAGGATAGATATAAAATCCGCATGCGGTTAAGGTAATAAGCGCATACGTTGTCATACTACCAACTATCCCGTGTTTACAGCCCAATTTTTGTATCCTCCTGATAGATTAAAGACTTGATTAAAACCTGAATTAATCATAATGTTCTGAGCAGCATTGCCGCTTGTACCGCTGTTACAGTATAAGACTACCGGCATATCGCGATTAATTTTCCCTGTTTCAGATCGCAATTCGGCTAATGAGATATTGACAGCACCAGGAATATGCCCTTTTTCAAATTGAGTATGTTCTCTTACATCAATTAAGGTAACTCTGCCTTCATTCAATAAGGTTTTTAATTCTTCCACCCTTATTAACGGCCTATTATTGTCAAGCGAATTATCCAATACCATGCCTGCATAAATGACGGGGTCTTTGGTAGTTGAATAAGGGGGAGCATAAGCTAGATCCAGTTGGAACAAATCATTCACATTAGCTTTGAAGTAAATACTGGTGGCTAGAACATCTAACCGTTTGTCAGCCCCTTCTTGGCCAATCACCTGCCCCCCCAACAAACGTCCTGAGTTCTTATCCGCAATTACCTTCATGACGATCTCATTGCTGCCAGGATAATACTCGGGATGATTAGGTTTGATCAAATGAGCGACTTCCGGGATGAATCCATGCTGCCCCGCATCTTTCTCGGTTAAGCCGGTTAAACCGATTGTGGTATTAAAGAGCTTACAAATAGATGTGCCCAATACTCCATGAAAAGCTGCCTGGTTGCCAAAACAATTATGGCCAGCCAATCGTCCAGTTTTATTGGCTGTTGACCCCAGAGGCCGATAAATAGGTTCTCCAGTTATGAGTGAGACTGTCTCAATGCAGTCTCCGGCCGCAAAAATATCTGGGTCACTAGTCTGTAAATATTGGTTAACCAGTATCCCACCCATTGATCCTATCTCTATTCCACAGGCTCGGGCTAGATCTACATTTGGCTTGACCCCCACCGCTAAAACCACCAGGTCGGTTTCCATCTGAAGGCCATTTCGGGTAATCACCTGCTTGACCCCTTGGTCATCACCTTCCATGGCTATTACCTCATCACCGACAAGCAAGTTAACTCCGTTTCGTTCCAGTGTCATTCTTGCCCATTTCGCCATATCTTCATCCAAATAAGGCATAACTGTAGAAGACTTTTCAATTAAAGTAACCTTTATATCGTTTAGAGTCAGGCTTTCAGTCATCTCCAAACCAATAAAGCCCGAACCTATAACGCAGGCTTTTTGGGGTTTTCTATTCTGTAGACGATCAAGCAAAATATCTAAGTCCTCCATATTGCGGAGAGCCACCACATTGGGAAGATTTACTCCTGGCAGAGATGGTATGATCGGCATTGCACCCGTACAAATAACAAGTTTATCGTAAAGCATAGTATACTTTTCATTAGCACCAAGGTCTCTCACCAGAATGGACTTTTCCGACGGTCTTATCTCCTCAACCTGGTTGTGCAGTCGGACGTCTAAGTTATACCTTTCTTTAAAAAACCGTGCATCCCTAGGAGTTAACTGCTGCCGTTTCTGAATAAGGCCGGATACCAAGTAGGGCATCCCGCAGCCTGAATAGGAAATATCATTCCCTTTTTCAAATACTATGATTTCTGATTGTTCAGAGTTTCTTCTGGCTTTAGCAGCTGCACTGGTTCCTGCAGCTACCGAACCAATTACTAGAATTTTCATAACTTGTCCTCCTATTTTGTTTTCCCTAAACAGGGATGGTAGAAGTGATCGTTATAAGTTTCTGCCATCCAGTGGACATATATCAATCATATTACATTCAGTCAGTGCCTTCTTAATCTTTGCTCTAAGAATTAGGTCCGTTAATATCATATGCAATTCTAAATTAATCCGCATTTAGGGGCATGTTTTGGAGTGCCTCCTCTCCTTTGTCTTAGTCTAACTCTCAATAGTAAATTTGGTATTAACCTTATCTGAAGATTTAGTTATTTTTTTGTTGCACAATAAAAAACAATTTGAGGTAAATAGACGCTCGACTTTCTATTTGTTTGGACCCATTAGATTACTGTAAAGTAATTTATCAATCGTTGTTACAAATGTGAGAGAAAGAAAAAAAGACTCGGGTTATCCGAGCCTTTTTGCTATCTATTTAGATTAAAAGAGTAATGCACTATTTTATTAATTGCCTAATTTAGGAAGGGTAAAAGAAAAGGTAGAGCCCTGACCCAAAGTGCTTGTTACCGTGACCTGGCCTCCTATATTTTCTGCCAGATGCTTAACGATAGCCAAGCCCAGACCCGTTCCGCCGGTTTTTCTAGATCTGGCTTTGTCCACCCGATAGAAGCGTTCAAAAATCCTAGGAATCTCTTTCTCAGGAATACCGATGCCGCTATCGCTTATCCTGATTGTTACCAGGTCGCTTAGTTCTTCCAGTTTGACCTCTATTTGGCCTTCATCCGTACTGTACTTTATCGCATTGTCCAGAAGGTTCAGCAGTATCTGGTTGATCGAATTCTTATCACTTATTAATTCTATAGGCTTAGCAGGGAGATTATATTGAATACTAATATTTTTCAGCCGGGCTACCTTAACCATCCGGTCCACATTCTCTCCCACCAGTTGACTCAAATTAATCGTTTGCATATTGAGGTTGCTTTCATCTGATTCCAATTTGGATAATTCCAACAGATCATTTATTAAGAGGGACAGACGCCTAGCCTCATCGTAAATGATCTGGGTGAACTCAATGACATTCTCCGGGTTTTTACCGCCCTCATCCAGCAGAGTTTCAGAAAAACCGCTAATAGTGGCTACAGGTGTTTTCAATTCGTGGGACACATTGGCAATAAAATCCTTACGCACTTTTTCCAGGCGCTTAATCTCGGTAATATCATTGAGAACCAGGAGAATATCCTGGGAAGTAATTTGTTCATTTCTGATGGGCACGACATTGGCCTCGATGGTTCTCGCTCCCAGCGTATGCAAAACAATGCTCCGTTTCACTGCTTGCATGGTTGTTCTGGCCTCATCAATCATATTCAGAAGTTCATAAGTAGTGATAACCTCTACGTGCTTTCTACCTATAGAATCGTCGCGGAGACCAAGCAGGGATGCAGCTGCTGGGTTGGCATAAATCAATCTCCCCTCCGTTCCGATCATCACTATTCCGTTGACAGTATTGTTAAGCAATGCCTCTAATCGGTTTTTTACTTCGGATATTTCATCCATACTCTGTTCAAAATGCCTGCCCATTTCATTAAAAGCCTCAGCAAGGACACCCATTTCATCTTGGGAATGGTAGGATGTACGCCTTTTTAAATTCCCTCCGGCCATGTCTTTAACCGCCGCGGTTATATTCTGGAGCGGACGAGCAAAATACTGAGCCAGAATAAAACTAAGGATTAAGCCTAATAGTACGCAACTCAAGACAGCCATGAGCATTGTGGACAGTATATGCTTATATATAGCTTGCAGTTCTGCTAATGGCATAGCCATCCTCACTGCCCCATTTATCTCCCCATTATCAAAAGGAACTGCTACATACAGCATGTTTATCTTAATGGTATCACTATAACGCATTTCCACACCAACTTCCCCATGTAATGCCATATAAACTTCGGGGCGATCACTATGAATATCCATTGTTTCCGATTGAGCTGAAGAATCTCCTAATACAACTCCATCCGCATTTATGATTGTAATTCTGGTTGCGCTGTCAATCGCCGCTATATTACATATTTCCTGATAGCTGCGGAGGATGTCTTTAGGGCCATAGCGGTATTTAGTCATGTCTGCCACTAAATAAGCTTCTTTGGTAAGTCTTTCTTCCATATTTTTCAGATAATAGTTCTTGAAACTAACAAAGACCATCCCCCCTAAAAGACTAAGGAGGATGGTTGTAACCAGCAAGTAAGCAAATAGAAGTTTCCAGCGATAACTTTTAAACATCATCTTTCCCCTCAAATTTGTATCCCAATCCACGCACCGTTTTGATATATTTGGGGTCACGACTGTCCTTTTCTATTTTTTCACGCAGTTTACTGATGTGTACATCTAAGACTCTGCTGCTCACACTATCATTATAATCCCATAAAACCTGCAGAAGGTAATCGCGCTTTAAGACTCGCCCTTTATTTCTAATTAACAGTTCCAGTAATTCATACTCTTTCAGGGTTAATTCTAACAAATCTCCATTGTAGTAAACTTCATATTTCTCGGGTTTAATAATAAATCTACCGGCCACTATCTCTTTATCAATCTGCACAGGTTCAGAAGTATCATTCTTACGTCTCAAGACCGCCTTGACCCGAGCGCCTAATTCACGAACACTAAAAGGTTTGGTAACATAATCATCTGCACCCAGCTCCAGACCCAACACCCTATCTATTTCATCATCCCGAGCGGTCAACATAATGACAGGAGTCTTTATTTTTTCACGCTTTAACTCACGACATATTTCCAAACCATCTTTACCAGGCAGCATCAAGTCCAGAATGATAAGATCAGGTTTTTCCTGCAGCACCATGGGCAGCACTTCATTCCCATCATTAACAGCCAGAGTTGAAAATCCTTCTTTACTCAGGTTATAGGTTATTAATCTTACCAGCGCTTCTTCATCATCTACAACCATGATTTTGCCGTTCATCATTTTACCTCCAATGATCCTAAATTAAATATATCCTATTTTATGGTTCAAACCAGCTGCCCCCAATAAATTCCCTTAAGATTGAATTGGGGGGAATATTGGCGGATGGAATGACTCGGAAATAGCTCAGGAACCGCAGCAGACGGCTCGCTTCCACGTGCTCCGGGTATTCATTACCAATAGCCTCCAGTAAAGGTTCTACATAAAGTTTTAGGACGGACAATTCATAAACTAGTGATGAGTTAAACATAACATCAGCATTTTCTTGAAAGGGAAATATATTCTTTTCTTCGCCCCTGCGCACTGAAGGCCAGCACTTAATAGTGCTTAAAGCAGAGTACCCCCTGGTTCGGCTGTCCCTTATTATGCGCCGTATGAGGCGGCTGTCGGTAGTCGGTATACGGTTGCTGTAATCAACATTTAACTGGGTCAGAGCGCTAATGTAAATCTTGAACTTGTTTACCGCTGGTATACGCCAGGTAAGACGTTCATTAAGTCCATGAATACCTTCAATAATAATTGGCTCTCCCGGTGGTACTTTTATCTTAACACCGTGGCTTTCACTGGTACCGGTTTTGAAATTATAAATAGGTATTTCAACTTCCTCACCATCTATCAAGCGAGCCAGGTGATCATTAAATAAATCCACATTCAGCGCATCCAGTGACTCAAAATCATAAGTTCCGTCTTCACCCAGTGGTGTGTGGCTGCGGTCCACGAAATAATTATCCAGAGAAATGGAAACAGGTCTTCGGCCATTCACTCTGAGTTGAATCAGCAGACGCTGGGCAAAGGTAGTTTTGCCAGATGATGAAGGACCCGATATTAAGACCAGCCTTAAACTACGATTAGCACTTATAGTATCTGCAATATAAGCTATCTTTTTTTCATGCAGGGCTTCATTTACCCGAATTATATCATCGATATCACCTTGGGTAATCATTTCATTCAAGGCAGCCAGGTGCGGGACGTGCAACATTTCTGCCCAGTCCTTGGCTTCCTGATGAACTATAGCCAACTTTTTTTGCTCATGATAAGGTTTATGGAGATTAATATCATCTTTTTCCGGAGTTCTTAAAATCATACCCGGCGATAGGTAGAGCAGCTTGAATTTGTTCAAAATACCAGTTCGATAAACCATATAACCATAAAAATATTCTTTAAAACCATCCAATTCGTAAACATGAGCCGCTTCTTTATCCCGATACCGCAGGAGTTTAACCTTGTCCTCCTGACCCTGCCCAGCAAATATTCGTCTGGCCTCCTCGTTTTCGACCAAGTATTTGTTTATGGGTAAATTACTTGCGACTAGATCGCGCATCCGTTCCTGAATTTGTTCTATTTCATTATCGTTGGTTGGTTTACCAAGGAACTCACAGAACAACCCGTTTGATAGAGTGTGCTTAATCATCAGAGTACGCTCGGGGAAAAGATCGCGACAAGCCTTGATTAATAAAAAGCTGGCACTGCGGCGATATATCCTTAAACCTGCTTCCATCGCAGTATCGACCAGTTCCACTTCACAATCAACATCTAACGAATAGTGCAAATCTCTTATAGTGTTGCTGATTATTCCCGCAACTATAGGGTATGGCCATTTTGGCGCAATACTTTCGCACAAATCTGCCAGAATTGAACCTCTAACAACTTGAAATGAACCTGACCCTTTTATGTTCACAGTAATGGTTTCGTTATTAATTGTTGGAATTGTCATATCTATTTCTCCCCTCCGATCTTAATACTATTATATACTATCAACAGTATCGGTTTAATGAAATATGAGGGGCTTATTCTGCAAATAGTTGTGGTTGAATAAGGTTCTGCGGAAGCAATGAAAGCCTGTCCCTTTTACCAGGCGATGTCCAGGTATGGCTTGCCGGAGCATGCGGAGCAGGTATTGCACAGTAGGTTTGCACTGTTGCAGACCTACTGTGCCACCCAGCTAGGTTCTGCAAGGCTGTTACCTGCTCTTTATGACCCATGCGGGCACGCTGCAGAGCTCTGCGCAAGGTACGGTAAGAATTTTCTATGTCATGTTCGTTTACCGGAAACGGAAATCCATCTTTTCCGCCATGAGCGAACGAATAGCGAACCGGGTCGGAAAAGCTGGGTTTAGCGCCGTAGGCAACTTCGGCTACCAAGCATAGAGCCCTTAAGGTTCCGGGACCAACTCCAGATATCTGAAGCAGTTCTTCAAAATTGCGCGGCTGCTGCTCATAGGCAGCATATAAAGATTTGTTGAGATAGGCAGTGCGCGGAATTGAGTGCCGGGGCGGCATATCTAACTCCGGCAAATGCTTCTCAATTAGTTTTAATTCTTTTATTAATGACTCGGGGGATTGTTTAATCATCTCACTGCTAATTAGACGAATATCATGATTATCCTGGGCAACCAGGTTCAAGGTTTCAACGCTGCTGTCACAACAAATGGCTGCCTGAGGCTCTTCTGTGAAAGTTTTCATGCTGGAACTGAGCCAGTGATAGCGACGGGCTTGTCTGATACTTTCGTTCATACCCTGCTGAATTACCGCCCATTCGCCCTTAGCAGTGAAAACAAAAAAGTGGTGGTATATCTGATAACCATCCTGGACTGCGGCACTATCAACTTTCGCAGCCATTTTACTGGCATACACCAGGTCATTAACCGCCCTGTCAACGGGATACCGCTCTGCTGCTGCCTGAATTTCCAGAGGGGTATTCCGTGCCACCCGGCCTTTGCCACCGGCTAGGAAAAGTCCCGCCCGCGGCCCAATCTCCGCTAGCCCTTCTTTTATAGCTCCGCAAACGGTGGTGGTAACCCCCGACGAATGCCAATCAAAGCCAACCACACATCCCAGGGCTTGAAACCAGTAAGGGTCGGAAAGCCGCCGCAAAACTTCGGTAGTCCCGAAATCTTCTATAATTATTTCTATTATGGCTGCACTTAGTGATTTCATATGCACAAAGAGCCAGGCTGGGCATTTTCCTCCGTGCAGCGGCAGGTTCGCGGTCCCGGTTTTCATTAGATCAAATCCTTTGCAACGACCTTATGTTCGAAGTATAGCATAACTTTAATGGCCTCGCAAACATATGTTCTATTGTTTATATCTGGAGAACTCCATAATTTTAATAACAACTAGATATTAGAACCCGGATGGTTTATATTCATAATCTGAAATTCAGCGTATTTCATAAAAGTCCGCGTTGTCACCCTTCGGGTACTACTGGTGTTCGCTAACGCTCACAATTAATGTTGCCGCGTCCGGTTCTAATCATCATCTGTTTCCCAATCCTCTTCATCCACAAGGTTATTGCTTATTTGCTGGAAAGATGCCCATGACCCTTTATCCAGCAAGGGACTGATTGATTTAGCCTCAATTTGCCGGAAAGGTTCTTTTCCAACGGTATTTATAACAATTTCTTTACGAAACTCACGGGTGGAATCGTTAAAGATCACCCTGATATTAACGTTAAATATATTGCCGCTGACGTTCTTAATGTTATCTGCCTTAATGTTTTTAATACTGTCTAAGCCAATTAACAACGGTTCAATATCTACATCGGAATTTATTAGCTTACCTGCTATGTTAAGCTCATGTTGATCAACCGCGGTAAAGAATACTGCAATAATCTCGGATGGGCTTAATAGATGCAGTTGTTGGTCTAACACATTGCCCGCTTTCCAGATCATCATCTGGTGAGCCAGATCTACTTTCTTGCTGCCATGGGTTTTGGAGTTTCTAAAATGTATACAAAAATGCCCATCGAAATCATTGTCCTTTATTGCCCCCTGCCCATGAGGCATTCCATTCATAGAAGCGGCAATTCTTTGTCCATTATTCAATTGGAGAATGACTGCCTTGCGTTGCCAGGCCCATTGGCCCTCATATATACTCTTCATGATTGCCGTATCATTCGCATTCAGTGGCTGTACATCGACATGATTGTACCCGCCCCTCCTCTGAATCTGAAATTGCAGCCCAGTATCCAAATCAATAACGGTTGCGCTGGCATACTTGGGAAATATCTTGTTAACCTCATCCCAGCTTAGAAATTCGCCATACGGTACGGCCTTATCCAAATCCGATATTTGTCCTTCAGGGTTATTAGTGATTAACTTACAGACCAACAATACTAGTATGAGTAATAAAAAAGTACCGCTTACAATCCAAACTATCATTTTCCCAGCGCGAATGTCTAACAACAAAGCAAAACCTCCTTTACAGCATTTATATTTGCCAAGGAGGTTTAATTATTCCGTATAGTTTTGTAGTTAACAGATTGTACAACGGAAGAAGAACGATAGACGCGGGTTCGCTCACACACTGACCCGTCGGGCGCGGACTAGCGCTGACTTGTTTTATTAAAACTATACCAGTATTGATATTGTAACTAATTAAAAATTTAAAAGGTCCGCGTTAATCATAAAATTCCGCGACCGTCCGCGTCTATCGGAAATTTGCCCCTATTTGTGTGCTCAGACCGTTGCGTATTTCGTCCATTCTAATATTGACCTCAGCTTCAGTGAGGGTTCTTGTGGCTGATTGAAAAGTCATCTTGAACGCCATACTCTTACATCCCTCAGGAACCTGTTCCCCGGCATATATATCGAATATGACAACATTTTGCAGTAAGTCCCCACCCTGAACTCGTATCACTTCCAGGGCTGCCACCGCTTTGGTCTGCTCACCAACAATAATTGCCAGGTCTCTTTCTACTGCCGGATAACGGGTAATTTGTTCCATCATTACCCTTTGTTCTGATAATTCGAATAGAGTTTCCATATCCAGCTCAAACGCACAAGCTCGAGGTTTGATATCAAAGTTCTGCCTTACCAGCGGATGAATCTCACCTATTACCCCTAAGGTTTGGCCTTTACATTTAATAGCAGCCGACCGCCCCGGGTGGTAGCCAGGCTCCTCGGTTTCCTCCCAACTTAAATCAACCATACCTAACTTGAAGAGCAGGTTTTCTACTACCCCTTTCAGGTAATAGAAGTCCATATCTATTTCTTGCTTCAACCAGTTGCTTTCCAGTTTGCCGGCTAGCACTGCACCCAATTTCAATACTTCCTTGGGAAGACCTTCTTCGCGCGGGTAAAATACTGAACCCATTTCGAAGAAAGCCAGACTGCTGTTTTTACGTGCCAGATTGCGGCTCACCGTATCCAGCAGCCCTGGTAAAATCAAGGTGCGCATTACGCTCTGTTCCTCCGATAAGGGATTAGCAACCTTGATAACGTTGCGCAGGGTACTGTCATCGGCTAGAAGCAGCATATCAGCATAACGGGGACTGACGAAACTGTAGTTGATTATTTCATAGAAGCTGGCGCTCATTATATCTTTAATCTGATCTCTAAACTTCTGGTAGGTCGTTAACCCTCCATGGGTGGTATCACCATATGGCAAAACCGCAGGGATATCATCATAGCCATGCAGACGGGCAACTTCCTCAATCAAATCCACTTCAATTTCTATATCCGGCCGATAAGAAGGAACAGTTACTCTAAGACTGCCCGCTTCATCCTGCCAATCAAATTTCAGGCTCTGTATGTAGCCCTGGATTTGGTCTGGGCTGAGCGTTACTCCCAGCAGATTATTTACCCGCTCCGGTCTTAATACGATCTGGCTGAGGGAGGCCGGCTGGGGATAGCAATCAGCAATGCCCGCTACAACTTGACCTTCGCCCAATTCCTGAATTAATGCCGCTGCTCGATTTACTGCATAAACAACGCCGTTAATATCCGAGCCCTTCTCAAATCGTATCGAGGAATCACTTCTCAATGCCAGTTTGCGACCGGACTTACGTATGTTGGTTCCCTTAAAGCATGCTGATTCCAGCAATACATTGACAGTCTGATCACTTATTTCGGTATTTTGTCCGCCCATGATACCAGCCAGGGCTATAGGTCTGCCATTGTCGGTTATGAGCAGCATTTCCGCGTCCAGTACCCGTTCGATATCATCCAGAGTTGTTATTTTCTCGCCCGGCTCGGCGCGCCTCACTATGATTCGTTTAGCCTCACTTAATAAATCGTAGTCAAAGGCATGCAATGGCTGATTACTCTCTAACATAACATAGTTGGTTATATCTACAATATTATTGATAGGGCGAATACCCGCACTTTGCAGCCGGGTCTGCATCCAATCCGGTGAAGGTTTAATCTTGACATTCTTGACCAGCCGCGCTGTATAACGAGGGCACAAGTCAGGATCAGCAATCTCCACCGCTACATAGTCATTTATTTTTTCAGTACTCTTATTTATTGCAGGCTCAGGTATTCTTATGTCCGTTCTGTTCAAAGCCGCAACTTCGCGGGCCAGGTTAATCATTCCCAGACAATCCCCACGATTAGGAGTCAAATCCAGTTCCAGGATGCTGTCATCATTATCTTTTTCCACCCCTTCAATAGCAATTCCAGCCATAGTCAGGCGGTGAGCCACTTCCTCAGGTGTCCAAGTGAAATCCACATAATCTTTCAACCAATTTATCGAAACTCCCATGCTGTCACCTCCTAAAATTGTTTAAGAAATCGTTTATCATTATCAAAGAACAAACGCAAGTCATTAATTCCATATTTCAGCATGGCTATTCTCTCGATGCCCATTCCAAAAGCAAACCCGGTCACCTTTTCCGAATCATATCCTCCATACTGCAGAACTCTTGGATTCACCATACCTGCGCCCAGTATTTCCAGCCATCCCGTATATGAACAAACCCGGCAGCCGTCCCCCTGGCAATGTACGCATGAGATATCCATTTCCGCACTGGGCTCGGTAAATGGAAAGAAGCTGGGACGGTAACGGACTTTCACCCTCTCGCCAAATACCTTTTGGGCAAATAACATCAGGGTTCCCTTCAAGTTGGCAAAGGTAATCTTTTCATCAATCAGGAGTCCTTCCACCTGATTAAACATAGGAGAGTGAGTAGCATCATCATCTTTGCGGTATACTTTACCGGGCACAATAATCTTTACTGGAATCTGGGGCGCCAGTCTCTCCATGGTACGCACTTGTACGGGTGAAGTATGGGTTCGGAGCAGCATTTCTTCGGTTATGTAGAAGGTATCCTGCATATCCCGAGCCGGATGATCACGAGGAACATTTAGGGCTTCAAAATTGTAATAATCAGTCTCAATCTCTGGCCCCTCCGCTACACTAAAACCCATCCCAATAAAAATTGCTTTAATTTCATCTGTAACCTGGCTGATGGGATGCTTGCCGCCACCCGCGAGCGGCAGTCCGGGCAGGCTGATATCTATTTTTTCGTTCTTGAGTCTTAATTCCAGTTCCATTTTCTTAAGTTCAGCCGTCTTAGCATCAATCATGTTTTCCAGGGTGTTTTTAATGTCATTGGCAATCTTGCCTGCTTCTGCTCGTTCCTCGTCCAGCAGATCCTTTAGACCTCGGAGCAACCCCGTTATCTCACCCTTGCGCCCCAATATCTTGACCTTAATCTCATTCAGCGAATCAAAATCGCTAACCTCTGCTATCCTCTTTTCCGTGGAGAGCTTAATCTGTTTTAACCTATCAATCATATGCCTGCCTCCCTATTTCCCAGATTGTCTAATTGTGTTCACGTTGGGCTTCTGCTGCTGTAACAACGGATCCTTCAGAAAACAAAAAAGCCTTCATCCCCAAGGGACGAAAGCACTGTTCCGTGGTACCACCCTAATTAATCGGAGATTATCTCCGATTCTCTTCAATGCCCTATAACGGAGGCGCCGGAAGGACCTACTACTGTTTCAGTCCACTGCTCCCAGGTGAATTCTTCTGCCTCTCCCTTAGCCACACTTGCAGTCTATGATATGGCCTCCCTGAAAGTTCAATAGCAGCTTACTTGTCCTGATCTTAGCACTTGGTTTTATTGATCTGTTAAACGTTTATATAAAAGGTAATATATTATGCAACCGGATGTTTCGAAAAGATACCATAGACTTTGGGCTTGATCATACATAATTGTTCACCCTCCGATTAGCTCTTATGAACTAAACTATCTGCAAACATTCTCCACGGTTAAGCCATTTCTGCACCCTCTTGATACTGTCTCCTGGCTTCTGCAACAATTATAGCACATGCAGCCGCCACATTCAAAGAATCTACCCGAGGGTTCAATGGTATGTTTATGAAAAAGTCGCATCTTTTTCTTAGATTAATGCTTACTCCCTCTGCCTCGCTGCCGAAAATAATAACCAATTGACGACCATAATTTACCGCAGAGTATTTCACACTGCCAGAAATATCAGTGCTCATGAATCTATAACCGCGTTCATTCAGAACATCCAGCTGCTCATCTGAAACATTGGTGAAGACTGGTACATCAAGTATAGCTCCCATCGTGGAACGAACAACCTTGGGACTAAAAGGATCAACACATCCACTGGTCATCAAGACTCCGTCCACTCCGAAAGCCCAGCAGGTTCGAAGTATGCTGCCCAAATTACCTGGATCTGAGATCCGATCCAGCATAATTAGTATTCCTCTTTGGTCTAACATAACGTCCCACGAACAGGCTGGTTTTTTGACGATGGCTGCGATTCCCTGCGGTTCTTCAGTACTGCAGATATGTTTCATAAGTCTGGTATCAACACAATAACAATCAGGAAATCTTGCCGCCGCAGCGTACATCGGATTGTCTTCCGTCAATCGCTGATCCCAAAATACTGCTTGCACCAGATTCGACCTCTCCAGGGCTTCTTCAACTGCCCTTCTGCCCTCTATCAGAAATAAACCCTGGGCATCCCGATATTTTTTATGTTTGAGACTAGAGGCGAGTTTTATGAATTTATTATCCTGAGAACCAATTACCTTCATCGATCCGTCCTCCTGCCATGGGTCGGGGTCAATAACTCGGGTTCTGACTCCAAGTTATTATAAAAAAAGCATGGCTGCATAGCCATACTTTTTAATTTAATTTTTATAAGTAATGTAAACTAAACTGACTTTTTGGCAACATCAGCCAGTTCGGAGAATCCCTGCGGGTCGCTTATCGCTAATTCTGCCAGCACCTTGCGGTTGATGTCGACTCCAGCCAACTTTAATCCATGTACCATCCGACTATAAGTAGTGCCGTTGTTACGAGCTGCAGCGTTAATACGCGCAATCCACAACTGCCGGAATTCTCTCTTTTTAAGTTTTCTATGAGCATAAGCGTAAGCCCCTGATTTCATAACCTGTTGATTAGCTACTCGGTACAATTTAGATTTGCTGCCAACATATCCTTTGGCCAGCTTTAATATCTTTTTATGTCTTCTGTGAGTTGTAACCCCACGCTTTATTCTTGGCATAACAAGTCCTCCCTTTATCTATTTATAAGGAATCAATTTTGAGATTCTCTTCTGTTCTACTCCACTTACTAATCCGGCTTTACGCAATTTCCTTTTTCTTTTGGGGCTTTTATCACCGAGCAGATGACTAGCATAGGCCTTAGCTCTTTTAATCAGGCCGCTGCCGGTTTTATTAAATCTTTTAGCTGCTCCGCGGTGAGTCTTCATTTTAGGCATGGATTTATCCTCCTTCTAATCGTTTTCGGTTTTTTCTATTTTAGGAACCAGAATCATAACCATATTTCGTCCTTCTACTTTAGGGGTCTTTTCAATTGCGGAGATATCCGACAACTCTTTGGCTAATTGGATACAAAGTTTTTCGCCTAATTCTGGATGAGTAATCTGTCTACCCCTGAACATTATGGTGAATTTGAGCTTATCCCCAGCAGAAAGAAATTTTCGGGCGTTCTTGGCCTTGACCTGAAAATCGTGCTCTTCAATATTCGGTCTCATTTTAACTTCTTTGATGGAAATAATTTTCTGTTTCTTACGTGATTCTTTTTCCCTCTTGCTCTGCTCAAACTTAAATTTGCCATAGTCCATCATACGACACACAGGCGGTTTGGCCGAAGGAGCTACTTCAACCAGATCGACTCCTTTTTCTTCAGCCATAGCTAACGCTTCACGGATAGGAATGATACCCAGTTGTTCGCCGTCTTCACTAACTAACCTGACTTCTTTGACTCGGATATCTTCGTTAACTCTCCAATCCTTGCTTATAAGAAATTCACCTCCCAATAATATAAAAAAGCGGGTTACAAAAACCCGCTTCTAAATGCAATAACAGATTGATAGCCTGTGTTAATCCAATTCCTTCACCCAAGCAATATTTAAATCTGTTGTTGATGACCTTACGAACCTGGGTTGTAAGGTGAGAAGCAAGGCTCCTGCTTTACAATGTCCACTAAAAACAATATCATACCCTGAAGAAAAAAGCAAACGCTATTGGGGAACTACCGTATAGTTTTATCTCTGATCTCATTTTTAATCATAGCAACGAATTCTTCCACTCCCATAGCGCCCAAGTCGCCCTCTTTGCGATGACGAACCGCTATCGTATTCGCTTCTGCTTCCTTATCGCCCAATACCAGAAGATATGGTATTTTCTGCAGTTGACCTTCTCTTATCTTATAACCGATTTTCTCACTGCGCTTATCAACTTCCACGCGTATTCCTGCTGATTTTAACTGGGCAATGATCTGCTCAGTATAATCATGTTGTCTCTCGGTTATAGGCAGCACCCGCACCTGCACCGGAGCCAGCCAGGTCGGGAAAGCCCCAGCAAAATGCTCCGTTAAGATTCCTATGAACCGTTCCATACTGCCGTAAATAACTCGATGAATCATAACCGGGCGGTGTTTTTCACCATCTTCCCCAATGTAATTCAGGTCAAACTTCTCAGGCATTTGGAAATCCAGTTGTATAGTACCACATTGCCAGGTTCTATCTAGAGAATCCTGCAGATGAAAATCTATCTTGGGACCATAAAATGCTCCATCGCCTTCGTTAATCTTAAAGGCCATGCCCCTTACCTCCAGGGCTTGCTTAAGGGCGTTTGTAGCCAGATCCCATGTCTCCTGAGAACCCATGGAGTTCTCTGGTCGGGTGGAAAGTTCCACATGATAGCTAAAACCAAACTGTTTGTAGAAAAGGTCTATCAGGTTCATGACCCCATCTATTTCATCAATAATCTGCTCGGGAAGCATAAATATATGGGCATCATCCTGAGTAAATGCCCGCACTCTCATGAGTCCATGCAGTACCCCGGACATCTCGTGGCGGTGTACTAGACCCATCTCGCCGACTCTAAGAGGCAGTTCCCGGTAGCTGTGCAAGTTCTGTTTATAAACCAACATTCCTCCGGGGCAGTTCATGGGCTTGACGGCATAGTCCTCTTCATCTATTTGAGTAAAATACATATTATCTTGGTAGTGATCCCAGTGACCGGAACGGTGCCAGAGTTCAGTGTTTAGTATAATGGGCGTGCGAATCTCCTGGTAACCAGCCTTCTGATGCTCTTCCCGCCAATACTGTTCCAGTTCGTTTCTTAATACCATTCCTTTGGGCAGGAAAAAGGGGAAACCCGGTCCTTCATCTAATAGTACGAACAGACCTAGTTCTTTTCCTAATTTGCGATGATCGCGTTTTTTGGCTTCTTCCAGTTTGTCCAAATAGTCATCCAGCTGAGCCTGTTTTGGAAATGAGGTGGCATAAATGCGCTGCAGCATCTTATTTTTCTCACTGCCCCGCCAGTAGGCACCAGCCAGACTCATAAGCTTGACCGCCTTGAGTTTACCAGTCGAAGGAACATGCGGACCTGCACAAAGGTCTACGAACTCTCCCTGCTGATACAGGCTGATTATTGCGTCTTCTGGTAAATCTTCTATTAATTCAACTTTGTAATCTTCATTTTTGTCAGCAAAAAATTGAATCGCTTCGTCTTTAGGCATTTCCATACGTACTATAGGATAATTACTTTTGATAATAGACTGCATTTCTTTTTCTATCGCTTTAAAATCCTCGGGGGTAAAGGTATGATCTGTATCGAAGTCATAATAAAATCCCTTATCAACGGCAGGACCAATGGCAAATTTAGTATCGGGCCACAACCTCTTAACTGCCTGGGCCATTAAATGGGATGATGAATGGCGGTACACCTGGCGGCCTTTCTCATCGTCAAAGTCCACAATGGCGAGATCTCCGTCACCGTGAACTGTAGTATTTAAATCGGTTACTTTACCATTAAATATGGCCGCAACTGCACTTTTCGCCATTTTGGGACTAATGCTTTCCGCAATCTGCAGAAGACTAATCCCTTTCGGAAATTTTCTTTGGCTGCCATCTTTTAAGCTTATATGTATCATTTTCACGCCTCCCAAAATTAGCAGGAATCTTTGTTACTATTTAAACAGAATATCAGATTTTGTAATCTACCGCAAATACAAAGGCCGGGCTTTATCGCCCGGCCTACAACAAGTTATTTTTCTAATTCGTTGATTCGGCCCTCTTTCTTTTGCCGCTCATAACAGTGCTCGCAGCCGTTACATTCCTTTATTCTTTTCTCAAATACTTTTTTTATCATTTTCACTGATTCGTTCCGCGGTTCTTTGCCGGTATTGTGCAGGACGATTCGACGGGGTGCAATCGTTATCAGAATACTTACCAGCATATCATCGAGGGTAATCTCCCCTCGGGCGATGTCATCTAAATAATAGTCGACATGGTTTTCATCTAATCTGATTCCCTCCCCATCCCATAGAGAAAAACGTCCATGCTTATCCATCATAATATTTACTTCAAGCACAGTGGGAGGTTGAGTATCAACGAAGTATCGTAAAAGTTTTACAAACTCATTATATTCCTTTTCATTTCTCAATTCCTCATTGGCCAGATCCACTGCGAATTTAATTTCTGTCAAATAGTCCCTCATGCAGAAATTAATAAAGCCATCTACAACCAGGTAATCATGATAATATATATAATCCAATATTTTGTGGGCTATTTTATTTTTACGTCCATAATTCATTAACAAATTAAGGCTTTCATTAGTATTGCATCGTTTCAAGAAGTCAATGGCTTTTTCCATTATGGTTATTTGATCGGCCGGTGGTATATGTCTTCCTTTCTTATTGACTTCCTTCCAGGTCAGCTTCTCTTCCCAATCTCGTACGATATGCTCGGCTATAAATTCTGAAATTTGGTGTTTAAATATATACACAATATCTTCATCTTTTAGATGGGCAGCAGTAGTCCGGCCATGCAGCATTAGATTGAAAAGAATATTGTCGCGAGCGACTTCCTGGTCCTGAATCGATAAAAAGTAACCGTGTTGTTTTAACCATGAAAACTTCTGATTAAATTCATCCAGTAAAAACCTACTGTCCGCGGCCGTGGTAATTTGCAGTTTATATATCATTATCGGCCTCCTAAATCGATGCTTTCATTATTATATGTGAGGCCATTTTTCATTATTCAGGGACAGCCATCCAAAATTTGTGACCTTAGTTACTTTTTTTCTCATGTGACATGGGGATAGGTCTGTTGTCCCATTTTGCGATTAACGAAAAATGGGACAACGGACCTGTCCCCATAAAAATGCCGGGGTTCTAAAGCCCCGGTATTACTGATTTCTTATGGTGGGTCGTATTGGATTTGAACCAACGACTTCTTCCGTGTCAGGGAAGCACTCTTCCGCTGAGTTAACGACCCATTTCCGATTCATTCAATCTACACCCCATATTATATATTGGTGACAGGAATTAGTAAAGGCCCCAATTTGGCATCTAACTATTTTGGGTATATATAGTACAAATATTATTTCAGCCATGAACATAATTTGTCTTAAAGGCCAATATAACTATAGGAGGACTGATTTGCTCGAAAATTCTTGAATAATTTGCCCATCGGCAAAATATTCTGGAGGTATTTATTGATACTTTTATTAAGAAAGAGAACTTTGGGATTTATTTTCACCGGTATATTGCTTCTCGGCTTCGGTACCTTTAACTTAGCCCTGCACCCCAACATGGGTAAATGGAAACAAGAGAAAATTGTCATCACGATGGTAAAAACACCCCAGAAGGCTGTAGCCTTGACCTTTGATGATGGCCCTGATCCTGAGCGGACGCCAGCCGTATTAGATAGTCTCCAGAAGCATAATGTTCATGCCACTTTTTTTGTGGTTGGCTATCGAGCTGAAAAATACCCGGAACTGCTCCAGCAAGTGGCGGCCCAAGGACACGAAATTGCCAATCACAGCTATAGTCACAGCTATGCTAGCTTTAAAATTAATAAAACCGATATTTTTAGTGATGAAATTGATAAAACCAACGCCATAATTCAGGATCTTACTTCCCAGAATTCTGTCCTTTTTCGCCCTCCTGGGGGATACCTATCAGACAATCTAGTTGAGTTGATCAAGCAAAAACAGCTGACCATTGCCTATTGGACCTGGCAGCAAGACAGCAAGGATTGGAAGGTCGGCAACAGCGGAACATCGATCGCCAACCATATTATTAATAACATTCAGCCTGGACAGATAATTCTCCTTCACGATGGGGCTGCCAACGGCCTGCAAACGGCGCAAGCAGTCGATATTTTATTGACTAAACTTACTAGCGAGGGCTACCGTTTCGTTACCATGAGTGAATTAATAAAATTGGGTGATAAGGAATAAAGCTCATATTTAGGAAATAAAAATAATTAAATGACAAAGGGAGGTGTAATTAGATAATGCCTAGAATATTTGGCTTCTATGAGATAAAAGCCAGAACTAAGATAGCTCTTATCGCCATCTTAGTAATAATACTGCTAACCAGCAGTGTTGTGTATGTTCAAGCTTATCACAAATTGAAACCCGTTTACGAAGTCAGCACAACCAGGAAGGTAGTAGCGCTTACATTTGATATCAGCTGGGGCAACAATACTCCTCTTCCAGTAATAGATATTCTAAAAAACAATAGTGTTAAATCTACTTTCTTTCTATCTGGTCCCTGGGTCAAACAATATCCTGACATTCCCAAGCGAATCAGAGAAGATGGGCATGAAATTGGCAGTCATGGTTATAGACATATTAATTTAAGTAACTTAAGTAAACCGGAAATAAAGGATGAATTAATGAAGGCTCACAATAACATTAAGGAGGTTACAGGCGTAGATGCAAACCTAATTAGAACGCCTAATGGAGATTATAACGATCAGGTAATCGAGGCGATTCATGAATCAAACTATGAAGTGATACAATGGTCGACCGATTCGCTGGACTGGATGAATCCAGGGGTAAACAATATTATAGATAGAGTAAGCAAGAAAGTTCACCCCGGAGATATTATTCTTATGCACGCCAGTGATACCTGTAAACAGACTACTGAAGCTTTACCCGTTATTATCAAGAATCTTAAAGACCAGGGATACGAATTTGTAACTGTATCCGAATTGCTGAAAATAACCGAATAATAAGCAAAAAAAAGTGGAGCCATTTAAGTTGTACTAACCTTAAATGGCTCCACTTTATTGTTGATCGGTCTCATCATCATCGATATGTTCCAGACCAATCTCTCTCAGGATTTCATCTATTAGTTTTTTATCCACCTTTATTCCCCCTTTCATTTGGCTTTAATATTTACCCTAAGGCCATTCTACGCTCAGTGTGTTTCATTTAGAACAACATAATGATAAAAACAGCATTTTATTATTAAGATTTGGTTAACAATAGGCTCGAATTCTTCCAACCTTAGATTTTAACAAATTTGTCACCATCTTTCATAACCAAACCATTCTTAATTAGACGGTTTAAGTGCTTGATAATCATCATCTTATGCCAAAAGATTGTGTATTGTGACACCTGTTCCCATTCATTGATAAAGCCCTGGTTTGTAATATCGTTAATTGTTCGCGGCTCTGCCAGATAATGTAATATCTTATCCTCTCTTTGCAGGGCGATGTCCAGATACGCTCTCATTAACTCCTCTACCCGCGTATCAATTATTCTTCGGTGAGAACTTACTAATACCTTTGGTTTTAAGGATATTAGTTTATTTATTGACATAATAACGTCATCCAGATCACAAAATTCCCCTCCATACCAGGGACCTCGGGATGTGACGTCAAGGTCACCGGCAAAAAGAATGCTCTCCTGCGGAAAGAAGAATGCATAATGACCGGGAGAATGACCTGGTGTATGTATGGCGGTGAAGCTGGTCTTTCCCATATCAAAAACATCACCGTCTTTGAATACACCGGCTATTTTGAGAGCCTGGAAAGCCGGTTTCGAAGGTACATCATCCGGCAGATTCTCTGCCCGTTCCCATATATCTTCTCTGGGAGTACCCATCAACTCTTCCCAATGATGTAACCCCATAGCCAATGAATATTTTACTTCGTCCTGAAATGCCCATAATTCTTCCAACCCGACCATTGTTTTAGTTTTCGGGAAGAAACTGACCCCGTTAACATGATCAAAGTGGTGATGAGTCAGCAGCAACAGATTAATTGTGTCCATCGGAAGCTGTGCATAGGCTCTGCCGCCTGCTCCAGCATCGACCATAGCTTTAACTTCATCATCAACAAAAAGCGAGTTACTATATGGAAACATGGCTTTCGCCTCAGGCCTAACCAGTTTGATTTGTTTGGTCAATTCTATAAGCACTGAATTCCCTCCCCATATTGACTTGACCGATTTATGTATAAAAAAAAAGTCCGGGTATAAGCCCGGACTTCTTTCTTTAAATTAATCCAACTTATCAATCATTTCCAATATCATATCAAAAAAATAGTTCATATCTTCGGTGTCATTTACTCCGGCCTTAAAACCTATTTCGGGAAATCTCCCTGGTCCATTTATCTTGACGTTAACTAAATACATGGTCTGGTCTATTTCTTCTTCCGAATTGTCTAACTCTATCTCATCCCAATCACTGTCAGCAATCTCATTATCGTTAATTTTAGAGTTTCCCGGTCCTGTGGATTCATCACTATTATCTATGATCTGGGATACAATCCACATTACATCAGTTAGACTCATGCCAAGTTCTTCACTCAGATGTACAATTTCATTGGCAACCGGTGTTATTTTTAACAAGTCAGAAAGATTAACCGGATCTCCTTTGCCCCATCTATTTTTCATAACATCACCTCCGCATCTATTTGCCACAAACTTTGATAATTTGATCCAGGGTAATTAGTGCTTTAGTCTGCAGCGGTTTGAAACCTTTAATTAATTGTACTCTCACTAAATAGATTATATGTGAACCGGACCTGAAAAAACAATTCATTTTGACCGCGTCAGGTACTTGAATTTGAAGAAAATGTAACTATCCTCCCAAATACGCTCTAAATCTTAGCTGCAGATTATAAACTATAGCATGAAAATAGTTTCATTGCAAACCCTATGGTAAAGCCATGAGTTTGTAAATATTGACTTATTTTTCTCCAAGCCTATACTTTAATAGGTGAAGATAATAATAGTTATCACAATGCCAGAGGTTGATTAATGTTTATATATGATTCTAAGGAACTGAAGGGTTCCATTTTTATTCTGTTCTCGGCGTTTATGTATGCCACGCTGCCAATTTTGGTAAAACTGGCCTATTCAACAGGGTTAGGACCAGGCAGTACGCTGTTGCTGCGCTACGTATTTTCTTTCATTTTATTGGCCTTACTTATTAAACTGGTTAAACACGACCGTATTCTTTCCCTCGATCCACCAGTTATCGCTCAGGGAATATTCTTGACAGTTTCCGGATTGTTTTATTTTTTTGCCTTGAATACTCTCTCAGCAGGTATAGCTACGGTAATATTTTTTACCCATCCGGTTCTGGTAGCTATCTTAAGCATATTAGTCTATAAAGAGACATTTGTACCCCGAATCTTTGTGGGACTAACGCTAGCTCTAATGGGTATTGCCCTCATTTCAGGTCTGGTTGGATCTTCCCCAGGTCTGTCTTCAGAAGGCATACTATTCGCTCTCCTGGCCTCTATTTGCTATAGTATCTACAGTCTGCTGGGTCAGAAAACTGTCGTTCGCAGCAACCCCTTGTCCATTACCGCGACACTCTCTTTGATGGCAATCATCATTATAGTGCCTGTATATCATAGCAGTTTAGGCTTCATATTCACGTTGACCTCAGCGCAGCTGTTGATAACTCTGGTTATGGCTGTTTTCAATACCCTCCTGGCGGTACTTTTTTTCTTAAAAGGAGTAAAAAATATAGGGGCAGCCCGTGCGACTTTGATCAGCACTGTCGAGCCTGTTTTTTGCTTGATGATGGCTTTCCTGGTTCTCGGCGAGACTCTAACCAGAGCAGAAGTGACAGGCTCAGCCATGGTCTTCGCCAGCATGCTGCTGGCGGTTTTTTCAGACCACGAAAACGCCAGCAATCCAGAATTAGCCACCAGCAAAGTAAAGGATCAGCAAAATTAAATAATAGTAATAAATATGGGGATGGTCCTCTTCTGCAACAGGTGCGACAGGGGGACGGTTCTCTTTTGTCGCACCTAATAGCTTGTAAAGTGCGACAAAAGAGAACCGTCCCCTTGTCGCACTTGTCGCACATCAATACTATATCTCGAATAGATGGTAAGGATCAGGGAAAGATATAATCAAAAATTGCATTGGAGGCATTATAGTTTGGAACAACAGACAACAGTGGAGGTTCAAGGTACAATACAAGAAATTCACCATCGCTCTCCGCTAACTTCATCCGAATTAGCGATACTTTGGCGTTCAAATGATTATTACGCTATGCTCAGATGTGTTTATAAGCATCTTTTAAATACACTGGAAGACCCGGACCTTCGGCCTTTTATTGAGGATTGTATACCTTTGTTTGAGACGCGGGTGAATCGAACTTCCAAGATTTTAAAGATGGAAGGCCAACCACTCCCTCAAGGATTTGGAGAGGAGGATATGGATATAGGGGCTCCCAGGCTGTTTACGGATTTATATTATTATTACTACACACTAAATATGATGCGAATTGGACTCCTGCTTGGCAGCACAAACCTTGGGCATTCAGTCCGTGAGGATGTTCGGAGCTTCTACACTGAAAGTCTTGAGTCAACAACGAGACTTTATAATCGGTTTTCCGAAATAATGCTGAAAAAAGGAATATTAGTCCGGTCCCCGATCATTAATACTTTCAAGGAAGCAGATATAGTGAAGAAACAGAACTTTTTGCGGGGGTTTTTAGGTGAACGCAGGCCTCTGCTGGCGCAAGAAGTAGATCAACTTTTTTTCGGAATTAGAAACAACTTGGTAGGAGGGGCATTATTAACCGGTTTTCAGCAAACAGCCAGATCAGAACAGGTACGGTCATACATGGCAAAGGGAGCTGAAATTGCCAGGAAACATGTAAATATATTCAGTTCGACTTTACAAAAAGAAAAACTTCCCGTTCCAATGCATACCGGACAATTGGTTACAGACTCAACTATATCACCATTCTCGGATAGGTTAATGATGCAGCACGCAGTAATATTAGTTGGTGTCGGGATAGGTAACTACGCAACTTTCATGGGATCAAGCCTAAGACATGACTTAAGCGCAAACTATTCCCGGTTAATCGCCGAGACTGTTAACTATGGAGAGGACGGAATAAACATCATGATCGAGAACGGCTGGTTAGAGGAACCCCTGCGCACAATAGACCAGCGGGAACTGGGTAAACAACCGATACATTAAAATCTTAATATTTCCTGAAGTCTGTCACCACTTTGTTATATAAATAAGGTTACGGTACGGTCAGCAGTTGGTAAATCTCCCGTTCAACCTGACGCATGTTTTTACTGTCAAGGTTTCTTTCATTATGAGGTATTCTGTGGCTAATAACTCCTTTGACCGAGCCGGGTCTTTCATTTAGTACATATATCTCTTCTCCCAGCAGCAAAGCCTCATCAATATCATGGGTAACAAAAAATACACTTCTATGATCCATCAGCCATAAATCTACAAAGGCCTGCATAAGGGTTGTTTTCAATTGCAGATCGAGACCCTTAAACGGTTCATCCATCAATAATATATCGGCCGGATAAGCAAAAGCTCGGGCAATCGCCACTCTCTGCTTCATACCGCCGCTCAGCTTATCGGGACGATAATTTTTAAATTCTCTGAGACCAACCATATCAACATAGCGTTTAATAATTTCTGACCTTTGGTGCTTGGTAAACTGGTCTTTGAGAACAAAGTCGATGTTCTCTTCCACCGTTTTCCATCGCAGCAGACGTGTCTCCTGAAACAGATAACTTATGGTCTTGCCCGCAAAGCCCAATAGCTCACCCTGATCGGGAGGAAATACGCCTGAGATAATGTTTAACAGGGTAGTCTTGCCACACCCTGAAGGACCCAGTATACAGATAAGCTTATGTTCCTCCACGTTCATATTCAAACCTTGCAGAACATATAAATCTCCAAATTTTTTATGTATATTGCTCAAAGCAAAACTCATGCTCAACCCCACGTTCTGAATTTGTTTTCCAGGGAATTAAGTACAGACTCAAATACGAAGCTGATAAGAATGGTTACCACCGTCCACGCGAAAACCTGAGCAGTTTCTAAATCAATCTTGGCTATTATAAGATTGGTGCCGATAGCCAAACGAGGTTGACTCAATATTTCGGCAGCAATGATAACCTTCCAGGTAATACCCATGGCGTTTGAAGCCCCCGCCAGCAAGTAAGGCAAAATCGACGGAATGTAAAGTTCGCCGACAATCCGTCTGGTCTTAACCCTGTACATGTGGGCCATTTCCAGCAGCTGCTGATCCACATTCTTTATCCCGGCTAGAACATTGCTATATATAATGGGAAATATCATTAGAAAGGTTACAAATATCGGTACTATATCGGTTCGGAACCAGATTATGGCCAGGATTATTACGGACATAACCGGGATGGTTCGAATTACGGTCACCCAGGGCTGGAGCAGCCAGTAAACTGGTGAACTGAAACCGGCAATAAAACCTAATACTACACCCAGTACGCAGGAAATGATGAAACCCAGTAATCCCCTTCCTATTGTCAGCCCAACCGCAGGCCAGAATTTTTCTGCATGTACTACTGCCCACATCTTGATTAACGTAACCTCAGGGGAAGGCAATATTAGTTCTTGATGCCAATATAGAGCAAGCAGCTTCCATACCAGCAAAAGCGCCAGCATGGAAGCCACAGAGTACAAGCTATTTTTGGTAGTAGAATTTAGCATCAGGTAGTTTGCCTCCTATAGAGTCAGGAGCGAAGTCCAGGAGTACCTGCAGGAATTTCTCTACCGACGGTTTAGCCTCGATAGCACTCATATAACGCAGGTTACATCTGGGGATAGCAGCAGCTGCTATATCAGCAGGTATGCCGATGTCCTGCTTCTTAACTAATTCCCCTGCCTCAGCCGAATTTTTATTGACCCAGTCTATTGAGGCAGCATACTCTTGCAGGAACTTGCTCATAATTTCAGGATTCTTACTGGCAAAGTCCGCCTTGACAACCAGGCAGGTTTGGGCAAAGGGAACATCCGCACCGTTAATTCGGGTCCATTCTTTTTGCATATCCAAGGCCAATTTGGAATCCTTATTTTTGGTTAACACTGTCGAGACCCAAGGTTCGGGCAGCACGGTTATTTTACTATTCCCGGTTATTGCCAGCTGGGCTTGTTCTACCGGGCTGGCAATATATTTGAGAGTCACATCCTTATCGGGATTGATAGCGTTTTTATTGAGTAAATATCTGAAAACCACATCGGCAGCTGACCCCTGAGATGAACTATCAATTTGCTTTCCCTTTAGATCAGCCCAACTATTGATGGCACCTCCATTAGTGAGTACATACATTACTCCCCAGGTGTTCAAAGCTGCTAGTTGATAAGCGACACCTTTGTTATATAATTTAGCTGCCATATTGGTAGGAATAGTAGCTATATCTATTTCCCCGGTTAAAAGCTTAGCACTGAGTGTATCGGGAGTCTGTTCAATTACGTACTCAGCCTTGACATTATCACCCATAGCCGGCTGAGCATCCATCATCTTTATCATGCCTACCGCTGTGGGGCCTCTTAAAACGGCTACTTTAAAGCTGACAACTTCAGGGACGGTTTTGGCACTATCCTTCTTGAATGAAGAGCAACCGCCAACTGACAGGATAAACATCATTATGATAAACCATGCAACTAATTTTCTATTCATTTCACTGCTCCTTTCCAAACCCAAGAATAATTTTCCTGCTTATTATTCTGTATCTTCTCCAATTTTCCCTTTAATAAATGCAATGCACCTAATGTTTATTTTTGCATAGTAAACATCGCGTCTTCCTTTGGTTTTTTCCGTTTTTAATATATAATATTAAACTATAGCTCTGCTAATTAATATGATTTGAAGTGAGTGATACATATGGACATGATAATCAAGCCTATAAAATCGCTGAATACAACTATAAGTGTACCGGGAGACAAATCCATTTCTCATCGCAGTGTTATGATAGGAGCAATTGCCTCCGGAACTACGGATATCGAAAATTTTTTACCGGGGCAAGATTGTCTGAGTACGGTGCGGTGCGCAAGACAACTGGGGATTGAGGTTCAAGAACTTAGCCCAACCCATTTGCGGGTATTTGGCCAAGGTCCGGCCGGACTATCCGAGCCTGAAGACTTTTTGGATGTAGGTAATTCCGGTACTACTATCCGCTTAATCTCCGGTATACTAGCCGGACAAGATTTTTTATCAGTCTTAACCGGGGATGCTTCGATACGCAGACGTCCGATGGCCCGAGTGGCAGAACCCCTGCGACAAATGGGCGCTCAGGTCTGGGGTCGGAGCGACGGTCGTTATGCTCCTCTTGCCATAAGAGGAGGACATCTTAAAGGAATCGAATATCACACTCCAGTAGCCAGTGCCCAAATAAAGTCGGCAATACTATTAGCCGGATTATTTGCCAGCGGAGAAACTCTAGTGAGTGAGCCGGCTTTATCCCGCGACCACACCGAAAAAATGCTCAAGGCTTTTGGTGCCGATATTCAGACCTCTGGATTGACAACCATCGTTAAAGCGAGCTCACTAAATGCTCAGAAGATTATTGTCCCAAGTGACATCTCATCAGCTGCATTTTTTCTGGTGGCGGGAGCAATAATCCCCGGCTCCAAAATAACGGTTGTTAGGGTGGGGTTGAATCCAACCCGCACTGGGATTCTAGATGTACTTGCCGAAATGGGCGCCCGTATCACTATATCAAACCAACTCGAAAGTTCAGGCGAGTTAATGGGAGACATAACCGTTGAGGGACGTGGCTTAAAAGGATTAATAATCGAAGGCGACGACATAATACCCCGTCTGATAGATGAAATACCCGTGTTAGCTGTTGCTGCTGCTGTTGCAGAAGGTCAGAGCATCATTAGAGATGCCTCTGAACTAAAGGTTAAAGAGAGTAATCGTTTAAGAGCAATTGCTGCCGAACTTACCCGCTTTGGAGTTGACATTCAGGAAGCCGATGATGGTCTGATTATTAATGGCGGACGGAACTTCAATGGAGCTGTCTGCGAGTCTTATCATGATCACCGCATAGCTATGGCTTGTGCCTTGATGGGTTTGGTGGCCCAAGATCAAACGATTGTACATGACGCCGAATGCATCGATATATCTTTCCCCGGCTTCCAAGATATTCTATCAGTCTTAAATAACGCAGACAGGTAACCTAACCTTAAAGGAGTGTAGATTTGTGAGAGTTGAACTCGGTAATAGGAGTTATGATATTTGTATTGGGGAAAACTGGCTTCCGCAATTAGCAGAAATGTTGGATTTTGTGCCCAGAACTTCCCGGATGATAGTGATTACCGATGAAAACGTCAACCGATTAGCCGGTGACAGAGTATTGGAGGTCCTGCGCCAGGCCGGGTTTCAAGTTGATAAGGCAGTGATACCCGGAGGAGAAGGGTGCAAGAACCTAACCACTGCAGCCTCTCTGTATGAACAAATGGTAGCTTTGGGTCTGGACCGTAAATCTACAGTAATGGCCTTGGGGGGCGGCATTGTAGGTGATGTGGCTGGATTTGTGGCAGCTACCTATATGCGTGGAATAGCTTACATCCAGATTCCTACCACACTTTTGGCTCAGGTCGACAGTAGTGTAGGAGGTAAAACCGGAGTAAATCTCCCTCATGGGAAAAACCTGGTAGGTTCCTTTTGTCAGCCAGGACTAGTATTTGTTGATGTAGCCTTTATCAAAACCCTCCCGGAAAGAGAATACTTAACCGGTCTCGCCGAAGTAATAAAATATGGTATTATCAGGGACCAGAATTTTTTTGAATATCTAGAAAACCATTTGGAACGGATTAAGGCTCGGGACAGCCAATGCTTAATGCATATAATCCTACGCTGCTGCGCCATCAAGGCTGATATTGTAGCTCAAGATGAAACCGAGAACGGCCTGCGCGCGCTATTGAATCTAGGCCACACTTTTGGTCACGCCTTTGAAGCCCTGACCAATTATCAGCAGTTCACCCATGGTGAAGCAGTTGCCATAGGTACAATTTGTGCAGCACGTTTAGCCTGTCGTTTGAACCTGCTCTGCCGGTCGGATGCAGATAGAATAGAAAATATACTAAAAGGCTATGGATTGCCCGCTGATTTTGGAAATTTAGACAGCTCGAAAATTATAGCCCAGATGCACAAAGACAAGAAAAATATCGGCGGTAAAATGCCGATAGTCTTGCCCACATCAATTGGTACTAGTCAGATATTTAATAATTTGAGCGAGATGGATATGGCAGCGGTACTCGATTCCTTCTCTTCAAGTCACAAATAATTTGCACGATTCCAATCACTATGATATACTGCTAAGTAATTTCATAAGACTTAATAACTATGAAGGAGCAAAGTAAGTTAACCCCAGCTTTTCAGGGAGAAGGCGTCACCGACTGCAAGCGCTTTTAAAGTATGATTAACTGAAGTTCTCTCCGGAGTTGCAGGCTGAATTCCCTGGTGGGTTGCGTAGGCTGAGCCGTAGACTTCCAACGTTAATGGGAAGAGGGTATCGGAACAGTAGTTCCCGCACCTTTTAGGTAAGAGCGGATTTGTATCTAATACAGATCAACTTGGGTGGTAACGCGGTAAGCGAGAGCTTTTCGTCCCTTGGGATGAAAGGCTTTTTTGTTTTAAGCGAGGAAAACTGTTTCCCGTACTTTGTAATGAGTGGGTCCTTAAACGGATCAATCAGGGTGGTACCACGGAAGCCCATAGCTTTCGTCCCTTTGTGGATGGCAGCTATGGGCTTTTATTCATTATTAAAGGAGGATTTTATTATGGTAGTAGTTATGGACATGAACTCAACGGTGGAACAAATTGAATTAGTAAACACCAGGCTGGATGAGTTGGGATTTCAAACCCAGCTTATCCGCGGAGTTAAACGAATTGTTATCGGTGCGGTTGGTGACCGACTAGTGAATGACCTGAGGGAGCTGCAGCAAATGCCGGGAGTGGAGAAGATCGTTCCCATAATGAAGCCTTATAAACTGGTCAGCCGTGAAGCCAAGAGCGACAATACCATCATCGAAGTTCGGGGGATAAAGATTGGGGGAAATTCCGTTACGGTGATATCCGGGCCATGTGCAGTTGAAAGCCGCGACCAGCTCTTAACTGCCGCCCGTCAAGTTAAGAATGCAGGGGGCCACATAATCAGAGGGGGTGCTTTCAAGCCACGGACTTCCCCATACAGCTTTCAAGGTTTAGAAGAGGAAGGTCTGAATATTTTGCGAGAGGCATCTTTGGAAACAGGCTTGCCAGTTGTGACTGAAGTCATTGATGAGCATAGTCTGCAGTTAGCTATAAATTATGTGGATATAATTCAGATAGGTGCCAGAAATATGCAAAACTTTCGCTTACTCAAAGCCGTAGGCCAAACTGATAAGCCTGTTCTGTTAAAACGCGGTATGTCAGCCACTATTGAAGAATGGCTAATGGCAGCCGAATATATTATGTCGGAGGGTAATGGGAATGTCATCCTTTGTGAGCGGGGTATAAGAACATTCGAGACATCTACCCGTAATACGCTGGATTTAAGTGCGGTTCCAATGGTTAAGAGACTAAGTCATTTGCCCATAATAGTGGATCCAAGCCATGCTACCGGTGACCGGGGACTGGTTCTGCCCATGTCATTAGCAGCTATAGCCTCAGGTGCGGACGGCTTAATCATAGAAATGCATCCAGAACCGGCTAAAGCCTTGTCAGATGGTCCCCAATCGCTTACGCCTGAAGGCCTGGTTAATGTCATGACTCAATTGCATAATATTGTGCCCGCCCTAAACCGAGAAATGCAATAAACAAAAAAGGAGCTGTAACTGTGAATAGCATGGCATATTTGGGTCCACGCGGTACTTTTTGTGAAGAGGCAGCCTTGCGCTACATTGATCCAACTATATGGGAATTGGTGCCTTACCCTACTATTGAGCAGGTCTTTGCTGCTGTACACCGTGGGGAAATGGACAGTGGTATAGTACCTATTGAGAATTCCTGCGAGGGTTCAGTGAACCAGACTATGGATTTATTGGCTTACGACTATGACTTGAAATTATCCGGTGAGATTATCCTGCCAATAAACCATAATTTATTAGCCAGGCATGGTATAGAATTGAAAGCAATATCTCGAATCATTTCCCATCCCCAGGCCTTGGCTCAATGTCGGAGATATTTAAACGCAAATTTTGATGGTTTAGATTTAGTGGACGTGGCCAGTACAGCCGACGCTGCAAGACGTGTGGCCGAGTCGAACGATTCCTGGGCTGCGATTGGTACAACCGCAGCAGCTCGTGCATATGGGTTGGATATTTTAAATTGCGATATTCAAGATCGTCTAAATAATGAAACCCGGTTTATAATTCTTTCCAGCGAATGCAACCAAGACATTGCAAATGAGGATGACACATGGTTGATCAAAAATACCAAAACATCGTTGCTGCTTTACCTAATGAATAGCCCGGGAGCATTATTCCGCGCCCTAGAACAATTTTATTTGTATGAAATTAACCTGACTAAAATAGAGTCCCGGCCTGCTAAAACCAGAATTGGGGAGTATTTATTCTTCATCGATATTGAGGGCCATCGGCTGGATCCACGTGTTAAAAAGGCATTGGCGGGACTCAAATCCATTACCCATGAAATACGGGTGTTGGGTTCATATGAATCAGTAAGCCAGGGAGCAGCCAATAGGGACGGCTGCAACGGCTAGTTACTATATTGGGAATACATTGTTTAACTAGCTGGTAATGGCTATAATTTATCATAATATGAGAACTAGGAGGAATGAATATGCCGTTCGTTAATGTAAAAATGATAGAGGGACGCTCGTTAGATCAGAAACGTGAATTGGCTGAGGTTTTAACCCGCGAGGTAGTACGCATATTGAATGTTAAACCTGAAGTAGTTGAGTTGGTCATCGAGGAATATCCTCGCGAGAATTGGGCTCACGCTGGACAGCTCTATTCTGATAAGTAAGAGCAGTTATTTACCTGGAAAGGATGTAGTGTTTATACCGCTATGGAAAAAGTTGATGTAGCTATTATTGGGGCAGGTGTAGTCGGACTGGCTATAGCTTTTGAACTCTCCCGGCAAATGAATAGATCAATTGCGGTGTTGGAAAAGAATACATCCTTCGGACTTGAAACTTCCAGTCGCAACAGTCAGGTCATCCATTCAGGTATTTATTATTCTTCTGCCATGCTTAAAACCCAGCTCTGTATAGAAGGAAGACAGAAATTATACGAGTTTTGTCAAAAGTATCAAGTTAGTCATAATCGCCTGGGCAAACTCGTAGTGGCTTCCGATGCCAGTGAATCAGACCATTTACAGAGGTTATTGCAACAGGCTCGTACCAATGGGATTGAGATCAGATCATTGTCGACCCATGAAGTACAAATATTGGAACCCTCTATTCAGGCATCTGAGGCACTATTGGTACCGGATTCTGGAATTGTTGATGTTCATCAACTTATGCAGAAGCTGTACCAATTAGGCCGTGCCAACGAGGTTATTTTCAATTTTCATTCCAAGCTCGTGGGGCTGGAATACACGGGCAAGGATTACATCCTGGAGACCATTCGTGATAAGTTCAAAGCTGATACGGTCATAAACAGTGCCGGTCTGGGAAGTGATGCGGTTTGCACCTTACTCGGCCTTGATATTGATGAATGCGGCTATCGTATCTATCCCTGCAAAGGTGAATATTATACCCTAAAGAAACCAACACCGATTAATCATCTTATTTATCCCCTGCCAGGAAAATCTGGAACCCTCGGCATTCACATTACCCCTGACATGTCAGGAAGATTAAGGTTGGGTCCCAATGCTTACGAGGTAATCAATATTAATTATGATATCGATTTTAGATATCAAGAAACCTTTTATCTGTCAGTCCGCAATTTTCTGCCAGATTTGCAGCGGGACGATATTGCCCCTGATTTCGCTGGTATTAGACCTCGCTTACAAAAGCTTTCCCAGCCTCTGCGAGACTTCGTAGTTAATGAAGAGAGTGCCAGAGGCTACCCTCAATTTGTAAATTTGATTGGTATAGAATCACCAGGCTTGACTTCCAGCCTAGCTATTGCTGCCCACATTAGGGATTTATTCAATTAAACCAAGACTTCACTTCCCTAACCATTTTTTTGCCACCCAGTTATACTTAACCTCTCCTATTTGGAGTCCATTTCGTAATACTTACCAGCTAGCTAAAATGCCCCTATATGTGGCTATTTTCGCCTATATGTGGCTGTCACTTTTTCCGTTATTATAAACTGCTTGACACCATCTATGACAAAAAATAAACTAAGTGAAGTAAGCATAACGCTATAATATTCACAAGATGGGAGAGGAGAAATCGTATGGTCAGCATTATTGTCAACGGTATCAGCGCATCGGTTCCGGACGGTTCTACCGTAATGCAAGCTGCAGCAGCAGTCGGATTTGAGATTTCTTCATTATGCAGCCACCCCGACCTGCAAGTTAAAGAAAACTGCAAGGTATGTGTGGTAGATGTAAATGGAGAAATGAAGACCGCCTGTTCGGAAATCGTCGCCCCGGGTATGGTTGTTAAAACCTTTACCCCCCAAATCGTTGAGGAAAAGAGAAAAAACCTCAAGAAGATTTTATCAGTGCATCCCCAGGATTGTTTAAACTGTGCCCGCAGCTTAAATTGCGAGTTACAATCCTTAGCAGATACCCTGCTTATCCGTTCCTTTGATAATAAACCCCTTCGTCTTCCTTTGGACACATCTACTCCTTCACTGGTTCGTGATCCCTCAAAATGTACCCTCTGCGGTCGGTGCGTAGAGGTATGCAATGATATTCAAACTGTAGGTGCCCTGGAGATTAAAGACGGTATCGTGCAAACCGTTGATGGCAAAGCCTTGGCCGATACCAATTGCGTGCTTTGCGGACAATGTGCTCTAGCTTGCCCGGTGGGGGCAATTGTCGAAAATGAAGAAATAGACAAATTCCTGGCTGCAGTAGCGGATCCGGAGATGGTTGTAATAACCCAGATTGCCCCGGCAGTAAGGGTAGCCGTGGCAGAAGCAGTCGGAATGCCTACCGGTTCACTGGAGATGCTGAAATTTGTAGCTGGTTTAAAACAACTAGGTTTTGATTATGTTTTCCATACAAACTTTACAGCCGACCTAACAATTTTAGAGGAAGGCAACGAATTATTACAGAGGCTGAAAACCGGCGGTACTCTACCCATGATTACTTCCTGCAGCCCTGGTTGGATTAACTTCATTGAGACCTTCTATCCTGACCAATTGGAACATCTATCAACATGTAAATCTCCCCAGCAGATGTTTGGCCCTTTAGCCAAGACTTACTGGGCTGAAAAAATGGGCATAGATCCGTCCAAGATTTATTCTGTATCAATCATGCCCTGTACCGCCAAGAAATTTGAGGCAGCCCGTCCAGAGATGAACGCCAGCGGTTATCGCGATGTCGACCTGGTTCTAACTGTTCGTGAGGTAGGCAAGCTGTTTAAAATGGAACAGTTGGATTTTGCTAAACTAGAAGACGGCAAATTCGATTCCTTACTGGGAGAATATACCGGCGCAGCCGTAATCTTCGGTGCTTCCGGCGGAGTTATGGAAGCCGCTCTCAGAACTGTTTATGAAGTAGTTGTAGGCGAAACCCTAGCGGATGTAAACTTTACCATGGTACGTGGGTTTGAAGGCATGAAAGAAGCCGAAGTGGACCTGGCAGGTACCAAGGTTAAGGTGGCAATTGCCAACTCCCTTGGAAACGCTAGAAAAATTATGGATGAAATCAAAGCCGGCACTTCTCCTTATCACTTTATTGAAGTAATGTGCTGTCCTGGTGGTTGTATCGGCGGCGGCGGCCAGCCTATACCTTCCACTATTGAGAAGAGAAAAGAGAGAATCGACGCAATTTATGCTGAAGATGCTGGCTTGCCGGTACGCAAATCTCATGAGAATCAAGAAGTAAAAGTTCTTTATGAAGATTTCCTGCATGAGCCCCTGGGACATAAATCCCATGAACTTCTGCATACTCATTATCATCCTCAGAAACAATAACCGACCTTATAGACATTGTTATAATAGTAAAACCCAGGAGTAGTTAACTCCTGGGTTTATTTTGTGGACACTTTTAACACGCGAATGACGGTCTCCGGATACGCTCTCTTTTAGGCCTGAATCTTTTAACGAAATCCGCTTATAAGAAAATAGCCAAATACAGTTAGCAAAGTGATGCTTATGAAGATCAGCGAGTTAGTAAAATTATTGTGCGTTTGGTTATTCTTTTGTACTTCGGCCATAAATTCGGTTTTGGTTATATAATCACCGGCGATTAGAACCCGAAGATTATTCACATTCCCAGTTAAATCCTTAATTCCATCTTTTATTTCCCTTATATCCTCCTTAATAGAATCGAGTTCTTCCCCCATTTACACCACCACCTCTCCCTACATGGTATGCACTTGCTCTGGTATTTGCTACCATTTGATATAACCGGATCATAGGCAATTATGATAAGATGAGCATAGGCATAGCCGGGAAAAGATGCACATATGGGGGAAATTCATGAATAAGCTAGAAGGTTTTTATGTATTAAAAAGTATGGAGATTCCGACAGTTCCCTGGCGTCCGTTTACCGGGCAGGAAACTCTTGATGGCAATTTGTTGTGGACAGTTAGAGTTGCAGTACAAAACGGCAATGACTATAATTTACCACGCGCAGTTGGTGTAACCGCTGAGGAAGCTCTCTTAATCGCCAGAAAATATCTAAATAGATTCACAATTGACGATTTAATCCTCTATTACCCCTATTTTATTGCTATAAAAAGCGGTGTTATTGAGTTACAGGAAAATCATACTATAATTGAAGCAGTGGATAAAGACCTCTGGAATTTGACAACATTGGGTCGTAAGGACATAACTATAATAATTAATCATTTGTCAGATAATGTTTCCATATATGGTGACCCTTCTTTTTTAACTAATGATGAAAAAACCGAGCTTATGAACTACGCCCAGAAAATAAGAACATTTAACAGAGACTATATCTTTGCTAGAAGCTCAGTTATGGTTGAATGGAGTTATGCGGTAAATACCAATATTAATAAGGAAATTATCGGCGAGAAATATTTAGTCTTTACAGAATGCAAAGTCGTGGGTTAAATATAATGAAATTATAGGGTAGTTCTTGCAATATATTTATTGCGTAGATGCATATCTTAAGTTATTTTTGGTGATATTATGTGCTATGGATTGTTGCATATTTCCTTAATAGCATTAATAGTTTTGCTGCTATATTGAAGCTCAATCAAATTCCGAGGATTTGCAGGGTTGGGATATTCAACCAGGACAGCCCGTCCATACTGACTGCCCCAGCCCACGAAATGCTGCGGCAAATAGATCTTATCTTGAGATTTAGGGTTTAAGTTATTCATATTAAATTTTTTATTAAAATAGTTGCTTAATTCTACATCACCGTACGTGCAATTTGACCAGCCATGGAAGTCCAATATAATATCTGGCTTTTCCTTTAAGACCAGATCGCGGAGGATTCGCGCCTCTGGGGTGCTAAATGGAGCGCTGCCAGTGTGATATTTACTATCACTGCTATATTGCCAGTAGTAGTCAAAATCTCGATTAATGTCGATTCCCTGACCATTACACCTGCCGATCCCGTTTTCACTTTGCCCATACCATATTCCGTCTGGATTCACACAGGGTACCACCACCAACCGGGTAGTTTGGAGTTCTTCCGGATAGGTGGAAAACTCCCTTATTATATTGTTAGCAATCTGCACCAATGAAGCACCATCCTTATCCCATGCTCCGTCAAATCCGTGCACGGCAAAGGTGATTAGCATAGTTCTATCATAGTTTTTGGGTGTAATGATAACATTGTGAATTATATTGCCCCTAGAACTATTGCCAATGACATTGTATTCGATTCTGTTTTTTCCTTCTGGTACCACCGGGACAGGTACAACACTTGGAACCGCCGGTTCCGGCTGGGCAGATACGGTATTCGGAGCAATCGGTTGTGCCTGGGCAGGGATAGCCTCCCCCGTTGACATCGTTAAAACCTCAACGGGAAATGTGTAAATCAGAATCATAACTATTATTAATAGAACGGCTTTCTTCAGGGAAATGCCCTCCTTTCATGTTAACAATCATAGTTATTGAGTATCTGACTTAACCATAGGAGATTCAAAATTGTCGTATTTCTTTTTCAAAATAACGATATCTACTCGGCGGTTTATCGCCTGATTGGCCGCGTTCAAGTTGGGAACCCGGGGTCGGTATTCGCCGTAACCGACAGCCGAAAGTCGGTCAGGTGCAATACCTGCTTCATCTTGGAATACATGCATAACATTGCAGGCCCGCAACACCGAAAGCTCCCAGTTGGAGGGAAACTTTACCGTATTGATGGGCAGGTTATCCGTATGACCTTCTATCCGTATATAGTTGGGAACCATGTTAAGAGCTATACCTAGCTGCTTAATAATACCCTTGGCCTCCGGATTAAGCTCATTGGAACCGGCGGTAAAAAGAAGGGTATCTTTGATGCTTATTACCAAACCCCGCTCCTGTTCAATTATTTCTATATAATCTCCCAGCTTGGTAGGTGTGCTGCCTTGGTTTTGACCGGATTTACTCACCTGCTCTGCTTTGATAAACTCCTGAATCTGTTTTTGCACCTCTTCTAACTGTACTTTATCAATAACATCCTGGTTCAGTCCCATGCGCTCCTGACCGGCCTCACCATCTATCACGGATGGTCCTGGCTTATCTGGCGGTGATATGGAACTACCGGTTAAAACCACACTCAGGGATTCAGCAATAGCATTATATTTAGCCACGTCAACCTTACTCAGCGCATACATCAATATAAAAAATACCATTAATAAAGTGATAAAGTCAGCATAACTCAGCAACCAGCGTTCCATCCCGCCTTCTTCTGCCTCTTGATGTTTTTTCGCTCTGTGCCTTGCCATACCCTACATCACCATCTTTTCCTTCTCCCGCACAACTAACTCCTGACGAATCTCGGTGGGCAGAAAGATTTTCAGCTTTTCTCTTAAGAGCCTGGGGTTTTCTCCATTTTGTATAGACATAATGCCTTCCAGCATCATTTCCATTAAGAATGTCTGCCTTTTTAGATTATTTTTTATTTTACTGGCAAAGGGAATCCACAATATATTAGCTGAAGCTATACCATACAGGGTAGCCAAAAAAGCTACCGCGATAGATCCGCCCAATTCTTCAGGACTGGATAGATTGCTGAGTACATTAACCATCCCCATTACGGTCCCTATAATACCCATTGTGGGCGCGAAACCACCCATTGCCATAAATATCTGAACGCCAACCATTTCGTTTTTTTCATACACTTCAATTTCCATTTCCAGTATGGACTGGGTTAATTCGGGGTCGGTACCATCAATCACCATTTGCAAGCCCTTAACTAGAAATTGATTATCAATCTGATCCAACTGGTTTTCTAAACTGAGAAAACCCTCTCGACGTGCCTTGTCAGCATTTTTTACTAACAATTCCAGGTATTCATTAAAATCTATTGGTTCACTTTTAAAAACAGATTTTAAAAAATAGGGCACCCTTTTTATTTCCTCCATGGAAAAGCTTACTATGGTCGCCCCAAAAGTACCGCCAAAAACGATCATAGCGGCGGTACCCACCATAAGCATGCCCATAGATCCGCCCTCTTCAATAAAGGCAAGTATCAGGAAAAAAAAGGCAACCAAAATACCGACTATTGAAGCTATATCCATCATCTACACCTCATCCAAAGCAATTTCATGTTTCTTGGCTCTCCTCTGATAGTAAGCTGCGGTTATCTGGATACCAGACTCTTGATTCTACTCTCGGTTGATATTATGTCAGTGATCCGGACCCCAAAGTACTCTTTCACCACTACCACTTCGCCTCGGGCAATCAGTGTTCCGTTAACCAAAATCTCCACCGGTTCATGTTCCAACCTTTCCAATTCCACGATTGACCCCTGCGAAAGCTTTAAAACATCACTGATATTACGTTTGGTCTTGCCAAGTATGACTGATAATCTAAGCGGAATATCTAAAATAAGGTTAAGATTATTGCTATTAATCAAGCCGTTATTGTCTTCGACCACAATTTCCTGAGGCTTTATTGGAGAATTGTTTTTATCCTTTTTCATGCTCTCACCACTAAGATCTGGACTTTTCATGCTGTCACCCGTGAGATTCGGACTATGCTGGCTCTCATCACCCAGTGCAGGAGTATGGCGGGAAGTTCCAGCCATTAGATACTCTACCTGTTGCTTAGCAACATCTAAATTAAAAATCAGCATTATCTCACTCTTCAGCAAATTACCAATCTGAAGGTTAAAGGAAATAACCGCTATTTCATCACTGAATATATCCCAACTTGCTGCCACTTCGCCCTTTTTCATATCTATCAACGTTATTATAGGAGGAGATATTTCAATGGTTCTTTCGAAAATCTGGGACAAAGATGTTGCTGAGAATCCTATCATCTGATTCATAGCTTCAGATACAGCACTTAGAGTTATTTCGTCCATTTCGGAAGAATAATCCGTACCATCCCCGCCCATCATGAGATTGGCTATTATTGCGGCATCATTTACGTTCAAGATAAATACATTATTGCCTTCCAAACCCACATTGTACTGAACTTCTACCAGCATATAGGGGGCCGTAAACTGCTTTTGGAATTCCTTAGGACTAGTACAACTTAGCTTAGGAGTGTCTATTAAAACTCTCTGGTTTAAGAGTTCTGATAATGCTGTTGAAGCAGATCCAGCATTAATATTGCCTATTTCACACAGAACATCCTGTTCTACGGGTGTTAGAGATGTATTTTGCACAGTCTCTGTATCATGCTCATAAGTATCGTTATTCCCACCCAGTAAAGCATCAATTTCCGCTTGTGATAAAAATGATTGTTCCATATTTAACCCCCTATAATTCCCCTGTAATCATAGCTGCTAATTGATCCCCGATAATTCCAGGTTGAAAACTATATTTTGGATGGCCTTCTATTAATAATTCCATATCTTGCCCTACTATGGTGTCAAGGAGTACAACATCCCCTTCCTCCAATTGCAGGAATTCTTGAATGGACAGCTGAGTCTCTCCGCAACTGGCAGTAATATCTAATGCCACTTTGCCTAAACGATTCTCAACATCTTTAGCTTGTGAAACATCATTAGATTGCTGAGCAGCAAACCAGTTTTGGGCAGTTAAGTTAGGAATAGCCTCTTTTAGAGTTGCATGAGGCAAACATAAATTAATGATACTTTGATTATTGGCTATCTCAGCTGTAAATGTAATTATTGCTACTGTTTCATTAGGGGAAATAATTTGATTATATTGAGGGTTAGACTCCATAGAATCAACAACTATCTTAAATTTGAATACATCTAACCAGGCCAGAACCATGTTTTCCAAGAGCTTTTCAATTAATTTTCTGATCACCCGAAGCTCAATCTCAGTTAGTTCCTTTACCTTACTAGTGCTTCTGCCTGCCCCGCCAAACATCAAATCAATCGCCGGCGAGGTAAAGTTGTGACTTGTTTCTAAAACCGCGCTGCCCACCAAAGGCTCCATTTGAAATATCGTCAATAAGGTAGGGCTGAATATGGATACCAGAAACTCTTCATAGGTTACTTGTTCGACTGACGCAATTTTTATGTTTATCGTACTACGCAAGTAACCCGATAAATAATTTGAAATAATTCTGGAGAAATTCTCATTAATCATAAACAAGGTTCGAAGTTGGTCTTTAGTGAATTTATTAGGTCGCCGAAAATTATATTGTTTGGCCGCTACTTGCGGTTCCTCTTTAATCAATTCCGGCGCACTGCTATCATCACTGTTTAGATGATTTATTAGAGCATCAATCTCTGACTGTGATAGAGCTTCATCCATATTGACTCACTTATCCTTTGCTCAATACTTTATCCAAAGCTTGTATTACGCGATCGGGTTTAAAAGGTTTAACCAAAAAATCTCGGGCTCCAGCTTTTATTGCGTCCATAACCAGGGATTGCTGTCCCATCGCACTGCACATTATTACTTTAGCGGCAGAGTCCATGGCCATAATATCTTTCACGGCAGAAATGCCATCCTTCTCAGGCATGGTTATATCCATAGTTACAATATCCGGTTTAAACTGCGCATACATTTCCAGAGCTTGAACTCCATTTTGGGCTTCACCTACAACTTCATAGCCATTTTTACTAACGATATCCTTAATCATCATTCGCATAAATGCGGCATCATCCACTATTAAAATCCTTTTCCCCACTGTCATACCCTCCCACATCTTTGTAATTTTTCAGTCTATTTATTTTAGTGATCCAACGTCTTCTGCCGCCTTTTTCAGAATTTCATCCTGAGATGTAATCATACGGCTGTTCAAGGAAAAACTTCGGGATATGCTTATCATGTCAGCCATATTCTGAACCAGATCTACATTGGCATTCTCCATAAAGCCCTGTTTCACCGTAATGTTTTCAGCTTTAGCCTCGCCGCTTGGTTCCGCCGCAAAAAAACCTCCTTCGGTAGGAGAAAGGGTTTCTTTGATCTTGAAGCTGGCTAAATAGAAATCTTGGTCGGGTTTTCCGTTAACCATCTTCACTTCGCTGTTTACCCCTAGTATTTTACGGTCATATGTATCTACCAAATATCCTTCTTCATTAATGGAGAAAGAGCCATTTTTACTATATATATAACCCTGATCTGTTGTAATTTTGAAAAAGGCATCTCCTTCGATGGCAAAATTATAAATATTATCGGTTTGTTTGAGACTGCCTTCAGAGAAATCACTGTTAATTTTGTTGGCCATAACTCCATTAATTTCTTCTTTAAAAGTTTTAATGGAAATCTTCCCTTGTTTGAAGCCGTCAGTATTAACATTAGCTAGATTATTGGCAATAACCTCCATTTTCTTTTGCATGGCATTTAAGCCGGTATTTGAACAATAAAGTCCTCTTATCAATATTTCCCCCTCCTTCTTTTATCGGTGGTTATTCATATTTTTCAACTGTAGTTTGTTGTTAATTTATTTCGCAACGCTACCAACCCCATTGATTTCAGCTGAGATACTCTTGATATGCTAACATCCAACGCAGTGGCTATTTCTTTCAAAGTTAATTCCTCGTAATAATAAAGGGTTAATACCAATCGCTGGCGTTTCTCCAGCAAAGAAACTGCCTCGCTTAGAACTTGGGTCTGTTCATCTTCTAATATTTTTTCCTCTGGAGATTTATCCAACTCAATTTTAAGTGTATCCTTAATTCTTAACTCATTTAAACCAAGAGTTTGATCCAAAGAAATGGATGACAATAATTTAAAAGACTGCATTGCCTCTTCTACTTCAGATTTTTCTAAATCTACTTCTTTTACTATCTCGTTTATTGATGCTTCCTTACCAGTATTGGCCGAGATTCTCTCCATGGCTTGAGTTATTAATTGTACTTTTTGCCAGCAATTACGCGATAATGGAGAATCCTTTCTCAGAGCATCCAGGATTGCCCCTCTAATGCGTTTTGACGCAAAGGTAGCAAATTGTATCCCTTTATCCGGCTGAAAACGGCCCGTGGCTTCTAACAGGCCCAAAATTCCATAACCGATCATATCGTCCTTATCCCAGGCTTCCGGGATTTTGACATCCATACGGTCGACTATTGATTTAACCAAAGGCAAGTATTGCTGTGGATCAATCGGATAGTTTTCTTCCATGTTAATCATTCCTCATTGTTTGAATATGTTTTCTTAATATGTAACACACATATTTCATAACCTGATCCTGTTGTCTCTCACTGATGTTTTCGAATTTTGCTCCAATCTTGTATAAACCGGCATGCTTTTCACTTCTTACCACTTTTCCTAATACTTTAACAACTACGTTGTTATGTTCTAGACGAATGCGCAAGACCATCATCACATCCTTCGGCAAAGGAAGCTTAAGTGCCAGACCTAATCCTTGGCCGCTCAAATCAATTATTGATGCTTCATCATGTGGTTCGATTTTTTCCCAATTATTAATTTCTTCATTCTTAATAATTTGATAATTTATCGATAATAAGGTTTTAATCCTGACAAAATTTCTTCTATTAGAGGGAACCAGCTTCTGCGGCTTCTGCAATTCCAAATATGTAATATCAGATTCTACTTTTTCATTTAATACTACAGATTCGAAAGCATAGCGAGTATTGTCTACTTTTAGCCAAATCATCACTTCATCACCTTGGGTCAAGTAAAGTATATGGCCATCAATGGTGGGAACCATCATTAAGAATGAATCATCATAAATGTCCTGAATTAAACTTTGCCCTAAGCCTTCATCCTCTTTGTTCTCAGCATACAATTTGGCTACTTCCACATGGCTATTAATTTGAAAAAGTTTATCGATATTCAACTTAATCCCCTCACTTAAATAGACTCATTAATTTCTGGGCAAAATTAGTTCCATTATTAAATCCAATTTTCTGTTCTAAGATATTTTTAGCAATCTGGGCAATATCCTGCGAAACCTGACTTCTTGGGTATTTGATCATAAACGGTGTCATTTCTTTGATGGACTTCTTCACACTATTATCAGAATACAATACACCCAGTCTTTTGATGGTTATTTGCAGATATCTCTCTGCTACCATTTCGATTTTTTTGGCAGTCTCCTGAGCTTCCTGAAGATTATTAGCCATATTTACTACTAAATGTACCTGTTTGTGCAGCTTGAACCTGGATAATATTTTAATGATTCCATAGCCATCCGTTATTGAAGTAGGTTCCGGAGTTACAACTATTACTACATCATCAGCTGAGGCAATGAAACCTAAAACCACCTGTGATATACCCGCCCCGGTATCAATTAAGATAAAATCCATTTCCCGAGCATACTCTTCAATCTCATGAATAAGCTGTTCCCTCTGTGTGCGCCCTATATTAGTTGCTTCAAAAATCCCGGAACATCCTGGCACAATATGTACACCTTTGAAACCCTCTATAATAATCTCTTTTAGGCTCATTGGGCCCTGCAAAACGTCATACAATGTATAACGCGGAGTAATGCCGAACAATATGTCCACATTAGCCATACCCAAATCAGCATCCAGAATCATTACTTTTTTCCCGGCTTTACTCAGGGCAATAGCCAGATTAACGGTTAGGCTGGTCTTGCCCACACCACCTTTACCACTGGCAATGGTAATGATTCGCGTCTTATTCTCGGCAACAAATTCAGTAGGCTTAATCTTACCACTGAACAAGTCTCTTAATTTTTCTGCCTGATCTGCCATTAAAAAACCACATCCCTCATTACGTAACCAGCTAACAGCCTCGGGTTAGCTACTTCTATGTCATCCGGTACATCCTGACCATTAGTGATATAAGCTATTGGCAAACCGGTATAATAGGCAGCGTTTATAATTGAACCGGGAGCAACAGTTTCATCAATCTTGGTAATAATCATCTGCGAGTAAGCGATCATCTTATAGTCATTTAGTATCCGTATCATATCTCTTTTACGAGTGGTAGCATTTATCACTAAATATATATCGACTGAATCAAGCACATCCAAAAAGGCCTTTAATTCTGCCAATTGATAAAGGTTCTGGGAAGGTCTGCCAGTAGTATCGATAAGAATAAGGTCCTTGTCTGCATTTTTTTCCACAGCCTCTCTCAGTTCTTCTGGAGACATTACTATATCTACCGATGCGCCGATTATATCCCCGTAAATTTTCATCTGCTCAATGGCTCCAACCCTGTAGGTATCAATGGTTATAAAAGCAATATTAAAACTGTTAAACAAAGAATAAATAGCCCCTATCTTAGACAGGGTAGTCGTCTTGCCCACACCAGGTGCACCGATAAATGCCATTATTTTGGTTTTAAGATTCCTAGGGTTAACCGGCTGAAAAATCGATAATACTCTTTCCTGTATTTCTTGCTTTATTGCATCTTTGCTTTTATTCAATTCAATATTTTTAAGCAGCAAATCCACAATATGACCGTCTATTTCCATATTTATAAGGCATTGTTTTATTTCATTATGTAAAGAGCCGTACTCCATATTGTGACTATCAGCCTGGTTCTTGGCATCAGAAAAATTGGTCAAAAGGTTTCTGATTTGTCCCAATTCTTCTCTAACTTCATCAACATCTTCTGTCTCCAGTACTGCCGTTACTTCTATTTTAGCTGGCATAAAGAACCCTCTCAGCCCCTTTTCTCTGACTTTATGGGTGCTGACGATAATAGCATCCGAACCTAAATCCTTCTTAATCAGGAACAGAGCCTCTTTCATGTTTGCTACAAGGTAACGCTTAATTTTCATTTGACACCACCGAGCCTTTTATTTCCACATCTAAATCAGGATTCAATTCATTTATAGCCAGAACCGCTATCTGGGGTTTGAATCTTTCTATCAGGCGCCGTAGGGGCATTCTGATTCTAGAAGAACATAAGATGATCAATGGTAGACCCATGAGAATAAATTGTTTTTCCAACTTTTCCAGCTGTGTAAATATGTATTGGGTTAAAGCTGGAGATATCGCTGGATAGTTGCCTTGAGGAGAGTTCTGAATAGACTCACTCAGTTGCGACTCCAACAATGGATCTATTGTAATGATCGTAATTTTTCCGTCAGTTGAATATTGCTTGCTTATATTACGCATCAGAGCCTGTCGGCTGCATTCAACAAGATAATCCATGTTCTTGGATATTCTAGATGCATCAGCCAGGGCTTCCAGGATCGTTTCGAGGTCTCTGATCGATATCTTTTCTTTTAAGAGACTTTGAATAACCTTATGAACATCACCTACCAGTAACTGGTTAGGCAGTAAATCATTAACCAGGGCTTCGTTGTTTTGCCTGACCATGTCCAGCAAATTCTGTACATCCTGGCGAGACAATATTTCATGGGCGTATGATTTAATAAACTCGGTAAGATGGGTAATCAGTACCGTGGCGGAATCAACCACTGTAAAGCTTTCCATCTCGGCCTTTTCTTTGTTTTCTTCTCGAATCCACCAGGCCGGAAGTCCAAAGGTTGGTTCAATTGTCTTTAAACCTTCCATTTCAGCATCATTATCATCCGGATTCATAGCCAAGTAATAATTAGGCATTAATTCGCCTCCTACAATATCCACTCCCCGGATTTTGAAGCGGTATACGTTAGGATTTAATTGCAAATTATCCCTAATCCGTATCGGGCGGACATATATGCCCAACTCCGTTGCACACTGTTTTCTTACTGCAGCCAGACGGTTCAAGAGATCTCCTCCATTGCTTTCGTCTATTAGAGAAATAAGATTGTAGCCTATCTCAATTTCCAAAGGATCAACCCGGAACAAGTTGAGGATATTTTCAGGTTCACGGCTGGCTGGCTGTGCTCTCTCTTGGGCAGCCTTATTAATTTCTTCCTTTTCAATTTCTTCTTTGTCAAGCGTATAAGCTATGTAACCTGTCCCAGTAGACAATATTATAAAAGGTAGGAAAGGCAATCCGGGTATAATGGCCAGAACTAATAATATGGCGGAGGCCAGATACAGCGCCCGCGGAAACAGACTAAACTGTGTGCTGAGGTCAAAGCCAAAACTATTGCCAGTTGAAGCTCTAGTAACCACAATACCAGTAGCTGTAGAAGTCAGCAGTGCAGGTATTTGGGCTACCAGACCCTGCCCTACCGTGAGTAGAGTATAGGTTTGAGCAGCCTCAACCATCGGCATCCCTTTTTGCCAAGTACCGATGATTATTCCTCCGATAATATTAATTAAAGCTATCCCGATACCGGCAATAGCATCCCCTTTGACAAATTTACTGGCACCGTCCATAGATCCAAAAAAACTAGCCTCCTGCTGCAATTTCAAACGCCTTTCTTTGGCATCTTGCTCCGATATCAGCCCGGCACTTAGATCCGCATCTATACTCATTTGTTTACCTGGCATGGCATCCAGAGCAAAACGCGCGGCCACCTCGGCTGTTCTTCCTGCCCCGTTGGTTATAACGACAAACTGAACGAGAGTAATAATTAAGAATATTACTCCTCCTACTACATAGTTACCCCCCACCACGAAAGCCCCAAAAGAGTCAATTATTTCACCCGCATCAGCATCGTTAAGAATACAACGTGTAGCGGATATGTCCAAGGATAGTCTGAAAAGGGTAATGACTAGCAATAGAGTTGGGAACACTGACATTTGCAAAGGTTCAGTTATAAATAGTGACATTAAGATCACGATTAGACCACTGGCAAGACTGCAGGCCAATAGCACATCCAGAATCGGCGTCGGCAACGGAATCATAATTATTCCAACCACAGCCACTATCAGGGCTGCAACAATAATGTCGCTATTCCCTTGCAGTTTAAAATTAGCCAGTATATTGTTATCTATTTTGGCCATTCCCTACTCCTTTGTTTCTTCTTTGCATATATATAGCAGCCAGAACCCCGGCCACTGCCTGATATAACTCTATTGGTACATAGTCTCCTATTTCCGCCACTTTATATAATGAACGAGCTAGGGGCTTGTCTTCCATAATGGGAATATTGTTTTCCGCTGCCTTTTCCTTAATCTTTTCAGCTATAAAGCCAGCTCCCTTGGCAATTATCTGCGGCGCCTGCATAACCTTATCATCGTATTTTAAGGCTACTGCCAGATGAGTAGGATTAGTTATTACTACTGTAGCCTCGGGCACACTCTGCATCATACGGCGCATAGCATACATGCGCTGTTTTTCTCGAACCCTGGATTTAATTAGAGGATCACCTTCGGTCTGTTTCATCTCATTTTTTATCTCATATTTGGACATTTTCAAAGTCTGGCTAAGCTGCCACTTCTGAAAGGCAAAATCCAAAATTGAAATGATTAGAAAAACCAACCCGGCAATGATACATACTTGAAACGTAACCTGTAACAGGTAATTAATCATCGCTCCAGTATTCATATTGGGAAGAATTAATAGCTTGGGATATTCAACTTTAACCTGATCGTATATAACCAAACCAATAATCGACAGTTTTAATAAAGTTTTCAAGAAATCAAACAGTGCTCTTTTGGAGAATATTCTCTTTAACCCTTCCAGAGGATTAACATGACTCAATTTGGGGTTAATCGCATCCGAGGAAAACATAAAACCCACCTGCAATAAATTTGCTGCCAAGCCGCAGAATATTGCTACCGCCAATATGGGTGCCATAATTTTAAAACAAAGGTATAATGTATCCTTATAAACGTTAATAAATTGATCCGTACTTAGAATTGAGGTCATATCCTTAACCAGAATTAGATGCACATAAACTGAAAAAGTCTGCCCCATGTAGCCCCCGAAAAGATAAACAACCCCAACAATTGCCATTACAATTATAGCTGCATTCAGGTCGGCACTTTTGGCTACTTGACCCTTTTTTTTAGCCTCTTGCTGACGGTGGGGTGTGGCAGCTTCCGTCTTCTCTTCCGTGTCTGCAAAAAATATCCAACCATTATAAGAGAGTTCATTCATAAAACCAGCTGGAACCATACTCAACTTAAACTTAGATGTATTGGTTATTGGCAATAGATTGGTCAGTGCCATTAAGCTAACCAAAATGACCAATAAATAAAGGCTAATCAGATCCATTACTTTATTAAGCCCATAATGAGAACCATATCTTTTTCCATCTGGCTTAAAACATTGTTGACCAGGGAAGCCATTACCGGAAGTACCACTGCAATAGTGAGCATTCCCAAACCTGTCTTCATGGGAAAACTAAGTATAAAAACATTTAACTGGGGTACTGTTCTTGCCATAATACCGAGCACTAGATCACAGATTAAAAAGGCCACAATAAAAGGAGCAGCTATTCTGATACCTAATGAAAACATTTCAATAAATATTTTTAATGTGGAAGTAACGAAAGTCGTTTTAAAAACAGCGCTGGTAACAGGAATAAGTGTATAACTATAGGAAATAGCCATCAATAAACGATGATGCCCATCTACAGCTAAAAACAGCAATATTTGCAGTAGATTCATAAACTGACCAATAAGAGTAATACTGGTATTATTCTGCGGATCGACAATGGATGCCATGGCAAAACCCATCTGGTTATCGATTAATTCACCCGCAATTCTAATAGCCGTAAACGTCAAGCTGCAAGCATAACCCAAGATCAAACCCACAACCACTTCCTTGATTATCAGAATTGAATAAGCTATCAAATCCAAGGGAATATTGCCTGGCGTCGGAAGGGTAGGCATTATTAGCATAGTTAATAACACTGCCAGACCCACTTTTATTAGATTGGGTGCAGTCTTTATGGAAAAAAAGGGGGCTATGGTCATAAATGCTGTCATTCGAGCTAAAATCAGGAAACCCCATGGTAAGTTATCCCACCCCGGCATTTTAATCCCCCCTTAATGAATAATACTGCTTAAATTACCTAGTATATTTATGGAAAACCCCATCAAAAGATTGATCATCCAGGGGCCAAATATTAGTAATGATAATAGAACCGCGATTAGTTTAGGTACAAAGGTCAGAGTCTGTTCCTGGATCTGAGTAACAGCCTGAAAAATACTTATTACTAATCCAACCACCAGTCCAATGAGCAGTGGTGGGGCAGATAATAGCAGGGCGGTCATGATTGTTTCGCGAGCTATGGTTATGACCATTTCTGGACTCAATTAAAACACATCCTAAATAATTCAATTTCAGTTTTACTGCATAAAGGCAATCATGACACTTTGTCCCGCCGTCACCCTTCGGGTACTTCCCCCTTCGGGCACCACTGATGTTCGCAAGGCTCACGATTAAGGTTGCACTCTTCGGGCACCACTGATGTTCGCAAGGCTCACGATTAAGGTTGCACCCTTCGGGCACCACTGATGTTCGCAAGGCTCACGATTAAGGTTGTTGCTTGCAGATTATCACGCTTGCCTCAGATCTAGTAATATCATCGAAAACTGTCCATTAGTGACTTAGTAACTAAGTACCATCCGTCCGTCATAACAAAAAGCAGAATTTTAAAAGGAAGTGAAATCATAACCGGTGAAACCATGAACATTCCCATGGACATTAGGGTACTTGCCACCACAATATCTATAACCAAAAAGGGTAAGAAAACATAAAACCCCATTTGGAAAGCTGTCTTCAATTCGCTAATGGTAAAGGCAGGAATCAATGTGCTCATTGAGATATCCGCTGGAGTTGCTGGCTGATCTGTTTGGGACATATTTATGAAAAGCGATAAATCCTTTTCTCGCGTTTGTTTCATCATAAAGTCTTTAAGAGGTAGGGAGGCTTTATCCAGTGCTTCCGTCTGACCTATTTGCCCGGCCAGGTAGGGGGTAATCGCTTGACTGTTTACTTCGTCATAAATAGGTGCCATTGTAAAAAAGGTTAAAAATAGTGCTAAGCCAATCAGTACTGGCGTAGGCGGTATCTGTTGGGTTCCAAGTGCATTGCGTACAAATGCCAATACAATGACAATGCGGGTAAATGAAGTCATCATAATCAAAATTGCCGGAGCGAGACTCAAAACCGTCAGAATAGTCAAAAGTTTGACTGTGTCTACCACCTCTTGCGGATTGTCGGTATTTCTGACCTGCAAATCAATATTTGGCACAGGGGCGGCGGTTACAACCTGAACTTTGATAAAAAGCAAAAATACGCCTACCAAGATGGAAATTCCCAGCATAACACCGATCTTCCTATTCATTGCTGCCCCCACTTCCCCTGGTAAATCTTCTGATAGTATCGTTTAAGTAGAATTGAAATTCAGGGGGCTCATTTTCCTGATAATCGTTCAAGTGTTTGATTACATTTATTTCTTGTTCAGTGGCACTGACTACCAAATACTCTTCTCCAACCTTTACAATATTAATAGTAGCTTTAGGAAGTAATACTACTTGTTCCAAAAGCCGCAAATTCCCCTTGCTGCGCGAATAGTTTTTGGCGACTCCGTATTTGATTACCAAGTATGCCAATAATGCTACAATCGGCAGGTAGACTATGATCCTAATGACTGCTTCCCATAAATTCCATTCCAAGCTACTTTGCTCCTCTGCTTGAGTCTTCATCTTTATTAAAGGAACTAATTCTTATCCCCAGGACTTCGTTCAATACCAACACTTCTGCATGGGCCAGCCATACGTTATTTACTTTTACATCTACCGTATCGCCGGCTATTCTATTTAGGGATATTACCTGCTGCTCATGTAAATTTAAAACTTCTCTAAGATTAACAGAGGTGCTGCCCAGCTCAACTTTTAATTCGATTTCTACTTCGTTTAAGAAACTAATCTCTGCTTGGGTTTCTTCCACCTTATGAGGTTCGAAAACAGAAAATTGTGCCTTTTTAATATTTCTGTTTCTATTCCCTTTATCTCCCCCCATGTTCAACAACGATTCAATTTGCTCTTCGGTGAAATTTCTCAAACTCATAACGTCATCCTTACTGAACTAATAGTTCCTCAAAATACAATGCAGTTATTTTGCCGCTGTGCAGACGCGAATTCACTTCATCTAACAATGCTTGTTTCAGAGCATCAGTTTGCTGAGGATCTTCAAAAGTGCTGGCACGGGAATTGCGAAGTACTTTCAAAACTCCGTCCTTTACTTTATACATAGACAGCTTCAATTCTTCCTCAAGTTTGTCAGATGAATACTCCAGGGTGATGGTCGCTCTAAGATATCGATTGCCATTTATATCGGCCAAATTAACCGTCATACTGGGTAATGTAACACTTTTCATATCCTTGGGGGAAAGTTCTCCTGATCCCTTCATAAAAAATGCAAAATACAGAGAAACAGCAGTTACAATACACAAAACTACCACTATCAAACCTATCCATATAGTGCGTTTACTCTTTACAGGGGTTGATTGTTCTTCAGCCATGGAAAAACTTCACCTTCTTTGCTGCAATTATTTTTTCAAGAAGTACGGAGAGGGACCATCTTCTGGCAATAACACTTTAAAAACAGTTAGTGCTCTCCGTACCCTTGGTTAACTTTATCTCTTAAGATTAATCAGTTCCTGCAGCATTTCATCTGCGGTACGTATCGTTCTCGAATTGGCTTGATAACCCCGCTCGGTGATTATCATGTCAACGAATTCCTGAGCCAAATCTACATTTGACATCTCCAAGGAACCGGCAATTAAGGTTCCCCTACCGGCTAACCCTGGGGTATTTGGTGCAACATTGGCTGCCCCCGAGGCAAGACTTTCGATATACATGTTTTCTCCAGCCTTCTTTAGCCCTTGCGAATTAGGAAATGTGGCTAAACCTATTTTAGAAGGATATACCTGAGGAGCACCGAGAGCATCGAGATAGGAGATGGTCCCATCCGAAGCAATGTTAATATTACTGCCGGTAATATTTATTGGTGTAGGTGCAGCGGCATCGTTACACACTAGCATGCCATTGGCTGAATTCACCAGATTGCCGGCGTTATCGAGCATGAAAGCACCTGCCCGGCTATAGTAAAGGTTGGTGCCTTCCTTCAGGATGAAATATCCCTCACCCTGAATCATTAGATCAGTACTTTTCCCGGTGGTGGCGGCAGCCCCCTGGGTATGAATGTTGTTGATAGCCCCTACCATAACCCCAAGGCCTATTTGTTGGGCATTGGTACCGCCGATAGTGTTGGCAGTACCTGATTTTCCATCAGTGAGGGTCTGGCTCAACATATCCTGGAAAGTAACCTGACCTTTTTTAAAACCAATCGTATTTACATTGGCAATATTGTTGGCCAGGACATCCATTTTAATCTGATGTGTCTGTAATCCCGAGACTCCAGAAAAAAGAGCACGCATCATAATATTTGACCTCCCTAATTAATCATTTTTTTAATACAGATCTGTTTTCCTCTTCGGCAGACTGTAGGCTTCCTCAGAGAGGTCCGGCCTATACAATCAAAGCACTATCGATATTGGTAAAAACATTATCCTTCATCCTTGGTCCATCAACTACCGTTATAACGGTCCGATTATTAACACTTACAATAAACGCCATATCATCCATCACTATACAAGACTCCCGAGATCCTTTGCTTTCAGCTTTATCCACCGCATTATTAAGTTTATTCAGCTGCTGCGATGATACCTGAATATTATTCTGTTCTAGTCGTTTTAAACAATGGCTGCTAAATTTAACCCCTGATTCCGGTAACTGTTGACGTAAAACCTCTTTGAAAGAAAGTCCTGATTCAGGTTTTGGGATATTGGTATTATTCCGGCTGACCGGAGGTTCGGGTGAAAGCGGAAAGTATTGATTAATTTTGTTCAAGTTTAAATCACTTCCTGAACCTGATTTTCATTCTCTTCTGCAAATATTTTGGTTATGGAGCTTACCGGTACTGACTCTCCGCCAATCATTGCATAGGGAATAGAATCCTCAATAAAAATTGACTCTACTATACCTTCGATCTCATTGCCATCTACGTCAGTGACTACGTTCTTGCCAATTAGGGTTGCTGATTGGGTTACAAGCATGGCTTGGTTTGCACTGGCCTGATTTTCCATATAAATTTGCAGATTTTCTCCGAGTGTCTCGAACGATGTAGACATATTTTGCATCTGTTCCAGGGTACTAAACGATGCTAATTGAGCTATAAAGTCTTTGTTGTCCAGCGGATCGGTTGGATCCTGATTTTGCAGCTCAGCAGCCAGTATTTTAAGAAAATCATATTTGGTCAATTGACCAGATATATTGGTGGTTGAATTCGTTGATGCTGCTGAAATAGCCGTATTATCAATACCTGTAATTGAAGACATTACATTCCCCCCTTATGCTAATAGATTTAAATTGCGTGACAATAAGGAACTTCGTTCTGAGTAGGCCAAACTACCATAATCCGTTAATGTATTGGTTTTCTCCAATAGCGGGGATGCCTGGCTTTGGCCCCTGAATCCATGGCTGTTTCGATTATTTTGCTTTTCTTGATTGGCCAAATTCACTTCCAATTGCTGTACATTAATACCCTGTTGTTCCAGATTATCTTTTATGTTCTGTAGGTTGGAATTAAGTAAATTTAGTGCTTCCGGATTTTGAGCGATCACATTAACTGAAATTACACCGGCAATGGATTGAACTAAGATATTGATTTTGCCTAAATATTCTGGTTTAAGGCTGACTTCCAGGCTAGATGGAGCAACTTTGATTTGTTCTATCATTTTGCTGACCAACAAATCGGTCTGATTTTTACCTAACATGGTCTTTTCTACATTTACCCCGTCAAATTCGGCGATCTTAAATTCCCTACCACCGTTTTCGCGAATAACCAGATTGTTAGCATTTTCCGTTTTGGTTGCAGGTGTTTCGGCTCCCCTTGAATCTGATCCCGCTTCCTTATCATTATTTTTGGTTTTCTCTGTGTTGTTAACAGCTCTATCATTAACGATACGGGCAGAGCTTGTTGAACTGGTGGATGCCTCCTGCCGGGAGGACAATTTCTTGTCGACAGACTGTAAAGCTGGTTTTTCTACCATCCCGTTATTGTTCGCCAACATAAGATCAGCAATCTTAATCTCACTCTGGGACGTAGACTTACTCGGATTAGAAGCTGCAACTCTGTGGTTTTCCCCAATTGTGCCAGCCATTGACTTTGCCACACTGTCAACTTGACTTCCCATAATATTGGCAGCTGCCCTAGTCTCACTTTTGGTACCATTTCCCATATTGATAGAAGTTACATCGATGCGTATTTCTTCAACATTTCTTGCCACTAGTGACTTTTCCGTACCGCTAACTTTTTTCCCAGTTATACTGGCGTTTACCTGATTACTGTCCGATTGGTCAGTAACCTCTCCGGTACTCTCGTTTCCCTTTGCTTTGGCAAGCATATTAATTGGTTTGTTCGATACTTTAGACGTAATACCAACTTCGTTTTTCCCTTGTGTGTTCTTAGCGCTTTGGTCTGTCTTCCCAACCCTCTCTGTCCTGGCTTTAGCTAGTTTTACTGTACCGGCCACACTATCGGGTTGTGCAGCCTGGGTCAGTGGCAAAGATAAAGAAAGTTGCCCCAAAATCTCAGTAAACTGCAAATTATTTTCAGTAGATTTTTGGGAATTACCTGTAATCTTGCTTTTCTTGTCACCTTTGTATGATTTCATTATTTGCCCATGGTTCTTAACGGTCTCTAACTTTTGCATATCTCACCTCCTTCACTTTCTAATTATTTTAGTTACTGTTTATGACAATAGGCAGTTGTGCCTATATCATCAAGCATGTTCTGTTCGGCCTTCGAAAGTACTGACCGGTATTCATCAAAGGATTTTTCTTTTAATGTTTCTAAACTTTTTCTTTTAGTAGAAGCCTCCACCAAACGGCTGCGTTGAACTCCAAAGTTCTTGTTAGCCTGATCTAACTTGTCCAGTTGCTTTTTAATTCGTAAATCGAGTAAAGAGAGATACGCTTCCTGCTGCTGCATAACTGTTAAGTTCATTTTGTTTAGATCATAGCTGTTAAAATGTTCTCGTTTTTCAAGATGCAGTATATTGGCCATACCTTCTTCTACCTGTACCTTTTGCTTAGCCCGGACTAGATGGATGGTTTCCTGTTCCTCAATATTTCGCCGATATTTAAGGGCACTTTCCAGTTGAAATATGAATTTACTCAAACACTACACCTCATTTCCAACTACCTTTTCTAGAAACCGCAGAGTCTCTGGCAAAGTATATACTTCATCTACATCCTGCTTTAGGAATCTGATAATAGCAGGATTGATTTCTATGGCAGCATCAATATCTTGATTAGCTCCGGCTGCATATGCTCCAATATTTATCATATCTTGATTTTTATTGTATATAGCCAAATGATTTCTAAGAATTGCCGCCATCTTTAGCTGCCCCGGCTTGGTAATACTCGGCATTAATCTGCTGATACTTTCCAGAATATCTATAGCTGGAAAATGGTTTTGTGTAGCCAGGTTTCGTGAAAGAACTATATGTCCATCGAGTATGCCCCTGGCAGCATCGGCAATGGGTTCATTCATGTCATCACCTTCTACTAAAATAGTATATAGTCCCGTTATTGACCCATTTTCCAAATTACCTGCTCTTTCCAGCAATTTAGGTAATAATGCAAATACTGATGGTGTATATCCCTTGGTAGTTGGAGGTTCTCCAACTGCTAAACCGATTTCCCTCTGGGCCATGGCAAATCGAGTTATCGAATCCATCATCAGCAGGACATTTTTCCCTTTATCTCTAAAAAATTCGGCTATGGATGTAGCCACCAAAGCAGCTTTTACCCTAATCAACGCGGGCTGATCAGATGTAGCCACCACCACCACTGACCGTGCCAATCCCTCCGGGCCTAAATCTTTCTCAATAAATCCCATAACCTCACGGCCCCGTTCTCCAATAAGGCCGATTACATTAACGTCAGCGGAACTGTTGCGGGCAATCATGCCCAACAAGGTGCTTTTGCCCACTCCGCTGCCGGCAAATATACCCATCCTCTGACCGATCCCACAGGTTAAAAGTGCATCGATGGATCTTACCCCGGTTTCCAAGACATCCGCTATAGGTTTCCTGCGCATCGGATCCGGTGGTTCTATTTGAACTGGATAGCTGCCTTCGGACAATGTTGGAATCTCTTTCCCCAGACATTCTCCTAGCCCGTTAACAACCTTTCCTAAAAGCTCATCACCAACTGCGATTTTAAAGGTCTTTCCTAATGCAAAAACCCTGCATCCAGGAGAAATACCTTTTAAGTCACCCAGCGCCATAAGCATGGATGAATCATCCTTGAATCCTACTACCTCAGCCGGCAATTGGCTGGATCGCCCGGCAATTTCTACCGAACATATATCGCCTATAGAAGCATAGATACCCTTTACTTCCATTATCAAACCAACCACCCGGGTTACCTTGCCTATATATCCGAATAAGTTGGCCCTTTGCATTTTATCGCGATAGATGTCTAATTTCAGAGTATTCATTAAGCTTTTTCCATGATAAGGCTATTAAGCTGCTTCAACATGGTTTTAATAGTAGCATCTATATAACCCTGTTCTGTTTCTATCCTGCACCCACCCGATTTGATGGTTGGATCAGCTATAAACTCAAGTCTTTTACTTCGGTAAAGCTGGGTGCTGAATTCATCCTGTTTGGCTTTAAGCGTTTCTACTTGCTCAGGTGCAGCATAAATAATTACCATCTCGCATTCCTTAGCCTGGAGGCAGGCAGCCCTGGCTATATCCACAATAGTCTCCGGCTTGATCTCCAGTTGGCGAAAGACCAGTTTCTCAGCAATATCGATAGAAAGTGCCAAGATCTCCACTTCGGTATATTTATAGATCTTTTGACGGAGCTCATTGACCTGCTGTAATACTTCCTGGGTTGATTGATGGAAATCCTCCTGAGCCTTTTTGTGGGCCTGCATGGCATCCTCTTCGCCCTTTTCATGTCCCCTCTCGTAAGCATCGCGTTCTATCGCAATGAGTCTATGGTTAGCTTCTGCCAGTACTTTTTCTGCCTTAAAACGAGCCTGTTCCAAAATAAGATCCGCTTCTGTGTTCAGATCTAAAGTTGGCACGTATTTTTCTGGTTCAGGTTGTATGGCGACCTGTCGTGCATAACCAGTCCTGGCATGTATTGGCCAGCTTTCCATCTCGCTGCCTACTTGTTTGATAACCCTAGACGATAATAGCATTCTGTACACCACCCCGCGTAATTACTATTTCTCCGGATTCATCCAACTTTCTGATAACCTGCACAATTTTTTGCTGTTTTTCTTCAACATCGCGTACCCTTACCGAACCCAATAATTCAATATCTTCTTTCAGCATTTCTCCGGCCCGCTGTGATACATTCCTAAATATTTTGTCGCTAACTTCATCATTAGCACCTTTGAGGGCCAGGGCCAGATCTTTAAAATCTACTTCCCGCATAATCCTGCGTATCGAAGGATCATCCAGGGATATGATATCCTCAAACATGAATAGCATCTTCCTTATTTCATCGGCTAAATCTGGGTCTTCTTTCTCCATAGCCTCGATGATGCTCTTCTCAGTACCCCTATCTACATTATTAAGAATGTTAACCAGGTCTTTTATCCCTCCGGCACTGCTAAAGTCCTTACCGGCTATGCTGGAAAGTCTGCTTTCAAGTACCGACTCCACTTCTTGAATTATTTCAGGCATAGTTCTTTCCATCGTGGCGATTCTCCAGGCTATATCACTCTGCATTTCTTTGGGCAAATGGTTCAATATGCCTGCCGCCTGCTCTGAATCTAGGTTGGACAGTATTAAGGCTATAGTTTGGGGGTGCTCATTATTTATAAAATTCACTATTTGTTTGGGCTCAACCTTTCGGATCGAATGAAAAGGTTTGTTATGAGCTGTCAGTGATTTGATAATTTCCTCCGACTTCTGAACTCCCAACGCTTTATCCAACATCGTTCTGGCGTACTGAATACCACCGCTGGAGGCAGCTGTATGAAAATTACTGAGCAGTAAGAATTCCTTGTAGACACTGCTGATAAGTTGAGAGTTTATTGCCAGCGTATTGGCAATCTCAGAGCTGATCAGTTCGATTTTATCGTAATGAAAATGTTTCAGTATTGCCGATGCACGTTCAGGCCCAACCGCAATCATTAAAATGGCTGCTTTTTGAATGCCGGTCAAATTTCGCTCTTTAGCCACTAACTCCACTCCCACCTTCATCTAGCCAATTAGTTATGATTTGCGCTGCCACCTCAGGCTGATCTTTCAATACTTTCTTAATCTCTTCATCTTCAGTGGCATAAGCATCTTTGGTTTGCATTTGTTCCAATTGTTCTTCAACCTTTCTTAGGGATGCAGGTTGATGCAGCAGCATATCTGAACTGTCCAACCTTGAGCGCATAGTACGAATCAAGGTTAAGGCGAGAATAAAGATTATTATTATACCCAAACCTTTTAAACCCCAGCTCACTAATTTTTCAATTTGGGCTTGTTTGTTTTCTTCGGTTTCAAGCTTGGCCATTTCTGCTTTGGCTTCCTCCAAGCTGCTCTGATCAAATTGAGTGCTCAAAATATTGATGGCATCGCCTCGTTTGGCATCAAAACCTATTGCGGCGGAGATAACATCTCGGATACGGAGCTCAGCATCCGCTGGAAGTTCACCATTAATAGCCACAGCCGTTGATAATGATATCACTCGGCCTGGAGCGTAAATTTCCTTCTCATCCACCCTATTTATTTCATAATTTTTGGTTGACGACCTATCTATAACGCCATTTGTTCCTACCGGACTGGCGGCCAAAGCCGAATCTCGATTAGTGTCGCCGACCACGCCAGAACTGCCGGCAGTATCAGTTTTTTTCTCACTAAGTTGTTCGCTGGCCACAACTCCTGGATTTCCCCAGATAGTTCGGTTGACTTCTTTCTGATTAAAATCCAAGTTGGCAGTTATCATGGTAACAGCCTTATTGGGTCCATATATACTGTCCAGCATTTGCTGAACTCTGGTTTCCAGACCTTTTTCAAATGTTCTCTTCAGGTCCATTTGGCTAAGTTCTAAACCAGTGCTTCCTGAATCTTTGATGCTGTCACTCAAGATATGTCCGGCTGTATCGATTATATTGATATCGTCAATGCTTAGTTTCTCTACCGATCCAACCATCAGTTCGGCGATACCTTTGATCTGTTCGGGCAGTAATTTAACCATTGGTTTCAGTTCTAAAACAACTGATGCCTGCGCCTTGCGATCGTTCAAAATGAAAGCACTTTTCTCGGGTAAAACCAGATGAACCCTGGATTCTTTCACAGCATCCAGCTGATTAATAGTCCTACGCAGTTCTTCCTGTAAGGCCCGCTGGTAATTAATGTTTCTTTCAAAATCAGTAGCACCTATATCACTCGTATTAAATAGTTCAAAACCATACCCGCCTTCGGAAATAACCCCCTTGCTGGCCAGATTCAATCTGAGCTCATAAACCTGGTCGGCAGGAACGGAGATGGTCTTACCAGCATCCTGCAAAGTATAAGTAACATTTTGGGCTTTGAGTTCTTCTACAATTTTACCGGCGGCATCATTCTGAATATTGCTAAACAGAGGCGCATATTCCACCTTGGTCACCCAACGATAGAAAAAGTATGAAGATAAAAGCAAACATATTGCTGCTACCATATATACTGATTTTCTCGTGGAAGAAAGGCTTGTCCATTGGTCTTTTATATTATTTAAAAAGGCCATTTTTTCACCACTTCTAAATTATATCTGTATTCTTTCAATCTCTTTATAGGCCTCAACCAATTTATTCCTAATTTCCATAGTTTCACGCAGAGCTAAATCGGCTTTTTCCATCGCAATCAACATCTGATGAATTTCCACCGGCCCCCCCCCTAAAAAACTTTCCGTTAACTGGTCGGCGTCCTTTTGCAGGGAGTTGGCTTGTTCTAATTTCTGATTAACCATCTGGCTGAAGGTTGACTCTCCCTTTGTTCCCATGTTGTTGTTTGTTTTCGACTCACTGCCCATAATTTTATTGGAGAAGAGAGGATTACTACTTAATGAAGAAATATTCACATCATCCCACCTCAATTAACTAATTTTTTTTTCGTATTAATAGATACCAGGTCTATAGCAGTGTAATTATAGTGCTTTATTCTGGACTCACCCTGTCCCCTTCGGGTACCACTTATATGCCTATCGGCACAATTAAGGTTGCTGGTGTTCGCATGCGCTCACGATTAATGTTGCTGATGCGCCTTTTGAGTCGCGATTAATGTTGCCGCCTTTCGGGGACCACTTATGTACCGAATTTCGGTACGATTAATGTTGCCCCCTTTCGAGGACCACTGATGTACCGAATTCCGCTACGATTAATGTTGCTAAGCTCACTATCAAGGATATTGCTATAACAAAGCGCTGCGCTTGCCTAAGTATTGATCAATAATCTGCCATCATATACACGTCGGCTATCCCCGCCCTATGGTTAAAGCTTTTATAGCTAGGGACTTTGTGGCATTCAAGACCGTTACATTAGCCCCATAAGCTCGCGTCGCCGAAATGGAATCTATAATTTCATTAGCCAAATTTATATTGGGTTTGGCTACAAAACCTTCTGCATTCGCATCGGGATGTGCTGGGTCATAAACCATTATAGGATCAGCATTATCTTCGACAACTTTGATTACCTCAACTCCCTGACCCGCAAAGCTGCTTTTGCTATCGCCCTGAAGTTCCTGCTGCAGAACTTCTTTGAAAACCGTAACCTTGCGGCGATAGGGGCCCTCACCATTGGTTTTAGTAGTCTCAATGTTAGCTATGTTCTGAGCTATAACTTCCATCCGCAGCCGTTCAGCGCTTAATCCACTAGTGCTGATATCCAGTGCCGATAACAGAGTCATGATTTATCCCCTCCCATCTGATATAACGTACTTTCTCATGGCAATTTTTTTGTTTACCTGATTAAGGGCAGCATTGAAATAGACGTCATTCTTAACCATAGCCGTCATCTGTTTTTCCAGATTGACATTGTTCCCATCCATCCGCAGTGCGGGGGAATTATCTCTTTCAATTGCAAACTCAGACATATTAGCATCATTGCCCATGTGTTTAGAACTGCTAATCTTAAGGGGCAGTTGTCCAAAACCAGGACTCTGATTGGCCATTTGTTCCTCAACATTGATCAGAAATTGTTTAAAGCCAGGCGTATTGACATTGCTTAGGTTATGAGCAATTGTATTGTGCCTGGCAGTTGATCCGGTTAAAGAAGATTCAAGTACCTGGAAAGTATGATCTAATTTGATTCCCAAACAAAACACCTCCTAATGCTGCATTTTGAATATTGAAACAAAAAATCTTCTTAAAGTATGCTCAATACCTTAAGAAGATTATCAAAATCTAGGCACCATCTTTAGCAACCCGGCTGTCATATCGTCAAGACGATTTAGACCCTTAGGTTTTGCGTCACTTTCTTTCGAAAGCTTTGCCCTTCAAGAACCTCTTTAGCAGCCCGGCTATCATATCGTCGAAACGACTTAGATCCTTAGGTTTTGCGTCACTATCTTTCGATAATTTTGCCCTTCGAGAACACTTTATTTAATTATAACTAGAATTTATTTCCTAATATATAACATAATATAACAATAAAAACATAAAAGAAAGCTTTTTTTTAAAATAGAGAATCTTGCACATTAATCAGGCAAGCTAAATTGGGATTTCATAGGGTATAAAAGAGGACTTCACCCTTGTTTTTGCCGAATTTATAAGGTACAAAACCAATAAACAAAACAAACACCAGGAGGAAGTCACCTATATATTCGGCAAGGATCTGTTTTTTCCTTTAAGGATGCCATAAAAATGCAACCGACATCTAGATTAGAATATATTATGGTCATCCTTGTGGCAAAGACCAAGATAAACGAGAATCCACGCTTGTTTAATGCTCCTCACCGAGGTACGTCTAACTGGCAAAACTGTATGACAAGCGTACCGCTTCAAAACGATGTTTTTCTCGTCAGAAAGAGCATTTGGGGTTGGAGGACCTTAAACTACAAGGATTGAAAAAGATTGAAAGCCATGTTTATCTTTGCAACATTGCTCTTTATGCATCCATGATAGCAGTTAATATTCCGATAGAGAGTGCAAGAGTAGCTTAGCCATCTAGAAAGTAACCATACTGCAAAGAGTAAGTTCTAGCCTTTTTCGCCTTTTTTATCCTTAGTTGATGCCATATTTTAAAAGTCTTTGTATTGTTAAATTGATTTTTAGTCAGTTTAAATTGCTTATTGGCTTTTAAACCTGAATTTCTAAATTATACAAGATTCTCAATAGTTAAAAAATTTACTTAATTGCCGATATAGACACAAAAAGCTATTTTTTTGTAATATTATAGCGACAGTAAATCGAAAGTAGTATCCTGAATCATGGAAGCATTTTTTATACTAAGACATGATTAAATATTGGAGGAGGTTCAAAATGGAGAAAGAAGACTTTAAGAAAATGGATGCAAAGAAAAAAGCAGAATATATAAGTGAAAATTTGAATGAAGGTATGAGTTTTAAGGATATATATGATATCACAATGAATAATAATGAACTGGCTAAATCAAAGGAAACCTTGCTAAATCAATTTAGAAAAGCAGGATATCGCGTAAATAATAGCAAGAAAGACTTTAATATTAGTGATAGGCAAATTGTTACATCAGAAGGCAAAGGAGAATATCATCACTTCGACAGCAAGAATAATGATCAACTGGAAAAAATCCTGCAATCTTCTGAGGATATTATGCAGATGCTGGAATGGTGGAAAAAAGTCAATAATAACCTTGAACGGGTCGATGATAGATTGAACATACAAGTTCCGGCTGGAGAAGATATTAGAAAAACTTTACGCCTTAACAATAGCGTATGGAATGCATGGAAAGAATTCTGCAGCCAACAACCGGGTTTCACCGAAAAGGATTTATTAGCAAAAGCTTTGTTGTATTACATGAACATGGCAGAGTAACTTGAAATTATATACGGTAATTGATGTCGAATAATCGGTATGGTTGCCCAGTTATAAAATCCAAGATGGTTAACTTGGTCTCACTTACCTCCACAGCGATATCATCAATCTTATATCCTGCTGACACCAGAGCCTGGCAAAGCCAGCCAACTTCTCCAGCCAGAATAGCCTGATATTTGTCACTGTTGCATATTATCCCGGCTTTCAACTCTTGCTTGGAAAGTTCTATTTTAAACCACAGTTCCTCAAAATTTCGGGAATTTAATTGCAATAATAGTTTACATTTTTCCGGTTGAACCTGTTCACGCTTTGATCCCTGGGTTAATAAAAAAATGTGATGTTCCGCAAGGGGCCAGCAATAAATATTGTATCCACCATAAATATTATTTTCGCTTTCATTGAGAAAAGTAATAAAACGCGATTCCTCGTTATCGGCTAACTCTCTCTCGAAAAATTTCTGCAGCCCTTCCAACGCTTGAAAATCCTTTTCTGATTCGACTTTCACTCCGACTGTCTTCAGCCATACTGCTAGCTGAGTAAGATCTTCGGTGAGCTTAAATCCTTTAATAAGGCTGTATAATTCTAGGATGGCTGCTTGGCTTAACGGTAAGTTGAACTTTACCATTTGACGTAAAATATTGTTCATCTCTTCCTGGGGTCTAATTCCCAATTTTACTAGAGCTGCATCCTCCGGTTTGAGCCGGGGGGTATCATTAACAATTTTGAGCTCTACAACATTAGGCTGGGCCGATTCCACCTGCAGCTTCAATCTGTCCCCCGGGTTAAGCAGGACCTTAGTTTGTGCTTTTAATAAATTATTACCTAATTGCAGCAACACCTGATTTCCCTCAGATTTAATAACCTGCGCTTTAATAATTTTACCTGGCATGAGAGACAACTTCTGCTGTAATTGGTTGCTTATTTTGCTGGTAACATTGATGCTATCCAGTTTCATAATCTTTTCAGTTCCCTCCCGCATACTTCTTGTCGATCTGCCATATGAAAGCAATAATTTGGGCTACAGCCTGATACAGTTCTGAAGGTATTTCCGTGTTCATCTCTATTGATACTAGGAGCTGAGCTAGAGACTGATCTTTATATACCGGCACATTCTCCTCTTGGGCTATTTGGAGTATCTTTCCGGCAATTTCACCTCGGCCGGATGCAATAACTATCGGGGCTTCTGTTCCATCTTGCTCATACTTCAATGCAGCTGCCAGTTTTATTGGTTTTCTCATGGCTTCCCCCTATTAGGTCAGGTTTTTAGAACATTAACAATGATTATGGACTCATAATTAATCGAGTAGGAGGCTACCCATTATTTGAGTAGCCGACCTCTCACACCACCACTCAAGCGGTTCCGCAAGTGGCGGTTCCCAAGTTTACACCTTAACAGTTTTAAGATAATCCGAGAAAAATGTGTA
>Ga0074193_1000030_pt1 | contig 254557 bp, 222 predicted proteins | sample EPASupsiteHSE605_FD_64523 | JGI IMG/M metagenome (GOLD analysis project Ga0074193, IMG submission 64523) | Bioremediated contaminated groundwater from EPA Superfund site, New Mexico - Sample HSE6-05 | ecosystem: Environmental > Aquatic > Deep subsurface > Groundwater > Contaminated ... | reverse complement strand
AACCGCTCTTTTCGCTGATCTCGGCAACGAGCAAAACGAATGTAATGGACAAGCTGTCCCATTCACTGAAAAAGGCCCTGTTTCTCATGGCCCTGGACCGTTACCACTGCGACAAGGATACCATATGCCGCGCTCTTGGCATCAGCAGGGATAAGCTGGACAAGGAAATGAGGGCATGCGGTTTGTAACGGTTCATCTTCAGATCTTTACTTTCCTCCAGACATCAACGACCGTGCCTATGATCTTCGTGTTGTTGTCCTGCTTGAACGGGGCGTAAGCCGGGTTGTCGGGCGAAAAAAATATCTCATTTCCGGCAACCCGGTATCTTCGCAGGATCGCCTCATTCCACCTGTTGTTTACGAGAACAATATTCTTGTTGCTTAACTCGCCGCCAGAGTTAAAGATGACCAGATCTCCGTCACGGATGGTCGGTGCCATGAAATCGCCGTATGTGATGATGGCATAGCACCCCTGCGGCCCATTCGGTAGAGAAACATAATCACAGATATCTTCCTCTTTAAGCGAATCGGGAAATCCTTGGGGGATCCGCTTGAGCAGCGGTATCCTTGTCGTGACGAATTCCTCGATGAGCTTGTCGGGTAACTGCGTCTTCCCGAACATGTCTCCCTTGCCGGTATATAGCCACTCTTTGTTTATTTTATAAAGATGACACAGGGCGATCAAGAGGGTATCTGATGGACTTTTTTTGCATCGCTCGATGCCGCTTAGAAAGCCCTGCACGATTCCGAGCGAGTCGGCAAATTCTTTTTGGGTCATGTCTTTGGTCTGCCGGAGCTCTTTAATGCGCAGGCCAATGGAAATGTCTGAGTGATAAATATTTTCTATCATGTTACTCCCAACAAAAATAATATCTCTATGTGCATTTATTTATTGACAATATATTTCTGTGTGTATAGATTAACTTATATACATTGTTCAAGTTCGCGTTGCCATGAGCTTTTACGGTTAATAGAGACGATAAGCCGGATATTTTTAGTAAATATATTAACATAATTATTATTTCCAGGCAATAAATAATTACTGAGAGATATTTATGGGCTGGCCTGGATGCGGTAACAGACATGGTTGGCCAGGCTGCGGTGTATAGATATCTGCTCTATCAGGGGAAATCAAGTAGTGCCGGAAGTGGTGTTAAACGGGTTAATCTGTGCCGTGCGCATTTTGATGTGATCAGGCAGTTGTTTCTGTATGCATACAGGAGACACATTGCAATGGAAAAGAACTCCAGGAAAACCCAGCCCGTGGAGCTGTTGGCGGCGCTCAAAAGCTATCTGTTTCTTGCTCCTTACAATCTTACACTCTATTACAGGGAAAACGGGGGCGTGGACTCCTTTGGAGATGGTTTTAAGTCCTGCGGTGCAATAATTCAGGACCAATTAAGCAATGATATGTGTCATCATTTCTTTGAAAAAAATATCAAAGCTGATTTGAAAACCAAGAAAACGACCGTTTACCGATATAGTGGGGGGTTTCTCAGTTTTGTTGTGCCATTCGATATCAGTGATACTTCGTTTTGCCTGATCGGGAATGGGGTGAGGGATAAATCGATTGATCTCTGGCAGCTGGAAACCCTGGCCAGGGGAGAGAAAGTTGATGGCTTTTTACTGCTGAACCAGTTGGAAAAGCTACCCGTTACAACCGTTCAGGAGATGGAAGAGGTTGCTGAGCAAATTCAGAAGATGTTGCCGTCACTTCAGGTGGACAGGTTCTATAAATCACTTTTCGACAAAACCATGCGGCAGCTGTCGACAATTGTCGGAATCCTGGAGCAGTTGGATAAGGTTGCGACAATTGAAGAAACTATTTCCCTCTCCAGCGAAATGCTGGGGTTTCTTTTCAATTTTCCCAAGATTGCCATTGCATTACGCGATGAGGACGGCAAGGCATTTTCAATGGCGGGGACATGGGGCCTGCCTGAGAAATTGGGGAGTATCCCCGAGGAAAATATTGCAGTATTGGTTTCTCCGGATAAAGTCAAAAAAACGGTTAGGTTTGGTAAGGAGTTAAGGGGTTTATTCCCCGGATTGAAAGCTGATCGCGTAACTTGTTTTCCCTTGGAATCAGAGGGACAGCTGTTTGGGGTTATTGCCCTTTTCGACAGTGAGCTGCAGACTGTTGATCTTTTGCTTATAGAACTCGTTGCTTCTAAGGTTGCTGCCAAGCTGATGCAGCTAAAAAGGGAGGCGGAGCATCTTCAGGTGAGTTTGTTGACGAACAAACTGATGTCGCTGACCAATATTCTCCTTTTTGCAGAAAGTAAGGAAGAGCTTTACAAGATCATACTGGAAATAGCCGCAGACCTGCTCAGTGCTTGTCAAGGGTCGATCATGCTGATCGACAAAAAAGGAGAAAATCTCCATATTGTTTTCAGTATGGGAATGAGTCTGCAAGTTGCTCAATGCATGACCGTCAAGGTCGGGAAAGGGATAGCCGGTAAGGTGGCTAAAACCGGGACACCGCTTCTGGTAAATGATGTGGAAAAAGATAGCAGGGTCGGTATGAAAAACCGCCCACGCTTCAAATCCAAATCTCTGATATGCATACCGTTGAAACTCAAGGATAAGATCATCGGCGTCTTGAACCTTTCCGATAAGGAAAACCTCGGCGCGTTTACCGAGGCTGATATGAACCTCTTGACATCTTTCGCAAACCTCGCTTCTTTGATGATTGAGCGCACAATCGTGCTGGAACAATCTTCCATGTTCGAGAAGCTTTCGGTAACTGATCCGCTGACAGGGCTTTATAACCGACGCTTCCTGAAAAATCGCCTTGAGGAAGAATTGAATCGCAGTGTCCGCCACGGACTCAACCTGACGTTCCTCTTTATAGATCTCGATTATTTCAAGATTTACAATGACTTTTGCGGCCATCTTGCCGGGGATGAGGCTCTGAAGAAGACAGCGGATATCATCAAGGCGTCACTACGCGACATGGATATCGTTGCCCGCTATGGTGGTGAGGAGTTCTGCGCCATTCTGCCCGGCACCTCAAAGAAGGAGTCAATAGTGGTTGCCGAACGGATAAGGGTGGGGATTGAAAAGGAGATATTTCCGGAAGAAGAAAGTCTCCCCCTGGGTAAATTGACAGCGAGTCTGGGTATCGCTTCTTTTCCGGAAGACGGCCATACTTTTACTTCCCTTGTTCATGCGGCCGATGTTGCTCTTTATGAGGCAAAGGCTAACGGACGTAACCAGATAATCGCGGCTTATCCTTCAATGCCGAACGACTCAAAAAGCGGCCTTCACAACAATCAATAGCTTGGGTTTACTCAATCAGCGTAAGTTCCTTTTTCCCTCAACCTTCTTGATGGGCCGTTTTATGGGAATAGGAATCATTGCCCTTTTTTCTTCAGTCGGTAGAATGTGCCGGCGTTATCGAGGGCAATTGCTGCAAAATTGGCAAGAGTTGTGATGAATTCGACTTCAGTGTCTGTAAACATCTTTCCCCCGCTGCGTCCGGATATGTTTACTACCCCTACGACCCGATCCTTAACAAGAAGCGGGACCGAAAGGATGCCGGGGGTGCTGAAAAGGTCGCCGCATACGTCTTCTTCCAAAAGACGAAGGGTGAGGGCGGCGGGAATGTCTGATTCAATGCACAAGGGTTTGTTGTTGGCTGCCACCAGTCCCGATATCCCTTGGTCGTGCCGCAGGGTAAAAGCCTTCGCCAGGTGATGGTCAATGCCGACGCAGACTTTCATGGAGAAATTCGTTCCACCCTTGTCCAGCAGCAAAAGATATCCCTTTTTTGCTTTCAGCTGCTCGACTGCGCTCTCGACAAGTTTCCGCAGGATATCTCCTATATCGGTTGTTGATGCAATGATGGCGCAGACATTATTGAGAGTCTTCATCATGTCCAAAGTTTCCTGAAGCGCCCGATTCTTCTCGGAAAGGTCGTTGATGAGGCGCCGATTTTCCACGGTCAGCAACTGCTTCTCCAGGGTCCTTGCCACTACGTTAAAGAGAATTGCTTCGTCGTCTATGGGTTTTACAATGTAGTCATAGGCCCCCAGACGTAGTGCCTTTATGGCGGTAAAGCTGGACGCGTTACTGGAGATAATGACTACGTCCATTTCGGGTTTCATCTCTTTAACCAGTTTGAGCATGTTCAACCCGCTCATGCCTGGTAAAATAATATCTGTCAGCACCATGTTGAAATCTTCGGTCTGAAATATCTTGATGGCCTCTTCGCCCGAAGAGGCACAACTGACCCGGTATCCTTTTTTTACAAGACGCCCGGAAAGCATCTTTTGGAATGAGGGTGAGTCATCCACTATCAGTATATGGGGCGACATATTTTCCAAAGGTTCGTCTCCTTGGGGGCATGGACAGTTATTGTAAATATTTTTGAATGGTAGTGTAAGAGCCGTCAAAAATCAACAGTAAATGAGCGTTTATTTAACCCCGGACGGCCTGAAAGGCTGTCTTTGCTAGAAAAGCTTTGACAACTCCTGAGTATTTCCTATAGTATTGGCCAAAATTCAGCAGAGGTTTGGTAATGGAAGCAGCGCTTGCCCTTATCGGGGAAGACCTGAAAAATGTCGAGTTACAGTTTAAAAAGGATCTTCAGTCGGACGTCCCGCTGATTCGCAAGGTTGGCGAATATGTGCTTTCGAGCGGCGGCAAGAGAATCCGTCCTGCGCTGTTGCTCCTTTCGGCAAAGCTGTGCTGCTATCATGGCGACAGACATGTACCGCTGGCAAGCGTGATCGAGTTTATCCACACAGCTACCCTTCTGCATGATGATGTGGTGGACAATGCCAACCTTCGCCGAGGTTTAGCTTCTGCCAATACCCTGTGGGGGAACGAAGCGTCAGTTCTTGTTGGGGACTTCCTTTTTTCCAAATCATTCTCTCTGATGGTTGCAGACGGCGACCTCAATGTTCTGAAGGTTCTTTCCGGGGCTACCACCATAATTGCTGAAGGGGAAGTACTGCAACTGGTCTGCACCAGCGACCTGGATGTAACTACCGAACGTTACATCGAGGTTGTGAAATCCAAGACGGCCATACTCCTATCAGCCGCATGCCAAGCCGGGGCTATCCTTGGAAAGGCTTCCTCGGAGCGTGAAGTCGCCTTGCAGAATTTCGGCATGGAACTGGGAATAGCCTTCCAACTCGTGGATGATACGCTCGATTATGTTGCCAGCGAAGAGCAGTTCGGCAAGAGCATTGGCCATGACCTGGAAGAAGGAAAAATCACTCTGCCGTTGATCCATACACTGCAGCACTGTACCGCCGCTGAAAAAGAGAAGATTGCCGAAGTTGTCGACAAGGACGTTCTGGACGAAGATGATTTTGCGGCGGTTTTTGAGCTGGTTCACCAATATGGCGGCATTGACCATGCAGTAACGGTGGCAAAAGACTATGTCGCTCGTTGCAAGGCTTACCTGGATGTTTTTGAGGACTCCCCGGAAAAAACCGCACTTGTTAATCTGGCCGATTACGTAGTGACTCGCGTTAAATAGCAGTTCCCATCCGTTAAAACACAACTATTCCTCCCCGTCTATCGCATGGTTAGCAGTAGTTGCTTCTCCCCCCGAATTTGGCATAAATAGTGCTTTCCAATAAAACAAAGGTCTTCAATAAGCAAGTATTTGCTGCAAGGGCAATGTCATGTTGGAAGAGATGCTGGTTCACAAATCGGAAATTGAACTGCATGGTGACAGTTATCAGATCATGATTTATTGCCGTGAAGATGGCCGACATTTCGCGCAGACCCATTTGAGTGAAAATGACATCATCATTAATGATGGTTTCTCCCTGGAAGAGGTCCTTGCAAAGCATGAAAAGCTTCTCCCCCTTGCCATAAACTCGCGTAAGATCCGGCAGGATTACCAGGGATTCCCCGGTAGAGTCAAGTCGAAACGCTCTTAACTATGCCGGCAACACACTGTTTTTTCTGCCACCCCCGACTTTTCCCCGCAACAAAATATCCTTGCATTCAGTTCCTGCATCGACTAATAGTGTCTCCATGAAACGTGCAAACATAGTTCGCTTGGTGGTGCCGGCCGTTTTCATAGTGGGAATCAGCCTGCTGCATTATTTGACGCCGCTGCATCTGCCGATGCTGCACGACATCTTTCAGCGGCTTTATTATTTACCGATAATTCTTGCTGCCTTCTGGTTCGGATTACGAGGCGGCCTCGTCTCTTCCATTGTTGTGAGTATCATGTATGCGCCGCACGTCCTTTTCCAATGGGGGGTACACCCGTCTCTGGAGCTGGAGAAATATCTTGAGATTCTGCTATACAACATCGTGGGTGGAGTCACCGGTCTCCTCTCTCAACGAGAGGTGGCGCGCAGGGAAGAGCTTCACAAGACTGCGAGAGGCCTTGAGGACTCTTACAAGAAGCTGCAGAGCCAGGCCGATCTTGTTATCGAGATCGAAGAGCAGCTGCGGCGGGCGGAAAGGTTGTCAGTCCTGGGAGAGCTTTCCGCAGTGCTGGCCCACGAAATAAGAAACCCGCTCGGCTCCATTAAGGGAACTGCCGAGATATTGAAAGACAGCTTTCGCCCAGGAGAATCGAACTACGAATTTCTGGAGATACTGCTGAAAGAAACCGATCGCCTCAACCGGGTGGTGGAGGATTTTCTCGGGCTGGCAAGACCGCTTCAGGTGGAGAGGGCAACCTGCGACATCATGGCGGAACTGAATGAGATCGTTACCCTGATAAGTACAGAGGCTGTGGCACGCGGCGTCTCGGTAGAGTTGAATTCGGCGGAGCTTCCGGCGGTGCGTGGAGACCGGGAAAAGCTGCGCCAGGCCTTCCTTAACCTGCTGATGAACGGTTTACAGGCTACTGGCCGCGGGGGGAAGCTGACCGTCAGCGCCGCATGTCCCGGGCCTGCGGAAGAGAGCCCTGCCGTTGTCGAGCTTTCTTTTGCCGATACCGGCGAAGGCATCGAGCCTGACAGGCTTGACAGGATATTCGAGCCGTTTTTTACCACCAAGTCGGACGGAACCGGTCTTGGTCTTGCCATCACCCAGAAGATTGTCGAAAGTCACGGCGGCAGCATTCGGGTTGCCAGTGAAAAGGGGCGGGGGACGATCTTCACAGTAAGGCTGCCCGTGTGAAAGTCTGTTTTGCTGTCTGTTAAAACCTGGAACATGGAACATAGAACGTAGAACGGCATTGCTTGAGAGAGGACAATGGCTGCAAAAATACTTATTATCGATGATGACACTTCGCTGCGACGGGTTCTCGAGTACAATCTCCAGGAAGAGGGGTATGAAGTCGTTACTGCCGCTGATGGTGAGGCGGGGCTTGCACTGTTTGCCGAATGTTCTCCAGCTCTGGTCGTCACAGACCTGAAAATGCCGGGAATAAGCGGTTTCCAAGTACTTGCGACCATAAAGGAGCGCTCTCCCGCCACCCTGGTTATCGTAATTACCGCCTTTGGCGCAATCGATACGGCAATCGAGGCGATGAAGCTTGGCGCCTATGATTACATCACCAAACCGTTCAACCGGGATCAGCTCAAACTGGTCGTGAAAAAAGCCTTGGAACTGCAGGGATTGTCTGAAGAAAACCGGCTCTTAAAGGAGGAACTGACCGAGCGGGCCGAGTTCAGAAACATCATCGGTATTTCCCGGGGGATGGAGCGGATCTTTGCCATCGTGCGTAAGGTTGCCGATACGGAAGCGACAGTATTAATAACCGGCGAGTCGGGCACCGGCAAAGAACTGGTGGCCAAGTCGATACATTCGCTCAGTTCCCGCAGGGCTTCTCCCTTTGTGCCGATAAACTGTGCCGCCATTCCCAGAGACCTTCTTGAGAGCGAGCTGTTCGGCCATGTGAAGGGAGCATTTACCGGGGCGGTCAGGGATAAGGTCGGCAAGTTCCAGTCAGCCGATGGAGGAACCCTATTTCTTGATGAAGTGGGGGAGTTGCCGGTTGACCTCCAACCCAAGCTTTTGCGCGCTTTGCAGGAGAGAATTGTCGAACCGGTGGGGGGAACTACTTCGCAGAAGCTGGATGTAAGGGTTGTGGCGGCCACCAACGTGGATCTGGAAGCAGCCATAACCGAAGGGCGCTTCCGCGAGGATCTCTATTATCGCCTCTCGGTTATTCCGATTCATCTGCCTGCTTTACGGGAAAGGGAGGATGATGTTCTGCTGCTGATCAAACATTTCACCGTCAAGCATGGTGGGGCAGGTGTTACCTTTGTCCCTCGGGCGCTGGAGGTAATGAAGCACTATCCCTGGCCGGGAAATGTGCGGGAGCTGGAAAATACCATTGAACGCCTGTTGATCATGCGCAACAGCGACAGTATCGATGTTGAGGATCTCCCGGCCAAGCTCCGCGGCGTTAAGAGGAGCCGCGAAATCGGTGTGATTAATCTTCCTGCCGAAGGATATTCCCTTGAACAACTGGAGCGGGAGATCGTTGTCGAGGCGCTTGAGAGAAGCGACTGGAACCAGACCGCCGCGGCCCGTTTTCTCCGTATTCCACGCCACACCCTTATCTACCGTATGGAAAAATACAATATTACGCCCCAGGAGCGGAAAAGATGAAAAAGATTATTTTTGCTGTGATGATTTTATTTAGTGTTGCGGTTATCGGTTGTTCCCGCCAGGAGGAGCCGGTCATAGAAGGGAAGGTGGCGCCCGATTTCACCTTGAAGGATTTAGCCGGCCGTCAGGTACGCCTTTCGGACTTCAGGGGGAAGGTTGTCTTCCTCAATTTCTGGGCGACCTGGTGTCCTCCCTGTCGTGAAGAAATCCCGTCCATGGTCAGACTGGAGCGGATGATGGCCGGGAAACCTTTCCAAATGCTGGCCGTATCCATCGATGAGGGGGGTAAGGACGCCGTAGAGCGATTCTTCAAGAACTCGGGGGCGGCGTTGCCGGCACTCCTTGATACCGACCAGGCGATCAGTAAACGCTATGGAGCTACCGGGGTACCGGAAACCTTTATATTGGACAAAAAGGGTGTTATAGTAAAAAAAGTTGTTGGCGGTATGGATTGGAGCGATCCGCAGGTGGTAGCTTTTTTCAATGAGATCATGAAGCCGCAGATGTAATAGGGAATAATGGGGGGAACCATGGAATCCACCAACATAACCGTTGTCGGAGCGTTCATCGCGGGCTTTCTCTCGTTCCTCTCACCATGCGTGCTCCCCCTTATTCCTTCCTATATCACCTATATAACCGGCCTTTCCTTCAGCGACCTGCAGATGGAGCATCCGTCTCACAAGGTCAGGCAGCAGACGATTATCCATTCGCTCCTTTTTATCGCTGGTTTTACCTTTGTCTTTGTTCTGCTCGGTGCTTCTGCAACCTTTATCGGCGGTTTCCTCCAGGCGCACATGACCGCGTTAAGAAGAGTGGGCGGTGTTCTCATCGTTGTTTTCGGTATCCATGTGTCGGGAATTTTCGATATCGGGGTTTTGCTTGGGGAGAAACGGCTGACCCTCCATCGTAAACCGGCCGGCTTTTTCGGCAGTTTTGTCGTCGGCGTGGCTTTTGCCGCCGGCTGGACTCCCTGCATCGGTCCGATACTCGCCTCGATCCTGATGGTGGCGGCTACCGAGAGTACCGTCTATCGGGGGATAGGGCTGCTGCTTGCTTATTCCATGGGGCTTGCCATCCCGTTCTTCTTGGCTTCATTGGCCATGCACCAGTTTCTTGTCCTGTTTACCCGTTTCAAAAAGTACATCCGCATCTTCGAGATCGTTACCGGGGTTTTCCTGATCATCGTCGGCATTCTTATTTTTACCAATTATCTTTCCATTTTCAGCCGATACACGACCATCTGGTTCGGCGGGGAGTGAGGGGCGCGTGGCGGGCGAAGCGCGAGTTTTCATGCAGCTGGCGGTCGCGGATCTGGGGGTCACCGAAGCCTTTTACGGGGGAATTCTGGATGTGTCCGTGGAGAGAGCGCTGACATCTCCCGGTGCGCCAGAGCACCTGGTCATGGAACAGGACGGTTGTGTCGTTATCTTTGTTGAGGAGTCGGCCGTGGTTCAGGCTCATCCAATTCTGGGGGATCGCTTCAACGTCTACCCGAAGGGGGTAGGATTGACCCTCCATTTTCGCGTGAATGACATTGAAGAGATAAGCGATGCTCTCGATGATGAGGGATTGGAAATCCTCTATCCGCTTGAGCGCAAGCCATACGGTACATTGGAGTTGTGGTGTTTCGACCCTGACGGCTACCTGGTGGTGCTGGAGCAGCCTGTAAAGGCGGTCGGTGGTCGGTAGTCGGCGGTCGGGCAGTTTGATAATCGGTGAATGATTGTTTCGTGGGGGTGAGTGGCTTTCAACTACCGACCGCCGACCATCGACTGACGACCGCCTTTCACGGTGCATTCACCGTTACTACCGGGCTTTCCTCACTATTTGGATTTATCACCTGGAGACTAAAGCTTTTCGGGGTAAAGTCGTACGGGTGACGTTGGTAAATGAGGCGGTTACAGTCAATATAAACAATCTTTTCCCGCTCGGTGGCGGGTTCCATTCCACTGTTGAGCCTTGCGCCATCCACCACGAGCGTCGATCCCTGCTGAAAGTTTTTCCCTTCGATAATCAGTTCATAGTAATTGACGAACTCTCCCCCCTGACTAACGCTTAGAATCTCCGGCTTGGAATTGATGAAAAGGGCAACCGCACCGGAAACTTCATCCGTAGGGTTTTTCACCTGCACTTGGTGGAGTCCGCTGAAGAGCTGGGATGGAGCGTTGAATGAAATGGATTCGCGCGAGTGAGTGCGGCTTTTGATCGCAGCTCCGTCCAGCAGGATCTGCGCCCCTTCCTGGAAATTCCGACCGCTGACAACCACTTCGCGCTCCTTCCCGCTGGCACAATTGTATATCGTGTCGGGCGACAGTGACATCGCCACCGGCTTTTGCGCCTGTAGTATAAAGTTATACGGTTTGCTGGTAGCTCCATCTTCCCGCCTTAAAAAGAGAGCATAGAGTCCGGGGGGGAGATCGGGTATGTCGAAGGTAAGTATTTTGGGCACTATCACTTTCGTCGGCATACCGACACCACCAAGAAACGCAGTGGTCTTGTCGGTAAATCCAGTGCCGCTGAGGGTTACGGTTACCCCCGGCTCACCCTGGGCAGGGATGATGCTCAGGATGTTGATGGGGGGGCTCTGCTCTTCCGGGGGGGCGGGCGTCTTTTGTGCAGCAGCCCGTTGGGCCACTTTTTTGCCCTTTGCCGCGAAGACCGGCTGGAATGTCGCAAGTGTGATAACGATCAAAAAAACGATGAAACGGGATATCACGGTCGGACTCCTTTCAACGCTTAACTCCTTCGCCAATTAAACCACGGCATGGTCCCTTGTCAAATTTCCACCTTCATGCCAAACCATATGCCGATCATAATAAAAATGAGATTTGTCGCCCAGGCCGAAACAAGTGGCGGCAGCACACCGGCCTGGCCGAATGAGAGGATGACCGAATTGATGATGAAATAGGCAAAGCCGATACCGAGACTTGTGCCGATGCCGAGTGCGATGCCGCTTGAACGGCCGCCGCGCATGGCAAAGGGTATTCCGATGAAAGCCATGATCACCGGCGCAAAGGAAAGCGAGATCCTGGAGTGCATCTGGGCCAGAAACCTGGTTGGATCGTATCCCCCTTTCCTGAGCTTGTCGCAATAACTGATCAGTTCGCGTATTCCCATATTGTCGGAGAACTTTCCGACTACTTTCAGGTCTGCTGCCTTCAGATTCAGTTTAACCGGCAGCGCTGGAAATGACTTGGTACTTATTATGTTTCCCCCCGCCATTTCCCGGATGACCACATCCCTGAAAAGCCAGTCGTTGCCGCGAAGTTCTCCCTGAGTGGCTTCGATACGCTGTTGCGGCTCCATCTCCGTCCCCGTTTTCCAGAGTGTTATCCCCTTCAGGTTGCCGGTTGCCGGGTCGAAAAGTCTGGCTTTGAGGATATAATTCTCATCCTTGTGCCAGATATTTTGCTGACGGAAAAATGTGCTTGGACTCTTTTTGTCTATCAATACTTCTCGAATGTATTGCCCCTGGGTATTACATCTGGGCATGACAAATTCACTTACGAATAGAGTGGAGAGACTGACGGCAAAGGCGATGGCGAAGATCGGTGCAGTGATGCGAGCAAGGCTGAGCCCGCAGCCGCGCATGGCGGTGAGTTCGCTGTTCAGCGAGAGCATGCCGAGAGTCAGGAGTGTGGCCATCAGGACGGCCATTGACGCAGTCTGACAGATGATTTCAGGGACTCGAGTCAGAAAGAACAAGGCAATAAACTTCCATTCAGCATTGGCGCGGGCAAAACGGCCGATTTTTTCCAGGAAATCGACAACCAGGTAGATGGCAATAAAAGCTCCCAGGCAGAGGCCGAGCATCTTTGCATAGGCTGTGGCGATGTAGCGGCTGAATATTTTCACCGTTCGCCCCTCTTTGTCAATCTGCTGCGCAGCCAGCCGGCAATGCCTGTGAGAAAAGCATAGAGAGGGATTCTCTCCTCGGCAGCTGTTGTTTTGAACAGGTAGATGCCAAGGGATACAAAGAGCAGGTTGGGTGCCCAGACTGCCAGAAGTGGACTGAGGAGTTCTCTTTCTCCGAGGGCTTTCCCGGCGGAGAGGACAATGTAATAGGCGAGGAGCAGGCCAATGCTCATGGTAAAGCCGGCTGCTTTGCCGGATCGCTGGTTTTGTATGCCGAGCGGCATCCCCACGAGGGCAAAAATGAGGCAGGCAAAGGGGAGCGAGAAGCGACGGTGATATTCCAAGCGCATATCGCGCATCATTTTGGCGTCGAAGCGGCCCGAAGTGAGGTTGGCGCGGAGTTCCGCAAGCGACATGTCCAATTCGTTCTTGTTTACTGTCTGGGCCGCCTGGTTAAGGTTTATGTTCAGGTCGTAGTTGCGGAACTCGACCAGGCGGTAGCCCGTCTTACCTTGGGTGCGATGGATGCTGCCGTTATCGAGGCGCAGTCTGATCGACTTTGTTGCGGGGTCGGAGTTGATTACGCCACTCCGGGCATAGATGGTTGACGGCTCGAGCGGATCCCGTTCATCCTGGATAAGGATACCGGACATGGTCTGCTTCTGCTGATTGTAGCGGTCTGTGTAAATGACCAAGCCGGGGAAGTCGTCGTTGAATATCTTTTCCTTTATTCCGAGAGAGGCGCGGGCTTCCACCACTTCGACCAGCAGTTTTTTGAAAGAGGTGTTTCCCCATGGAACGGCGTAAACGGTAATAAATGCGCCGGCCAGGTAGGCAATGAGCGCAAAACAGAAAACTGGCGGGAGCAGTCCGTAAAGGCTTACGCCGCTGGCTTTCATCGCGGTGATCTCGCTGTCGCCTGAAAGCCTGCCGAAGGCGAGAAGAATTGCCAGGAGAAACGCCATGGGTATGGTGACGAGAAGAAACGAGGGGAGCAGGTAGAAAACCATGCGCAGGACATCGGCAAGGGGCACCCCCTTTGTCACGACCATTTCGGCCAGTCTCAGGAGCCGTCCCATGAGCAGGACAAAGGTGAAGGTAGCCACTCCCAGCAAGAATGGCGGCGGTATTTCCTTGAAAATATAGAGATAGAGGGTTTTCTTCATGGCCTGGGGGCATGATACATGAGATGAGCGGCTAAGTAAAGGGCAGTGAAGGTGAGACGGTCGGCTGAGGGTAAAATTGCCTTGCCAATCGGTAGTTGTTGTGTTATATAAATTTGCTGTTTAAAATTCACACGCTTCTTTTCTCACCGGTGGTGTCCGTAGTGCGGATTCCGGGGAAGTCGGGGAAGCGGAGGAAAAACCAAAGGAGAGTACTATGTCGAACATCACCATGAAGGAACTGCTGGAAGCCGGTGTCCATTTCGGTCACCAAACCAAGAGATGGAACCCGAAGATGAAGCCGTATATCTTTGGAGCGCGGAACGGGATTTACATTATCGACCTGCAGAAAACGGTCAGGCTCTTCAAGGGCGCCTATAATTTCGTCGTTGATGCTGCCCAGTCCGGCGAGACCATGCTGTTTGTCGGAACCAAGAAGCAGGCCCAGGATTCGGTTTCCGAAGAGGCACAGCGTTGCGGCATGTTCTATGTGAACGATCGTTGGCTGGGTGGCATGCTCACCAACTTCAGTACGGTCAAGCAGAGTATCGACAGGCTTAAACGTCTGGATGCCATGGTTGCGGACGGCACCATCGAGGCATATACCAAGAAAGAAGCGCTGCAACTGGAGAAGGAACGGCAGAAACTGGAGAAGACCCTGGGCGGGATCAAGGGGATGAACAAACTTCCCGGCGTCCTGTTCGTCATTGACCCGAAAAACGAGGAGATCGCCGTCAGCGAGGCAAAAAAACTGGGAATTCCGGTGGTTGCCATAGTCGATACGAACTGTGACCCGGACAACATCGATTACGTGATCCCCGGCAATGATGACGCAATCCGCGCCATCCGCCTGCTGACCAGCAAGGTAGCCGATGCCATGATCGAGGGTGGGCAGGCGCGCAATATCAAACTTCAGACGGACACAGAAGGAGCAGAATTTGCTGCTGAGGCCGAAGGGGTTGTCGAGGAAACGGCCGGCGAGGCGTAATGACTTCCGGCGGAGCCGTTTTCGGTCAGCCGTAACGATGGAGCACCTGGGAAGGGTAATAAAAATACAAAAAGACGGCCGCAAGGGTCGGTCGTTTTGCGGAGGATAAACGTGAGCATAACAGCAGCGCAAGTAAGTGAACTGAGAAAGGCTACCGGCGCAGGCCTCATGGACTGCAAGAAGGCTCTGACGGAAACCGGTGGCGACCATGAGCAGGCTGTCGACTATCTGCGCAAGAAAGGTCTGGCTGCCGCTTCCAAGAAGTCCGGCCGGGTTGCAACCGAAGGTCTGGTCGGCTCTTATATCCACGCGGGCGGAAAGATCGGCGTTCTGGTCGAGGTAAACTGCGAGACCGACTTCGTCGCCAAGAATGAAAATTTCCAGGCCTTTGTCAAGGATATCGCCATGCATATCGCAGCGGCCTCGCCTCTTTATGTACGTCGCGAAGAGGTTGATCCTGACGTGCTTGAGCGGGAGAAAGCAATCTACCGGGCAAAAGCCAAGGAAAGCGGCAAGCCGGACAACATCGTGGAAAAAATTATCGAAGGGCAGGTCAACAAGTTTTATGCCGATATCTGCCTCCTTGAACAACCCTTTGTCAAGGATTCTGATAAGACGGTGCAGACCTACCTGAATGAAACTATCGCCGCTATCGGCGAGAACATCAGCATCCGCCGTTTTGCCAAGTTTACCCTCGGCGAGGGATTGGCCAAAAAAGAGAGCGACTTTGCGGCAGAAGTCGCAGCCGCTGCCGGCGTGTAACGGACTAAAGCGAGCCGGCCATGATACATGGTCGGCTTTTTTTTCGTCGTATGTATTTGGCATTACATTCATAAGGGACTTGGAATTAACTGATATACCAGGTTTTACGCTCAGATTTAGGTCAGGTTTGTCGTTCCTGATTGAGCAAAACCGCAGGCGTAGCAAGGCTACGCTGAGGATTTTGCGATTGAAGGGGCGACAAAGATGGCCTGAAGATGAGATGTAAAACGGTATATTGGTTAGTTCCGAGTCCCTAAGCAACAAAACATTCATAAGGTGGAGAAAAAATGGGCGAGCTGCGCTATAAAAGGGTGCTGTTAAAACTTTCCGGTGAAGCGCTCGCCGGCGAGCAGGGTTACGGAATTGATCCGCAGACCATCACAACCATAGCGAACGAGGTAAAAGAAGTCGTTGAGTGCGGCGTGCAATTGTCTCTGGTCATCGGCGGCGGCAACATCTTCCGCGGGCTGGCGGCATCATCCAAGGGGATGGACCGGGCCAGCGCCGACTACATGGGGATGCTGGCAACCATGATAAATGCCTTGGCCATGCAGGATGCCCTGGAAAAAATCGGCGTGGATACCCGGGTTCAATCGGCCATTGCCATGCAGGAAGTGGCTGAACCCTATATCCGCCGTCGTGCGATCAGGCATCTGGAAAAAGGGCGGGTCGTCATCTTCGGCGCGGGCACCGGCAACCCATATTTTACCACCGACACGGCTGCCAGCCTCAGGGCAATGGAAGTCGGAGCAGAGGTGATCCTGAAGGGGACCAAGGTGGATGGGGTCTATACTGCCGATCCCAAGAAAGACCCGAATGCCACCAAGTTTACCGAGCTGACTTACATCGATGTCCTCAAAAAAGGGTTGCAGGTTATGGATGCGACCGCCACATCGCTTTGCATGGATAATAGTCTCCCCATTATCGTCTTTGATGTCACCACCGACGGAAATGTGAAAAAAGTGGTGTACGGAGAGCCAATCGGCACCATCGTGAAAGGAGCGTAACATGACGAAAGATGTCATAAACAACATGAGCACCCATATGGACAAGACCATCGACGCACTGCGCAAGGAGTACCAGCGGGTCCGTACCGGCCGGGCAAGCACTGGGCTTTTGGATGAAATCAAGGTCGATTTTTACGGGACCCTTTCACCGATCAATCAGGTTGCGACCCTTGCCGTCCCCGAACCGCGCACCATAACCTTGCAGCCGTGGGATGCAAAGATGATCCCGGTCATCGAAAAGGCCATCATGAACGCAAATCTGGGGCTTACCCCAGCCAATGACGGCAAGGTTATTCGTCTCAATCTCCCCCCCCTTACCGAGGAAAGGCGTAAAGATATCGTCAAGCAGCTCAAGAAGCTGGCTGAAGATGCAAAGGTCGCAGTCAGGAATATTCGCCGCGACGCCATCGACGAGTTGAAAAAACAGGAAAAAGATAAAAAAATCTCGGAAGATGACCTGAAGCGCGCTGAAAAAGAGGTTCAGGATGTGACCAACAGTCATGTGGCAAAAATTGACGAAGTCCTGGTTCACAAGGAAAAAGAGGTTATGGAAGTTTGATGCATAATTTGCCGGCGGGGGGTACTTGGCGTATCCCCCGCTGATTATTTTTTGCTTGCGAAGTCTGCATTTTTAAGGTTATATAATCTGCCCCTTCAATCAGGGGATTTTTTGTTTTCAGGGGTGGCGACCTGCCGGAATTTATCTGCTTTGATCCGGCAGGCAGGATCTATCACGTGGCTGTCTTAGGGTCCATATGCACAAATTAACGAAAGAGAATCTTCCACGTCACCTGGCCGTAATTATGGACGGTAACGGCCGGTGGGCGAAGCAGCGGATGTTGAGGCGGATCGTCGGCCACCAGAAGGGGGTGGAGACAGTCCGGCTGATCGTAGAAGAATGTTCCCGGTTAGGCATAAGTTACCTCACCCTGTTTGCCTTTTCTGCGGAAAACTGGCTGCGACCCAAAACTGAAGTGAAGGCGCTTATGGCGCTTCTGAAGAAATATATCAGAACGGAAATCGCGCGGATGATGCACAACAACATCCGATTCAATGTCATCGGCGACCGCGGAGAGTTGCCGGTGGATATCAATCGGGAGATTGACGCCGCGATTGCACAGACAGCAGGCAACAGCGGCATGCTCCTGACCTTGGCCCTTTCCTACGGAGCACGCCAGGAAATCGTCCATGCCGCCCGGCAGATCGCGATTGATGCGGCGTCAGGAAAAATTGCCATAGATGACATCAACGAAGGGCTTTTTTCCGATTATCTCTATACCACCAGGATTCCGGAACCCGATTTTCTCATCAGAACCAGTGGCGAAATGCGGATCAGTAATTTTCTGCTTTGGCAGCTAGCCTATACGGAGCTCTATTTTACCGATGTGAACTGGCCCGATTTCGACAAAAATGAACTTGCCAAGGCATTCCGCGACTACCAGTCCAGGGAGCGCAGATTCGGCAAGACCAGCGATCAGGTGCAGGTAAGCGGGACGGCTGTCGGCGATATTCCCCGCCAACGTTGAACCGATACCTCGTAACGCCATCATCTGTAACCAGGAGTTACCTATCAAACGATTAGCAACGGCGATAATTGTCTTACCCCTCCTCATTCTGTTCTTTCTCAAGGCAAGTCATGCATTTTTTACTGCCTTTGTATTATTTCTGATTTTCCTCGGACTTTGCGAATTCTATCGGATGGCCCTGCCGGAGCGTAGACTGGAAGGGTGGATTGCCGCCGTAGCCGGCACATTCCTGCCGCTGACATATGATGCTCCGCTGCCGTTCATCGTGCCGTTGGGGCTTACCTCCCTGGTGCTCTGCTTTTCCCTGCTTTTTCTCTTCAGAATCAAGGATGTCCGGCGGGCCTCAGGTGAGATTGCGCTGATCTTCATGGGCTTTTTGTATGTTCCGCTGCTCTTGGGCCATCTTATTCTTCTGCACGATCGCCCTGCCGGCGTGCAGTGGATTTTTCTCATGATGGTGATCGTCATGGCGGGAGACAGTGCGGCCTATTACGTGGGCTCCAGCCTGGGGAGGACGAAACTCTATCCGATCGTCAGTCCCAACAAGAGCGTCGAAGGGGCGCTCGGCGGACTGGTCGGGAGCGTTGCCGGTGCGCTGATTGCCAAGTTCACCTTTTTCCCGATGCTGACGGTGGCGGACTGCGTGGCGACGGCGCTCCTGCTCGGTGTGCTGGGTCAGTTCGGCGATCTTTTCGAATCGCTTCTGAAGCGGAGTTGCGGAGTCAAGGATTCCGGTACCATTGTTCCCGGCCACGGCGGAATTCTTGACCGTCTTGACAGTATACTCTTTGCCGCTCCTGCGGCGTTTTACTATGCCTATTTCTTTTTTAAGTGAAAAACGAGCTGTGATGGTGGGCCGAGAGAGCAATGAAGGCCCTTTTGTTCACCCTTACGCTCTTGGAGGGGTATCATGAAAAAGCTTGCCATACTTGGTTCCACCGGTTCCATAGGGGTCAGCACCCTGGATATCGTTGCGGCCCATCCCGACAAATTTCAGGTGGTTGCGCTTACTGCCGGGGGGAATCTGGAACTGCTGAAAAAGCAGGTTGAAGAGTATTCACCGCAAATGGTGGCGGTCCTGAATGAGGAGCTTGCGCAAAAGTTGCAGCAGATGTTGCCGGGGAAGGGTCCCGAGATCCTCCATGGCGTGGAGGGTATGATCGCTGCCGCAACCGCCGCAGATGCCGACATGGTGGTCGCGGCGATTGTCGGCGCCGCCGGTCTGGTGCCAACCGCTGCCGCCATCAAGGCGGGCAAGGACATCGCCCTGGCCAATAAAGAGACCCTGGTCACCGCCGGCCGCCTGATCATGGATATGGTCAAGGCTCATGGGGTAAAGCTTTATCCCGTGGACAGCGAGCACAGTGCGGTTTTCCAGTCGCTTCAGGGGCACCGGATGGAGGATGTGAAGCAGATCATCCTCACCGCTTCAGGCGGGCCGTTTTTCACCTGGCCTGCTGAGAAGCTGGCGCAGGTCACGGTAAGCGATGCGCTCAACCATCCCAACTGGAGCATGGGGCAGAAAATCACCATTGATTCGGCCTCGATGATGAATAAAGGGCTGGAGGTCATCGAAGCGCGGTGGCTGTTCGATATTCCGGCAGAGAAAATCGCGGTTAATATTCATCCCCAAAGCATCATCCATTCCATGGTAGAATATATCGATGGTTGTGTCATGGCTCAACTGGGAATTCCCGACATGAAGGCTCCCATTGCCTACGCCCTGACTTATCCCGGCCGGGTGCCGACCGGCGTGAAGCCGCTCGATTTGACCGCGCTTTCGGGACTTACGTTCTTCAACCCCGACTACAGCCGTTTCCCTGCACTGAAACTGGCCTACCGGGCGCTCGAAGATGGCGAGAGCATGCCGACGGTCATGAATGCCGCCAATGAGGTTGCTGTCGGTGCGTTCCTGAACGGGAGAATTAAATTTACCGCCATTGCCGAGGCTATTGAGAAAACCATGGATTTCCACCAACCCCATCTGCTCAACTCCATCGAGGAAGTGCTCTTAGTGGACCGGTGGGGAAGGGAAAAATGCAAAGAACTTCTGGGGATTGACAACCGGTAAGCCGTGAGTAGTGAGTCGTAAGTAGTGAGCGCTTTAACGTCGCTCACCGCATACGTTTCACTTCTTACGTCTTACAGTTTGCCGTTCACCGTCTAAAGAGGAGTCGTATGCTGAGCATAATATCCGCAATCATAGCCCTAGGGGCGCTCATTTTCATTCATGAACTGGGACATTTTATCTTTGCCAAATTGTTCGGGGTGGGGGTCGAGAAGTTTTCACTCGGTTTCGGGCCAAAGATTGTCGGTAAAAAGGTCGGCGAGACGGAATATCTTCTCTCCGCATTTCCACTTGGCGGCTATGTGAAGATGGTCGGAGAAGGTGACGGCGCTGATCTGTCGGACGCGGACAAGATCCGTTCCTTTGCGGAAAAGCCTCCTCTGAAGCGGATTGTCATCGTTGCTGCCGGACCTGTCTTTAATCTGTTCTTTGCCTGGTTCATCTTCATCGCGGTTTTTATGGTCGGGGTCCCTGCGGCTACCACCAAAATCGGCGAGGTCGTCAAGGATAAACCCGCCGCCCGCGCCGGTCTCATGGCCAAAGATGTGGTGACTGCCATTAACGGCAAAGCGGTCAATCGATGGGACGAGCTTGCTAAAAACATTGCCGAAGGGAAAGGGCAACCTGTCGAGTTGCAGGTCAAACGCGGTGCAGCCACCCTTTCTTTTCGCATTGTGCCGGAGAGCAGGACAGCTAAAAACCTCCTTGGTGATACCGTTACTTCCCCGGTTCTGGGTGTCGTCTCAGCCGGCGAGGTGGTTATCGACCGCTTCGGCCCTTTGGATGCCATTGTCAAAGGGAGCGGCCAAACCTGGAACGTCATCAGGATAACGGTGCTTTCGCTGGTGAAACTTGTGGAACGGGCCATTCCCCTGGACACCATCGGCGGGCCCATTATGATCGTCAAGATGGCCGGACAACAGGCTTCAGAAGGTGGCGTCAGCTTTCTCGCTTTTGTGGCACTGCTTTCCATCAACCTGGGAGTATTGAATCTCCTGCCGGTGCCCATTCTTGACGGCGGGCATCTCTTCTTCTATTTTTGGGAGCTTGTTTTCAGAAGGCCGGTCAGTCCGAAGGCTCGGGAGATTGCCCAGCAGGTCGGCCTCGTGCTCCTTATAAGCCTGATGATCCTGGCCTTTTACAATGATATCGCCCGCTATTTAATCGGCCAACACTGAAAAAAGAGATGATCCCTTGAAACTCCTCACCATCGACACCTCCACCAATACCTGCAGCGTCGCCCTGACTCTGGGCGAACGGTTAGCCGGTGAGTATCTTGTCGACCTGGACAGAACGCTCACCAATCGCCTGCTGTCCTGCGTGGATATTCTCCTGACCGACGCAGGGTTGACTGTGGCCGATCTGGACGCCTTAGGCGTCGCACTTGGGCCCGGCTCGTTTACCGGCGTCAGGGTTGGCGTTGCGACCGTCAAGGGGCTGGCTTTGGCTGCCGCCAAGCCGGTGGCCGGTTTTTCTTCCCTGGCTATGCTGGCTATGAATCTCCCCTGGAGCTCCTGCCCGGTATGTGCCATGTTTGATGCGAGAAAAAAAGAGGTTTATGCGGGGCTTTATTCCTGCCGCACCCTTCCCGAGCCGCTTGACAAGGATTCCGTACTCCCGCCGAGCGAATTGCTGTATAAAATAAACGACCCTACCATATTCATCGGCGAAGGGGCGGTAAAGTACCGCGACCTTATCACCGCGTCCCTGGGAGAGAAGGCGCTGTTTGCCCCATGGAGTCTCAACCAGCCGAGAGCCTCCGCCGGCGCTCTGCTTGCGGCAGAGGCCTTGGCCAAAGGGGAAACAATACCTCTTGCCGACCTCAATCCCGCCTATATCAGACCATCTGAGGCGGAACTGGCAAAGCTCGCATCTCGGTAATCCCCCCAAACGCCGGCTCTCTTCGGCGACCCATCCAACTAACTTCATAAATGGTTTTAATATTGCATCTATTACCGTGTGAGATTGCGATATGTAAACGATGCACGCATTTCCAGGCGGTTATTTCACGCACGGGGAAATTGGCTCAGCGAAATCCTGCTTTATGCCGCGTTTGTGAATGCCATTTTCAGGGCAAAAACCTAAGTATTTATGTTTAATGAAAACCGTAACATTGCGATATTTGTTAATTAGTTACAAATAACATTAAAGTTTATATATATTTGCAGGCCTATATCTGACGACATTCGCAGAACCGTAAATGGTCCGGGCAGAGAGGTTTGCAGTGGAGGGCGCATGATCGACAATAAGCTGAGGCGTATATGTAACCGCATACTGATGTTGCTGCTGGCGATGACGGTTACGGGTAGCGTGGCGGAGGCGTCGATTTCCTGTTACGATTGCCACGGGAGTAAGAAAACCGCCGATTTCCGGCCGCTGGAAGATAGTTACCGGAATATTACGACCGGCGGCTTCCAGGGAAAGCACCGCACCCACCTCCCTGCGTATGCCGGGCCGGCAAACTGCGCCATTTGCCATCCGGGAAGCGAAAGCTACAACTCCTCCCATCGTGACGGACTGATCAAGCTTTCCAGCAATATCAATAATTCCCCCGTTAATGCGGTATATAAAAACCGCACCTCATCATTCGGCAACTGGACCACCCCTTTTCCCCAAACGCCTAATCCGACCCTCGGCAGCTGTGCCAATGTCAATTGTCACTTTGAAAAGAGCACTCCGGAATGGGGAAACCAGCTACTAGAAGCTCCGTCCGGTTGCAATGCCTGCCACGGTTTGCCGCCTGACGACGGAAGCCATCCCTCCCAGAGCGGGTCGGGAAAAAAACATGGCGACTATTACCGCATAGACGAGAACAGCTGCGGCAAATGCCATCCCGTGCACACCTCATTTTCCCACGCCACCAGCGCAGGCCGCCGAGCGCTGGCCGTGCAGTTTCTGACCTCCCCCAACAGCGGCGGCTCGTACTCCGGCAATGTGGATTATCCCATTTACCTGCCGTCGCAAAGCACGGGACGAACAGGCGGCTGCAACAATATTTACTGCCATTCGAACGGTAACCCTGCCGGCCGGGTGAACACCTTTGTCGCTCCGACCTGGGGCGGGTCGCTCGATTGTACCGGTTGTCACGGCGGGAACAGCGATACCGCGACCATGAGTCCCCGCCATGACAGGCACGCCAAGGATTACCAATACGTCTGCGACAAGTGCCACAACTCGACCGCCACCGGTTCAGCGATGATCACAGACCGTCAAAAGCATGTCAATGGGGAGAAGGATGTCTCCTTTAAGGATGGCGGCAGCTACACCGCAGGCTCAAAACAGTGCACGAGCACCTACTGCCATTCGAACGCCCTTGGCCGTCCGGGCTTCAAGACGCCGTCCTGGAGCGATCAGGGTCCCTACAAATGCTTTTACTGCCATCGAGGGTTGACGGTCGATTCGACCTATGACAATTGCACCGAGATCGGTGGCGCCTGGAACGGAGATAACGGTGTCTGCACACCGTTCGTGAACATTTCCACCAACGCACATGCCAAACATGTCGGACCCCAATGGATCAGGAAGTATCCGTGCAGTTACTGCCATTATCAGACGGTGACTGCGGCCGGCGCCATCAAGGCCCTGACCATACATGCCGACGGGACCAAGCAGGTGGCGGTCGATCCCCAGTGGAACATTGCCGGTCGCCCTGCACCATCCTACGACCCGGCCACCCGTAGCTGCAGCAACGTCTATTGCCACTCGGACGGCACAGTGAACCCGCTCGATGCGGAAGTGAAGCAGCCGAGCTGGCCCAATAAGGGATGGTCGCGCTGCAACGCCTGTCACGGTCACCCGATTACCGGAACGTGCAACGCGAACGGCTGCCATGACGGCGCCAGCCACGACGGCAAGTTCTGGCCGGTCTTCACCAGCTGGTCCACCGGCACCGAATGGCGGGCGGCGATGCCGATCTTCCATAACGAGGGTGCAGGGGAGCCACGCGCCAACTCCCATCCGCGCCATACCGGCACCTCGTTCACCTGCGGCAACTGCCATGCAGCAACTGTTATCAACGGCGACTGCAAAACCTGTCACGCCGGGGGACTGCCGACCGGGAACATGGGGGAAACGGCTCACATCAATCCCGCCTACCACGTGAACAAAACGCGGGACGTCATATTCAACGCCGGCGGCTCGTACCGCCCGACCAACAAGACCTGCTCCAACACCCGCTGTCATACCGGCGCCACTGATCCCCAGTGGGGGGCGTCGGTCAATTCGAGCATTATCTGTCTCAATTGTCACGGCACTGCCGGGCCTGACCTGGACACCTTTGCCGGTTTCGACAACGGGACCATGGCGAGGATCAACCTCGGTCAGTGGGTGTCTACCGGCCATGGCCGCTATTCGACGGCCGGGCGTTATCCGGGGTCGAACAACCCGGCCGCCAACTTCCCGAGCAATCCCTGCTGGTACTGTCACGACAATACGGTTATCCATGGAGAGGGGTCGAATCCGTTCCGGCTCAAGAGGCACACGCAGTACGAGCAGCGCTTCGAGAAAGAATGCGTATACTGCCATATGGAGCATAAGGACTATGAGTGCATACAATGTCATGTGGGGCAACTTGAGAGCCTGGCGCCCCAGGCGACTATAGGCGGGATCGTTGTGAAACTGCGCTCCGGCGGTACCCGGACCGACTGGACCAGCCACGGTTATCTCGATTCCTGCACCACGTCCGGCTGCCATGACTCGGATGACGGGGTTTTCACGCCATCGGGGGGGCATAAGGGGCACTCAACAGGTGCCGGTAGCTGGAATACCACCCAGAAGGCCGACATCAAGAGCCAGTACGTCATGATGGGCGTTTGTCTGCAGTGCCACGACGACGACTCCGGCGGACAGTGCACCTTCTGCCACACGGCGCCGTCGGACAACCCCGGTAAATATTCCCTTGGCTTCGACCCAGGCACGGGCTTCATCAAGCCGAAAAAGGCGCGGGCCTCGGCCGCCCACTTCGGCAAGAAGCATTACGGTGCCTTCATCAACTCGGGAGGGTGGGCGAAGGATGCAAACGGCAAGTTTCTGGGGACGTGGAAGGGGGGGAAATTCTGCTGGGACTGTCATGACCCCCACGGCGACGACAACATCTATATGATTCAGAGCCAGGTGGCGACCACTACGGACGGGAAATACGGCGTACCCCAGGCGCGGGCGGCCGTCTCCTTCACCCAGAAGACAAAGGGTAGCGACTATGCAGGTGCCTCCAACAAGATCTGCAATGTCTGTCACGGCCCGGATTCCAAGCATTATCTGAGCAACTTCAGCGATGGCCACAACGCGACCAAGATATGCACCAGCTGTCACATGCACCGTTTTGCCGATGCCCATGCCGACTCTCAGAGTTGCAACACCTGCCACACCAACGCCAAGCCGGTGCCCAAGCACGTGGCCTTCGGTCTGCCGGTCATCTGCGTCAAGTGTCACGCCGGCTCCATTGGTGCTAGGGCCGACGTGGTCGGGCAGTTCAACAGCAACTCGCACCACGTCCAGAACCCTGGTGTGGCGCTTACCGGGCGGCAGTGTTACGCCTGCCACTGGGAAGCGACCTCGTTCGGAACGATCGACACGAACCGTCACGAGGGATTCGATTTCAGGACCTACTCGGGGGTAAAAGACGCCAAGGTCGACCTGGTGGTCTGGCGGCCGGGAGAAAGACCGACTTTCTACAGCAGCACTTCGGCGGTCCAGTTTCTCGCCAACCGGGTCACCACGGCGAACGAGCGGACAGAAGTGGCGAAACTGACCAACCACTGCCTCTCCTGTCACTCCGATCAGAACAACGACACGACCCCGTTCGGCGATTGCAAGACCCCGCGTCAGTATGCCTGGGACGGCCAATCGATCGCTGCCCGCTACGCCCAGATGGGGACGACCGCCTGGGGGAAGGTGAATTCCGGTACCTACCCCAATGCCAACAAAAAGGACACTGTCGTCAAGGCGTTCTCGGCACACGGCAACGCAGCCGCCAACCAGGGGGGGTGGAACGCTGCCGACGGTTACGACGCAGCGCCGCCGAACACGAGGGGGGCGGGGGGAAACGTCCAGTGCTACGACTGCCACAATTCCCATGGCTCGAAAGTCAACGGCACCACCTCCAGCTATGTGACATTCAATAATACGCGTAACGGCGCCAACCTCAAGGAAACCCAGAACGGCAAGGGTGGGTACGGCGCCACCTATATGGCCCAGGGTAACGTTTCCGGCAAGAACCTGTACGCTGCAGGTGCCGGTCAGTGCTTCGACTGTCACGAGAACCAGAACGCCTCGTCGACCAGGCCGTGGGGATACCAGTCGACCTACAGCGCCAGCCAGGCGGTCATGGGGTACGACGACAGCCCGCGCTTCGGCGGGGGGACCAAGGGGCGCTACACTCGTTTCCCGTTCCGCAAGACAACGGTCGCCGGGACTCACTTCTCCGCTTCGAGCATGCTCAACTACTCGAGTCACGAGCGGATCAACGGACTCTGCACGCCATGCCATGACCCGCACGGGGTATCTCCGACCCTTGGCGAACAGATGCCTTATGCCGTGCCGCTCCTCAAGGGAAGTTGGATGACCAACCCCTACAAGGAAGATGCACCTCCACCCAGCGCCAACGGCGGTATCGCCTCCCCCCCCTACCGATGGGGCGGATACTTCGGCGCCGGGGCCGGATCAGTGCAGCTTGGCTGGGACAACCGAAAGCCGACCGTACCCGTGCTGCTCGGCTGGAACACGGACCGGAACACCTTCAACACGAACCGGATAGCGGAAAGCGACAAGCAGTTCGCCGGCTTGTGCCTGCGCTGTCACCAGCAGAAAAAGCTGACCGACGGAGTGAACAAGAACACCGACTGGAAATCGCGCGACCGGATGCACGAATCGGTCAAGGGTTGGGGGGCGAATACGGAACACTCGTTTACCTGTTCAAAGTGCCACCAGCCCCACTCATCTGCCCTGCCGCGGCTCATGGTGACCAACTGTCTCGACTACCAGCACCGGGGGCGGGTCGCCTCCGGCGGCAAGGTTTCTGCGGCCGATATCCTTTCCGGGAGCCGCGCCGACTGGACTGGCGGCCATTGGGGCTACCCGATCGGCGGGATCATCAACAGCAAAATCCTCACCAGCGATCCGGCCTATATGGCTGACCGATACAAGTACGAGGCATATACCCAGTGTCATCTGCGGCGCGCCGACATCATCATTTCGCCGACGTACGTGAACGGCATCCAGCCGGCGATTCCCAACCAGTGGCCGCAAGAGAACATGTGGAACAACGTGACCCCATGGCCGAGCCTTGCGCCGCCGCGCAGCTACAGCGAGTGACGGAGAAAAGAGACATGAGAAGACTCATTACATCCATAGCCATCTTACTTGCCCTGGCTACGCCGGTTCTGGCGGGCGGGGGCGCTGACCTCACAGGCCATCCGCTTATGGACTCCCGCAAGGGAAAGCAGGAGACGCGCGCTGCGGCGATCGTGCCGGCCAGCGGGGCAACGGTCGTTACCGGCTACCAGAGCCTGGCTGGCGACGGCAATGACGACGTCTACACGGTCAAGTACGCGGCCGACGGTTCGGTTGTCTGGCGGGCCGTTTATGACATTGCAGGCGGCAGTGACCAGGGGGTGGCGGTGACGATCGACAAGTCGGGCGACGCGATCGTTGCTGCGAGCGTCATGAATGCCGGCAACTACGACGTTTACGTGGTCCGCTACCGCGACAACGGGACAAATACCCCAATGGTGGTCTGGAGCAGGACCTGGTCCGGCACGGCCGGGAGAGCCGATATCCCCCAGGCGGTGATCTACGATCCGGTCAATGACCGGGTTTATGTGGCCGGCTATTCAAACAACGGCAGCAATGACGATTGTCTGCTGCTCGCCTTCGATAACACTGTGACAGGCGACAATCCGCCGCTCTGGGCGAAGACCTATGATGCCGGCGGGACCGATCTCGCTTACGCCGTCGCCGTTTCGTCGGATGGGAACAGAATATCCCTGACCGGCGAGTCGTCCAACGGTACCGACCTGGATCTGGTCACCCTCCTCTGGGACGCTGCTGGCAGCCAGCTTCGTGTCTGGCCCAAGAGTGGCGCCGGTTCCTACAACGATCGCGGCACGGCGCTCGCCTTCACGCCTGCAGGAAATGTGGTGGTCACAGGCTACCTGACCAACGGCCGCGGGGATGATCTCTATACCGCAGAACTGGCGCCGGGCTCCGCGACACCTGTCTGGGAGTCTGTCTACGATGCCGGCTTCGACGATCAGCCGGCCGCTGTGACCGTCGATCCGGCGGGAGACGTTTATGTCGCTGCTACGGCCGGGGTCCTTCCGGCATTTTCAAAGCTTTTCGTCATCAAATACCACAAGAACGGGACTGCAGTCCCCGACACCGTCTGGAGCAGTACCTACGATGCCGGGTCGATCAATGCATCCGGGGCCTCTGCGCTTGCGGTCGATCCGGCGGGCGGAGTCTTTGTCGCAGGGTGGCGCGACTATGTTGGGGTGAAGAAGGTCGTAACAGCGAAGTTCAGCCGCAAGAACGGGCGGCTCCTCTGGGACAGGGAATGGAGCGGGGTGATCGGCAACAGCTCTCGCCCGGTGGGGATCAGCCTCGCGGGGCAGGGGGTGGTGACTGCTGTCTGGACTGACCGGACGCAGCCACTCGACGGGGGGACGCAGGCCGCCACAGGCGGGTCCAAGACCTCGTTGCAGAACGGGAATAAGTCGTGGACCGCGGACCAATGGGCGGGCTACACCCTATACATGGTCAGCAGTCAGAACAAGGACATCTTTCGTCGCATCCAGGGGAACGACGCCACAACCATTACCCTCGCCGCATCCCAGGCGCTCCCCTACGTCGTGGCGAGCGGCGATCTCTACTATCTCTACGACCAGGACGACATCGACTACGTGGTGCTCCGCCAGGACAAAGGGGTGCTCGACCCGCCGACCGGCCTCGCCACCCAGGTGCTGAGCAATACGTCGGTGCAGCTCTCCTTCCTCGACAACACCGAAACCGAGACCGGTTTCAAGGTGGACATAAAGATCGGCGAAAACGGGGCCTGGATCCAGGACGCTTACACGATACCGACCCCCGACCAGGCAGGCTCCGGTGTCGTCAACTTCGACGTGACGGGGCTTCTGCCCGACACCGATTACTACTTCCGGGTCAAGGCTTACGACGGTTCCGGCAACGGCGACCTTTCCGGAGAGGCAAACGCCCTCACCAGGGTCGCTACCTACGCCTCACCGGCGCTTACCTATGTCTACGCCGATCCGGCCGGAGGGGATGATCAGGCTATTGACGCAGCCTCCTTCTCGGGAGGATCGGTGGTCTTCACCGGTACTATTCATGCCGACCAGAACCTTATGGGCAATCCATCCAAAGATTACTACACGGTAAAGCTTAAGCGCGGCACCTTCGAGGTGCTTTGGCAGGACCGCCGCGACGGGGGGTACGATGAAGATGATGATGTCGTGGCTATTGCCGTGGATCAGAACCTTGAAGCCGTCATGACCGGTACCTCCAGCCAGAGCGTCCCCGGCGCGGGCAACATACCATCGGTCTGGACCCACAAGTACCCGTTTTCACCCACCATCGACGGAGTGCTTGAGGCGACTCCGGCGTGGACCGATCAGCTGAACGGCGCAGGCCGGCTTTCAGACCATGCCGATGCGGTGGCCGTCCAGGGGGGCGCTCCGTACGCCGTTGCCGTCGCCGGTCACGGCAATGCAGACCTCTCGAACATCGATTTTTACGTAAGAAAGCTCTCCGCAACAGGCACGGTGGTTTTTACGGCTCAAAGCCATCTGGGGGGCAATGAATATCCCGCAGCCGTCTCCCTTGATGCAGCCGGAAGTGTGTTTGTCGCCGGCCGGGTCGACCTTGCCGGCAATAACGACTGGTTTGTCGCCAAGCTGGACGGCGTCACCGGCGCTGTCCTCTGGAGCGACACCTACGGCGGCAGCGGCAATGACCGGGCACTGTCGTTTGCCATCGACGCTGCCGGCGACGTTTATGTGGCCGGCTACGTCACCGACGTCCCGACCGGTTTTACGAACATGGTGGTCATCAAATATTTGGGCGGGGCGACCGGAGCAGCCGACCGCCGCTGGGTCAGGACCTACCCGATGGGGACGGCTGCAGGCAATTCGGCCGCCCGCAAGATCGCCTATGACAGCTTCGACAATGAGATCGTGGTCGCCGGTGAGGCCTATCGCGGCGCCAATGACCGGGACCTGGCGCTTCTTCGCTACGATACCGCGGGAACCCTCCTCTGGGAAAGGGAACTCAGCCGTCCCGGCACCGATGAGGTCCTGACCGGTCTCTCCCTCGATCCATCAGGATACATCTACATTGCCGGGGATACCGGCGCAAGCCCTAATACCGATGTCGTGGCCGCCATCTACACCTCCGCCGGCGACTATGTAAAGTCGTTTCTCTACAACGGAACGGCGGGCAAGGAAGATCATGCCGCAACGATTGCCGCCAACAAGTTCGGCGAGGGTTTTGTCGCCGGCTACACCACCTCCGATGCCGGCGACAGGAATTTCCTTGCCCTCAAGATCGTCAACGACCTGGTCGTCATGCCCAATGCATTGCTGGCTGTCGCCGAGGCGGATTCGTCCAGGGTCGACCTCTCCTGGACCAACGTGACTGCGGGCACCACTCCATACCTGAAGCGGAGTATCCAGGGGGCCGGTTCATGGGTGGACCCGCCGGGAACGATCAACGGTAAGCTATCCGTGGACGCCGCCTCCTTCGTCGATACCGGCCTGGTTGCCAACACCCCCTACTGCTGGCGTGTCTATGCGGATCTGAACTCCGTCACTACCCGTTTTAACGAGTTCTGCGCCACCACCACCCTGGCTAAACCGGCTGCGCCGGTTGCAACCAACCCGAGTCCGGTAACTACCAGTTCGCTCCATATATCCTGGCCCAACATTGCCGACAATACCGGCTACCTGCTTGAGCGGAAGGCCGGGGCAGGCGGCACGTATGCGGCCGTCGCCACCCTGGCGGCGAATACGACCTCGTATGACGATACCGGCCTTGCGCGGGCGACTACCTACTACTACCGTCTTTCCGTGCAGAGCTCTGCCGGCTGGTCTCTGCCGTCGGCTGATTCCGCGCCTGCCTATACCGCACCGAACCCGGTCACGGGTTGGTGGAGCTACGGAGCGCCGAACGCCAACCAGATCGACCTGTCGTGGGTTTATTACATCTCCTTTGATGCCAACGGTTACAGGGTCGAGCGCAAAACCGGCGCGGGCGGCACATGGTCAACCGTAGGCTATCCGGGCAGTTACAGCTTCAGCGACACGGGGCTTACTCCGAACACCACCTACTATTACCGGGTCTACGCGCGCTATAACGGGGTCGAGAACCCGGCTGCGGGACCGGAGCAGTCCGTAACCACCCCGCTCGGACCGCCGACTCTTCAGTCCGCGTCCGCCCTGACCTCAACAACGTTCACTGCCACCTGGAGCCAGGTGCCGGGCAATACCGGGTATGACCTGGTCGGCAAGAGCTGCACGGCAAGCGCTTCGATCGCTTCAATCCTCGCCAATCCGGCCTACTATTGCTGGGGCACGATTTATTCTGCCACCATGGCAGCCGATGCCGTTTCAGGCACGGGCGGCGGAGTCCTGGCACCCTACTACCGCGGCTGGTACGTTTCGGTCCGGACGAAGAGTAGCGGAACGACCTCTGTGGACAGCAACGGCATCGTTGTTTTCCCCCCCCTTGCAGTCACTCTTTCCAACATCGACATCCCGGCCTCCAACCAGCTCCGGCCAGTCTGGACCGATACCTACGAAGACAACTTCGACGTTCAACAGCGCCCGCCATCCGGTGCCTGGACAACGGTTGCGACAGGGCTAACAGCAAACACCCTGAGCTGGATCGATACCGCAGTGACCGACGGTACCCAGTACTGCTATCGCATCCGCGCCTACACCGCAGCCGGCGGACCTGCCGAAGCGTGGTCAAACGAGCTCTGCCAGACTGCCCAGGCGCCGCCTGCCAAGCCTTCGCTTTCCCTTTCCACACCGACCGCGACGACCATCAAACTCGACTGGGACAACACGAACTTCCCGACGTCGATGAACTTCGACGTCTATCTGAGCGGCTACCAGTATAGTTCTGGCGGCACACCGGAAACCTATCCCGGCTATTGGGCGGGGTGGGGGCTGCAGACGACCGTGACATGCGCAACTGCGACATGCAGCTACACCTATTCCGCCGGTCGTGGGCCGGGAATTAAGGCTTTCGTGCGGACGAGCTTCTACGGGACCACCATCGATTCCCAAACGGTCAGTCCGGCAGACGGCTACGTCCAGACCATGCCGACACCACCACCCATCGTCTCGACCACATCCACCGATTCATCCATAACCGTCACTTGGGGGCGTATCGATCAGGCCTACAGCTACAACATCTACTACAAAAAAGCGGCCGACGGCGCTTGGAGCGGACCGTTGTCCTCCCCCCATTCCTGGAGCCCTCCACCTTACACCATCACCGGTCTTACCCCCGGCACCCAGTACCAGGTGAAAGTGGAGTCGGTCGGCAAGACTATCGAGTCTAACGATGCGGTCATCAAAACCGTCTGGACGCTCAGCTCTGCCCCGACGATCACCGGCATTTCGGGCGTTACTGCCACCCAGGCAACCGTCTCCTGGAGCCCTTCTGCCAGTGCCACGACGTACAAACTGGAGCGCTCCACCGACAATGCCAGCTGGACACTTGTTACCAATCAGAACGTGTTGAGCTATTCGGACAGCAGCCTTGTAGCCGGGACGACCTACTGGTACCGGGTCAAGGCGATCAACGCCGGAGGGGACTCCACCCCGTCGGTATCTGTGAGCACTACTACAACTCCAGCCACGGCGGGCGTACCGTTACTTATTACCCGTTCCGATAGCCAAATTACTGTAGGAATCCGCCTGGTAAAGGGAGCTACCGGCTATAAGATCTACAGGAAAGACGGCGGTAGCGGATCCAACCAGAATCTCGCAGCCACCATTAACGTGCCATACGTAGAATGGTTCTGTGGTTCGGATATTTCGACCATCACCTGTACGTCCCCAGTGGCGAAAATCTTCGATTATGACGACTCTGTCAACCTCACTGCCAACACCACCTACTGTTACTCGGTAGTCGCCTTCAACAGTTCCGGTGAGGCGGCAATGGGACCAGAGTACTGTGGCGGGACCAGTCCTTACGGTCCTGCGACATTGAACGCTGTACCCTTGAGCCCTTACAAGGTGCAATTCGCTATCACACCCGGGAGTGGCACCGCTCCGACCGGTTACCAACTGGAGTTTAAGCAGGGAGATAATTGGGGAGTCGTTGCCAGAATTTCTTACGGAACCAACAGCTACACACTGTCGGGAATGCTTGGTGCGGGGGGGAGCGGCATCTTTCGTGTGCGCCCCTACAAATTCCTGGCCGATGATTTCTCGGCCGGGATCAATCCGGCCATCTGGTCGCAACGTGTGATCATGAAGGATGCAAGCAATCTGACGGTGGTCGATGCCCAAACCCCGCCCCTCAATTTCACGACATCGAACGGCAATTCCTCCATAGTTGCAGCGAATGGGGTGGTCACCTTGAGCGAATCGTCGAGCGGAAACGGCGTCGCCAACAGCTGGAATTCGGCGCGGCTGTTTCTATCAGATGTCACGCCACTCCTCGGCGACTTCGATTTCTCCACGAAGCTGCGCCTCCCCGCCGGGGAGGTGACCGGGAACCAGTACCACGTCTATGCCCGGCTCCAGTTCAACATGCCGGCAACTGCCGGAAACAGTGCCCGAAACAACTTCTTCTACATCGGGCGGTACGGCTCGACGACCAATGCATACGAAATCTGTTGGACGTTGGACGGGGTCGGTTACTGTAACGGGGCGAATGCCGACAACACGTCCGGAGGGTTACGGATCACCAGGATCGGGCGAACGGTGACCGGCTGGGTCGCCAACAGTGCGGGGAATGGTTGGCAGCCGTTCCAGAGCAATACCGAATTTCAGGCGGCGCCGGGTTACTACGGCATGATCTCCCAATATCTTGCCAGGAGCGAGGCTATGACTCTTGTCACCGAGTTGGACGACACCGTGCTGATCGGGGGGATCACCTCGCCGTCCAACGAGGTGACCATTACCATGCCGGACTACGTCAACGGGCAGAACTCATGTCCGTAACGGGGGGCGGGCCTATGGTCACAAAATGGAAATCCTCGTTTGCCCGGCTCTTCGCCTTCTGGTTGATTGCCACGGGAAGCTGTGCACATGCAGGCGGTATCGTCACGGGGCAGCTTGCGCCGGAGCAGGAGCCGATGCGCTGCGCCGTGTTCGCCTACCAGGCCGACAAAGCGCCCACATCACCTTACGCTGCGCCTTTATTTGCCGCTTCCTGTGCCCCTGATGGCAGCTTCAGCATGTCGTTGCCGGAGGGGACATATGTGATCGGCTCCGGCATCAGCATCGGTGGTCATACGTGGGCCGCTCAGCCCGATCCGGCCCGCCGCTTGCCATTAGTAGGTCCGCAAGCGCAAAAAATCATCGTTCGCAATGGTCTAAGCTACAGATTGAAGGCAACGGCAATAATCGCCAGTCAGCTTGCAGCAGCAACGCAGACAGCAACTGAATTGCCTCCACCTGCTGCCAGACGAACGATGCCTGTTACGCTAACGGGATTGGTTCGCGACAGTGCCGGTCGTCCTGTTGCCAATGCGGTTGTCCAACTCCTGGAGCCGGGGAGCGACGGTGCTGTGATCGGTCGTGTTCGCTACCTGAGCGGCCCGAGCGATGTTGACGGGAAGTATCGTATCGAGGGGGCGGCTCCGGCGCGCTTCGTCATTGGCGCGTTCAAGTCAGACCCTCTCCTGGGACTTTTAGCTGGTGAAACGGCGGCGCTCGATATGGCGGATTCGAAACTCCCGCTTGCAATCGACATATTCATCCAGTCAGCATCTCCCGCTCCCTTGAAAGACCAGCGTGAGGCGCCGCCTGCAACCGGAAATGCTGCTGCAGTCGACGCGGGTAAGGCCGTTGAGCCGATCCGGGGCCCCGATGCTGACCCCTCCTGATTCTGATCTCCATTGCGAGCGGAAATAATCGGCGCCGGTCGTTTGTTGCCGCACTCGCTTCCCCTTACGATAATTCTCCCTTCTGTTTCACAATATCAAACTTTCCTTTAATCCTTATAACGCCTTTTTATTGCAGTTTTATTGCTGTTGACAGCTGAATCATAATGTATTATTTTCATTATTCACTTTTTCCCGGATAGATGAGGTTGTCATGCGCAGTGATATGATAAAAAAAGGTCTGGAGCGGACTCCGCACCGGGCGCTTTTGAAGGGGACCGGCGTCCCGCAGAGCGAGATGGATAAGCCTTTTATCGGTGTGGCCACCAGTTTCACCGACCTGATTCCCGGTCATGTGGGGATGCGGGACCTGGAGCGCTTCATTGAAAAGGGGATACACACCGGCGGCGGTTATGCCTTTTTCTTCGGCATTCCCGGTGTCTGCGACGGCATCTCCATGGGGCACAAGGGGATGCATTACAGCCTGCCGACCCGCGAACTGATCGCCGACATGGTGGAGTCGGTCGCCGAGGCCCACCGTCTCGACGGCCTTGTGCTGCTGACCAATTGCGACAAGATTACCCCCGGCATGCTGATGGCCGCTGCACGTCTCGATATCCCCTGTATCGTCGTTACGGCAGGGCCGATGATGAGCGGCCGTGGCGAGGCCGGCCGGAAATATTCGTTTGTCACCGATACCTTTGAGGCCATGGCCCGCTACAAGGCAGGCGTCATCGACGAGAAGGAGCTAAAGGTCTGCGAGGATAACGCCTGCCCCGGCATGGGGTCCTGTCAGGGGCTCTTTACCGCCAACACCATGGCCATCCTTACCGAAACCCTTGGCATGAGTCTCCCCCGCTGCGGCACGGCCCTGGCGGTGTCGGCCTTGAAGCGGCGCATTGCCTTTGCCTCCGGCGAGCGCATCGTCGATCTCGTGCGCAACAACGTGACCCCCCGCAGCATTCTCACCCGCGCGGCATTTGAAAACGCCATCCGCGTCGACCTGGCACTCGGCGGCTCATCGAACACCGTACTCCATCTCCTTGCCATTGCCCATGAGGCCGGTGTGGAGCTGCCGCTGGAAACCTTCGACATCCTCGCCAAGGAAACGCCGCAACTCGCTTCGATGAACCCGGCCGGCGAGTATTTCATGGAAGACCTGGATGCTGCCGGCGGGGTCGCCGGGGTGCTCATGCAGCTGGGCGACAAGATCAAGGACAACCCGACGGTAATGGGTATGACTACCCTGCAGCTGGCCGCCAGTATTGCCAATGTGGATGAGGCGGTCATCCACCCCCTGACCGATCCGGTGAAGAAAGAGGGGGGCATTGCAATCCTGTTCGGCAACCTTGCCCCCAAGGGGGCAGTGGTCAAGCAGTCGGGCGTATCAGAGGCCATGATGAAGTTTATCGGCACGGCTCGTTGCTTCAACTCGGAAGAGGCGGCCATGGCGGCCCTGATGGACGGCAACATCAAGGCGGGAGATCTCGTTGTCATCCGTTATGAAGGCCCCAAAGGCGGGCCCGGGATGCGGGAGATGCTTGCGCCGACCGCAGCCCTCATGGGACTCGGCCTTGGCGATTCAGTTGCACTTATTACCGATGGCCGTTTTTCCGGCGGTACCCGCGGCCCCTGCATCGGTCATATTTCACCGGAAGCTGCAGAAGGCGGCCCGATTGCCCTCGTGGAAGACGGAGACCGGATCGAGCTGGATATTCCCGACCGCAGGCTGGAACTGCTGGTTGACGAGCAGACACTGTCCGAGCGACGCGCCCGCTGGCAAGCGCCTGAGCCGAAGATTAAAACCGGCTGGCTGGCCCGGTATGCCAAGGTGGTCACTTCGGCATACACCGGGGCCGTTATGTCGGCAGACTAAATCTATTTGGCAGGGGCAGGTCTTGTACCTGCCCCCTGCATAATTTTATCCGATTTCCCAACCGGGAGGTTTTGCAATGAAAATGAACGGGGCAAAAATTTTACTGGAGTGTCTCAAGCTGGAAGGAGTGGATACGGTCTTCGGCTATCCCGGCGGCACGGTCATCAACCTCTATGATGAACTTTTCTCCTTCAAGGAGATCCGTCACATCCTTCCCAGGCACGAGCAGGCAGGGGTACATGCTGCCGACGGCTATGCACGGGCGACCGGCAAGGTCGGCGTAGCCATTGCCACCTCCGGCCCCGGCGCTACCAATACCATCACCGGCATTGCCACTGCTTACATGGATTCCATTCCGATGGTGATCATCACCGGCCAGGTACCGACGGCCCTTATCGGTAACGATGCCTTTCAGGAGGCGGATATCATCGGCATTACCCGCCCGTGCACCAAGCACAACTTCCTGGTCAAGGACGTCAAGGATCTTGCCCTGATAGTGAAAAAGGCATTTTACATTGCCCGCACCGGCCGACCCGGCCCGGTCCTCATCGATCTCCCCAAGGATGTGCAGATTGCCACTGCCGAATTCAAGTACCCCGACACGGTAGAGATCCGCGGTTACAAGCCGACCATCGAAGGGCACCCGAAGCAGGTGGAAAAGGCCATGTCTCTGCTGCTGGGGGCGAAACGGCCGGTCATCTATGTGGGTGGCGGGGTAATCCTGGGAAATGCCGCTGAGGAACTTACCGCCCTGAGCAAGAAACTCGAAGTGCCGGTAACCACGACTCTTATGGGGCTTGGATCCTTTCCTGAGGATGATCCCCTCTCTTTGGGGCTTCTCGGGATGCATGGCACCTATTATGCCAATATGGCGGTTTCCAATTGCGATCTCCTTGTAGCGGTCGGAGCCCGCTTCGACGATAGGGTGACCGGCAAGATAGCGTCGTTTGCCCCCCATGCGAAGATTATCCATATAGACGTGGACCCCACCTCCATCAAGAAAAACGTGCGTGTCGACCTCCCCATCGTCGGTGATGTGAAGGACGTGCTGACAAAGATGTTGAAGGTCCTTGAAGAGCAGGGGGACAAGCTTGACGACTTCAAGAAATCAATCGTTCCCTGGACAGAGGAGATTGAAGGCTGGAAGGCCAAGCACCCCATGAGTTACAAACAGACCGCCACCGTAATCAAGCCGCAGTTCGTCATTCAGAAGCTGCGGGAGTTGAGCGACCCCGACGCGATTGTGGCAACGGATGTGGGGCAGCACCAGATGTGGACCGCCCAGTTCTTCAAGTTTAACCGGCCGCGGACGCTCCTTTCCTCCGGCGGACTCGGCACCATGGGATACGGTCTTCCCGCTGCCATGGGAGCCCAGGCTGCTTTTCCCGATCGGCAGGTAATCGTCATCTGTGGCGACGGTGGATTTCAGATGAATCTGCAGGAGTTGGCGACCGTGGTGCAGAACCGGCTGGCGGTCAAGATCTGCATCCTCAACAACAACTTCCTCGGCATGGTGCGTCAGTGGCAGGAACTGTTCTTTGACAAACGCTATTCCCAGACCTGTATGGAGCTGCCCATAGACTTTATCAAGCTCGCCGAGGCATTTGGCGCCAAGGGTTTTCAGGCGACCAAGCCCGACGAGGTGGAAGCGGTCATAAAAAAAGGATTCGCAACACCGGGGCCGGTGATAATGGAGTTCAAGGTCGCCCGCGAGGAGAAGGTTCTTCCCATGGTCCCTGCAGGGGCATCGCTGACCGAGATGGTGCTCGCATCCTGAGGTAATGTTTGTAGAGGCGATCCTCGTGATCGCCCGATTGCTGGGCGAATACAAGATTTGCTCCTACAGCGATTTCGGAGGATTTTCATGAAACATACAATAGCCGTCCTCGTAGAAAATGAATTTGGCGTCCTTTCCCGTGTCGCCGGGCTTTTTTCCGGTCGCGGGTTTAATATCGATTCATTGTCGGTGGCGCCCACCAACGATGAAACCATTTCCCGGATGACCATCGTCACCCGCGGCGATGAACAGATCATGGAACAGATAACCAAGCAGCTGAACAAGCTGATTGACGTGATAAAGGTCATCGACTTTGTCGAGGGGAGCGCCATTGAACGGGAAATGGCCCTCATTAAAGTTACCGCAGAGGATGAGAGCCGGGCCGAAGTGCTCAGGATAGTTGATATCTTCCGGGCCAAGATTATCGATGTGACACCCAAGTCTTACACAATTGAGGCAACTGGCGCGCCGGCAAAAATCGATGCGATCCTGGAACTGCTTCGACCGCTGGGGCTCAAGGAGTTGGTGCGGACCGGTTCGGTGGCCATAGGTCGCGGCGCGAAGGGATGGAAAGGCTAAACGGCTGCCGTTCATATATGCAGGAAGAAATCAAAATATAACCAGGAGGAAGGTATGAAAATTTACTACGACAAAGATTGTAACCTGAGCTTGCTCAAAGGGAAAAAGGTAGCCATCATCGGTTACGGCTCACAAGGGCATGCACATGCAAATAATCTCAAGGATTCCGGCATCGACGTGGTGGTTGGCCTCAAGGCTGATTCTGCCTCGGTAAAAAAAGCTACCGAAGCTGGTTTGACGGTGCTGACGACTTCTGAAGCCGTTAAGATAGCCGACATCATCATGATTCTCCTCCCTGACGAAATCCAGGGAGATGTTTACCGCGAGGAGATTGCACCGTATGTCAAACAGGGTGCTTACCTCGCTTTTGGCCACGGCTTCAACATCCACTTTGGTCAGATCGTTCCCCGCCACGATATCAACGTCATCATGGTTGCCCCCAAAGGGCCGGGACACCTGGTGCGCCACGAATACACCAAGGGTGGCGGCGTTCCCTCGTTGATTGCCATTCATCACGATCCCTCCGGCAATTCCAGGGATGTGGCGCTTGCCTACGCTTCGGCCAATGGCGGCGGCAAGGCTGGTATCATTGAGACTTCCTTCAAGGAAGAGACCGAAACCGATCTCTTCGGCGAGCAGGCTGTTCTGTGCGGCGGTATTTCCGCGCTGATTCAGGCTGGCTTCGAAACACTGGTGGAAGCCGGTTATGCGCCGGAAATGGCCTACTTCGAATGTCTCCATGAAACAAAGCTGATCGTTGACCTGATTTATGAAGGCGGCATTGCCAACATGCGCTACTCCGTTTCCAATACTGCCGAATACGGCGATCTGACCCGTGGTCCCCGCGTCATTACCGGCGAGACAAAGAAAGAGATGAAAAAGATCCTTACCGAGATCCAGGAAGGCGAATTCGCCAGGGAGTGGATGCTGGAGAACAAGGTGAACAATCCGAGATTTAATGCCCTTCGCCGCAAAGGGACCGAACATCAGATCGAAGAGGTTGGGGCTCGCCTCCGTTCCATGATGGCCTGGATCGGCAAATCCAAGATCGTGGACAAGACTAAAAACTGATACCTTCTTTTCATTGCATGTGAGGCCGGATTCGGGCTATAATCGGCATTTATTGCCGCCAGCCCGAAGACCGGCCTCTTTGCAGTTAATGCATGCATGAAATCTAAAAATAAGGAAGATTGATGCGCAATAAAAACACCCCCATTGCAGCGGAAGGTTATCCTTTTGTTGCGATTGCCGGTTTCATAACCGTGGTCCTTGCTCTCCTTGCCTGGAAGGTGCTCGCCGCATTTTTCCTGGTTGTCACGCTGTTTGTTGTCTTCTTCTTCCGAAACCCGCAGCGGATTACGCCGGGAGATGAAAATGCGGTGGTGTCTCCGGCGGATGGCGTCGTGATCTACCTGGGCAATGCCCGAGAAAGCCATCTCGACGAGGAAATGATGAAGATCAGCATCTTCATGTCGGTTTTCAACGTCCATATCAACCGAGTGCCTGTTTCCGGCAGGGTGGTGGACAGGTTTTATCTGCCGGGAAAGTTCCTCGACGTCCGCGACGAGCGGGCTACCTTTGAAAACGAACAGAACGGGCTGGTTCTGGAAACAGCACGTGGGATAAAAATAGTCGTTGTCCAGGTTGCCGGACTCATTGCCCGGCGCATCGTCTGTTATCCAAAAATTGGCGACATGCTTCAGCGCGGCCAGCGGTATGGCTTGATCCGATTCGGTTCCCGATTGGATGTCTACCTGCCTAAGAACGTCGAGCTGCGCGTATCCATGGGTGACAAAACCGTGGCCGGCGAAACCATTTTGGGGATTTTACCGTGAGCTCTGAAAAGATCGACATGTCCGAAGGGATGCGGAAGGGGATCTATATTCTCCCCAACCTTTTTACCGCCGGCAGCCTTTTTGCCGGCTTTTACTGCATGGTTTCCACCCTGAACTATGATTACAGGACGGCGGCCCTTTGGATACTCGCGTCCTCCATTTTCGACGGTCTTGACGGCAAGGTGGCAAGGCTGACCGGCACTGCCAGCAAATTCGGGGTAGAGTTCGACTCTCTCGCCGACCTTGTTTCCTTCGGCGCGGCTCCAGGGCTTCTCATGTATGCATGGGCGCTTAAGCCGTTCGGCAGGCTGGGCTGGCTGGCTGCGTTTCTCTTTGTTGCCTGTGCCGCCCTTCGCCTAGCCCGTTTCAACGTGCAGGTAAATACGGTGGAGAGCAAGCGCTTCGTCGGCCTTCCCACCCCTGCCGCGGCCAGCATGGTTTCTGCGACGGTGCTCCTTTTTTCACATTTTGGCTGGCCTAGTTCCTATAAAAAACTGGCCATCCTGCTGCTCATATATTTCCTGGCCCTGCTCATGGTTTCCAACGTCCGCTACTATTCCTTCAAGGACCCGGAAATGATCAAGCGCCAACCGTTTGCCTTTCTGGTCCTGGCCGTTATCCTCCTTATCGTCATTGCTGCTGAACCGATAATAATGCTCTTCGTGATTTTTACCTGCTATATTTTTTCAGGACCGATCGGCTTTGTCATGACTTGGCCACGAAGAAGGCGGCTGGAAAAGGCGCTGCACAAGGGGCACGAAGAATTGCACCCGCCGGCAAAGAAGTCTCGGTAATCGAGCCCAAGTTATTCAGTAATATTGAACTTAGTTTGAAATGATAAAACTTATTGAAATGACAAAGAAAATCCCTTGACAGATGCCGAGGGATTTTCTTATTATCTCTTTAATTGGAAAAAGGCTGTGAAAAGGAATAGTAGTCGTTGTTCGCCTTAAAGAGAGCTGACGGTCGGTGCGAGTCAGCAGGTGGATGCGGTGAACTCGCCTTGGAGCTGCTTCCGTGAAAAGAAACGTTAGTGTAAAGTTTTCTGAGTAATTGGAGCCGTTGCCCGCGTCAAGGGTTTAATGAGGTTCGCTAAGGCGAATGAATGAGGGTGGTACCGCGGAGCTCAAGCCTTCGCCCCTTACTGGGGTGGAGGCTTTTTTATTTTAGGCAATGGCTTTCAGGTAGATATGTGGGATACTAAAGGGCATCATCAAAGGAGGAAGAATTCATGACAAAGAAGAAGATGGAACTCAAGACAATCAAGATCTTTGACACCACGCTCAGGGACGGAGAGCAATCTCCCGGCGCCAGCATGAACATCGATGAAAAGCTGCGGCTTGCAAAACAGTTGCAGAAGCTGAATGTGGATGTGATAGAGGCCGGCTTCCCCATCGCTTCAGAAGGAGACTTTGAAGCAGTCAAGAAGATCGCGCAGACCATTAAGGGGCCGGAAATAGCCGGCTTGTGCCGCTCCAGCTTCAAGGACATCGACAGGGCGTGGGAAGCGCTTCAGTATGCGGGCGACCGGGGCCGGATTCATACCTTTATCGCCACCTCCGATATCCATATGAAATACAAGCTGAAGATGACGCCGAAGCAAGTGCTGGAGTCTGCGGTCAAGGCTGTGAAGCGGGCCAGGACGTACACGCCGAACGTTGAATTTTCCTGCGAGGATGCGGTGCGAACCGATCTCAAGTTCCTTGCAGAGGTAGTGGGTGCGGTTATCGACGCCGGGGCAACGGTGGTGAACATCCCCGATACGGTCGGCTATACCATCCCATTCGAATACTTCAACATAATCAAGTATCTGAAGGATAATGTGGCCAATGTTGAAAAGGCCGTCATTTCCGTACATTGTCACAATGACCTCGGACTGTCTGTGGCAAACTCCATTGCCGCTGTCCAGGCCGGGGCAGGCCAGGTGGAGTGCACCATCAACGGCATCGGCGAGCGCGCCGGAAACTGCTCCCTGGAAGAGTTTGTCATGACCCTCAAGACCCGCCAAGACATCCTCCCCTTTAAGACGAACGTGGTGACAGAGCAGTTGACTCCCGCAAGCCGCTTGTTGACTACTGTGACCGGCATTGTGGTGCAGCCCAACAAGGCGATTGTCGGAGCCAATGCGTTTGCCCATGAAGCGGGGATTCACCAGCATGGGATGATGATGGACAAGACCACCTATGAAATCATGACCCCCGAGTCGGTGGGATTGAAAGCAAGTGCCCTGGTGTTGGGAAAGCATTCCGGCCGTCATGCCTTTAAGAAACGGTTGGAAGAGCTGGGATACGACTTGGACGACGAGAAGCTGAACCGTGCTTTCGATCGCTTTAAAGCTCTGGCTGACCTTAAAAAAGAAGTGTTCGACGAGGACCTGGATGCCATTGTTGCCGATGAGGTGCTGACGGCTGAGGAAAAGTATAAGCTCTCCCATATCACGGTCACCTGTGGTTCCTTTGCTGTAGCCACGGCCACCGTGCAGATGGAGATCGACGGCATACAGGTTCGCACTGCGGAGCTTGGGGACGGGCCGGTGGACGCCACCCTGAAAGCAATCAAGAAGCTGACCAAAACAAAGGCAAAGCTCCTCCAGTACAACGTGGGCTCCATAACCGGTGGCACCGACGCCCAAGGGGAAGTGACCGTGCGCCTGACCGACGGTGCGCGCACCGTTATCGGCAGGGGTGCATCCACCGACATCATCGAGGCATCGGCAAAGGCTTACATTCATGCATTGAACAGGCTCCTCTTTCGGCTGGAAAGAGATGTGGAGAGCCTGTAGCGGAGTGTAGTCAGGTTCAGTCCGGCAACACTTTCATTTCTGAAATTCAAAATCAGACGAGGCCGCGTTTCCCAAACATCCCCTTTTAAAGGGGGTGTTTGGGAAACTGTAGTTTGCCCCCCCCCGCTATTATCCCCCTCAAAAGCATCCAGTAAGTAATCCCTTGGTTGTTGGTTTCATTTGGAAAAAACATTCATGATTGCAGAAGATCATGAATAACACTCAGTTTTGATAGACTTGCAATGAATAGTAAGAACTTTAAATTGCAAATTATTAACTTCTAATGATTTCATTTGCATTTCTTTATGTAAATCAGTAAAATCTGCATAATGCATACAATTTAATTTATATGAAGACTAAAGGCAATGTCGAGAATCCAAAGGAGGGCTTATGAAGACAACGGAGTATCGAAAAATTTGCGCTTTTATGGTTGTAACGCTCAGTTTTGTTGTACTGGCAGCCTGTGGCAGCAACAGCGGTGGGAACAACGGTCCGGCTACCACAACACTTAAAGGGGCGGTAGAATTTCCGGCCGCGAGCGCCAGCGCCAAGACTACCGCCAAACTGGTAGTAACAGAAAATGATATTGCGGTAGAAGTTTACGACCTTAACGGGAAAAAAGTTGCATCCGTACATCCTCAATGCGACGTTGCACAGACACCCCGGCTTTATTCCTACGAAGTTCCCGGTTTGACGCCCAAAGTTGACTACGTGTTAAAGGCAGTAAAGACCTCAACCGGCCAGATAGTTAAAAAGCTGATTGAAAAGGAAAAAGTCGTTGCCGGAAGTGTAGAAGGTCAAATAATCGACCCGGTTTCCACTACGGCAGTTGTTATGGCGGAAAAGACGTTAACATCCACATTCCGCCTTGCCACGGTAGCTATCAAGCTGGGTGAAGAAAATTATCTTCTTCCCGCTGCTGTAACTGAAGGGGTTGTCTCTGCCACCATTCACACTGCCGTACGGCCGTCATACCTGGAAAACGAGATTCGCACGCTCGCAACCACCGTGGACCCCGGTTCCAGCAGCTCGCTGGCCGGCATCGACTCACAGGCAAAAGCCGACCTCGTCAACAGCTACCTGATCGTCAATGAAGCGATCAAGCAAAATGTTGACGTCCAAGATTTTGTAGAAGGGACATCAGCACAGGTAATCAACAATATCCGGATAATCATCTATGATTCCATCGGGCCCGTTTCCGGCACCAAAACCATTACCAGTACAGACGCCGCCACCACAACTTCAGCAGCTTCTAAAGGTTACACGCCGCCGATACCGCAGACTGCAACGACCACGGGGCTCACAGCCGCAGAATATGTCACTCTCACCAATGGTTATCGTTGTTAACCTGGCAAAAAAAAGACGAGAATTTGGGCGCTGCTGTGACGAAGGGGCTCATCCAGGTAACCCCCCCGCCTATGCCGGAGGTATAGGGCTACTACGAGGAAGTGGCGGCAGCGACATTTCTAACATAATATAGGCGGGGCGGTTGATTTTCACGTTGACTTTTTAAATTTTGCTGTGCCATTGTTGTACAAAATTTCTTGTGAGGATATCCATGTTCAGGCAACTTGTATGGGGGCTTGTTTTTCTTTCAACATTTCTGGAGGGCGCCTTGGCTGTAGCCGCAGGAGAAAAGCCGCCGTTATGGCATGCATATTCCTTCAACGGCAAGGACTTTGGCGAAGCCGAAATTCCGGGCAGTGCTGCAATTGCCTTGCGTGACGGCTATCTGCCGGTTGTAGTGACCGACAATACACCCCGTGAGGACCGTCTCCCCAAGGGGACCGGCAGCCTGGCCCTGTTCTGCTTTATCCAGAGTGCTGGGGGAAAACTGAAGCCCCAAAGAGGCGTCATACCCATGAGTGGCGTCGTTGTCGAGATTGTGGGGAAGGGGTTGAATCTCGCCGGAAGGACGGACAGCGCAGGTTATCTGATCCTGGCCTTGCCGCCGGGGGATTATGAGGTGCGCATGTCGGGCTTCATCAGGAAAGTCAGGGTAGAAAAAGGGAAAAACGCCCTTGTCGCAATCCGGGGTGGAAAAAGGATGGTGGATTAGTGTTCAAGCCGTTTCTCAGGTCAATATTGTTCACAGCCCTCCTGTCTGTGCTGCCCATACTGGCTGCGGCAGGTAGCCTCGATGATTACTACCTTCAGCGGTTCGATGCCATTTACGGCAAGCATTTGCAGCCGGCAGGCGTCGTTGCGGTCCAGACTGCCCAGCCTGCCGAGCGTTGTCTGACGCCGCTTTATCACGGTCTGAAGAGGGATTGGCTGCAGCTTGCCCCGCAGACCCAGACGGCATTGGCCAAGTACCTGGCAAAGCCAACCTTATCGGGAAATCAGGATAATATTTTTCTCTCAGCTCAAAAACATTTCAATATACATTACACTACCATTGCCCCGGATGCGCCCCCTTTGACTGATGCCAACGGTAATGGCATCCCTGATTGGGTTGAAACCGTTGGAAGGGTTTTTGAGGAAGTCTACAGCGCTGAAGTGATAACTATGGAGTACTCTGCGGCACCCACTATTGCTGGTGCACCATATGACGTCTTTTTGAAGAATCTTGGAGGCGGAATGTTTGGGGTAACGGAGACTGACAGCTCTGTGGCACTCAATTCGTCATCTTTCACGAGCTTCATTACCATCGATAATGATTTTTCTGTAACCGAATTTGGTAATCAGATTACAAATTACACCCCGGAAAAAGCACTGCAGATAACTGCTGCACATGAGTATCACCATGCCATTCAGTATGGTTATAATTTCTTCTTCGATATCTGGTACGCAGAGGTGACCTCCACCTGGATGGAGGACGAGGTCTATGACGGGGTGAATCAGCTTTACAATTATATACATAATTATCTGGGAAAACCGATGGCCTTGGATGCGCCGGCCCAAACAGGAGATAACAGTGAATACGGTCGCTGGATATTCAACCGCGATCTGGTAGAACGCTTTAATTCGCCGGTTATTATCAGAAATGTTTGGGAAAGGCTCCAGGCGATGGGGAATGCCAACAATAACAGCGATATCCCGATGCTGCCGGTTATCGATGATGTTTTGAAATCCAGATCGAGCGCTCTGGGGGACGATTTCTTCTCCTTTTGCAAAAAGCTCTATCTGCGTAACTGGACCAGCCACACAAGCGAGATCGGCCTGATGCATCCGGTTATGCCTGTCGCCACATACAGCAATTACCCGGTAAACAGCGCCAGCACCCAGGCCCCGAGCGTAACGCTTCCCCGTTATTCCTTCGCCTATATTAAATTCCTGCCGTCGTCGACTGCGCCGCAGAATATGCAGCTAAAGTTGACAAAAACAAGCGGTATAACCGTCACTGCTTTTAAAAAGAACTCAAGCGGGGGGATAACCGAGTATCAGTTTGATCCTTCCAGCGGAACGATAAATATCCCATCTTTCAACTATTCGGACGTTGCGGAAGTTGTTTTGCTGGTCTGCAACAACAGCGCCCAAGAAGGACAGATGGTAAACTTCAACACCGACGGTTCTTCACTTCCGCCACTACAAGATTCTGCATCGTCAGCTGGGAGTGGCAAGAGCGGCTGTTTCATCGCCACGGCCGCCTACGGCAGTTATCTCCACCCCAAGGTGGTGGTGCTGCGGCAGTTCAGGGACAGATACCTGATGACCAACGCTCCGGGGAGGGCGCTCGTGGCTCTCTACTATCGTCTGAGCCCGCCGCTGGCCCATTTTGTCGCCATGCATGAGTCTTTGCGGATTGCGAGCAGGATGGCGCTTACCCCGGTTGTGTATGCGGTAGAATACAAGGGGACGTCGATAATTTCGCTGCTGTTTTTAGTCTTTGGTGCAGGAGGGGTATGTCTGCGGTTGCGCAAACTCAGGTTGGCGGACAGCAGTGACTGCCGGTAGAAATTCTGTACAAAAAAAGCCCCGCCGGAACTTATCGGCGGGGCTTTTTTTGTCTTCAATCTATAGCGATATTGCGTTAGATTTTCTTGACGTTTGCGGCCTGCAGACCTTTGGGCCCGTTGGTCACATCGAAGCTTACTGCTTCGCCCTCGGTAAGGGATTTGAAGCCCTCACCAGTGATAGCGGAGAAATGTACGAATACGTCCTCCCCATTATCCTGCTCGATAAAGCCAAACCCTTTTGCGTCGTTAAACCATTTTACTTTGCCCTGTGCCATTTTTACTGCCTCCTTTTGTTGCCTCCGGATCTCTGCCGGGTCTTCGTGAAATACTGCAGTTTCCGGAGTCTTGGGCAGGAAAAACCCCAAAGACAAAGCGTACTTTGTTGTGTTTCCAGGTGCTGTAAAAACTTCCGAAACTTGCCGCAAGGTAAAATTAACATCATATAATTACTTTGTCAAGTGCTATTGTTTGCTGGTATCGGGTGGCGATTCAAAAGTGTTTATTCTGCCGATAAACGCCATCAGCAAACCGTAATGCTGGTGGTCGAACTGGAGAGCAATTCGTGGCAGTCTCAGCAGGTCCGGCTCATCGGCCTCTTCCGGCAGGGGGGCGGTCGGGACTATTTTGGTGCCGGCATGGTGCAATTCGGGAAATTCGTTTTCAAGTTCTTCTATGTTTGCCCTGGAGAGTTCCATGTTGAGCCTGATAATCAGCCGGCCATCGACGAATCTCAGAGAGTGGTAATTCCTGTAGAAATCTTCTATGACTTTCACTGCTTCTTCTTCGCTGCGGGTTATTGTGAAGATGGAGAAATCCTCTGCGGAGATGAAACCTTTGCCGAGCATCCGCTCTTTGATGAATTTGAACCACTGTTCCCAGTAACCATCACTGTCATCAATTAGAACGAGGGGCTTGGGGGAGGTTTTCCCTGTCTGGATGAGGGTGAAGACCTCCATTGCTTCATCCAGTGTCCCGAATCCTCCGGGGAAGACGGCAAGGGCGTCAGCTTCCTTGACAAAAGCCACCTTGCGATTGAAAAAGTATTTATAGGTTATGAGCCGCGGGTTTGCGAGCATGACGCGGTTTGGCGCCTGCTCGAAGGGGAGCCTGATGTTGACCGCGAAGGAGTGTTCGCTCCCCGCCCCTTCGTTGCCGGCCTGCATGATACCCGGTCCGCCGCCGGTGATGATCATGTATCCTTTATCTGCGAGGCGCTTGCTGAAGCTCACGCACTTCTGGTAGCTTTCTTCATGGGGTTCGGTCCTGGCCGAGCCGAAGATGGTCACTTTCTTTTTTTGCCGGTAGGGGGCAAAGACACGGTTGGTATAGCGCATCTCCTTCATGGTATTGCTCAAAAGCTTTAGGTCGGCAAGATAATCCGTGTCCTGTCCGGCTTTCAGCGCTGAAATTACCATTTCACGAACCAGTTCCGGGTGATGGACCCCGTCGGCTTTCTCTATGAGTGAATCTATAAGTGTATCTATTTCGCCGTTGGTCCTGTTAAAGCGCAATTGCATAAGTACGGTAGCTCTCCTTTGGATGGTCGTATGCAGTATACCATTGGCATATTGCTTAGGCAAATGTTTAGCATCATTGAACAAATATTAAATTGATTTGTGTGCCGGATTTGTTTACATTGTAACGGAATTATGACCATTTTATGGGTGAAAGGAATTAGTTTTATGGGTATGACCATAGCAGAGAAAATATTCGCCGCTCACCTGGTTGATGAGCCGTTTCACGGGACCAGGGTGCTCAAGCTCGATGTGGTGATGTGCCACGAGATCACTACTCCCATTGCCATTGCCGACCTTATCGCTCGGGGCAAGGACCGGGTCTTCGATACTTCCAGGATCAAGGCGGTGATAGACCACGTAACCCCCAGTAAGGACAGCAAGACCGCTACCCAGGCGAAAATGCTGCGGGACTGGGCACGTCGTCATAACATTAAAGATTTTTTCGATGTCGGCGCCAATGGCGTCTGCCATGCGCTGTTCCCTGAAAAAGGATTTATCCGGCCAGGCTACACGGTAATCATGGGGGACTCCCATACCTGTACCCATGGGGCATTCGGCGCATTTGCCGCCGGCGTCGGGACCACCGACCTGGAGGTCGGGATATTGAAAGGCGTATGCGCCTTCCGTGAGCCGAAAACCATCCGTATCAACCTCAATGGCAAACTCCCCAAAGGGGTTTACGCCAAGGACGCCATCCTCCATGTCATCGGTCAGCTCGGCGTGAACGGCGCCACCGACCGGGTCATCGAATTCCGGGGCGCGGTGGTTGACGCCATGACCATGGAATCGCGCATGACCTTGTGCAACATGGCGATCGAGGCGGGCGGAACATCGGGTATCTGCATGCCGGACAGTGTGACGGTCGATTACCTCTGGCCGTTCATAAGCCAGGATTACGCTTCGAAGGAAGCAGCCCTTGTGGAGTTCAAAAAATGGTGGTCGGATGAGGCCTCCGTATACGAACGGGTGATCGACCTGGATATCTCCAGTTTGGAGCCGGTCGTCACCTTCGGCTATAAACCGGACCAGGTGAAGTCAATCACGGAAATGGCGGGTACTCCCGTAGATCAGGTTTATCTCGGCTCATGCACCAACGGCCGTTTGGAAGACCTGAGGGTGGCCGCGGAAATTCTCAAGGGGAAGAAGATCGCCCCCACGGTCCGCGCCATACTTTCACCTGCTACGCCGAAAGTTTATAGTGATGCCTTGCACGAAGGGTTGATCGATATCTTCATGGAGGCAGGTTTCTGTGTGACCAACCCCACCTGCGGCGCCTGCCTCGGGATGAGCAACGGCGTCCTGGCCGAGGGCGAAGTCTGCGCCTCTACCACCAACAGGAACTTCATGGGGCGGATGGGCAAGGGGGGGATGGTTCACCTCATGTCCCCGGCAACCAGCGCTGCAACGGCCATTGAAGGGAAAATGGCCGACCCGAGAAAATATCTTTAAATTCAATCAAGGAGACGATATATGAAAACCTTTGGCGGGCCGGCACTCTTTCTCGATCGGTCGGACATCAATACCGACGAGATCATCCCGGCCAAATATCTGACCGAAATCACCAAGGAAGACCTGAAGCCCTATATTCTGGAGGACTTGAAGCTTCCCGGTTTTGATCCGAAAGGCGAAAAAATCAGAGCCTCCAGAGTGGTCGTCAGCCGATCCAATTTTGGTTGCGGTTCCTCTCGCGAACACGCGCCGTGGGTTTTTGAGGTGAATGATATCAATGTGGTCATCGCTGAATCGTTCGCCCGCATCTTCCGTCAGAACATGTTCAACTGCGGCATGGCAGCCCTCGAACTTCCCAAGGAGAAGCTGGACTTGCTGTTCGGCTATGCCGGCTTTGCCGATACGGCGATTGCCGTGGATATCGAGAGCCAGAAAATTATGGTCAAGGGGGGCGGAAAAGAAGAGAGCATCTCTTTTGAACTCTCTCCTTTCGACAAGGCCCTGGTTCTTGCCGGCGGCTGGGTTGATTACGCCGACAGCAAGTATTGATTTAACGGCCCTGCAATCTTCTCCTCCTTCTGCAAAGACCCGCGAAGTCAGCGGGTCTTTTTGCGTTTGTAGGGGGTAGATTTCCGAAAACGCTATGCTTTTTTAGTGTTTTTTATTGACTAAGGTTAAGCCATGCGGATAATATTGGCAGTTCATTCTGTAGCTAGCTGCAATTTTCAGCTGGTTCGGTGGGGTGTAGTGTGTTGTTATTGGATTTCCAGGGTCTATGTCTATCATAAAATTTGCTATAGCTGTATTACTCTTCTGTCTCTTTTCCGTTTCTCCGGTTTTTGCCGAGGATGCTGCTTCCAGAGCGGATAACGGCACGATATTTACTCTTTGGCCTTTGCTCGATTTCCGGGAAAGTCCGCGGGACGGGTACAGCAACCTCTCCATCTTGGGCCCGATTTTTAAACTCCAGCAGCGCGGCGATGAACGGGAGTTGGCCATCCGGCCGCTTATTTTCCAGACTACGAACCGGCATAACAGGACCAGTTCTGCTGAATATCTTTATCCGCTCGCATCGAGTGCATCAACCCCGGAAGTGAGCACCGTTCAGCTGATTAAGGTAATCCAGAACAATGTCTATCGCAAGGATGAAGGGGAAAAACAGGACAAAAGCTCCATGTTTTTTCCGTTTTATATCAGCGGCAAGTCGGAGAAATACGGTCCCTATACCTCAATTTTTCCCTTCTACGGCGACATCTATGAACGGTTCTGGCGGGACGAGTACCACTACGTCATGTTTCCCCTCTATGGCAGGACCGTGAAGAAAGGGACCACTACCCGCAACTATCTTTATCCGTTTTTCGCAACCATTGAGGGGGAGCGGGAGAGCGGGTTTCAGTTCTGGCCCCTCTATGGGCAGTCGGCCAAGGAGGGGGTATATAACAGGCGTTTTGCGCTCTGGCCGATCTTCATGAAAGAGCAGATCGGGCTGGATACGGACAACCCGACAGATAAAGTGACCATCTTGCCGCTGTATGCGGCGACCGATTCGCAGAAAAAGGTTTCACGCTCTTATCTCTGGCCTTTTTTCGGATATACTGACGACATCGCCCGGTCGCAAAAGGAGGTCGATTATTTCTGGCCTTTCTGGCTGACGGTGCGCGGCGAGGCGAGAAACGTCACGAGCCTGTTGCCGTTTTATTCCGAGGACAAGGGGAAGGAAACCCTGAAACGTTGGTATCTCTGGCCGATTTATAAACATGAAGAAATGAACTCGCCGGCTTTCAGTCAGGAGCGGGACAGGATTCTCTACTTTCTTTATTCCAACAACCGCGAGATGTGGCCGAAGGACGGCAGCAGCAGGCGTCGTACCGCTTTGTGGCCGCTCTTCGTCTATAAACGGGACCCGCGCGGAGTCAGTTCCTTCTCCATGCCTGCGCCGGTTGAGCCGGTGTTTGACCGGGACGGAATCGAGAGAAACTGGGCGCCACTCTGGCGGCTCTATCAGCAGAAATGGAATGACCGCGGCGACTCGGCTGTGTCGTTTCTCTGGAACCTTTACTGGCATGAGGTGCGTGGCGATGGCCTGGCCTACGAGATATTTCCCCTGGTGGCCTACAGTTCCGAGAACAAGAACCGCGACTTGAAGCTGTTGAAGGGATTAATGCGGTATCGGAACAATAACGGGGAAAAAAGCTTCAGTGTGCTGTGGCTTCCATTCGGCGTTCACTGGGGCAAGGCTGAAGCAGACGTGGTTGCAGGCGATGCAGAGCCTTCAAGGAGCAGGAAGTGATGACTGGAGTCTTCGATAGAATCGGCAAGAAAGTTATTCTCTTTCATGAAGTTGTCGGTGAGATGCTGATACTCCTCGGGCAGACGATTTATTTCTTCCGGGAAGCACCGCGCAATATCGCAAGTATCTTTGCCCAGATGGCCATAATCGGCTATGAAACGCTGCCGGTTGCCTCGGTGATGGCGTTTTTCGTCGGCATGGTGCTTGCCTTGCAGACCGGCGTCGAGCTGCAAAAGTACGGCAGTCAGAACATCATCGGCGCGATCGTCGGCCATTCCATGGTACGGGAACTGGGACCGGTCATGACCAGCTTTCTTGTTGCGGGCCGGGCCGGATCTGCCATGGCTGCCGAGCTCGGGGTAATGACAGTCTACGAGGAGATCGATGCGCTGAAGACCCTCGACATCAACCCGGTGCGTTATCTGGCGATGCCGCGTTTTATCGCCTGCATCGTCTGCCTCCCCGCGCTGGTCATATATTCGGACTTCATCGGCATCACCGGCGGTGCAATCATAAGCAATCTGCACCCGAAGATTTTCGTTTCATATTCCACCTATTACGATAGCCTGACTGCAGCGTTGAAGTTCCACGAGATCGGCATCGGGCTGATCAAGGCGTTTGTGTTCGGTGCGATCATTGCCCTGGTCTCCTGCTATATCGGTTTTAAAACGTCGGGCGGAGCCAGGGGGATAGGCATATCCACCACACGATCGGTGGTTCTTTCGTTCATGCTGATTTTGGTGGCGGATTATTTTCTGACAAGGATTTTGATGTAATCAGTGAGTAGTGAGTAGTGAGTAACGCCTGTTGGTTGAGTCTTTTCAGCTTACAGCTCACTATTTACTGTTTATAGGGGGTATCGATGGCGCTTTCGGTTGAAAAAAAAGTCGGCATATTCTTTGTGATGGGGATGGTTGTCCTCGGCGTTATGCTTGAAGTGGGTGAAAAGTGGAATCCTTTCGAAAAAAAGGTCCTCTATAAGACCTATCTGACCAGCATTACCGGTCTCAAGGTCGGAGACCCCGTCAGGTTGGCCGGTGTGGATGTTGGTAAGATTGACAAAATAACCATCCTCGACGAAAAAATACAGATCGATTTCGAGGTGAAGCCGGGGACAAAGATCAAGACGGATACCGTAGCCGGCCTCCGTCTGACCAACCTGCTGGGAGGGCAGTTCCTCGGCCTTTCCTTCGGCTCTCCCAATGCGCCTCTCCTTCCGCCGGGCGGCACGGTAAGGGGGCGGGATGTGGCCAATATCGATGTTATCGTCGATAACATGAGCGATCTGACGAAAGACGCCAAAATCCTCATTACCGAGCTCAACAAGAACCAGAACGAGGTGATGGGAAAGATTTCCTCAATACTTGACGACAACCGGGAAAACCTGCGCAACTCGATCGCCAATCTCAGCAGCATAACCGACAAATTCGATCGTGGCGAGGGATCGCTGGCCATGCTGTTGAATGATAAGGTGCTCTACGCCAATGCCAGTGAAGCTACAACGAGCCTGAAGAATATTACTGCCAAGATAGACAGGGGTGAAGGTACGATGGGCAAGCTCGTTAATGATGATGCCCTTTATACGGACTCCAAGGCCGCTGTGGCGAGCCTTAACGACAGCATGAAAGACGTGAAGGAGATTGCCGCCAAGATCAATCGGGGTGACGGAACGATGGGCAAGCTCATCAACGATCAGGCTCTCTATAATGAAGTGCGGGATGCCTCCAGGAACATCAAGGAAATCACCCGCAAGATAAACGACGGGGAGGGGACCCTGGGCAAGCTGGTGAATGAAGACAACCTGTATCGCGACACGACTGCCGCCCTGAAAAAGGCCGAAAAGGCGATGGACGGGCTTGGCGACACCGGGCCGATACAGGTGCTGGGGAGCGCCATCGGCACTTTGTTCTAGCAAAAGCAGTGAAGAGTGAAGAGTGAAGAGTGAAGAGTGAAGAGTGAAGAGTGAAGAGTGAAGAGTGAAGAGTGAAGAGTGAAGAGTGAAGAGTGAAGAGTGAAGAGTGAATGGCGCGTTTCGCGCCATTTTTTCGCGAGGAGAGGTTTATGGCGGATGTTTTATCTATAGCGGTCGGCACCGTTACCATGCGGCCGTACGTGTTCGCATTCTTTGCCGCTTACCTGGTGGCGGCAGTGACCCATCTCGGCTGGAGAAAAACCATTTATTTTACGCTTGCCGGTTACTTCATATCCTTCCTCTCCGAGTTCTCTTCGATAAATACCGGTTTTCCCTACGGCTGGTACTACTACATCGAAGCGACCAAAAACATGGAGCTCTGGATAGCCGGGGTTCCCTTTTTCGACTCCCTTTCCTATGTGTTTCTTGCCTATTGCAGTTACAGCACTGCGCTTCTGGTGGTCTCCCCGGTCAAGACCTGGCGCTGGGACTTTGTCACGCTGGAAACCCGTTCCATACATAAATCCTTTTCCGTCCTCTTGCTCGGTTCACTGTTCCAGGCCTTTCTCGATATTGTCATCGACCCGGTGGCGCTTCAGGGGCACCGCTGGTTTCTCGGCCGGATTTACGGCTACCGGGAAGCCGGGTATCATTTCGGTGTTCCTTTCTCCAACTACGCCGGCTGGTGGCTGGTGAGCGCGGTCATGATATTCGCCCTGCAAAGGATAGACTTTCGGCTGGACAAGAGGGGGGAAAAGCCTGCCGGCGTCCGTTCCTTCCCTTTTCGCGCCCTGTTCGGCCCGCTACTCTACCTCTCCGTGCTGATCTTCAACCTCGCCGTGACGCTGATTATCGGCGAGAACCTGATGGCCATGACCGGCATCTTCATTTTCACCCTGCCGGTCGCTATTTCCGTTGTGCTGATCATACGCAGGGCGAACCATTACAGCAGGGAGGAACTGGCTGAGCATCTCCGCGATTATCCCTATTCACCCGTGGCGATGAAAAAAGGGTAAACAATCATCCGAAACACAGTTACGCAGCGCCCCCTACCGTGATCCCGGAGATGAGCAGGGTAGGTTGGGCGTCGGAAACCGGCACACCCTGTCCTTCCTTGCCGCAGGTGCCGATGCCGAATCCAAGATCGTTGCCTACCATGGTAATCTTTTTCAACACTTCGGGACCGTTGCCGGTGAGTGTTGCGCCACGGACCGGCTCGGTGACTCTGCCGTTTTCGATGAGATAGCCTTCCGACACCTCGAAAACGAAATTCCCATTGACCGTGTTTACCTGCCCCCCTCCCATGTTCCTGACGAAGAGCCCTTGCGCCACGCCCTTTATTATCTCCTCCGGCGGGGTTGCGCCCGGTGCGATGAGGGTATTGCTCATGCGAACGATCGGCTTCGCCTGGTACGATTCCCGCCTGCCGTTGCCGGTTGATTTACAGCCGTCTTTCATAGCGTTCAGTCTGTCGTACAGGTATCCCTTCAAGATGCCGTTTTCAACCAGAACGGTGCGCTGTCCCGGTGTCCCTTCGTCGTCGAAGGAGAAAGAGCCGCGGGCGTTGGGGATGGTTGCGTCGTCAATCACGGTAACCAGTGGGGACGCAACCTCAAGACCGATTTTACCGGAATAGACCGACATGCCCGTCAGCGCCAGGTCAGCTTCCAGGCCGTGACCGATGGCTTCATGGACCATGGTGCCTCCCGCCTCAGAAGAGAGGACAACCGGCATCATGCCGCCCGGGGCCTTGCGGGCGCCGAGCATCATCAGCCCTCGTTTAGCTGCCGTCAGAGCCAGTTCTTCAGGACTCTTCTGCTGAAAAATCTCGAAACCGCGGAACCCCCCGAGCGGCTCATAGCCCGTTTGAATGAGGTTGCCGTCGGCCGCAACCACCTGGACCATAAAAACGGTGCCGGTTCGGAATGATTCGGTGAACTCTCCCAACGAATTTACGACCTGGGCCTTGAGCGTGCCGTCACGGTAAATTGCCGTGACCTGGCGAATCCTTGGATCCACCCCCCTCGCGGTCCTGTCGGCCGTTGTCACCGTGGCGACCTTGTCCTGCAAGGCTACCTCGGTTGTGGGCAGGAGGATGGGGAATCCGCTCCCCACGGTCTTCTGCCGCAGATCGATGGCGCCTTCGAACATTTTTCCCTTAACCGCCCTGCTTACCGTTTCCGCCAGGGACAACAGGGCGGTTTCGGTCACGTCGTTGGTAAAGGCGTAGGCGGTTCTCAGGTCGGAGATGACACGGATGCCGACGCCGCGGTCTGCTCCGGCCATCACTTTTTCGATCTTGCCGTCTTCGCAGGCGATGACCGTGGATGCGCCTTCCTCAAAATAGATGTCGGCGAATTCACCGCCGCCGGCGAGTGCCCGCCGCAGGATTTTTGCACAATCAAAACCGTCAAGCATGGTACGATCCCTCCTTGCAGGGTTGGGGTGCTGGCTCCACAATCGAGCCTTCAGGCAATTCTACCTCAGTAATGGATATTTCCATGCGCAGCGCTTCTATCAGCGCGTCAACGTCATCGTTGAATGGCTGTGGAACGTTCAGCCGGACGATCCCCTTGTCCCGGTCCTCGGTGCTCAGCGTGGAAAGCCCTTCGTAGGCCTCAAGGATGAACTTCATGAATACAAGATCGCGGCGGTGAATCTGGAAATATCTCGTTACGGTATCCATCATATTCCTATCCCTGGATGGCGACCAGTCCGGCGCGCCCGGTCAATTCCCCCATGGCGAGGGGGGACTTGACGGCTGCTGTGGCAAATTCCCCTGCGGCATCGGCCAGGGTGATGAAACGCACGTTGCGCTGCTGGAGGCGCTTTATAAGATCGATGAACTGGGGCGCCATCGCCTTTCCTTCCAGCTCTGCATGGATGGTGTGGACATTGAGACCCGGTTTCAGGCATGCCAGGTAATGATCGTTGATATTATCCGCGGTTATGCCGTTTTCTCCCAGGAGCTCGTCCATGGTCGGCCAGGTCGTGGGGATCTGGAGGGTGTTGAACTGCCTGCTGTCCATCAGCGGGTAAAATGGGCCTGAGCCGCGGGAATCGCTGCAATAGGAGAGGGCCATGGCGTCCTGTATCTCCAGGGAGTCGGCGGACACCGTCCAGCCCGGCGCTGCCGTGGTTTTCGGCCGACATCCCATGATTTCCTCATAGAGGGCGAATGCCCGGCCAAGTTCCATGGCCACGGTCTTTTTCGGCATCCACGGCAGCAGGTCATGCCATTTTACATGGTCCCAGCAATGGATGCCGGTTTCATGGCCCATGGCCACCGTGTTGCGCAGGACATCGGGGAAGGCGGTGGCGATGATCGGTGGTGGCAAGATGGTGCCATAGAGCATGGTCCGCAGGCCATAGACGGAGGGTGCACGGGTGCGGAGCATCTTTTTCAGGAAACCTTTCCTGGTGAAGATGCGGCGGATCGCCTTGCCGGAGTTGTCCGGCCCCATGGAGAAATAAAAGGTTGCCCGGATGCCGAGGCGTTCCATGATCTCCAGGAGTTTCGGCACCCCGTCACGGGTGCCGATGTAGGTGTCCACGTCTACTTTTATGGCGATGGTGGGGGGATTCATGCAGGCTTCACCTCGGTTGCTTGAAAGGAACGAGGAACGAGGTTCTAGGAAAAACCGTTTTCCTCGAACCTATATCCTCGAACCTCGATCCTATATCCTCGATCCTTATAAAAGATGCTCGATCTTCTCTTTCTCTTCGACCAGGTAGAACTCCAGGGTCTTTCTCAGCGCATCGTCGATGCCGGTTTTAGGTTCCCAGCCGAGTCGCTCTCTGGCGTTCTTGACCGAAGGAACGCGGGTCAGCATGTCCTGGTATCCCTTGCCGTAGAAGGTATCGGAGGTCACTTCCACTATCTGACAGTTCTCCGCCCGATCACGGTAGTCCGGGTATTCCTTCATCATATCCCTCAATTTAATGGCCAACTCCTTAACCGACAGATCATTGCCCGGGTTGCCGATATTGAAGATACCACGGTCGGCGCAGCCGTCCTTGTTGTCGATGATCCGCATCAGGCAGTCGATGCCGTCTTCGACGAAGGTGAAGGAACGGCGCTGATTTCCGCCGTCAACCAGGCTGATCGGTTCTCCTGCAAGGATGTTGTACAGGAACTGGGTCAGGACCCGCGAGCTCCCTTCCTTGGCCGTGCTGATGCTGTCCAGCTTGGGACCGATCCAGTTGAAGGGGCGGAACAGGGTGTATTGCAGCCCCTCGTGTTCGCCGTAGGCGTAGATGACCCGGTCGAGCATCTGCTTGGCGCAGGAGTAGATCCAGCGCTCCTTGTTGATCGGGCCGAGCATGAGGGGGGAGGTCTCCTCGTCGAACTCCCGGTCCGGGCTCATGCCGTACACCTCGGAGGTGGACGGGAAGATCACCCGTTTGTTGTATTTCGCGCACTGGCGGATGATCTTCAGGTTTTCCTCGAAGTCGAGCTCGAAGACCCTGAGCGGGTCCTTGACATAGGTGACAGGGGTGGCGATGGCCACCAGCGGCAGCACCACGTCGCATTTCTTGATGTTGTACTCGATCCACTCCTTGTTGATGGTGATGTCCCCCTCCAGGAAGTGAAAGCGGGGGTGGCCGATGGAATGTTCGAGCTTGTTGTCGCTCATGTCGAGGCCGTACACCTCCCAGTCGGTGGTGTCGAGGATGCGCTTGGTGAGGGCGTTGCCGATAAAGCCGTTGACGCCGAGAATAAGAACTTTCATTGTTTCTCCAATCACGTGGATTTGATTATTGGCCACGAATGCACACGAATCTGCACGAATGCAATTATGTTTTTTCCCTTTTCGAGATTATCGGTGTCAATTCGTGGCTGAAAAGCTTTTGCCTTTCAGGTTTTGGTCGCCGGTGAACCTGTCTGCAGCGACTTCCTCTTGCTCCTCAGCCTGCAGTGACTTGATTTGCAGGAGCCCGTCGCCAGTGCCGACAAGGAGCGGCTCTGCCGAGACAATGCAACCCGGTCCTCCTATACCCTCCACCGGCCACGCCTGCCAGATGACGATCTTTTTTCCGTCCAGGTATGTGAATGCCCCGGGGTATGGGTGGGTGACACCGCGGATCAGGTTGTAGATCTGCACTGCGCCCTTCGTCCAGTCAATGCGCCCGTCGGCCGGTTTCCTGCCGCCGAAGTAGCTCCCTGCCGTCAGGTCCATGGGGATGCGTGGAGCCGTGCCGGCAGTTAGTCGCGGCCAGGCGCGGCGGATGACGGTCACTGCCGCGTCGGTAACCTTGTTGAATACGTCGAAGGCGCTGTCGGCGAAGGCGATGGCGACCTTTTCCTGATCGACGATGTCCCCGGCGTCCGGTTTCTCCACCATGTAGTGGAGGGTGGCGCCGGTTTCCGTTTCGCCGTTGATCACGGCCCAGTTGACCGGCACCCTGCCGCGGTACCTGGGGAGGTAGGAGCCATGCAGGTTGAGGGCGCCGCGTGCCGGTATGGCGAGCACTTCCTGCCGGATCATGTTCCGGTAGTAAAATGAAAGGATGAAGTCCGGCCGCAGTTCCCTGAGGAGTGCGATGTTTGCGGGCTCATTAATATCGCTGGTGCGAAACGGGATGCCGTGCTTTTCTGCCAGCTTCAGCACCGATTTGAACCAGATCTCCTCGGTGGGGGAATCTTCGTGGGTGAAGAGCATCGCCACCTCCGCTCCCTGCCGGAGGAGCTCTTCCAGGCAGTGGTAGCCGACGTTATGGTAGGCGCAGACGATAATTCTGTTAGCAGTCTCCAAATGTATTAACTCCCGGGAAAATATTTGTTCTAAGTTCTACGTTCTAAGTTCTAGGTTGAAACCATCGAACCTCGAACCTCGAACCTTGAACATAGAACGTAGAACGTAGAACGTAGAACGTAGAACGTCCTTACTCCCCAAACCCGTGCAGCCTTCTTACCACATACCGTGGCCGCTTGCGCACCTCCTGGTAGATCCTTCCCACGTATTCACCCACCAGGCCGATGCCGAAGATGATGATGCCGATGAAGAAAAAGAGGATGGCAAACAGGGTGAAGACCCCTTCCACCTCGGCACCGATGATGAAGCGCCTCACCAGGAGGAAAACGGCGAACGCCACGGAGAAAAGGGCGGTCAGTATCCCCATCAGGGCGAAGAGTTGCAGCGGCACCACGGAAAAGCCGGTCATCAGGTCGAAGTTGAGACGGATCAGCTTGTAGAGGGAGTACTTGCTTTCCCCCTCGGAGCGTTCCGCATGAGCGACCTCTATTTCGGTGGGGTTTGCGGAAAAGGTCTGGGCCAGGGCCGGGATGAAGGTGGTGGTCTCCTGGCAGCGGTTGATGTTATTGACTACGTTGCGATGGTAGGCGCGCAGCATGCAGCCGTAATCGCTCATGTGCATGCCGGTCATCTTGTTAGTGGTGATGTTGACGATGCGCGAGGCAACCTTCCTGAACATGGAGTCCCGGCGTTTCTGGCGGATCGTCCCGACCACGTCGTGTCCCTTCTCCACCTCTCTCACCAGCCTCGGTATCTCCTCCGGCGGGTTCTGCAGGTCCGCGTCGAGGGTGATGACGATCTCTCCAGTGCTCTTCTCGAATGCAGCCAGAATTGCCATGTGCTGGCCGAAGTTGCCGTTGAACTCGATCACCCGCACTTCCTGGAACTTTTCCGCCATCCCTTGCAGGATGCTGAGCGAGCGGTCGCGGCTGCCGTCGTCGGTGAAAATGATCTCGAATGGCTTGCCGATCTGCTTCATGACCGGGTAGAGGCGGTCGATGAGCGGCGGGAGGTTCAGTTCCTCGTTGTAGACCGGGATGACTATGGATATGTACGGTTTATCTGGCATGGTGGTGTCCTGACGGTTGTAGGGGCGGGGTTATCCCGCCCTGCTGCCCTGTGTTCTATGATTGCGATCAGGGCGGGAGTACCCCGCCCCTACGAAATTATTTCCTGTTCTTTGCAATCACTTCCTTCACCGCCTCGACCACGTCCCTTGCGTCGTCCATGGTCATCTTCGGGAAGAGCGGCAGGGAAAGTATCCTGTCTGACGCATAGTCGGCGTTGGGGAATGCCCCTGCCGGGATCTGGAGTGTGTCGCGGTAGTAGGGGTGATGATGGATCGCCTTGTAGTGGAGTCCGGTGCCGATGTTCAGCTTCTTCAGTTCCGCCATGAACTGATCACGGTCGATGGTGAGCCGCTCGATACGGATGAGCGGCGTATAGAGGTGCCAGGCATGGCGTTGGTCGTACGGGGCGTAGCTGGGCCTGGCCAGCTCTGCCACATCGGCGAAGGCGGCGTTGTAGAATTCGGCGATTTCGGTCCGCTTGGCGATGAAACCGTCCAGTTTGGGGAGCTGGTGAATGCCCAGAGCGGCCTGGATGTCCATCATGTTGTACTTGAAGCCGGGGAGCAGGATCTCGTAGTTGGGGTTGCCTGTGGCGGAGAAGCGTTTCCACGCCTCCCTGCTCATGCCGTGGAACTTCAGGAGGGAGACCTCTTCCGCCAGCGCCTCGTCGGTCGTGCAGAGCATCCCCCCTTCTCCGGTGGTTATATTTTTGTTGGGGTGGAATGAGAAGATGGAGATAGTATCGAAGGAGCCGATTCGCTTTCCCTTGTATTCGGTGCCGGCGGCGTGGGCGGCATCCTCGATGACCGTCAGGTTGAACTCTTTGGCCAGGGCGAAGATGGCGTCCATGTCGCACGGCTGCCCGGCGAAATGGACCGGCACGACGGCCTTGGTCTTTGCCGTTATCTTCTCCCTGATCTTTCCGGCGTCTATGTTGAGCGTACCCGGTTCGATATCGACCAGCACAGGCGTGGCGCCGCAAAGGATGATCATGCTCACCGTAGAGGCAAAGGTCATGGGGGTAGTGATTACTTCGTCCCCTTCCTTAAGCTGCAAGGCAAGTAGCGCCAAGTGCAGGCCGGCGGTGGCAGAGCTGAGCGGAACAGCGTAGGGGGCTCCCACATAGGCCTTGAAGGCGTCTTCGAAACGCTTGACCTTCGGCCCAGTGGTGATCCACCCCGATTTGAGGGAGTCGACAACCTCGTTGATTTCGTCATCCTCTATGGTGGGAGTGGAAAAGGGTAAGAATTCTTGACGCACAGTCAACCTCCGGCAATTTAAACAGTTATATATTGCACAAATTCAAACGGGATACCATTGTTTTCATATTATTCCAAATCAAGGCGCTATCTTTGTTGGCTCGTCTTCGGCTCCACAAAGTACTATCTGTACGCCTTCGTTGCCTTGATTTCATCCTTGATTTGAAATTGGAATTAATGGTTGGTTATGAGTATCCGTCGCCCTTCTCTGCCGAGCACTTTCATCGGTGTCGCCAGGGCCTTCTGCAGCGGCTCCACCTCTCTTTGCTGGATAAGGGCAAAAACCGGTGTCGGTGAATCCCACAACCGTTTAAACTGTTCCAGTTCGATGAACCATGCGGACTGGTCCCCCTGGCGGCTGCCAAATTCCAGTTCCCCCCGACCGCCGACAACTATGACGCGCCTCTTGGTGTAGAACGGCAGACCCTGTTCGTACTCGAACGTGGCCACCAATGCGTCTTTGCCGGCTTTTTCCCGGATGATCATTGCCAGCTCCCTGGAGGACTTTTTGGCGGCAATTTTCGCGTAGATGACGGGTGGGCCGAAAATGCCGAAAATGTAAGCGAAGATGAGCAGTGCGGAAAGAAGGCCGGTTACCTGTGCCCTTGCGGTGGCTATCAAGGCGGGTATTCCCTGGCAGAGGAGGATAAGGCCGATGATCGCCCCGCCTGCGGCAGTTATTGCCGGTTTGGCGGCAATCTGAGGATAGACGATTACACCGGCGCCGAGGATGCAGAGCACCAGCGAGGCGGTCACTGCATGACGTTTCAGTGGCCTGAACCCCTTGTCAAGGGCGGCCACGAAAGTCCCGCTGATGAGAAGTGCTATCGCCGGATAAATGGGGAGTATATAGGGGATGAGCTTGGAATTGGACTTGGAGAAAAAGGCGAAAATAACGATCGCCCAGAGAGCGAGATAAAGCCGAACATCTGCCCCGGTCGATTTCCGTTCTTTCCAGACCCGTATGAAGGCGGCTGGGATGAAGAACGACCATGGGAGCATGCAGCCGAGAAGTATCGGGATGTAATACCAGGGGGGCTGATACCTGCCGTGTACTTTGGTGAGAAAACGTTCGAAATGCTCGTGGATGAAAAAGAACCGGGCGAATTCGGGGTTTCGCAGGGAGACGAGGACAAACCAGGGGGCGGCGACCAGGAAAAAGAGGGGGATACCTGTAATGAGGCGCATTTCCTTAAGGATCGCCCAGCGTCTGGTGAAAAGCAGGTAGCAGAAAATTACGGCCCCGGGGAGGACAATGCCGATAAGCCCCTTTGCCAGCACGGCAAGGGCTGCGAACAGGTAGAAGAGGTGGTAGTACAACCCCTTGCGTTTTTCTTCATCCTGAACCGCGATGAGGAAAAAGCCGAGGCAGGCGGCCATGCAGATAGTGAGGGTCGTATCGGTGATATTGAGCCTGTTTTGCACCTGGTAGCCCACGGATGTTCCGAGGATAAGGGCGGAAATGAGCCCTTCCCGACGGCCGAACAGTTTGCGGCCGAGATGGTAGGTGAGGATGATTCCCAAAATGCCCCACAGGGCGCTGCCGAATCGTGCGGCGAATTCGGTCTGGCCGAATACCTTGATTGAAAGCGCGTTCAACCAGTAATGGAGGGGCGGTTTCTCGAAGTATTTGACATAGTTCAGGGTCGGCGTTATGAAGTCTCCGCTCTCCAGCATTTCCCTGGGTATCTCCATGTAACGACCTTCATCGGTCTCGATAAGGGGGAGACGGCCCAAGAACTGGAAGAATGCGATGCCGAAGAGAGTCAAGAGGACTCCCAGGTCCATTGCTGGGCTCCCCTCTTTTTTGGTCAGGAAGGCGGTAAAGAATTTCATGGGTGTGGGTTTCCTTTGTTCAACGGAGCGAAGACCGTTTGCCGTACTTCGCTGGTATTCGGCTTGCGACAGCAATCTACAAGGATTTTTCCCGTCGGACCAGGTCATATTTCTCTGCTGCGAAAGCGGTCCTGACAATGATGCGTTGGTTAGGGTTGGCAGCTTCAACCCTTTCTCCCCGGTCGGTGATGATCTCTTTTATTTTGTGGAAGGAAGACGACATGGCGGGACCGATGAATTCCAGAGTGTCTCCGGTTTTTATCCTGTTCCTGACTTCCAATATAATGGCGCCGTCCGGCAGCGGCTCTTCTACTATGCCGACAAATTCATGGTTTCTAATATAGCTGGAGTGGTACTGGTGGTCAATATCTTTTGGCGGCCCGAGGAAAAAGCCCGTTGTGTAACCGCGGTGGCTGATCTTGCAGAGTTCTTCCAGCCAGTCGGGATCACAGCGGTAGGTTTCCGGCTCTGCGAAGTAACGGTCCAGGGCCTGGCGGTAAATTCTCACGACAGAGGCAACGTAATAGATCCCCTTCATTCTCCCTTCGATTTTCAGGGAATCCACCCCTGCGCCAACCAGTTCCGGCAGGTAGGGAAGGAGGCAGAGGTCTTTGGAGTTGAAGATAAAAGTGCCGTTATTATCCTCCATGACCGGGAAATACTCTCCGGGTCTCGTTTCTTCGACGATGGCGTAGTTCCAGCGGCAGGGCTGGGTGCATTCACCCTTGTTGGCGTTTCTGCCGCTCATGACGCTGGACAGGAGGCAGCGCCCCGAATAGGAGATGCACATGGCTCCGTGAACAAAGGCCTCCAGTTCGATGTTGGTCCTCTCCCTCACCTGGCGCATCCCTTCAAGGGACATCTCGCGGGCAAGGTTAATACGCCGTATCCCCTGTTTCTGCCAGAAAAGAGCGCTTTTCCAGTTTGTGGTGTTGGCCTGAGTTGAGAGGTGGATGTCGCGTTCCGGCGAGATTTCCCTGATGGTTTCAATGACACCGGGATCTGCGGCAATGTAGGCGTCGAAGGGGATCGGGCGCACTTCTTCCAGATAATGCAGCAATTCGCCTATATCATCGTTGTCGGGGTAGGCGTTGACAGTGAGGTAGACCTTAACCCCCCGTTCATGGGCATAGACCACGGCTTCCGCCAGTTCGGCGGTGGAGAAATTATCGGCCAGGTTCCGCAAACCGAAGCTTTTTCCCCCCAGGTAGACGGCATCAGCGCCGTAATGGACGGCAATACGGAGTTTTTCCATGTTGCCGGCAGGGGCAAGGAGTTCGGGCTTTTTCATGCTTTGTTTCTGCAACAGTTCATCCGTTTACGCATCAGGGGGAGAGATTTACACTTCATCTGCGCGGGGATGGTAACATATTCGCAGGTGTTATTAAACCCCTAATCAAAGCTTTATTCTTGACAAAAATCGGGAAAAAGCTTTAATTGTGTTAAATTTTCTCAAGGAGAAGACATGCGACTACTGTACGGGCTTATCATCGGCGTTTTTTGCTCGCTGGCTGTCGGTTGCGGCAATAACGATCTGGTTGTGAAAAAACAGGCTGAGATGGAAGCCCGGCTGGAGCAACTGGCCCAGGCTAATGTGGCTACCAATGCGCATCTCACAGATTTGACCAATGATATCAGAACGCTGCAGATACAGCTTTCGGCAACTTCGGCGGATGTTGATGCGCTGAAGCCGAGCTATAAGGAATTCAAGGCATCCATAGAGCTGATCTACCAAAAGCTCGCCCCCCCGCCGCCGGCCGAAACAGCGAAAATCGAGGTGGTCAACAAGGAAGCCGCACCATCTGATAATGATTCCGCACCCCAGGACGCATATATAAAGGCATTCGGCCTGTTCAGCGCCAATAATTACAGCGGCGCCATCGAAGCGTTTGAGGCTTTCGTCAAATCCTATCCCGACAGTGAATATGCCGGGAATGCCGTCTATTGGGTCGGGGAGTGTTATTATACCCAGCACAATTATAGTAAGGCGCTGGAATCGTTTTCAAAGGTAGTTGTCGACTACCCGAAAGGGAACAAGGTTCCCGACGCCATGCTGAAGATCGGCTATTCGCTGATCAGCATGAACGAGCCGTTAAAAGCACGAGCAGAGTTGCAGTCCCTGGTGGGTAAATACCCGAAAAGCCCGGCTGCCGCGAAGGCAAGAGAACGGCTGGGACGTCTTTAAAATCCTGTGAGGTGTTTATGAGAAGGTTGATTTTTATCGGATTGCTACTCCTCATGTCGTTCATCTCTTCCCGCGAAGTCTTTGCCCAGGAGGAACCGACCGTTTACGTGATCCAGAAGGGCGATACCCTCTGGGGCCTGTCGGAAAAGTTCTTGCAGGATCCCTATTACTGGCCGAATCTCTGGGCACGAAACCAGTCCATAACAAATCCCCACTTTATCTTTCCGGGGCAGCGATTGAAGGTCTATCCCGACAGGATCGAAGTGGAAACTCCCGCGGAGGTTCCGACGCCTGCCGTGCATGGCGAAGAGCCGCAGCCGGCTGAAACGAAGAAAATCGTTGAAGAGGTGGCCCCGGTAAAAACTTATACGGTGAGCGGCGGTGAAGGATTCCTCATGGAAAACGGGCTGAAGCCTTCCGGCTATATAGTCTCAACCTATCAGGGGCGGCAGATGGTTGGTGAGGACGACATCGTTTACACCGACATCGGCAAGGCGAATGGCGTTGAGGTCGGCGACAAGTTTTCCGTCTACAAGAAAATGGGCGCCGTCAGTCATCCGGTAACCAATGTGATCCTGGGGTACAAGGTGATCCCTCTTGGTACGCTGCAGCTTTCAGAGTTGGAGGAGAAAGTTTCCAAGGCGATTGTGACCAAGTCCTTTCAGGAGATCGGTGCAGGGTCATTCCTGATGCCCTTCCGCCCACGGAAGCTTGAGGTGGCGCTGAAAGCCTCCGACAAGGAGCTTGTCGGCTACATCGTCGAAACCAAAACCGGCAACAAGGCCATTGCGGCGGGTGATGTTGCATACCTGGATCTTGGGAAGCAGCAGGGAGTTGAGGTCGGCAACATGCTCTATATCGTTCGGGATGTGGCTCCCGATCAGACGTACGCCCTCGATAAGATAGAAAAACTGCCGGCGGAGCTATTGGGCGCCCTGGTGATTGTCGAGACCAAGGAAAATACATCTACCGCACTGGTGGTAAAGAGCATCGACACCATATACCGTGGTGATCGTGTCGAGTTGAAAAAAAGCAGATAACAGCGCTGAAAAAGGGACGGCCTTCCAGGCCGGTCCCTTTTTTTATTGATCATGGACCATTATTACTGGTTTGCCTTGAAATCAATCCCTTTGGTTGGGAATGTGACGTTTCGTCGCCTCCTGGAGCGCTTTGACACACCGGAGCGGGCGCTTAAGGCGTCAGCCGCAGAACTGTCCACTGTGAAAGGTGTCAGTGCCGCCGCTGCAGCCTCCATTCTGACCCATGATTACCGTCCCTTCGCCGAGCGGGAATCCGAGGCGGTGGCGCGGCACGGCGTGAAGGTTGTCGATTTTCTCGCTACGGAGTATCCGAAGGTCCTGTTGGAGATTTCCGATCCGCCGCCATTTCTTTATGTTCGGGGAGAGTTGCATGGGGTGGAAGACGCCGTTGCCATTGTCGGATCCCGTCGTGCCTCGACATACGGGTTGGTGACGACAGAACGCCTGGCCGGGGAACTGGCTCTGCACGGCGTAACGGTGGTTTCCGGCATGGCCCGGGGGGTAGACACGGCTGCCCATCGAGGAGCACTGAAGGCCGGGGGCAGGAGCATCGGTGTGCTGGGGTGCGGTATCGATGTCGTGTATCCGCCGGAAAACCAGCGGCTTTTTAAAGAAATGGCCGAAAAGGGGGCGCTCGTTTCCGAGTTTCCCATGGGGACGACCCCGCTGGCGGAGAATTTTCCCCGCCGCAATCGGATTATCAGCGGCATTTCCCGGGGAGTGCTGGTGGTTGAGGCAGTGCAGAACAGCGGCTCGCTCATCACTGCACGTTACGCCCTGGACCAGGGGCGCGAGGTTTTTGCCATCCCCGGCAATATCAACAGCAGCGGCAGCCGGGGAACCAACCAGCTGATCAAGCAGGGAGCCAAGCTGGTCGATGGGGTGGAGGACATCCTGGAGGAATTGCCGCAACGGTCCAAGGTTGTTGCACATGCCGACCCTTTGCCGAGTTTCAGTCTGACACCGCAGGAGGCGGGCATTTATACCCTGCTTGCCGAATCGCCGCTTCATATCGACGATATCATCGTCAAAAGTGAATTGACAGTGGGAGACGTTTCCGCTATTTTACTCCGCCTGGAGCTGAAAGGGGCTGTAATGCAGCTTCCGGGCAAGCATTTTGCCATCACATAGCCTGACAATCAAATTAAAGCCAACTTAATTATCGGTGAACATATGCCACGACATCTAGTCATAGTTGAATCTCCGGCCAAGGCCAAGACCATTGAAAAGTTTCTCGGTACGGATTACAAGGTGCTCGCCTCTTTCGGCCATGTCCGGGCGTTGCCCAGCAAGCAGGGATCGGTGGATATCGAGCATGATTTCGAACCGAAATATGCGGTCCTCCCCGAGAGTAAAAAACATATCGATGCTATCAAGAAAGAGTTGAAGAACTCCGATTCCCTGCTCCTGGCGACTGACCCCGACCGTGAAGGGGAGGCGATCTCCTGGCACCTCCTGGCGGCGCTGGGACTGGATAAAAAGAAGCCGGCCATCGACATCAAGCGGGTCGTGTTCCATGAGATTACCAAAGGCGCCATTATACACGCCGTCGAGAATCCTCGCAGCATTTCCCATGAGCTGGTGGACGCCCAGCAGGCTCGTTCCGTGCTCGATTATCTGGTCGGTTTCAATCTTTCGCCGTTTCTCTGGAAAAAGATTCGCTACGGCCTATCCGCCGGGCGTGTCCAATCGGTTGCCTTGCGCCTCATCTGCGAACGGGAAAAGGAGATCCAGGCCTTCACGGAACAGGAGTACTGGACCATTGCCGCCCAGCTGGCCACCGGGGCGCAGCAGAATGTCACCGCCAACCTGGTGGAAGCGGAGGGACAAAAGCTCGGCAAGTTCGGTATCCCCGACAAGGCGGCCGCAGAACGGCTGACGGAAATTCTCGCCAAGGGAAACTATCAGGTCGACAAGGTAACCAGAAGCGAGCGCAAGCGACAGCCCTCGCCCCCCTTTACCACCTCCACCCTGCAGCAGGAGGCGGCGCGCAAACTCGGCTTTTCCGCCAAGAAAACCATGTCCATTGCCCAGAAGCTCTACGAGGGAATAGATGTAGGGGAGGGGACGGTCGGTCTCATCACCTACATGCGTACCGACAGCGTGGTACTCTCCCAGCAGGCCCTCGACGAAGCCCACGAGGTGATCACCAGCCTCTACGGAAAGGAATATGCCCTTGCGAAGCCGAGGTTCTTCAAGAACAAGGCGAAAAACGCCCAGGAGGCCCATGAGGCGATACGCCCCACCTACATCGGCAAGACCCCCGTTGAGCTGAAAAAGTTTCTCTCTTCGGACCAGTTCAAGCTCTACGACCTGATCTGGAAGCGGACCGTTGCCTGTCAGATGGCCGAGGCGCTCCTGGATCAGACCTCGGTGGACATCGGCGCCGGCGAAGGTTACAAGTTCAGGGCAGCTGGAACCGTGATCCGTTTTCCCGGCTTCATGAAGCTCTACATCGAAGGGGTTGACGACGAGACGGAGGAGAAGGAAGGGGTGCTGCCGCCGCTCAATGAGGGCGACCAGTTGAAACTTAAGGAATTGCTTCCTGAACAGCACTTTACCCAGCCGCCTCCCCGCTATACTGAGGCAACCCTGGTCAAGACCCTTGAGGAATACGGCATTGGCCGTCCCTCCACCTATGCCAGCATCATGAATACGCTCGTGGAGCGTAAATATGCCCGTCTCGACAAGAAACGCTTCTTTCCCGAAGACGTGGGGATGGTGGTCAGCGAACTGCTGGTAAACCATTTTACCAAGTACGTCGACTACAATTTCACCGCTTCGCTGGAAGAGGAGCTGGATCGGGTATCGCGAGGTGAAAAGAAATGGAAGCCGCTTCTCCATGACTTCTGGGAACCCTTCCAGACGTTGCTCAAGCAGAAGGAAGGAGAGGTCAACAAGTCCGATCTCACTACCGAGGCTACCAACGAGATCTGCCCGGAGTGCAGCAAACCGCTGGTGGTAAAACTCGGCAAGTTCGGCAAGTTTTTTGCCTGTTCCGGCTATCCGGAGTGCAAGTACATCCGCCCCCTGGACAAGGATAAGAAAGAGGTTGCCGAGCCGGTCATTTCCGAGGAAAAATGCGACAAGTGCGGCAGCCAGATGCTGATAAAGGAAGGACGGTTCGGCAAATACCTGGCCTGCTCGGCCTATCCCGCCTGCAAGAACATCCAGCCGCTGGTCAAGCCGAAGGGGACCGGCATCAAGTGCGTGGAGTGCGGCGAGGGGGAATTGACCGAGAAAAAATCCCGCTACGGCAAGATGTTCTATTCCTGCAACCGTTATCCCCAGTGCAAGTTCGCCCTCTGGGACTTGCCGGTGGAAAAGCCCTGCCCCAAGTGCGGTTTTCCGCTCCTGGTGAAGAAGGTTTACAAGCGGGAAGGGGAGTTCCTCAAATGCCCGAAAGAGGGGTGCGATTACAAGGAAGGTGGGAAAGAGAAGTAAGTGTTCCGATTGCCGCTGCCGGATGGGGATAGTCCAAATTCGGTAAACGGTCAAACTTTGATTCTTAAGCGGGATTTTTTGATCCCGCTTTTTTGTGGGTGCAACGAATGATTAAGGAAAAACTGACAATTATCGGCGCCGGTCTTGCCGGTTGCGAAGCGGCTTGGCAGGCTGCCGGGCGCGGTGTGGCCGTGACCCTCCACGAGATGAAGCCGGAGAAATACTCTCCCGCTCATCACCTGCCCGGCCTGGCTGAACTGGTCTGCTCCAACTCGTTGCGCGGCGAGTCACTGGAAAACGCGGTCGGGCTCCTGAAAGAAGAACTGGGACGCCTCGGCTCCCTGTTCATGGAGGCTGCCCTTGCCACCCGCGTGCCTGCCGGTGGCGCGCTGGCCGTGGATCGCGGGCTCTTTTCAGCATACATAACCGACAAAATCGAGAACCACCCCCTGATCGAGGTGGTGCACGGCGAGGTGGCGGAGATTCCGGCTGACGGCTTGGTGATCGTGGCTTCCGGTCCTTTGACCAGCGATGCGCTGGCAGCGAGCATCGGCCGGTATACGGGGGATTACCTTTATTTCTATGATGCCATTGCCCCTATCGTCACGTCCGATTCCATCGACCTATCCAAGGCCTTTCGTGCCTCCCGCTATGGAAAGGGAGACGGTGACGACTACCTGAACTGTCCGCTGGATGAGGCTGAATACAAGGCGTTTATTGCGGCGCTCCTCGCCGCGGAGAAGGTCGCCGCGAAAGAGTTTGAAAAAGTGGTACACTTTGAAGGGTGTATGCCGATCGAGGAGATGGCGGAGCGCGGCCTCGATACCTTGCGTTTCGGGCCCATGAAACCGGTAGGTCTCATCGATCCCCGTACGGGCATTGAGCAGTACGCGGTGGTGCAGCTTCGGCAGGAAAACCGCGAGGGGACCATGTTCAACCTGGTCGGTTTCCAGACCAAGCTCACCTACCCCGAGCAGCAGCGCATCTTCAGAACGATACCAGGGCTGGGGAAAGCCGAGTTCGTCAGGCTCGGTTCCATGCACCGCAATACCTTCATCAACGCACCGCAGCTTCTTTTGTCAACATTTCAGTTGAAGCGGGAGCCGCGCATCCTCTTTGCCGGACAGATCACCGGCGTAGAGGGGTATGTGGAATCTGCAGCGAGCGGATTTCTCGCCGGCTTGAACGGGGCTCGGCTGGCAAAAGGGGCGGCGCTGATCGTGCCGCCATCCGTCACGGCGCTGGGTGCGCTGGTGAACCATATCACATCCGCCCCGGCAAAGCATTTTCAGCCGATGAACATCAATTACGGCCTCTTTCCCGACCTCGCCGGCAGGGTGAAGAAGAAAGAAAAGCGTGCTAAGCTTGCAGAACGGGCACTGACAGAACTGGACGGATGGATGAAAACGCTGTAGGGGCGGGGTCTCCCCGCCCTGGGCGCGAAAACCGCGCCCCTACAAGGGGAAGACATGGACAAGGACAAGGAAAAGCAGGAAATATCGGTCATCGGCAGGCTCTTTTCTCTGGAGGCGCTGCTCATTCTCATGGGGCTCTTCTCCCTTGGTTCCGGCTTGCAAACCGGACAGCCGACCCAGATCTTCTTTGGGGTGATGATTGTCGGCGGGGCAGTGCTACTTCATTTCGTTCGGAAAAAGGACTGGAAAAAGCACTGGGAGGAGCAAGAAAAGTTAAAAATGTTCTACGAGATGAAGGAACGGGAGAGAAAGGAGCGGGCGCGACATGATGCAGGCAAAAAGTAATATAATCCTGGCTTCGGCTTCTCCCCGCCGGGTGGAGTTGCTCAGTTCGGCCGGCATCGAGTTCGAGGTGGTAGCCGGCGATGTGGATGAGGCTCTTCTTTCGGGCGAGACACCGGAAGACCATGTGGTGCGGCTTGCCCGGGCCAAGGCCGAGGATGTGGCGCGAAAGTCCGGAGGCCGCTTTTACATCGGGGCTGATACCATCGTCGTCTGTGAAGGTGAGATTATGGGAAAGCCGAAGGATTCTGCCGATGCGGAGCGGATGCTCAATAAGCTTTCCGGTATTCCCCATGAGGTTGTCACCGGTTTCGCCATTTACGACAAAGAGCGCGACGGGGTAATTACCGATGCTGTCAGGACCAGGGTCTATTTCAAGCATTTGCGCGATGAGGAAATTCGGGCATATATTGCCACTGGTTGCCCGTTTGACAAGGCCGGAGCTTACGCCATCCAGGGAGGCGCAGCCTACATGGTGCAGAAGATCGAGGGGTCCTATTCCAACGTGGTCGGGCTGCCGCTGTGCGAGGTGGTTGATGCGCTGCGAAGAATGGGTGCGATCGAGTAATAATTGAATTTTTTATCAAGCAGCACAGAGACGCAGAGGAAACCACATGGGCTTTTACGGTTTCTCTGCGCCTCAGTGTCTGTGGTGGGTCTCTAACGTATGTCCATTGCCGATAATCTCAAATTTATTCACGAAAGAATAGCAGCCGCAGCCCTGAAAGCCGGCCGTGATCCCGCTTCCGTGCTCCTCGTGGCGGTGTCCAAGACCCGGGATGCTTCAGCCGTTGACGATGCAGCCAGGAGTGGGCAGCGACTCTTCGGCGAGAACTATGTGCAGGAGCTGGTGACCAAGGCGGCGCAAGTCTCGGAATCGGTAGCCTGGCATTTTATCGGCGGTCTCCAGTCCAACAAAGTGCGGCAGATCGCCGGTTTGGTGGAGATGATTCATTCCGTGGACCGGCTGTCCCTTGCCCGGGAGATTGACCGGCAGTGGGGGCGGCTGGGAAAAACATGCAATGTGTTGATTCAGGTGAACATTGCCTGCGAAGCCAGCAAATGCGGGGCTAACTCGGCGGATGTGCTCGGACTGGTGCGTAATGTCGCCGCGTTGCCCCATGTGCGAATAAAAGGACTCATGACCATGCCCCCTTTTTTTGATGATCCGGAAGGGGCGCGACCATATTTCAGAGAGTTGAAACGGCTCTCTGAGCTTGTTGCAGCGGAACGTATCCTCAATGTGGAAATGACTGAGCTCTCCATGGGGATGTCGGGAGATTTCGAGGTGGCGATCGCAGAGGGAGCGACCCTCGTCCGGGTCGGTTCAGCCATCTTTGGCCGAAGAGATCGGTGAGGTGGTCGACATTGAAGGGAATGCTCAGGATGGAAAGGGGCGAAGGTTTGTTTTCAGTGTAAAATTAAAAAAAATTGCATATATTTTGCTTGATTAATGTTTGCTTTATGTATACATTCCCCCGCAGTTTTCCGCTTAGGAAAAAATTAATTTATTTTGTGGGGGTTATGTATGAAGAAGTTTACCGCTGTTCTCGCTCTGGTTGGAGCACTCCTGTCGGGCAGCCTTGCCCTGGCATCTACCACCGCTACAACTGCCGTTACGCCGGACCAGGCTCTGCGTCTCTTGATGGACGGCAACAGGCATTTCGTCAAAGGTGACCTCGACAACCTGGAGCATATGTCGACGGTCAGCCGCCGGGCTGCTCTTGTAGCCGGCCAGCATCCCTATGCAATCATCCTCACCTGTTCCGATTCCCGCGTTCCGCCCGAAATTCTCTTCGACAAGGGGCTTGGTGAAATTTTTGTGGCAAGGGTCGCCGGGAATATAGCTACTGCCAGCGAGCTTCTGGGGAGTATAGAGTACGGCGTCGAACATCTGGGGGCTTCTCTGATCATGGTGCTCGGTCACTCGAAGTGTGGAGCTGTTACAGCCACCTATGATGCTCACGTGACCGGCGCCATGCCGGAGAAAAATATCGACAGCCTTGTTAAGGCCATTGACCCGGCTGTGACTGCTGTCCTTGCAACAAAACCGTCCGGCACCAAGGATGAGGTCGTTGAAGAGTGCATAGTGGAAAACGTAAATAAGGTTACCGAATCCATCGAAGCCAATTCACCGATCGTCAAGGAATTTGTGGAGCATGGCAAGGTCAAAATCGTCAAGGCCAAGTATGACCTCAGCACAGGGGTTGTCAGTCTGCTTCCGTAACGGAAGAGCTGACGGTTTCATGAAAAAAGGGGCGCAGAAATGCGCCCCTTTTTTTTCGCTTTTCCCGATGTATTACTGCTGCTGTTGCGGTGTGATGGTGATGGCAACGCGGCGGTTCATCTGGCGACCGGATTCGGTGTTGTTGTCCGCTATCGGCTTGTTCTCGCCGTAACCAATGGTCATGATCCTTGACGGATTGACACCTTCGCCGGCAAGTGCGTTCTTTACGATTGCGGCGCGCTTTTCGGACAATTTCAGATTGTGATCGGCACTGCCTGTACCGTCGGTATGGCCTGCAACGAGTATGTTCGTCTGCGGGTACTGGGCGAGAACCTTTGCTACCCGGTTCAACTCGTCGTAGGAGCCGGCCTTGAGAGCTACGGAATTCACATCGTAGAGGATATCGGACTTGAAGGTCACCGTCAGCGTCTCCATGTTGCGCTGGATGCTGGCCCCCTCCACGTTTGCCAGGTTTTGGCGCATCGCTTCTTCCTGTTTGTCCATATAATTGCCAACCAGCCCGCCTGTCACTCCACCCACTGCAGCTCCCAGAGCAGCGCCGATGAGGGTCGAGCCGGTATTCCTGCCAATGGCCTGGCCAAGTCCTGCCCCGGCTGCTGCGCCGGCACCGGTGCCTATCATGGCGCCTTTCTGGGTCCTCGTCAACGGCTCTGCGCAGCCGGAAATCCCAGCAACCAGCATAACCACGCAGATAGATCTTTTAAACATGGTTCCTCCTGTTTTTGAAAAGATTAAAGCAGAATTCTGCGGGAGGTTTTATACCACGCTGATGGAGAGAAAGCAAATTCTTGCCGTGCCAGCTCCATGTCCCGCATGGCGGGAGGAGAGACGGCGATTCGGCGTATTTGACGACATGAGGATGGGGGATGGGAGGTTTTTTCTCCTTGATTTATCGCCTGAATTGATTTAGATAAATTCACTTGCTCTGAAAACGGCTCCGAAGGAATAAACGCGTGAAGAAAGTGAAACTCAAGGCCCCGGCCAAGGTCAATTACCGCCTGGATGTGTTGCGCAGGCGGCCGGACGGCTACCATGACCTGCGCATGATCATGCAGCGCATCGATCTCTGCGATGATATTGAAATTGCACTTTCAGACACCCCCGGTGTGCGGGTGACTTGCGGCAGGGATGGTGTGCCTGACGGGCCGGACAATATTGCCTGGCGGGCGGCTGATGCACTGCTCACAATCTCGGGAAGGGCCGTGGGGCTTGATATTGCTATTACCAAGAACATTCCCGTGGCGGCAGGCCTCGGCGGTGGCAGCAGCGACGGCGCAACCGTGCTGATGGGGGTGAATGAGCTGCTCGGGCTGGGATTCTCCGATGAACGGTTGATGGAGATAGGTGTCAAACTTGGGGCGGATGTGCCGTTTTTTATTTTTAAAAAGACGGCTCTGGCCGAGGGGATCGGTGACAAACTTACTGCGGTCGAAACCATATCGCCCGTCTGGCTGGTGCTTGTCAATCCGCATCTCCATGTTTCAACGGGCTGGGTTTACCAAAATTTACGATTGACAGCCATGAAAGATGACGATATAATTCCTCGCTTCTATGGGAAGATTGAGGACGTTTGCGCAATTCTTGCCAATGATCTCGAGTCTGTCACCATCGGTAGATTTCCCGTGATACGGGAAATCAAAGAGCGGCTACTTCGGGTTGGAGCCTGCGGGTCACTCATGTCCGGTAGCGGGTCGACGGTCTTCGGGCTCTTTAAGGATGAAGCTGCAGCCAGGCGAGCCGCAGAAACGCTTGCCGCTGAAAGCAACTGGTTTGTAGTCGCTGTAAAGACGTTATAAACTTCGGTGTGTCGTGAGTGATTCATGCACGGTTCACAATTCACTGCATTTTGGGGCGTCGCCAAGCGGTAAGGCACCGGATTTTGATTCCGGCATTCCCAGGTTCGATCCCTGGCGCCCCAGCCATAAAACTCAGTAAAGCCACAGAGGAAGCGGTTACTTATGGAAGACAAAATCAGGGTGTTTAGCGGCAATTCCAACCCGGCTCTGGCAGAAAAAATCTGCGCCAGCCTTAAAGTGCCTTTGGGGCAGGCAAAAGTAAAAACCTTCTCCGACGGTGAAATCATGGTGGAGATAGGGGAGAATGTTCGCGGCCGCGACATTTACGTGGTCCAGTCGACCTGTTCCCCAACCAACAATAATCTGATGGAACTCCTGATTATGATGGACGCCCTGAAGCGTGCGTCTGCCGCCACTATTACGGTGGTCATGCCTTATTACGGCTATGCCCGTCAGGATCGCAAAGCCGCCCCGCGCACCCCGATCACCTCGAAACTGGTGGCCGATCTCATAACTACCGCAGGTGCCGACCGGGTGGTTACCGTTGATCTCCATGCCGGTCAGATCCAGGGCTTTTTCAATATTCCGGTCGACAACCTCTATGCGGCACCGGTTATCATCGATCATCTGAAAAGTCGTTTCCCGAACGAACATGACAAGATTGTCATGGTATCACCCGACGCCGGCGGCACCGAGCGGGCCAGGGCCTTTGCCAAGCGTCTCGGCTGTACCCTCGCCGTCATCGATAAGCGTCGTACCGCTCCCAATGTGGCGGAAGTCATGCATCTTATCGGCGACGTCAAGGGCAAGACGGCAATCATTCTCGACGACATGATCGATACAGCCGGAACTCTGACCCAGGCAGCCAATGCCTTGAAAGCGCACGGCGCCGATACCATCTATGCCTGCGCCACTCATGGTGTTCTTTCCGGTCCCGCCATTGAGCGGATCAACAACTCCGTGATTGAAAGAATAGTGATTACCGATACCATCCCCTTGGGGGAAAAAGCCGATCAAACCGAAAAAATCAAGGTGCTGTCCGTGGCTAATCTCCTTGCTGAAGCCATCAGGCGTATTCATGAGGATGAGTCCGTCAGCTCGCTTTTTGTATAATCGCGTAACATCAAGTTTTGGAAACATTGATTAAATATTATAATTAACATCGGAGGATGTATGGAAGAGAGAGTATTGAATATTGAATTGAGAACCAAGACCGGTAAGGGGATCTCCCGTCAACTCAGGAGAAACAATTCCATTCCCGGTATCGTTTATGGCAAGGGGATGGAGTCGGTTCCCGTCTCCATCGGCACGAAAGAGCTGAGCACTGCTATCGCCGGTGAGGGTGGGCGTAACCACCTTCTTACCCTGAAAGGTGGGGGCCTCGATGGCCAGATGGTGATCGTCGCTGAACTTCTCCAGGATTGTCTTAAGGGGACCCCGCGTCACGTGGATCTGCACAAGATAAATATGGCCGACAAGGTCAGGGTGAAAGTGTCTGTTAATCTGGTCGGCTCGCCGATTGGCGTAAAGGAAGGCGGTCTGCTCGACTTTGCCATGCACGAAATCGAGATCGAGTGTTTCCCCACGCACATACCGGAGCACATTGACGTTGATGTGACGGAATTGACCATTGGCCATTCGCTCCATATCGGTGATATCAAGGCGCTGCCCGGGATCAAGGTATTGGGAGATGCCAAGGCATCGGTGGTGAGCGTTCTTGGCAAGGTAAAGGAAGAGCCTGTAGCAGCGGCATAGAAGTTCCTTGTCTGGTGATATATGGCTGTAAAACTTATTGTTGGGCTGGGGAACCCCGGCCCAAAATACCAATGGACCCGCCACAACGCGGGTTTTATGGTTTTAGACCGACTCTCGCATCTGGCCGGCCTTACTGTAACCAGAAAGAATTTCTCCGGCTTGTGTGGCGAGGGGAGCTGGCAGGGAGATCGCCTGATTCTCCTCAAACCTCAGACCTTCATGAATCTGTCCGGTCGTTCCGTCGCGGAAGCCCTCCGATTTCACAAACTTACCGTTGAAGATCTCATCGTCATCCATGACGACCTCGATATTCCCTTTGGTCGGGTTAAGCTGAAGGCAGGAGGCGGTCATGCCGGTCACAACGGCCTCCGCTCCCTCTCCCAGGAACTGGGGAGCGGTGCCTTTTTAAGGGTCCGGATGGGGATCGGACGTCCCCTTCATGGCGATGTGGTCAACTATGTGCTCAGTAATTTTTCGCCGGAAGAGATGATCGGTCTTCCCCGGCTGCTGGACGGGATTGTCGACCTTCTTGAGATGCTTATCACGGAGGGTCTTCCCAAGACCATGAGTCTTTATAACAACAAAGAACTGCTTTAAAGGATTGAATTATGGGTTTTAACTGCGGCATAGTCGGACTTCCCAACGTGGGAAAGTCCACCATCTTTAATGCGCTTACTTCTGCCGGGGCTGAATCGGCCAATTATCCGTTCTGCACCATTGACCCGAATGTCGGCATCGTTCAGGTGCCGGACGAGCGGATGAAACAACTGGCAGTGATCGTCAAGCCTGAACGGATTCTCCCCACAACCATCGAATTCCTCGATATTGCCGGTCTGGTCAAGGGGGCGAGTCAGGGGGAAGGGTTGGGGAACAAGTTCCTTGGTCATATTCGCTCGGTAGACGCCATTGTCCACGTGGTGCGCTGCTTTGAAGACGAGAACGTCGTCCATGTCAGCGGCAGTGTCGACCCGGTGAGCGATATCGAGGTGATCAAAACCGAATTGGGCCTTGCTGATCTGGACAGCGTGGAAAAGAAGCTGGTGCGGGTGGAAAAACTGGCCAAAAGCGGCGACAAGAAGATCAAGGATGAGGCTGATTTCTACCAGCGCCTGAAGAGCGCCGTCGAGCAGGGTAAATCACCGCGGGATGTCGTCCAGAACGATGATGAAAAGCTTCTGCTGCGCGAACTGCACCTCTTGACCGACAAGCCGGTCCTCTACGTTGCCAATGTCGCCGAGGATGATCTGGAGGGGACGCATCCGTTTGTCGGTCGGGTCCGGGAACTGGCCGTAGCGGAAGGGGCAAAGCTCGTCACCATCTGCGGCAGGATAGAAGCGGAGATTTCCGAACTTGCCGGGGAAGAGAAGCAGGCGTTCCTTGCCGAAATGGGGTTGAAGGAGTCCGGCCTTGATCGGTTGATCCGTACAGGTTATGAACTGCTTGGCCTGATCACCTATTTTACGGCCGGGGTGAAGGAAGTGCGCGCCTGGACCATTACCAGGGGGACCAAGGCGCCCCAGGCGGCCGGTGTTATCCACTCGGATTTTGAGAAAGGGTTCATTCGCGCCGAGGTGATAGCCTTCAATGATTTCATTGCTGCCGGCGGGGAGGCCGGGGCCAAGGAAAAAGGTCTGATGCGTCTGGAGGGGAAGGAATATGTTGTGCAGGACGGTGACGTGATGCACTTCCGCTTCAACGTGTAGCTTGACAAGCAGGCAGGTTTTAACAAAAGCCGTTCACCGGATCTCCCGGTTGAGCGGCTTTTGTCGTTACGGGCCGGGTCCGTCTTTTTATCAGGAAAAACACTTGTAAAAGTAGCTTAGCTGTGCTAATAATTCCTCTTTCCAAAAGAGCGGCCATCCGGCCGTATCTCCTTGCTCCGGGTTGGACCGGGGCTAACTAAACCGTGAGGAGGAAGTAACAATGAGGATGTACGAGACGATTTTTATCGTCCAGCCCGACCTTGGCGAAGAGGAAATGAAAGGCATTTCCACCAAGGTACAGGATGTTATCGCCAGCATGAAAGGTGATTTCAAAAGGCTGGAAGACTGGGGGCCGAGGAAGCTGGCTTACCCGATCAACAAGTTTGCCCGTGGTCGCTACTATTATCTCCGTTTTGACGGCGATTCAGCACTCATTGCCGAGCTTGAGCGGCGTCTGAGACTTGACGACAAGGTCATCAGATACCAGAGTGTCAAGCTTGAGAAAGAGGTTGCGCTTGCTGCCGCCATCCCTACCAAAGTCGCTGAGGAAGAGGCTGTCGAGTCCGCCGAAGAGACCAAGGTAGAAACGACAACTGTGGAGGAATAGATCGATGAGTGACGAAAGAACACCCCAAAGAAGCAGCGGTCCCCGGAAAAAGAGACCTTTTCAGCGGCGTAAGGTTTGCCGCTTCTGTGCAGATAAGCAGGTAAGCATTGATTACAAGGATCCCCGCACCCTTCGCTATTTCATCAGCGAACGTGGCAAGATCATCCCGAGAAGGATCTCCGGTAACTGTGCAAAGCATCAGCGGGAAATCACCGAGGCGATCAAACGCGCAAGAAACATCGCATTGCTGCCCATCGCCGGTAGCCATGCATCTCAATAACAGGCGGCTTGCTCGATGAAGTTTCCCGTGCAGGGGACGCCGTTGGACGTAGTGAAGGGGAGCGCCGTGACACTGGCGCTCTTTCTTGCCTATATATCCTTGCCGCTCGTCGGAATACTGCCGGGCATAGTGACTCCCGTAGCGGGTGTCTACTATTCTCTGAAAAGCGGCAGGATTGCCGGCATTGCCATTGTTGTTGCAACAGCGGCACTTCTGGCCGTTGCTGTTGATCCGGCGACCATGGCGATATACTTGATGCAGTGCGGGGTTATGACACTCGCCCTGCCGGAATTTATTTCGCGGGGTAAAGGCGGCTCCCGATCAATCGTCTATACCGTGGCGATCAACCTTGTCGTCATCTTGGCGGTTGCCGCTGCTTATGGAATTTTGTCTGGCCACAACCTGCATGCACAGGTAATCAAGGGAATAAATTCGAGCATTACGCAAACCATAACCCTTTATGAGAAAGCCGGCATCAAGGGGGATGAGCTCAAGACTCTCCAGCAGGCGATGCAGCAGGCCGGAATTCTCATCGGCCAGATATACCCGGCGCTTGTGACCGTAGGGCTGAGTATCGTTGCCGGGATAAACCTGCTCCTGCTCAGAAAACTGGCATCCCGATACTCGGTATCGCTGGTGCTTGGCGACTTCAACAGATTCAAAAACCCGGAGCAATTGATCTGGGTGCTCATTGCAGCCGGTTTTGCCATGCTTGTAAATAACGACGTGGTCACACTGGCCGCTTTGAACCTGCTGATCGTCATTGTTTCGCTTTATTTTATCCAGGGGATGGCGGTAATTACCCATTCCTTCAACCGATTTGTCGTGCCGGCCTTTGTCCGGTTCATATTTTACCTGTTGCTGGCAGTACAGCCCTTTCTTGCCCTGGTGGTTGCTGTGCTCGGCATATTCGATTTATGGGGCGATTTCCGTACCCCCAAAATAAAGGAAAACCTGTAAATTCAGGCTAGGAGGAAACAGACATGAAAGTAATTCTCAAGGAAAACATCGAAAATCTCGGCCACATCGGTGACATTGTCAAGGTTGCGCCCGGTTATGCCAGAAACTACCTGCTTCCCAAGGGTTTCGCTCTCGAAGCGACCACCAAGAATGCCAAAGCCCTTGACCATGCGAAAAAGCACCTGGAATACAAAAAGAACAAGGTGCTGGAACAGGCAAGAGTGCTTGCGGCAAAAATCGAGGGTCTCGCCCTTAACCTCAGCCACCAGGCTGGTGAAGAGGGTAAGCTGTTCGGCGCCGTTACCAACATGGAGCTGGCTGAGCAGATGAAGGCACTGGGGATTGAAATCGACCGCAAGAAAATCATTCTGGCCGAGCCGATCAAGCACCTGGGCGAGTTTACCGCTACGGTCAAGATTCATCCCGAGGTAAACGCCACCCTTAAGGTGACCGTTTCCAAGGCGTAATAAGTTTTCGCACTTTCGTGCGTGAGAAGTACAAGTAAGGCGGCGTGGGTTTTCCCGGCCGCCTTTTTGCGTCCGGTATGACTCACGATAAGGCCGTTCAATGCTGGCATTTGTCGCAGAAATAGGTGGATCTTCCCCCCTGTCGGCTGCGCCGGATCGGCGCGCCACAGCCGGGACAGGGGGCGTCGTTACGGCCGTAAACGGAGAAACGTATGGGAAAATAGCCCGGTTTCCCTTCGCTGACGAGGAAATCACCAAGAGTGCTGCCGCCGCTGGCGATGGCGTCTGTCAGCACCTCTTTGATAGCATTGGCCAGCCGAAGGCAGTGTGCTGGAGAAAGGGTGCCGGCGGGTGTTTCCGGGTGGATGCCGGCACGAAACAGCGCTTCGCAGGCATAGATGTTTCCAACTCCCGCCAGCACCCGGCTGTCCATGATGAACTGCTTGACAGTTATCCTGCGGCCTCGACTTTTCGTGTAGAGGTAATCGCCGGAAAAGTCGTCCGTCAATGGTTCGGGTCCGTGCTTTGCCAGCAACGTGTGGCGCAGGGGATCGTCATGGGTCCAGACGATTGTGCTGAAGCGGCGCGGATCGCTTAACCGCAGGCAAAGGCCGCTGTTGAGCACAAGGTCGAGATGATCGTGCCTGCCTGGCGGCGTATCAGCCTGTACCAGGCGCAGATTGCCGGTCATCCCCAGATGGAGGATAAGGGTTCCGGCGGTAAAGCGCACGAGGAGGTACTTGCCTCGCCGCTCCACCGCTGAAATGATCCGGCCGGAGATAACGGCATCGAGATCCGGCTGCAAGGGGAGGCGAAGTTTGGCAGTGCGAACCGTAACCCGGGAGACGCGCTTTCCCACCAGGTAAGGTGCGATGCCGCGGCGGGCGGTTTCAACTTCAGGGAGTTCTGGCATGGACATCCTTTGGGGTGCAGAAGGTGACGGCTGATAGTCGCGAATAGTGAGAAAGGCTAGCACATAAGCGGCCCGATCTCAATACGGGATGCTCATTGACCTGAAAACCGGGTTAACAGCAGATGCGCTTTCTCCCCGATTCCCCTGGATTTTCAATCGCCTTGCGCTGCCGGTGTAGATTCCGGGCCGATAATCCTTGACACTCAAGGCCATAAATTGTAATCTACGGCCGCTAAATGATTGTATATAGTATGCTTTTTCACTCTTACCAAATCCGCGTTTACACTGAATAAAAATGATATTTCCATAAGCCGAGGAGGTACTGTGTTGACCTTTCAGGATCTGATTCTCTCCCTTCAGGGGTACTGGGCCAAGCAGGGATGCGTTATACAGCAGCCCTATGATTGCGAAAAAGGCGCCGGCACCTTCAATCCTGCCACCTTTCTGCGTGTGCTCGGCCCGGAGCCGTGGAACGTTGCCTACGTTGAGCCGTCCCGTCGGCCGACCGACGGGCGCTACGGAGAGAATCCCAACCGCCTTCAGCACTACTACCAGTTTCAGGTCATCATGAAGCCTTCGCCCATGAATATCCTCGACCTCTATCTCGACTCCCTCCGCTCTTTCGGCATCAACCCCAATCAGCACGACATCCGTTTCGTCGAGGATGACTGGGAGTCTCCGACACTCGGGGCCTGGGGCCTTGGCTGGGAGGTCTGGCTCGACGGCATGGAGATCACCCAGTTCACCTACTTCCAGCAGGCGGGGGGCATCGACCTGAAGCCGGTTTCCTCGGAGATCACCTACGGCTGCGAGCGGATCGCCATGTATCTGCAGGGGGTGGACAATGTCTACGACCTGGAATGGGTAAAAGGGGTGCGGTACGGCGACATCCACCATGAGAGCGAGGTGGAGTTCTCCACTTACAACTTTGAGGAAGCGGATGTTGAGATGCTTCTTCAGCTGTTCGGGATGTACGAAAAAGAGTGCGTCAGGCTGGTGGAAAAGGGGCTGGTGCTCCCCGCCTACGACTATGTGATGAAATGCTCCCATACCTTCAATCTGCTCGATGCGCGGGGCGCCATCTCCGTTACCGAGCGTGCCTCCTACATCGGCAAGGTGCGTAACGTGGCGAAGCTTTGTGCCGAGGGGTACTTGCAGATGCGTGAGCGGCTTGGATTTCCGCTTTTGAAAGGAGGCCGCCAATGACAAAAGAACTGTTCCTGGAAATCGGCACAGAAGAGATCCCTGCCGGGTTTCTTCCCAAGGCCATGGCCGAGATGGAAAGCATGATCAGAAAAGAGCTGGACAACGCCCGAATCGCCTTCGGCGAGGTGAAAGCCATGGCAACGCCCCGTCGTCTGGCTCTGGTGGTAAGCCAGGTGGCCGGGCAGCAGGCCGATGCGGAGATTACCGCCATGGGGCCGGCGAAAAAGGTTGCTTTCAACGAGGACGGCACGCCGACCAGCGCGGGCGAGGGCTTTGCCCGCGGCCAAGGTGTGGACCCTTCCGCGCTCAGCATCGTGGCCACCGAGAAGGGCGAATACGTCGCCGTGACGAAAAAAGAGACCGGAGTTCCCACTGTCGGGCTTCTTGGCGAGATTCTTCCCCGTCTGATCAACAATATCTCGTTCAAGAAATCCATGCGCTGGGGGGATCTGGACGTCCGTTTCGCCCGCCCTGTGCACTGGATCGTGGCTCTGTTCGACGGTATCGTCGTGCCGTTCAGTTTCGGCAACATCGAAAGCGGCACCATGTCCCGCGGCCACCGCTTCATGGCCAACACGTCGTTCCCGGTGCGCGATTTCGCCCACTATCTGGATGAGTGCGAGCGACACTTCGTCATACCCGATCCGGCCAAGCGGAAGGAGATTATCCGCCGCGAGATTCACCGGGTGGCGAAGGCCGCAGGCGGGCACCTCCTGCCGGACGAAGGATTGCTGGAGCAAGTCACCTTCCTGGTGGAGTACCCGAGCGCAGTGCACGGCACCTTCTCTGCAGAATTCCTGGTGGTGCCGCGGGAAGTGCTCATTACCTCCATGCGCGAACACCAGCGTTATTTCTCCCTGGTGGACGACAACGGCAAGCTCCTCCCCGGTTTCATCACGATTAACAACACCCTCACCGAGGACCCGTCCGTGGTGGTGAGGGGGAATGAGCGGGTGCTGCGCGCCCGTCTCTCCGATGCCCGCTTCTTTTTCGACGAGGACAAGAAGATTCCCCTGGAGAATCGGGTCGAATCGCTGAAGAGTGTCCTCTACCAAGCCAAGCTGGGTACTTCCTATGAGAAGATGGAACGTTTCCGGGCACTGGCCGAAGAGGTGGCAGGGGAACTCCAACCCGGATTGAAGGAAAAGGTTTCTCAAGCCGCCACCCTCTGCAAGGCGGATCTGGTGACGGGCATGGTCGGTGAATTCCCGGAGGTGCAAGGGATCATGGGGCGTGAGTACGCACTTCTGCAAGGAATCGACCCGGAGGTGGCGAGCGCCATTGCCGAGCACTATCTGCCTACACAGGCAGGGGGGGAACTTCCCGCGTCGGACATCGGCGCCTTCGTCTCGATCGCCGATAAGCTGGACACCATCTGCGGCTGCTTCAGCGTCGGCCTGATCCCGACCGGCTCAGCCGACCCATATGCCCTGCGCCGGGCCGCACTGGGGATCATCAACATCATTGTCGCCAAGGGGTATGCCCTGCCACTGTCCCCCCTGGTTTCCAAAGCCCTTGACCGGCTGGAAGGCAAACTCACCCGGAAGAAAGAGGACGTTTTCGGCGATGTGATGGACTTTTTTCAAGGCCGCTTCGTCAACCTGATGGCCGACCGTTTCCCTTCCGATGTGGTGGATGCGGTGGTGGCAGTCTCTTTCGACGATCTGGTCGATACCGCCGCCAAGATCGAGGCCCTGGCCGCATTCAAGAAGCGGCCCGACTTTGAGCCGCTGGCAGTGGCCTTCAAACGGGTCTGCAACATCGTCAAGGGTCCGGTAGTGGTGGTGGGAGTCAATGAACTGGACTTCGAAGAGGACGCTGAAGGGGCGCTCCATCGGGCTTACCATAGTGTTGCCGGCACCGTTGCGGCAAAGGTCGGCGAACGGGACTACCTTGCGGCCCTGACGCAGATCGCCACCCTTAAGGGTGCGGTCGACGACTTCTTCGACAAGGTCATGGTCATGGCCGATGATGAACGGGTGAGGAACAACCGACTGGCCCTGCTCCAAGAGATTAAGGGCCTGTTCAGGGACATTGCAGACTTTGCAAAAATAACCGCTTAGCCGAAAGGCAAGCGGTTTTTTTTATGTTTTAATCTCGCTAAATCGCCTTTGAATGAGGCTAAATAGTTTTTAATCAAGCTTAACGGTATTTGAATTTAAATAAAAAACCGGCTATGGAAAAAGTGTCTGCTTTTTACTTTGGCCAAAGCCGGCAAAAACAGAGGAGGAAGCACATGGCAGCAAAGTATGTCTATTTTTTTGGTAACGGCAAGGCTGAAGGGCGTGCGGAAATGAAAAACCTGCTCGGGGGGAAGGGAGCCAACCTTGCGGAGATGACGAGCATCGGACTGCCGGTGCCGGCAGGCTTTACCATCACCACCGAAGTCTGCACAGAGTTTTACAAAAATGATCGCAACTATCCGGCCGGACTGAAGGAAGAGGTGGCAGAGAACCTGCGCCAGGTGGAAGGGTTGATGGGGAAGCGGTTTGGCGACCCTAAAAATCCGCTTCTCGTATCGGTTCGTTCCGGCGCACGGGCCTCCATGCCCGGCATGATGGATACCATTCTCAACCTGGGGCTCAACGACACCACGGTGCAGGGGATTATCGAGCAGAGCAGGGACGATCGCTTTGCCTATGACGCCTATCGCCGCTTTGTCCAGATGTATTCGGACGTGGTGATGGGGATGGACAAGGACGAGTTGGAACATATTCTGGAGAAAAAGAAGGAAGAAAAAGGGGCCCGCCTCGATACGGATCTGACTGCCGCCGATTGGAAAGAACTGGTCGGCAAATTCAAGGCGAAGATCAAGGAAGTGCTCGGCCAGGATTTCCCCGAAGACCCGCAGGAGCAGTTGTGGGGGGCCATCGGGGCCGTTTTCGGTTCATGGATGAATCAGCGGGCCATCACCTACCGCAAACTCAACAACATTCCTGCGGACTGGGGGACAGCGGTCAATGTCCAGTCAATGGTGTTCGGCAACATGGGGAACGACTGCGCCACCGGCGTTGCCTTTACCCGCGATCCTTCTACAGGTAAAAACTATTTCTATGGCGAATACCTGATCAATGCCCAGGGAGAGGATGTGGTAGCGGGAATCCGAACCCCGCAGCCGATCAACAAGGCGAATGGCGACTCCTGCCTTCCCTCCATGGAAGAGACCATGCCCGAGTGCTATCGGCAGCTGGTGGAGATCCGCTCCATACTGGAAAAGCACTATAAGGACATGCAGGATATCGAGTTCACCATTGAAAAAGGCAAGCTCTACATGCTCCAGACCAGGAACGGCAAGCGGACCGCGACCGCAGCCATAAAGGTTGCCGTGGACATGGTCACGGAAGGTCTGATCGACGAGAAGACCGCCGTGCTCCGTGTCGCGCCGAGCCAGCTTGACCAACTTCTCCACCCATCTCTCGACCCCAAGGCGCCGAAGAAGGTGATCGCCAAGGGCCTTCCCGCCTCACCGGGGGCGGCAGGGGGCGAGGTGGTCTTCACTGCCGACGAGGCCGAGGCTGCCGCCAAGGTCGGCCTCAAGGTGATCCTGGTCCGGGTGGAGACGAGTCCGGAGGATATCCACGGCATGCACGCTGCCCAGGGAATTCTTACCGCTCGCGGCGGCATGACCTCCCACGCGGCCGTCGTCGCCCGCGGAATGGGAAAATGCTGCGTGGCCGGCTGTGGTGATATCAAGGTGGACTATGCCGCCGGGCAGTTTGTCGCCAATGGTGGTCTGGTTGTGAAGAAGGGCGATGTCATCACCCTCGACGGTTCGACCGGTGAAGTTATGCTGGGGTCCGTTCCTACCGTCTCGCCCGAGATGACCGGCGACTTTGCCACCCTCATGACATGGGTTGACAAGTTCCGCAAGCTCAAGGTGCGGACCAACGCCGATACGCCGAAGGATTCCAAGACCGCCCGCGAGTTCGGTGCTGAGGGGATCGGCCTCTGCCGGACCGAGCACATGTTCTTCGAGGCTGACAGGATTGCCGCAGTGCGCGAGATGATTCTCGCCGAGGACGTGGAGGGTCGGAAAAAAGCTCTGGTCAAGATTCTCCCCATGCAAAAGGGGGATTTCCTCGGCATTTTCCGCGAGATGAAGGGGCTGCCCGTTACTATCAGGCTTCTCGATCCGCCGCTCCATGAGTTCCTCCCCCACGAGGACAAGGATATCGACGAGCTGGCCAAAACCATGGGGGTAACACCCAAGACCTTGAAGAACAAGGTTGAATACCTGCACGAATTCAACCCGATGCTCGGCCATCGCGGCTGCCGCCTCGGCCTTACCTTCCCGGAAATCTATGACATGCAGGTGCAGGCCATAATGGAAGCCGCCTGCGAGTTGGTCAAGAATGAAGGGTTCGACATCGTTCCCGAGATCATGATTCCGCTGGTCGCTGTTGACAAGGAACTGAAGACCCTGCGCGAGAATGCGATCACTGTCTGCGAGGAGGTAATCGGCCGCTACGGGATCAAGGTGGAGTACCTGATCGGCACCATGATCGAGTTGCCGCGCGCTGCGCTGACTGCCGATGAAATTGCCCTTGAGGCGGAGTTCTTCTCCTTCGGCACCAACGACCTGACCCAGACCACCTTCGGTCTCTCCCGCGACGATGCCGGCAAGTTCCTGCCGTTCTATGTGGAGAGCGGTCTCCTCGAGGACGACCCGTTTGTCTCTCTCGATCAGAACGGGGTAGGCCAGTTGGTCAAAATAGCCTGCGAGAAAGGGCGTGCCACCCGGCCGCATATCAAACTCGGCATCTGCGGCGAGCATGGCGGCGATCCCGCCTCGGTCATCTTTTGCCACAAGATCGGTCTCGACTATGTCTCCTGCTCGCCGTTCAGGGTGCCCATCGCACGACTGGCCGCCGCCCATGCGGCACTGATGGATAAATAAGAACGTAAACTGGGGGCAATCCTTGTGATTGCCCTATGATGGGGCAGACACAAGATCTGCCCCTACCTTTAGACATTTATTCACCGGGGAAATAAATCATCTTGACACCGTTCGGCTAAAAGTGTAAATACGCAGAAGATTTTCTGTGGGCCCCGGAGTAAGCCCTTATTCTAGAGCGAGCTAGTCGTTACAGGAGAAAGAAGAATGGCCAATGGTGTGGTGAAATGGTTTAATGATTCAAAGGGATTCGGCTTTATCGAGCAGGAAAACGGCGAAGATGTTTTCGTTCATTTTTCTTCCATCCAGGGTGATGGTTTCAAATCACTCGCCGAGGGGCAAGCGGTAACGTTCGACATCGTCCAGGGGGCGAAGGGGCCGCAGGCAGCCAATGTGTACAAAGCTTAGTCTTGTTGAAAACCGTAAGGCCCCGAAGCGATTCGGGGCTTTTTTTTTGGAGGTATCTATGCGGCGCGTTATTCTGCTGGTGCTGATGCTGTGGGCGCTCGGCTTTGCCGGATGCTCCGGCGACAATGGAAAGCAGCTCTTTGAAACCGCGCAGTTCGAGGAAAAGCAGCATAACCTGGAGCATGCGAAACAACTCTACGAGGAAATAGCAAAGAAGTATCCCGGCGGTGATTACGGCAAGAAGGCCGAGGAGCGGCTTGCGACCCTTAAGGGGGGTAACGGTAAGTAGTGAGGATGCCCCATGCTTGATTATGTTGAGCCGCTGTTCCGGCCGCCGAGCGAGGCGCGGAGTCTTATCTTTCAGATCACCATCGGCTGCTCGCAGAATCACTGCACTTTCTGCGGCATGTACAAGGGAAAGCGCTTCCGTGTCAAGCCGCTTGAGGAGGTGCTTGGCGAGATCGATTCGATTCCTTTGCGCTTCCGCCCCCATGTGGATCGGGTGTTCCTGGCGGACGGCGATGCGCTGGTGTACCCCTTTGACGGGCTTACGCGGATACTCGACCACCTTGCCGCGACCTTTCCCACCCTGACCCGCATTGGCTCCTATGCCTCGCCGGCAAGTCTTGCCGGCAAAAGCTCCGAAGAGCTGTCCGTCCTGCGGCAGAAGAAGCTGCGTATCCTTTATTTCGGCCTGGAGTCGGGCGATGCGGTGACCCTTGCCGCAATAAACAAGGGGTTCAATGCAGATGAAATGGCGGTACAGGCGTTGAAGGCGCGCGGAGCAGGAATGAAGCTTTCGGTTACGGCCATTCTCGGCCTGGCCGGACGGGAGCGGAGCCTTGAGCATGCCGGGGGTACAGCCGCCTGGGTGAACCGGGTCAACCCGGAATATTTTTCACTTCTGACCCTGTTTCACCGTCACAACGATGCCTTCATCAGGACCATTCACCAGTGCACACGGGGCGAGCTGCTTCTGGAAGCACGGGAGATTGTTGCCGGCCTCCATCCTGAAAAGACCATCCTTCGCTCCAACCATGTTTCCAACTTTCTCAATCTTGCCGGGAGCTACCCAAAAGACCGGGAACTGCTCATCCGGGAGGTGGACGCAGCGATAGCTTCTGCCGGGCGAATGCCGGGGTATAAGGATAGTACGCCGGAGTATAGTGAAGAGTATTATTAATGCACCATATTTGAAGTGTGCAGGGAGAAGTAAATGCGTATCAATGACAAAACCGGTTCACGACAGGTAGACAAAAGAACAAAAGGTGCTGCTTTGCGCAAGGCAGCTGACTCCGGCAGTTCGCTTTTTGCAAAAAAACTGGGCCAGATGTCGAAGGATTCCGCCGATTATGCCGGTCAATTGCAGGCATTGAAGGAGGAGATCGACCGGGCGGGGGATAGTCTGGAGAAAGAGCCGACCATCGTCAATTTCAAAATCTACCGTGATTTGATCTCCGCATTTGCCAATAAGGTAACATCCGATGCGTATCGTCTGGAGCTGGTCGGCGGGCCGAACAGCCAACGCTGCCATGAAATCATCACCGTCATCGACAAGGAAGCCGATGAGTTGTACCACCTGATCATGAAAGAACAGAAGAACCATATCAAGATCACGGCGCAGATCATGAAGATCAAGGGGATGGTTGTGGATTTCATGCTGTAATCGAAACCGGTTAGCCTGACGTGGGTTAAAAACGCATTCAAAAAGGAGAGGGGGCATCGATATTTCGATGCCCCCTCTCCTTTACTTACAATCGCTGCCGCAGTTTTTCAAATCCCCGCCAGCAAATGACAATTTCTTTCCGCACTTCTGGCACCGCCAGAAGAGGCCGCCTCAGCCGGGTAGAAGGATCATATCCCCTTGACATTCGGGACAAAGTTTCTTTGGCTCCATGTTCACCTCCGTAATAATTTACTCGCTCAAGGGTAACTATTCTGCGGGTGAAAAGTCAAGTATGCAAATATTAAAATAACGATATTGTTACGCCACTGTCACCCGCAGGCTTCCAATCCCGGGAATTTCTGCGACGATCCGATCTCCTGATCTGACGGGACCGACTCCGGCCGGGGTGCCGGTGAGGATGATGTCGCCCGGCTCCAAGGTAAAGATGCCGGACATGTGGCTGATGATGGCTGGGATGGTGTGGATCATCATCGCGGTATCGCCGTCCTGACGAGGTTGATTGTTTACCGAGAGCCTGATTCGCAGATTCTGGGGGTCGGCTACAGTTCGGGCATCAACGAAATCGGAAAGGGGACAGGCGGTGTCGAATCCCTTGGCGATGTCCCAGGGGAGCCCCTTCTTCTTCAGCTCAGCCTGTACGTCCCTCAAGGTCAGGTCAATGGCTACGCCGTAACCGGCGATGTGCTCCAGGGCCTGCGTTTTCGGGATGTTCTTCCCCTGCTTGCCGATCAACACCGCCAATTCCGCTTCATGGTGGCAATCGTTGGAATAGGGGGGGATGACGATACTTTCTCCCTCTGAAATAACTGCGGTTGCAGGCTTCATGAAAATCACCGGCGCTTCCGGCGTCTCGTTACCCAGTTCCTTGATGTGATCCACATAGTTGCGGCCGATGCAGAGGATCTTGCCGATGGGGTATGCTTCGTTTGTACCGAGTATTCTGGCTGTTTTCACAGGGCCCTCCGAAAATCTGATAGGGTGAATTTGCAAAATAGGTGGATTCAGTTTTATCATCCAGCTTGAACACCAGCGGTAGCTAACGGTCAACTGGGCGAAGCCCGTGCCTCAAAGATTGCTTACGTTATCAGCTGCCCCGGCCAGTCTGCACCCCTGCCAGGTGCCGCGCCTCTTCAGCTCGTTGACCACCGAGTACCACATTTGGTTGTTTTTCAGGTCCCAGTTGGGGGCGACCCGGATTGCGAGCGGCGCGGAGCCGTAGAGTCGCTGGATGGTAACGGTCGGCGGCGTAAGTTCCAGGAAATCGCAGACTGCCGCCACATACCGGGCATGAGTGAGGGGTACGAAACTGCCGTCATGATAGAGGTCGGCGAGGCGCGTACCCTTGACGGCATGGAGTTGGTGAATTTTCAGGGAATTGACTGGGAGTGAGGCGATCAGGTCGGCGGTCTTGAGAAATCCCGCGTGGGTCTCGCCCGGGAAACCGTAAATGAGATGTGTGCAGATGTCGATTCCCCGCCCGGCAATTCTGTTCACCGTGTTGAGATATTCGGACAGGGTGTGGCCGCGGTTGATCTGCTTCAGGATTGCGTCGTCCATGGACTGGAGGCCCAGTTCCACGCAGACATAATGGTTGCGGGCCAGGCCGGCGAGGAGCTGGATCGCCTCGTCGCTGATTGCATCAGGCCTGGTTCCAACCGAGATGCCGAGCACATCGGGATGGGCCAGGGCGCGGCTGTAAAGGTCGCGGAGCTTCTCAACCGGGGCATAGGTGTTGGTGAACTTCTGAAAGTAGACGATGAACTTTTCGCTCTTGAGCCGCGTGAGGTGGTAGGCCATCCCTTCGCTCATCTGGGTTTCGATGGGAATCTCGGCCACTGTTCCGCCAGGGGAAAAGGAGCTGTTGTCGCAGTAGATGCAGCCGCCTACGCCGCGGGCGCCGTCCCTGTTCGGGCAGGTAAAGCCTCCGTCGACGTTGATCTTGCTGACCCTGCAGCCGAAGCGACGGCGCAGGTATGAACCGTATGAGTTTATGCGGAGATCGGGGTGGATCTGGTCGTTGGACATATTACACTTCGTGCTGTTCCATCGGCGGCAGAAGAGAGATAAGGGTCTTTGCCGCCGTCCGCGGCTCATCAGCTGAGAGAATCGCGGAGACGAGAGCTATGCCGTGGGCGCCGGCTGCAATCACCTCCGGTACGTTATAGGGTTTAATGCCGCCGAGTGCAAAAATCGGTATAGTGAGGAGGTGGGTGATCTCTGCCAGTTTGACTATGCCCACCGGTTCGCCGTAGGGGGCCTTGGACTGGGTGAAGTATATCGGGCCGAAGGTGATGAAGTCTGCTCCCTGTTCCTGGGCGATTATGGCCTGAACCTGGTTATGGCAGGAGACGCCGATCAGCTTTTTCTCCCCGAGGATTTTTCTCGCCCGGTAAATGGGGATGCTGTTGTATCCCAGATGAACGCCGTCGGCATCCACGGCCAGGGCGATGTCTACCCGATCGTTGATGAACAGTTTGGCGTTGTGGCGGGCTGTGAGTTTTCGCAGTTCGTAGGCTGTTTCGTACAGTTCCCGGCTGGGGAGATCCTTTTCCCGTAACTGGACGGCGCGGACCCCTCCCCTCAGGGCTTCTTCGACGACAAATTCAAGACTCCGACCTTCGGTCTGCTTCCGGTCAGTGATGAGATAGAGGTTGAAATCTATCCATGGAGAATCTGTCGCAGTTTTCACTCTATTGTTCCTTCGACAGGGCTTGATGCGGTGGCATAGAGCTTCTTCGGGATACGCCCGGCCCGGTAGGCGAGCCGTCCTGCCCGCACCGCCAGGTTCATGGCTTCTGCCATGGCGATGGGGTCCTTTGCACCGGCAATGCCGGTATTCATCAACACGCCATGGCAGCCGAGCTCCATGGCAATGGCCGCATCGGAGGCTGTGCCGACCCCGGCGTCGACGATTACCGGCACCTTGACCGTATCGAGGATGATGCGGATGTTGTATGGATTCCTGATGCCGAGACCGCTGCCGATCGGAGCGCCGAGCGGCATGACTGCGGCACAGCCGATGTCTTCGAGTTTCTTGCAGACGATGGGGTCGTCCGTTGTGTAGGGAAGGACGGTAAAACCCTCCTTGATAAGGACTTTGGCCGCTTTCAGCAGTTCCTCGTTGTCGGGAAACAGGGTCTTTTCGTCACCCAGCACCTCCAGTTTGACAAAGTCGGACAATCCCGCTTCCCGAGCCAGACGGCAGGTGCGGATGGCGTCATCGGCGGTATAGCAGCCGGCGGTATTTGGCAGGAGGGTGTATTTTTTCGTGTCGATGTGATCGAGTAAAGATTCCTTGTTTCTGTCGGAGATGTTTACCCGCCGCACGGCAACGGTGATTATTTCTGCGCCGGATACTTCAATGGCCTTGACCATCTGCTGAAAGTCGGCATATTTGCCGGTTCCGACCATCAGGCGGGAGTTGAACTCGCGGCCAGCAATGATGAGTTTGTCTGTATCGATAGTCATGTTGATCTCCTTTTATAAGGTTCATCCGGGAATTCATAGGGAGGGCCGACTGCCGCGACTTCGTCCGTTCGTTCGGTCGCCGCAGCTGCGGACCTTGCACCGGTTCTCACTGTAATTGCCTGAATATCCATTTGCCGACGAAGGTGCTTCTTTCGATCTCGGGCGGGTGTCCGCTTGCCGCTCCGGCTCTGTCACTCACTCCCGAAGCCACGGCAGCCGTCCCCGGAAATGTCGGAAGAACCTTTATAAGCCGCCGCCGACGAAGTGGACGATTTCAATCCGGTCTCCGTCATTGATGATGGTTGTTTCATAATCAACTTTCGGCAGGATATCCAGGTTGAGCTCCACCGCGACCCGCCGGGGATCGATATCGAGCGTCTGAAGATAGGAAAGGACGGACATTTTTTCTATGGTTGTCGAGTCGCCATTTACGGTTATTTCCATTGCTGCTCCATTGCTGTGAAGGTGATTCAGACGTTGAATACAAAAAAAGCCGCTGAAGCGGCTCATGGTCCGGTGGACCTAAATAGTGCGCTTCCCTCCGCCGGGATCAGCCGGATCAGGTTCAAAGGGTTTCCGATTAAGACGGATCTCAGTTCTTGCGAACTCCCCCAGCGATGTATGCGATTGTCTGTTCAATGGTTATGCGCCCACGAATATCAGGTAAACTAGCAATATTGACCGTCTTCTGTCAACTCTTTTCTTGGTCCATATAGTGTCGTTTTATCGGGGTTTTAGCGCACAATGTCATTCCCCGGCGCTCTCGCCGCTACCTTTGCTCCTGCCATGCTCAGCCAGGCTTTCCTGCTCTTTTTTGATCTCTTCCGCACAGAACGTCCAGACGTGGTAGCTTTCCAGTCCGAGAATTGTTGTGCCGGCGGCGAAGACGGCCCAGAAGTTTTCATACAGTGCGCCGCTAAAATGATAAAAGGCGAAAAACGCGGCGAGATAGCCCACATGGGAAAATCCGCTGTAGCTGCCTGAACCGCTCATCATCCGCGAGAGGATGAGGATGATGGCAGAGAAGCTGTAAAGCATGAGCGCAGCGCTTATCATGTTTGCCGAGGGTGGTGTGCCGAGGATGGCTCGAATCTGAGGCGTGAATGTGGGGAGGAAAGCGAAATTCTGCACCGCACCGATGCTGACGGCAATGAAGAGGGCCATTGCAAAAAGCCCGCGGTTTGCCTTCGCCTTCAGGCGCCGGATTTTTTCCATGCTCTCCCGCGCGCACTTTTGTACCGGCAGGCTAGCCGCATCTTCCGGCTGAGAGGAGTGGGTGGTTTGCTTCTTCATGGCGAGCGTTATCTCCGGATGGCCGTAACAGCTCACCTAGGAGCCAGTCGGACTTAGGGAATCGTAACGAGAGAATGGCAAATCGAGGACAGATTATCGGAAATTTGAGAGCGAATAGTGGACCTATTTGTCGAAAATTTCCGGGAATATGGACCGATTTTCCGTTCTCGCAGTAGATTCATTCCTAAGTCCGACAGGCTCCTAGAGACGATTTTTCTGCTACACTTTCATGGAAGGTAGACTCAGCAACAGGGGGGAAACATGGGTAATGTGCGTGAAACTGCGACGCTGGCAGCAGGCTGTTTCTGGTGCGTGGAGGCGCTCTTCAAGAGGCTTGAGGGGGTGGAGCGGGTGGTCTCCGGTTATGCCGGAGGGGAGGTGGCCAACCCCACATATGAGGAGGTATGCAGCGGCACGACCGGCCATGCGGAGGCGGTGCAGATTACCTTCGACCCGGGAGTTATCTCCTTCGAGGAACTCCTTCGGGTGTTCTGGCGAAGCCACGACCCGACCACCAGGGACCGCCAGGGGGCGGACGTGGGGAGTCAGTACCGCTCGGCCATCTTCTGCCACGACGAGCGCCAGCGGCAGCTGGCGGAGCGCTCCAGGGCCGAGGCCGAAACGCTCTGGACGGAGCCGATCGTCACAGAGATCGTTCCGTTCAGGAACTTTTACCCGGCCGAAGGGTACCACCAGGATTACTACCGGCTGAACCGCAACCAGCCCTATTGCCGGCTGGTGATCGACCCCAAGATCCAAAAGCTGCAAAAGGATTTCTCCGTTAGGTTGAAGGAGACGCCGGGGGACTAAAAAACCCGTCTCAGGCAGAGGGGAAAAACGGAGCGGTTGTGGGGAAGGGGCTTCTTTCCGGTAAGCAAAGTTGTCGGGAAAAAGATCTCGATATTTCATGTAAATACTGCCATATTTTGTGTTGACGTTCAGCACAAAAAATGTAACATGATTTGTGTAATCCATTCATGGAGGTCCATTATGTCACGCGCAACCGTTACCCTTCCACAGGACCTGCTGACCGAACTGATGTCTCTGGTGGGTGCCAGAAGCAAGACCGAGGCGGTCATCACCGCCGTCAAGGACGAGATCCGCCTGCGCAAGGTGGCACGCATCAAGGCCATGGCCGGACAGATGGAGTTCACTGCCGAAGCGGACGATCTGCGTCACGGAGACCGCCGCCTTGGCTAGGGTTCTGGTGGATACCTCGGTCTGGATCGAGTTCTTCCGCAAGCATGAGCCGTATCACGGCATCGTGACGCGGCTTATCGACGACGAGCAAGTCTGCTGCACCGGCATCATTCTTGCGGAACTTATGCAGGGGGCGAAATCGGACAAGGAGCTTGCCGTGCTCGGCGACTTTCTCCAGGTCTTCGAGTTCATTCCCGAGACCGCAGAATTGTGGGCCGAAGCCGGCCGACTCTCTTACAATCTCCGTCGCAAGGGGCTGACTACCGGCCTTGCCGATTGTTTCATCGCCGTGGCGGCCTCTCGTGCCCGCGTTCCCCTGGCAACACTCGATGGTCATTTCGAAGTGCTCAAGAAACCTGCAAAGATTACCCTTTATCCGCTCCAGTAAATCACAGGAACCCCGCCAGAGACGCTGTTTATTTATCAACTACCGCAGCACTTCTTGTGCTTCTTCCCGCTTCCGCACGGACAGGGATCGTTCCTCCCTACCTTCTCCACAGGAAACATTGGTGAGAAAAGGAGGGAGAAAATTCTGGTATACTTTTCGTGATTCAGGAGCCTGTCGGTTCATTCCTAAGTCCGACAGGCTCCTGGCTGCGGGAAAGGGGGCTGGCGACATGTCGGACGAATGGGGCAAATGCATGGCCCGGAACTTCGGAATGCTTCTGGTGTTCCTCGCCGTTGCCCTTGCAGGCACGGCTTTCCTGCCGTCATCAAGCCATGGAGCGCCCTCCAAGCAAGTCCTGGTCATACATTCCTATCACATGGGGTTCAAATGGACGGATGAGATGACGCAGGGCATCACGGCAGCTCTGCGGCATGAGGGGCAGGCCGTCCAGGTCCGCTATGAATACATGGATACCAAGCATGTCTCCGATCCCGCCTATTTCAAGCTCCTCTATGAGACCTACAGATACAAATACCGCACCTCGAGATTCGATGTAATCATATCAACCGACAACGATGCTTTCGATTTTCTCAGACAGTACCGTGACCTCCTTTTCCCCGCCACGCCGGTGATCTTCTGCGGTGTGAACAATTTTGAACCATCCCAGTTGGAGGGCAGGCAGCTCTTCACCGGCGTCAATGAAGCAGCCGATATCAAGGCCACCCTCGACCTCGCCCTGCGGCTCCATCCCGCTACCCGCCGGATTGTTGTGATCAACGACAAAACGACCACCGGTCGCATCGTGCACAGAGAGGTGGAAAGCCTGATACATTTTTATAAAGGGAGGGTAAGATTCCGGTTTCTGGAAGATCTGGAGATGCCGAAAATCCTGGAGGCTGTGCAGAAGCTGGAGCCGGACAGCCTCGTGTTCTATGGCCTGTTCTTCAGGGACAAGGCGGGCAGGTATTATGAATATGATGAAGGGATCTCCCTGATCGCGAAGAGTTGTTCGGTTCCCGTCTATGGGGTCTGGGATTTTTATCTCGGCTACGGGTTGATGGGGGGGATGCTGACGAGCGGCTATTCCCAGGGGGAGACGGCCGGCCGGATGGCAGTCCGCATCCTGCGTGGGGAAAAGGTCGAGGATATTCCGGTGGTCATGAAGAGCCCCAACCGCTACATGTTCGATTACCGGCAGTTGCAGCGTTTTCACATCGATACCTCCGCCTTGCCCGCAGGGAGCATCGTCATCAACCGGCCGACCTCCCTGTATTCCGTGCCACGCCAGGTTTTCTGGGGGGCGGTTGCCGCCCTGACCGGCTCTGCCCTGATTATTTCGTTCCTGCTTTACAACACTGCGATCCGGCGGCGGGCGGAGCGCGAACTGCAAAAAGCCGCTCTGAAGTACCGGATCGTTGCAGACAATACCTACAACTGGGAATTCTGGCTGGATCCGGAAGGGCGTTTCCTGTACACATCACCTTCCTGCCAATGGATCACCGGTTATGATGCCGAAGAGTTCAATGCCAACCCCAGCCTGATGGTGGATTTGATTCATCCGGATGACCTCAATATCTGGTCCGCCCACCGGCACAATGTCACCGATGCAAAGGCCTCCGGACAAATCGAATTTCGTATCGTCCGGCCGGATGGGGAGATCAGCTGGATACACTACGTCTGCTTGCCGGTTTTCGATGACAACGGGAAATTTATCGGCACACGCGGGAGCTTCTCGGACATTACAAAACGCAAGCAGGCCGAGGAGAAAAACCTGCGACTGGCTGCCATTGTGGAATCTTCAGATGACGCCATTGTCGGCAAGACGATGGATGGCATCATCACCACCTGGAACAGAGGCGCTGAAAAAATATTAAACTATACGGAGGATGAGGTGCTCGGCAAGTCGATATCGATACTGATCCCGGATGAGTATGCCGACGAAGTGTTCAGGATGCATGAACGGATCAGGCGGGGAGAACATGTCGAACATTTCGAAACCGTGCGCAGGAAAAAAAACGGGGAACTGATTTTTATGTCGCTCACCTATTCTCCGGTCAAGGATGAACAAGGCAGGGTCGTTGCTTTATCGACCATAGGGCGCGACATCACTGAACGGAAAAAAGCGGAGCGCCTCCTCCTGGAGAATGCCCGGATCAATCGGGAATTGGAGATCGCCAAGGAGATTCAGCAGTCCTTCCTGTCGGTTTGCCCCACGCAACTGCCCGGGCTGCTCATGGCTTGCTGTTGCAAGCCGGCCACCCATGTGGGCGGCGATTATTACGACTTCTTTACCCCGGAGGCGGGGCTGGTAGATCTGGTCATTGCCGACATCGCCGGTCACAGTGTTGGTGCGGCCCTGTTGATGACAGAAACACGCAGCGTACTTCACGCCAAGGTAGCCTCCGGCCATTCGCCGGGAAAGCTTCTCGCAGCGGTGAACGACCTGCTTCATGACGATCTGTGCCGGACGGAGCTGCAGATCAGCATGTTCTATGTGCGGTTGGACATGGGAAACCGCATGCTGGTCTACGCCAATGCGGGCCACACTCGTCCGTTTTTGTATCGTTCCGGGGATGGCACATTGGATGAGCTCGATGCCGACGGCCTGCTGATGGGGATAACGACAGGCGTCCTCTTCGAGGAGAAGGTCATAGGCGTGGATACCGGCGACATCCTGCTCATGTACACCGACGGCGTTACGGAGGCGGAAAATGCCCATGGAGAATTGTTTGGCGCCGAACGGCTCGGTCGGATCGTTGCCGCCCAGTACCAGCGCCACCCGCAGGAGATCATAGACGCGATCCTCGACGGACTGGCAGCCTTCAGCGGCGCCAGGCCTCGCGACGACGATGTGGCCATGGTTGCCGTTAAAATCACTTAGGGGAAGGAAGAGTCTCCGGCCTTTGTGCCAGGCTTTGCATCAGGTGAGGCAAGAAAATGTGTCGATGTGCAGCTAATGGTATGATCTTCGTGCTGCGCTGATTTCGTTGAAGGAAAGATCGGAGGGCCTTCCATCGAGAAGGCCCTCCTTGTGAGGCAGGTCAGGGTTGCGGTACGAGGGGGATGGTGCCGAGCCCGGACTCGAAGCCGGCAGTGACGTTGGTCACCGGCGAGGAGTAGGGGGCGAATCCGTTTGCCCGGACATGCACCCGGTAGCTGCCGCCCGGCACGAAGGCGGAGAAGGGGCCTTCCCATCGGCCGCTCGTGTAGCTGCTGAAGACGGTGCCGCTGGCAATCGGCATGCTGCTCGTCGGCGGCATCACTGACACGGTGGCGCTCGACCAGTCCTTGAAGGTGGCGGCAATCGTGCCGGTGAGCGACCCGAAGCTGCCGAGCACCGTCGAGGGCTGGATGATGCGGATGCCGGTCGGCTTCAGGTTGTAGTCGCCGTTGCCCCGGACAACGATGGCCGTGTTCGGGTCAAAGTCGAGCATGATGGCGTTGATCACCCCGGCCTGGACCGTGAACCGGCCGAGGACCTTGAGTCCCGACTGCTGGCCGCTCGGGGTCTTTATGGGGATCTTCGTCAGCGGGTCGCTCTTGAGCGTCAGGTAGTTGTTGGGAGTGGCCCCCTGACCGTTCGGGTTCGGCTCGAGGATGAGACGGACCTGGTTGTAGCTCCCGGCCGGAAGGACGATGCTGCCGAGGATCTGCTGCTGGAACTTGAGGGAGAGGATGTCGACCGGTTGGGGGGTGGCGTAGGTCACGACCACCGGAAGCCCGGGGTCGTTGTCCGCCGCATTCTCCATCCCTGCCGGCACGACCCGCACTTCGCGAATCGTCACGACCACCTGTTGGTAGGCGTCGCTCGGCTTGTCCGTGAGACCGACCTTGAGCGTGCCGACCGGGGCCGTCCCTGTTCCGCCGCCACCGCACCCCGGCAGTTGGGCCACGCCGAGGGCGCCCAGCAGCACGAGGGCTGCCAGGGTGATTACATTCTGCATCTTTCTTTTCATGTCTACTACCTCCTGGTGAAAGTTCCCCACCTCTGCCCGGTCATTGCGGACACAAAAAAACCGGGGCAGAAATACGATTGATATTTCGGCAACCCGGCTGTCTCGGTGAGACCCAGTAGGCTTTCCGCCCCATCCTCGCGGATGGTTGAGTATTATCGGCTATCACCTGGGGTATATAATGGGGCTATATTGCCCGAATCGGGGGAAATGTCAAGCTTTCGATTGGAAAGGTTACTCATTTCTTATTTGATAAAACTCAGGTTGTATTTCGTTCCGCTTCGTTTCAGTTCTTCGGCGAGCTGTTCCGGCATATTCGACTTGAGGTCTGCAATTTCCTCGGAGAAATTGTCCCTGGCCTCTTCGACCTTTGACTCGAAACTTGCCAAGCGGCCTGAAGGCGCGTTTGCCAAGTCGTTTAGCTTCAGGTAGTTGCCGTACATGCTTTGTAATTTCGTCGACAATTGCGCATATTTTTCCGGTGGGTTCTCCAATTTACGCATGACCTGGTCGACCTCACCCTTTACTATGGCCATATCTTCCTTCTCTTCTCTGCTTATCTCCTGATCGTCGGGGGGATCGGCCCCCTTGTCCTTCTTCCATTCGGCGATGGCGTCGCCATACGTCCTGCTGCACAGCTCCACGCCCGACTTGATGCCGTAAATAGCCAGCAAGCAGTTTGTCAGGTACTGTCGCTCCGTGTTCTTGCGGTTGTGCGATGCTCCGCTCAAGAGTGCGACGATGGACAACAACACGAGGCAGGCCGTGATGATTCTGAAGCGGACCGGCTTGTTTCTCAACACGGCGAAGTTGGCGCTCCCCGTTTTTGCCTGTGACGGGCCATGTCCGGCTTGCTCCCACTTGGCAGGAGAATAGCCGTAAAAAAGGCGGCCGCAATAAGTGCATCCGGGAGAGTCCGCCTGCTTTTTGGCGCACCAGGAACAGATGATTGCCGAGTCTTGCGGCAGCCTGATTTTCCAGTTTACCAGATATCTCGTGGCACAATTTCGGCAGGTTATCGTGACTGGCCGCATGAGGCAGTGCAATGTGCGGACTCTGTCGCTGTATCCGCATTTCGGGCAGACGAGTTTCAATGTTCCATCCTTCCGTTTCAGGCCGCAATCTTCAAATAATGAGTTGGTATTGGACCGCAGCATTCTCCAGCGTCACGCGGTCGTTGATTTTAAGGACCGTCTGCACCACAGCCGGGTCGAACTGGCTGCCCGAATTTTCCTCCAGGTACGAAATGACGCGGCTGTACTCCCATCCCGGACGATATGGGCGGTCAGTGATCAGGGCATCGTAGACATCTGCCACTGCCAGGATGCGCGCGCCGAGAGATATGGCGTCTCCGGCCAGCCCGTGGGGATACCCTTGCCCGTTGAACCATTCATGGTGCTGGAGGACGATGGGAATGAGATTATGATATGCCTGGATGGGTCCCATGATCTCTGCGCCGATTCCGGGGTGCTTTTTGATGATGGCGTATTCTTCGTCCGTCAGCTTGCCCGGTTTGTCGAGTATGGTTTCGGGAACGCCGATCTTGCCGATGTCGTGGAACAGTCCCCCTTTCTGGAGAGTTTCCAGTTCGGTCTCGGAGAGCCTCATTTCCCGGCCGATGTTCAGCGCCACGGTGGTGACCCTCCAGGAATGACCGGCAGTCCATGGCGATTTTGCGTCGACGGCATTTGCCAGCGCCCTGATGGTCCCCAGGTTGAGGAGATTCAGTTCCTCGATGAGACGGACATTCTCCAGTGCAACCGCGATCTGGTCCGCAATCTGCCGCCCCCGCAGCAGGTCCTCACGAATATGCTCAGGGGTGTGCCGGTAGCCCAGCGTGATGACACCGGACAGAATGTTCTTGAGAAATATCGGCACGAGGTAGCAGTCACGGGCGCCCTCAGCAGCCATCGGCGCAATGAGCGTGCTGAACGACCGGTCCCCCGCTGCAACGTGGAAACCCTCCTTGGTCCCCTGGAGCATGGCCAGTTCTTCGGCGGAAAAAGCCGAGATACCTTGTTTCGAACCGGCAACGGCAAGGCTGTAGGAACTCTGGGCCATGTCGACGACCGTCGGATTTGTCAGGGAGACGCACACCCATTCGCAGGAAATGACGGTGTGCAGGTTTGCCATGACCGTATCGACGATCTTTTCTTCATTTTGTCCGGCCAGGATCATCCTGACGATCCGTCCCATTTCGGACAGGGTCCGAAAATGCTTCTTCAGGTGGGCCGACATGTCGTTGAACGATTCGGCCAGTCTTTCAAATTCATCGCCGCTGGTAACGGTTACTCTATGGTCGAAGTCGCCCTGGCTGATCTTTTGGGCACCATCCCGGAGGACCGTGAGAGGGACCATGTTTCTGCGGATTTGAATGCTGCTGATAAAGATTACGACCAACAGGGTCAGGAAAACGACGAGGTAAAACGTTCGGGCAAACTTACCTGCTGATTTGAAGGCGTCGTGCGTCGATTGGCTGGCGACAACTGTCAACGGTTCGGCACAGTAAGAGTATTTGAGAAAAAGCGACCAGTAACTGACGAGATAGTTCTCATCCCCCTGGCGGCACTGGAAGTGACCGATGGAAGATTGCCTGAGTTTTGCCGTTACCTGTGTGAGGAAACCCGGCTGCGGCGACAGGGAGCTGTAAAGCAATTTGCCGCCTGAACCGAGAATGCAGACATTCGTTCCAAGGGGAAGCGTATAGCCGACCATTTCCCAGAGGTAATCGGCATTGATTTCGCCGACCAGCAGGCTTTGTCCCGGATGGTCCCTGTTTAACGCGGTAGCCATGAACATACGCCCCGCTCTGTCCCGGCCATCCTGCAAAAACAACAGCATCTTTCCTTCAGCCATGTGTTTGCGTTCTGCGTCAGTCAGCGTGGGGTAGGGGCAGGGTGAGCCAAAAATGTTTCTGGCGCCCCCCTCTCCTTCAAAGATGGTAAGGGAGAGGAACCTTTTACCCGGGTCTCCGGTTCCTGTGTCGCGCCGATATCCATGGACGCGGGGGGAGATTTCTTTTCCGGGGCGGGCCAATGATTCCATCTCGTCCTGCAACATGTACAAGATCTCATTTATCGTCATGCCGATATTTTTGCTTGTATGCTTCAGCAGATTAAGGCTTTCAGTCCGGGAGTTGTCCGTCACCTGCCACAGCGAGATGGCCGCCAGGGCGCAGACGGGGAGGAGGGCGCAGGCGACGAAAAGGCTGAACATGCGCCGGGCCACCCTGTTGCGGACAAATGAGAAGTTTCGTTTCATATCGGTTCCATGTTAAAAGTCCGATACCAGGCCGATAAAGCCGCCATTGTTGGTGCGAAGAATATCGTCCTGACTATCTTTTGCTGTGAGCGCCGGCTTGCTTTTCCCATCCGCACCCATGCTGTACAGATCGAAATCGGAGTTCAGGGGGTTGAGGAACCGGACTTTCCGTAAACTCCCCTTCCCCTTTATGTCGCCGTCGGCAATGTTCAGGTACTGGTACGCATGCCCCCAAGGGTCGAGAAGATTGCCGTAACCGATGTCGCCGAGCGTATCCGGTTGGCGGTTGTTGTTCACCGTGTATGCGACGATGGCGGTTTCCAGCATTTTTATCTCCGCTATGGCGCGGACTATGCGCGCCTTGTTGAGATAATCGGAATAGGCGGGGATGGCTATCGCGCTCAGTATGCCGATGATGGCCACAGCTGTGATCAGTTCGACAAGGGTGAACCCACGCAGGCCTGCCGGCGCCGGATTCCTGCTGCGGTATGCGTATATCTGCTGCACAAAAGCCCCACTGAATAAGCACGCTCTTCCAGAAACAGGATAGACATGGAGAAGGACGGGGAACGTGACCTGAAACGTTGCGTGCATTCCGGCAAAAGCCCGGTTCTAATGCTTCGTTTCGGCGGGTTGCGGCAAAATCTTTAATGTGAAAGCGGAAGGGGGATGTGGTAGGTGGGAGGGCCGTCGTTCTGCTGAAAATAAGGGGTCACTTTACGTTGGTTTCGATAGGCTGTATCCGTTTTCCGTCCTAGCTGTCGGCGCCGGAATGTCACCTTTTGTGTGTTCTCTTCGTGTGCGATCACCATTCCTGACGCACCTCTTCCATGAGCCGCATGCGCAGATCAAAGAGACCATTGCTGATGGAAACCTTGTAGGTATGCGGATTGATGAAGCGCAGGCATCCCTGGGGGAGCCGGGTAAGTTGCCCGGCGCAAAGGTCGGCCATCTGGTCGAGGGTCGGCTCCAGGTCGGCCGTTCGCTTTCCCCCATCCATGACCACGTCGCGCAGTTCCGTAAACCGGGCATCCGCCGGTATGGTGGTGTACTGGAGGGGATTGACGGGATTGTACACCGTTTCACCCGGCATCACCGTCTCGTCCGCCAGGATGATGATGTCCATCAGGAATGAACCGTCCGGGGTCACAGCCCGTAAGAGCCTCTTGCGGTCGGGCAGGGTGGCTTTGGCGATGTCGCTCGTCACCTTGAGCTTCGGCCGGTCGCCGATCTTCACCAGTTTGTAGACCCCGCCCAGGGCCCCGCCACCTTCTCCCATGCAGGTTGCCAGCTTGGTTCCCACCCCGTAGATATCCACTTTCCCCCCTCCGGAGAGGATCGATTCGATGACGTATTCGTCGATTTCGTTGGAGGCGAGGATCTTTGCCTCGGGGAACCCCGCTTCGTCCAGCATCCGTCTGGCTTCCCTGGAGAGGTAGGCCAGGTCGCCCGAATCGAGGCGCACGCCGGCCAGCTCATGCCCCCGTGCGCGCATCTCGCGGGCGACGGTGATGGCATTGGGTATGCCGCTCTTCAGGGTGTCGTAGGTGTCGACGAGGAGGATGCAGGTGTCGGGGAAGACCTCGGCGTATCTGCGGAAAGAGGTCAGTTCGTCGTCGAAGGCCATGATCCAGCTGTGGGCATGGGTCCCCTTGACCGGGATGCCGAATGTCTTGCCGGCCATGACGTTGCTCGTGCTGCGGGCCCCGCCGATGTAGGCGGCCCTGGCAACGCTGATTCCGCCGTCGGGGCCGTGGGCGCGGCGCAGGCCGAACTCGATTACCTTGGCGTTCCCCGCCGTATGGGTGACGCGCGCCGCCTTGGTGGCGACCAGTGTCTGGAAGTTGACGATGTTCAGGAGCGCCGTCTCCACGAACTGGGACTCGGCCAGGTTCCCTTCGATGGTGAGGAGCGGTTCGTTGGCAAAGACTATGGTCCCCTCCGGCGGTGCGGTCACCCGCCCCCTGAAGCGAAAACCGCGCAGGAACTCTATGAAGTTCGGCCGGAAGATGCCGAGGCTTCGCAGGTATGCCAGCTCGTCATCGGTGAAGGCCAGATTTTCCAGGTAGGAGAGGGCAGTGTCGAGCCCGGCGAAGACCGCGTAGCCCCCTTTGAACGGGTTGTGGCGGTAGTAGAGGTCGAACACGGCCGGGGTTTCGTGCATCCCTTCTTCCAGGTAGCCGGCAAGCATGGTCAGTTCGTAAAGATCGGTGATGAGCGGTGAATAACGCATGGCTGTCTCCATGGTCAAACTATATCACAATGCGGATGCCGCGCCATATTGTGACGGGGTCTAACGGGTGATTGCCTCCAGCAGCTTTGCTGCCAGCTCTCCATCGAGGGGCTTGAGCATTTCATACTCTTTCCACGCCGAATCCTTGTCCCCCATGGCGTAATAGGCCATCCCCCTGTTGAAACGGGCGTTCGTGTCATCCGGCTTGAGTCGGAGCACCTGGCCGTAGGCCTCTATCGCCTCCCGGAAACGGCCGAGCCGGTAACAAATGGCTCCCAGGTTGCCGTATGCCGGCAGAAATTCGGGATTGAGGCGCACCGTCTGCTTGAGGGACGTGGCTGCCTCCTCATAGTTGCCGAGAAAGGCGCTCGCCGTGCCGAGATTGAACCAGGCAGCCGCATCACCCGGAGTAATGGCGATTACTTTTCGGAACGCCTCGGCAGCTTCCCGGTAATCGCCGGCCCGGTTCAGTTCGAGCCCTTTTTGAAACCATTCTGCGGCGCCGGTAAAGTCCACAACTCCCTTTTCCCGGGGTGCGGATTTGGGTTCGACTGCCCCCTGGACTGCAATTGCCGTAAACAGCGGCACAATAAGCGTGACGAGAAACAGGCGCACGTTCATCAGGTTTCCTTTAAATACAAAAACGGCAGTTGGACACGGATTAACACGGATCAGGACGGATTGACACGGATAAATCAAGGACATATTCCCTAACCCGGTCTTGGTTCTCGGTCTTTTAAATCCGTGAAAATCCGTACAAATCAGATTTGATCCGTGTTCAAATGCTTTTTCAATATTAAATCCGTTTTCGAGGATTATAGCAGAAAAGACGGGACGCGCCGCCCTTCGGCATGAGATCGGCGAGTTTTCTTCTGGAAACGGATGCCTGATTCTGTTATGAATCAGGCGTGTGCAAAGGAATTGCTGCGTAAAGGAGGCGTTGGGGTGGATAAGGTTTTAATCATCGGTTGCGGAGATATGGGGAAGCGGGTGGCAGGACTGGTCATGGCGGAAGGCACCGACGTAAGTGCCCTGGTCAGGTCTGCGGAGAAGGGGCAAAAGCTTGCGGAGCTGGGAATTCGGCCGGTCGCCGGTGACCTGGACGAGCTGTCTTCACTGGCTACCCTGCCGACAAGGGACGCCCTGGTCTTTTATTTCGCCCCGCCTCCCGGAGGCGGGAACATGGACCCGCGGATGCGCTCTTTCTGCGCCTCCATCAAGGCGGGCAACGAGCCGCGTCGCGTTGTCTACATGAGCACCAGCGGGGTTTACGGCGACTGCGGAGATGCACTCGTTACCGAAGAGACGCCGCCAAACCCGCAGACCGCCCGGGCCAAGCGCCGCTATGATGCTGAAACGGTGCTCAGCGAGTGGGGGCGGGAGAGGGGGGTAGAGGTGGTCATTCTCCGCGTGACGGGCATTTATGGCCCCGGCCGCCTTCCCATCACCCAGCTTGCCAACGGCCATCCACTGCTCGATGAACGGCTATCTCCCCCGACCAACCGCATCCACGCGGAGGACCTGGCCCGGGTATGCGTTGCTGCCGCGGAAAAGGGGGAGGATGGCGACATCTTCAACGTCAGTGACGGCCGGGTCGGAACCATGACCCAGTATTTCAATGCCGTTGCCGATATTCTCGGTTATCCCAGGCCGCGCCAGATTTCCCTGGAAGAGGCCCATCGGGTGATGACTCCGCTGATGCTCTCCTATATCTCCGAGACCCGGCGCATGGGCAATGGCAAGATGCTGAAGAAGCTCGGCATAAAACTCCTCTATCCAACCCTTGAGGAGGGGTTGAAGGCATGTGTGCGGCGGGATTGAGCCGAGACGGGATTATCAGGGCCGAACCTTGACATTCTTATTGACCCTGGAAATATTTTCTTTTTTCCTGAGATAGATTGTTGTGGACGGATTGATTTTGAACCCTTGTAGCAGGAATGACGCGTTTGATTTTATCCACCCTTTTGCTTCGAATTGATTGTCTGAGTGCTGCTGACCTTCATTGATAATCGCATGTTTTAACCCGTTTTTGTTGTCGGACTTCACGGCGTACATCAGGTCATCGGCTTTTTTCAGCATTTCATCGACCGATTCCGGTGGAACGTTGTAGGTTACCATGCCGATGCTGAAGGTCACGGGCCATCCTCTGCTCTCCATGGCCGCCGCAAGTTTTCCCTGCAGCTTGGTTATGGCAGACAGCGCGTGTTCGGCGCCGGTTTCCGGCAGGATAATGACGAATTCGTCACCGCCGATCCGTGCGACGATATCCGCATAACGAACGTTATCCTGTATGGTGTCGGCGACGATGCACAGGAGGTCGTCCCCCACATGGTGCCCCTTTTTGTCATTAACGGTCTTGAAATTATCAAGGTCAATGTAGGCAACGGTGAACGATCGGTTATAGCGGCTCGACCGGTAAATTTCCTGTTCTGCAAGTTCATAGAGATAGCGGCGGTTCAGCGCCCGCGTGAGAGGGTCGATTCGCGCCAGCTTCTTTTCCTGGTCATGCTTTTCCCGTAACGTTGAAAACATGAGGCCGAGCATGAACAGATAGCTTGTTTCGATGATGAAATCCCATGAATGTAAAAATTGTGGGGATGAAGCGGGGTGTTCCAGCAGCTTGTCGATAAAGCTGGCGATGCTGCAGGACATGCAGATGAACAGCCCCGACCGTTTACCCACGAACCATGCCACGAGAAAGACCGGAATCAGATAGAAGAGTATGAAGGAGAGTTCACCGGTGAGGTAATCGATGAACGCCAGGAGAAACACCAGTGCATAGCCGGCCATCAGCAGGTAAGTTTTCGTCTTCCCTTCCAGATATGCAAAAAGCTTGTTATGGATAGTGGTGTACATGGCGATCTTCTTTTCTCTGTACCAAGCTTGGCTTCTTAATGAGAACTACAGCAAGAACCCTGCCAGCATGATCGGTGCTACAGCCATCAGTCGTCAAGAGCGCAAAATATGTGTAAAATCATTGATATGGCAGGCATCGACCGGCTGACCTTCGCTGTGTAATACTCTTATGGGTCAAGTTCTTGAGAAATCTCCTGCGGAATAACGGACAGCATGATAAGGCGGGTGTCGGCCGATGGAGGCGAAATGGAAAACCGGATGCGAACGGGGCTGCCGGATACGGTCATCCTTGTCCACGGCCTCTGGATGACAGGGGTGGAACTTTCCCTTTTGGGGTGGCGGTTGAAACGCTGCGGTTTCGAGGTGCGTTACTTCCGTTACCGCTCCTGGCGCGGAACTCTGGATGAAGCGGCACTCTGTCTCGGCAAACTGGTCGGCAAAACCGCCGGCGAAAGGGTGCATCTTGTGGGGCACAGCCTTGGCGGGATCGTCATTGCCAGAATGTTCGAGCTGTCTCCGCCGGCAAGGGCGGGGAACGTCGCTTTCCTCGCTTCACCCATGGGTGGGAGTGCTTTCGTAACGGCGCTTTTCCGCTGTCGAATCGGCCGTTTCATCCTTGGCCGGGTCATCGGCGAGGCGCTGATGGAGAACAGGCCGTTCTGGTCCCAGGGGAGGGACCTCCTTGTCATTGCCGGCACCTTGCCGCTCGGGTTCGGAGTGTTTTTCGGGGTGCCCTCTCCCCATGACGGGACAATAGCCGAGGCGGAAACCAGGGTGGCGAATGCCAAATCAATGCGGGTGAGGAACTCTCACATGGGGATGGTTATTTCACCGGGAGTTGCTGAAATACTATGCAAGTTTTTCAGAGGTGATGATTGAGGTGTCACAGAGAAAATCTGCTAAAAAGAAATCTGGACGGGGATGCGACCGGTAAGCCTGTCTGCAGGCCGAAAGGCTCCGCAACCATCCGGTTCGTTTGCGGAGCCTTTCGGCCATATTGACTTATGTATGCCGCTTATATCCAGGCGTCGCCGCCATCATACTGGAGGGCGTCTCCCTTGGTTTTTCGGCTCATCTTGAACTTTGCTTCCTTGGCGCAACATTTGAGTTTATCCAAAGCTTCCTCTTTGGCCTCACCAAGTTTTTCCCTTACCTCTTTCCCCGTTTTGGGGGTCAAGAGAAGCGTCACGCCGGCTGCGAGCACTGCGCCGGTTAAAAATGCCATCATTGCTGCGCTCTCGTTATTCCTGTTGTTTGCCATGACTCCAGCTCCTTTCTGTCGCATCATGAGAAATTGTCCTGTATATTTTTAGCACATAATTTGTCCCATGAAAACCCTTTGTTGCACGTTTATTTGAGACTTTGTTCATGCGGGCAAAGATTTGGCGGGCGAAGGGGGCGGAATATCGAGCCGGTCCGGCCGATGGTAAGGATTTTCAGTTGCCGCGGATGGAAGCTTTCCCAGTTGACACCGCTCTCTTTGCGGGTGTATTAAAACGAAGATTTCTATGCCCGGGAAAGCAGGTGGGGAGCGCATGCGTCCCCTCATTTTGGATGCCGGTAAAAATAAATATTGCCGTAAATACGGAATTGCAATTATGATCAAATCTGTTCGGTAGTGTGCTGTTCTTGTTTTTTGGGCTTGACCTTAATGGGGGTTGATGATGAGAAGATCTTTTTTTCTGCTGTTGATGTTGCTGGTTCTTGTGCTGAATCAAACGGCTCACGCCTGTGTCGGCAAGATACTTAATATCGGCATTCCCAACTCTGCCAATGAACAGCTCCTGGCGGAGATGATCGCGACCCTGGTCACTGAGAGGACCGGCACGACGGTGAAGATTATTGTCTATAAGGATGAACGTGAACTATATAAAGCAGTAAAAAAAGGTGATGTCGGCATTCTCATTGAAAATACCGATCATGCCATGAAGATGGTGGCCAAGCCGAGGGAGTCCGACGCTAAAACGGCTTACGAGACGGCAAAGAGTGAATACCGGAAAAACCTGAACCTGGTCTGGCTCGATCCCCTCGTTTCGGCAAACGGTGCTGCGGGGAGCATATATTATGCGCCGGTATTGTCGCTTGATACCCTCAGCAATCTGCCTGCCCTGCCGAAACTGATCAACAAGCTGTCCGGCATACTCAAAGAGGATGCCTACGCGAAGCTGCTCAAATCGGTGAAATCGGACGACAAGCCGAGAAAGGTGGCAAGGGATTTTCTCAAATCGAAAAAATTGATATGAGAGATTGATCCAAAGTTCCCTGGTCGCCGGTCAATCATGCGCGGTAATCGATCCGTTATGGATTTTTGTTGTAACAGACTGAAGCGGTTTAGGCCGGCTGAGAGGTAACGGATGTCGAAGATCTATAGAAATCCGGACGTCATGTGGCGCGAGGAGGATGAATCCAGAGAACAGGCCAATGCAGCATTGGAAAAGGGAGAAAATGCCGAGGATATCGGGACTTCGCTCCTCTTCTCCGACGGCATGATGGTTACGCTCAACGTGCTTGGCACCGAAATATGGAAGATGTGCGATGGCAGGGAAGTGGACGAGATTGTCGCTGAACTGCTCACGCAGTTTGACGTTGAGGCGGATGTTCTTAAAAACGATGTGGCAGGATTCCTTGAGGAGCTTGCCGAAAAAGGATTTATCCATTATGAGGAGTGATCCGACCCTTAAAGCGCCGCTCACCATCAACTGGGCAATCAACAATAACTGCAATTTCCTTTGCAGACACTGCTACAGCAGGAGCGACACAACAGAGGAACTGTCCGGCGAGGTACTCTGCGCCGCCATGAAAAGGGTCGCTGCAACAGGGGTGCTCTCCGTCAACTTCGGCGGCGGCGAGCCGCTGTTGCGCCGGGACCTGCTTGCCATCGCCTCCTGTGCAGCCGGATGCGGCATGCGGGTTTCCATGAACAGCAACGGCTACCTGATCGACGGTGAGAAGGCCGTTGCCCTGAAAAATGCCGGTTTCTCCAAGGTCGGCATCAGCATCGACAGCCATGAGGCTTTGGTCCATGACCGTTTCCGGGGAGTGGCCGGCAGCCACGAGCGGGCGGTAAACGCACTTGGCCGGCTGCGCGAAGCGGGCATCAAGACATCCATCTCCACGGTTATCTGCACCTTCAATCATGAACAGATCGACAACCTCATCGAATTTGCCCTGGCAAACAAGGTCAGCCAGCTCAATTTCCACAACTTCAAATGCTCCGGGCTCGGCCTTGCCAACAAGGACGAGCTGGACCTGACCCCTGTTCAGTGGCAGGAGTTTTACCGCAAGGCGCTGCGGGCGAAAGAACAGGTCAAGGAGCTGGACATCTCCCTCGACGACCCGATCATCGCCTCCCTCGGTCTGAAAAGCGGCAGCAGCCTGGTGAAGGGGAGCGTCTGCGGCAAGCTCTCCCTCAACATCAAATCCAACGGCGACATCACCCCCTGCGGTTTCATCCCCGTCGTCATCGGCAATATCATCCGCGATGACCTGAAAGAGATCTGGGACAACTCACCGGTACTGGAGAGACTGCGCCACAAAACCCCGACCGGCAAATGCGCCTCGTGCAGCGACTACGGTGAATGTCTCGGCGGTTGCAGCGCTCGGGCTCTGGCCATGACCGGCGATTTCAACAGCCCTGATCCCCACTGCTGGATACCATGAATCTTACCGAATTGAAAACGCCGATCCGCCTTTACTGGGACCTGCCGTCACGCCCGGCTGACACAAACCTGGATTATCCGGGGATCTGCGAGCAGATCATCTCGCTCAGGATACTGAGCCTCGGTATAACTGAAACGGCCCCCGCCGTGAGCGACGGCTGTCTGGCGATTCTGGAGAGGCTCAAAAAGCAGCCCATTGCCACATCCCTTACCGTTTCTTCCACTGCGCTAGACACTGCTGCCCTGTCCCTCCTTCACGGCTTCAACGTCCGCCTGCTCCTGGTCCGGGCCTCCACCCTGGACGACCTGCGGGTAGTGCCCCGGCTGAAGGCTTCCGATGGGGCAAAGCCACAGCTCGGTGTTTCCTTTGAGGTCAGCGCTGATAATTTCGGAATCCTGCCGGAGGTATTGTCCTATTGCGTAGAGAACGGCATCCAGCACCTGGTCCTTCCCATGCAACGGTTGAAGGCAGGCGATGATTGCTTTCAGCTGGGCAGGTTCGAGCGTGAATCGCTCTCCTCAAATCTTGCCGGGATCGACCGGCCCGCCACCATGAAGATCACTATACACGACCCGTTTCTCTGGCGGGTGTTTTTCCCCAGCATCTCCTTTCCCGACGGTAGTTGCCAGGCGGCAAACACCATGCTTTATATTGCCGGGAACGGCGACGTCCATCCTTGCCCTACCTTGCCGTACAAGCTCGGCAATCTTGCCGGCACTACATTGCGTGCGATTGTTGAATCAACTGGAAAAAAAGAGTTGAGGGAAAGGCTCATCAATCCCCCTGCGGGGTGCGCATGCTGCGCTGAGCTGGATCAATGCCGGGGCGGCTGCCGCGGTAGGGGATATTTTCTGACGGAATCGTGGGATGAGGCCGATCCGGGCTGTCTTTGATTTGCCAGGAGCCGCGGCACCCGTGTTTCGGCTTATTTCGCCGGCGTTTTTTTCTCGCTTGTGGTGGGCCGGTCCATTTCCATTGGAACAAGGGCGATCTCAATACGGCGGTTAAGCTTCCTCCCCTTTTGGGTGTTGTTGGAAGCCGCCGGTTGGTTGGGACCGTAACCTGCCAGGGCAAGAAGCTTCGGATTTATCTTTCCCTTCTTCTGCAGGTGCTTGACCTGAGCATCTCTTGCTTTACAAATCAAGGTTGTATGGGGTATCTTGTGGCCTGATAAATACCGAATACCTGGCCAAACTTGTTGATGATTTAACGCAGAACTTTGAACGTAGAACATAGAACTATGTAGTACGAGGTTTGCCGTGGCCACACGCATCAAGATACTTCCCGAAAACCTGACCAACAAGATTGCCGCCGGCGAGGTGGTGGAACGCCCCGCATCGGTGGTGAAGGAACTGGTGGAGAACGCCCTTGACGCCGGCTGTTCCGAGGTGGTGGTGGAGATCGAGGCAGGTGGGAGGCGGCTGATCAAGGTCACTGACTCCGGTTGCGGCATGACCCGGGAGGATGCCCTCCTGGCTCTGGAACGCCATGCCACCAGCAAGATAGCCAGCGACAGCGACCTGTTCGGCCTGGCTACCCTCGGCTTTCGCGGCGAGGCGCTCCCCTCCATTGCTTCTGTTTCCCGTTTCGCTCTCGCCACCAGGGAAAAAGGGGCAATCGAAGGAACGGAGATCTACGCCGAAGGGGGGCGGGTCAAGGAGGTCAAGGCCTGCGGCATGGCCGAAGGGACCGTGATTTCGGTGCGGAACCTGTTTTTCAACACCCCGGCGCGGCTGAAGTTCATGAAGAGCAGCGACACCGAGGCGGGGCACGTGGGGGATCTCCTCACCAAGCTGGCCATTTCCCGGCCCGATGTGCGCTTTATCTACAACAACGACGGCAGGACCATATTCCGGGCGCTGGATGCCGACCTGCGCGAGCGGGTGGCGACTCTCCTCGGCCGGGCACTGTCGGCCGACCTCTATCCGCTCGATTTTCACGACGGCCCGCTCGGCGTTACCGGATTGATCGCCAAACCGGAATGCAGCCGCTCTGCGGCTTCCCACCTATACACATACATCAACGGCCGCTTCATCAAGGACAAGGTGGTGCAGCATGCCGTGCTTCAGGCTTACCGCAACTTCATGGAGCGCGGCCGCTACCCGGTGGTGGTGCTGTTCATCACTGTTCCGGCCGATGAGGTGGATGTGAACGTCCATCCGACCAAGCACGAGGTCAGATTCCGCGAGCAGGGGAGGGTGCACGACGCCATCCAGGCGGCGTTGGAGTCGGTCCTGCGCGCCACCCCCTGGGTGCGGAAGCAGGCAGCGCCGCAACCGTTCGTTTCCCCCCCGCCGGCATCGGAGGCAAGCGCGACACGAGTTGCCGAGGTACGGGAGACCCTTGCCAGGTACAGCCCGGAAAAGCATCGGCAGCAGTCCTTTACGGTGCCGCCTGCTGCGACATTCCAGCGGCAGCAAGGCGCTGTCTCGCTTCCCGTTGCGGCCTGGGAAGACGATACCGCGTCAGACAAGCCGGAGTCGAAGGGCTATTATTGTTCGCTTTCGGTTATCGGCCAGTTCAATGCTGCCTATATCCTCTGTCAGGATGGCACTGACCTGGTGATCATCGACCAGCACGCCGCCCACGAGCGGGTCGCCTTTGAAAAACTCAAGGCGCAGTTTGCCGCGGCACAAGTGGAGTCGCAACGGCTGCTTTTCCCCGAGACCATCGAGTTTTCTTTCAAGGAAGGGGCGACTCTTAGGGAGCATCTGGCCGAGCTGGGCAGGCTCGGTTTTTCCCTGGAGGAATTTGGCGGCGCAACCTGGCTGTTGAACGCCGTCCCCCGCCTCTTGAGCGGCACGGACTACCTGCGCACCCTGAGGGATATCCTCGAAGATTTGCAAGCTCTCGGCAGAAGCCGCACCTTTGCCGATGCGCTGGAGGAAATCCTTTCCCGCATCGCCTGTCACAGTGTGGTGCGGGGCATCCATCCCCTGAACGGGCAGGAGATCAGCGCCCTCTTTGCCCAGATGGATGCCACCGAGTTTTCCAGCAACTGCCCTCACGGCAGGCCGGTGCTGCGCAGCTTGACCCTTTCTGAGATCGAGCGGATGTTTAAAAGGCAGTGAAAGGCGGTCGGCGGTCGGCGGTCGGCGGTCGGTGGTCGGTGGTCGGCGGTCGGCGGTCGGTGGTCGGTGGTCGGTGGTCGGCGGTCGATGGTCGGCGGTCGGTGGTCGGTGGTCGGTGGTCGGTGGATCGTGGATCGTGGATCGTGGATCGTGGATCGTGGATGGTGGATCGTGGATGGTGGATGGTGGATGGTGGATGGTGGATGGTGAAGACAAAATCAAATTGGTAATTATCGTCGGGCCGACCGCTTCCGGCAAGACCGACTTGGCGGTTCGCCTGGCTGAGCGTTTCGATGGGGAGATTGTCAATGCTGATTCCATGCAGGTCTATCGCGGTATGGACATCGGCACGGCAAAGCCTTCGCCGCAGTTGAGGCAACGCGTTCCCCATCACCTCGTCGATATTGTCACACCGGACGTGAATTTTTCCGCCGCTGATTTCCGCAGGGAGGCTGCTGCTGCCATTGACGACATCCATAGTCGCGGCAAGAGCGTCTTCGTTGTCGGTGGAACCGGGCTTTACATCCGGGCGCTGCTCCAGGGGCTGGTCGATTCTCCCAGCGGCGACGAATCCATTCGCCGGGAACTTGTCGAACTGGCGCAAACAGTGGGCAACGAGGAGCTGTTGCGCCGGCTTGCCCTGGTCGATCCTGAAACGGCGGAACGCCTCCACCCCAATGACCGGCTGCGGATTATCCGCGCCCTGGAGGTATACCGCCAGACCGGCCGGCCCATATCCACGTTCAGGGGTGAGCACGGGTTTGCCGATACCTATTACGATTGCCTTAAGATCGGCCTGCGCGTTGAGCGGCAGGAACTTTATCGCCGCGTTGAGAGCCGGGTCGAGGTGATGATCGAGCAGGGGCTCATCGCCGAGGTGGAGGGGCTTTTACGTGCCGGTTACTCTCCCGATCTGAAGTCAATGCGCTCCATTGGCTACAAGGAAATATGCGCCTATCTTGCCGGTGAATGTACGCTGGACGAGGCGGTACAGTTGATAAAAAGGGATACGAGACACTACGCAAAGCGGCAAATGACCTGGTTTAATAAAGATTTTGAAATTAATTGGGTTGAATATCCTGAGAGTTTTGCTACTATTTGTAACCATGTGATAGAATTTTTTGCTTAAAGGAGAGGATCATGCCGAAAGCACCGTTCAATATCCAGGATCAGTATCTGAATCAGGCGCGCAAGGAGCGGGTCAAGGTTACTGTGCAGCTCATGGCCGGTACCAAGATGGAAGGGTATATCAAGTCGTTTGATAATTTCTCCGTGCTCATGGAAGTCCAGGGGGACATTCTTATCTATAAGCATGCCATCTCAAGCATAACATCAGTGGACGGCACGTTCCGCCTGCATCAATAGCATTTGTCTGCTTCAACCAAAGAACAGCAATTCCTGCATCAATCAGATTTGATCGGCGATAAAATGTTTTTTCAGGATAAAGCGTGTAGGGGTGGCCTGACGGGTCTCCCCTACACGCATTTCAACATCCGGTACTTAACCAATGAACAATAAAGAAAAATTCCTGGCCGTTCTTGCCGGGCTTTTATGCATAGGCGCAATCATTCTGGTTTATTTTTCGGTGACCATTTTCCTGCCGGTGTTTATAGCCCTGATCCTTACTTACATCCTCAATCCGCTCGTCGTCATGCTCGTGAAGAGGGGGATGAACCGGGCAGTGGCCATCATTGCCGTTTTTTGTTTCCTCGTTCTTCTGGCAATGCTTACCGGCTTCCTCTTTATCAGCTCTCTGAAGGCCGAATTCAGCACCGTGCAGATAAACCTGCCGGAATACGCCGGCCGGCTTTATGGGTACATTCCCGGTGAGATCAAGAGCTATCTGGATATTGAAACTCCAGCAAAGGCCTACCAGCACCTGAACGCTGCACTGGAAGAGTTGCGCGGCATTTCCTTCAGCCTGTTCAAAGAGACTTTTGCAGTCGTTACCCGGGCTTTCAGCTCTACCCTTGCCTTTATCCTTGCCGTGCTCGGCTATTTCATTACACCGATCTATCTCTACTACTTCCTCAGCGACCTGCCCGAAATGAAAAGCGGGATGCTCGACCTCATCCCCGAACGCCACCGGGAGCGGTTGCGGGAGAGAGCCGGTGAGGTCAATGAGGTCCTGTCCGCCTTTGTTGGCGGCCAGTTGTCGGTGTGCGCCATCCTTGCCGTGCTCTACAGCATCGGCCTTTATGTTATCGGCATCGACCTGGCGGTGCTGATCGGAACGCTGGCGGGCGCCCTGTTCATCATCCCCTATTTCGGCACCATCCTCGGCATAATTTTTTCCATGACCATGGCGCTGCTCAAATTCCACGACTTTCTCCACCCGCTTCTCTGCCTGGGCTGGTTCGCCCTGGTTCAGGCTGCGGAAGGAGGGATCATTACCCCGAAAATCGTCGGGGACAAGGTCGGCCTGCACCCAATCATCACCATTCTGGCGCTACTGATCGGCGGCCAGTTGTTCGGCATTTTCGGCATGCTCCTGGCGGTGCCAGTGACCGCTGTTTTGAACGTATTTTTCCGCTCGCTGCTCGATTATTACCGGAGCACAGCCTACTATAAAGGTGCCTGATGGACGGATTACTCATTGAAAAAGTCATGCCCGGCAGCGTTGCCTCCGAGCTGGAAATAGAGGCGGGTGATCGGCTCCTGGCCATAAACGGCCACCGGTTGCGGGATATAATCGACTATAACTTTTTCTCGGCCGATGAGGAACTGACCCTGGAAGTGGTCAAAAGCGACGGCGAGGTGTGGGAGATCGAGGTCGAACGGGATGAGTCCGAGCCGCTCGGCCTGATGTTCCCGGCGCCGGTTCCGGCCCAGTGCGGCAACAAGTGCGTTTTTTGTTTCGTTCACCAACTTCCCAAAGGGCTGCGCGCACCGCTCTATGTGAAAGATGAGGATTATCGCCTATCCTTTTTGTACGGCAATTACGTCACCCTTGCCAACATCGGTCGTGCGGAGGTCGAACGGATCAAAGAACAGCGACTGTCGCCGCTTTACATCTCCGTTCACGCTACCGATCCTATGTTGCGGGAAAAGCTGCTCGGCAAGTCCGGGATCGTTCCGATCCTTGAGGTTATGGAGGAGCTTGCCGCCGCCCGCATCACCATGCACACCCAGGTAGTGCTCTGCCCCGGAATCAATGACGGCAGTTTCCTGGAACAGACAGTCAATGACCTGGCGGCCCTTTATCCCCTGGTTGCCTCGCTGGCGGTGGTGCCGTTGGGATTGACCCGGCATCGCAAAGGTCTGCCGGAGCTGCGACCGGTGACCAGTGACTACGCCGCCGACCTGATTGCAGCCTGGCAACCGCGTGCGAAGGAGCTTGCCGGGCGGTTGGGCGAACCGTTTCTCTTCTTCGCCGACGAGTTTTTCATCAAGGCCGGCCTTCCGTTTCCTCCCATTGAGGAGTACGGGGATTTTCACCAGGTGGAAAACGGGGTAGGGATGGTGCCGCTCTTTCTCGATGAGGCCGCCGAAGTTCTCGACCAGGCTCAACCTTTGCAGCCCGCTACGATTACCGTTGTCACCGGCGAGTCACCTTATCAGTATCTTAGCGATTTCCTCCGCAACCTGGGGCAAAAAACCGGCATTACCTTTCGTCCAGTGGCGATCAGAAATCGTCTGTTCGGCGATAGTGTCACCGTTACCGGTCTGGTTTCAGGTCGGGATATCATTGACGGTCTCCGGGAGGTGGAGGTCGGGGATTTGGTCCTGATCCCCGATGTGATGTTGAAAGAGGGGGAGGGTGTGTTTCTCGACGACTTGTCTGTGGCCGATCTGCAGGATGCCCTGCACAAGGAAACAGTTGTTGTGGAATCGACGCCGTGGGGAATATACCGGGCGATTACCGGGGTTTAGGCGGTTTGTCCCACGAACATCGAACGGGGGATAACCTATGCAAAATTCTTGGACGGCTGTACCGCTATTTCTTATGCGGCTTGGTCTGGCGCTCTTCTTTCTGCTGTCGCTTCCGAGGGGGGGAGAATGTCACGCCGAGCGATCGGTTCTCAGGGTCAGTGACCGAAAGATAATCAGCTTCAGTCGGATGATGGACGAAATCAAGGGCACCCAGGTGGTGGTTATCGGCGAAAACCACGACAACCCCGAACATCATCAATTGCAGCTTGACGTCATTGACGCTTTCCATCAGGCAGACAGACCGCTGGTGATAGGTCTGGAGATGTTCAACGCCGACAATCAGCGGCAGCTCGACCGCTGGATTGCGGGAAAACTGGACAAACCGAGCTTTATCCGACTCTATTACGACAACTGGCGGATGCCGTGGTCTTTGTACAGTGAAATTTTCCTCTATGCCCGTGACCATGGGATTCCGCTTCTAGGTCTTAACATTGAGCAGGGTATACCCCAGAAAGTGGCACGCCGGGGATTTGGATCGCTTACGCGCAAAGAATTGAAAAAAGTGCCATCCGGCATCACCTGTGATGTGGATGCTGCCTACATGGCGTTCATAAGACGTGCCTATACAACCCACACCAGGGACGAGAAATCCTTTGTCCATTTCTGTGAAGCCCAGAAATTGTGGAACGTGGCAATGGCTTCGCGAATCATCGGTTATTTTGAAAAGCATGTCGGACAAACCATGGTGGTTCTTACTGGGACAGGCCATGCGCTGAAAAGGGGAATGCCTGCGGAGATAGGGCAGTCCTCGCATCTGATATATAAGGTTATACTCCCGGAATTTCCTGAAATGGCAAGGAAAGACGTTACAGTTAACGATGCTGATTACATGATTCTGGAGTGAGCACCTTCGATATGGTAATAAAAAACAAGGGGACAGTCTGGTCGGCTGTCCCCTTGTTTTAGTATGTCGATTGTAATGGCCCTCTTCGTCACTTCTGAAGTTAATTGCCGCTATTCGTCAGTTTTGCCTTCCGCCTTTCCTTGTCCTGGTACTTGTCATAGCTAAGGCCATCCTCCCGTATTCTGTCAACGCCGATTTTTACCCATTTGTCCGTGCGGCAGAATTCGGTGATATTCCCCGTACGTATCAGGTATTCCAGGCAATAATCTTCAACAATGTCATAGCTTTCGTCGTCGTAGCGTACCATTACCTTCATGTTATCTCCTCGACAAGCATGTAAGTCCGTAGGCGTTTTAATGAACCGTCAACGTACCTATCGTACGCATTCAAAAAAAACTTTAATTTAAAATGCAATTATTTATGATTGGGTGAAAAAAAGTTTGTTTAGAAATGGGTTGTGGATTGGATTGGATGATTGGGGCTTTGACAGTTAAGGTTACAGCGTTGAAAATATTGACTGTGTAACAGGCACTGACTGAAATGAACGGGATCAGGCCGTAAGCCTTGAATTACATTGGCTCAAAGAATAGTGTCAATCATTTTTACTTCGTTATTTTCTGGTTTCTGTGGTAGAAATTGTCGCGGAATCTCATTCAATCAAATTTGATCCGGCTCGCCTGCAATTATTTGAGCGGACAATTGTCTGTCAGAAAACCACAAGGGAAATACCATGGTGAAAAAAATGGGCGCAGAAGAACCACGCTCTAATTATATAACCCCTGAAGGGGCAAAATGTCTGCGTGATGAACTGGATTACCTCTGGAAGGTGGAGCGTCCTCGCGTGACCCAGGCCGTTTCAGATGCTGCGGCAGAAGGGGACCGTTCGGAGAATGCCGAGTACATTTACGGCAAAAAGCGCCTGCGCGAGATTGACCGTCGTGTCCGATTCCTCATCAAGCGGCTTGATGCGCTGACTATTGTGAATAATCAGCCGGAACGGCAGGGAAAGATATTCTTCGGTGCCTGGGTGCGCCTGGAAACAGAAGATGGCGACGAGGTGGTGTACCGGATAGTGGGACCCGATGAATTTGACGTGGCCAAGGGATTCATCAGCATGGATTCTCCAGTGGGACGAGCCCTCCTCGGCAAACAGGAAGGGGATGAGGTGGTGGTACGACGCCCGGCGGGTGCTACGACCTTCACTGTTCTTGATATAAGCTACCGGCCGTTTGCAACGGATTAGAACGGAAATGGCAACGGATGAATGCGTCAAGCTATGGGTAATTACTGAGGAGAGACAACGTGACACCTGAGCAGTTCATACGGGCTGGCCGGCTTGCTGTCGTCAACGCCGTCATCACCATTCCGCTCTTTCTCCTCTCGATCATGCTCGGTTTGCAGAGCGATTACGGGGCGCGGGCGCTCCAAACGATGCTGATGGTGGCCTCGACGCTTCTTTTTGTCTATATCCTTCTGGCGCTCAAGGAATTCATCAACAGCCGCCATGGTTTCCACGATACGGATATCCTTATCAAGATCCAGATATGGGCCAATATTGCCCTGACCGTTTTCAGCATGCTCGGCCTCCTCAGCCGGACGCTCCAGGAGGCGGGGGGGATGTTTGCCCTCTTCCTCATCGTTCCGCTCGGCATCGTCCAAGCCATCTTCGGTTACAGGCTGCTCCGTTTGCCGAACAAACTCCACGGCAGGCTCAAGCCCTTTTGCTACCTGTCGATAGCTACCGGCTTTTGCTTTGCGGTTGTCGTCCTGATCCCGCTGGGGCTTATCACCAGCGCAGCGGCGGATGTTTTACTGGGGTTGATTTTAATTCGGGCGGGTGGAGAACCGCTCTGTCAAAGCCGGGGAGCGTAAACGGAAAAGCCCGGAAGTGATATTACTTCCGGGCTTTTATTTTATGGTGTTACATCGAGGCTCTTTATTCTAATCCGTCGGTGGAAATTTCCCGAGCTTCAGTCGCATGCTCCTTGGAGGGCCATGCAACCGGGTATCCGCTCCGTTTCCCCTTTTTCCAGAGGTTTGTACGCTCATGACGGATGAAGTATGAACAGCTTATTCAGCGTTGTCTCATGTAGCACCACTTTCTTATTTTCAGAGAACTTCTTCTTTTAATTATATAATACGCTTATGAGGGGCATATGTCAAAGCGATGCCCACTGTAATCCATTGTCTGGAACGGCTTTGCGGCGTGAAATAAACTGGAGTTTTTCTGATGTCGTGATTTCTGAATTTTTCCTCCGATTTCTCTGACTGCGACAAAAAAGAGCGGGTGGAAGTATCGTATCGATACTTCCACCCGCTCTTTTTCATTGCGGCTAATGAACGGCGCACCTTATTGCCATGGTGCGTCTATTTCTTCAGGTTGTAAAAAACCTCTTTCCCTCTGAACAGCGCCACGGCGTCCAGCTCGTCCTCGATGCGCAGCAACTGGTTGTACTTGCAGACCCGATCGGTGCGGCAGAGCGAGCCGGTCTTGATCTGGCCGGCGTTGACTGCCACGGAAAGGTCGGCCAGGGTGGTGTCCTCGGTTTCGCCGGAGCGGTGCGAGATGACCGTGGTGTAGCCGGCCCGCTTGGCCATTTCAATGGCATCGAGGGTCTCGGTCAGGGTACCGATCTGGTTGAGCTTGATCAGGATGGAGTTGGCAATCCCCTTGTCGATCCCTTCCTTGAGTATCCTGGGGTTGGTGACGAACAGGTCGTCGCCGACGATCTGGATTCTTTTGCCGAGGCGCTCGGTCATTTTCTTCCAGCCGTCCCAGTCGTTTTCTGCCATGCCGTCCTCGATGGAGATGATCGGGTACTTGTTGACCAGGTTCTCGTAGAAATCGATGAGCTGATCGGCGGTTTTCTGCGGCTGTGCCTCGTTTTCCAGGGTATAGACGCCGTCCTTGAACAACTCGGAGGAGGCCACGTCCAGGGCGAGCAGCACATCCTCGCCCGGTTTGAAGCCGGCCTTGGTGATCGCTTCCATGATTACTTGCAGTGCCTCTTCGTTGGACTTCAGGTTCGGTGCAAAGCCACCTTCGTCGCCGACGGCGGTGTTGTAACCCTTGGCTTTAAGAACCGCCTTGAGAGCGTGAAAAATTTCCGCACCCATGCGGAGCGCTTCGGCAAAGTTTTTGGCGCCGGCCGGCATGATCATGAATTCCTGGATGTCCACGTTGTTGTCGGCATGGGCGCCGCCGTTGATGATGTTCATCATCGGCAACGGCAGTTCCTTGGCGTTTGATCCGCCGATATACTGATAAAGGGAAAGCCCTACTTCGTCGGCAGCGGCCTTGGCCACGGCCAGGGAAACGCCGAGGATGGCGTTGGCTCCCAGTTTGCTTTTATATTCGGTGCCGTCCAGATCGAGCATCTTCCTGTCGATCCCAACCTGGTCAGTCGCTTCCATGCCGATCACTTCATCGGCAATGATGTCGTTGACGTTGGCAACAGCCTTCAGAACACCCTTGCCGAGATAGCGACCCTTGTCGCCGTCGCGCAGTTCCAGAGCTTCCCGCTCTCCTGTTGAGGCGCCGGACGGGACTGCTGCTCTGCCCATGGCTCCCGATTCGAGAAAGACTTCCACTTCCAGTGTCGGATTGCCCCGTGAATCGAGGATCTCCCTGGCGTACACATCTGTAATCTGGCTCATTATTCCCCCTGATCATTGATAGTGGACAGGCTTCGTTGCCTGCAATAACAAACAAGACTATATATCACACTTTCACATAAATGGAAGCAGTTTTGTAAATGTTCGTTAACGCTGAAAAATGGTTTAAGTTGACAGTATGCGGGGATAGGGATATATTAAACGCTTGTCTATGACCTGTTTACCGCAAAAAAATCTTAACGGAACAGGCTGTGTTTCTCATGGGAAACTAACTGTAACAAGGCTGTCGTCGCTCAACCTTTAATAAGGTGGGGTGCCGATCACGGGAATAACACTCAGAATGCCCACTGAAAGCGGCGATAACGAAAAACAAATCAAAGGTTCGCTTGTATTGCTTGGCGAAACCTGCCTGGACTCATTACTGGAGAGGTTTTCCGGTGCGAAGCACGAAAAACGGAACCGCTTCATTCTCCTCTTTTTTACCGCATTTTTCCTTACCCTACTGATTATTCCCAGCAGTCAATTCAACGTTGTTAAATATAAGGCCGGCGATATCGCAACGTCGGATATCAGGGCCACCCAGGACTATCTTCTGGAGGACCGCCCCCTTACCGAGAAGAAGCGTTCCGAGGCCGGTAATGCTGCTCCCTTCGTCTATAATTTTAATGCCGGTGCCCCGCTAGACGTTACCCGGCGTTTCGAGAAGTCAATGGCCCTGGTCCGCGAGGCGCGGGAGGGTGACAAAGAAATGTCCGGCGAGACTCTCCTGCGGAATCTCGACGGCGCTTTGCAGTTGGACCTTTCTGCCGCCGAGGCGGCAACCCTCGCCAGGATAAAGTCGGACCAGGTGCTGTTGGCCGAGATAAGCCGTGTCACCGCGGCCCTTTACCGGCAGAAGGTAGTCGCCGATAAAAAGGGGTTTACTGCCGACCGGAACCACGGTCTACTCGTTACCGACCTGGAAACAAAACGTGAGGTTGCTGCCGGCGATTACTCCCTCTATGTGGATCTGGTTGATGCACGGAAGGCCCTTGCCGGGATGAAGATCGCCATTGGCGCTTCCCCCCGCGACGTGGAGGTCATAAAGGGGGTGCTGTCCAGGATGATAGCCCCCAGTCTTACCTTTGACCGTGAGGCGACTGATCAATTGAGGCATGAAGCGAAAGCTGCCGTGCGTCCCGTCCTGTTCCAGTTGAAGAGGGGGGAGATGATTGTCCGGGTGGGCGAGCGGATTACCCAGGAACAGGCGATGAAGCTGGAGAATATCTTCGAGTCCCGTGGCATTAACCGGTTCTTCATGGGGGTCGGCATACTGGGGCTGGTGCTGGTGCTTTTCTACTTTCCGTACCGTTTCGCCCGCAAGAACATCCGCAAGTTCAACCCTTCCAACAAGGACATACTGCTCCTTACCTTGCTGACCATAGGCAACTTCCTGTTACTGAAGATAACATTTGCCGTATCTACTGCGATGGGGGGGCTCTTCCCCTTTATTGACACCGCCGATTATTACTACCTTTTTCCTTTTGCAGCCAGTGCCATCATCGTGCGCATTATTATCAATTCCGAGGTGGCCCTCGTTTATTGCGCCATTTGCGCGCCGCTCCTGGGGATGATGTTCAACAACAGCCTTCAGGTGGTCGTTTACGCCCTCCTGGGGGGAATCGTCGGGGCACACGGCGTTCGTCAGTGCAAGGAGAGAGGGGCCATTTATACGGCCGGATTGAAGGTGAGCGTGGTGAATGTTGCCATGGCGGTTTCTTTCCAGTTTTTCAGTGACAATGCCTTTACCATGCAGACCGTTTACTGCGTGGTTTTTGCCTTGGTCGGGGGTATTATCAACGCTGCCTATGCCACCGGCGCCATTCCCCTGATCGAGACCCTGTTCCACTATACCACCGACATCAAGCTGCTGGAACTGGCCAACCTCAATACTCCCATTCTCAGGGAGCTCATGATCCGTGCACCCGGTACTTACCATCACAGCGTGGTGGTGGGAAATCTGGTTGAGGCCGGTGCCGAGGCGATCAATGCCAATCCCCTTCTGGCAAGGGTAGCTGCCTACTATCACGATGTGGGGAAGATCAGCAAGCCCCTCTACTTCATCGAAAACGTCGGAGGTGGTGAAAACCGCCACGACAAGCTTTCTCCGAGCATGAGTGCCCTGATCCTCATCTCCCATGTCAAGGAAGGGGCGGAACTGGCCAGGGAGAACCGCCTTGGCCAGCCGATCATAGATATTATCCGTCAGTCCCACGGTACGTCGCTCATCACCTTTTTTTATCAGAAAGCCAAGAGCCTTGTGATCTCGGATGCGCAGGGGGTGGAAGAGAAGGATTTCCGCTATCCCGGCCCCAAGCCGCAGACCCGTGAAGCGGGACTGGTCCTTTTAGCCGACTGTGTCGAGGCAGCCTCCAGGACCTTGACTGATCCGACCCCCGCTCGCATCCAGGGGATGGTGCAGAAGATCATCAACAACATCTTCATCGACGGCCAACTGGATGAGTGCGAGCTGACCCTGAAAAATCTCCATGAAATTGCCAAGAGCTTTAACCGGATACTTGCCGGCATCTATCATCACCGTATAGATTACCCCGAACCGGTTTTCAAGGACAAGGGTAGCGGAGGAAAGAAAAACCTTGAAAATAGCTATAGCGAACCGGCAAAGACGCTGGCCGATCGAGGCGAAGAAACTAAGAAAAGTGGCGGAGAAGATCTTAAGCGCCTTGGAATGTCCTGACAGCGAATTGTCCCTCACCATTGTCGGCGACCGGAGCATCCGCCGCCTGAACAGGGACTACCTGGAACGGGACAAGCCGACCAATGTCATTTCGTTTGCCATGCAGGAAGGGCTTTTCGGCGAGCTGAACCCGGAAGTGCTGGGTGATGTGATCATCTCGGCCGACACCGCAGCCCGCGAGGCTGAAGAGGGTGGAATGCCCTTTTTTGCCCGACTTTCTTTCCTGTTGTTGCACGGTATCCTCCACATAACCGGATACGACCATGAACGGAGCGGCGAGTCCGAGGCGAGGCGGATGGAGGCAAAGGAGCGGGAGATTTTCGGACTGTTGGAACGGGAAGGGCTTGTGTAAGGGCGGATACCAGGGCTGCCCATGCGAACACGAAATCGGGAAACCATTTGAAACCGACGCGCTTTATAGATTCGGCCAACTGTGCCATTGAAGGGATACTTTATACGGCCAGGACCCAGAAGCACATGCGCAACCATTTTCTGGCGGCGCTGGTCCTGTTGATCGCCACCCTGTTTCTGCGGGTTTCCGCCCTGGAGTTCATTCTTCTGGCCTTGTCGGTCTCTTTCGTTCTCTTTGCCGAGCTGATGAACACCGCCGTCGAGGTGGTGGTTGACCTGGTTTCTCCCGGTTATCACCCCCTGGCCAGGATTGCCAAGGATACCGCTGCCGGTGCAGTGCTGGTGGCTGCCATCGGCACCGCGGTCATGGGTTACCTGATACTTTCCCGATACATTTTCCCTATTTACAAGGAGGTGCTCGGCATGATAGGAACGCCTACGGAGATGGGGACCCTGGTCTCGATACTGATGGTGGTGATTGTCGTGATCATTCTGAAGGCAAGAAGCGGCAAGGGAACTCCTCTTCAGGGGGGGCTTCCCAGCGGACATGCAGCGGTGGCCTTCTCCATTGCCACATCGGTTTCGTTGAACACCCAGGATCCGATGATTTCCCTGTTGACCATTGCCCTGGCAATTATGGTCAGCCATTCCCGACTTCTTCTTAATATCCACTCCATGCGCGAAGTGGTGTTCGGGGCATTGACGGGGACCGGCATAACCTTGGCAATGCTGCTACTTTTCAGGTTCGCCGGTTGACAGCGATGCGCAGGCGAGTTGTTGAGCTTGACGATAATTTAATGAGATAATGGAGGGAACATATCCTTGGAAGGGGAGAATGGCAAGAAAAGTCCAAGTCTGCTTGACATTATAAGCCGATTTCTCTCGGGTCGCAAGCGTGTGACCGAGGAGGAAATCCAGGAGTTGATGGACGCCGGCGAGGAAGAGGGGCTGATCAACGAAGAAGAGAACCAGATGATCCGTTCCATCTTTGCCCTGGGCGATACCGTGGTCCGAGAGATCATGGTGCCTCGCACCGACATGGCTTGCGTAAGCGTTGATGCCGGAGTGAAAAATGTGCTCAATGCGATCATTGCCTGCGGTCATTCGCGCATTCCGGTTTACGATGGAACCGTCGATAATATCATCGGTCTTATCTACGCGAAAGACCTGTTGAAATACTGGGGGATGGATGCTTCGGCCATCGTCCTGAGGAAGATCGTCCGTGCGCCTTACTTCATCCCCGAAAGCAAGAACCTGGAGGAACTCCTCCACGAATTCAAGAAAAAACGGGTGCACATCGCCATTGTCATCGATGAGTACGGCGGCACGTCCGGCCTGGTGACCATTGAAGACCTGCTGGAGCAGATCGTCGGTGATATTCAGGATGAATACGACCTGGAAGAGGATTGGCTGGTAATAGAGCCCGATGGCTCGGTTATTGTCGATGCACGGCTGCCGATTGAAGAGCTGGAAGAACATTTCGACATCGAGGTGGAGAGGGAAAAGTTCGATACGGTGGGGGGGCTGATATTCCATCTCATAGGTCGGATTCCCGCAACAGGCGATGAGGTTGACAACGGCTCCATCCACATGACCGTTCTTGGCGCAGATGAACGGCGCATCAGCAAGGTGAGAATCGTTAGAAAGAGTGCAACGGTTGAGGAGATGGAAGGTTAGTGGATTATAGCAGATTCAAAATGCCCGATTTCAACGCCATTCCCCGACGGGATTATCTGCTGGCGGTCACCTCCGGTATCCTGTTGGCCTTGTCGTTTCCCAAGCCCGGCATTGCCATCTTCGCCTGGCTGGCCTTCGTTCCGCTTTTCCTGGCCCTGGGCAAAAAAAGTCCGCGCAAGGCCTTCCGTCTCGGGTTTGCCTGCGGCCTGACCGCCTACGGGGGGATTCTCTACTGGATCAACATCGTCATGACCACCTACGGAAAACTCCCTTTCCTGGTCAGTTTCTGCCTTTATCTGTTACTTGCGGCCTACCTTGCCTTTTACATCGGCATCATCGCCTACCTCGTCCGGCGAGGTGAGGAAAGGGGCATTTCACCGCTCTTTTCCTTTCCTTTTCTCTGGGTCGGGTTCGAATTGATCCGGGCCGTTATCCTAACCGGTTTTCCCTGGGCGAGCCTCGGCCATTCCCAGTACAGGACCCTGCCGCTTATTCAGATCGCTGATGTTACAGGTGTCTATGGCCTCAGTTTTCTCATCGCCATGGCAAACGTCGTTCTCTATCGGATCGTCAAAGGGGTTGTCAGGAAGAAGCAGGCCGCCTATCCGACGAAAAGTGCGTCTGCGCTTTTCATACTTATGGCGCTGACCCTTGGCTACGGTTTTTACCGGCTGAACAGCGTCGACCATGGCGAGCCGGTCAAGGTCGTGCTCGTGCAGGGAAACATACCCCAGGACGTGAAGTGGGATCCAGCTTTTCAGGAGGCAACGGTCGGTATTTACGAGAAGCTTTCCCGCAAGGCGTGCACAACCGGCGGTAATCTCGTTATCTGGCCGGAGAGCGCCTTGCCGTTTTACTTCCAGAGCGAGGAGAAGTATGCTGCGCGGGTGAAGGCTTTGGCTTCCGAACTGAAGAGTTGTCTCGTTGTTGGCAGCCCGGCTTACGAGAAGGAAGGGGAACGAATCAGATACCTGAACAGCGCCTTTCTCCTGGCGCCGAGCGGAGATGTTCTCGGTCGCAGCGACAAGATGCATCTGGTCCCCTTTGGCGAATACGTGCCGCTGCAGAAGCTCCTTCCCTTTGTCAACAAGCTGGTGGCAGGTATCGGCGAATTTTCTTCGGGGACAAAGATTACACCGCTCAACACCGGCAAGGGGGAGATCGGCGTCCTGATCTGCTTTGAGGGGATCTTCCCCGAATTGGCCAGGGAGTATGTTCGGGCCGGGAGCCGTCTGCTCGTCAACATCACCAACGACGCCTGGTTCGGCAAATCGTCGGCGCCGCATCAGCACCTTTCCATGACCGTATTCCGTGCCGTGGAGAACCGTGTTCCCCTGGTGCGCGCTGCCAATACCGGCATTTCATCGATAATCGACAGCAAAGGGCATATCCGCGGCATGACGCCGCTGTTTGAGGAAGCGTTCCTCACTGGCGAGGTACGCTACGGTGAGGGAAATACCATCTACAACCGCTATGGCGACTTCTTTGCCGGGTTCTGCCTGTTGCTATCGGTGGGCATCGTCGTGCAGATATTCAGAAAGAACGGAAAGCGTGAAAAATAAATAGATTAATTTGAGGAGTAAATGATGTTCAGAGAAGAAGTGGCAAGAGTTGAGGCAATGGCGGAGCGGATCAACAAGTTACGGGGGTCTCTTTGACATAGACAGCCTGAGGGAGGATATCCAGGAGCTGGAATCGAAAATTGCCGACCCCGGTTTCTGGGATGATAATGATTATGCCCAGAAGGTGCTCAAAGAGCGCACCGTTATGGAAAAGACGCTGTCCGCCTGGGATCGGTTCAACCGGCAGGTGGATGATATCCGTGTGCTCATCGAGCTTGGCAGCGAAGCCGAGGACGAGGCGACCCTGGCAGAGGTGCATGGACTGAATGATGAGCTGGAGAAAGGGGTCTCCCATGCCGAGTTCCAGAAGATGCTTTCCGGTCCCCATGACGCCAGCTCCTGTTTCGTCTCCATAAACTCCGGGGCAGGGGGCACCGAGTCCCAGGATTGGGCCGAGATGCTGCTGCGCATGTATCTCCGCTATTGTGAACGCAAAGGATGGAAGACGGAGATAACCGATTACCAGGCGGGCGACGAGGCCGGGGTGAAGGGGGTGACCTTTTCCGTCAGCGGCGAGTACGGTTACGGCTATCTCAAGGCTGAAGCGGGTATTCACCGTCTGGTGCGTATTTCACCTTTTGACAGCAATGCCCGCCGCCACACGTCGTTTGCCTCGGTTTTCGTCTTCCCGGAGATTGAGGACGATATCGAGGTAAAGGTCAACGAGGCCGATCTGCGTGTCGACACCTTCCGTTCCAGCGGCGCAGGGGGGCAGCATGTCAATACCACCGACTCTGCCATCAGAATTACCCATATTCCGAGCGGGATTGTCGTTGCCTGTCAGACCGAGCGGAGCCAGCACATGAACAAGGCTACCGCCATGCGGGTTCTTCGCGCCAAGCTCTACGAGCGGGAACTTCAGGAGCGTGAATCCCAGGCTGCGGAGATTGGCGGCGAGAAGAAGGAGATCGGATGGGGCAGCCAGATCCGCTCCTACGTGCTCCATCCGTACAAGATGGTGAAGGACCTGCGCACCGGCGTGGAGAGCGGCAACCCGGACGCAGTCCTGGACGGGGACCTGGAAGAGTTTATCGTCGCCTTTCTCATGGGGGTCCGTCGGGAAGTCAAGGACGTATAAATCCTATCCGCAGATTACCCGTTTTCAAGCTTCGGAGTTTTTGTTCATGATTTATCGAGTGTTGTTTCTGATTGTTTTCTGGGTCACGGTCGTATTGACCGCCACCGGTTGTGCTGCACCTTCTGCCGGCATCAGCAGGGTCGGCTTCGCCATACAGGTGGGGGCATTTTCCGAGGTGAAGAACGCCGAACGTCTCAGCAACAAGTTGCAGCAAAAGGGTATCGAGGCTTTTTATTTCAAGAAGGACAATGGCGTCTACGCCGTACGCTTCGGTGATTTCGAAAGCAAGGAAAAGGCGAGGAAGGCGGCGCAGCGGCTCGTTGCCGACAGGATGATCGGCTCCTATTTCATCGCCCCGCCGCAGAAGATAGCTGTGAAGAAAAGCAGCGAGCCGGCCTGGGAAAAGGCGCCGGAGCCATCCCTGAAAAAACTTTCTCCAGTGGTCCCGAAAAAAAAGGTTGAGCAACCTGGTGGCGAAGCCGGGCCGACAAGTGGCGGCAAAGGTCACGGCGACATGGGGGTAATTGCAGCACGTACCGCCGAACGCTTTGTCGGCATTCCCTATCGTTGGGGGGGAGACACGGTTGTGGACGGCATGGATTGCAGCGGTTTTGTCCGTGCGGTTTACAACCTGTGCGGTGTGAATATCCCGCGTACCTCCCGCGAGCAGTTCAGGGTTGGAGAGAATGTTGGAAAGACGGACCTCCAGGACGGTGACCTGGTCTTTTTCGGCGCCTCCGGCGACGAGATAAACCATGTGGGGATCTATGTGGGGAATGGCCGCTTTGTCCACGCTCCGCGCCGGGGTGACGACATCAAGGTCTCCACTCTTGATGAAAACTATTTTGCAAAAAAATTCATTGGTGCGAAGAGATATTTTTAAAGAGGCATGGGGAATGGGTCGATTGGCTATGGTAACGGCAGTTTTTTTCCAGTTCCTCCTTTTCTCCATTGCCGCATTTCCATAAAAAACGAGGAACATTATGGCGTTCATAAAACCATTCCGGGCACTGCGCCCGCGAAAAGAGCTGGCGGAGAAGGTGGCCGCTTTACCCTATGATGTGATGAGCACTGAGGAAGCCGTGCAGATGGCGGCCGGGAACCCTTACAGCTTCCTTCATATTTCCCGGCCTGAAATCGACCTTCCGGTCGCCGTAGATATTCATTCCGAACCGGTCTACGTCCAGGGGCAGGCAAATCTGGCTCGGTTCATGGGTGAAGGAATTCTGACTCAGGATGAGAGGGAGTGCTACTATGTCTATCGTCAGAAAATGGGAGGCATCACCCAGACCGGCCTGGTGGTCTGCGCCGGTGTTGATGATTACCAGGGGGGCACCATAAAAAAACACGAGCTTACCCGCGCCGACAAGGAAGAGGACCGGGTAAAGCATATCGATTACCTGGACGCCAATGACGAGCCGGTCTTTTATACCTATAAGAATGACCCGACCATTACCGCCCTTATTGCGGAAACAACCACCGGCGCTCCGGTGTATGACTTCACCACCGATGACGGGGTTTCCCACACCCTCTGGCTGGTTGCGGAACAGGAGAGAATAGAGCAGCTTACCAGCCGTTTTGCCGCGATACCGACCCTTTACGTGGCGGATGGCCACCACCGCAGCGCAGCAGCGAGCAGGGTGAGGGACCTGAGGAAGGCGCAGAACCCGGCCCATACCGGCAACGAGGAGTTCAATTATTTCCTCACGGTTATTTTTCCTGACAACGAAATGAACATCATGCCTTACAACCGTGTGGTAAAAGACCTCAATGGCCTGAGCATCACCGAGTTCATGGCCCGGGTGGGGGAAAAATTCGACATCAGCCCTTTGAGCGCCCCGTTGAAGCCTGAGCGCCGCCATCAGTTCGGCATGTATCTGGGTGGCAAGTGGTATGAATTGCTGGCGAAAGAAGGGTCCTTCCTGGAGAGCGATGCCGTTGCCCGGCTCGATGTCTCCATTTTGCAGGATAACCTCCTCAGCCCGATCCTGGGGGTGCGCAATCCGCGCACTGACCAGCGTATCCATTTTGTCGGCGGCATACGCGGGCTGGACGAGTTGGTGCGAATGGTGAACAGCGGCGAGCACGAAGTGGCGTTCGCCCTTTATCCCACCTCCATAAAAGAGTTGATGGAATTGGCCGATGCGGATAAGATCATGCCTCCCAAGTCCACCTGGTTCGAGCCAAAGCTCCGCAGCGGCTTGTTTGTCCATTTGTTGAAGTGAAAGAGGCGGTCGGCGGTCGGCGGTCGGCAGTCGGCAGTCGGCAGTTGGCAGTTGGCAGTTGGCAGTTGGCAGTTGGCAGTTGGCAGTCGAGGGTAATTTGACGCCTCTGCCGACCATCGACCGCCGACCATCCACTGGTTTTAAAGGAGAAGTAAGATGCGTAACGTGGAAAGACTGATAGTATTGTTGTTGTTGCTGGTGGCGATTGCCATCCCTGCCTGTGCGCAGAAGGAAACCAAGGCTGTCGCGGAGAAAAAGGGAGAGCCCGCCGCTGCCGCCAATACGGTGAAAACCCCTTCAGGCCTTGCCTATGTGGATCTAGTCCCGGGTAGCGGTGCGTCGCCGGTTTCTGGTAAGCAGGTGAAGGTGCACTACACCGGTTGGCTGGAGAACGGCACCAAGTTCGACAGTTCGGTCGATCGAGGCGAGCCGTTTGTCTTTACCATCGGCGCAGGCCAGGTCATTCCCGGTTGGGACGAAGGTGTCATGTCCATGAAGGTCGGCGGCAAGCGCAAGCTGATCATCCCTTCGCAGCTTGGTTATGGGGCGGCCGGGGCGGGCGGGGAGATTCCCCCCAATGCAACCCTGATTTTCGAGGTTGAGCTGCTGGACGTGGCGAAGTAACTGGGAACTGGGAACTGGGAACTGGGAACTGGGAACTGGGAACTGGGAACTGGGAACTGGGAACCGGGAACCGGGAACCGGGAACCGGGAACCGGGAACCGGGTTTTGCTGATCCCAGATCCCAGATCCCTGTTTTTGATCCCTGATCCCCGTTCGCAAGCTCTATTACCGGGAGGCGCAATGCGCTTTTTTCTTGCCTTGTGTTTTGTCTGCTTGCCGGCGGTTTCGGCCCTGGCAGCGGACAAAACCGTTACCCTCTATCTGGACGGCGCCAGGGTCGAGCGCAACATGACTGCGACGAAAGGATATCTTGAGGTAGCCCTTCCTGCGGATATGCAGGGTGATTCGCTCAGGATCAAGCCGCTTGGCAGGACATTCATCGACCGGGTGGAGATTGTTGCGGCCCCATCAAACCCGAAGCGGGCCAAAGAGCTGGCCCAACTGGCAGAGCGTAAGGATCAGCTGGAAGACCGGCTGAAGGCCCTCGCTACCCGTGAAGAGATATTTACCGCGGCGGCCAAGTCCCAGAGCGGCAAGGCGCCGCGCAAAAGCAAGAGTAATCCCGAACCGCTGGCGGCCATCCGCCAGGGGACCGACTTTGCCATTGCCCAGCTGGAAACGGTTTATCATGCCAGGCGCAAGGCTGAAAAAGAGTTGAAGTCGGTTGAAAATCGATTGGAGATTGAAAAAAAGGCCGGCAATATCGGCGGCAGTGTCGCCAGGATATGGCTGAAGGGAAAAAGCGGCAGGGTGGGCATCTCGTACCTGGTCAGCGACCTTCGCTGGATACCCAGCTATGATTTCAGGCTGAGCGGGGAGGGGGAAGCGGAGGTATCCCAGCGGGCATCTCTCCCTTTGCTCCCCAAGGGTGCGACCATAGCGGTAGTCCCGACTGTTTTGGCCGAGGCAGCGACAATGGCGCCGGTGGTTGTCGGAGTGGAGCCCTTGCCACCCATTGCCGCTTATGAGTTCCCGGTTGAAAAGGGACAGTTCAGTGCCTCTCCCCAACCGTACTTTTCCTTTTCCTGCCGGAACAACTCTCAGCAGAAGCTTCCCGCCGGGGAGGCCGCCTGCTACCTGGGCGGATAATATCTGGGAAAAATACGGTTTCAAGGGCTGGCGCCGGGTGAGACAGGGGCGTTTGTCTGCGGCCGATAGGCGGATGAATCTTATTAAATAGAAATACAGGAGCGGTTTCATGGGAAAAACAGGACAACACGTATTGTATATGATTGCAGGTTTATTGATGCTGGCTCTGTTTGCCGGCTGCGGTGGAAGTTCCTCCTCCACCCCCACCGTCCCGGCGACGGCAACGATTTTTTATGCCCACAGCCTGGCATTCAGGAACAGCACCACCATGGCCTGGGGGTACAACGGTTTTGGCCAGCTCGGTGACGTGTCGTTGAATAACAGTGCATCGCCCGTTAAAGTCTCGGGCCTTGTCGGAGCGAAGGGTGTCGCCATCGGCGCCGACCATTCGCTCGCCTTCTTCAACAACAGCACGGTCCGGGCCTGGGGGTATAACGGCTTCGGCCAGTTGGGCAACGGGACAACCACTTTCAGCAACGTGCCGGTGCCGGTGAAGATTCAGGTCGGTACCGCTTCATCGATAAACCTTACCGGTGTCACCGCTGTGGCCGCGGGAGGGTTTTACTCCCTTGCCCTCAAGAATGACGGCACGGTCTGGTCCTGGGGAGAAAACACGAACGGTCAGCTGGGGAGGAACGACACCGATCCCAGCCCCCCCATTGCCGGCCAGGTTATGACAGACCCGCTGAAAGGAATCGGACTTACTTCAATAACCCGAATTGCCGCCGGTGGGAGCCATAGCCTTGCCCTGGACAACAGTGGAGCGGTCTGGGCCTGGGGGTATAACGGTTACGGCCAGCTGGGGGACGGTACCTTGGTCGATAAGAACTTACCGGTGAAAGTGGCCGGTATTCCGCCGATTGTTGCAATAGCTGCCGGCGGCGCATTCAGCGTGGCAATCGATAATACCGGTGCAGTCTGGGCCTGGGGGTATAACGGTTTCGGCCAGCTGGGCAACAAATCCACAACCGACAGTAATGTGCCGAAGCAGGTCGTCTTGGAGGACGGGACCCCTCTCCCCAACATAAAAGCGATTGCTGCCGGACTCGACCATGTCCTGGCACTCGACGGTAACGGTGCCATCTGGGCCTGGGGATACAACGGGCTGGGACAGCTGGGGGTCGGGACGACCACCAACAGCTCCATCCCTGTCCAAGTTCCGGCTTTTACTGCTGCGTTGATCACCTCCCCCTTTACCGTCGATGGCGTCAGCCCGATCCTTGCCGCCGGCCATCACACCCTGGCGCGTAAGTCTGACGGCAAGCTCTATGCGTGGGGGGACAACGCATACGGCCAACTGGGATTTGCTCCGCCGACCAATCTCGACACTTTCAGAAGCACCCCACAACCGGTAAATAACGGCATGTAGCAGCCGGCGGCATGATTTGACCTTTTGAAGTCCCCCTTGCCATCAAGGGGGACTTTTTTTGTCTGCACTCCTTAAGTTTCTTCCTCGACTGTCGATATGAAAATTAATGCCACTAGAGGTGAATGCCATGCGACGGTTAACGAAAAAACTCAATCATAGAACGATCTGCACAATCGTGCTGACGACAACCGGAAGTCTTCTCTGGTGGTGTCTGTCCGGTTATCTCGGCGGAGCACGGCTGCAGGCTGCGCTCTTGATAGCTGCAGGTATGGCTCCCCTGTTTTTCGTTTTTACCCGACTGGAACGCATCGCAACCATGCGCCTGGTGGAAAAAAACTGGGCCCTGGCCGGTGAAAATGTCCGATTGATGGAGTCGCTCGACGAAATAGAGGAGCGGTTCGTTGTTTCGCTCAGATCCATTGCCGAAGCTGTCGACGCCCATGACGTTTATGCAAATGGCCATTCGAAGCGCGTTGCCAGTGTGGCGGTGAAAATCGGCAAGAAGTTGAATATGTCGGAAAAAGAATTGAAGTCTCTGGAAACTGCCGCACTGTTTCACGATATCGGCATGATCTGGGTGCCGCACCATATACTGATGAAGGAACAGCCGCTGACTGCGGATGAACAGGCAGCGATCAGGAGGCACACTGTTCAGGGCGCCGAATTGCTTGACTCTGTCAAGTCTCTGAAAGATGAGGGGATTGCCGTTCTTCACCATCACGAAAGATTCGACGGCACCGGTTATCCTTATGGTCTTAAAGGGCTTGCCATCCCTCTGGCTGCCAGAGTTCTCGCCGTTGCCGATGCGTTCGATGCCATGACATCGGAGCGCCCTTACCGCTGTGCGCTGCTCATGCGTGAAGCCCTTGAAGAGCTGTACTCCAACGCGGGGGGACAGTTTGATCCGCATGTTGTGGAGGCTTTCCTTAATGCGCTGGACGACATTACCCGTGAGAATGAAACGGTGAGGCCGGAAAATACACGATTCGGAGCCCGATTGTACAGCATGGTCGGCAACTGTTGAGAATCGATGAATCAATCTGATTTCAGTTTTACTCTTGAGGCGTGCGATACACGCCTCTTTTTCTGTCTATGCTGTGATTCCTGGTTTGGCAATAAAATCTATCCACTTTTCCCGCCTCCTTTTCTGTTGAGCAATTCTTACCTTTATGGTAATTTAACCTGTTTTTAACTATTCATAATTATCGGGAGACTTAATCGGATGTTTGGCGCTCTTATTAAAAAATTTGTCGGCAGTAAGAACGAACGTGAGCTGAAGCGGCTTTGGCCGATCGTCGAGCGGATAAATCACCTGGAAGCGGAGATCAGCAGTCTTGGCGACGACCAGTTGCGTAATAAAACGACCGAGTTCAAGGAGCGCTATGCCCGGGGAGAAACCCTCGACTCTCTCTTGCCCGAGGCCTTTGCCGTCTGCCGTGAGGCCGGCAAAAGGGTGCTGGGGATGCGCCACTTCGATGTGCAGCTGATCGGGGGGATGGTCCTTCACCAGGGGAAAATTGCCGAGATGAAGACCGGTGAAGGTAAAACCCTGGTGGCGACCCTGCCGTCTTACCTGAATGCGCTTACCGGCCGTGGCGTGCATGTGATCACGGTCAACGATTACCTGGCGCGACGAGACTCGGAATGGATGGGGCGGATTCACAGCTTTCTCGGCCTGAGCGTAGGCGTGATCATCCATGGCCTCGACGATGATGAGCGTCGCGAGGCATACAACGCCGACATCACCTACGGCACCAACAACGAGTTCGGTTTCGACTACCTGCGGGACAACATGAAGTTCTCCCTTGACGATTACGTGCAGAGGGATTTTCACTATTCCATTGTCGACGAGGTGGACTCCATCCTCATCGATGAGGCGCGGACCCCGCTCATCATATCCGGCCCCACCGAGGATTCCACCGACAAATACTACATCATAGATCGGATCATACCGCTTCTGAAGAAAGGGGAGGTCCTCGAGGAAGAGGCCAATACTCTTTCCGGCAAGCGCAAGCGGTACACCGGTGATTTCACCGTCGATGAAAAGTCGAAATCGGCCACCCTCACCGAAGAGGGGGTGCTCAAGGTTGAGAAACTCCTCAAGGTCGACAACCTCTACGATCCGCGTAACATGGAGACGTTGCACCATGTGAACCAGGCCCTTCGCGCCCATGCCCTGTTCAAGCTGGATGTGGATTATGTGGTGAAGGAGGGTGAGGTCCTCATCGTCGATGAATTTACCGGCCGTCTCATGCCGGGCCGCCGCTGGTCCGACGGCCTGCATCAGGCCATCGAAGCCAAGGAAGGGGTGAAGATCGAGAACGAGAACCAGACTCTGGCTACGATCACCTTCCAGAACTACTTCCGCATGTATGAGAAGCTGTCTGGCATGACCGGAACCGCCGATACCGAGGCGGAGGAATTTCACAAGATATACAAGCTCGACGTTGTTGTCATCCCCACCAACAGGGTTCTCCTGCGCCCCGACTTCCCGGACGTCATCTACAAAACCGAGGGGGAAAAGTTCAATGCGGTGATCGAGGAGATCAGGGAACTTCATGCCAAGGGGCAGCCGGTGCTGGTCGGCACCATTTCCATCGAAAAGTCGGAGGTGTTGTCGGAACTCCTGAAGCGACAGGGGATTCCGCACAATGTTCTCAACGCCAAACAGCATGAGCGGGAGGCGGAGATCGTTGCCCAGGGGGGGCGCAAGGGGATGATCACCATCGCCACCAACATGGCGGGTCGCGGCACCGACATCCTTCTCGGAGGGAATGCAGATGCCATGGCCAAGCAGTGGCGACGCGGAAATCCCGAGGCTTCCGACGGGGAGTATGAACGGGTGCTGGCCCAGTTCAAGGAGCAGTGCGCCAATGAGCACGACGAAGTGGTGACGCTCGGCGGCCTCCATATTCTCGGTACCGAGCGTCATGAGTCGCGTCGTATCGATAACCAGTTGCGCGGCCGTTCCGGGCGTCAAGGGGATCCTGGTTCATCCCGTTTCTACCTTTCCCTGCAGGATGACCTGCTGCGCATCTTCGGTTCCGAACGTGTGGCCAAGATCATGGACATGCTGAAGATCGAGGAGGGGGAGGCGATCACCCACGGACTGATCACCAAGGCCATCGAGAATGCCCAGAGGAAAGTTGAAGCCCACAACTTTGAGATCAGAAAGCACCTGATCGAATATGACGATGTCATGAACAAGCAGCGTGAGGTCATCTATGCCCAGCGCCGGGAGATTCTTGCCGGCGAAGGAATCCGGGAGAGTTTCCTCGATATGGTTGACGAGACCGTAGCGGATCTCGCCGCGGGATACGCAATCGACAAGGTTCCAGCACAGGAATGGGACTGGCAGGGGATGGGGGATTCCATCTACAAAATCTTCGGCTTCCAGGTGGATATCCCTGCAGAGACCATGGAACGCCTCAATCCGTTTAATCTGCGCGAGCTTTTGCAGGAAAAGGTCCGCGAATTGTATACCGCAAAGGTTGCGGAGTTCGGCGACGAGCTCCTGGATCACCTGATCAAGGTGATCATGCTCCAGAGCATCGATACCCAATGGAAGGACCATCTCCTCTCCATCGATCATCTCAAGGAGGGGATCGGTCTGCGCGGTTACGGGCAGAAGGATCCGAAACAGGAGTACAAGAAAGAAGCATATCAGCTTTTCATGGATATGATGCTCCGCACCCGCGAAGAGGTGGTGGAGAAGATATTCTGGGTGCAGATAGCCCGGGAAGAGGATGTGGAAAAGATGGAGGAGCAGCAGAAGCGCCAGCGGCTGGTTTTCAATCTGGGAGACGAGCCGGAGGCCCAGCAGCCTGTTACGAGCAAGAAGGTCGGCAGGAACGAACCGTGCCCATGCGGGAGCGGCAAGAAGTACAAGCAATGTTGCGGCAAGTGAGGGAGGCCGTACTGCGTTCAGCGTGCAACGTCGAACGCATGCCGCATAAGGAGCTGCCATGAACATAAAAGGATTCAAGTTCTCCGCCGTAGAGGCGGCCGTCAAGAAGCCGGGAAGGCTGGACCTGGGGTTGATCTTTTCTGAAATGCCGGCGGCCGTGGCCGGGGTCTTCACCACCAATAAGGTCAAGGCTGCTCCGGTCCTTTTGGGTATGGAGCGGATGAAGAACGGCCTCTGCCAAGCTGTTGTGGTGAACAGCGGCAACGCCAACGCCTGCACCGGCCCGCAAGGGATCGAGGATGCCAGGGAGACTGCGCGGCTGGTGGCCGAAGGTTTGGGCATTCCAGACGAGGCCGTGCAGGTGTCGTCAACCGGCGTCATCGGCCAGCCGCTCCCCATGGAGAGGTTGAGACGGGCCATACCCGCCCTCATCGAAGGACTTGGAACCGGTACCTTTGATGATGTTGCCCGGGCCATCATGACCACTGACACCTTTCCCAAGATTGAGGCGCGGAACGGCGTAGCGGGCGGGATTCCATATTCCATCGCCGGTATTGCCAAGGGGGCCGGGATGATTATGCCCAATATGGCTACCATGCTCGCCTTTATCGTTACCGACGCTGCGGTGGAGCCTGCCTGGCTGAAAAAGGTGTTCAAGGAAGCAAACGATGCGTCCTTCAATATCATATCCGTGGATGGCGACACCTCCACCAACGACACGGCCCTGATCATGGCCAACGGCATGGCCGGCAACCCGCAGATCAAAGCGGGGACGCCGGACGCCGACTCGTTTGTCCTGCATTTAACGGATGTTCTCCTTGCACTGGCCAAGCAGATCGTGAAAGACGGCGAGGGGGCCACCAAGTTGGTTGAGATCACGATCAATGGAGCCCGCTCCGGTGCAGATGCAAAGCGGGCTGCCATGGCGGTTGCCAATTCCCTGCTGGTCAAGACTGCGTTTTTCGGCCAGGACGCCAATTGGGGAAGGATTCTTGCGGCTGTCGGCTATTCCGGTGCGGAGGTCGATCCCGACAAAGCCGAACTGTTCTTTGATGATGTGCAGATGGTTAAAAATGGTATTTTTGTCGGAGGAGATGCCGAAGCCCGCGGTACAGAGGTTTTGCGGAAGAAGGAGTTTGCCGTGACGGTGAACCTGAAGCTGGGGGAGGGGATCTCCACCGTCTACACGAGCGATCTGTCCTATGATTATGTGAAGATAAATGCCGATTACCGTACTTGAAGCGATGTCGTGAAATAGTGGTTAATAACCTTCTGCATACGGATTCCGGAGGCTGTATGAGGGTGCGAAAATTATTGTTGCTTGCTGGTTTGCTTGTCCTGACAAACTGTTTTTTCAGCGTATGTGCCACGGCTGATGCGGGGGCGCTGAAAATAACTGAAATGGCGGTTACCACGAAGATCGTCAAGGGGAACCCGATAGACTCGGTGCGACGCATTTCATCGACTTCGGTTAAGGCGCTCTATTGTTTTACCAGGCTTTCTGCCTCCAAGGATGAAGATACCACCATCAAGCACGTCTGGTATAAAAATGATGAGGTTGTCGGCGAGTATGAACTCCCTGTAAAGGGTCAACACTGGCGGACTTACAGCAGGAAGCAGGTGGAGAAGGTTGCTGCCGGGGATTGGCGCGTTGAGGTTCTGGACAGTGAAGGGAATCTCCTTAAGACAGTGAAATTCAGGATGAATTAGTCCCTTAGAAAAATTATTTGCATGTTTTTTGCGAAGAATTTTTCGTGAAGGGACTTATCCCGTTCATCGGGGTTAGGACTGTGCGGGGAAAAGCAGTGTCGTTCGTAAAGTACCTCCATATTGGACTCCTGTTTTTTTTTGCATCATCGGTTTTTGCTGGTGATGTGCCGGTAACTCAAGTTGATCGCTTGACTAAAATTGACCAGTTGCTGACCGGTGCTATCTCGCAAGGTTTGATAGCAGGTGGTGTTGTGCTGATCGGCAATCACGCCGAAATCCTGTTCGAACGGGCGTACGGCAAGGTTTCCAGTGCAACCGATGCCCGGCCGATGACTGTAGATACAATATTCGATATTGCTTCTCTCACCAAGGTAATAGCCACGACGCCGGCAGTTCTCAAGCTGGCGGAAGAGGGGAAGCTCAGCCTGGTTGATCCCGTGGCTAAGTGGTACCCCGAATTCAACGGACAGATGAAGGATGACTTGCTGATGGTCAACCTTCTGACCCATACCTCCGGCCTCGATGATTTCCCCTTGTCTTCCCAGAACTCCCTGCAGTATGCCGTGAATGGTGCAGCCGCGCAAAAACTGAAAGGCGCGGTCGGGAGCCGCTTCAGGTATGCCGATATAAATTTCATCCTGCTTGCTGAGTCGGTTAAAAGAGTTATCGGCGTGGGGTTGGATCTGTATACAACCGCCTGTTTTTTCGCACCGTTGGGGATGAAGGATACTTCCTTCAACCCGTCAAGGGAGAGCACATCCCGTTGCGCGGCCACTCTCAATACTGATAATTCCCTGCTGGTTGGACAGGTCCAGGATTATGAGGCCCGCCAGCTGGGCGGCGTTGCCGGTCATGCCGGGCTCTTCAGTACGGCCGGTGATCTGGCCAGGTTTTGTCGAATGCTTCTCAATGGCGGGGAATATGAAGGGAAACGGATACTTTCCGAGCGAACCGTGAACCAGATGACGGCACCCTACTTTTCCCGGGGAGGGAAGGTGGTTCGCGGTTTGGGATGGGATATTGATTCGCCTTATTCTTCTCCTCGCGGGAATGGTTTTTCCGAGGTGTCTTTCGGACATACCGGCTATTCGGGGTCTTCGGTTTGGATAGACCCGGCAAGCGACACCTTTGTCGTACTGCTTACCTCTCGTCTTGAGTACCGGAAAACCAAGGAATTCAGCCGTTTGCGCAGCGATCTGTCAACCCTCGCAGCCGCACTGTTTGCACCTCCTGTTGAAATACGAGAGCTAACGCGCCTCAATTATGAGTGACTAATATAGGCCGGCAAATAACTTGACACGATATAGGCTTTGTGCTAGTTTTTTCGCACTTGTTCACAGATTTATGAGAATCCGCCGGGCTGTGTCAGCCTTCTTTTCAACGTCCCATCAGAGGAGGGATAGATGAGCAATAAATTGCTCCTCGCCGATGACAGTATCACCATTCAAAAAGTAGTGGGCATAATCTTCGCCAATGAGGATTATGAGCTTACCGTGGTGGATAACGGTGATGCCGCGCTGGACAAAGCAAAACAGATTTCGCCGGATATAATTCTCGTTGATGCCTTGATGCCCGGTAAGACCGGCTATGAGGTCTGCGCAGAAGTGAGGCGAGACCCGGCGCTGAAGTCTACACCTCTTCTTCTTATGACAGGGGCTTTTGAGCCGTTCGATGAGGATAAAGCCAGGCAGAGCGGAGCAGACGACTTTATTTCGAAACCATTTGAATCTCAGCAGCTTATTGACCGGGTTAAGAAGCTTATTGAGCTGGGCAAGGAGAGGGCATCAGCAGTAGCTGTACAGGAAGCCACAGTGACTGTTGCTCCTGCGATAGAACCTGTAGCCGCGGCCGTGTGGGCAGAGCCCGCAGCCGTATCTGTTTCTTCACCAGCTGCTGCACCATCTGCCAATGACCTGGCTGAAGCTTTTTTTGCCGGGGAAGAAGTGTGCGCGGCTGCACCCGAGGATGTATTTCCCTTGGCAGAGGAAGTGGTTGAAGGGTGTCCCGATGACGATCTCTGGGGTGCGTTTGAGATTGAAGAGATTGCTGAGGGCGAACCCGTTGAATTCGGCGAGGTTGCTGCTGAAACCGTACCACTCTCCGAGTTTTCCTCTGATATAGAAATTGATGATACTTTTTCTTTTGCTGAAGAAGACGATGCCGGTATTGTAGAGACCGGACCGGAGGTGTTCTCCGAAGAACCTCAGGCGTTTGGCACCGGATGGGAGCCGGTCGGGGAGCAGACCTTTGCATTTCGCGAAGAACCGGAAACCGTTGATTTTGAGCAACCTGTTGGGTTGGAGACTGTTCCTGGATTCGATACGCCACCGGCTCCTGCAGCGCAGCCGGAAGTGTCCGATTTCTTCGATGAAACCGTTGTGCCTGTTGTTGCCGCACCCACCCCTGCGCCATCTCTTCAGGAGGTTGATCTGCAGTTTGCTCCTGAAGAAGAGTATGTTCCCGTCCTTGAGGCCGCTGCACCTTCTGATGCCGCTTCCGTTGCGCCTGCCGCGCAGCCTGCCGATCTGACCGAGGCGCAGCTTGCAGCGGTTATTTCCAGTGTCTCACGGGAGATCATCGAAAAGATCGTCTGGGAGGTTGTTCCTGACCTCGCTGAAATGCTCATCAAGGAAGAGATTCGAAAAATCAAGGAAGGATCTGTGAGATAAGGTCTGGCGACGTTATAACATTAAACAAAAAATGGGGATTTTATATCCCCTTTTTTATTAGGGACTTGGAATTAACTGATATACCAGGTTTTACGCTCAGATTTAGGTCAGGTTTGTCGTTCCTGATTGAGCAAAACCGCAGGCGTAGCAAGGCTCCGCTGAGGATTTTGCGATTGAAGGGGCGGCAAAGATGGCCTGAAGATGAGATGTAAAACGGTATATTGGTTAGTTCCGAGTCCCTTAGAAATTATGAGTGAAAGAGGTTGGTTGCATGGCTGATAAAGAGCTGACAAAGGTATACGAACCGAAGAGCGTCGAAGAGAAGTGGTACAAGGAATGGGAGAGTAACGGCTATTTCCATGGCGAGGCCGTTTCTGCCAAACCGTCGTACAGCATAGTGATCCCCCCTCCGAACATTACGGGTGTGCTGCACATGGGTCATGCCCTCAACAATACGCTCCAGGACATACTCTGTCGCTGGAAACGGATGAGCGGCTTCAATGTGCTCTGGATGCCGGGGACCGACCATGCCGGCATAGCCACGCAGAATGTGGTGGAACGTCAGCTTTCCGCCGAGGGGAAGGACCGCCACGATGTGGGGCGTGAGGCTTTTATCGAGCGGGTCTGGCAGTGGAAAGCGGAGTCCGGGGGGCAGATCATCGGCCAATTGAAACGGCTTGGCGCGTCCTGCGACTGGGAGCGCGAGCGCTTCACCATGGACGAGGGGCTCTCCAGGGCAGTGCGCGAGGTGTTCGTCCGTCTTTACGACGAGGGGCTTATATATCGCGACAACCGCCTTATCAACTGGTGCCCGCGCTGCCATACGGCGCTCTCCGATATCGAGGTGGAGCATGAGGAAAAGGCAGGCCACCTCTGGCACCTCCGCTATCCGGTTGTGGGCTCGGACCGATACCTCGTTGTTGCCACCACCCGGCCGGAAACCATGCTCGGTGATACTGCCGTGGCAGTCAATCCCAACGATGACCGGTACAAGGATCTGATCGGTGGGATGGTCACACTTCCGCTTGTGAACCGGCAGATACCCATCATTGCCGATGAGTACGTGGACATGGAGTTCGGCACCGGCGTCGTGAAGATCACTCCGGCCCATGACTTCAACGACTTCGAGATGGGAAAGCGCCATAACCTGGACCGGATCAACATATTTGACGAATCCGGGGTGATCAATGCCGCCGGCCACCAGTACGAAGGGCTGGACCGCTTTGCTGCCAGAAAACGGGTAGTCGCAGATCTCGAAGAACAGGGCTTGTTGGAGAAGATCCAGGACCATACCCTGGCCGTCGGTGGGTGCTACCGCTGTAAGACCGTTGTCGAGCCGTACATGTCCCTGCAATGGTACGTGAAGGTCGGGCCGCTAGCGGAAGAGGCGCTGGCAGCGGTTCGGGATGGCAAAACCCGCATTGTTCCGCAGCAGTGGGAGAATACCTATTACGAGTGGATGGAGAACATCCGTGACTGGTGCATCTCCCGTCAGATCTGGTGGGGGCACCGCATACCCGCATGGTATTGCGATCATTGCGGAGAGATCACCGTGGCAAAGGTCGATCCGACCGCATGCGCAAAATGCGGCAGCGAAGAAATCCGCCAGGAAACCGACGTGCTCGATACCTGGTTCTCGTCCGCCCTCTGGCCCTTTTCCACCATGGGGTGGCCGGACAAGACCCAGGAACTGGCAAGCTTCTATCCCACTTCCTGCCTCGTTACCGGCTTTGACATCCTCTTTTTCTGGGTGGCGCGGATGATGATGATGGGCCTTCATTTCATGGAGGAGGTGCCGTTCAGGGACGTCTACATTCATGCCCTGGTGCGTGACGCCCAGGGACAGAAGATGAGCAAGTCCAAGGGGAACGTCATAGACCCGCTGACCGTCATCGAGGCATACGGCACGGACGCTTTCCGCTTCACACTGGCGGCCTTTGCCGCACAGGGGCGTGACATCAAGCTGGCGGAGGAGCGTACCGCCGGCTACCGCAACTTCGCCAACAAGATCTGGAATGCATCCCGTTTTGCCATGATGAACCTGGAGGGATTCGATCCCGATGTTGTTGATGCCGACAGCCTTGAGTTGTCCAATGCGGACCGCTGGATACTGTTCCGGCTCAATGAAACGGCTGGAGAAGTGGATGAGGCCCTGACCGCTTATCGCTTCAACGATGCAGCTGCCGCCCTCTATCGTTTTACCTGGAGCGAGTTCTGTGACTGGTACATTGAGCTGGTCAAGGATGATCTCTATAAGGGGGATAGCCGGCGGCAAGTTACGGCCCGCTATGTGCTTTGGCTGGTTCTGGAACATCTGCTGCGGCTGTTGCATCCCTTCATGCCGTTTATTACCGAAGAAATATGGCAGACGCTGGCAGGGAAAAAATCCGCGCCCAGCATAATGCTTGCCGATTATCCGCAACGCAAGCAGGAGTGGGACTTCCGCGAAGGGGCAGCCGAAATGGCCCTGGTTATGGAGGTAATCAGCGCTATCCGCAATATTCGCGGTGAGATGGAGGTTCCCCCCAGCAAAAACATTGCTGCCATCCTCGATTGCAAGTCGGCGGACAGCCTGAAACTGTTGAAAAAGAACGAGGTCTACATCCTCAGCCTCGCCCGGCTCTCCGACCTTGCCATCGGCCAGGGAGTCGACAGGCCGGCGGACGCCGCATTGCAGGTTGCGGGGGATGTGGAGATAGTCGTGCCGCTCAAAGGTTTGGTCAATGTGGAAGAGGAAGAGAAACGCCTCCTCAAGGAAATAGGCAAGATAGACAAAGATATCGAGTTTCTGGGCAAGAAACTTGAAAATCCCAGCTTTGTTGAACGCGCTCCGGCCGATGTGGTGGAGAAGGAGCGGGAGAAGCTGGCTGAGTTTGCCAACAAGAAGCAGGTGCTGGAAGAGAGTCTGGAAAAGATCCGGCGGTTGAGGTAGGACCCAAAGGGCCTAAAGGGCGAACCAGCGTGTTCGCCCTTGATTGGGGCAGGTATAAGACCCCCCGAGGTATTTGATGTTATCTGTTTTTCCGTTCTACTTTTTTGCCTTTATCTTCGGAGCACTGGTCGGCTCTTTCCTCAATGTCTGTATTTATCGGCTTCCGAAAGATGAGTCGGTGGTGTTTCCACCATCCCATTGCCCGAAATGCGATTACAGGATTCGCTTTTATGACAACATTCCCGTCGTCAGCTACCTGTTGCTGGGGGGGAAGTGCCGCTCCTGCAAGACCCACATTTCACTTCAATATCCGGCTGTGGAGCTGATAAACGGTTTATTGACCCTGTTCCTCTTCATAAAATTCGGCTTCACCTGGTCCTTCCTCTTCCTGTTCCTGTTTTGCTCAGCCCTTGTCGTCATTACCTTCATCGATCTGGAGCACCAGATAATTCCCGATGTGATCAGCCTCCCCGGCATCGTCATCGGTTTTGCCGTATCCTTTTTCCTCCCCTGGCTGGGATGGAAAAACTCCCTGATCGGAATTTTAATAGGCGGCGGCAGTCTGCTGATTGTTGCCTACGGCTACCAGTTTCTCACCAAAAAAGAAGGCATGGGGGGCGGTGACATCAAGCTCCTGGCCATGATGGGGGCGTTCCTCGGCTGGCGGTCTGTGCCGTTCATAATTTTTGTTGCTTCGCTGGTCGGCTCGATCATCGGCATCACCCTCATGGTGGTGCAAAAAAAGGATTCAAAGCTGGCTATCCCCTTCGGGCCGTTTCTTGCCATCAGTGCGATTCTTTACATCTTCTTCGGCAAGGAGATAATCTGGTGGTATCTTTCGCTGGCCGGCAGCAGCCCCGGGGGCTAGCGTCCGCATGAAGCATTTTCGCGTTTCCCTCACCTTTTCCATTCTCTCCTCGCTCGCCTGCCTGCTGGTCCTTACCTGGGTTCTGCTCAGTCTCATTTCGTTCAAAACTGCTGAAAAAGATCTCCTGGCGCAGAAGAACGAGGAAGCACGCGTGCTCCTTTCTGCATTTGCGGAAATCATTCCGGAATCGCTGAATCGCATAACTGAAGAATCGTCGACTACAATACTGGCTGCGAGACTTGGCCGGGAGAAGGACTTTGCCGGCATTACGGTCGTTGATGGGGCTGGTAAGGCAGTCTATGTCATAGCAGATGCCAGAGGTATGGATGCGACACTTCAGGCAACATTGAAGAAGGGTAAGGAGTCGTTTGCTTTCACCCCGGACGGCAAATATATATTACGTTACGCGCCCCTTTACCGGGGAGATACCGTGATCGGCGCGGCCCGCCTGTCGCTCTCACTGGCAGGGGAGCAGGAACGGCTCAAAGGCTCACGCCACCTGTTCCTGGCCTATTTTGTCCTCGATTTTCTGCTGTTGCTCGGCTTCGGTTCGTTCATGCTGTCACGGATCGTCGTTGTGCCGATCAGGAAGCTCCTCGCCGCAACCAAGAGGATTGCCGCAGGCGATTACGGTCATAGCGTACATGTGCCGGGGAGTGCCGAAATAGCCGAGCTCTCTGAATCATTCAACACGATGGCGGAAGGGTTGGAGAAGAAGCGGGCAGAGGTAGAGCAGACGGTCGATTCTCTGGAACGGGCCAACAAAGCATTGCAGGTTGCCCGTGAAGAGGCGGTCCGCTCGGAGAAGATGGCTTCCGTCGGCTTGCTGGCTGCGGGAATGGCCCATGAGATCGGCACCCCTCTTTCCGCCATCATCGGCTATGCCGGAATACTCCGGGATGAGCTTCAGGATGACGCAATCAAAGCCGATTATCTGCGCCGCATTGAAGCCGAATCAGGCCGGATTGACCGGATTGTCCGTGGCCTGCTCGATTATGCCCGTCCTACGGAAGTTCATTGTGAACTTGTGGATATATCCGGGCTTCTGACCGAAACAGTTGATCTTCTTGGCGCGCAGGGGGTTTTAAAACAGGTAACTACCTCGTTGATTATGGATGATAATTTGCCGCGGGTTTTTGTTGATCCCCACCAGCTGCAGCAGGTACTTATCAACCTGATCATCAATGCGAGGGATGCCATGAAGCAGGGAGGGGAGCTTGAAGTGGCTGCTCGTGCCGGAATGGCGGAAATGCTGTTTGCCCCGTCCATCTCTGCTCCGGTTTCTGTCATGGGGAGGCGCAAGGATGATTTCCACGGCGCATTCAGTTATTCCTACCTTAACAGCAGAGACGTTGCCTGCTGGCTGACCATAGCGGTAGGGGACAACGGAGAGGGAATTGCCGCTGAAAACCTGGGAAAGATCTTCGATCCTTTTTTCACGACCAAGGAACCGGGGAAGGGGACCGGGCTCGGGCTTGCCATTTCCGCCAGGATAATAGATTCTTTCGGCGGCCGGATCATTGCCGAAAGCGAACCTGGAAAGGGATCGGTATTGACCATCTGGCTTCCGATTTTGAGGGATAAGGAAAGGTGAAAAAGTGAAAAAATCCGCTGACAACAGAAGTATCCTGGTGGTGGACGATGAGGAAAATCTGCGTCACATGCTTCATGTCATGCTCCAGAAGCAGGCATATCGCGTCGAACTGGCAGTTGATGGCGGTGAGGCCTTGCGGATGGCTGCACAAATGGATTATGACTTTATTCTCTGCGATATAAAAATGCCGGTTCTGGACGGGATCGGTTTCTTGAAAGGTGCAAACGCAGCCGGCATCAAAAGCACCGTCATCATGATGTCGGCCTATGGTACGGTGGACAGCGCCATCGAGTGCATGAAGCTGGGGGCGTATGATTACATATCCAAACCCTTTAAAAGTGATGAGATAGGACTGGTCCTGAGAAAGGCGGAAGAGCGGGAAAGATTGAAGGCGGAGAACAAGCGGCTCAAAGAGGTGATAAACAGGGAATTTTCCTTTGCCAATATCGTCAGTAAAAACGAGCGAATGCATGAAATATTCAACCTTGTTCAGAAAGTCTGCGATTACAAGACAACGGTACTGATTCTCGGCGAATCAGGGACAGGTAAAGAACTGATAGCCAGGGCTCTTCATTATAACAGCAGGCGCAAAAACGCCCCGTTTGTTGCGATCAACTGTGCGGCGATACCGGAAAACCTGCTGGAGTCCGAACTGTTCGGGCACATGAAGGGCGCCTTTACCGACGCTTCTTCCGATAAGGCCGGCCTGTTCGAGCAGGCGAACGGCGGGACCCTGTTTCTGGACGAAATCGGCGAGATGCCCCTTGCTTTGCAGGTAAAGCTTTTGCGCGTATTGCAGGATGAAGAAATCAGGGTGGTGGGGGGATCTGTAACGAAGAAGATCGATGTGCGGGTGATTTCCGCCACTTCGAAGCACCTGGAACAGGAAATCGCGGCAGAACATTTTCGGGAAGACCTCTATTTCAGGCTGAATGTCTTCAGTCTCACCCTGCCGCCGTTGCGCGAAAGGCAAGAGGATATTCCCCTGCTTGCCGCCCATTTCATCGAAAAATACGGGCGGAAAATGGCCAAGCACGTGGCGCGCTATACTCCCGAAGCCCTCAAGTTGCTTATGGACTACAGTTGGCCGGGGAATGTCAGGGAACTGGAAAACTGTATCGAGAGGGGACTGGTCCTGTGTGAGGGGGAAACGCTGGATGTGGAGTGTCTGCCGGAAAACCTGCGGAGCATGGATGGCAGGGGACGGGGGGCGCGGATGCCCTTCGACGGCTTTTCAATAAAGCGCGCCGAAGAAAGTCTCGAAAGGGCGCTGATCAGAAAAGCGCTCGATGAAACCGGCGGCAACAGGACCCATGCGGCAAGGCTGTTGGAGATAAGCCACCGGGCGCTTTTGTACAAAATCAAGGAGTACGGTATGGAATAACGTCCAAACCTTTTTGCGGGATTAACGGCTCTTGCTATGAAATAAATGCGTAGTGTCGGGGCGGTGTATTTACTGTCATTGTCTAAGTTGCTTAAATTGCGTTATATTTTGGCTGGATTATTCTGTGCGAGTGTTGGCATGTGAGTTGCTTACCCTACTGTGCGTAATCATGAAACGATTGAGAGGTAGAAATTTACATGTATAGAATAATGGTGCTTACAGGACTGATGTTGGGGCTCTCGGCCGGCAGTGCACTCGCCATGGCAAAGGAAGGGTGCGGTGGCGAGTGCGTTTCTTGCCATTCGCTCAGCGAAAAAGAAGCGGGTACGCTGTTAAAGGGATTGGGGACGGTAAAATCCGTCAAGCCGTCACCGGTGCGCGGACTCTATGAACTACGTCTGGAGAAGGACGGTACCCAGGCAATCGCCTATGTTGATTATGGGAAGAAAAACATCATTGCCGGGCAGATATTCGATATCGCCTCCCGCCAGCTGGTTACCACAAAAATTACAGCGTCGCCAATAAAAGCAGAGAAGATTGATGTCGGCAAAATTCCCCTGGACAATTCCCTGGTCATGGGTAACGCGAATGGAACTAAGAAGCTTTTCGTCTTTACCGACCCGGATTGCCCCTACTGTGCAAACATGCACGCTGAACTGAAAAAGCTGGTGGAGATGGACAAAGATATCGCGGTTTATGTCAAGCTCTTCCCGTTGGAGATGCACCCGAAGGCCTATGACAAGTCACGGCTGATTCTGTCGGAAAACTCCCTGAATCTTCTGGATACGGCTTTTTCCGGCGGCAAGTTGCCTGAACCTGATGCAAAGCATTCAGGAAAGGGTATCGATGAAACCAAGGCTTTTGCCAGATCGGTCGGCATCAGCTCCACGCCAACCCTGGTGCTGCCGGACGGGCGGATACTGCCGGGGTTCAGGGATGCCTTAGCGGTAATGAGATCGGTTAACGGTGAAACACTGTAATGTTTTTTCCCTTCCGGTATTAATTGTCGTGTTGAGGTTTTAACCAAGATAAACCATCAAGGGGTGGATGCAATGAACAACGTTAATTTCGTCAACAGGAAAATCCTCCGGTATTTATTGCCGTTGCTGCTCATCATTCCGTGTTTACTGGTGTCGGTTCAGTCGGCATCTGCTGAAAAGGTTGAGGTTACGGTTGAGTGGGGAAGTAACGTCGCGGGCGATAACGATAACGGCGGCTACGTAACGCCTCCCGGCAATGGTGATTCAGGAAAAGATGTAAAGGTTACAACCAATACTGACAAGAAGTTTACCATCTTCACCGATTCCGGTTTCCAGATCTCGGATGTCAGATTGATAAACAAGGATTCCGGCACCAACCAGTCGGTTTTTACCCCTGTGAACATGCTTGGTGCAGGCGATACCTACACGTTCAACGTGATGACTAGTGACTGGATACTGCGGGTTTTCTTTGTACCCAAAACAGGATCAAATATAACCATAACCGCAACTGCCGGGGCCAACGGCTCCATTTCTCCTGCCGGAGCGATCAGTGTCGTAAGAAATGGCAGCAAAACCTTCACCATGACTCCCAACGCCGGTTACGTTGTAGGTGATGTGCTGGTGGATGGTATATCTGTCGGTGCTGTCAACTCTTACACTTTCGCCAATGTGACAACAGATCATACCATTTCCGCTTCATTTGTTCCCAAGGCCTATACCATTACCGCCACCGCTGGCGCCAACGGTGTGATCTCACCGGCCGGCGCCACCAATGTGACCCAAAATGCCGATCAGACGTTCAATATCATTCCGAATGCCGGTTATAACGTACTGGATGTGAAAATTGACGGCACATCGGTCGGAGCAATGACCTCCTACATCTTCACCAACGTCACCGCCAACCATACCATAGACGTAACCTTTGCCCCTCAGACCACTTTGATGGGGAACTATTGTCAACAACCATCCTTTATCGGCTCCATCACACAATTGAAGCCCAATGTTCTGATCCTGTCCGATAACTCGGGCAGCATGGGGTGGCTTGCATACGAGAGTGAAACGTATAACAATGCAAAGAGCTATTACGGCTATTTCGATCCCCAGAAAATGTATAAGAATTCGGGCACCGTTTTTACGATCGACACCACAAAAATACTCGACAAGAACGACATAATGTCGGGTAACTATTTGAACTGGCAAAAGATGCGACGGATCGACGTCGTCAGGAAGGCGCTGATTGGGGGCAAGGTTGTAAATCGGACGGCTGCCACCAAATATTTGTCGGCTAATGGCGGCTTTACGGTCGAATACGGCCCCACGGAACCGACGGGTATCGTTCAGGCCCTGGACGGCAAGGTGAGATTCGGCCTGATGTTTTTCCGCTCCAATTACGAGGGAGGGTACATTGCTGCACCTATCGGTTCCACTGCCGCCGACCTGGTCACGCAGATAGAAGCCAAGAACCCCAGCGGCAACACCCCACTGGCAGAGTCGATCTATGAGGCAACCAAGTATTTCGGTCATGTTGCGAGCGCATACGACGCAACGGTGGATTACTCCACATGGGCGGACCCGATCCAGTTCCCGTGCCAGAAAAACTTCATGCTGGTCGTCACCGACGGCGAGCCGACAGCGGACACCAACTTTCCCGGTTTTTCCACAACAACCTGGAAGGATAAAATCATCGCCAATGGTGACACCCACAGCGCCTATTACATGGAGGATGTTGCCTACTACGCCCATGTCACCGACTTGCGACCCGACACCGGCACCGTCGGCAATCCCCCCATCGCTGCGGGCGGCGTTCAGAATCTGACTATTTACAACGTTTTCGTCTTCGGTAGTGCAGCCAGCAAAACTATGCAACTGGCGGCAAAATACGGAGGATTTCAGGACAAGAACGAAAACGGAAAGCCTGACCTGGCAATTGAGTGGAATAAATCCGGCGACGGTGTGCCTGACACATATTTTGAGGCGCAGGAAGGCGACAGCCTGGAGACCTCGCTGATGGATGCCTTGACGAATATACTCGCACGAATATCTTCCGGTACGGCGGCTTCCATCCTCAGCAACAGCGAGGGGACAGGAGCCAATCTATTGCAGGCGTTATTCTATCCCAACAAGATCTTTGAAAAGCAGACCCAGGCCAATTGGCTCGGCGAATTGCAGAACCTCTGGTATTACGTCGATCCCTTTTTCACCAACAGCTCGGTGCGGGAAGACACTGATTATACCGATGCAGACAGGGCAGCAAATAAAAATCACGTGTTTAATCTCCTTGCTGACAAGGCAACCAACTTTTTCTTCGACAATGCGGCGACGAAACAGACACTAGTAGATCTTTCCTATGACACAAATGGAGACGGTGCTCCCGATCTATTTGACAAGCGGGTCACCCCTGACGAAGTGAACAGTATCTGGCGGGCGGGTAAACAATTGTGGTCAAGGGACCTTTCCACTAACCCGAGAAAAATATATACGACTATTGACGGCAGCATGCTTGTTCCCTTTGTTGAAACGGCCGGAGCCAATCCTCTTCGCGCTTATTTGCAGGCAGCAACCGATGCGGAGGCAAATAAAATAATCAGATATGTACAGGGCTTTGATTTCCCCGACGACACCTCGATGCGAAGCAGAACGGTCAAGATCGGCAATATTCCGTCAACAAACGTTACTGATCCTGCCTATAAGACCAATCCAAAGGATAAAGGCATCGGAGTCTGGAAGCTGGGTGATATTGTCAATTCTACGCCGCGACTGGTTTCGGCGCTCCCTCTGAACTTCTACGACAAAGCGCCTGATAAAGGTTATCGCGATAAATCGTACGGTGATTCCAAGAATGGAACGGGTTATATTTATACGTCTGATTACAAGCGTAGAGGACTGTCGCTTGCCGGCGCCAATGACGGCATGCTGCATGCTTTCAAACTCGGCACACTCGATGTGACCGCCTATGGAGATACAAAAGCGACCCTGTCCGGGACAAATCTCGGTGATGAGCTGTGGGCGTATGTCCCGAAAAATGTGTTGCCGTACCTCAAGTACTTCTCGGATCCGGACTATTGTCATCTCTGTTATGTCGACATTTCCCCATATATTGTCGATGCCAGCATCGCAAAGCCGGCCGGGTGTGCGGAAGCGAAGACCGAGGACTGCACAAAGGATTCAAAAGAGAGCTGGCGAACCGTCGTCATCGGGGGGATGGGACAAGGAGGTGCCAGCAGGGATAAAACTGGAACCTGCAATGATGCTTCCGGCGTGGATTGCGTAAAATCGCCGCTCGACGGCGTCGGCTTTTCGTCATACTATGCTCTGGATATTACCAAGCAGTTCGATGCATCGGGAAACCCGGTAATGCCGACCCTCCTCTGGGAATTTGCGCATTCGGAACTCGGATATTCGACATCCGGTCCGGTAGTGATGCGGATCAATGCAAAGGATAATTCAAAATCTCCACCGGTGCCTGACCCAACCAAAAATGGCAATTGGTATGCTGTATTTGCTTCCGGCCCCACCGGCCCGATCTCCGGTCAACAATTCTTGGGGAAGTCCGATCAGAATCTCAAGCTATTTGTACTTAATCTGAAGACCGGCGCGCTGTTGCGGGTCATCGATACCGGCATTCCATTTGCGTTCTCCGGCTCTTTGAATGACGGGCATTCTGATACTGACAGAGTCGATCCGGAGAATCGGGGCTTTTATTCGGATGACGCACTCTACATCGGGTACACAAAAAGGGCTGGTGCAGGTACGGTTGGCAGCCCCTATACGTGGACAGACGGTGGGGTAGTACGGCTTTTGACAAAGGAAGACCCGGACCCGAACAACTGGACTGTAAGCAAGGTCATCGATGGTATCGGGCCGGTTACTACCCGAATTTCAAAGCTTCAGGATAAAATTGACAACATCCTGTGGCTCTTCTTCGGCACCGGCCGTTATTACTACGGCGCAGACGATATTGCCGTACAGCGCACCCTCTTCGGGGTGAAGGATCCGTGCTTCAAGGCAGTAGTCAATCATCTCGATGGCACCGTCTCCAAGAAAGGGGACATTGACGAGGCTTGCACCGAGGCGCCGGTTACCAAGTCGAGCCTCGATATCCAGACGAACATCTCGGCCACATCCCTGACAAGCAAAGGCTGGTACATTGAGCTTGATGCGGCCAGTGGGAGCTACGGAGCGGAGAGAATAATAACCGATACCGTGGCGCAGCAAAACGGTCTCTGCTTCTTCACGAGTTTCAAGCCGAACTCGGATGTCTGTTCCTTTGGCGGCAGTTCCCATCTGTGGGTTGTGGACTGCGCGACCGGAACCGCGCCTAAGGTCAACGCCCTGAAAGGCAGGGCGCTGATACAGGTCTCTACGGGGAGCTTTGAGTCCGTTGACTTTGGAACCGCCCTTATTGAAAGAGGCAACAGGCGATCTGCGCCAATAATAGGGAAACCGCCCTCCGAACCGCCGACTATTCAATCCCAGGCAAATAACAGACCGGTTAAGAAGATTCTCCGCATACGGGAGAAATAACATGAAACAGGACGGTTTTTCATTGATTGAGCTTATCGTCGTCATCGGGATATCCGCTGTTCTCATGGCTATTGCCATGCTCAATTTCAACCAGATGATGAGAAAGTCTGCGATCGACAGTCAGGTAAAAATGCTGTATACCGAACTCTTGAACACCAGGGTACAGGCGATGTTCCAAAAACAAGCACGTCGGGTCGGACTTAACAGTAACAAGGTTATCCTGTATTCGCCGGATTTGGCTAAGTCGCCGGATGTTCAGAAAGACTTATCCTATCCGATTGAATGGGGCGGCGCATCGGATATTCTCTTTGACACACAAGGCCTGACAAATGCCCCTGTCAATGGCAGCAAGAGCATCTGTATACAGGGGGATAATCCTGCTACTTACGATAGTATAGTGGTTTTCAAGACAAGGATTCAGATGGGAAAAAGAACGAATCCTCTAGGAGGGTGCACCGTTGACAATATCGTTACTCAATAATAAAGGGTTTACTCTTGTTGAAATGATGTTTGCCATAATGATATCGCTTCTCGGCATATTTGCACTGTTGCAGTCCATGGATGTAATCACGCAGCACAATGTCAAGAATCAGATGCGTGACGAGGCAGTGAAGATTGCCGATGTCAGGCTGAAGTCAATGCGGGAAGGCCCTTTTGTCGAGAATATTGTATATATTCCGTACAGCACCGTTCATAACGAATCGGGCACTCGCTCTTATGTCGTGAGAAAGTCAATGACTGCGTTGTCAGTCAATTCAAGGGAACTTATTGTCAACGTTGGGTGGGCTTATAAAAACATTTCATCTCACCACGAGGTGCGGTCCATTAAGTCAAGATGAGCATGGACTCAATCAAGCCATTTTGTCAACCTCAGCGAATGACATCAAGGACGGACTTATGTCGGATAAAAAAGGTTTTACACTCATAGAACTGGTTGTGACGATGGCTATATTTGTCATTGTCATCATGCTAAGCTCATTTGTTTTCGAGAAGGTGATCGGTCAGGCAAGCCAGCGCTCCAAAACCATTGAGGGTCAGCTCGAAGGTGTCGTAGGCCTGGAAATATTGAGGACCGACCTGGATAGCGCCGGTTATGGGCTTCCGTTTAAAATTATGTCTTCGGCTACAAAAATATCCGGTTACACCGAAGCCGTGGACTCTCCGAACTTTCCGGTCCCCGGTGTTGATAGGGCTAGTCTCAACGACGCGCCCGCCACGCCGCCTAGAGGCGTTGTGAGTGTAAACGGAAGCGGTAGCGTTGGTTTCAATCAATCTGATTATCTGGTGATAAAATCGGTAACTGTTGCCTTGAATGATACCTCGAAAAAATCGAGTCGTGTCATTTACAACAAGATGGGTGCGGATCCCGTCGGTCAGATTGCAACAACCGGCACTGCCGATGATCTGCAACCGGGCGAAAGAGCCATCGTCATGAGATCCACTTTTGAGGGTGGCATAGAGAAGAGCAGAGAACTTTTGATAGACGAGAAGAACGGCGGCACCTTTTTTGTTACGGTTCCGTCGACTTTTCTCCCGACTGCGTTTTCGCCCAAGGAATCAGGTGATACGTGTCTGATTTACGGGATAGATCCGGCCAATACAATGTCATCACTGCGCATGCCTTTCAATCGGGCAGATTATTTCGTCAAAAGGCCGGCTAATGTTCCTAAAATCTGCAATGCCGGCACAGGCGTTTTATACAAGTCCACGACTAATCACAATAATGGTGGTATCACCTATTATCCATTGGTTGATTGCATAGGAGACATGCAAGTGATCTATCTCCTCGACATGGACGAGGATGGTGCCGCCGGGACGTACGCCGATGCCGATGGCACCCCATCGGGGGACGAGAAAATTAGCGATATCAATGTTTCCACTGTCGATGTGGTGACAACCTTGAATGACCCCGAGTTGCTCAGGCTCAGACTCAAGGAGATACAGGTGTACATCCTTGCCCAAATGGGCAAAAAGGACAATGCCTACAGATATCCTGATGACAGCATAGTTGTAGGTGTGGCCAGCCGTGGGAGAACGTGGACAGCAAGTGAAATGGCAGCAACCTTTGGCGCCGAATGGCGTAACTACCGATGGAAAGTGTACAAAATCACATCCATTGCCAGTAATATGCAGTGACCAGAAAAAGAAATGGGCGGTGTCAAATGAGATATCTGAAAAATCAAAACGGAATAGCATTGGTAACTGCGCTGTTGCTTACCCTGATAACTGTTGCGGTTGTTATGGCTGTATTTTATCTGCTTAACCAGCAGACAAAGACATCCGCAGCAGAGAAGGTCTACAGCTCCGCCCTGCAGGCTGCCTATGGCGATTCCGAGCTTTTTATTAAAGACATTATCCCGTCATTATTTCCCAACGATGCTCTTAAAAATATTAATTACTGGGAAAACAGCTTTTCTGCAATATCTTTGAACGTCGTTTCGACGGATGCCTGTATAAATGACAAACTGCACAATAATACCGATAAATGGACGAATTGTCCCCAGGGCAGTACAACGAAACTTGCTTACGATATGCCGGACACGACTATTGTACTTAGGGGGCTCAGCGAAAATTACAAGATATATTCAAAGATTGTCGATACGACCGTAGGCAATACCGACGGGTCAGGACTAACGGAAAGATATACCTCTGGCGACGGCGTAACCGGAAAGGGTGCCGGAGTGGACCCAAAACGCGTTCCTTATCTCTACACCGTCGAGATTCAAGCGGAAGGGGCAGTTAATCCCAAGGAAAAGGCGCAGCTTGAGGTACTTTATGCGTATTGAATGTTGTTTCTGATGTTTGGTTCACCTTGAATTGGTTCCAAAATTGCAAGTTTTAATTGCTTTAACAAATTTGCATCAATAGATAACGATAATACTAAACCATCCGCGAGGATGGGGCGGAAAGCCTATAGGGTCTCACGCAGACAGCCGGGTTGCCGAAATATCACAATATTTCCGGCGCCTGGTTTTTTTATTTTGTTAACTAAAAATATAAAAGACTATAATTTTATATAATTTAACATAATTAGCGTTATTTGCTTGACAATTCTTTTATTTATTGTAATTTCAACAAAAAATAAGTAAAAGCAGGTAAAAGAATGACAGCAAATAACAATGTCAGAAACATTCGTGAAGAGCGATTGATGAGTAAGGCTGAACTCGCGCGGTTAGCTGGTGTCTCGCCAGTTACGATTGATCGTATAGAGCGTGGCGAAGAGTGCCGCATGGAAACTAAAAGGAAAATTATTCTGGCTCTTGGTTTTTCTTTGTCTGAGAAGGAAAAAGTATTTCAGGACTAATTCCTCGAATAGGACAGAATCATGTTTCTCTCAAAAAAGAAAGATTTAGTTGGTATCGATATCGGCTCCAGTTCTGTAAAGCTTGTGCAGCTTAAGGAACAAAAGGGGGTGTTTCATCTGCAGAATGTCGGAATACTCCCTCTGCCTGCAGAGGCCATTGTCGATAACAGCCTTATGGATAGCTCTTCCATCGTGGAAGCCGTGAAAAATCTCTTTAAAAGTCTGAATATAAAGGCAAAAGAGGCGGTCTGCTCCATATCTGGCAATTCGGTTATCATCAGGAAAATATCCTTGCCCGTCATGCCTGTTGAAGAGCTTGAAGATCAAATACACTGGGAGGCTGAACAGTATATACCCTTTGATATCAACGACGTAAATATCGATTTTCAGATTTTGTCTGCTGACGAACTTGATCCGTCAAAAATGAACGTCCTGCTTGTTGCCAGTAAAAAAGACATAATAAACGATTATCTTGCGGTATTTAATGAAGCCGGCATCAAGCTGATGGTTGTGGATGTGGATTCATTTGCGGTGCAGAACGCCTTCGAGCTCAACTACGATTTCGATTTTGAAGAGGTCTCGGCGCTTGTAAATATAGGTGCCAGCATCATGAATCTGAACATTGTGAAAGGGGGCATTTCTCTCTTTACCCGCGATGTTCAAATAGGTGGCAATCTTTACAACGAAGAGATTCAAAAGCAATTCGGAATGAACAACGAAGATGCCGAAAGAACTAAAATTTCCGGGGATTCTCCTGATAACACCAGGCTCAAGGACATTATTTCACGTATAAACGATACCCTTTCCCTGGAGATGCGCAGGTCTCTGGACTTTTACAATTCAACGGCAGGCGAAGGGAAAATAAGCAAGGTGTATCTCAGTGGTGGCGGTGCAAAAACAACGATGCTGCTGGATTCTGTGAGCCAGAAACTTGATTTACCTGTAGAAATACTTAATCCGTTTTTAAAGATCAGATACAATGAAAAAGAGTTTGATCCAGAGTATCTTCAAGAGATAGGTCCTCTTGTGACTGTTGCTATAGGGCTGGCGACAAGGAGGCTTGGAGATAAATGATAAAGATCAATTTACTGCCGGTCAGGGCTTCTAAAAAGAAGGAAACCACCAGACAACAGATTTCTATTCTTATAATCTCTGTCATTGGCGTTCTTGTTGTCGGTCTTAGCCTGTATAGTTTAACCCTTGCAAAAATCAGTGCGACCAAGGATGAAGTCAGTAAGTCTGAGCAGGAGATTCAACAACTAAAAGCCAAGATTGGTCAGATTGATAATATCAAAAAGCTCCAGGCAGAAGTAAAGAAGAAACTCGACGTACTCAATCAATTAAGAAAAGAAAAGAGCGGTCCGGCCAGCAGGTTGGCAAAGCTGAGCGATGCTGTACCGGAGAAACTTTGGCTCACTAAATATACTGAAAATGCAGGTAATGTTTCAATTTCCGGCATAGCATTCAGTGAAGACCTTATTGCTGAATTTATGCGCAATCTTCAGGCGTCAGATGATTTCACCAATATTGATCTTCAGGTATCAGAGCAGTCTGAAATTTCTGGCACAAAAGTAAAGAAGTTCGATATTACTTTTATTCTTAAGGGATTGAAGAAGGAAGAGCCGGCAAAACCTGGCAGTAAATAAATCCTAAGGGGCACTTCCATGCCCGGTTCCGAGGCTTTTCATGGACCCACAAATAGAAAAAATATTAAAGCTTCCTACAAAACAAAAAGTAGCATTGTTGATTCTTGTTCTGGCATTGGAAGGCCTTGGCATTTTCTTTGGCTTGTATCAACCCAAAATGAATGAACTTAAAGGATTTCAAGCAAAGCTTGAGGAACTGCAAAAAAAGATCACAGAAGATAAAAAAGTTGCTGACAATATTTCAAAATATAAAAAAGAATACGATCAATTGCAAAATGAATTGAAGACCGCCCTCACCGAGTTGCCCAATCAGAAAGAAATACCTTCACTTTTAACCAGTATAACAAGTGCGGGTAAAAGTGCCGGACTCGATTTTCTTCTGTTTAAACCAAAGCCCGAGGAATCCAAGGACTTTTATGCTGCTGTTCCTGTCGACATTTCCGTTTCCGGTTCTTTTTATAACATTGCCGACTTTTTTGTCTCAGTAGCGAATCTCCCCCGCATTGTAAATATAAACAATGTAAATTTTGCGGATATAAAAAACGTTAACGGCCGGACGACGTTAAAAGTCAATTGCCTTGCCACTACCTTCCGCTTCATTGACAAGAAAGAGATAAAAGATGAAAAGAAAGGAAAATAGATTACGTGTAATTACTCTGCTTTTCATTGCGTCCGGACTGGTATTTATTGGATGCAAAAAGAAAGAAGATATTACTGTGCAGCAGGCGGTGCAACCAAAAGTTGCAACAAAGCCAAATGTGCCTGTGCAGAAACAGCCTTCATCAGCTAAAGGCACTGCTTCAGGTGTCATGAATTATGACTTCAAAAATAAAAAAGATCCTTTTAAGGCTTTCTTGATGCCGACTGAGCCGTCTGCGTCCAAAGCAAAGACGGTTAAAGCAAGAACATCAGAACTCTTGCCGATACAAAATTATGATGTTAGCAAGTTCACCGTTTCCGGGATAATTACCGGGCTTAAGGAAAACAAAGCTTTAATAATAGACCCGACCGGCAAGGGATATGTCGTCAGACAGGGGATGCTGATCGGAAATAACGATGGTCGCATCACCAGGATATCACCGTCGTCTATCGAAATTTCTGAACAGTTCCGTGACGATAGTGGTCATGTTAAGAAAAGAAAAATTGTGCTGCCACTGGCCAAGAAAAAGTAAGGAGATTTCCAGATGAGAATGTATTCAAGCAGAATCATTTGCCATGCACTGATACTCATCTTTATCATGGCTGTTTCTGGTTGTGCAAAAAGAATGGTAGCGGCAAAGGATGTGAACCAGATTGAAACGGCAGGTGTTGCTGCTGTTCAGGCAATCAATGTTAAAGACGACACCTCTCAGATAGAAATTTCCACTAACCGGCCGTTAACATATACATCCTATAAGACAAGTGATCCGCCAAAGGTTTTTATCGACCTTGCTCAGACGGAACCGGGTGCAGTGACCAAGCCGTTAGAGTTCGCTTCAGGTAATGTAAAAAGTGTCAATTTGTCCAGGCAGGATTTTGGCGGTGGTTTTCTCACACGTGTTGAGATCGCACTGAATAAAGACGTGGATTTTTCAGTAAGCACAGATCCAGCGGATCGGGGCAAATTGCTGGTTACTTTCGCTAAACCCCAGGTTGAAGAAAAGTCGTCCAAAGCCGATGGTGAAAAGCAGGGGCAGGTAGCGTCAAATGTCGAGGAAAATGCAGCCAAACCCGATGTGAAGCCGGAAACGAAATCTCTGAACGCGGAAATGTATAAACAGGCCGCTGCTGAAGTGGCTGCCGGGGTAAATGTTGTAACCCATGAGACGAAGCCGGAAGTTGTTGCCGAGGTCAAGGAAGGAGCCAAGATTGCCACGCCGGGGTCTAATCCTGTCGAACTACAGACAAGCGTCGAAGTAAAAGAGCCACCCAAGGCCGAAGCAGAGGTTAAATCTGAAATTGCTCCACAGTTAAAGGCGTTAGATGCCATCAACATAGTGAACGATGGGGTTGAAATTATCGTGAATGGTGGCGTGGACACCTTCAACACATTCAAGTTGAACAAGCCGGACCGTCTGGTTGTGGATATCTTTGGCGCCAAGAATTCGATCTCTGCAAATTTTATAAGTATCAACCGTTTTGGCGTCGGTAAAGCCAGAGTCGGCGTAACACCGGAAAAGGTACGTATCGTCTTTGACGCGGCCGCTGGAGCGCTCCCTGCTTACGAAGTGGCAAAGACTGACAATGGTTTAAAGATACATTTGTCTGATATATTCGCAGAGCAGCCAACAAAGAACGTCAGCGAGTCTCTCGACGAGCCGGCAAAGCCGGCATCTGAAGCAAAAAAAGTCGTAAAGACTGAAACAGGTTCGATAGAGTCGATTGACTTTAATGTCGTGGATGGAAACTCCAGGATTGCCATAAAGCTTAACGGAGACTGTATTTCAGGTAAGCCGATTAAGACAGCCAAAGGTCTGTCGTTTACAATCAAGAATTGCCGGATTCCGAAGAAACTTCAGAGAACGCTGGACACGAGAGGTTTTGCAGGCCCAGTCCAAAGCGTTACTCCTTACCAGGTAAAAGTAGCTGGCGGGATGGATGTAAGAATTCTCGTAAAGCTGCGAGGAAAGGCGCCTTACACGATCAATCAGGATGGCGATATTCTCCTTTTGGATATCAAGAACCCGGAAGTGACAGAAACCCCGGCGCTTGTTTCCGGGGTAACAAGGGGAAAAGCTGCACCTGCCGCACCTAAAATCGAGGAAGAGTTCATGGCTACCCCGGCGAAGGAACCGGAAGCTTTAACCGAACTTCCACCGTCTGCAGTTTCCAAGCAGGTAACGAAAAAGGTGTATACGGGCAGGAAGGTTACCCTGGAATTTTCCGATGCCGATATTAGAAAGATTTTCCAGCTTATCGCCGAAGTCAGTAATCTGAACTTTCTTATAGCCGACGATGTCAGTGGTACGATCAGCATCAAACTGGTCAATGTGCCATGGGACCAGGCGCTTGACGTGATACTCGATACCAAGGGCCTGGGCATGCAGCGCGAAGGCAACATTGTCCAGATCAAGCCGAAGGCCAAGATGCAGTCGCAGGCGGATGAAGAAGTTGCCGCAAAAAAAGCCCGTGAAAGGGCCATGGAACTGCGTACCGAAGTCTTTGATATCAACTACGCCGCTGTTGCCGATATTGTCACACAGTTCAACACTTTGAAAAGCGAGCGGGGGATTATTACCTCCGATGCGCGTACCAATAGGGTTATCGTCAAGGATATCGCAACCGCCATCGAAGACATGAAGTCGCTCCTGAAAAATCTTGATTCGCCCGAGAAGCAGGTGATGATTGAGGCGCGAATCGTAGAGGCTCAAACATCATTCGTCCGCGACCTGGGTGTGCAGTGGGGACTGCATTACGTTGATGGCTCGGCTTCCGTTGCGGGGATAAGCCGGTTCGACACAGGTTTCGGCGGCGTTGTCACTCCGCCGCCAACCTCCGGCACTTCCGGTCCGGGGGCAGCTGCCGGCATGTCATTCGGTAAATTAGCCAGCAACATCCAGATTGATATGCGGCTTTCGGCTGCTGTCACTGCTGAGCAGATAAAGATCATATCTTCGCCGCGAGTGGTTACGCTCAACAACAAGCCCGCGAAAATATCCCAGGGCGCGTCTATTCCGTATCAGACCACTTCTGCTGAGGGGACAAAGACGGAATTTGTCGAGGCGGCGCTGACATTGGAGGTGACGCCGCATATTACCTCTGACGGCAGCATAGGCATGAAGATCAAGGCATCCAACAACTCAGCCGGCACCGGTTCACCGCCGCCTATCAACAAAAAAGAGGCGACTACCGAACTGCTGGTGAAAAACGGCGAGACCACGGTCATTGGCGGGATATACGTTGACAGTGAAACGGATAACGATAAAGGGGTCCCTTTCCTGCAAGATATTCCACTGCTTGGTTGGCTATTTAAATCTAATACCAAAAATAAATCCAAGAACGAACTGCTTATTTTCATTACGCCGAAGATAATCAGTTAAGGAGATTCTGTATGAATATAAGGTTTTCATTGGCAGTTGTCGGTATATTATGCAGCTCAATCTTGTTGTCATGTGGCAGCGATTTGGGAGGTGGATCGTCTGAATTCAACTCTGTCTTCCTTACCTCAAATATTGGTGAATCAATTGTAGAGTCAGACATTGCCAAGCACAAGGCTGCGCCGGATTTTTGTACGTCCACTGATGATATTTCGATACCAGCTGCTGAAACAGTTGATATTGATGTAACTTCAAATATTTATCCTAATAATTCAAATGCTGGCTTACTTTCGTCTGTAGAAATCAAATCTGCCACTATCAGTTATTCTCCAGTTACATCTAACATACCTGTCATTCCTGTCCAATATGAGCCTTTAGGGGTTACTATTGCTCCTGGCGCCACTGCAACTATACCGATAACAGTAGCAAAGATGGAGATTAAACAGAGTTTGTTTAACGCATTGGTGTGTACAGGAACTATTTTCTCATATTATGTAACTATCAAAATTGATGCTTTAGAAACTAAAACTGGGAAGACAGCAAGTTTCGAAAAAATATTAACAGTATCTTTTTCAGATTGGGTGGATAAATAATTTAGTTCTGAATGAATATTGCAATGTTTGCACCTGGCTTAGTGAATTAATTGTGAAGCTTCCAGTTAAGTGCCAAAGGGGATTGTATGAGTATGTATAAGTTTTTGAGAAATCTGCTGATTGTCACGATGTTTGGTACTGTTATCGGCTGTTCCGGTAGCGGCAACGGTCTGACTGGCTCAAACGGAGCAGCAGACGGCAAAAGGATGGCGAAACTTGCAGGCAGTGAAATCATCATAAGTGGTCAAGGACTTAATGCCTTCGGCAGTTATACATCCGCTACAAAGGAAGACCAGCAGAATCCACAAACCATATATCTGGCTGACAAAAATGTGTATTTTGTCGTTTGGGAGGACTATAGCAACAGAAACACGTCCGGATCCGACATCTACGCACAATATCTTGCGCCGGATGGGAAAACCATTGGACTGTCTTTCCCCGTCTCCATTGACCCTGGCAATCAGACAGTGCCACAAGTTGCCTATAAAATGGACCCGGCAGGAGCCGACAGCAAGATCGTCATTGCCTGGCAAGATACCAGGGGAACCGTGAACAATGGTTATGTTTACTTCACCCACATTCCGCAGGGAGACATCCCCGCCAGCACTGCAGGGGCAGCTTTCCCCCCCCCCGCAGTGGCTGCCTCAACTGCGGTCAATTTCAATGCCGTTGAAATGAATACCGTCATCGCGAATGATTCGGTGACTCCGAATTCCAAGTTGGTCGGCAATGGCGACGGCACTAATACATTATTTACAGCTTCTCTTTTAGCTCCAGTCATTGGTGGAACCGTCCAAGTTACAGTAACAGGTCAAGCCGCCTTAACCTTGGACGACAACGGTTTCGGCGGCCTAACAGGGACAAACGGCAGCGGAACTATCGACTACAGCACGGGTAAATTGTCACTTTCGTTTTCTACACCACCAAACTTAAATGCGCAGATTGTTGCCACTTACTCATACACTCGCCGCACTTATATTAACGGAACTCAGGTTGATAATAATGATACACTTTTGTCTCGCAAACTACCCAAGGTCGTCTATGACTCAGTCGGGGACCGCTTCTGGCTGGCCTGGGTTGAATCGAGGAGCCTGCTGAACAGCGTCGATGAAATTGCATTTGAAGGTCCCGGATTACGCAATTATCGGACCAAATGGAATGTAGGGGACAATTCTCTCCCCGGCTATGTGATTCTCAAGGGAGATGACCTGACGCAAACCACCTCAATGATGGGGAAAAGCGGGGCCGATGTTTTACGGAACGGGCTGACCAGAAAAAACAGACTGATAACAAACAGCTCAACAGGTCTTCAGGAGTCATATCAGTACGATTTCTATACCGATATCAACAATCTTACAATTGCCGTTGATTCGACTTCTCCCGAAGTCCTGTTCAGCTGGGAAGGAATAAAGCAAAACGGGACGCTTGAGATTGGCTGCAAGGATGAAAACACTAATAGCGTTTGTGATACATTTGAAGCGATTACGACCGATAAGTTCACTTCGACCCCGCAAAATGGTGGCGTTTCACATATTTACGCGATATTTGGCAAGGAGGTAAACCAGGCGGTCATTCCCTCTAAATGGCTTGACAGCGGCAACAGTTCCGGTACGGCCTATAAGCCGACCGCAGCATTCGATCCCATAAGCAAGAAGTTTTTGGTCGCATGGGAAGACCTGCGCGGCGGCGTTAACACCAAAATATTCGGGCGGCTGATCTATTCGGGCGGCGGTGTTTACAACACGGACTTTAATATAACCAGCTCAACAGATCCGACGGTAACCGGCTCCAAGCAGACCAGCCCTACAATCGCCTATGATTCGGTCAACCAGCGATACTTCGTTGCTTGGCAGGACGGTCGGGCCGGGACGGTTTCCACGGAAAACCTCGACATATACGGTCAATACGTGGATGCCGACGGATCGCTACGTGGCGCCAACTACGCCATATCGATTGCGCCTGGGAGCCAGTATTCTCCGTCCATTGCCTACAATTCCGCCACCAATGAGTTCCTTGGGGTATGGAAAGATTCCAGGAATCAGGCGATATCCGGTGCGGATGTGTATGGCCAGCGTTTTACACTGGGACAGCCGCAGCTCACGCTGCTGAATCTGGACAATACACCGTTCACTCCTGCACTCCTCGATTTCGGTTCGGTCACTGTCGGTAAGTCTGCGTATAAATCATTCAAGGTGCGAAACACCGGTGACGTTGCATTGAATATCACATCTGTATCAACGCCGTCAGGCCCTTTTACTGTCACGCCGCAGTCAACTGCAACCCTTGCGCCCAATGCGGAACAAACCTTTACGGTTACTTACACCCCTGTTTCCGGCAGCGCCAATTCAAGCTTTGTCATCAGTTCTGATGCGGAAACCAAAACCATCAGCCTGAGCGGTCTCGGAGTCTCCCCAATCCTTACTCCCGCTTCCAATAATCTGCAATTCGGCGACGTCAGTGTGGGACAGAGTTCGGACCAGATTCTGACCATATCGAACAACGGCACGGCAACTGTTAACATTACGAATATCACCGGGTTTTCGGCGCCCTTCTCCATCGTAACTCCACCGGCACCTCCAGTTCCACTGGCGCCTGGTGATAGCATCCAACTGACTGTCAGGTTTTCTCCGACACAGGCGGGGACGTTTACCAGCAACATCAACATAATGACCGACCTGCCGTCGATAAATCAGACTATTCAACTGGGCGGGACCGGAAGGCAGCCGCTGCAGACGGTTTCAACCACCACCATTGACTACGGAATTGTCTCGAACGGCGCCACGAAGGACCTGACGTTCAATATCGGTAATTCCGGAAATACCGACTTGACGGTCAATTCGTTGACATTGTCGGGTACTTCTGCATTCACACTCGTTTCGCCGCCTGCTCTTCCATTAACTGTGGCATCGGGAGCTGTGCAAACGATAACGATAAGATTTTCACCTGCGGCTCTTACCACATATAACGGGACTCTCAACGTGGTAAGTAATGGGGGGACCCAGGCGATAACCTTGACTGGTCAAGGGGCAGCGGGATTGATCAGTGTAGCTCCCACGGCACTTGATTTCGGTACCATAGCCTTGAGCAATTCGAAGACAATGCCGGTGACCATTACCAATACCGGTAATGCCCCATTAAGTATTACAGGAATTACCAATCCGGCAAATCAAGCATTCACGGTTTCCTATATCGGGACAGTACCGTTGACCCTGTTGCCGAACACGAGCTTTACGGTAATGGTTACCTTTACATCCAATGTTGCCGGTGCATTCACCTCAAGCTTCATTGTCAACACGGATGCTTCCAACGGTAATCAGACGATCAATCTGCAAGGGAACATGTCTAATTTTTCAATTACGACGCCCTCTCTTCCCCAGGCGCAACTAAACGCTGCGTATAGCCAGACTTTGACTGCCACTGGCGGACGAGTCCCTTATGCATGGTCGATTTCACAAGGTGCTCTGCCGACCGGACTGAAGCTTGCTTCCGCAACCGGCGTAATCAGCGGCAAGGTAACTGAGCCGGGGAAATATGACTTTACAGTACAGGTGACCGACTCCGATGGCAGCATTGCAACAAAGACGCTCTCAATTGCTACGGCAACAGCTGCGACGCCTTTATCCATAACGACTATTAATATGCAAAGCGTGAACAATGGGTCTACTTACAGTCAACCGCTTTCCGCAGCAGGCGGCAATCTACCCTACAGCTGGTCTATAGTTAGCGGTATGCTTCCACCAGGTTTGAACTTGGACTCAGCAACGGGGAATATCAGCGGAACGGCTGGAGGCGGGGGAGACTATAACTTTGTTGCCCAGGTTATCGACAATAATCTATCGTCTGCAGTCAAGCTCCTTACCATAACGGTCAATAACAGTGCGGTGAACTCTGGTACGGTGATTTTTACCGATGTGAACAGTGTGCAGATAAATAGTTGCGACTTCGGCAGCGTTCTCAGGGGGACAACAAGCCAAGTAAAAACATTCAGACTACAGAATAACGGCGCAACGGATCTGGTCATTTCCGACTATTCTTTTGCTGACCCGGCGTTTATGGCAATTATTGTCAAGGGCTCTACCTTAAAAGTCGGCCAATCGCTGCTGATTAACGTTTCATTCACTCCCCAGTCACTTAAGACCTATACCGGCGATCTGACTATAACCACGCAGGTAGGAAGCAGTTACAAACTGCCGATCACAGGAACAGGTGCTACCGCAGTCGCCTCGGTTGCTCAGGGAAGCAGCGGCTCGACGTCCACAACTGCCGCATATTCTTTTACATTGGACCCGACTACACCATTGCTCAATACCACGGCAAAACCAAGCGGTTTCACCATTGCCAATGCTATTGCCACACGGGTGGATAATGTTGTCCCATCGGGAACGGTAAATATCGATGTCGACTTTGAGTCATTGCCTGCAAACCCTGTATTCTACAAGGTGGTCAACAATGTCTGGACTCAGGTCACACCTGTCAGTCAGAGTGGTAATAAGGTTACCATAGCACTCACTGACAATAATGCCCTGCTGGATGGGGACCCGACGCCAGGAATCATCCAGGACCCGCTTGTGGTCGGCACTACCGAAGGTATAATTCCAGACCCTGTCGGCCCCCCAGGGGTAAACAACCCACCACCGTCATCTGGGGGCAAGAGCGGATGCTTTATTGCGACTGCAGCTTATGGCAGTTATCTTGATCCGCATGTCATGGTGTTGCGGCATTTCAGAGATGACGTGTTGTTGAAGTCTAAAGCCGGTACAGCATTCGTAAATTTCTACTATAAATACAGCCCGCCTGTAGCCGATTATATAAGAGACCACAAAGCATTGCGGATTCTTACACGTTTGGCTCTTACACCTTTAATTATTTCTGTAGAATATTTCTGGAGCTTTTCGTTTATAGTACTTGGAGGGATTTGTCTTACTTTATTCAGAATCAAACGGCGGCGCGAAATTTTGAGCACTTAGATATAGTGGTGTTTAAGTCGATTGTTTAGTTATGAACTGAAGACCTTGCAGGTTTTGAAACCTGCAAGGTCTGGCTTTTTTTATCAAGGTGTTTGACAAGTACGAGGAAAAGTAATGAGTTTATTCTCAAAATGGTTAAAAGTTTTAATCTTTGGTTTTATGATTATGGCACTTCTTGCAGCGTGTAGCGGCGGGACTCCAAAAAAGGAAGAAGTAACTGCATCGATAAAAAAAATCTTGCCGGTAAATTTCGAAGTTCTTGAGATAAATAAGCTAAAGGATATTCCGGGACTTTGCGAGGTTGTGGTTAAAGTGGATAAACAACCGGTTGTTTTTTATATTGATAATAAGGCGAAGTACGTAGTTTCCGGCAGCATAGTCGCTGTCGACACAAAACAGAATTTGACGTTGGAAACCCAAAAGAAGTTTGCACAGAAATAGATATCGTTCCGGGTTATGTTGGTTTGTAATTTGTTTGCCATCTTATTTCAGGTTTTCATCACAATATAGGAGTGAAGATGTTTCGTTACCTAACCGCCGGCGAATCCCACGGACCGCAATTGACGGCCATTATCGAAGGGATACCTGCCGGACTATCTTTGTCCGAAGAACAGATCAATATTGACCTTGCACGTCGTCAGTGCGGTTACGGCCGCGGCGGCAGAATGCTCATCGAGAAGGACCAGGTGGAGATTCTCTCCGGGGTCCGCTGGGGCAAAACTATCGGTTCCCCCATTACCCTTTGCGTCAGGAACCGTGACTGGGAAAACTGGAATGAGAAGATGTCGCCCCATGAGCGGTTTCATGATGATAAGATTCGCGTTACTCGATCCCGCCCCGGGCATGCCGATCTGCCGGGGGCGATGAAATACAACCATCACGATGTGAGAAACATCCTGGAGCGTTCCAGCGCCCGTGAAACCGCAGTCCGTGTCGCCGTCGGTGCTGTCGCCAAGGCCCTCCTTGGGCAGTTTGAGATCGAGGTATGCGGTTTTGTGGCCGAATTGGGGGGGATCAAGGCAATTCGCCCCTCACTCCCCCTTGCAACACTCAAAGATATGGCGGCAAAATCGGAACTCTTCACCTACGACAAGTCTGTTGAAGAGGAGATGAAAAGGCTGATTGATACCGTTCGCGATGAAGGCGATACTGTCGGTGGCGTTATCGAGGTGAATGCAGTCGGTGTTCCTCCTGGGTTGGGAAGTCATGTGCAGTGGGACAGGAAGCTGGATGCACGTCTGGCAATGGCTGTTCTGAGTATCCAGGCCTTCAAGGGTGTGGAGATCGGCATAGGTTTTCAGGCTGCGGCAAGTACTGGCTCCAAGGTCCATGATGAAATCTTCTACGACTCTGCTCGCATTGCCCATGGAGAGCAGAGCGGCTTTTATCGGAAGTCGAACAATGCCGGCGGCATCGAGGGGGGGATCAGTAATGGTGAGGAGATAGTCGTCAGGGCGGCCATGAAGCCGATTCCGACCCTGTACAAGCCGCTCCGTTCCGTGGATATCGTCTCCAAGGAGCCATATGAGGCTACCGTTGAGAGATCGGATGTCTGCGCCGTCCCTGCTGCATCGGTCGTTGCCGAGGCTGTGGTGGCCATTGAACTGGCCGATGCCTTTATGGTAAAGTTCGGTGGCGATTCCATTACGGAGATCAATCGCAACTATCAGAGTTACATTGACTATTTGAGAGCTTTTTAGCATGAAGAATGTTTTCCTGACCGGCTTTATGGGGACCGGTAAGAGCAGTGTCGGTAAAATCCTTGCCGAAAGGCTCGGCTGTCAATTCATCGATCTTGACGCGCTTATCGTTGCTGAGGCTGGGATGTCCATCAAGGAAATATTCGCCGCGCAGGGGGAGCCGTATTTCCGTGCGTTGGAAGCAGATTTAGTCAGGCGGCTTGTTTCTGAGAAGGGTGCGGTCGTTTCTACCGGCGGCGGCGTGGTCATTGACCCTGAAAACCGCCGACGGATGAGGGAAAATGGTGTTGTTGTAAACCTTACCGCAACTGCGCAGGCCATTCGCGAACGTCTTGCTGCTGATAACGAGCGGCCACTCTTGCAGAATGACAATTCCCTGGAAAAGATTGCTTCCATGCTGGCTGAGCGCGAACCATTCTATCGTGATGCCGACATCAGAATCGACACAACCGGTAAGGATGTGGACGATATCGTGTTACAAATTTTAGTCTGGATAAAAAAGGAATCCTGATTTTGGAAACCATAACCGTAGGACTCGATGAACGAAGCTACCCGATTTTTTTCAATGTGAATAAGCTTTCCATGCTTGGTTCACTCTGTGCTGATCAAAAACTGGGACAACGCGTGGCTGTGGTGACAAATCCAACAGTCGGCGCATGGTATTTTGAGCCGGTCAGGGAATCTCTCGTTTCTGCAGGTTTTTCCGTGCATAAGATAGAGGTCCCTGACGGTGAGGAATACAAAAACAGCGATACGTTGAAAAACATCTATGACTGGCTCATCGATTTCGGACTGGATCGTGGCTCGTTTATCGTGGCGCTCGGCGGCGGCGTAATCGGCGACATGGCCGGCTATGCGGCGGCTACCTATCTGCGCGGCATTCCCTTTGTCCAGGTTCCGACTACGTTGCTGGCGCAGGTAGACAGCAGTGTGGGCGGAAAAACCGGGATCAACCATGAAAAAGGGAAGAACCTTATCGGCGCTTTTTACCAGCCCAGGCTGGTCATGATTGATGTGGCGGTTCTGGATACCCTGGCAGAGCGGGAATATCTCAGCGGCCTGGCAGAAATGGCCAAATATGGGGTTGTACTGGATGCCGAATTCTTCCGGTTCATGTATGACAATGTTGAAAAATTGCTTGCCCGGGACAAGGAATGCCTGCTGGCTGCGGTAAAGCGCTCCTGCGCACTGAAGGCTTCGGTTGTCGAGCAGGATGAGAGGGAAGGGGGACTGCGTGCGGTCCTCAACTATGGCCATACGATCGGCCATGCCGTCGAGACCCTGACCGGTTACAGGCAGTATCTGCATGGCGAGGCTGTGGCCATCGGCATGGCGCAAGCGGCGAAAATTTCTGAGTCCATGGGTTTCTCCAGCAGTGACGACACCGAGAGGGTGCTTTCTTTGTTGAGTAAACTGAAGCTGCCGCTGGAGTTGCCCCCTTTCAGTCCTTCCGAATACATCGAGGCCATTTGTCATGACAAAAAAGTGCGGGATGGTGGTTTGAACTTTGTTTTTAACAAAAATCTGGGGAGTTTTACTATTGCCACTGTGGCTGATGTTTCTCAATTGCTGAGAATCTGCGGAATTGGAGAGTGACTATGGCACAAGAATCTACCTCCTTCTGGGCTGATATTAAGAAGTATGAAGACATGCTTGCCAAGGACCCGCGCTCTTATTGTTTTGCGCCGCTTGCTGAGCTTTACCGCAAGCTGGGGCTTTTGGACGACGCAATTAATGTGGCTGTAAAAGGGTGTGAAGTTCATCCTGACTACGTCGGTGGATTTATGGCCTTGGGTAGGGCTTTTTATGAAAAAGGTCTGAAGGATGAGAGTAAGGCTGCCCTTGAGAGGGTGATCAGCGGGACACCCGATAACCACCTGGCACAAAAATTACTCAGTCAAATATATACCGAGGCCGGGGATACGGCTTCAGCTATAAAATCACTCAGGACCATTCTTTCTTTGTATCCTGATGATCTTGAAAGCCAGGTCCTTTTGAAGTCACTGGAACGGGAAGACAGGCCTGCGACGGAGCCGGCTTGCGAATTTCCCAGCGATGATGCAGCATCTATCGAAACCGATGCCGGGGATCTGTATAACGAAACTTTGTCGGAAGATAATTTTGATCTGGAAGATGCCGAGATAATAGAAGACCTTACCGAAGAAATAGACGCGTTTGAGGGCGAATATCTGGACGATGCGACTAAGGGTGGGGGAATAACCATCGGCAGTGGATTGGATGATGGTGAACGTAAAGATCCGCTGAGAACAGCCACATTGGCGGAACTCTATGTATCCCAGGGGATGTTGACAGCTGCTTTGGAAATATATGGTGAACTGCTGGCAACTGAGCCGGACAATCATGAGTATGGAAAACGCTTGTGCGAACTCCGGGAAATGTTGGCTAATGAGGCGGGAGTCGATGAGTACATGCAGCCGGCGACGGTTTTGCCATTGAGTGAAGCTTCCGGGACAGTGGCGGATATTTATGCGTTTGCGGCTACAGGGAACGAGCTTGCGCCGACAGGTACTGACACGTCTGTTGTTGCCACATTGGAAAATTGGTTGGAGAATATCAAGAGGAGGCGGTAATGTCATTCAGGGAGACCTTGCAGTATATCGTTGAGAATGTTGGTGGAGGGCTGGGCGCGGTTATCATGGGGTACGACGGCATACCCATTGATGAGTATGTAAAGGAAGACGGCGCACTGGATGTACAGCTTCTCACGGCTGAATATGCTGCCGTGCTGAAGGAGATCAAGAGGACTGTTGAGGTACTGAAAACCGGCGTTCTGGAGGAAGTGGCCATAAATACCGAATTCTCCATTGCCATTGCCAGGGTAATTAATGATGATTTTTTTGTTGTCCTCGTTATGGGGAGTGAGGGAAACTTTGGCAAGGGTCGTTTTCTCCTGCGGCGTGAGGGTCCGAAATTGGGCGAAGCACTCCAGTGACAATCGTTAGAAAGTGACTGGTCTATGGTTGATGGTATTTAACCTTCCGCCATCCACCATTAACTGACTTTATCAATCATCTGCCGGAGTAATGATATGAAAATTCTCGTGTTGCACGGACCAAACCTGAACATGCTTGGGACAAGAGAGCCTGAAGTCTACGGGAAGATGACTCTCGATGATATTGATTCAACTCTGAAGGAACTGGCTTGTGAACTGGGAGTTGAATTGACAATCTATCAGTCCAATTCTGAAGGGGCTCTTGTTGATAAGATTCAATCTGCTGTCGGTTCTTTTGACGGTATTCTTATAAATCCTGCTGCTTATACCCACACCAGCGTCGCAATCCGTGACGCCATAGCCGCAACGGCCCTGCCGACAGTAGAGGTCCATCTCTCCAATATCCACAGTCGCGAGGAGTTCAGAACCAGAAGCTTCGTGGCCCCCATAGCCCTCGGACAGATCAGTGGATTCGGCGCTGACAGTTATCTGTTGGGGCTTCGCGCGCTTTTTAACCATAATAAAAAATAGATTGTATTACGGGTTTGATTATGCTAAAAGACAGAATCTTATCGGCCCAGGGCTTTCTGCAAAGGTTTGACGTTGATGTTCTTATCTTTGTCAACCTATGCAATATCCGATACCTGACCGGTTTCACCGGTAGTTCCGGCACACTTGTATTGGGACGGGACGAGGGATGGTTTCTCACTGATTCCCGCTATACTACGCAGGCTTCCGATGAGGTCAGCGGCTTCAACATTATAGAGTATCGTAGCCAACTGGAGGGTGTATCGTCCCTTCTCAAGGGTATTTCGGCACAACGGGCTGGTTTTGAAGCCGGACATATGACGGTTGCACTCTATAATGAGCTTTCAGCGACGTTACCGGCTGTGCATTTCACTCCTATTGGCGCGGAGCTGGATCACCTGCGTTCAGTGAAGGATGTAGAAGAAGTCCAACTGCTAGCCTCAAGTGCAGAAATTGCCTCAACCGCTCTTTTGGGTATATTGGACAGGATCAGGCCGGGCGCTTTGGAACGGGACGTAGCCCTGGCGCTTGAATTCGCCATGAAAAGCGCCGGTGCGGAAGAGAAGGCTTTTGATTTCATAGTCGCCTCCGGTAAAAGAGGGGCGCTTCCCCATGGCAAGGCAAGCGATAAGGTCATCAACAGCGGCGAACTCGTGACAGTAGATTTTGGCGCTGCTTATAACGGTTATTTTTCCGATGAAACGGTCACGGTCGCTGTCGGGAAACCGGACGAACGTCAGCGGGAAATTTACTCGATTGTCAAGGATGCCCATGACCGTGCTCTGGCAGCAGTCCGGCCGGGAATAAGTTTTAAAGAGCTGGATACCCTGGCGAGGGACTACATTGCGGAAAAAGGCTTCGGCAGTAATTTTGGGCATGGCCTGGGTCATGGTGTCGGCCTTGAAGTTCACGAACAGCCGGTTGTTTCATTCCGCAACGAAGGACTGGTTGAAGAGGGGATGGTTTTTACCATTGAACCCGGCATTTACATCCCCGGATGGGGGGGAGTTAGAATCGAGGATACCGTGGTTGTGACGGCCGATGGGTACAGGATTCTGACAAAGGTTCCCAAGGAATTACAGATTATTACTTAGTTTAATTCTGTAACAGAGCATTGATTGTTACAGGAAGATAAAAGCATAAAAGGAGAAGGTAAATGGATATAAAAGATTTAAAATCATTGATAAAGATGGTGACTGAAACAGACATTACCGAGTTTGATCTGGAAAATGCCGATGAGAAGATCAGAATCAAGCGTGGGGTGACTCCTGAGGTTATACATTATCAGGCGCCGCAGCACGTGGCTCCAATTCAGTATGCTGCGCCTCAGCAGGTAGCTTCGGTTCCAGCTGCTGCTGAATCCGTACCAGCGCCTTCTGCAGCAGAAAAGGGGCAGACTGTTACCTCTCCCATTGTCGGTACTTTCTACCGCGCACCCGCTCCCGATGCTGCTCCGTATGTGGAAGTCGGGCAGGTCGTTGAAAAGGGCCAGGTATTGTGCATCGTCGAAGCCATGAAACTTATGAACGAGATCGAAGCGGAATATCGTTGCAAGATCTTAAAGATAAGCAAAGAGAACGCCCATCCGGTCGAGTTCGGTGAGGCCCTGTTTGTCGTAGAACCCCTGTAAATCAGTTGCTAGTTTATCGTAGATGGTCGATTTTTAACAGTTAACAGTTTCTGGAGACCCAATAGATGTTCCATAAAGTGCTCATAGCCAACAGGGGCGAAATTGCCCTCCGTGTAATCAGGGCCTGTAAGGAGTTGGGGATAAAAACCGTTGCGGTTTATTCCACCGCTGACAGTGAGTCCCTGCACGTGAAACTTGCCGATGAAAGTGTTTGCATCGGACCTGCACCCAGCCTGCAGAGTTACCTGAATATCAACGCCATCATCAGTGCTGCCGAGTTGACCGATGCGGAAGCCATTCATCCCGGATACGGATTTCTGTCAGAAAACGCCGCCTTTGCTGAAATTTGCGAAAACTGCGGCATAACCTTTATCGGCCCTTCCTCTGAGAGCATGCGTTTAATGGGTGACAAGATCAGCGCCCGTCAGGCCGTGATCAAAGAAGGCGTTCCCATTCTCCCTGGCACCAAGGAGGGGGTGAACGATGTCAATGAGGCTGTCAAGATCGCCAAAAAGATCGGTTTCCCGGTGATAATCAAGGCTACAGCCGGCGGCGGCGGCAGAGGGATGAAAATCGTCCATTCTCCGGCAACCCTTCCCAATGCATTTGCTACTGCCAGGGCGGAAGCGCAGGCCGGCTTCGGCAACCCGGAAGTGTATATTGAAAAATACTGCGAAGAGCCGCGTCATGTCGAGATCCAGATTCTCGCTGATAAGCACGGCAACGTTATTCATCTGGGGGAACGTGATTGCTCGATTCAGCGTCGTCACCAGAAGATCATAGAAGAGGCCCCCTCAACCGTCAGTACTCCCGAGTTGCGTAAGGCCATGGGAGATGCCGCAGTCCGTGCTGCAAAAGCAGTGGGTTATAACAGTGTCGGCACCATGGAATTCCTGGTTGATAAGAACAATGACTTCTATTTCATGGAAATGAACACCCGCGTTCAGGTAGAACACCCGGTTACCGAAATGGTTACCGGCGTGGATATCGTCCGGGAACAGATCCGTTCAGCCGCTGGTCTTAAACTACGTTACAAGCAGAGCGATATCAAGATTAACGGACATTCCATAGAGTGCAGGATAAATGCTGAAGATCCTGCCAAGTTCACGCCATGCCCGGGAAAGATAATCTCTTACCACACCCCCGGCGGTCTCGGTGTGCGTGTGGATTCCTTTGTCTATGATCAGTACTCGGTACTGCCTCACTATGATTCGCTGATCGCTAAACTGATAGTACATGCGGAAACCAGGGATGATGCCATCAAGCGGATGGCAAGGGCTCTGGATGAATATATTATCGAAGGTATTAAGACAACCATTCCGTTTCACAAGAGAATCATGGCAAACAAAGACTTTATCGAAGGGAATATCGACACCGGTTTCCTTGAGAAAATGGTTTTGGAGTAGTTATGGATTTTCCTGAGGAATTAAAGTACAGCAAAGAGCATATCTGGGTAAGAGTGGAAGGGAACCGGGGCGTAATTGGGATTACCGATTACGCCCAGCAAGAGCTTGGAACCATAACGGTGGTTGAGCTCCCTTCTGTGGGCGATGAATTGGAACAGGATGACTCGTTCGGTTCAGTGGAGGCGAGAAAGACCGTAGCAGATCTTTATGCGCCGTTGAGCGGATTGGTTGTGGAAGTCAATGGGGAATTGCGGGATGCACCGGAAATTGTAAACGATGATCCCTATGACAGTGGTTGGTTGGTTGTGGTTGACATTGCTGATCATGAAGAGCTTAATCTGTTGATGTCAGCAGAACTTTATGAGGATTATGTAGCGGAAAACAGATAAGTAGAAATGCATTTAACATCATTTGCAAGGCGAGATATAATCTCGCCTTTTTTGTTAGGCATACTGAGACTTGAGAGGAACCGGTGAGACTTAGAATAGGACAGATAGATTATGCCAACTGCACACCCATCTTTACCGCATTAAAAAGTAATTTCGATTGTACGGACTACTGCTTCGTCAGCGGGGTTCCTTCCACTCTCAATGCCATGCTTGCCAGGGGAGAGATAGACCTCTGTCCGTCATCTTCTATAGAATACGGTAAGGCATCAGAGAAATACTGTCTTCTGCCGGATATCTCCATAAGCTCCATCGGCGCTGTTAAAAGCGTTTTCCTGTTTTCCCGTGTTCCCATTGAAGACCTTGGCAATAAGACTGTTGGGCTCACCACCGAGTCCGACACCTCGGTAAATCTTCTTAAGATTATTCTGGCAAAGAAACATGGCTATACCAATCATTTTCAGCGCACGTCGCTGCCTTTGGCAGAGGCGCTCAAAAGCTTCAGCGCTTTACTTCTCATCGGCGACGCGGCGTTGAAAACCGCAATGACGCATCATGGACTTTATGTTTATGACCTTGGTGAGTTGTGGCACGATTTTACCGGGCTCCCGTTTGTTTTTGCCCTTTGGATTGTAAGGCGGGACGCTGCTGCGGAAAAGCATGACGAGATTAAAGCCCTGAGCGAAAAACTTAAGGCGGCCAAACGGCTTGCATACGATTCTTACGCGTCAATAGCATCCGATTGCAGCGAACGCGAGTGGATGAGTACGGAAGCCCTTGTCGACTACTGGCGGACTATTTCCTACGACCTGACCCAGGAACATTGTGCCGGATTACAAAGTTTTTTTCGTTACGCCGCCGAGTTGGGGATACTGTCCCGCGAGCCGGAGATATCGATTTTTAACTGACAAATGCTTTTGGGATGGGTGTCTCAGGAAAAGATGCCGGAACATGCTTGCGAGGTAGTACGTTAGATTGCGCCTGTGCTTTTCAATCGCCGGTAATCTTCGAGTATCTTGCCGTGGTCGAAGCAGAGCGTTGCAGGTAGGGCAGTCAGCGTGAATATCGCCAGCGTTGCGGCATCATCCGCAGCCTTGGGGGAGCCTTCGCCGCGAGCCACATAAACTGTAGAAATGGTATGAGCCCGGGGATCACGGTCGGGATCAGAATAGCAACCCAATAGGCGAAGGTTATGGACCAGAAGAGAAGTCTCTTCAAGGGCTTCTCTTCTGGCCGCGTCTTCGAGTGTTTCACCGTAGTCCACAAAACCGCCCGGTAAAGCCCAGCCGAAAGGTTCATTCTTTCTTTCGATCAGCACAATCCCATCTGCAAGCTCAATAATTATGTCTACGGTCGGGAACGGGTTACGGTACGATTTGACTTTTTCGCCGCATCGCGGGCAGCTGAGGTATTCGAATGGCAACGAGAGCCCTCCTTGCTGGAGCACAAAATTTACATAAAAAAAGGGAGGACGAATCCTCCCTTCCAGATGCAGTGTGAAAACAAACCGTTATTTCTTTTTCCCGCCGCCAGAGGCTTTCTTGGAGGCTTTGAGCGGGTTGACTTTAGTCTCTTCGCTCTTGAGTTCCACCTTCACATGGGTGGCGAAATTGCATAAACCAGCCGTCCATTTCTTTTCAGGGGCAGGATAGGCGCTGCATACCTTGCCGATGGAACCATTCACTACTCTCTCGCATCCTTCGCAATTCTCAACGACTACCTGGCATGAGCCTTCTGTAAAGACGCAACCCTGTTTTCCCCAAAAGGTACACTCGGTACCGGGAAGCACTGTTTGACACTGCATGGTAAATCCTCCTGTTTCTTTTTGCTTCGTAAGCAACGAATTCTATTTACTCTAACAATTTTGAAAGAAAAATGTCAACAGGAAAATCCCGTCTAAATGTCTGTTCTCCTTGACTCCGTGAACCCTATATATTAACCTTTGTTGAAAGCTGTGGCTCGGATAGCGGTCGAACTGTCCCGATGTTTGATCGGGCTGGTAAATATTGTAATGAAATGGCGTTAATTCTACTAAAGGAGAGGCTTTATGCAGCGTATTGTTTTCGGCACATCAGGCTGGCGCGGAATTTTATGTGAAGATTTTATCTTCGAGAATGTCAAGATAGTAACCCAGGCTATTGCCGATCATGTGATTGCCGCTGGAGAAAAGGAAAAGGGCTTGATCGTCGGTTACGACTCGCGTTTTATGGGGGAGCGTTTTGCCAGGGAGGCGGCGCGGGTTCTTACCGGTGCCGGGATAAAAACGTTTCTCTGCAACAGGGATACCCCGACCCCGGTTATTGCTTTCGAGATATTGCGGCGCAAGACCGCCGGGGCTATAAATTTCACGGCAAGTCATAATCCACCCGAATATAACGGCATCAAGTTTTCCCCTTCATGGGGGGGGCCGGCTCTCCCCGAGACAACCCATGATATTGAGCGACGGGCCAATGAAATGATGGGGGAAATTTGTTATAAGGAGTGCCACCTGGATGATGCCGTCCGCGCCGACTTGTTGAGCGAGATCGACCCCATGAAGACCTATCTTGAAGACCTTGCCGGGAAGGTGGATTTTGCCGCCATCGCCAAACTCGGAACGATCGCTGTCAATCCGCTCTACGGAACCGGTCGCGGTTATCTGGCAGAGCCGTTAATGGCACACGGCGTGAAGGTGGTACAGTTGAACGCTCATCGCGACCCGTACTTTGGTGGGTTCCCACCCGAACCATCAGAGAAGTATATTCAAGATTTCATAAACATGGTGAAGGGTGATCCCGCCATCAAGCTGGGGATAGCCACGGACGGCGATGCGGATCGTTTCGGCATTATCGACGATGATGGTACCTTTATTGAGCCCAATTACATAATAGCCCTGCTCCTTGACTACCTGGTAAGGGTGAAGGGGATGACGGGTGGTGTGGCACGCAGTGTGGCTACTTCCCACCTTGTCGATGCAGTTGCAAAAAAACACGGCATCGAGGTCTTTGAGACACCTGTTGGTTTCAAATATATAGGTGAACTGATCAGTCAGGATAAGATTATCATTGGCGGCGAGGAGAGCGCCGGACTTACCATAAAAGGGCATGTGCCGGAAAAGGACGGCATTCTTGCATGCCTTCTGGTAGCGGAAATGGTTGCTCACGAGGGGCTGCCGGTCAGGAAACTTTTGGAAAGGCTCTATGAACAGGTGGGGCGCTTTGTCACCAAACGGGAAAACATCACCCTTCCATCAGAAATCGAAGCCGCTTTTGCCGACAAGTTGAAAGCAGCTCCTGCCACTATTGCAGGGGTAAAAATCATGGAAAAGGTAACCATCGACGGCACTAAATTCATTCTTGAGGACGGCAGCTGGCTTCTTTTCCGTAAGTCCGGGACCGAGCCGGTTGTACGCCTCTATGCAGAGGCTCCGTCAGAAGTGCGTCTCAAGGAGCTGCTGGCCGCTGGTCGCGAGTTGATTCTCAGTTAGGAGCCTGTCGGACTTGATATTTCGCAACATGCCCCCCTCCCAACCTCCCCCCGCTTGGGGGAGGAGCGCTAGTCTCCCTCCCCAGGAGGGGGAGGGCTGGGGAGGGGGTTTAGATGTTACAGTGCACTAGCTCCAAATCTGCACAATGTAAGCAAATGGCAATGCAACGGCGCGAAGCCGCAAAGACAGCCCGTATGACGGTGGGCGCAAGCATTTTCGAGCATGCTTTCTTTGCGTTCTTTGCGCCTTTGCGTTATAATGAGCTGCCAATAAAATACGAGGAGGATGTATGTGGGATTATACTGACAAGGTTAAAGAACATTTCTTGAATCCAAGGAATGTTGGTGCAATAGACGATGCGGATGCTGTCGGTGAAGTCGGGAGCCTGGCCTGTGGCGACGCCCTGAAACTTTTCATCAAGCTCGATGAAAAGAAAGAGCGGATAGTTGACGCCAGGTTTCAGACCTTTGGCTGCGGGAGCGCCATCGCCTCTTCTTCGGCCTTGACCGAGATGGTGAAGGGAAAGACCCTCGATGAGGCATTGCAGATCACCAACAAGGAGATTGCCGACTTCCTTGGCGGCCTCCCGGAAGAAAAGATGCATTGCTCCGTCATGGGGCAGGAAGCACTGGAGGTGGCCATCGCCAAATACAGAGGCGTGGCGGTGCCGAAGCACGATCACGAGCATGATCACGGGGAGATGGAAGGGGAGATCGTCTGTAAATGCTTTGGCTTGACCGACGTCTTTCTCAAGAAAGTCATCGCTTCCAACAAACTGCACACCGCTGAACAAGTCACCCATTTCACCAAGGCGGGGGGCGCCTGTGGCGGCTGCATTCCCAGGATAAAGGAACTGATTGCCGAGGTCATGGGTGAGCAGAAGAGGGAAGAGCAGAAAAAACCCGAAAAGCTTACCAATTTGCGCAAGATGCAGCTTATCCAGGAAACCCTGGAGAATGAAGTGCGGCCGCAGCTGTGGGCAGACGGTGGAGATCTGGAACTGATCGACATCGATGGCGGCAAGGTACAGATAGCTTTCCGCAAGGCTTGCGCCGGGTGCGCCTCTTCAGGTTTCACGGCAAAATTCGTCGAGCAGAAGCTGCGTGATCTGGTCTCCGACGACATCACCGTTGAGGAGGTGCAGGGATGAAGGAAATCTACCTGGACAACAATGCCACCACCAAGGTCGATGAGGCAGTCTTCGAGGAGATGCGCCCCTATTTCTGTGAGCTGTACGGCAATCCCAGTTCCATGCATTTTTTCGGTGGCCAGGTGCAGAAAAAGGTTGATGAGGCAAGAAACCGGGTCGCAGCCCTTTTGGGCGCCTCGCCGGAGGAAATCATCTTTACCGCCTGTGGCACCGAGAGCGACAACGCTGCCATTCGTTCCGCTCTGGAAGTTTTTCCGGAAAAGCGTCATATCATAACCACCAGGGTGGAACATCCGGCAGTGCTGACTCTCTGCCGGAACCTTACCAAGCGGGGCTACCGGGTGACGGAGCTTAATGTGGACGGCGAGGGGCGGCTGGATCTGAATGAGCTCAAAGCTGCGATCGATGACAACACTGCCATCGTCTCGGTCATGTACGCCAATAACGAAACCGGTGTCGTCTTTCCTGTCGAGGAGGTGGCTGCCATTGCCAAGTCAAAGGGGGCGCTGTTCCATACCGATGCGGTGCAGGCCGTGGGCAAGATTCCCCTCAATATGGCAAACTCCGCCATAGACATGCTTTCCCTGTCCGGTCACAAGTTACATGCTCCCAAGGGGATCGGTATCCTTTATGTAAGGAAGGGTGTGCCCTTCCGGCCTCTCATGGTTGGCGGACACCAGGAAAAGGGTCGGCGGGCCGGGACGGAGAACACCGCATCCATAATTGCCCTTGGGAAGGCATGCGAGGTGGCCGGTGATTTCATGGATGATGAAAACACCCGTGTCAAGGCCATGCGCGACCGTCTTGAAAAAGAGCTGATGAACCGCATCCCCAATGCCCGCATCAACGGCGGTGCTGCGGAGAGGCTTCCCAACACCACGTCCATCGCCTTCGAGTTCGTGGAAGGGGAGGCTATCCTGCTGCTTCTGAGCGAGAAGGGTATCTGCGCCTCGTCCGGCAGTGCCTGCACATCCGGTTCGCTGGAGCCGTCCCACGTGCTTCGCGCCATGGGAGTGCCGTTCACCTGCGCCCACGGCTCAATCCGCTTCTCCCTGTCGCGCTTCACCACTGATGCTGATATCGATGCCGTCATCCGCGAGCTTCCGCCGATCGTTCAGCGGTTGCGGGAGATGTCGCCGTTCGGGCGGGAATTCCTTTCAAGGTAAAACATCGTCCCGGATAAATAAAAAACCCCCTGCAGCTGAAGCTGCAGGGGGTTTTTTGATGTTTTATCCAGATTATAACCAAGGATAGGAAGTGTGGTCTTTGCCATGACAAGTTCCTGTACAGTTTCCAGAACCGTTGCCAAACCGGGTGAAATTCATTCCGGCACCATCTCCACTAAAATTGATGATTACATCTGCATCGGCATGGGGAACTCTGTTGCCGGGTCCATGCGCATCTTGCGGACTTCCCGCCGTGCCATGGCATGTTGCGCATGTTACCCCGTGAGCACCTATGGAATGACCATTTTGTATATCTGGAAATGCAGTTCCTGTTGGCATGCCATCAGCGCCTCCGTGGCACGATCCACAGCCTATGCCGGGAGATGTCTTGGTATGACAGCCTTGGCAATCGGGTGGGGTTCCCGCTGCTACCGGATAGACGCCTTTTCCGGCGGCGCTATTGGCATGACAACCGGCAGTAACGCAAGAAGCGAATGGTGCCGTTCCCGCCAACGCTTTATGACCGTAGAAGGGGAAATCGTGACTGATGGGTACAAATGCGCCATCGACGGCACTGCTGGTATGACTGTGACAGTTGGTACAGCGCGTGCCGGAGTTATGGGCATCGCTGGTGGTGGAGGTGTAGTGGTTGGTACCTCCTGCACCAGGTGAATGACAGGTATTGCAGATTTTAGTGCTGTTTGCCCCCCCCGCGAAATCAGTGCCGGTAGGTGTTCCAGACAAAGTGAATGTTGCTGTTGCAAATGTCTGCGGGATACCGATGCCGATTTTGGGATCACCATTATCAACAGTAAGCGCCACCTGTGATCTGACCATCTTGTGATTGGTTGTTGAGCCATGGGCGTTGTGGCAATCCCAGCAGTAAGAGCCTCCCCCATTGGCAAAACTGCTGACATGTTTAGCTCCATGGTGATAGGAACCCACTCTGCCGGCAGTTGAAGCCACCCTGTTCTGGCCTCCAACAGTAACGCCGGCAGGTGTTACGGTAGAGTCATGACAGATCATGCAAACTCCATTTTTACCCCATGTGGCGTCAGACTGATTGCGAAGGCGGAAAGGGTTGCTTGCCACGTTGTGGGATACAGCTGGATCATGACAGTATTCACAGGAGTTGGCGACGGTAAAGTTTGCTGCAGGAACAGCTGCTCCCGTCTGATTGGAGCCGGGGTAATTACCCGTGGCCGTCACTCTGCCGTGGCCGGTGTCAACCCAGGAACCGGCGCCTGTCATCTGAATTTTGGCAGCACTGCCATTGTTCCAGAAGGTGGCACCGTACTGTAAAGAGGATGCACTTGCCCCGTTACCATGGCAGTCCTGACAGTTGAGGGTGCCCCCCCAGGCACTGCTTGAGCCGCCATGACAACTGATATTGGTGCAGACTGAAGGCGTTGCAGGATTTCCCGGGGTGCTTGTGAACGTTACACCGGCACCTGCCTGGACATTATATGCCTGATTAACATGTTTTGTGACGTCCGTGATCGTGATACCGGTGCTTGTGACGTCGTTGTGGCATTTGTCACAGCTAAAGGCGTTGTTGACCACATGCTTGGCGTGACTGTTAGCCTTAGGTAAACCGTTCGCATAGGTCGGCCCTGTAGCTGTGCCGCCGGTGTGGCAACCAGTGCATGCCAATGAAGTACCCGTACTCCAGGATATGGAGGAAATCGAGGGTGTGGTAAACGAGGTGCCATCGCCGTGGCAGTAGGTGTTAACGCACTGCGACTGCGACGCGTCCCACCAGGTGGTGCGGAGAAATGCGATGAAAGGGCCTCCGACCTCCTTTACAGTGTTTACGTGCGTGGATTTGTTGGTAATCGAGCTGCCGTCAGAGGTGGTGGTGGAGTGGCATGTGGCGCAACTGTATGAATAGTTTCCAGTTGTGCCGGCAACATGTCTTGTGTGCTTGCCACTGGCGATGGTTGTATAGTTGTGGCAGCCGGTGCAGCCTATCGTCCCCTGCGGAGTTCCCCAGTTGACGGCCACTTTGGGGGCGCCGCCGTTGCCGTCCGTGTGGCAGACTGTCGTACATGTGCCGCTCGGGGTGTATTTGATGCCCTTCAGGTCGAATACCGGTGCGCCGGCTTCGGTGTATGCAGTTATTTTGAGTCCTCCCACCTCTGCCGCGCGGTTTGCCGTTGCCGGGCCGTTGGCGTGGCTGTTGATCGGATGGCAGTTCTTGCAGCCGTAGGCGTAGGTTGATGAAGTGTGGGCGTTGCTGCCGGTTATGCTGCTGAACACGGCAGCAGAGTTGTAGTGAATGGCATGACCGGTGGCTCCTGCAGAGAGATCGCCGTTATTGCTGGCGCCGTGGCAGGAATTGCAGACAAGATGTGCACCGCCCCAGGTCGGAGCGGCGGAACCGTGGCAGTAGGTCGCCGAGCATGAACCGTAACCTGAGCCGGGGGCGACGTTGTTACCCAGGGAATAGACGGTGTTGACGGCTGACCCGGTGAATGCCAGGTTGATGACCTGGTTGGCGTGATTGGTCGTACCTGAGCCGGCACCGCTATGGCATGTGGAGCAGGGCAATCTGCCATTGCCGCTGCCGGTAGTGTTGGCGTGCGCCACATGGCTGCCGGGGGCGGAAACGTCGGTGTCCATTTTCACATGACAGCTGCCGCACGGGAAGAGACCGCCCCAGGTCGGCGTACCGTTTTGTGTCGGGGCTCCGATGCCGTTTGTCCCCTGCACATTGCTGTGGCAGTAGCTGTTGGAGCAGGAGCCGTATCCGTTTCCGGCCGGGAGATTCGCCTGGGAATAGATTGTTCCTGTTGCTGACGGGCCGCTGAATGAGTTTTCAATGACGCCGTTTGCATGGAGCGCTGTGCCGGTCCCTGCGCCGTTGTGACAGATTGAGCAGGCAATGCCGGTAGCCTGGGCATGCTTGATATGACTGCCGGTTGCCGAAGCGCTTGAGGACATGTCCACATGGCAACTGCCGCAGGTAATGGTCACGCTCCCCCAGACCGGAGATGCAAAAGCTGTTGGCGCACCATTGCCGTTTGCTCCCTGAACATTGCTGTGGCAGTAGATGCCGGAGCAGGTGGCAGCAGATACGGTCCATGTGCCGCCTGTAGTGAGCGTACCTCCGAACCGTACATCCTTGACGCCATTGGCATGGGTGTTGAAATCCTTGATGGCGTTGTTGCTGCTGACCGTCCCGTTGTGACAGACAGTGCAGCCGATGGAATCGGCGAGATGCTTGCCGTGGGAATTGGTGGCAAGCGTCGTAGCATCGCCGTGACACTGCCGGCATTCATCCGGCTGGCCGACTATTGCCCCCCTGCCGTTCGCCCAGCCGGGGATCGTCTTTGTCGTCAGCACCGGCACAAGAGACGCATTGCGCGGCGCGCCATCGCTGTGACAATAGACGTTTGAACAGGTCGGCGCAGTGGCTGGCGTTCCGTTGAAGGTGGGAGTGGCGCCGAAGGAGGAAGCGATCCTGCCTGTAGTGTCGATAAATACATCCTGGAAGGTGCCGGCCTGGTGGGTATTACCCTGGTGGCAGTCAACACACTGCTTGCTGTAAACGATCCCGCCGGAATGGGTGATGTGGGCGCTGGAGGATTCATTGGTGAAGGGTGACGGAGTGCCGTTGAATACCGCATACCCATTCGGACCGCCTGCACTATTGCCGTGGGGCGGATAACCATGGCAGGTGTTGCATGCGCCGATGGCTGTGAAAGAGCCTTTGGTATTGCCGTGGAAGTGGCAAGCGTTGCAGGTCGTTGTGTCGAGCCTGGCGTGTTCGTCAGGATAACCTGAGCCGACCGGAACGTCGTGGCATGATTGGCAGACGCCGTTGCCGGAAGCATCCTTGTAGTTCTTGACCGTAGTCGACTGGAAGTAGACCGGCTTGTTTTTTGCGGAGCGCAGGACAGTGGAGACGTTCATGTAACGCCTGACCAGCCAGACGTTCGGGATTCTTTGCTGTGCTGTTACGGCATTGGGGTCGAAATCCACGTGGCCGCCGTGGCAGTCGGCACACTGGATGTTCTGGTTTCTGCCGTTATGGGCCACCTTGCCGGCATGGCAGTTGGTGCAAATGTTGAGATCGTCGGCATTTGCGCCGTGCAGATCGGTTCTGAGCAGGCTGCCGTCCGACGGCTTGAGTGCGTTGAAGCCGGAATTGTTGTCAAAGGTGGCGCTGCTGGAGTCGCTGTAATGGACACCGTGGCAGGTGCTGCAAACGAGGGAGCCGCCTGTGCGGGTCAGTCTTGCATTCAGGTCGGAGGTCGGGTTTGCCGGATTGGCGTTCACCGGCGGGTTGTTGAACTGTGCCGGGTTTGTTTTGACCTTGGAGGTTGCGCCAGTATAGTTGAAGTTCACCGGATGGGTGCCGGTCATATGGCTTCGCTGGTTTCGGCTCCTGTGGCAGTCGAGGCACATCTGGTCCCGGTCGTTCGCCATGCGCAGGAAAGGCTTGTTGGTATTATCATGCTGATTGTGACAGCGGACGCAGGCCAGGTTGTTGCCGGTTCTGGCACGCAGCTTGTTTCCCGTGCCGGTCGAGGTCATGGCTGCGAACTGGGGGGGCTGCGCGCCTGCGGCCGGCACCGTGTCCGGCCCGTTCCAGTTGTGGGATGTCTGGTAGAGCGTGCCTGTGCGGGTTGCCGTGTATGTGTTGAACGGATTGGCGAAATCGGCCGGGGTAAAGGGTTTGTTTCCGGCCTTCGGCACTCCCGGACGGTGGCAGTTGAGGCAGACGTTGTTATAGCCGGTGCTCCCCAGGTCCAGATGTAAGGTATGGCAGCTTGCGCAGCTATAGCCGTTGGCCGTGTCATGGGGCGAATCGACTGTTACCGCTGTTGCCAGGGACGGGAACAAGCAGAGGATGCCGATCACAAGGCTTTTAATATGCAATCTGTTCATGTTGCGCTCCTGAAAAAGCAAAAAAATCATTGTGTTGCCCGGCACTCGATGAGTCGGTTGCTCATCTTAAATAATCGACATGGTAAAGGATGCTGTTAATCCTGTTATATCTGCGCCGTTGAGATCTTTGGTCTTAAACGTTGCCTGATTAATGCTGAAATCCGTTGCCGATGGAACGCTTCCGGTTATGTTGCAGGTAACGGTGGCAAATTCTCCAGGATCGAAACCTGCTGCTACGACCATTTTTATAGTCAAGGTGGCCTGGCTTCCGGTTGTTGCCGGTGTGAATATGGAATCAATGATTGGAACAACAGTACCGGTGGCGGTTTGTCCGGAAGGAGAGATAACCCCGGAAAGAACTTTGCCCGTCGCGTCGGTCGGAACCGTTACCCCTGAGGGCAGAGTTATGGTTATGTTGTCGATTGCACCGATCTTTGTTCCTGTTGCCAAGGTTCCCTGGGTGCTTAATTTCAGTACCGCGTGCCTGGTCGTCGGCTCGGGGGTTCCGCTGCCACACGCGGATAACAGAAGGAAGGAGGCTGATAAAAGAGTGAAAAAAAATAAAATGATTCGCATGGTACCCTCTTTGTTTTATTAGTCCCTTAGAAAAATTATTTGCATGTTTTTTGCGAAGAATTTTTCGTGAAGGGACTTATCCCGTTCATCGGGGTTAAGACTAAGCGCAATGATTAGAAGTTGGTTAAACCCACAACCTTCCTCAGAATGACCAGAACATCACCTGTATCGATCTTCCCATCCGGTGTCGGCACGCCGCTTATTAACGGAGCGACATCGCCGCGCAACAGTTCATCGCTGGTTGCCACGTCAAATCCCATGGCTATGCGCATCGCCTTGAGCGCATCAACGAGGTCGGGTTTACCGCTGCTGCTGTTGATGTCGCCGTTCCGCGTGTTGTTGCCCGCGGCATCGGTTGCGCTGATGTTAAGCGGTGCTGCTTCGCTGCCGGTCAGGGTTACGCTCCATAAGCCGCTATTGTCGATGGTGGCAGTGGCGACCACCGTGCCGTTTTTGTCTTTTACTGTTAGCACTGATCCCGTGTCGCCGGTTCCGGTTATGAGCGTCGGTGTCTGGGTCGTGACCGCCAGGTTCGGCGGGGTAATCTTGTAAAAGAGGGTGCGGAAGGTTGTGGTCGAATTGCCGAGCGCATCCACGGCGGTAATTGCCAGAGTGTACCGACCTTCGCTTGTTAAGTTCGGGGTTATGCTGAAGGTGCCTCCCTGCGGCTGGAAGTTGACCTGGATACTGACACCGTTGATGGTGGCCGATACGTTGTCAGCAACGGCAGTGCCGTTTACAGGGAAGTTCGGGTCGTTGGTCATGCGGTCCTGTGGCGGTGAGGTCACAGCCAGTGGCGGTTTTGTCAGGTCATTGAGGAACACGGTGCTCTTTGTACCGGCTGTTTTGCCGGTCAGGTTGTCGGTGGTTGCCGCCTCGATGGTATAAATGCCGACCAACTGGTTAAGGCTGACCGTTGTGGACCAGGTAGTGCTGTTGAGAGAAGCTTGTGCAATTCCGTTAACTTTTACCACTGTCGTGCTGTTGGCAGGTGCCGTGCCGCTTACCGTCACGGTAGAAGTATTGATGTTGGCCCCGTCCGTCGGCGCGGTTATGGTCACGGCCGGACTTGCCGGATCGTAGGTGATGGTTCTCGCGTCGGTTGTCGTATTGCCGAGCGGGTCAGAAGCGATGACGGTTATGGTGTTTGCGCTTCCGCTGAGAAGCAGGGCGGTGCTGAACACTCCATCCACTGTATTCGCCGTCTGGCCGTTAACCTTGACAGTGGAGACGGCAGGATCGGTCAGGCCGGTGACATTGAGTATCGATGAACTGGTCGTGCTGTTGGAGCTTATGGTTGAAACCGTCAGGGACGGAGGTGTGGTGTTCAGGGTTATGATTACGCTCGCGACGGCGCTGTCGCTTCCCGCTTTGGAGGCGGTTACCGTAATCAGGGTATCTCCTGCAATCAGACCGGTAATGGTACTGCTCCAGGTGGTAGGCGTCGGATTTGAAACCGGACCAACTGTTGCCGCGGTATTACTGGTTATCGCGATGGTTGCCCCCGCATCCATGGTGCCGGTGATGGTCTGGGTAGGGCTGTTGGTCGGTGTTGTCACCGGGTTTATGGCCAGCGTTGTCGCCAAGGGATCGAAGGTGACGGAGACTTTCTTTTGACTGGTATTGGCAGCCCGGTCTGTGGCCGTGACCGTGATTTCGTTTGCTCCGTTGACCAGGCCGGAAATGGTGCTGCTCCAGGTTGTAGGCGTAGATAGTACGACAGGTGCGGCTGTGGCGGCTGTATTGGTCGTTATGGTAACGACCGCCTCCGCTTCCACCGTTCCGCTGATGGTTACGCTGCTTGAGCTGGTGATTGTCGGCGGGGGGGCTACGAAAAGCGTCGGTGGTGTAGTGTTGGCAATTGGAGTGGTTCCGCCGTTGATGCCGTAAACTGTCAGGTTGCCGAAGCCGTTGACGACCAGCAGTCGGTTGCCGAGGGAATCGAATACGACGTCCGACGGAACGACAAGCTTGCCGTTCGCCGCGCCATAGCCGCCTATGAACCCAAGCTGTGTGCCTGTGCCGGCTGGATCGAGTACCTGGACATTGCTTTGAAAGGAATCCACAACGTACATCCTCATTAGTATGGGTACGGTATCCCTACTGTATTCGAAGGCTACAGCCTGTGGCGAAGTAAACTTAAGCGGGCCGGAACCGGAGGAGCCTATCGATTTCAGAAAAGTGCCGGCGGTATTGAAGAACTGAACCCGGCCGTTAAGGGTATCTACCACTGCCAGTTGTTTGGAGCTCTTCTCAAAGGTTATGCCGGTCGGTATGGAGAACTGTCCCGGAAGTTTTCCCGTGGTACCGAAACTATTGGCAGGCTTGCCGGTGGCGGCATTACCGGTGGTTACCGTGGCGCCGGCAGCATTGAATACCTGGATGCAATTGTCGAGGCTGTCCACCACATAGATGAAGCCTGCGGCATCCAGAGCGATGCCGTTGGCCATTTTGAACTGCCCGGCGCCTTTACCCAGCTTGAACTTTTCCTTGCCTGTATTGTCCAGTACTGAGACGAAAGTCCCCTGGCCGACAATCAGGTCGCCTCCTTGGGTAACGGCAATTCCCTGGGGTGTTTTTACCGGGAGGGTGGCGATCAGACTGCCGGAACTGTTGTATTTAAGGATTCCGCCCCCTCTCGGGTCGGTCAGGTAGAAATTGCCGAACTGGTCGGTGGCGATTTTGATTGGAGCGCTGATTCCTGTCTTTATCGGCGGATCTATGACTTTAACCAGCGGCGCTGTTGCGCTGAATGCCATTTTGACAGGTAAAATACACGTGAGCGCAGACAGGATGACGCCCAGAGTTATGAGTTTTCTTGAGACAGCTGTCATAATGCAACGCCTCCTGGCTTTTCTTTGTAGCACGTCGATCTGTAGGGGTAGACACATTCCATTGTAAACAAGGTTCGAGAATCTATGTTTGCGCTAATACGCATGCAGTCATGCATTGCTACCAGTTTTTGGTTCCATGGCAAACGCCGATCGAGAAACCTGATGGAAGTTGACCCGGAGAGCAGGTTGCGGTTGCGCCGTTCTTGGTGTAATTGACCGGACCCCTGATGGTCAGCTGCGGGTTCAGTTCAAATGTTGAGGGGGTATTGAGCCCGCTGAAATGTGACGCGCCGCTGCTTGTTACGGACATATCATGACAATCGGTACACACCAGACCTACTTCCGTCAGATGTTTGATGTGCTCGCCTGAGAAAAAGCTGTTGTATTGGGGTGTCTGGAAAGCCGTGCCGGCGGTGTGACACTGGATGCAGTCGGTTCCCGGATTGATTTTGCCGGTGCGCCAGACAGGGGTTCTCACTCCGCCGTGGCAACTGACATTGCTGCAGGAATTGTCGGGATTGATTGTCGCTGCTCCCGTCTTTGCACCATAGGCCGGTAAGAACGCCACGGTAAGTTGTTTGCCGTGACCGGAGCTGCCGCTTCCTCCGCCATTGTGGCAGGTGCTGCAAACATCGGCAACTCCCGGAAGGGCGTTGTGCTTGCGATGGGCGCCGGATATGTTGGGGAATACCGCCCCCTGCGGCGGCTTGTTATGACAGGTTATGCAGGTGCCGAGAACGGGAAGAGAGCCCGGGGTAAGCAATAAATGGCATTTTGAGCATGCCGGTGCATTCGGTCCGCCGCTCAAGGTGGCTCCGTGGCAGGGGGTGCAGGCATTCCCCAGGTTTGGCGCCTTGTTATGCTCAGGCCAGGGGACAGGATGGGGGCCGTTGGGATGGCAGGTTTGCGCACCGAGATTGACGGAAAAGCAGCTTACCTTTGCTATGCCGCCGGTAAGGTCGGCGCCGTGGCACTCCCCGCACTGCCCGGGATTTCCGAGGTACAAGGGCCCATGTTTCGACACCCAGCCTGCCGGGTGTTGACCGACGACGTCGAGAGCGGGGGCGTTATCGTTTGCCTTGCCGCATCCCCACAGGGAAACAGAGATTATGGCGGCTACCAATATTTTTATGAGTACGCTTGGTTCACGCATTAATTCTCTCCCGTTCACCATTCACTATTTGTGACAGGTAATGCACTGCTCGTTGTTTGCTCTGCCGTGGCAGCGGTAACAGCCTGTCGGGTCTATCTTTCCTTCGATCTTGTGTCTGGTCAGAAAATCGCCGCGATGGACCAGTTCCCGGTCGGGACGGTTGCCGTATTTAACGGGCGGCTTGATTTCCAGCTGGTTTGCGTGACAGTCGTTGCAGAAGGATGCGACATGACAGACCCCACAGATCTTTTCGTCCCTTCCGGCAGAAAATTTATGATCTTTTATAAAAATATCATCGTGATTGAATGCCGCGTAAGGTTTAAGCGTTCCTTTGAGCTGGGCCTCATGGCATTCGGAGCAGACCGGTCTTCCTTCCGGCAGTGCTTCAGGATGGGAGGGCGAAACGCTCGTTTCCGTGGAAAAGAGATGACTGCATGCGGTGATGAGCATGATGCAGGTTATCAGCGCCGCAGGGATAAAGAGCTTTTTACAGATCATTTACCGGCTCCTTTGTTCGTATAGTTGTAATTGTAGGTCAGTCTGAGCACGCCCCTCAGATCCTCGGTCATTCTCGGGTTTTCCCCGTAGCTCAGGTCGCCGGAGAGTGCCAGATTGGGCATTATCCGATAACCTATGGATGCGATCGCCTCGAATGCAGTTTTTCTGCCGTCTATGCTGTCGTCGAAGATGTGGGAGATGGCGTCGAGGCTGCCGAAATACCGGGCCTGATCGTAAAGGGCGTAACCGCGTACTTCATGAAAGGAATTGATGCCGCTGGCCGCATCGAGGCGATGATAAGAGAAGCCGGACCTGAGCTTGTTGTTCGCCAGCGTGAGTCTGAGCTCTGCACCGAAGCGATTGGAATTCCCTTTGCTGTCGCGCTGATAACGCTTGTAATCGGCAGTGACCTCAACCGGTTTGGCTATCGTGTAGGTGACGCTGCCGCCATAGGATTTGAATTTGTCCCCCGCATCGGGATTGAACAGGGAACGGAGGTTCGTGTCTGAAAAATAATCCTTGAGATTGTACTGGTTGAATAGAGCGCTGATAATCAGCGGCGTGGATGGTTTCACGGTAAGGATGTAACTGTTTTCGGATATGCCGCTGGTGGCGGTGTTGTAGAAGGTCCGGCCGTTCAGTTCCACCATTTTGTGGGGGCTCAGCCAGATGTCCCCCCCAACCAGTTGCCGATAGTCTTTGAGATCGCTGTTCGGACCGTTCCGGTCCATCCCCCCTTCGTGGACGATGGATCCGCCCAGCTCAAGGAGACCCGCATAACGATAACTGAGCCGGCCGCCGACGATATAGTTTCCCTTGTTGTCGTTGGCCCGATCGAGGGTGACCGGTGTGCCGCTGAAAAGAGATAGCGCCAGTCCCTGGTATGTCGGGAGCAGGTCGGCCCTGGCGGAGATGCCGTTGATCGATTCGACTATGCCGCCTTCATAGATGAAGAACCGGCCGGCTTTTATTTCACCGTTTGCCTTTGGGAAGTTGTAACGCAGGTAGCCGTAGGTGAGGTCGCCGTCGCTTTTACTGCCGTCAGTGCTCTTATCCGCCAGATCGAGTCTCCCCCAGCCGTAAAAATGAAAGGAGAGGTTTTCGTCGCCGATTCTGTCCAGATCCGCCCCAAGAAACTGGGTGGCAGGCACCAGAGTCTGCTTGTTAAATTCGGGGATACTCCGTTCTTCGAACCTGAACAGCGTGGTCGAGTTGATTGCTGCATCGGTTGCCATGGACAGCGTCGGCAGCAGTGAAACAAGAAAGACAATGGTACTCGCGAGAATCTTCATGGATACTCTCCACTTGCGCATAAAATCTAAGCTTAAAAATTTTACACGCAGATTCCTCGCTGTCAATACAGTATTGGCGGGCTTTAATTGTAATTATTGTTAATTAAATGGCTGCTGGGTGGGCTTTGACAAAGGAATGTTTGGAAAAGATCCATAGCCAATCACTCCGGGCAAACCTCCGGGTTGTTGCAGATCTCGATAAGAGCTTCCAGGCGAAAATCGGCCAACTGTGCTGGCTGATTTTCGCCACAATGGAACAGCGTTAAAATTGCAGGGGGTGCTATGATCGACAACTGAAGATACAGGAGGTTCCCGGATGCTACAGGTTTAGCTTCGTCATTTTGTAGCGCAGGGTTCCGCGTGGTATCTTGAGGAGTTGCGCGGCCTGAAGCACATTGCCGTTGCTTTTGTCCAGTGCGGCGCGGATCAATCTCTTTTCGAACCGTTCGACGGCCTGTTCCAGGTCAAGGTCCTCTTCGATGGGTTCCAGGATGTGCGCTCCATTCCTGTCGGCATCTCCTGCATTGATCTCGATGGGGAGATAGGAGGGCAACAGTATCGGCCCTTCGTGCATGATGCAGATCTTTTCGATGACGTTTTTCAGCTCCCGGATGTTTCCCGGCCAGGAATACGACTCAAGCAACTGCAGTGCTTCATTTGAGATTTCCTGAAAATTGCGGGAAAAGGTCTTGTTGTATTTTTCCAGGTAAAATTTTGCCAGGACCGGGACATCTTCCCGCCGCTCGCGGAGGGGAGCGATGTGGAGCGGGAAGACGTTGAGGCGGTAGAAGAGGTCTTCCCGGAAAGTCCCTTTCCTGATGGCATCCTTCAGGTTGCGGTTCGTGGCGGAAATCAGCCGGACGTCGATGTCGATGGTTTTTGTCCCGCCGACCCTGCGGATCTTTCTCTCCTCAAGCACCCTGAGCAGTTTTGCCTGCATGGTCGGTTCCATCTCGCCGACCTCGTCGAGAAAGAGGGTCCCCTTGTTGGCTTCTTCGAACAGGCCCGGCTTGCGCAGCCGTGCATCGGTAAACGCGCCTTTTTCGTGGCCGAAGAGTTCACTTTCCAGCAGATTCACCGGAATGGATGCACAGTTGATCTCGATGAAGGGCGCATCCCGCCGGTCCGAAAGGTGGTGGATGGCTTTGGCGACAAGCTCCTTGCCGGTTCCCGATTCGCCGGTCAACAGAACAGTAGCCGCAGTGAATCTGGCAACTTCCTTGGCCTGGCGGACGATCTCCTTTTGGATGGCACTGGCTCCCACCATCGGCACCTTTTCAAAAAGCGCCAGATCCCCACGGCGGATGGCGCGCACTTCCCGCTTCAGGCTGTTGGTCTGCAGGGCAAGCTTGACGATGACCCGCAGCGCATCGGCCTTGAACGGTTTTTTCATATAGTGGAACGCCCCCATTTTAAGGGAGTCCACAGCGCTTTCCACCGAGCCGAATCCGGTGATGATGATGACCAGTATGTCCGGATCGATCTCCTTCAGGGACCTCAGGACGTCGATGCCGTTTTCCGTGCCCAGGTTCAGGTCGAGAAGCACCAGGTCGACCTCTTCTTCGGAAACCAGTTCCAGGGCTTTCTTCCCCCCCTCGGCGGACAGGACCTGATACCCTTCCTCGTTCAGTATGCGCTCGACGTTTTCACGGATAAAGGCTTCGTCGTCTATGATCAGAATTTTTTCCATGGGAATCCTTTGTCAGGGCGGTTTCGGCTATTCCGTTTTCAGCGGCAGAGAGACGCTGAAAACAGTCCCGTTTCCCTTGCTGCTCGTTACGGTAATCCTGCCGTGGTGTTCATCGATGATCCTCTGGGTTATGGAGAGACCAAGGCCGGTGCCGCCGGTTTTGCGGGTAAAAAACGGCTCGAACAGCAGGGGGATGTCTTCCGGTTCTATCCCCTGGCCATTGTCGGAGACGTTTATTATCGCGGCATCCCCGGCCAGGGCGGTGGAAATCTCGATTTTACCCCCTTCGGGCAGAGCTCCGAGGGCATTTTTGCTGATATTCAGCAGCGCCTGCCTGATTTTCCCCGCATCGAATGGGAACGAAGGGATCTCTTGCAAGGACGAGACCAGTTCGACACCCTGTTTTTCGCATTCCTTCTTGAAAAGGAGCAGGGTGTCCTGAACGACCCGGTTTATGTCACCTTCCCTGAATTCCGCTTTTGGCGGGGAAGCGTAATTCAGCAGGGAAGAGATGAGCCGTTCCACTCGCTCGATTTCTGCAAGTGCCTTTCCCATCATCGCCTGGCTTTCGCTGTCCACTGCCGGCCGGTCATGGAGATCATCCAGCAACAGGGAAATACCGGTAAGGGGGTTACGGATCTCGTGGGCAATGCCGGCGGAGAGTTTCCCGAGGGACACCAACCTGTCCATGCGGATCATCTCTTCCCGCATCTGCTCCTTTTCCGTCTCATCCCTCATGGTTACGGTGATTCCCTTGTCTCCATCGTCACCGATGGGGAAAAATCCCACTTCGAAATGGCGGGCATTGCCGTTGATTTCGGTGATGAGCGGTTCTCTGCCGTAACCTTTTTCTTTCCTGATCACCCGGGCAATCCGTTCTCCCATGTCGCCCCAGCCCTCGAAGAGAGCAGAGAAATGAACGCCGGAGAGCACATCATCGCCGAGAAACTTTTTCCCGGTGCTGTTTATCGAGGTAAGGAGGCCGTCGGACGAGATGGTAAGAATGGCGCTCGATATACTTTCCAGGATGCGTTCCTTGAAATTCCGCTCTTTCATGATCTGGCGCTGTGAAGCCTGGAGTTCTTCGAGGGTGGTGAGGAGGCTCTCCTTGCGCGATTCCAGTTCTGCGGCCATTTTATTGAAATCGTCCGCCAGTTCTCCCAGTTCGTCGCTGGAACCGACCGGCACCCGGTTGCCCGTTTCTCCGTGGGCAAGCTTTCTTGCTTCAGCGGTCAAGAGGGCGAGCGGTCTGGTAATCCCCCGCGAGAGATACCATGCGCACAGAACTACCGTCAGCGCCGTTATGAAAAGAAACAGTGCGCTCTGCCGGATATGTTTCCGCAGCTGTCCGCTGATGATGCCGCCTCCGGTCTTTGCGGCTTCGTGAAACTGGTCGACCTGGAAGCCGATGGTGACCGCGCCGAAAATGCCGTGCCTGGCATAATCTCCGGTAGAGTAGAGAATCGGGGCGAATGCCATGACCTTCTTTGCTCCGCCGACGTTGGTGATGTCCGCATAGCCGCCTTTTTTCTCCCTGGCCAGTTGGGCGACTACAGGATATTGCGGATGGATGAAACCAGCGTAATCGAGATTGAAAGGAATCCTCCCCTGGTTCACATCATCGGCGGAAGATGAAGCCGTATAGGGGGGGACCGCTTTTCCCGTTTTATACACCCCCCGGATATCCCAGAATTTCGGGTGGGTGATAATCCATCCCTCGTCGTCGAAGATAAAGGCATAGTTGCCGCTCTTGTAGGAAGGGAAAACCGTGGACCGCTCCTTCCCCGGCAGGATGTGCTGGGAGAACTCCATGAGATGGCGGTGGTCGAGGGACAAGACGGCAACTCCCTCAAACTTCCCGTCTTTGCCGAACAAGGGGGTGGCAAAGCGGATCACCCCCCGGAACGTTTTTCCGCCGAAGGCGTTTTCCGGGTCGGTTGCTCCGGCCAGCTGCTCATCCTTGGTAATGTGGAAGCCGGTCACGCGGGATACGTAAATTCCCCTTTTTTTCAGCCGCGCGGCACGGCTGAAGTACTGCTCGTTTTTGAACTCCGTGTTGGCGGGGGTGGAAACATCGACAAGCCTTTCGCCCGGCACAACGCGGCCGTCCATAATGGCGAAACGCTGTCTCCCCTTTTTGTCTATGATCTCCAGGGATGAGTAGCGGGGGACCCATTCCTTCTCTTCCCGGGGAGCGGCTGCACTCCCTTGCCGATACCAGATCTCGCCGTTCCTGCTTTTGTAGAAAGAAGTGAGAATCTCCGGCGTATGGGGGAGGGACGCCACCAGCAACAGGTCCGCCTCGCACCCCTTGAGGAAAAGGGTTATGTATTCGGCTGTCTGTCGCGCACGCATCTCCAGGTTTTCCGACGCTTGAAGATCGGTCGACTCCGCGATCCTTTCGGCAAGTTTTTCGCCTGTTCTGCTCAGGTTGAGGAAAAGAATGGACGAGGAGCAGAGCAGGGGGATCAGGGAGAGGGTCAGCATGGCAAGGAGGATTTTTTTGAAAAGGGTATGTTTTCTCAAGCGTTTCCTTTGGGCTAATCCAAGATTACAGCTTACTACAGGTTAAATCACTCAGCAGATGAATGCAAGTGTCATCTGGAGGGAGGTAACTGGGCGTTTTTCGTTGACTTGCCCGGATAGGTGCATTAAAGAATATAAGCTACGGTTAGGAGCCTGTCGGACTTAGTTTCTTACGATTTGAAACGTTACAATTTGTGAGCAAAATCTGAACTGCAATAGCACACGGATTTCACGGATTTCACGGATTTACACGGATTTTAAAGACAAGATTTTGCCTTATCCGTGTCAATCCGTAAAAATCAGATTTTATCCGCGTGAAATTGCCTTTGACTTTTCCTGTTTGGTTCCGGCTTTGCCGCTTAGGAATGAATTCCCTAAGTCCGACAGGCTCCTAGAAGCCGAATCTTCCGCTTGCAGGTTATCTATCATGGGTTATCGGACTTTACAGGAATGTGTCAAGGACCTTGAGTCCACCGGGAAGCTCCTCCGCATCAATCTGGAGGTTGATCCGAATCTGGAAATGGGCGCCATACAGCGGCGGGTTTACCATGCGGAGGGACCGGCACTGCTCTTTACCAACGTGAAGGGGTGCCGTTTCCCCATGCTCGGCAATCTGTTCGGTACTCTGGAGCGGACCAGGTACATATTCAGGGATACCCTGGACGATATCCGGCGCCTGGTGGAGATGAAGGTCAACCCCATGGCGCTCGTCAAAGACCCCATCGGTTATGCGGGGACAGTTCCGGCGGCCCTGCATCTCCTGCCGAAGAAGGTTTCCGGCGGGCCGGTTCTTGCCAACAAAACCACCATCGACCAGTTGCCGCAGCTTAAGTCATGGCCCGACGACGGCGGTGCGTTCATCACCCTGCCGCAGGTCTACTCGGAGAGCGCGGCATCCCCCGGCCTGCGCCATGCCAACCTGGGGATGTACCGGGTACAGCTTTCCGGCGGCCGATACCTGCAGAACGCCGAAATAGGCATCCACTACCAGATCCACCGGGGGATCGGCGTTCATCACGCCGAAGCACTGGAGCGCGGCGTGCCGTTCCGGGTCAATATCTTTGTCGGCGGGCCGCCGTCCCTGACTGTGGCTGCGGTCATGCCGCTCCCGGAGGGGATGCCGGAGCTTTCCTTTGCCGGTCTCTTGGGAGGGCGCCGGATCGAGATGGTCTGCCGTCCCGGCGCGTTGCCGATGCCGGCACAGGCGGATTTCTGCATCACCGGTGTGATCGATCCGGACAAGACCCTGCCGGAAGGCCCGTTCGGCGACCATTTGGGCTATTACAGCCTCGTCCACGATTTTCCCGTGTTGCGGGTGGAAAACGTCTATCACAGAAGCGACGCCATCTGGCCCTTTACCACGGTCGGCAGGCCGCCGCAGGAGGATACCTCCTTCGGCGCATTCATCCACGAACTGACCGGTCCGCTGATCCCGACGGTAGTTCCCGGGGTTCATGCGGTCCATGCTGTCGATGCTGCCGGAGTCCATCCGCTGCTGCTTGCGATCGGGAGCGAGCGCTACGTCCCCTACGCACCGGCGAGGGAACCGCAGGAACTCCTGACCATCGCCAACGCCATCCTCGGCCAGGGTCAGCTCTCGCTCGCCAAATACCTCCTCATTTGCGCTCAGGAGGACAACCCCACCCTCGACATCCACGATATCCCCGCGTTTTTGCGCCACATCCTGGAGCGCGTCGACTGGCGGCGCGACCTTCACTTCCAGACCCGTACCACCGTGGACACCCTCGATTATTCCGGGACCGGCCTGAACAAAGGCTCCAAGGTGGTGATTGCCGCAGCGGGTGAGAAACGGCGCGACCTGGCAGTCGAGCTTCCCGCCGGTCTCCGTCTCCCGGACGGATTCGGCGAACCGCGTCTCTGCCTGCCGGGTATCCTGGCGGTGCGGGGGCCGGAATACACAGCCGGACGGGAGTGTCCTGATCCGCACATGGAGGCTTTCTGCCGTTATTTTACCGACAATGACCCTTTCTCAGCCTTCCCGCTGATTGTCGTGGTCGATGACAGCGAGTTTACGGCGAGGACATTGAACAACTTTCTCTGGGTAACCTTTACCCGTTCAAATCCGTCTGCGGACATCTACGGCATCGGCGCTGTTACTACCTGCAAACATTGGGGGTGCAGCGGTCCGCTTGTCATCGATGCCCGCATTAAACCCCATCATGCGCCGCCGCTCATTGATGATCCGGCGATAGAAAAACGGGTCGATGCGCTTGGGGCTCCCGGCGGTCCGCTGTACGGGATTATCTGAGGACGGTTGGTGCCGGATTTCTTTCCATTAGTAAAAGACGTTGTTTCGTCCACACTCCACCTGGTGCAGAAAAGCCTCCCAATTCGCCGGATTTGGCGATCACACGATGGCAAGGAATAATGATCGGAAATGGATTCACAGACATCGCCATGCCGACCCCTCGTGCGGCATGTGGTCTGCCTGCTTCGACAGCGATCCGGGAATAACATTTAGTTTGTCCAAATGGAATCTGACGAACAATTTCATATACAGCTTTCCGAAATGATGTCAAACCGGCAAAGTCTAACGAGAGTTCGAATTGAACTTCTTCGCCTTTAAAGTATCTCGATAATAGAATAGCAGCGCTTTCTGTTGTTGCGTTGGCAGAGTGGGCAGTCGGGTACGTGTCGGCAATTTTAAGTTTCATTTCAGGGTTAATTAAATGTGAAAAAGGTGTTAGTACCCTGATAAGCCCTTGATTGTTTGCAACCACAGCGCCAAAACCAAGTGAAGTCTCATAAAGGGAATAGTAGATTTCATTGCCGGAGTTGAGATTAAATTTCACGAAAAGATCTCCTTTGTATTAATACTATTGATGGTGAGGAGCGGTGCCGGGTTGTTTGCGGCATCCGACATCAGGCCGGCTTTCTACTGCAAAAGGCCCTGTATTTGCTCGCAAGGCATTCTATGTGACTGGTATCCGTACCGCAGCAACCACCCAGGATACGAATGTGAAACTGCTGATGAACCTTTAATAACAGGTCGGCCAGAGTGTCTGGATTCTCCGTTTCCAGTTCATGGAGACGAGCCAATTCTTCCGGGCTCCTGGATGAAGTATTTGCTTGATAACTCAGAATACGTCTGCTCAAAGAGCTGTTGCGTCGATCCAGAGCTATCAAACCATCTTTGAACACAGCCGGATGTACGCAATTCACTGCATAACCCATCGGTGGCTCAGGAACGGTTGTGTCTATGGTTTGAATTACCTGCGCTAGTGGTGTGCCATCGAGCAATGTGCCGTCACGACGAATGACAAAGCTGAGCATATAGGGCATTCCTGTTTTGGCCATTGCCGCGGCTATTCCTTGAGCTTCTGAGAAAGCCGGTAATGTCGCCGCGTACAGGAAATCCACATGCGCTCTGGTCAAAGCCTCGATCTGGGGAGCATGAAACCGCTCGGCTTCAGCTTTTGGGAGTGCCTGTTCCGGCCGGTAGGCATCGCCTCGTGGCCCAATCAGTCCGCCGATGTAAATCGGGTGTGCGGTCGGGCCGTAACTATCACGCAATGCGGCCATAAAACGGGCATTGTCCTGATTGACCTCAAACCCCCTGAATCGAGATTGTCGGATGCGTTCCTGGTTGGCTCGCCAGGTATCGGTCATGACGAACATGGCGAGGCGGTGACGTTGACCCACGTCGATATATTCTCGATGAACCTGCTCCAGGATGGAGGCGGCTTGGGAGTTGTAAATCAGGGTGGAGTGAGCCAGGCAGGAGTCGAAGCGGATTGCCGGATGCCGTCGTAGTCGTTCGTAAATAGAGCCTTCGGAGAGTGCAAAGGATGTGGTCTTGAGAAATGCTTCAATTTGCATGGCTCTGTCACTATTGAGTTAGATCAACTCAGCGGAAGCTCAAATATTCCAACAACTCAACGATTTTCAAGATTTTATAGCATTTTGCTCACAAGCTGTAAACTTTCAGGTCTCAATGAATTGTCTCGGACACGCGTTTCCGGGCATAGATTGCAGCACCGAGCGCACCGATAATTTGAGGACTTTCAGGAATTACAAGCCGTTTCTGTAGCCTGTTCTCGATACTTCTTACGACACCAATATTTTGAGCAACGCCACCGGTCATGGCAATAGGTTCCCTGAGTCCCAACCTGTTGAGAAGCATAACCGCTCTCTCGGCAATGGCATCATGCACTCCTTTGATTATGTCCGGAATCGCTGAGCCCTTTGCCACCTGGGAAACTACCTCGGATTCCGCAAACACAGTACACATGCTGCTGATCCTGATTGTTGTCTTTGCCAGGGTGGACTGCAATCCCATTTTTTCCAAAGGCACCCCTAAAGTGTTGGCGATGACTTCCAAAAATCGGCCGGTTCCAGCAGAGCACTTGTCATTCATTGCAAAATCGAGTACCTGCCCATTCCCATCCAAATGTATAACCTTGCAGTCCTGTCCGCCTATATCCAGAATCATCTTGGCGTTCGGGCACAAAAAGTTTAAACCGAGAGCATGGCATGATATTTCAGTGAGATGCCGGTCAGCAAACGGGACGTTTTTCCTCCCGTAACCGGTGGTAACTACGCAATGCACATCCTCCTCATTCAAAAGGGCTGCCAGCAAGGCATTCTGAAATACTTTTTCTGCACTCCTGAGATTGTCGCCGCCGGTCAACTCGATTTCCTTACTACGAATGCGATCGTCATCGCCCAGAATGACAGCCTTGGTAGCTGAAGATCCTATGTCAATACCCATGGTATACATGTTATTATCTCATGTACTTTGGGATAAAGGAACACGTTTATTATGACTCAACATTTCCAGAAAGGCTTCTAATCTTGTTCTGACTTGGCCTTCTGCAAGGTTTCGAGAATCGACGCAATCTACTTCAAGGTTTAATACAGGAATACCGATTTCCTTCAGGCCATTGTTTATAAGCCCTCTAATTCCTATTACTTGCCGACAACCCCAGTTACACGGATTTATAACGCCATCAATTTTAAATTCTTTAACCTGATTTAGAAGAAGTTCCAGCTTTTTTTCTGCATTAAAATTCAGAGGATAACATAACATTCTTTTAGCAAATCCAATATATGGATCATCAGGGTCGATAGGCTCCCAATTGATATCGTTTATGTCATCGAATATATTTACTTTAAACTCGTCCATTAATGTTTTCTTGATTGAGCATTTGAACTGTATACGGTTTTGTATCCATAAAAGTCTTATGTTTTCTCCGGTAACTCCGCATAGACCGGCATTAATGGTGTTTTGAAATTCCTCTATAAAGGTTTCACAAATATCAACCATTGCTTTTGTTCCATCGAAAACCGGCGATACAAAACCAAAATCTCTTAAAATATATGGATTAGCAGGTGAAGGAATTTGCTTTAGCAAATTATATATTTCAATTTTTAACTTGCGAGTCTGGTTTGTATATATAACAGCCTGTTTTAGGCTTTCAGGATCGAGGGACTTGCCAGTATGTTCCGAAATAAATTTAACCATATTCTTGATTTGATCCGAAAGATATTTAATAGATTCATTAGTCTCTTCCTGAGGGACATCAAGTATAAAAAGGTCTTTATTGAACTTTCTTGCCATATTTTCCAATATTGCAAAACCGCCTATACATGGACTGCTTGCTCCGATTATAAATTCGGGTTCAGGAATCATCCCTTGCAGCATAGCACCTGTAATTCCTTTGTGGTAGGCGCAGGACTCAACAGGGTATCCTTCTTGTTCAGCTATCGTTATTAAAGGTCCCACAGCATTTTTCGATGAAAGAAAACCGCCTATCAATTCAACATAACATGATGTAATTCCCATAGCGTTCAGTATTTCATAAGGAGTCATCAAAGCGCACCATGCAATTTTATTGTTACGAGAGAAAAGACGTGTGCCTAGTTTCGCCGTTTCCAATACATATTTTTCTCTTGCATTGGTATTTACTGGATTTTCCAGTAATTTTGTCTCGATTCCTGATCTTAGCTCTTGAAAATATTTTAGTATCATGATGTCACCTCAACATATCGATAAAAGCTTCAATTCTTGTTTGTTGCTGGGCAAATGACCCCATGGTACAGTCTCCTTCAAGCATCAACAACGGTAATGACGCTTTTTGCAAAACTTCCCTAACAACGGGAAGGTGGGCAAGGTAAGGGTCACAGAACTTTAGGGTGTGCCCGATTACGCCTTTTGCGTTAACTTTTTTTGCTTCAGATAATATATTTCCCGCGAATCTGTATGGATCATCAGTGTCTATTATTCTTGCACATGAAGGTCCCGCAAGAAAGCTTTCAGATATCGATAAGAGCACGTCGCTAGAAAAGTCGGTATCTATATGGCGTATACTTCTGGAACCTGTGCAAAGGTCATCATTAACTATGGTTGCACTGCATGAATCAAAAAGATTGAATATTTCTTTTGTTGAAAGAACGTTGCCGAAAAGATAGATGGGGATGTTGTGATTGATCTTTGAAGAATTGTTGTTTGTAGAAAGATGATTCGTTGCTGTATCGATCGCCTCCTCTATAGGTCTGGTGCAGGCTAAATTGTAGAGTTCCTGCAATTTCTCATATCCCTGATCAAGTAGATTGTTTTGGACATGATTCCGCAATTTACTAAAGAGTTCTCCGATTTCATTGTAAAGTGAAATGCTCAGCTCAATTTCTTCATCAGTTATTTTATTATTACTCCAATCGGAAAGTGTTTTTACAAATCTTGTCAATTCTTTTGCAAAAAATGAAATGGATGTATTGTTTATTACACTGGGAAGTTCCATCACAAAAATATTATCGTTAGGCCGAGCAGTTTTCCAGGCACTCGAAAGGCGTCTCATTGCATCACAGCTATTGATAAATACAATTCCATCAAGATCAGGAAGATCATTACTTAATCCCCTGTTAAGTATTTGTTTTACGTGCATGCAAAGGTTCTCATGCATGAGCTGTCCAGCCTGGTCAGGAGCACTTGTTTCAGGCAGAATCCTGAAAGGTGTATACCCTGCGGCATTAATCAATTGAATCGGCGTATATGAACATGAATAACCGATTAAACCATTTTTTTTATGTGCCATACTTTATTGTCTCCATTATTTCATGACTACATTAAATTTATCGTATTTCTTGTATGATATTCACACCCGATTCTTTGTTAGATTCACATTCGAAATTTTCTATGACTTGCAGGAACCCATCTCTACTGATAAGGATTTCACAATTCGACACCCCTCCTTTCAATACATTACCTTCCTCCAGTTGGCAAAATCTGAACTGAAGTCGCTCATCGTTCAGGATACCTATCAGATTTCCTCGAATTACTCTCCCGCCCGAGTATTCAGCCCATACCCGGGAACCATCCTGGGAGAAGGCAAAGACGGTATCCTTGTTGATCACTCCATTCTGAGCGGTTTGTATGGCGTTCATCTTGAGATTATTTAGGTTAAACATCGTCCCATCGCTCCCTTACTATCTGTGTTGAACACAGCTGGAACCGTCAATTATATTTGCGTAATAGACTATCCGGATGTACTACGCAGCTGTGTTTGTCGGGCACCTTCAAAGACGGCATTCAATCATAATCTGATGTACGTGATTGTATGGTGGGTTAGTAGCTTGCCTGCCATATTGCAACATTCAGCGACTCCATAAACCAAACTTTTTCCCAGCTTTAATATTTTTGCCGTGGCTTTTACGTCTTCTTGTTTAGCCGAGTTGAGAAAGGCCGTCTTCAATTCGGTCGTCACTGTCATAGATCCCTTTCCCAGTACAGTCATTATCGCCAGCCACATTGCCACATCCGCGGCTGTCATGTAAATCGAGCCGGCAACAATACCTCCGGGACGCTCCAGATCTTTCCGGAATGGCATTATCAGCGTGCATTCACCACTCCCAAACGACTGAAGTTTGAAATCATAGATTTTTGCAAAGGCCGAATCTGACAAAACCTGTTTCAATTCTACTTCTGTTATTGCTGGCCCGGTTTCCATGCGTATATTTCCTTTCTGCCGTTATTGGGATCATTGTGCTACGCTATGGGTACATTAATATTGAATTGTCATAATCGTGAGTATAAATATTGTTATGACTATTTTGCCTGGCTTGCCATATCGATCTAACGTTGGGGTTATGCACAGGGCTATTGACTTCTGCCCTCAACTCTGCAAGCAGTTCAACAGCCTGTTCCGGCGAAATAGTGGGATGCTTCCAAACAAGGTGATTTCCAGTCCATCTTGACCAATTCCAATCAAAAATAAGTTGTTTTGATTTATACTCCCAGTACATGGGCGTCCCTGGTAGAGGCATGGTGATATTAAAAAGATTAACAGTGACGCCAAGATCGTGAATCATTTTATTCTTCGCGTCCTTTATTTTTTCAACAGTGTCGTCTTCAAAACAGATCATGTAGGTTGTAGTAAGGATGATTTTCAAATCTCTTAATAGTTTGAGGGTGTCGTACATCATTTTTGAACGAGCTCGCCTATTTGTTTTTGTTAAATTGGATTCGTCCAGAGATTCCAGCCCCAGTAGCAAAAAATTCATTCCATTGTCATGAAGCTCTTTAATGCCGTCATGCCCTTTGGCCAACAAAGCAGGAAAGCTTGTCAGCATACCGAATCTCATCTCTCTTTTTTTCATTGCATCGATAATTGATCTGGCATAGACAGTGTGCATCTTTGTTTCTTGATTTGAAAAGTAGATACTACGAATATTTTTGTATTTGTAATGATCAAGCACTCTTTCAATTTCCGAAAAAGACAAGCATGGCTCTCCACCAGGATTAAAAACAGGATCTGCACAGTACGTGCATTTATTCGAACAACCTCTTTGAAAGAGTACGTGTCCAATTGTTGATTCTTTACCAAGAAAGTACGCATAGGTAGATAAATCCGGATGTCTGATGTCTTGTATTTCGATTGGTTCTTTGCCGATTGCTTGATTCATACTGCTCTCAGAATATCCCCAAAACAATCTGTCAAAATGTTTGCTTATTAATGGCTCGTCAGTCATGACAGCGTAACCTCCAAGCCAAACCTCTTTGAAACCATAAGTATTTTTCGCTTTTATCGCAGTTTCTATGGCCCAGGGAAGTGACCAGGTATATGCTGATAAACATAACACTTCATATTTGCTACTAGCCATTTGCCGCTCTAATTCGCTGCTTTCCGGATAGTGCAGATATGTTGGCCCGATTACGTTCGCTTCGAGAAATGACAGGCCGTATGACGGTTGATTCGTAAAGAATTTATGTTCTTCAGGGAGATGGGTTGAATATTCGCCGAATCCATTCTGAAATCCATTGGAAGTGATGGAGCTTGGCTTGCTGTGGTCGCGGCTGTCATGATAAACATCTCTGCAAACGGTAGAAACGAGGACACGTTCTGGGGATGGAGTGAACCTGGATTGTGATAAATAAGTAACTTTTTGTTGTTGTTTCATAATCCCTCCTGAAATCTTCGTTGGTGGTGAAAAAATTAAGACCGGTCGGTATAAAACAACCTTAAAAAAATATTATGATGTCAATAACTGCAATTAAAAGGACTATTGTTGTGAGATTTTGTTCAAGCTTGTGAAAAAGATGTTGAAGCCGATGATGACGTGGTAGATAAGGGCGATATCCGAATTATCTACATAAACCTGGATTATTGGTGTTAACTATTCGGTTGAGGATAGTTCTATTCCAATAAATTTACTGAAATGACGATAAATAAATGAATAGTCTGGGTCTAAAAATACCATTATTTTCTTAATAGAGAGATGTACTGTTTCAGTTGACTGATTGTGGTTTGCCATAATGATCGATCTTTTGTAGCGGCATACAAAGCCGCAGTACCGTTTAACGAAATCACAATAAATTTACTGATTTCTTTGCGGTTTAATTCCGGCTTGAGCATGTTCAATTTATCTGCTTCTTCAATCCATGATTCTATTATGCGCATGATGCCTTCAAATCCGTTCCATACGAAATCAGACATCTCTTTTGACTGCCCTGAGAGATCTACCAGCATGTTAAGAAAAAAACACCCTCCGGGGAAAACGTTTGAACCAATATAATCGCGCATGTCATGCTCGATTAACATTTCAATTCGTGTGAGGGGATCAGTAACGGGTTTCAGATCTTTAAAAATTATTTTCTTCCAGATCGAAGCCGCTTCCTGATAAGCGGCATTCCATATTTCCTCTTTATTATTGAAATGTCCGTAAATCCCACCTTTTGTTAGGCCTGTTTCTTCCAGGATATCGTTTATAGAAGTATTGAAATACCCTTTTACAGAAAAAAGCATTAAGGATTTATTGATTATTTCCCGCCTTGTATTTTCGCCTTTTTGACCCATCGTTCCTTTACCGTTATAATAAAATACCAACCGGTCTGAATTATATTCGGTTTATAATTTTTTTCAAGAAAAAAATCGTATAACAAAAAATTATTTCTGGAGTCGCCGGAAAGGAAGGCTGTAGCTGGTGTCCCGTCTCCGGTTTTTCTAAGAAAGTAACACTCTTTTCCTAATAATATTAGCGCTCTTGACATCTCTTGCCATTAGCGGTAATTTTGCTGGCTTAATTTGATTTGGTTATGCATTCCGGAGTGCGGATGTTTTTTTGTTTTGGGGGATAAAGGGTTAGTAAGGGCCGCTTGTGCCGGGTTAATGCCGGGGCAGTGGCCTTTTTTGTTTTTGGCGCCGTCACGTTACGGTGCTGACAGCTTGGTTCTCACAACGAGATCAGCAAGCATTTCAGGAGACTCGCATGAGCCCCAAATTGTCCCTTGCCGCACGCCGCCACGGCCCGGCAAGATGGAACATGTTGTTCCTGCCGGGATTTTTCCTGCTGCTGTTCCTGGTCGCGCAGGCATGGGGGGAGACCGGGGCCGGTCCGGCTCCGTTGGAGCCGTCCGACCTGACCGAGATGAGCCTGGAAGCGCTCATGGACATCAACGTGACATCGGTCTCCAAGAAGTCGCAGAAGCTCGCCAATGCGGCGGCAGCGGTGTACGTCATTACCCAGGAGGACATCAAGCGCTCGGGAGTGACCACCATCGCCGATGCGCTGCGCCTGGCACCGGGGGTGCAGGTGGCGCGGCTGGACTCGAACAAGTGGGCCGTGTCCATCCGCGGCTTCAACGGTCGCTACGCCAACAAGCTGCTGGTCCTCATGGATGGCCGCAGCCTGTACACGCCGTTCTTTTCCGGGGTCTACTGGGAGGTGCAGGATACCCCCCTTGAGGACATCTACCGGATCGAGGTGATCCGCGGGCCGGGGGCTGCCCTGTGGGGGGCCAATGCGGTGAACGGGGTGATCAACATCACCACCAAACAGGCGGAAAGCACGATCGGAGGGCTGGTGAGCGCCGGCGGCGGAACCAGGGAGCGCGGTTTCGGCACGGCCCGCTATGGTTTCTCCCTCGGCGAGGCGACCGATCTGCGTCTGTACGCAAAGTACAATAACCGCGACAACGGTGTCGATGCTTCCGGCAATGCCACCCACGACGACTGGAATATCACCCGCGGCGGATTCCGCCTCGATTCGCACCCAACGGACCAGGATCTGCTCACCCTGCAAGGGGATTACTACGACGGGAAGCTTGGCGAGACGTACACGCTGTTCCTTCCCCCTGCGCTCACTCCGCCGACGGTGCTCGACACCACGAGCGGGGTGAGCGGCGGCAACCTCCTGTCACGATGGAAGCGGACCCTGTCCGAGAAATCCTCCCTGTCACTGCAGGCCTACTTCGACCACTACGAACGGCAGATGGTCATCTCCGGCGAAAAACGCAACTCCCTCGACCTGGAATTCCAGCACCGCTTCGCCCTCGGCAGCTTCCAGGACGTCATCTGGGGGGTGGGGTACCGGTACAGCCATGACGAGTTCGACGATACCTTCACGGTTTCGTTCGACCCCGCCAGCAGGGATGAGCATCTCTGCAGCGCCTTCCTCCATGACGAAATCACGCTCGTGCCGGAGCGGCTGGCGCTGATCCTCGGTTCGCGGGTCGAGCGGAAAGACTACTCCGGGTTCGAGGTCCAGCCGAACGGACGGCTCCTCTGGACCCCCACCCCGCTGCAGACGGTCTGGGCGGCCGTCTCTCGGGCGGTGCGTACCCCGGCGCGGGCCGAGCAGACCATCCGATACCGGCAGGGCGCAACCCTCGTCGACACGGGCGCCAATCAGCAGATACCGGTCGTGGCCACCGTTACCGGCTCCCGCGACTTCAAATCGGAGGAGCTTCTGGCCTATGAGCTGGGCTACCGAAGCGAGCCCCACCCCCGCGTATCCTTTGATATTGCCACGTTCTACAATGTCTATCACCATCTCAGGACGCTCAGCACCGGGACCTTCATCCCCCCTTCCGCCAGCCAGCCGTTTGGAGTACAGCCCCAACTGACGAGTAACGACATGCATGCCCACGCCTATGGCGTGGAGGTCTCGACCACCTGGAAACCGTACGATTGGTGGCGCCTTCAGGCCACGTACAGCTACCTGAAGATCACCACCTACCTGGACACTATCGACCTGAGCATCTTCAATATCATCGAGAAGGGAAACGCGGCAGACGACAGTCCGCGAAACCAGTTTTCGGTCCGGTCGGGGGTAGACCTCGGGCGGCAGGTGACCATGGACCTATGGCTGCGCGGCGTCGACCGGCTGAAGTTCATCGACCGCTCGACAATTCCCGGGTATGTCACCCTCGACGCCCGTCTGGCCTGGAAGCCGCAACCGAACCTGGAAATCGCCCTTGTGGGCCAGAACCTGCTCCACGAGCATAACCAGGAATTCATCTCGGAGTTGATCAATACCTCCCCCACCCAGGTGGAGCGAGGTTTTTACGGGAAGGTCACCTGGGCGTTCCGTTAGCCCCGGCTGAAACATGATTCTCAGGCCAAATGCATGACGACTGACGAAAACCACACCAAAGCGCACCGGCCGAACGGGGATTGCCCCGCCACAAGGCACACCTGCGCCCTCTGGCGGGGTGCCGCTATCCTGGTCGTTTCCGCCTGGCTCTGTATTGTCTTTGCCGGCCGACTCCAGGCATCTTCGCCCCCCCCCAGCGCAAGCCAGGTTGAAACGGCCATGATCTTCAACATGACGCGGTTCGTTGAATGGCCCGGGGAGTCGTTTCCGGCCGGCAACGCCCCGTTCACCATCTGCGTTCTCGGGAAAGGGGAGCTTGCGGCCGCAGTCGGGGCCTTGCAGGGGAAAACGATCAAGGGGAGGCCGGCGGTCGTCAGGCAGGTCTCCCAAGTGGGAGAAAAGGAGGCTTGCCAGATCCTGGTGATCGACAAGTCCGAACGGCGCCGTCTGCGGACCGTGCTCAAGCAGCTCAACCGCAACGGCGTGCTTACCGTCAGCGACGCGCCCCGCTTCGCTTCAGCGGGGGGGGGCGTCGGTTTTATCGAGGTGGACGGCAGGGTCGCATTCGAGATAAATCCGGAAGCCGTGCGGCAGTGTCGGATCAAGATCAGCTCACAACTCCTGAAGCTGGCCCATATCGTGGGGGACGGGGAATGAAAAAGGGGAAGAACGTCCAGGTCCGCCGGCGCGCGCCGACCTTGCTGCGCCTGCCTTTTTGCCGCAAGATCACGACGAAGATCACCATGCTGGTCATGGCCGTCTGCATTTTCGTCCTGGCCCTGTCGTTCCTGGGGGTGATCGTGATCGAGGCGCTCCATGCGCGGGCCGAGCTCCTGTCCAAACAGAGCGCCCTTGCCGACACCATTGCGTACAACGTGGCGCCGGCGGTCATCTTCGATGACCCGGTAGCTGCCGGCAAGACCCTTGCCAGTCTCCAGGCGGATACTCAGATTAACAACGCCTATCTCGTCACCTCGGACAATCGGGTCTTTGCCCGCTATGCCCGAAAGGGACTTGCCGAGGACCCCCGCTTCGGACCGAAGGCCGACTTCCGGCGGGCCATCAACGAGATGCGCAGGGAATCCACGGCCATATGGCGATGGGGACGTGACCTGGAAGTGGTCAGGCCCGTCATGGGCGAGGGGAGCGAGATCGGCCGGATCGTCGTCGTCTCCGATGTCATGATCATCTATCAGAAACTGCGCGTGATACTGTTCGGATTCATGGCCATCATGGCAGGGGCCGTCCTTGTTGCCTGGTTTCTCGCCTCACGCATGCAGCATCTGGTTTCCGCGCCGCTTCTTCATCTGAGTGACGTCATGCGGCAGGTCTCCCGTACGAAGGAGTATTCCCTCCGGGCTGAGGTGGCCGACAACGATGAAATCGGCGAGCTGGTCACCGGCTTCAATACGATGCTCGAACAGGTGGAGGCAAGGGACACCAGACTCGCCGCACACAGGGAAGAGCTGGAACGGGAGGTGGAGCTGCGGACGCTGGAATTGCGCGAGACCAACCAGAAGCTTCATGAAACGGTGGATGAGCTTAGGCTGGCCAAGAAGTCCGCGGAAGATGCGAGCCAGGCGAAATCCATGTTTCTCGCCAATATGAGCCACGAGATCAGGACCCCGTTGAACGGCATCCTCGGGATGGCCGAGCTCCTGTTCACGGCAGACCTGCCCGAGAAGCAGCACTGCTTCGTCAGGACCCTGCACGGCTCCGCCGTGTCCCTGCTGGACATCATCGATGATATTCTCGATTCATCCAAAATCGAGGCCGGCAAACTGGAGCTTGAGTCCATCCCCTTCGACCTCCATGACCTGGTGGGGGAGACCATGGATACGTTTGCCCTTGCCGCCCAGCGCAAGGGAGTGGGGTTGCTCTGCGACATGGAAAAGGGGGTGCCCGCTTCGGTCCAGGGGGACGCGGTCCGGCTTCGTCAGGTGCTCGTCAACCTGATCAATAACGCCCTGAAATTCACCGAAAAGGGGGAGGTCAGGGTGTCGGCAGGGCTTGCCGAAGAGGGTGAAGTGGATTATCTCATCACCCTGGCGGTCCGTGACACCGGCATCGGCATCCCCCCGGACAAACTCGAATATATCTTCGAGAGCTTTAACCAGGCGGACGGCTCGACGTCCAGAAAGTACGGCGGCTCAGGGCTAGGCCTGACCATATCGAGGCAGCTTGCCCATCTGATGGGTGGGGGGCTGGAGGTCAAGAGCGCCGTCGGTGTCGGCTCGGTCTTCACGTTCAGCGTGCGGCTGCGCAAGGGGGGGGCCGCCGAGGCTCGGCCCGCGGAAACCGGCCCGGTTTGCCGCCAGTGGGACCTTTCCGGCCGGCGGGTCCTGGTTGTGGAGGATAATCCGGTCAATCAGAAGGTCGCCCTGGGGATGCTCAATGCCTTGGGGATGTCCGCCGACCTTGCGGTAAACGGCAAGGAAGCCATGGCAGCCCTTGCGAAAAGCGGGTATGATCTGGTCTTCATGGACTGCCAGATGCCGGTCATGGACGGCTACGAGGCGACAAGACTCATCAGGGAAAAGGAGGCTAACGGCCATGAAGGTCTGCCCGCCCGCCCGGGAGGGAAGGGCCGGACGGCGATCGTCGGGATCACGGCCAACGCCATGAAGGGTGAAGGGGCGAAACTCCTTGCCTGCGGCATGGACGACTACCTTGCCAAACCCTACACCCTGGCGCAGATGAGGACGATGCTCAGCACCTGGCTCGCGGGAGAGGATGATCAGGAAGAGTCACTAGCCGTTGCTGACGGGCCATCCCCGGAGGGTGCCTTTGCGGCCGGAGAGCAGGAGCTCGATGACGTCGACCGGTCCGCGCTGGACGAGATTTCCCGACTCAGGAAAGGGGCCCTTTCGGAGGTCATCGAAACGTACCTTGCCACCTCCGTCACCAGTATCGACACGATGCGTGCGGCGCTCGCCGCCAACGATGGCGCAGGGGTGGCATTCACTGCGCACGGCCTGAAGTCCAGCAGCGCCATGCTTGGGGCACACAGGCTGGCGGCACACTGCGACGAGCTGGAAACGCTGGGCAAGGCAACAGCCCTCGACGATGCCTTCATGGCGTTGGAGGCACTGGAGCAGGTCTATCTGAGAGTACGAAACACCCTTGAGAAGGAGATGCTGAGTGACCGGGAGAACACATAGGGAGAAAGGATAAAATCATATATCAAGGTTATAACCAAATGATTTTATTCTTTTCTCCATGTCTCTATGCCTCCGTAGTGAACTGCTTTTTCAATAATATTAGTGCTCTTGACATCTCTTGCCATTAGCGGTAGTTTGATGGCCTTAATTTGATTTTGTTATGCATTCCGGAGTGCGGATGTTTTTTGGTTTTGGGGATAAAGGGTTAGTAAGGGCCGCTTGTGCCGGGTTAATGCCGGGGTAGTGGCCTTTTTTGTTTTTGGCGCAGTTACGTTTCGAGGTTGACAGGTTGGTTCTCTTCGTATCGAAAGGTTACGAAATGGATTTGAGGGCAAAGGCAAAAGCGGCGGGTGCGACATGGGACATGGGACCCCAACAAACAACTTGGTTTGTAAAATATGACAAAGTAGCAGCAGCCTGCTAGAAAGCATATACATATAGATGAAAAAGATAAGCTGAGAAAATAGGAAAGTTATCTACAGGTATATAAAAAGCTGTCATCTACATATATATACTTTCATCTACAGGTAGATACTTGCATCTACAGATAGATGCCAAATGTCGTCTGCACAACTACATACGTTAGATGGAACAGAGAGGAAGGTAAATGGAAAAAGAATACACTCCCCTCATTGATAGGAAAGAAAGCTTTGATAACGTAAATAAACACTTTAAGGAACAGACTGATCTTTTAGTGGATCTGGTAAATTACGGGTCAAATTTATTGCCACGTTGTTTCACAATGAGCAATAAAGGCATAACAGAAGTTGTAGTAATTGGAGTATTATTCAAGCAAGCATTATCAATGCTGGATGCATTTGAAGTATTGTTCACAAATGGTGTTATACAACCATCATATCTTCAAACTAGAGCATTATTCGAAGTGTCATGGTATATGGAATATATACTAAAAGAAGACAGTGAGCGAAGAGCCAAGCATTATTTTGTTTCTAACTTAAGAAATGATCGTTTTTGGTCTCTTCGCGGCATAAGCGGAACAAAACAAAAAGAAAAATTTGATAAAATAGTTTCAGAATTTAGCGAAAATATAATTGAAGAGTTTTCTAAATTTGAAGCAGACTTGGTAAAGCAAAGCGATTCAATCGCAGAGACGCTACAAAAAGATTCTTTCAGGGAAATTAACGAATCCTTTGAAAAGATAATTAAAGACAGAAAACTTGATTATGAACCACCCTGGCATACACCGTTAGGCCTGAACAGTGTTAGGCAGGTGGCCAACAATATTGGGAAAATTCACGAATATGAAACTTTCTATGCATTTATGTCAGAGGCAATGCATTCTTCAAGCCTCAAAGCCCATGTCAAATTGTCTTCAAAAGAGATGAGCTTTGAGCAGTTGAGGTTTCTCAAAAATATCAAGCAAATTTTTAGTCTAACAGTATCGGTAACCCTACGTATATATCGCCTAATGCTTGAGACCTATAGGCCTGGTGAAGTGAAACTGTTTTCAAAGAAGTATGTTGAAGAATGGCGAAAACCCTTTACTGAGGTTAAAGATGTAACTTACAAATACGACGACAGCCCGATTAAGCTTTAGGCATCTAACACGCGGTTAGAACACGACTCCCTGCGGTCGCGGTTCAACCGCAGCACCGTTGATCAAGTGATAATAAATGAAATGAAGGAAGCTAAATTAATTAAGCCAGATGCGAAAGAATTCTAAAAATCGGTTTTCTGGAGGTAGGGTGGTGACAAGTGAGCGATGAGTACAGTAATAAACTTTATGAGCAATACTCTGCACAACGTGAGAAGCTTGATGCTTCTGCCCTAGAAGCCGCTGGTCGGTATGATAAAACGGTTCTTGCTATCACCACTGGCGCATTAGCACTCTCAGTCACATTCATTGATAAAATTGCATCAAACCCTCAACATTGGACGCTCTACATTCTTGTGATAGGGTGGTTTCTACTTCTTGCCTCCGTGATTTTACAATTGCATGCGCTTTCCTCAAGTCATAACTCAGTACGTAAACAAATCACCCTGTTAGACTTGCAGTATTCTGATGTTTTCATTGATGATGATCCAGCCGAATTAATTCGGAATAGATGGAATGACCCTGCACCAATAAACCCGCATATTCGCCATACACATATATACAATGTTGCTTCTAAATACACCCTAATATTTGGCATAGTTTGCATTCTCGTGTTCTCATCCATAAATGTTTTCTTTAAAAAGGAGGCAGATGCAACAGCTAAGTCTTTGCCACAAAAGCCAATAGCTCAGGAAGTGCCCGTGAAAGCGGTTAACAAATATTCTCCGCGAGCTAAGAAGGCAAAGATTGCTACCAGAAAAAGCAATACATCACCCACTGAAAAATTATCCACCGCCGAAGAAGGAGAAGTAATCATGACCTGCAAGCCAACACAGAAAAAGCCACTAAAAATCACTGACGAAAGTTATACGCCGCCAGTGAACAAGTTACCTCCGCCACCACCAAAGGAGGAGAAATGACCATGGATGATCAAAATACGTCTTCAAAGCCGTCAACGAAGCCTACAAACACAAACGGAAGTTATACGCCAAGCTATACACCACCAGTAAATAAACTTCCACCACCACCACCAAAAAAAGAAAAGGAGTAAATCATGACCGATAAAAGTATCCCCTCAAAACCAGCAAGCCAAAAAGTGATTAAGGAAAGCTATACCCCACCAATTAACAAACTTCCTCCCCCTCCTCCACCAAAGACGGAAAAATAAGGGCAGAACCCTATCTAAAGGAGAACAAAAATGTCAGACAAGTCTACACCTTCAACTCCGACAGGAAAGAACAATGGCGGAAACGACAAAATCTATGAAAGTAGCTATACGCCGCCAGCAAGCAAGCTACCCCCTCCGCCTCCACCAAAGAAATAAGACTTCAACCCCATTGATAGTTTAAAAAAGGAGATAGGTTATGGCAGATAAACCTTCAGCCCCAAAGCCACCAGCAAAGCGCGAACAAGTGAGGGGGAGTTATACTCCGCCAGTGAATAAGTTGCCACCGCCTCCGCCGAAGAAGGAGAAAAAATAAGATCGGACACGATCATGACCAACGAAGCGCAACAGCGGGCGGTAAAAAACGCCGCCGCTGTGCTCACCCCCGTTATGATGCTATCCCCAGTAGCTCGATAATAGCCATTTTGGGGGGGAAAGGGGACGGGCTACTTTTTAAGTGGACTTAGTTATAATGGGCTGCTTCCTACTTGCATCGAAATAAAATACTGAAAGCCGAACAACTAGCGGTAGTAATCAAGCTGCTGGTGCTCTGAATCGTTATACATACACGGTGAAATATGCGTTTTTTCGATGAACTAGGTTTGCTCTCAAAAATAGATAAATTAATAGAAAACGATAAGGAACCCACCTGGTCAAATAACTCGTTTTTCCACGGAAAAGATGTTCTTCACTACTTCGGAAGGAATTTTATTTGGAATTTACTAATCGAAGAGGAGACAGGTCTAAGTGAAATTGAGATTATGAGGCTTGATGGAATAACGCACACCAATACTAACATAGATGAAGGAAATGTTAGCTCATTTGTCGACTTGACAACAGATTGGAAGAAAGTGTCATACAAAAGTGAAGCAGATTTTATAAATAACTGTAAATGGATAAACGAACGAACTCCCTTCTGGACTTGTTGGTATCAAACCTGGAATAAAAAAACTTACATTGATACTTTCGATGGGTCACATCATTTTTCTGCAGTCTACAGGCAGGCAACCGAACAGGGACGCGTTTTTAAGATAAAATGCAAATTATACAATGAGCGGCCTAATTTGAACTTGTTGGCCAAACTATCACAATCGTTTTATTTCTTCTATATGTCTGATGACCTAATTCATCGCTTAAACGAGTTGATTCTGTATAACTACTCTGTTAAGGAATATAATCCACTTGTTTATCCAATAAATGTTCCTCATTTAGTCATCAATAGGACAGAAATTGGTTCCAAAATAGCTGAAAAAATAATTAAGAACGACTTAGGAAGAGATATTATAGCGGAGATCAAAAAATGTCTAACAAGCACTTGAACCTGAGTCGGCACAAGGCCGCTCGCACCCGGCAGGTCATCGGCTACCCGTTCAACAACAGGAATACATAGGTGTCAAAGGAATACATAGGTGTCAGGTCTCCACCTAAAGGAATACATAGGTGTCAAAGGAATACATAGGTGTCAGGTCTCCACCTATGACAAGTGCGACGATGAGTGTTTGAAGAGTAGGGTGTGAGCTTAGGAGGAAATAATGGGTCGGCCGTTGCGGATAATCTATCCGGGAGCGCATTACCATGTAACCTCGCGGGGCAATGAGCAGAAAGACATTTTCAAAAGCCGTCGTGATCGGGAGCAATTTCTCTCATACCTGGAATCTTCCGTGACCCGCTATGGCGCAACAATCCACGCCTACTGCCTCATGACCAATCATTATCATCTGCTGCTGGAGACGCCGGAGGGAAACCTGCCGGAGATTATGCGACACATAAACGGAGCCTATACCAACTATTACAACACCAAGCGCAAACGCGCCGGGCACCTGTTCCAGGGGCGCTACAAGGCGATACTGGTTGAGGCTGATGAATATCTGCTGGAACTGTCCCGTTATATCCATCTCAATCCTGTCCGTTGCGGATTGTCAGAAAAGCCGGAGGCGCATCCCTGGTCGAGCTACCAAGATTATATCGAGTTGAGGCCCGCGCCTGGTTGGCTGCGTACAAATATGGTGATGCAACGTTTCGGGGACAGCAAAAGGTATCGCCAGTTTGTAGAAGAGATGCTTGGAAAGGAATATGAAAGCCCATTGCAAGCGGCAGTTGCATCAACACTGTTGGGAAGTGAGCCATTTGTTCAGGAAATAATGGAGACTCACCTTGATGGAAAGCAGGTAGAGCGGGATGTACCGGCGATACGTGAATTGTCGAAGTCCCGAAAGATTGAAATGATATTAGAAAATGTGCGGGGAGTTTTTGGAGATACCAGGCTTGAACAAAAAGTTGGCATCTATCTGGCGCACCGGTACAGCGGAGCGCGGCTCAAGGAATTAGGCGCGTATTTTGGCAAGAAAGACTCGGCAATTGCTCAGACGACCAGAAGACTAAAGAGTGAGATGGTCGTAGATGTAAACTTGAAAAAGATGGTTGATTCTCTGGAAGAAAAGCTAAATTTGTCATAGGTGGAGACCTGACACCATTATCACCTGACACCATTATCACCTTGACACCATTATCACCTGGGATCTTCTCCATTCCGGCCTTTTTTGCCAGCTCAACCATCATGCCGAGTTGTGTTTCGACGATGTCGGAACGGTTGTTGAAGCAGCGCTCATAGGTCTTCGTGCCAATGCGCGAGAAGAAGTTCAGGGAGTCCTTTGAGACATCATAAGCAAAGATTGCGCATTTGAGATTTCCAACAGTTTTGTTCAAATTTGTGCTAGATTTCATTTCGGCTCCTCCTTGTGCAACGGGAATTGGGTCTCAATAATCGCTGGCTGCAATCCGGCGTTATTCTCAAGGTTGGAGCCAATTTTAATACACACTCGATGCTTTAGCCTAATAGTAGATTGGACACCGACCGGGGCAAAAAACGCCCCGGCGCGGGTCAAGGGCACGGCCCGTTGGATTTACTTAAAAGGAGCATGAATATGAATCACCGAGTATTCCTATCCTCGACGTTTTCTGATCTTGCTGATTACCGAAAGACCGTCCAAGGCGCCATCCGACAACTCGGCGCAATTGACGTTTCAATGGAGAACTTTGGCGCACGGGAAGAGCGGCCTGTGGATGAGTGTTTGCGTCTTGTTCGTCAAGAGAGTGATATCTTTGTTGGAATATATGCACACAGATATGGTTACGTACCTGATGGAACGGATGTATCGATTTCAGAGATGGAGTACAAGGCAGCCTCAGAAGCTTTGTTGCCGAGATTCATCTATGTCATTGACGACAATCAACCTTGGCTCCCCGCTCACATAGACACAGGAACGAGTCGTGAACGTCTACAGTCATTTAAATCTGCGCTTATGAAGCGCCACATCTGCCAAACATTCGGCGGTCAAGACCAACTTGCCACCAAGGTAGTAGCGGATATTGGTCGTCACATCGCAATGCAAGCCGCAACGAAAGTTGGGCCTGGGATACCGGTGCAAAATATTGGCATTGAGTCTCTTCGCGGCCCTGTTACTGAAACGCCAGATGAGTGGAATGCTCGGCGCAACTCTATCTATTCCGATAATCGAAACTTATTTCTTACCCATATCATTACACCTTCTTCAAAGCCGGGGCAGACATTTGATGTATTCATTTACATAATTCGTCACAAGTCCGAAGATCTCTCCGACATAAGGGTCGCGGAATTTTTCCTCGGCCCATACTGGGAGAACAAGGTCTTTCCGTCCATAGAACAGAACGGATTCATTGGCATATCCACCTCCGCATATGGGACATTCCTTTGTGTTTGTCGCATCACATTTGTTGATGGAACGCACCTTTACCTTGAACGGTACATCGACTTTGAAATGCAACGTACTGGTGGATTTGTAACCTAATCGGAAAGTCCGGGGGGGCGTTGGTAAGTTATGTAACTTATTGAGCTGGAAAGCCCAATTCCCAACACTTATAAGGCCCAAAACTGCTGTCAGCCTTGTGCCCGTTCAACAAGAGGAGATGAAATGAACAAACGGAGCATAATCAGTTGGTGTATTGTCCCCTTTCTCGTTTTGATATTGGCAGGATGCAGTGGGAGCGGTGAAAGCAGTTCCCCGACCATTTCTGGCATTGCCGCTGCCGGCTCCACACTTTCCGGCACAGTGTACCTGAAGGACTCGTCGATTCCGGCGAGAGAGCTTTCCGTGCCCATTGCGGCAGACGGATCGTTCTCGTTCGACCTGAACGGGCTGACGGCGCCTTTTATCCTTAAAGCGACTGGGACGGCAAACGGGAACAATCTAACGCTTTATTCTTTTGCGACCGCCGCCGGAGTTGCCAACATAAACCCTCTTTCCAGTTTGGCAGTGGTTCTTGCGAACGGCAGCGACGATCTGGCAACCCTCTACAATTCCCCCGATCCGGTAAAAATGCACGCCATCATGGATGCCTTGCCGACTGCAATTACCAGCGTCCAGACGGCGCTTCAACCCACCCTTGCCAAATTTGGGGCAGCAACCGTCAATTTCATTTCCGATCCCTATGCCGCAAACCATCAGGGGCTTGATCTCCTCCTGGATATGGCTGCCATTTCGGCCGGCAACGGTGTCGTAACCATAATTGACAAGACGGCGAACAAGACTATCCAAATCCCTCTCAACAGCCTCACGCCAGGTTCCATAGATATCATTAGCGCTCCGATAGCATCTGCCGGTTCCGTTCTCGTATGGCCGACTCTGCCGGCTGTGGCGCCAAACGAAACCGTAAACTTCACGGCAGTCGTGATCGGCTCAGCCAACCAGCAGGTTACCTGGAGCGTGGTCGAAGCCAACGGCGGCGCCATCACGAACACCGGTGTCTATACCGCCCCTGCAACGACGGGGACCTACCACGTAACGGCAACGAGCGCGGCTGATGCGACGAAAAGCGCAACGGCAACCGTCACGGTAAGGGAGGTGAGTACTCTCAGTATCGTCCCTTCCGAACCAGGCGTTTTTACAGTGGAGGCAACCAAGCTGGCTAATGTTACAGCGATTGATCTCACAATAACCTATGATGCCTCATCCCTTGCCAATCCGCAGGTTACACCGGGCGCAATTACCTCGGGAGCTATGATGGCCACAAATACCAGTGTGCCGGGGAGGGTGCGATGGGCACTTATTAATACTCAACCGATTTCAGGCGCAGGCACCCTCATGACGATCAGCTTCGACTTATTAGGTGCGTCGCACGGCAGGATACTTTCCCTGTCGGCATCGCTTCTCGACAATCAGGGCCGGCCACTGGCAAGTACGTCATTGATCGCCGCCCCTTCTGTAGCAATCGATACACCTCCTGGAGCAAGCGTATCGACGCCTGTACAAAGTACTACCGGTACAGCGGTGCTCAATTGAAAGAAATAGGGGCTTTCGGAGGTAAAGATGAAAGATAAGCTTCCCATCATAACCGCTCTGCTCGCTCTTGCTGGCGTGGCCCTTGGTGGAGGGATGCAGTACTTATCGTCCCGAACCATCGAGTTTGAGAAAGCGTCGCTCGAGTACCGCCTTACATCATACCGCGACTTCCTTTCCGCCCAATCTGCGTATCAAAAAGCCAAAAATAAAGCCGAGAGTATGGCCGCAGATCTTAAGATACGCGATGCCACACTTCGGATCGCTATCTTCAGTCCCAAAAAAGTGGCCGCTGCCGTGGCGGAATGGCTCCTTGCGGATGCAAGGGAGGCGACTTCCTGCCCGGGACCTCCATCTTTATATAAGAAGGATATATCCATCTATCACGCGATGCGGGATCAAGCCTTCAAGGGTGATAAGAAGGAGGTCCTGTCCGATAAACAGATGGCGATAATGGTGCATGGTTGCAGACTTGATTGAATTGCTTCTCGGCGCAACAGACAGGAGACGGGCAAGGAAGTCAGGAGGGGACGCTGGTAAGTTACGTATCTTATTGAGCGAGAAAGGCCAGCTTCTAACCAACTACTGCCTGTAGCTGAATTCTGTCTGCTGTTGCCCGAACGAATTTTTGCCGGCCATGTCCGGGAAGAGGCACTTCCTCAATATCGAGAAGACCGGCCGCAACGAGAATGTCAACGTCCTTCTTGACTGTGCTTCTATCGCGATGCAGGCGTTGTGCGATGGCCGTAATAGAAGATGGGGCAGCCTTGGCTGCACGGAATAATTCGAGCCTTGCGGGAGACATGACAGCAAACATATCCCCTGGGTCTTCAAAGGTAAGAGTGAACTCTGGTTCAAGGGCTTCGCCGCGGTCAATCTTCCTGGCAATTTCGCGTCCACGTGCGAAATAATCTTCGGTCGTTCCTGTATTAGCGATTACGTTGCGCATTGTATTCCTCCAGTACCAACACCCATTCCCGTTCAAAGCGCTGTTCAATTTCCTCGAAGCACGTTGTATCTACCGGCTCGATAGCCCCTTTGAAATGCCGATGGTGTCCGTGTTTATTGTCATATCCAATAACCCGACCATTGTCGCTGCTGAATATCAGGTAATTGATGTACGCCAAGTTGTAGCGAGTGACGACTCCATTGTCTTGCCACACTTCATATCTGAGAGTGCCATTTCCCCGCTTGCGCGAAACCATGAATGACCGGTCTATAATCTTTATTTCAGCCATGGTTTTTTATACCATGCCTGATCCAATACGGCAACTGCATTTTTAAGGCTGAAAAACTCCCTTGACTCAGTGCCGGGACAATGTTACATTCCTGAAAAATTTATCGGTATCCCTTTTAATTTAGCCCCGTGAGGTTAGCAAAGGTGATGAATAGAGAACTCTTGAAGTGTATATCTGGAGAGCCTTTCCGTCTTTGTGCGGGAGGGCTCTTTTTCTTGCCCGAATGTCATGTTTTACTACTTTGGCCGAAACAGAAAGGAGTGCTAACGTGGGAACTGAGAATACGGTAATTCTGGACGGGGTTGGGGTGAAAAGGGCTCTTACCCGCATTGCCCATGAGGTCCTTGAACGGAACAAGGGGGTGAAGGATCTTGTTCTTGTCGGGATACGTACCGGCGGGGTATATCTCGCCCATGAGCTGTCGTTGCGGCTGGAGGAGATCGAAGGGGAGAAGGTGCCGGTCGGCGCCGTCGACATCACCCTTTACCGTGACGATATCAAGGGGCATGCCGAGCATCTGCCGGTGGGCAAGACGGAGATACCGTTTTCCATCGAGGGGAAAAAGGTTGTCCTCGTGGATGACGTGCTCTTTACCGGCCGCACCATCAGGGCTGCCATGGACGCCATCATGGACCATGGCCGGCCGTCATGCATTCAACTGGCTGTCCTTGTGGACAGGGGGCATCGCGACCTCCCCATCAGGGCCGATTTTGTCGGGCGTAATGTCCCAACAAGCCTCAAGGAAAATATCACGGTCGCTTTTGACGCAGCCAACAAGCCGACAGAGGTAGTCCTGGAAAAATGATCTATGTCGGGGCGGATGTCCCGATACCGGGCAGGCGTAAGGCTTGCTCGTACAGTCTGAAGGGGGGAAACCATGGCATTCAAGCACAAGGACATCATCGGTTTGCAGGATTTGACCAGGGAGGAGATAGAGCTGCTCCTCAATACTGCGGAGAATCTGAAGGAGATAAACGAGCGGGATATCAAAAAGGTCCCGACCTTGCGCGGTAAAACAATAGTGAATCTTTTCTACGAAGCCTCCACCCGTACCCGAACTTCCTTCGAGATTGCGGCAAAGAGGCTTTCCGCAGATACCATAAATATTACCGCTTCCACCAGTTCGGTAACCAAGGGCGAAACCCTTTCCGATACCGCGCGAAACGTTCTGGCCATGAAACCGGACATTATCGTCATGCGCCATGCAGTATCCGGCGCCCACCATTATCTGGCCCAGCGGGTTTCCTGTTCCGTCATCAACGCCGGTGACGGCGCCCACGAGCACCCATCTCAAGGGCTCCTGGATATGTTGACCATGCGCCAGAAATTCGGCAAGCTGGAAGGCCTGAAGGTGGCTATCGTCGGCGATATTACCCATAGCCGGGTGGCTCGTTCCAATATCTACGGCCTGACCAGGATGGGGGCGCATGTGTTTCTGGCCGGACCGCCGACCATGATGCCGCCGGGTATAGAGCGGCTGGGTAATGTTACCGTCTGCAAGGATATGCGCGAGGCGATAGCGGATGCAGACGTGGTGATGATGCTTCGCATCCAGCTGGAGCGCCAGGGGAAGACCCTCCTCCCGACATTGAAGGAGTATTCCCGCTATTTCGGACTGAACAACCATGTGCTGCAACTGGCGAAAAAGGATGCCATGGTCATGCATCCGGGGCCGATCAACCGTGGTGTCGAACTCTGCTCCCATGTGGCAGATGGAGACCAGTCGCATATTCTGAAGCAGGTGGAGAACGGTGTGGCGGTCAGGATGTCGATGCTCTATCATGTTTCCGGTGGGGAATTGGCGACGGAATAATGTGAACCTGTTCGAAGTTCGAGGTTCGAGGTTCGAGGTTAAATGCCTCAACGTCGAACGTCGAACGTCGAACATAGAACGTAGAACGTAGAACTCTTTCAAACGAGGTGAAATTATGAATCTGCTGATAAAGGGAGGGCGGGTAGTCGACCCGTCGCAGAACATTGACGATACCATGGACCTGCTGGTTGAGGACGGCCGGGTCAAGGAGATAGGGAAGGGGCTCAAGGCGCCTGCCGGGGCCGATATCATCGACGCCGCCGGCCTCCTGGTCACCCCGGGGCTTATTGACATGCACGTCCATCTCCGCGATCCGGGGCTGGAATACAAGGAAGACATCGTAACCGGTACAAGGGCCGCCGCTGCCGGCGGATTCACCTCCGTCGCCTGTATGCCCAACACCAAGCCGGTCAACGACAACAAGGCGATCACTTCTTACATCGTCAACAAGGCCGCGAAGGAAGCGCTCGTCAACGTGTTTCCCGTCGGCTCCATAACCCAGGGGAGCAAGGGGGAAAGCCTTGCCGAGATGGGCGAATTGAAGGAGTCGGGCTGCGTTGCGGTTTCAGACGACGGCCGGCCGGTGGTCAACGGGGAGCTGATGCGCCGCGCCCTGGAGTATGCCAAGGGGATGGGGATCATGGTCATTTCCCACTCGGAAGAGCTTGCCCTTGTCGGCGAAGGGGTTATGAACGAAGGGTTTACCGCGACGGAACTTGGTTTAAAGGGGATTCCATGGGCTGCCGAGGATGTTGCGGTTGCCCGTGATGTCTATCTTGCCGAGTTCACCGATTCACCGCTGCATATCGCCCATATTTCCACCAGCGGTTCGGTGCGCATCATCAGAAACGCCAAGGCGCGCGGGGTAAAGGTCACCTGCGAGACAGCGCCGCACTACTTCTCCCTTACCGATGACGCGGTACGCGGCTACAATACCAACGCCAAGATGAACCCGCCGCTTCGCGAGGCTGCCGATGTGGCAGCGATCAAGGCCGGTCTTGCGGACGGCACCATCGATGCCATTGCCACCGACCACGCGCCGCACCATCTGGACGAGAAGGACCTGGAATTCAACCTGGCGCTGAACGGCATTGTCGGCCTGGAAACCTCCCTGCCGCTTTCCCTGCAACTGGTCGAGGAAGGGGTTGTGGATCTTAAGGTTCTGCTTGAGAAAATGACCTGCAATCCGGCAAAAATACTCGGCATCGACCGGGGTACTTTAAAGGTTGGGGCAGCTGCCGACATAACCGTTATCGACCCGAACCGGGAATGGCTGGTGGAAGCGGAGAAGCTGGCGAGCAAGTCGAAGAACTCGCCGTTCATCGGCCGAAAGATGAAGGGTGCTGCTGTCTATACCGTTGTCGGCGGGAAGGTTGTTTATAAAATAGATTAAAGCGAGGGGGGAAGTTCATTCTACCCCGAGCATGGCATGGGAAAATTTACGTACGGGAGATATTCATGAAAGCAGTACTCGCACTCGCTGACGGGCGCATCTTCAAAGGCAGGTCCTTCGGCGCATCCGGCGAAGCCACCGGCGAGGTGGTGTTCAACACCGCCATGACCGGTTATCAGGAGGTTCTTACCGATCCTTCCTATAAGGGGCAGATGGTCACCATGACCTATACCCAGGTCGGCAATACCGGCATCAATCCGGAGGATATCGAGAGCAACCAGCTCTATCTTTCCGGCTTCATCGTCAAGGAGTACCACGATTGCTATTCCAACTGGCGGGCGACCATGAGTCTCGACGCCTACCTCAAGGAAAACGGCGTGGTCGGCATCCAGGGGCTGGATACCCGCGCCCTGACCCGCCATCTGCGCGACAAGGGGGCCCAGAACGGCATCATCTCCACCGTCGATTTCGACCCGGAGAGCCTGGTGCGGAAGGTGCGGTCGATCCCGAGCATGGCCGGCCTCGACCTGGCAAGCGGTGTCAGCTGTGACAAACCCTACCACTGGAGCGAGGCGCTCTGGGAGTTGGGCGAAGGGTATCGCCAGTCAGCGGCCAAAGACCTGAAATACAAGGTGGTTGCCTACGATTTCGGCATCAAGTTCAATATCCTCCGCTGCCTGGTCTCCGCCGGCTGCGACGTGACGGTGGTGCCGGCAACGTTCCCGGCCGAAGAGGCTTTAGCCATGGCGCCGGACGGGATCTTCCTATCCAACGGCCCGGGCGATCCGGAACCGATGCATGCCGTGATCGAAAACATCAGGAAATTCGTCGGCAAAAAGCCGATCTTCGGCATCTGTCTCGGTCATCAGCTCCTGGGTCTCGCCCTCGGCGGCCGGACCGTCAAGCTCAAGTTCGGCAATCATGGTTCCAACCTGCCGGTCATGGACCTGGCAACGGGAAAGGTGGAGATAACCGCCCAGAACCACGGTTTTTCCGTGGATATCGTCTCGCTTGCCCATGCCTGCGAACTTGCCCACGAGAACCTCAACGACCAGACCGTGGAAGGGATGCGGCACAAGGAGCTCCCGATCTTCTCCGTTCAGCATCACCCGGAGGCGTCTCCCGGCCCCCACGACTCCCACTACCTGTTCGGCCGGTTCGTGGAGATGATGGAGAAAAATCGGTAGATGGTCGGTGGTCGGCGGTCGGCGGTAAACGCGTTTCAGGTTTACTACCGACCGCCGACTGCCGACCGCCGACTGAAGTAAGAAGTATGCACTCCCTCGATCTTTACAATTCAGGTGAATTGCTCCGGCGGGTAAAGGCGGCCTATGCCCGCCTCAGGAGCTGCGATCTTTGTCCCCACGATTGCCGGGTGAACCGGCTGGCGGGGGAGACCGGCGTTTGCCGGAGCGGGGCGCATGCCAAGGTGGCCTCAACCAATGTTCATCGTGGTGAGGAACCGCCGATTTCCGGCAGTCATGGCTCGGGGACGATTTTCTTTTCCAACTGCAACCTGGCGTGCCGTTTCTGTCAGAATTTCCCCATCAGCCAGTTCGGCAACGGCGAGGAGATGACGACCCGGGAACTGGCGTCCCGAATGATGAAACTCCAGCGACAGCGGGTTCACAACATCAACCTGGTCACCCCGAGCCATTTTCTCCCCCAGTTCCTGGCTTCCTTTTACCTGGCGGTCAAGGAGGGGTTCCGGCTCCCCGTCGTCTGGAACTCCAACGGTTATGAGCGGGTGGATGCGCTGGAGCTGCTGGACGGCGTAGTGGATATTTTTCTCCCGGACATGAAGTATGCGGCCGACGAGCCGGCGGTGAACTTCTCGTCTGCCCCGAACTACCGGGAGATCAACCGCCCTGCAATAAAAGAGATGCTCCGGCAGGTGGGGCATCTGCAACTGGACGGGGAGGGGATAGCAATGCGCGGCCTCATCATCCGCCATCTGGTTCTTCCCGAGGGAAACGACGGCAGCCGCGAGACACTGCGCTGGATCGCAGCGAATCTCGGCCGGAAAATCCATATTTCCCTCATGCGGCAGTTTTTCCCGGCCCATCTGGCTGCCGGGACACCGGGCATCCACAGGAAGATCAGTGACGAGGAGTACGAGGAAGCCGTGGAGGCACTGGAAGAGGCGGGGCTGGAAAACGGCTGGGTGCAGGATTGAGAACCATCGCCTTACTGATGCTGTCCAATGTCTTTATGACCTTTGCCTGGTATGCGCACCTGAAGAACCTGCGTACAAGGCACTGGCTCATTGCGGTGCTGGTTTCATGGGGAATCGCCTTCTTCGAGTACCTGGTGCAGGTGCCGGCCAACCGCTACGGTTACGGCCGGTTCAGTCTTGCCCAGCTGAAGATCATCCAGGAAGTGATCACCCTCAGCATCTTTGTGCCGTTTGCGGTCTATTACATGGGGCAACCGCTGAAGATGGATTACCTCTGGGCGGGTTGCTGTCTGGCGGGGGCAGTGTTCTTCATATTCAGAGGATAAGATGCAAGGTCGGCCATGATTGGCCGTCCTGATGATTATAAGCAGCCGGAAACGGTTGCGCCGAAACTAGAAATTACCCAAGGAGTTGCTAAATAATGCCAAAACGTACCGACATCAAGAAGATCCTCATCATCGGCGCAGGCCCCATCGTCATTGGCCAGGCGTGCGAGTTCGACTATTCCGGCACCCAGGCGTGCAAGGCGCTCAAGGAGGAAGGTTTCCAGGTGGTGCTCTTGAACAGCAACCCGGCCACCATCATGACCGACCCGGACTTTGCCGACCGCACCTACATCGAGCCGGTCACCCCGGAGATCCTCGCCATGATTATCGAAAAAGAGCGCCCCGATGCGGTCCTGCCTACCCTCGGCGGTCAGACTGCCCTCAACACCGCTGTGGCGGTGGCGGAGAGCGGGGTGCTTGAAAAATACGGCGTGGAACTCATCGGCGCCAAGCTCCCGGCCATCAAGATGGCCGAGGATCGGACCCTGTTCAAGGAGGCGATGCAGCGGATCGGCCTTACGGTGCCACGTTCCGGTCTGGCCCATAATCAGGCCGAAGCAATGGAAATCATCAAGGTGATCGGCTTTCCCGCCATCATCCGCCCATCCTTCACCCTCGGCGGTACGGGGGGCGGCATCGCCTACAACATGGAGGAGTACGAAAAGATGTCGCTGGCCGGGATAGAGGCTTCGCCTACCTGCGAGATCCTCGTAGAGGAGTCGGTCATCGGCTGGAAGGAGTACGAGCTCGAGGTGATGCGCGACACCGCGGACAACGTGGTGATCATCTGCTCCATCGAGAACTTCGACCCGATGGGTGTGCACACCGGAGATTCCATTACAGTCGCGCCGGCCCAGACCCTGACCGACAAGGAGTACCAGATCCTCCGCGATGCTTCGCTGAAGATCATCCGCGAGATCGGTGTCGATACCGGCGGTTCCAACATCCAGTTCGGCATCAACCCCCGGGATGGGCGACTGGTGGTGATCGAGATGAACCCACGGGTCTCGCGCAGTTCTGCCCTTGCCTCCAAGGCTACCGGCTTCCCCATCGCCAAGATTGCCGCCAAGCTGGCGGTGGGCTACACCCTCGACGAGATTACCAACGACATAACCCGGGAAACCCCGGCCTGCTTCGAGCCGACCATCGACTATGTGGTGACCAAGGTACCCCGCTTCACCTTCGAGAAATTCCCTGCTGCCGACGCTACCCTCACCACCCAGATGAAGTCGGTGGGGGAGGTGATGGCCATCGGCCGCACCTTCAAGGAGTCTCTGCAGAAGGCGATTCGCTCCCTGGAGATCGGAAGCTCGGGCTTCGAGTCGCGGCTTTTCGACTCAAAAGCCGAAACGCGCCGGGCATTGACCGGCAAGGAACAGCAACTGCTCATGGAGAAGCTTCGCACCCCCAATTGGGAGCGGCTCTGGTACCTGGGAGACGCCTTCCGCAGCGGCATGACCGTGGAGGAGATCTTTGCGGTAACCGCATTTGATCCGTGGTTCCTCCACAACATCAAGCAGATCATCGACAAAGAGGATGAGCTGAAGCAGGTCAATGTTGAAGGAGAGTCAAACGACAATCTGAAGGAGGTCATCAGGGAGGCAAAGCAGTACGGCTTTTCCGACAAGCATCTCGGCAAGCTGTGGGGTAAAACCGAGGACGAGGTCCGGCAGCTTCGCCTGTCGTTGGGGGTCAAGCCGGTCTTCAAGCGGGTGGATACCTGTGCCGCCGAGTTCGTTGCCTACACCCCCTACCTCTATTCCACCTACGAAGAGGAGTGCGAGGCTGAGCCCACCGACCGGAAAAAGATCATGATCCTCGGCGGCGGACCGAACCGTATCGGCCAGGGGATAGAGTTTGACTACTGCTGTGTTCACGGGGTTTTTGCCCTGGCTGAAGACGGCTATGAAACCATCATGGTAAACTGCAACCCGGAAACGGTCTCCACCGACTACGACACCTCCGACCGCCTCTACTTTGAGCCCCTTACCTATGAGGATGTCCTCAATATCGTCGAGCTGGAAAAGCCCGAGGGGGTGATCGTCCAGTTCGGTGGCCAGACGCCGCTCAAATTGGCAGTGTCCCTGGAAAAGGCCGGCGTTCCCATAATCGGTACTTCACCCGACGCCATCGACCGGGCAGAGGACCGGGAGCGGTTTCAGGAAATGCTCCATAAGCTGGGACTACGTCAGCCCGAGAACGGCACGGCCCGTTCCTTCGAGGAGGCGGAAAAGGTGGCTGACCGCATCGGCTATCCGGTTGTGGTTCGCCCCTCCTACGTCCTTGGCGGTCGTGCCATGGAGATTGTCTATGATGTGGACAATCTGCGCCGTTACATGCATACCGCAGTCCAGGCTTCACCCGAGCACCCGATCCTGATCGACAAGTTCCTCGACGAGGCGATTGAAATCGATGTGGACGCCCTCTGTGACGGCACGGAGGCGGTAATCGGCGGCATCATGGAACATATTGAGGAGGCCGGCATCCATTCCGGCGATTCCGCCTGTTCCCTTCCCCCTTATTCCATTTCCCGGGAGATTGCCGACGAGATCAGGCGTCAGACCAAAATGATGGCGCTCGAACTGAACGTCAGGGGGCTCATGAATGTTCAGTATGCCATCAAGGATGACGTGATCTACATCCTGGAGGTGAATCCGCGCGCTTCCCGTACCGCTCCTTTTGTCTCGAAAGCGACCGGCAGGCCGCTCGCCAAGCTGGCGGCCCGGATCATGAGCGGCAAAACGCTGCGGGAGCTGGGAATTACCGAGGAAATCGAGCCGACCCATATTTCGGTCAAGGAAGCGGTGTTTCCCTTTGTCAAATTCCCCGGCGTCGACACCATCCTTGGCCCGGAGATGAAATCCACCGGCGAGGTAATGGGCATCGACGACAATTTCGCCAAGGCATTTGCCAAGGCCCAGCTGGGGGCGGGAGTCAAACTTCCCACCAGCGGTAAAGTGTTTATAAGTGTGCGCGATGCCGATAAAAAACATATTGTCAGTGCGGCAAAAAAACTGTATGATAACGGCTTTGAATTGGTTGCCACCCGCGGAACCGCTGCCTATCTACAGGAAAAGGGAATACCTGTCCTGGTTGTGAACAAGGTGCTGGAAGGGCGTCCGCACATCGTTGATTCCATCAAGAACAATGAAATCTGCATGGTAATCAATACTACCCAGGGTGCCCAGGCGGTGGCGGATTCGTTTTCCATCCGCCGGAACGCGCTGGTGAGCAACATCGCCTATTTCACCACTGCTTCCGGAGCAAGGGCGGTTGTTGACGGTATCATAGCAATGCGCCAGGAAGAGCTTTCGGTGAAGCCGATTCAGGATTATCTGAAATGAACCGATGAAGCGTATGCTTCAAACGTTTCATGTTGTACGAAATCTGTTTGAAATTTCAACGGGGCGGCCGGTTCGGCTGCCCTGTAAAGTTCTTAGTCCCTTAGAAAAATTATTTGCATGTTTTTTGCGAAGAATTTTTCGTGAAGGGACTTATCCCGTTCATCGGGGTTAGAGGGGTAATAAAAAGATGTCTCAGTCTGTACCATTGACCAAGGAAAGTTACGAATTTCTCCAGGAGGAGTTAAAACGCCTCATAAAGGAAGAACGGCCAAAGGTGATTCAGGATATTGCGGAAGCCAGATCCCACGGCGATCTTTCCGAGAATGCCGAATACGATGCGGCCAAACATCGACAGGGATTTATCGAGGGCCGGATCCAGGAGTTGCAGGATAAGCTCGCCCGCGCCTATGTGGTGGACCTTTCCAACCTCAAGCCCGACAAGGTCGTTTTCGGGGCTACGGTCACTGTCTACGACACTGCAACCGAGGAAGAGGTCACCTACAAGATCGTGGGCGAAGACGAGGCGGATATCAAAATCGGCAAGATGTCCTGCACTTCGCCGGTCGGCAAGGCGCTCATCGGCCATAAGCTGGACGACACGGTCAAGGTGAGTGTTCCTTCGGGCATGAAGGAATACGAGATAATCGACATCAAATATGAGTGAAAACTGTAAGTAGTGAGTAGTAAGTAGTGACAATGCATCACACCCGGTTTACTTCTTACTTTTTACTGAATTTAACAAAGAGAGGAACGACAATGAGTCAACAGGTAACAAAGGATATGACGTTTGCGCAGGTCATGCGGATGCACCAGGATGTGGTCAAGGTGCTGGCCAAATACAATCTCGGTTGCGTCGGCTGCATGGGCGCCCAGAATGAGTCACTGGAGCAGGGGTGCGGCGCCCATGGCCTCAATGTGGATGACGTGGTAAGAGACCTGAACGCGCTTTTCTAAGGTTCAGGTGAAATAACGGCAGGTAATGGAGGGGACAGGTGAAAATCTGTCCCCTTTTTTGTTGCTATCGGCCCCTGCATTTTTCCCCTTACGGAATCGGACAGTCGATGCTATAGTACCTGCGCCGCGATGTTAGAAGCGGCAGCGACCGCCATGACCATTATCAAACTCTCTGAAGATAATCGAATCTCCCTTCCCCTGGAAGTGACGGAGGCCCTCGGACTTAAGCCGGGGGATGTCGTTGAGCTGACAGCGTCGGAAAACGGTTTTCTTTTGGCCCGCCATATCCCCGCTGCCCCACCCCCTTTGCGCGAATCCATCAGCCGCAAGAACCTTGAAACTCCAATGCAGTTCATTAAGGGCGTAGGGCCGAAGCTGGCTGAAAACCTTGCAAAGAAGGGTGTCAGCGTCGTTGAGGATGCGCTCTTCCTGCTCCCCCATCGCTATGAGGACCGACGCACCTTGGCCAAGGTAGGCAGACTGCGCCCCGGCGCCAACGAGGTCTTCTTTGCCGAGGTGATTGCAGCCGATGCCGCATCGACACGCGGCGGGAAGCGGTTCTTTGAGGTGACCGTCGGCGATGGCAGCGGCACGGTCACCCTCAAGTGGTTCCATTTCAATCCCGCATTTATGAAGAAGATCTGGAAGCCGGGGAGGAAAGGGATCTTCACCGGCGAGGTGGTGCAGTACGGCTTTCAGCGCGAGGTGCATCACCCGGAGGTGGAATGGCTTCCAGAGGGGGAGGACCTTGCTGCAGTCATGGCCGGGGACCCGCTCAGCTTCGGGAGGATTCTGCCCGTTTACCCGCTTACCGAGGGGCTCAGTCAGAAGACCCTGCGCAAGGTGATGAAGGAGGCGGTGGACAGGTTTGTTGCGGATGTGGAAAACCATCTCCCGCTTGAAGTAATCGGCAGGCACGATCTCATGCCTTTGGACAAGGCGCTGCAGGCGGCCCATTTCCCCGCAAACGACGCGGATCTCCAGACGCTGAACAACGGTGCGACTGCTGCCCACAGAACCCTCGCTTTCGATGAATTCTTTTTCCTGGAGCTGGGGCTGGCCTTGAAGAAAAACGGCATCGCTCTGGAGGAGGGGATAGACTTCCAGGTAACACATAAATACACGAAGGAGCTGCTGAAGCTTTTGCCCTTCTCATTGACCAATGCCCAGCGTCGGGTCCTGTCGGAGATAAAGAACGATATGATGGCGCCCCATCCCATGCACCGCCTCGTACAGGGGGACGTGGGGTGCGGCAAGACCCTGGTGGCACTCATGGCGGCGCTGGTTGCGGTGGAAAACGATTACCAGGTCGCCATTATGGCCCCGACCGAGATCCTCGCCGAGCAGCACTTTCTCAATATCCATCACTGGTGCGACGCATTGGGCGTAAAGGTGGCGCTCCTCACCTCAAGCCTGAAGGGAAAGGCGAAGAAGGCCGTCCTGGAAGAGATCGCTGCGGGGAATGCCCAGGTCGTCATCGGCACCCATGCGGTGATCCAGGATAAGGTCGAATTCCGTCGGCTCGGCCTGGGGATCATCGACGAGCAGCACCGCTTCGGCGTCCTGCAACGGGGCATTCTGAAGAAGAAGGGGCAAAACCCCGACATCCTGGTGATGACGGCCACTCCCATCCCGCGCACATTGGCCATGACGGTTTTCGGCGACCTGTCGCTTTCCGTCATCGACGAGCTTCCCCCCGGCAGGACCCCGGTGGAAACGCGCATCGCCTTCGAATCAAGGCGCTCCCAGGTATACGGCGTTATCCGCGAAGAGGTGAAAAAGGGGCGACAGGCCTACGTCATCTATCCACTGGTTGAGGAGTCGGAGAAGTCGGACCTGAAGGCGGCTGCCCAGATGGCGGAACAGCTGCAAAGCGACGTATTCCCCGATCTGCGGGTGGGCTTGCTGCACGGCAGGATGAAGCCAGATGAGAAGGAAGCGGTGATGGCCGCGTTCAAGGCTCGGGAAACCGACATTCTCGTGGCGACCACCGTCATCGAGGTCGGTATCGATGTGCCCAACGCGACGGTCATGGTGATCGAGCATGCCGAACGATTCGGTCTTTCCCAACTCCACCAGTTGCGCGGCCGGGTAGGGCGGGGGAGTGACAAGTCACGTTGCATACTTCTTACAACCGGCAGGCTTTCCGAGGACGGTGAAAAGCGGCTGCGTGTGATGGAGTCGACCAGCGACGGGTTCCGGATTGCCGAGGCCGACCTGGAAATACGGGGGCCGGGAGATTTTCTCGGCACCCGTCAGGCCGGGTTGCCTGACTTCCGCGTCGCCAACATTCTGCGTGACGGCCGCATTCTTGAGGAGGCGAGGATGGAAGCGTTCAGCCTCGTGGAAAAGGACCGGGGGCTGGTTGCCCCGGAGAATGCCGGGCTGCGCCGGGAACTGGCGCGGCGATGGGGGGGGAGGCTGGAACTGGCGGGTATTGCCTGAAATCGGTAGCTGGACTACAGTCAAAACCAAGATCAAATCCTGCACGCGGATAACATCTGATCAAAATCGGATAAAAGCGGATTAAACATTAAGCAAAAGGATTTGAATCAAAGCTTTTAAATCCGATTTTATCATTAGTGACTGTAGCTGCGTTTTTTGCAGCTTACAGACACTTAGGTGTTTTATCAGATTTGATCCGCGTGCTATGTTTTAAGTCTTTCCTCCCAGTTCGCGGATGTCCTTCACCAGTGCGGCGATGTCCGCATCGCTGGTTTCCCATGAGCACATGAAGCGGGCGCCTCCGGAGCCGATGAATGTGTAAAAATGCCAGCCGCGATTGCGCAGTGCTTCCATCACCGTTGTGGGCATCTCCAGGAATACCGAGTTTGCCTGGCAGGGGAACATGACCCTGATGCCGGCAATGGATTGCAGCTCTTTTTCCAGCTTACGGGCGCAGGCATTGGCGTGGGCAGCATGACGCAGCCAGGCGCCGCTTTCCAGGGTGCCGATCCATGGAGCGGCAAGGTAGCGCATCTTTGAGGCGAGTTGCCCCGCCTGTTTGCAGCGGTAGTCGAACTCGAATGCCAGTTCGCGGTTAAAGAAAATGACGGCTTCGCCCATGGCGAAGCCGTTTTTAGTTCCGCCGAAACAGAGCACATCCACCCCCGCTTTCCAGGTGATTTCCTTCGGTGCGACGTTCAAGGACGCTATGGCATTGGCGAAACGGGCTCCGTCCATATGAATCCGCAGAGAAAAACGCCTGGCAACCTCGCCGATCACCTGCATTTCATCAACGGTGTAGACCGTGCCCAGTTCCGTTGCCTGGGTTATACTCAGCGCACGCGGTTTCGGATAGTGGATGTCCGTGCGGCGCTGAACCGTATGTTCAATTTCTCCGAGATCGACCTTTCCGTTTTCACCATGCACCAGCAAAACCTTGGTGCCGTTGGAGAAAAACTCGGAAGCGCCGCACTCGTCGGTTTCGATGTGCGCCATTTCGTGGCAGATGATGCTGTGATAGGACTGGCAGAGCGAAGCAAGCGCCAGAGAGTTGGCTGCCGTGCCGTTAAAGACGAAAAACACCTCGCAGTCGGTCTCAAAGAGCTCCCGCAGCCGTTCGCAGGCCTTGCCGGTCCAGTAGTCGTCTCCGTACGATGAGGCGTAGCCGCGATTTGCTTCCGCCATCGCCTGCATTGCTTCCGGGCAGATCCCGGCGTAATTGTCGCTGGCAAACTGATGATGCTGCAGCGGTTTTTGAAGATCGGCACGCTTCATATCTCACTCCCTGTCGCTGGATTTCATTGAGCTGGAATGGTGGTAACAGTTCCATGTATTTAACCGTTTTACCGTGCAAATGCAATCGGAATCAAATCGCGTTCAACTGCCGTGAGTATTCTCGGGAAATGTTGTCGGAAATATTCGTCATAACCCATGAAAGCTCATGGTTTTATGGTAGAAATAGTAATGATGACGATACGGCTGGCAGGATTTTGTTATGGGGAAAATAGGGGGAAACACACAATGGACAACGAACTGAACAGCAAAATCATCTCCCGCGGTAAGGAATTCTTTGCCGGCATCAGGGGCGAAACCCCTTCACTTTTCAACAAGGGGGAGTGGATGGGCAAGGTGATGGATTGGAGCATGAGAAACGAAAACTTCAAGGTGCAGATGTTTCGTTTTGTCGATGTTTTTCCAACGCTGACCAACGGGAGGCTTCTTGCCGATCATATCCGGGAATATTTCGGCGGCGGGCAGGAGATGCCTGCCGTCGTCTCGTGGGGGGCCGACGTTGCCGGGATGTTGGGCCCGCTCGGCAGCGCCGTGCTCAACAAGGCGCTTTCCTCCAATATACATGAAATGGCCCGCCAGTTCATAATCGGCGAGAGCTGCAAGGAGACGGTGAAAAATCTTGAGAAACTGCGCAAGGACGGTTTTGCCTTCGTCGTCGATGTGCTGGGCGAGGCGACACTCTCCGAAGCGGAGGCTGAGGCTTACGTGAATACCTATCTGGATCTTCTCGATTCACTGCAAAAGGAGCAGGGAGGGTGGAAGGGGCTGCCGGGGAGGGGAGGCGATCCGGCGCTGGACTGGGGGCATGCGCCGAAAATCAACGTGGCCGTCAAGGCGACTGCCCTTTACTGTCTGGCCAATCCGCAGGACTTCGAGGGATCTGTCGTTGCCATTCTCAACCGGTTGCGGCGCATCTTCGCCAGAGTGGCGGCGGTGAACGGTTTTCTCTGTCTCGACATGGAGTCGTACCGGTTCAAGGACATAATCCTGGAGGTATTCCGCCGCCTGCGATTGGAACATCGTGACTACCCGCATCTGGGGATCGTTCTCCAATCGTATCTGAAAGACACGGACAGGGACCTGGACGATCTCCTCGGCTGGGCTCGAATGAACAACGTCCCGCTTTCCATCCGCCTCGTCAAGGGTGCCTACTGGGATTACGAGACGGTCAGGACCAGGCAGAACAATTGGGCGGTGCCGGTCTGGACCATCAAGGCCGAAACCGATGCCGCATACGAGCGCCAGGCACGTAAAATCCTGGAGAACCACGCTGTCTGCCACTTCGCCTGCGCTTCCCACAACATCCGCACCATCTCCGCGGTCATGGAGATGGCCGGAGAGTTGGGTGTTCCGGAAGAGCGCTATGAGTTTCAGCTTCTTTACGGGATGGCCGAACCGGTTCGCAAGGCAATTCTCAAGGTTGCCGGCAGAGTCCGGCTTTACTGCCCCTACGGCAATATGGTGCCGGGTATGGGTTACCTGGTCCGCCGTCTTCTGGAGAATACGGCCAATGAGTCGTTTCTCCGTCAGACCTTTGCCGAGGGCGCCCGGATCGAGAAGCTGCTGGAGGACCCGGCCGTGACTGCCGAACGGGAACTGGCAGACCGAGCGGCCAAGCCGAAGAAGAAGCGGATGGGTCCCGGCGGGCTCTCCCCATTTGAAAACGAGCCGATGGTTGACTTCACCTGTAAGGACCAGCGAGAGGCCTTTCCACGGCATATTGCCGAGGTGCGCAGGCAGCTCGGCAAGACCTGTCCACTCCATATCAACGGCAGGGATGTGCAAACAAGCGATCTGCTGCCGTCCATCAACCCGGCCGGCCCTTCCGAGGTGATCGGCTTGATCTGTCAGGCCGGCGTTACCGAGGTGGAGGAGGCCATTGCTGCCGCCGAGGCTGCTTTTCCGACCTGGCGCGACACTGCTCCGGTCAGCCGGGCCGGTTATCTGATCAAAGCCGCGCAAGCTGTCCGCAGGCGTCTCTTCGAGCTTTCCGCCTGGCAGGTGCTGGAGATCGGCAAGCAGTGGGATCAAGCGTATGCGGACGTCACCGAGGCGATCGACTTTCTGGAGTACTATGCCCGTGAGATGATCCGTCTGGGCGAGCCCCAGCGGGTCGGACACGCCCCTGGCGAGACGAACCATTATTTCTACGAAGCCAAAGGGGTGGCCGCGGTCATCGCTCCATGGAACTTCCCTCTGGCAATCAGCATGGGAATGGTCTCCGCGGCGCTAGTAACCGGCAATTGCGTCGTTTACAAGCCGTCGGGACTTACTTCGGTCATAGGTCGCCACCTGGTCGAGATTTTCAGCGAGGCGGGTCTCCCTGCCGGGGTATTTAACTATATCCCGGGCCGTAGCTCGGTCATGGGCGACTTCCTTGTAGACCATCCGCATATCAGCCTGATAGCCTTCACCGGATCGAGGGAGGTCGGCTTGAGAATCATCGAGCGGGCAGCAAAGGTTCATCCCGGCCAGGCGAAAGTAAAGAAGATCGTCTGCGAAATGGGGGGAAAAAACGGCATAATCATCGACGATGACGCCGACCTGGACGAGGCGGTTCCCCATGTCCTGTTTTCCGCCTTTGCTTTCCAGGGGCAGAAGTGCTCCGCCTGCTCCAGGGCCATTGTACTCGACGGGGTCTACGACAAATTCGTCGAGCGCCTTCTGTCCATGGCCCGGGCGACATCGGTCGGTCCGGCGGAGAACCCCGCTTTTTATATGGGGGCAGTGGCCGACGACAAGGCGATGAAACGCATTCTGGATTACATTGAAATCGGCGGGAAAGAGGGAGTTATCCTGTATCGAAGCCCGGTTCCTTCCGAGGGATACTTCGTTCCGATGACCATCATCGGCGGCATTCGTCCCGAGCACCGGATCGCCCGGGAGGAGATCTTCGGCCCGGTCCTGGCGGTCATGCGGGCCAAGGACTTTGAGCAGGCCGTCGAATGGGCCAATTCAACCAGTTACGCCCTGACCGGCGGGGTCTTCAGCCGGAGCCCCGAGCATCTTGCCCTGGCTCGCAGGGAATTCCGCGTCGGTAACCTTTATTTCAACCGCAACTGCACCGGCGCCCTTGTTGATCGCCAGCCTTTCGGAGGTTCCAGGATGTCGGGAGTCGGCGCCAAGGCGGGTGGACCAGACTATCTGCTTCATTTCATGGAACCGCGGGTGGTCACCGAAAACACCATGCGCCGCGGTTTTGCGCCGGTCGATGAAGGTGATGACCGGGTTGATTGACGTAATGTATTGTGTCTGGCATTTAAAACTTCTCTTGGTATTTATCCTTGCAAATAATTGACGAATGGTTTAATAAAGTGAACCCGGTTTTCATGAGTTGAGAACCGTTTCAGGGAATTTTACCTTGACAAAAACGGCTCCATCTATATACTGAAAAGCTTTGAATGCACTACCCTTGGTGAGAAATTGAAAGTTCGCATAGTTGATTTGAAAGATAAAATGCTGGTTCTGACTGCTGAGGAGCCGGTTGCCGACTATCCTGACCTTGTGTCGATGGTTGATGCCGGCGACTGTGAATTCCTGGCGCCATTGCGGCTTTCCTTTTCGGTTGCCAGGGAATTTGATCATATCAGGGTTGCCGGTAAGGTAGAAACCGCTGTCAGGATGAAGTGTTCCCTGTGTCTGGGTGAGTATGATACGGAAATAGCTTCGTCCTTTACTGTGTTTTATACAAAAGCCTCCGGGATGGCGCTTGACGAAGAGGTCGAACTGGCTGAAGAAGACCTTATTTCCAAGTCCTATGAAGGTGACGAGATTGATTTTGCCCCTGAAGTTGCGGAGCAAGTCATAATGGAAATTCCTTTCAAACCCCTCTGCAAAGAAGATTGTGCCGGTTTGTGCAGCAAGTGCGGTGTAAATCTGAATGAAACCGCATGCAATTGCGATCGGAGCGAGGGCGGTTTTAAATTTGGTGCGTTGAAAGGCATTAAGATAGAAAAGTAAAAAAAGGAGAAACATTATGGCAGTACCTAAGAAAAAGACATCCAAATCCCGTAAAAACATGAGAAGGGCGCATGATTCCCTTACCGCTCCAACCGTTTCCACCTGTCCCCAGTGTAAAGCTCCCAAACTTCCGCATCGCGTCTGTCCATCCTGTGGCACCTATAAAGGCAGAGAAGTGATTAAAGCCGAAGAGCTTTAATGATTTTGCTCTGTAACGTTCTTTTTTTGAGAATCGCTGCCTAGGGGTTATATGAGAGTTGCTGTCGATGCAATGGGAGGCGATAACGCGCCCGTTGTCGAGGTTGAGGGTGCTGTTGCTGCTGCCGGAGAATTTGGTATTCCCGTTACTCTGGTAGGTGATACTGATAGAGTCAATCAGGAGCTTGCCAAGTACAATTGTAAAGGCCTGGATATAACGGTCAAGCATGCCAGCGAGGTAGTGGGCATGCATGATTCTGCCTCGGACGCGGTCAGGAAGAAAAAGGATTCTTCCATACGGGTCGCCTTTGACCTTGTCAAGAACGACGAAGCGGTTGCGGTTGTCAGTGCCGGGAATTCCGGCGCAACGATGGCTGCCGGGATGTTCGTTCTCAAGCGGCTCAAGGGCATTGACCGTCCTGCCATTGCCCAGATATTTCCAACCTTGCGCGGCAAAACACTGGTGCTGGACGTGGGTGGCAACGTGGATTGCAAACCGCTCCATCTCGTGCAGTTTGCAATAATGGGTGAAGTGTACGCACGGTTTGTCATGGGTGTGGATAACCCCAGGATCGGACTCCTTTCCAATGGTGAGGAGGAGAGCAAGGGGAATGACCTGACCCGTGAAACGAGCGCTTTACTGAAAAACACCTCACTTGACTATTTCGGCTATGTCGAAGGACGCGATATTTTCAACGGCATAGTGGATGTGGTTGTCTGTGACGGTTTTGTCGGCAATGTGGTGCTGAAACTTTCCGAGGGTCTTGCAGAGGCCGTCGGCAAAATGCTGAAGGACGAAATAAAGCAAAGTTTGTTGTCAAAAATCGGTTATCTTTTGTCCCGTAAAGCTTTTGTCAACTTTAAAAAGAAGGTTGATTACAGTGAATATGGCGGGGCACCTCTGTTGGGGATCGACGGCGTCGGCATGATTTGCCACGGAGGTTCCAACGCCAAGGCTATCAAGAATGCCATTCGCTTTGCCCATGAGTATGCGCAAAAAGGTGTAAATCAACGTATGGCGGAGAAGCTTCAGGAGAATTACCCCCTGTATATGCAACAACTCGAAATGCTAAAAGTTCAAGCAGCAGGATAGGGAAGGTCGGACTCATGATGCGTGCAAGGATAATAGGTACAGGTTCAGCGGTTCCCGACAAGGTGTTGACCAATTTCGATCTTGAGAAGATGGTTGATACGAGTGATGAATGGATAACGACCAGGACCGGGATCAAGGAACGCCGGATAGCCGGTGAAGGTGAGTACACTTCGACATTTGCCACCAGGGCAGCGGAGAGAGCCCTGGAGATGGCCGGGGTCAAGGCGGACGAACTGGACCTGGTCATCGTCGGTACGGTCACCCCGGATTTTCCGTTTCCCGCCACCTCTTGTCTGGTGCAGAATAATATAAAGGCTGTAAATGCAGCCGCGTTTGATGTTACTGCTGCCTGCTCCGGGTTTCTATACGGCTTGTCCGTGGCAGAGAAGTTCATCAGGACGGGTACGGTAAAAAAAGCGCTTGTTATCGGCGCGGAAGTGCTCTCCAGGATTATCGACTGGTCGGACAGGAATACCTGCCTTCTTTTCGGCGATGGCGCCGGGGCAGTGGTGGTTGAGGCGTGTGAAGGGGACAACGGGGTTCTCTCCACGCACATCCACAGTGACGGATCTTTCTGGGAGCTCCTCTATCTGCCTGCATGCGGCAGCAGGAACCCCGCCACTCAAAAGGCCGTGGACGACAGGCTGGTTTACCTGACGATGCAGGGGAACGAGGTTTTCAAGCTGGCGGTGAGGGCCATGGGGGAGGTAGCCCATGAGGCGCTTGCCGCCAGTGGCATGACCCCCGCCGACATCGACCTCTTCATCCCCCACCAGGCGAATCGACGCATCATCGATGCTATCGGCAAGCGACTCGGACTTGCCGAGGACCGGGTCTTCGTCAATCTGGACCGTTATGGCAATACCTCCGCAGCCTCCATACCGATAGCGCTGGATGAAGCGAATCGCTCGTCACGCATCAAGGAAGGGGATATCGTTCTCTTTGATGCATTTGGCGGCGGTCTCACCTGGGGGGCGGCTTTACTGCGCTGGTAGTTCTACAAAAGGAAGGTTCTCCATGAGTAAAAAAGCTTTTATTTTCCCTGGTCAGGGCTCTCAATATGCCGGCATGGGAAAAGACCTTGCCGATAATTTCAAAGCTGCTGCACACGTCTTTGCCGAGGCCGATGACGCCCTTGGTTTCAAGCTGTCGAAACTCTGCTTCGAAGGTCCCGAAGAAGATCTGAAACTGACTGCCAACACCCAGCCGGCCATACTTACCGTCAGCATTGCTGCTCTAAGGGTGCTTCAAGAGGAAACCTCGCTAACTGCCGATTTCCTTGCCGGTCACTCTCTCGGTGAATATTCGGCGCTGGTTGCTGCCGGCGCCATGCAATTTGCCGATGCAGTCCGCACTGTTCGGGCACGCGGTACATTCATGCAGGAGGCGGTGCCGGTGGGAGTCGGGTCTATGGCGGCGATACTCGGAGTCGAAGCCGACATACTGGCTGAAATCTGTGCCGAAGCAGCTCAAGGAGAGGTCGTCTCGCCGGCGAACTTCAACTCACCGGGGCAGATCGTTGTTGCAGGCCATAGCGGCGCCGTGAATCGCGCCATTGAGATTGCCAAGGCCCGCGGTTTCAGGAAAGCCATGCTTCTGCCGGTAAGCGCACCGTTCCATAGTAGTCTGATGGAGCCTGCGGGAGCGCGATTGGCAGCGGTCCTGGAAGCCATCGAAATATCGTCGCTGCAGGCTCCCGTCGTTTCCAATGTCGAGGCGAAAGCCAATAGCGACATGAATCGCGTCAAGGAGCTCTTGATCAAGCAGGTCAGCGCACCGGTTCTTTGGGATGCATCTGTGCAGGAGATGGCGGCTTGCGGTGTTACTGCGTTTGTTGAGATCGGGCCGGGCAAGGTACTCGCCGGGTTGGTTAAACGGATCGATAAAACGGCTGAAACCAGAAACGTTCAGGATGTGGATAGCCTGAAGGCGTTGGTTCAGGAGGGATTATGAGTCTCAATGGCAGGGTGGCTGTGATTACCGGTGCTTCGCGCGGCATCGGCAAGGCTGTGGCCTTGAAACTGGCCGCGGAAGGTGCTGACCTTGTGGTGACCGCAACATCGCTCGAAGCTGCCCGGATGACGGCCGATGAAATTATTCAGTTGGGCGGCAAGGCTTTGGCGTTGAAGGTTGATGTTTCAATAACGGAAGAGGTCGAGTCTCTTTTCCATAAGACAATTGAAGAGTTCGGCCGGGTGGATATCCTGATCAACAATGCGGGGATTACCAGGGATGGACTTCTGTTGCGCATGAAGGAAGCGGACTGGGATGCGGTGCTGGATGTCAACCTCAAGGGGGCGTTCAACTGCACCCGCGAGGCTGCCAAATACATGACCAAGGCCAGGTATGGCAGGATCGTCAATATAAGTTCCGTGGTCGGCGAGATAGGGAATGCCGGGCAGGTAAATTACTGTGCGAGCAAGGCCGGCATGTTCGGTCTCACCAAGGCGACGGCCAGGGAGCTTGCGAAGCGGAATATCACGGTGAACGCCGTTTCGCCCGGATTTATCGAGACGGATATGACAGGCGTGCTCTCGGAAAAAGTCAGGGAAAATCTCTTGCAGCAGATACCCCTGGAGCGTCTGGGGCAGCCCGAGGACATTGCAGCTGCCGTATATTTTCTGGTTTCCGCACAGTCCGGCTACATCACCGGTCATGTGCTGTCTGTGAACGGCGGAATGCATATGTAACCGCACGTAAATATGGGGCGGGCTCTTTTTTGCTTTGCCGCTAAAAATACCTTTTGCAAAATCGTTTTTTCATGTTATGTAGCTAGGACAGTCAAACAAATCAACCAGCCTGAAAAGGTACAAAATCAAATGGAGGTGTAGGAAATGTCATCGATTGATAAACGGATTAAAGAAATAGTAGCTGAACAACTGGGAGTCGACGAGGGGCAGGTTACCAACGAGGCTTCTTTCATGGATGACCTCGGCGCCGACTCTCTGGACACAGTGGAGCTGGTTATGGCTCTTGAAGAAGAATTCGACATCGAAATTTCCGATGAAGATGCCGAGAAGATCCAGTCGGTGCAGGATGCCATAGATTATATCACTGATCATACCTAGCAGATTAAGGGGAGGATAAAACTTCCCCTTTTTTCATAGGGTATGCGCCTTTTGAAGTGGATTCAGAACGTTAAGGAGCTTCAATTTATGAGAAGAGTCGTAGTAACGGGAGTCGGTGTCGTATCGCCACTTGGAACCGGCAACCAGAAAAACTGGGATGCCGTCACGGCCGGTAAATCGGGTATCGGCCTGATTACGCGGTTCGATGCAACTGACTTGCCAGTACACATAGCAGGCGAGGTAAAGGATTTCGTTGCCGAAGATTTTATCGACAAAAAAGAAATCAAAAAAATGGATTACTTTATTCAGTACGCCTTGGGAGCTGCACATTTTGCCATGGAAGATTCCGGGCTGCAGATAACCGAGGAGAATGCTGAGAGGGTTGGGGTTCTCGTCGGAGCCGGGTTGGGCGGATTGCCTACCATTGAAAAATACCATTCAGCCTTGCTGGAAGGTGGATATAAAAAGGTTTCTCCATTTTTTATCCCGATGCTCATCATCAATCTGGCGCCGGGGCATATATCGATCAAGTACGGTGCAAAAGGTCCGAACGTATCTTCCGTATCCGCCTGCGCTACCGGCACCCATTCCATCGGCGACGCCTATCACATGATCAAGCGCGGTGATGCCGACGCCATGATTGCCGGCGGTACCGAATCAACGGTAACCCCCCTTGGCATCGGCGGATTTTCCGTTATGAAAGCCCTTTCCACCTGTAACGATGATCCTTGTGCTGCGTCGCGTCCTTTTGATAAAAACCGTGACGGATTTGTTCTTGCCGAAGGGGCAGGAATAGTCGTGCTGGAGGAATACGAGGCTGCAAAAAAACGTGGTGCAAAGATATACGCCGAGGTCGCAGGTTACGGCCTGAGCGGTGATGCATATCATCTCACCGCACCGGCCCCTGACGGAGAGGGTGCAGCCCGCTGCATCAAAATGGCGCTTGCCACTGCCGGGGTAAAACCTGAAGAGGTTGATTACATCAATGCCCATGGTACGTCGACACATTTCAACGATCTTTACGAGACCATGGCGATCAAACGGGTTTTCGGCGATCATGCCAAAAAACTGATGGTATCATCTACGAAGTCCATGACCGGTCATCTCCTCGGCGCTGCCGGCGGGGTCGAGGCGGTATTTACCTTGTTGGCCATGGAGAAGGGTGTTGTTCCGCCGACCATAAACTATCAGAATCCCGATCCCGATTGTGACCTGGATTACGTTCCCAACACTGCCCGTAATGCTTCGATCAACTGTGCGCTCAGCAATTCATTCGGTTTTGGCGGCACTAACGCAACGCTTCTCTTTAAAAAGATATAGCGGGAAGGGTGCCAATGATGATAGCAATCGGTAGTGATCATGGCGGCCTGTCTCTGAAAGAGGCATTGAAAAAACTGTTGGCAGAGCGTGGAATCTCCTTTGAGGACTGCGGCACCGATAATGGTGATTCCGTTGATTATCCGGATTTCGGTGTAAAGGTGGCCAGGAAGGTTTCTTCGGGCGAAGTGGAGAAGGGGATACTCGTTTGCGGCACCGGTATCGGCATGTCGATAGTGGCCAACAAATTTCCTCGAGTTCGCGCTGCACTCGTAACGGATTCTTTTATGGCGCAGATGGCCAAGGAACACAATAACGCAAACATACTGGTGCTCGGCGGCAGGGTACTGGATGAGAACGCGGCCAGAACGATGGTGGCAACCTGGTTGGATGCCACGTTTGAGGGTGGCCGTCACCAGGCCAGGCTCGACAAAATAGAAGACATCGAAAAGGAACTGCGTAGGTCGTAGCCTGCTGCGCGGCTAAGTTAAATATCTGAAATCAACACTGATTACGGGACTGCTATAGTCCCGTTTCCTTTTCTCATACCAAATAAAGGAGCGACTCATGTCAATTCTGGAAACATTTGACCCGGCGGTAGCAAATGCCATTCGCCTGGAAACCGAACGTCAGGAATATAACCTGGAACTTATTGCCTCGGAGAACTTCGTTTCTGAAGCCGTGATGGAGGCTCAGGGATCGGTGTTAACCAACAAATATGCAGAAGGTTATCCCGGTAAACGTTATTATGGCGGTTGCCACAACGTCGACATCGTCGAGAACCTGGCTATTGAACGGGCCAAGGAGCTTTTTGGTGCTGAACACGCCAATGTGCAGCCACACTCCGGCTCACAGGCAAATATGGCGGTTTATTTTACCGTGCTAAAGCCCGGCGACACGGTATTGGGGATGAACCTGGCCCATGGCGGGCATCTGACCCACGGCAGCCCGGTGAATTTCTCCGGCAAGTTCTTTAATATCGTTCCATACGGCGTGACCCGGGAAAATCAGACCATCGACTATGATGAGGTGGAAAGACTGGCCTTGGAACACAAACCGAAAATGATAGTCGTCGGAGCCAGCGCCTATCCGCGCATTATCGATTTTGTCGCTTTTCGTAAGGTTGCCGACAAGGTCGGAGCGGTGGTAATGGTGGATATGGCCCACATTGCCGGTCTGGTTGCCGCCGGTCTTCATCCGAGTCCCGTTCCCCATGCCGAGTTTGTCACGACTACCACGCATAAGACCTTGCGCGGTCCCCGCGGCGGCATGATTCTTTGCCGCGAGGAGTTTGCCAAGGCACTCAACTCCAATATCTTTCCCGGTATTCAGGGTGGGCCGCTCATGCACGCAATTGCTGCCAAGGCGGTCGCCTTCAAGGAGGCTTTGGCGCCGGAGTTCAAGACATATCAGGAGCAGATCGTAAAAAACGCCAAGGCTCTGGCCGCCGGACTCGTAAAGCAAGGATTCAAACTGACATCGGGCGGAACCGACAACCATCTGATGCTGGTTGACCTTTCAGAAACACAGCTTACCGGCAAAGTAGCCGAAGAAGCACTGGATAAGGCGGGAATCACCGTCAACAAGAACGGTATTCCGTTTGATACCCGTTCTCCCTTTATCACGTCAGGTATTCGTATCGGCACACCTGCTGCCACTACGCACGGCCTCAAAGAGGCGAACATGGAAGAAGTGGCTGTCTTGATTGCCGATGCCCTGGCCAACGTTGAGAATGAAACAAAGCTGGCCGAGGTAAAGGGCCGGGTAAATGCCATGATGAAACGCTTTCCGTTGTACGCCCACCGCTTGGCATAGGGTGGTTGCAGCAAATGTTGAAAAAAAGGGGACATGTCGTGTCCCCTTTTTTGTTTATCAGAAAAAGCATTTGCCACAGAGCCACAGAGACACCGAGTTAACAAAATAGAAAGGTGACATCATTAAGCAGCTTGTTTGTGCTTCTCCATTTTGGTGAACGGTCTTATTTGTAAATACTCTGTGATTTTTCTCTGTGTCTCCGTGGCTCTGTGGCCAAACTGCCGTTTTAAGGATAATTGTTTTGTGCTCCGGTAGTCAAAGGCCGCATGCCCTCATTTCCTTGTCCAGCTTATCCCTGCTGATGCCAAGAGCGCGACATATGGTATCCTTGTCGCAGTGGTAACGGTCCAGGGCCATGAGAAACAGGGCCTTTTTCAGTGAATGGGACAGCTTGTCCATTACATTCGTTTTGCTCGTTGCCGAGATCAGCGAAAAGAGCGGTT